>OIXG01000068.1_pt1 | contig 118844 bp, 102 predicted proteins | sample 1587731 | NCBI WGS metagenome assembly OIXG01 (sample SAMEA3888908, study PRJEB22519) | human gut metagenome | biome: human gut; feature: human-associated habitat; material: faeces | place: Denmark | collected 2010 | reverse complement strand
CCAGGCATTTTGTTTAGTAATAGAAAAAGGTGCAGTTGATTATTGCGTATTGTCAATCTCTCTCAAACCGGGTAGTAAAAATACGGCAAGCGCAACGATGATAATGCCAATTCCGCAAATGACAAACCATTTCTCAACTCCCAGCCGCTCCGCCAGAGGCCCGGAAATGACAAGGCCAAACGGCATGGCGAGGGAAGCGGCGCTTGTCAGTAGAGAAAAAACTCTCCCCAGATATTCTGGTTTGACCGTTTCTTGAAAAATCGCATTTTGCACACCGTAAAATGGAGCGGAAATTCCCATAACAGTACAGCACACAACAAAGACAAGAAATGCGTCTGGCGGCAAAAGCCCGGAGAGCATATTGCTAACGCCCATCAGGAGAACGGAAAGACCGATGGTGTACCGCCGTTTCTTAAAACCGCCCCAAATGCTCAGAATGACTCCGCCAAGCAGCATACCAACCGCAAAAGCAATTTCAGCGGCAGAGGCATGGGCCGGTGTTCCTTTGAAGTATGACATACAGATGAGAGGAAAAAGCGTACTGATTGGCATATAAAAGAACATATAAATTACACCAATCCAGAGCAGAGCAAAGAGGCCCCTGTTTTGCTTTAATACCACATACCCCTCTTTCATATCCTGTAAAAACTGTTGTCTTTTCGTTTCTGGACATAGTTCAGGCGTTGGTATGGACGAAATCGCAACAGTCACACAGGCAAGGATTGCACCCACAATATCTAACAATATAATTGCATTAAGAGGCCAAACAGCATATAAAAACGCTGCGGCAGCTGGACTGATAATCGCACTTACTGCTTGCATGGTCTGCGTGTAACCAGCGCATTTTGTAAGTTCCTCTTTTGGCACAATCATAGGTGTTGCTGCGCTGAATGCTGGAGAATGAAAAGCAGTTCCCGCACTTCGGATTAACAGGACAACCATAATAGACCATACGGGCAATTCCATGTAAAACGCCACCAGCGCCAGAATACCGCCAGCGGCGGCAATTATCAAATCCGCACCAATCATTACGCTTTTACGGCTGTGCCGGTCAACAAAAGCACCTGCAAACGGGCCTAAACAGGCTTGCGGCAAAAATCCAATCAGTGTTGCCGCCGTCAATATGATTGCAGAATTAGTTTTCGCAACCAAATAAAAGATAATGGCCATTTGCAAAATACCGCTGCTAATAAAGGATATTGCTTGTCCGGCAAGAAGTGTAAAATAAGTTTTTCTCCATGAATTGTTGTTTTGGGTCATAATGCGAACCTCCTTTTTTATTGCATTGTTCCTTTGTTTCTGCAATAAAAAGCAGGCGTTGTCCCACAGAGAGGGCAGACGCCTGCATAACAACAAAGCACGAAAAAACACCACGATACAGTTCAAAGACTGCTCGTGTCAAACCTACGTGTTCCTTTGCATACGCACGCAAAAAAAGCCCACCATCATGTGGAAAGGTACTTCTACTTTTTATTGCTTATTAGCGTACACAAATTAACACACGTAAGCCTCCTTCCAATCTCAAACTGTCGCACAGTATAACACACATCCGATAGACTTGTCAACCATTTTTAACCTTGTTTTCCATCTTGTTTTTCCATCTCTTACGGGCAGTAGCAAAGCCAGGCGAGCCAGTCAACGGTCAAGATGAACGGCGCTTTCAGCGCCGCCGTTGACAGTCTCGCCCGTCTTTGCTAATGGGTAATCAAGGCGGGAAAGCCATTTTAGGGCTTTCCCGCCCATTTCAATTTTGGGAGAAGAAAGGCCCCAAAATGAACGAGTGCGGCCAAACACTTTTAGGGATTGGCCACCTTGTCCACCCATCCAGCGGGGCGGCGGGGAACGGTCAAGGCCGGGCGTCAGCCCATTCATTTCAGCCTTGACGGTTTCCTGCCGTCCTGCTACTTTTCCCGGAGTGTGGCCACACATCTGGTCACGGTGTCCAGAGCTTTGGGACTTTTTGTCCCATAGGCCGGGGGCGGAGGACGAGGGACGGGGGCTTTCATAATACGCCCTGTCTGCTGCTGAAATCAGCCCTTTGTTTCCGGCTTACCAGCCCCAAACAAAGCCCTGCTTTCCTGCCGCGTCAAATGCCCTTGCCCTCCCCGGCGGCAACGGTATTTTCAGGGCAACGCCGACAGAGCGTATAACACACTACACTTTGCTCCGCAAAGTCGTGTGCCAAATGGGGCGCTGCCCCCTTTGGAAACCCCCGCAACAAACAGGTGCTATGCACCCAGCCGGGAGCATAGCGCCGTTTGTTGTCAGCAGCCCGTTTCACGGTCTGCGTGTAGTTCCTTGTAAACTGACCTAAAGAGAGTACTAAAAAGTTAAACATCCGATCTCACGGTGCAACGCGAAAATTATTGAAATCGCATTGCACCGTGAGTTTTTATTGCTATTGGGCGTAATACTGCGGTCGGGCGACGGAAGTAAACCCCTCTTTCCCGGTAATAACCACATTGTTATAACCGCTGGCACAATGGACGATGAGGATATTGCCGTTTTCATCCCAACCGGCGACGATTCCCACATGGGTGTCATCCGGATAGAATACCAAATCGCCGGGAAGCGCGTCTGCCCAGGAGATTGCCGTACAGTAGGTATGCTGGCTGGCCGCGCCGCCGCCATGACCAATGATGTAGTTTCCTTCCGTGGCGTTGTAGAACACCCAATCGACGAAGCCGCTACAATCCAGACCGTATGGGCGGCAGGTTCCGGTGCTGGAACTGCCGTCTGCTGTGACCTTTTGCACCGTCCCCCAGCGGCTGTCCCATCCCATCGCAAGGGACTTTCCGCCCCAGAAGTAATTGACCTTGCCGACAAGAGAACAGGCCGTCTTGATGACTTCGCGGCGCTCCGGTGCCAAATCTGCAGGAAGGTTTCTGAGAATGTCAGCGGCGTCCGCGCTGATAGCGGTCAGGTTGCCGATCAGCTCCTCCAGCATATCCCGCTGTGCCAGCAGCTCGTTCACGACGGTCATCTGCTGTGCCGTGAAGCCGTACTCCGTCACCATCTCCACCGCCGTCTTTCCGCTTATTGTGATATGCAGGATTTTCTCCGTCCAGCTATCGTCTGTACCATCGTCCGGGTCGCTGTCCGCATGGTGGATGGTTTCAACGGTGCTGGTGATGATGTTCATGTCCGAAAAGACGGCTTTCAAGCGGTTCACGCGGTCAGCATCCATCGTCACCACATCCGTTGCGTCCACATCGTTGCTGCCAGCAGTCTTAACCGCGAAGATCGCCAGTACATCCACCCAGTCCGCCATTTCACCGGCGATGGTTACATCATCGTATGTATCGGCTCCTTGCAGCGCTTCCAACTGGGCGTTGAAATCATAGTTGACCTGGGCAATGGCCGCAGAGATCGGCACGGCGTCCGGGGTGCTGTTCTCGTTGGAAAAGAGGATACCAAAGGGGGACGCCGCGATAGCGCCCACCATAATCAGCAAAAGGAGAAGGATCAGCACTACCACACCGCCGCCTGCCGCAAAAAGTCCGCTGACGGCAGCTTTGACTGTATGCACGATGGCCTTTGCTGCCGCCGCTGCCCATTGCCCAAGCTGGCGCACACCCCTCTGTGTGGAGCCTGCGGATTGCATGACCATTTTCCGCTGCAATCTACGCTGCACGGCCTGCCGCGTTTTCTGCGTCGCCTTTGCCGCTGTTCCCTTGATCGGCTCTGCGACTTTTTCGCCCATGGCGGTTTTTATCGCATTCTGCTTGTGGGTTGCGGCTCCGTGACTGCTCTGACGGGTCTTGATTTGTGGACGATCAACTTTACCGGGCGTAACAGCAGCCTGCTCTACACGCGAAGCAGCTCCGTGGCCATCCAATATGTGCTGTGCTGCCTGACGCTTTTTCACTACATCCCGGACAGCTTTTTTCCGCCCCTGCTCCAATGGGGTAGACTGCGGTGAAGCAGGTACATCGTACTGGCGCATCCGGGCGCGCGGTACTTCAAAGCTGCTGTGGATTCCTGACTCAGCAACACTTTCAAAATGATCCTCCACAACCTTTTCCATGCCCAGCTCCACATGGTGCTGTTCGGCAGTTTGCCGTGTTCCGTCCTTCCGTGCGCTGGGATAGTGGCTGTCATAAGGGCTGCTTTGGTACGCTCTTTCTTCTGAAGGATTGTTCTTTTTCGGCTCGGTCGCCGTTTTTCCCTGTCCGACCGACTCACCCCTGTCATAGCGCTTCTTGATTTGCCGGATAGCTCTGCGTCCTCCATCGGCAGTAGCAAGCGCACTCCGCCTGCCGGTCGTTTCCACTTGATCGGTGGCATACTGAACGCTCCCACGCTCCTTGGGGCCGCGCTGGGCTTCCTGCTGATCGTGGTGCGCTTTCCAGATACTGCCCGCTTCCTTGGGGACAAAATCCCGGTTCAAAGCCTTGGGCTTGTCCATAGCGGGGCGTGTTTTTATATCCGCCATACTACCTCCTATAAAAAAATCGCGGACAGAGCATGACGCTCTGCCCGCAGTTTCTTTATCCTTCTCCCGGTTTGGTGGTCATCAGCCAATACAGGCTGGTGTCCTTCGGGAACTCATTGACCAGCGGCACGATTGCACCGCCCACTTTAATCAAGCCGTGTCCTGGCGGCTTGTCGCTGACATAGCTCATCTGGGCGGATGAAGCGTTCAGAATATGAGCCAGAACCTCGCGGTCATTGGGGGCCTGATTGAACATCAGCAGAAATTCGCTGTTGGCGAACATCATGCGGGCAGTATCAGAACGCAGACATTCCTCCACATTCTGCGTAATGCCGGTCAGGGTCGCGTAATACTTCCGGAAGCGTTTCCAGCATTTATACAGGAACTCCGCGCTGTACTTGCTCACATTGTCACCCGCGCCGCCCATGCTGCTGCCTGCGAAGAACAGATAGATCTCGTCGATATAGACATGGGTGTACTTGCCCTCGGCACGGTTGGCGATGACACGGTTCATAATGGCGTCCAGCATGACCAGCAGGCCAATGGGCTTCAAATTTTCGCCCAAGTCCTGAATGTCAAAGCATAGGATACGGTTCCTGGAGTTGACATTGGTCTGGTGGGCGAACACATCCAGGGTGCCGGTGGTAAACAGCTCCAGCGCCAGCGCAATGTCATGGGCGGCAGGCTCCTTCTGGCGCATCAGATCGTCATGCAAATCCTTCAGCGTGGGCGGGTCGCCCTTATAGGTCTTGATGTACTCCCGGTACACATTGGCGGTACAGCGGTCAATGATGGACTTGTCCCTCGCGCTGATCTGCTCTGCACCCATGATCTGCTCACAGAGGGACATGATGAAGTCGCTTTTCAGCGCCAGCGGGTTTTGACCGCCGCCGTATTCGCTGGAAATGTCCATGGCATTGATATAGGTGTCGCTGGATGCGGAAATGGTGATGATTTCGCCGCCCAGCGCCCGCACCAGCGGGCCATACTCCCGCTCTGGGTCTATGATGATAATGTCATGGTCAGTGGCAAGGGCGAGGGTCGTGATCTCCTGCTTTGCCGCCATGGATTTACCGGAGCCGGACACGCCGAAAATGAAGCCGTTGCCGTTCATCAGTGAGCCACGGTTGCAGATGATGAGGTTGTGGGAGATGGGATTGACGCCGTAATAAATGCCGCCCGCGTCCTGGATCTCCTGCGACTTGAAGGGCATGAGGACAGCGGTGCTTTCGCTGGTCAGAGTGCGGACAGCATCAATGCGGCGCAGACCGTAGGGCAGCACCGTGTTCAAGGCGTCCTCCTGCTGATAGTTGAGGACGGCAAATTCACAGTTGCCGGTGCGCGTCTGCAAGGATTTGGTATCCTGGTCAAGCTGCTCCAGACTGTCCGCAAGGTGCGTCAGCGTCACCACGCCGTGCATCATGCGCTGGTCGCGCTCGGTCAGGTCATCCATATACTCTTTGCCTACCTGCCGCATCTGCTCCAGTTGATAGGGCAGCGTCGCCGTAAAGTTGTTGTGGGCGTTCTGGCGCTGTTGCCATCGGTTGGCGTCGGAGTCCACGGACATAATGACCTTATCCACCAGCTTGATGGCGTCATCCATGCCGATGGGGACAATATCAATGGAGAGCATCATGTTCCGGGGGTAGTCCATAAGCTCGGTAATCATGGAGTCCTTGATGAAGCTGGCATAATCCCGAAGAAACAGGGTGCGCCCAAAACAGTTGTCCATCTCAAAATAGCTCTTTTTGAAGGACAGGCACCCCGGCGCGATAGCGTCCTTGAAGTCATGACCGCGCTTCATGGTTTCGTTCAGGTCAAAATGGAACTCCTGCTCCTCGCCGGGACGGAAGAAGTCATGGAACAGGCGCAGACGCTCGTTCAGATTGATTTCGCGGATGGTGGAATCCAAACGGGACAGACTGGTAGTAAGGTCGGTTCCCACACGGTTGAAAAAGCCCTTTGCTTCTTCGTAGTTTCTGGCTTCGGTAGAGATCGTGATGTACTTCTCCTGAATGAGATTGTTGCTGTCTCCGGCCTTGTCTGCCAGCAGGTCGTTGTACTCCCCACGGTACTGATCCAGCCCGTCGCCCTTGTAGGGCATGAACAGGTTTGCGTTAAACTCCCGCTGATTTAATCTGCGGTTAAACAGCGTGATTTTGGCGGTGGCATTGACCGGGAGCGCGTTCAGAAAGGCACAGTAAGCCTTGAACAAGTCCTCCTGCTTCTCCGGGGACGCCACCTTGTAATTGACATCAAAAAAGCGCCAAGTCTTAGAAAACTTGCCGCTGACTTCAAAGATGCCGTCCTTATAGACGCGCTTGATAGGGATAGATTTTTGAACGCTGCGCGGGACGGAAAAAGCATCCCGCTCTGCGCTGGGTTTCCAGAATTTCATTTGCGCTTCTTCACCTCCGACTGTACTGCGTCCATATAGTAGTTTTCGGACCTCCACACACGGTTTCCCGCCATCAGAAACTCTGACTTAAACCACGCCCACAGAAACTTCTCCAGCGTCAGTCCGTTGTAATGAAAGAAACCGGCAGCGGCAATGGGGGCCGCGCCCACAATACACACCCAACTGACGGTTTCCCGGTCTGCAATTCGGCTCATGCCGAAATACAGGCCAACGGCAACGCCCACCGCCAGCACCGCACAGACAAACTGGCGCATGGGCAGGCCGAAAAAGATCGTTTCCTTGTAGTTGCGGATTTCTTTGTTGATTTTGATTTCCATGAAAGATTCACCGTCCTATTCTTTTAGGATTCATTCTGTGCCTATGTAGAAAGGGCAGCCCCAAACAGGGCTGCCCGATAAATTGGAATTTGCGAATCCGTTAACTAATGGATTGCTATTCCATAATAAACTATACAATATAAATACAAGTGGGCTTGGCGAAGAAACAAAAGCAAACAGAATTTGACTACTCAGCTACCAATAGTAGCACTACGCTCACAATAATGATAAACAAAATGACCAGGCAAACCAAGCGAGGGTTCGCCTGCCCCTTTGGTTTCCATTTGAGTCTACCCAGACGGTAAGCATTGTAAAGCCAGAACAAGCCAAATATGACAGGGATGATGACCAACAGCATTAGGCCAAGCTGACCATCGCTGAGCTTATGAGGAAATCGAGGAAATAGCAATATACTCGTGCCTCCTTTCAGAAAGAGTGTATAATAGAACCAATACTAAATAATGACTCCTGAACATTGGCCCATTTTTTCTGCGGTGAAAAAACAGCCATCAGATAGGCGAATAGTATCTTCATCAATAGGCATTGAATTTCTGCCCTTCCCAAGATAGAAGAAAGCACACAAACGGAGAATCACACATCAAATTTCGATTTGCCGAACCCATTATACCATGCTGTGAAACAATCCACAATAATGACGGCTGTCGAAAGGGCCTCAACTAAAGCACAACAGCATTTGAGGTAATAGTTTCTATAGCCCAAACATCTCCTTTGCAATGCGGTCAGCGGCTTTGACCAAGCCAACCAGCACCAGCATATTGAAGATGACCTCGCCCAGATAACTCCAGACCTGTGTCACAACAGACGCATCCGGGTCAACAACGACCGTTCCGCTGGACGCAAAGGCCGAAAAGATGATGCAGGCCAGCACAATGACCGCACCTTCCATGCACACGCCGATATAGCTCCGCAGGAACGCCTTGCCGAAATGGGTGGTATGCTCGCCCGCAAAGGAAGCCAGCGCCACCGGCGACAGGGCGGCATACATATAGAGCTTAAAAAACCGCCCATAAACGGTCAAAATCATGATGAATGCCAGTACCGTGATGAACAGGCTGCCCAGCAGCGTGACCAGCCACAGAGGAATGCTGGCGAGGAAGCCCACATCCTCAATCGCCGTAATGATTTCAGGCGGCAGTGCTGCCGATGCGCTTGTGATGCCGCCCACGCTGCTTGCTGCGGTCGCCACAATGCCATTGCAGACATCGAAGATATTGACCATCAAATCCATGCCGTAAGTGATACCCAGCTTGGCAAGAATAAAGTATATGAAATGCTTGAACACATACTCCGGGCGCTGAAAGTCCCGGAAGGTTGCAGAGCTTTTGAAAATGCTGATGGCAAAGAACAGCACCAGCAGTCCGTAGCCAATGGCTTGCATGGCCCCGTTGATGGTCGTTACCGTACTCCAGATCGTGCCGCCCTTAAAGGTCTGGGGCGATTCTGTCAGCAGCGTCCACATCTCTGCCAGCTTCTCGTTCCATGTGGTCAACGCATTTTCCAAATTGTCTACGATCCAGTTGTTGTCCAAGTGTTCACCTCCTATTGAAAGCATCTGCCCAGGCTGTTATAATGAGAGCCGGTGATGAAAATGGTATATGTTTGTGAGCATTGTCATTTTCTGTTTTCCCGTCATTCCGTGCCAAACCGCTGCCCGGACTGCGGAAAAGAAGCGATTCGTCCCGCAGAGCCTGCGGAAGTGCAGGAATTTGAGAAGCAGTTAGAAGATGCTCAGAATAATCCGCTGTAAAGAAGTGATGACTTCCCGAAAGAAGCCATCACTTCTTCTTTTTTAGATTGCACCGATGGCCGTCAGGATTTCTTTTGCAAAGGCAATCAGCAGGCCGCCGAACAGGCACAGAAAACCCTGTGTTCTCTGGCTGGCATCGTGGGACTGGATGGACATACCCACCTGCACAATGCCCCAGCCGAGGATGATGACGCCCAGCGCCTTGATGATGCTGAAAATGAAGTCAGAGAGGTTGTTGACGATGGTCAGAGGGTCGCTGCCCGCTGCAAATGCAGGCGTCGCAAGGGCGCAGAGCATCAGCACTGCTGCCGCGCCCGTCCAGTAGCCACGCTTCAGCAGCTTGCCGCGCTTATGGAGCTGCCGGGGAGTATCATTCTTCTTGTTCATTTTGAGAGTCCTCCATTTCAATGAAATCGTAATCGTCCAGCGCATGGAACTCGTAAGGAAGATCGGGCAGCGCATAGTCCGGTGCCTCCTGCGGTTTATGCACATAGGGTTCCGCGCCGCCTGCCGCAGACTTCTTGAAGTTGGGGTGGCGCGTAATGTCGTATTTCTTATCCAGCACAGGCTTTTCGCCACGGATCAGCAGAATGGCGTCGTCGGTGTCCATCATGCGGATTTCGTCGATCATCATCAGCTCACGCCCCGCCTGCTGGTAGTTGGTGGAGCTGGAGCCGTTGCGCCCTTTGGTCTGGCCCCGTGTCCGGGTATCCAGCGTTTCTTTGCCCAGCAGTTTGGACATGAACTCCAGAGAGGTCGGCTCGTTGCCGCCGCCCAGGAACAGCAGCGTGTCGCAGTTGCCGATGATGCCCTCCCATTCCTTTTCGTACAGCGCCTTGATGTTCTGGATGTTCTGCACAATGATGTTCAGCCCGATGTTGTAGCTGCGGCAGGTGGCAAGGATTTTGGGATAGCTGTCTGGCTGGGCCACATTCGCCCATTCGTCCTGAATGACCCGCACCGGCACGGGCAAGCGTCCGTTGTACTTCTCGTCCGCCCGGTAGTACAGCTCCTGAAAGCATTGGGTATAGAGCATACCGATGAGGTAATTCATGCTGGCATCGTTGATGGGGATGACGCAGAAGATCGCTCGCTTCCTTTCACCCAGAGAGCCGAAGTCCATATCGTCCCTGGCGGTCATTGCCGCATACTGCGGGATGTTGAACGCCGCCAGGCGGACAGCGGCAGAAATCAGAATGGATTTTGCCGTCTTGCCGGCAGCTTGCTTGAATACTTTGTACTGCTTCACCGCAACATGGTTTGGTTGTTCCTCCTCCAAGGCCTGAAAGAGCAAATCCAGCGGACTGCGGTAGCCCTCGTCCTCCTCGCGCACCTCGGCATATTCCATCATGAACAGCATGGTTTCAAAATTCTGTTCCTCCGGTGGGGCTTCGCTCATGAGGTAGAGCATCAGGGCGGAGTCCAGGGCAATCTCGGCCTTCTCCCAGAAGGGGTCATTGCTGGAGGCATTTCTTGGAGTGGTGTTCTTGATGAGGTTGTCGATGAGCTTCAGCACATCCTTCTCATCCCGCAGATAGCGGAACGGGTTGTAGCAATCGGATTGACCGGGGTCGATCAGGTTAAACACCTTCACATCGTAGCCCTGCTCGGTCAGCAGATGGCCGGTGGTGCGCAGAATCTCACCCTTGGGATCTGTGATAAGAAAAGAACAGTTGGCGCTCAGCACACCCGGCAGGCAGAAGAACCGTGTCTTACCGGAGCCGGAACCGCCTACCACCAGAATGTTCAGATTGCGCCGGTGCTTGTGACCGTCCATGCCGATGCAGACGCGCATGGTCAGGATGACATTTCCGTTCGGGTTGCTGGGGTCTTTATACTTTTGACACAGTGCCTTGGGGTCGCCCCACTTGGCGCTGCCATATTCCTCGCCCGGTCGCCGGTTCTCACGGCTGGCGTAGTAAAGGCCAATGCCCATGCCGTAGCAGCAGAGGGCAATCGCCATGAATTTCAGCGTGTGCGCCGTCCAGCGGATGGCAAAGGGGCGCTCCAGCAGACTGCTGAAACGCCCCATCAGGTCAAATATCGTCATGCCGTCCTCATAGCCGGTGGCAAGCAGCGCCGCCAGCCACAGGACAGGTATCACAAGTGCCGCCCACATCGGGGCGGCACTGCGAAAGCTGCGATTGGACTTCATACCATCAATAGCCGGTCTTGGGCAGCGTTACCGTTGTCTTGGCATAGACGCCGGTCAGGGTGCGGGAAACCGCCTGAATCCACTGCCCGTTATACAGACCACCCACATCAGCCACATTGACAAGGCTGCTGCCATTGGACAGGCCCTTTGCGACCGTGCCGCTGATGGAGGGTGTTTCCACTTGTGCAAAGCCAGCCTTGACCTGTCCGAACACGAACATGACCTCTGTGATACGCTCATTGGAGGCCAGCTTCAGAATGGCGGGGCGGGCATCCAGCACATAGTTTTTGCTGGTGGAAAGGTTGTCTGCCAGAGTGCGGTAGCTGCTGCCGGAGAGATTGGTCTTATAGACCACCTTGTAGGAAAGCTGCTGGTTGTAGGTGCCGGTGACGATCTGGTTCAGCGTCATCTGACCGGGCAGCGTATCACGCCAGTAGAAGGAACTCAGCGGCACCGTGGAGGTGTTGGCAATGTCCTTCAGGGTGTAGCGGATGGGCTGACCGGGCATGACCTCCTTGGGGCCGGTCTTGGTGATGGATACGCCGGTGGCCACGCTGCTGTCCAGCACCTCAAAGGTCACGATCTGGCCCTCATACTCCAGATACGCCGTCATGACGGTGGGATTGACCGCGTAATAGGCTGGGGCGCTTACCTCACGAATGGTGTAGCGGGACAGGGGCAGCAGCTTGGAAACTGCTCTGCCGTTCCGGTCGGTGCGGATGGTGTCCACCTTGTTGCCCGCTTTATCGTAGACCTCAAAAACGGCCCCCTCCAACAGCGTACCGGCAGGCAGGCCGTTGATAGAGTTATCATCCGCAGACTTCTTGATGATCTGGATTTGACCACGGACAGCGGTGTTTTCCCATGTAATCTCAGAGGTTGCACCGTACTGGACATAGATGGTTTTGAGCTGCGTGTCCAGGATGTAGCCGTCCGCCGCCTGAATTTCACGCAAATAATAACGGCCATCCGCCAGTCCTTCGTCCATGTAGATGTAGCCGTTCTGGTCGGTGGTGTACTGGCCGATGGGGTTGTGGTTGCTGTCATACAGCAGGAAGGTAGCGCCATAAATGCCCTTGCCGGTATCCGCGTCCACCTTGTGCAGCAGGATATTGGAGGTCTTGCGGTTGGTCAGCGCCAGTGTTGCAGTCTGACCGTCCTTTACCTCCACCTGCTGGGGCGTGGTATCCAACTGATAGCCGGAGACGGTTTTCAGCTCCGTCACGGTGTACCAGCCGCTGTCAAGCTGCGGAAGCTGGATCACGCCGTTTCGGTCGGTGGTGTAGGTACCGATGATCTCACCATTCATCTTGCGCACTTCAAACTGAACGCCGGAAAGCCGCTTGCCGCTGCTTTCATCGCTCTTGGTAATGATAAGCCCGCCGATGGGCGTGTTGGTAAAGGTCAGAGTTTGGGTATCGTCCGGGTTGACCACTACGGTCTGGGTGCGGGTGTTTTCATCAATGGAATAGCCGGGAATGGTCTGGACTTCTGTGACCATAATCGTGCCGGTGATTTGATTCAGAATGATCTGGCCGTTCTGGTCGGTCACATACAGTCCATTGGAGGACAGTTTACCGCCTTCAGCATCCACGAACCGGCCATCGGCGTAGGTGATCTTGAACTGAACGCCCTCCAGCGGCTTTCCGGTTACAGAGTCAACCTTGTTGATGACAAGGCCCCCCAGCTTCTTGTTTTTGATGGTGATGGACTGCGTATCGCCGCCGCTGCCGATGACAACATTGGTCACAGCTTTTTCAATCACATAGCCATCAGGTGCTTTGACTTCCGTCAGCATATAAGTACCGGGCAGCAGATTTGTCAGCTTGATCTGGCCGTGGGCGTCGGTGGTGAAGATGCCGTTCTGCGTTGCGGTCGCCGTGCCGATCACACCGTCCAGGCCAACCTCGCAGCCTGCCGCTGTGGTAATGCGGAACTCCGCGCCGGACAGAGGCTCGCCGGTGGAGGCATCCACCTTGGTGACGATCAGCGCGCCCTTGGGCTGGTTCTTGAAGGTCAGGCTCACCGTCTTTCCAGGCAGGACGCTGATGGTCTGGGGCTGGGTGTCGATGGTGAAGCCGCTGGGCGCACGGGTTTCCGTCACAACAACGCTCTTGCCGGGTTCCAAACCGTCGATAAGGATTTCGCCGTTTTCATCGGAACGGTAGATGCCGTTGCTGGTGCCGATCACGCTGCCATCGGCGTAAGTTACCTTGAATTCCGCATTTTGGAGGGTAATGCTGGGGTCAACCGCGCATACCTTCCGGATCAGCAGACTGCCTTTGGGGGTGTTGCCGAAGTAGAGCTGCACCACATCCTGCTCTTTGCCGCTGATGTAGGCAGTCTGCGGCGCAGTGTCGATGACATGGCCGCTGTCGCTGGCAAGCTCCTCCACAATGTATGTGCCTTCTTTCAGCCCGGTGACGGTGAAGCTGCCGCCCGTCGAGGTCTTATAAGTGCCGATAACTGTGCCGCCCGTGCCGGAGGTGCCGGTGAGGTACTTCACCTGGAACACGGCACCCTCTACCGCTTCTCCGGTGACGGAATCATACTTCCACACCACCAGCGCAGACAGAGGGATATTTTCAAAGGTCAGGGTCTTGCCGGTGCCGGACTGGATATAGACCTCCTGCGTGGCTTCCTTGATGGCATAGCCCGTGGGCGGCTCCAGCTCCGTCACCTTGTACCAGCCATCCCGTAGGCCCGTAAGCTGGAACTGGCCGTTTTCATCGGTGTAGAAGGTGCCGAGGTCGTTGATCTCGCCGCTAACCGTGTTGTTGCTGGCATAAGTGACCTGGAACTTGGCTCCTTGCAGCGCATCGCCGGTCACGCTGTCCACCTTTTTGACCGTCAGGCTGGGCTTCTTGTGGTTCTCAAAATAAACAGTGTGGTCGCGGTTGGGATAGAGCGTTGCAAGCTGGCTGGGAGCGTCCAGCAGATAGGGGGACGGCACGGATTTTTCCGTGATCTCGTAGACACCGGGCAGCATAGGTCTTACCCGCGCCCACCACATGGGCCAGCAGGGTATTCCCGCCATAGAGGATATGGGCGATGGCGTTTACCTGGTGTTTCCGCAGGGTGATCTCCGGGTTCATGCCGGAGAAATTGATGTGACTGCCGTCATACTCACGGGGACGGTTGGAGTTGAACAGGATGTTATAGGCTTTGCAGATGGTCTCCCGGCGCTCCGGGTCTTTCCAGATCCACTCTGTAAATGCTTCCTTAAGCAGCTCCTGCTTGCTTTGGGCGATGGCCGTTTCCTTTTTATTGAGAACGGCGACTCTCCGCCCATCCGGGTCATACTGATAATCAAAAACACGGACATCCTTCAGGTTCAGGCTGTCCTCGATGATCTCATAGGCGTTGACCCGTTTGGTGCCATAGGTGGTGAGGGCCTTCACATTGCCCCGGTCTTTGCTCTTGCCCTCAATGCGCCATTCGCCGGTGATCTTGGAGTAGTGGACTTTGATATTCCACTGGGCGCTCCGGGGCGTACCCAGCGTTTCAAACATGAATTGCCGGATATACTCCGGGTTCAGCCATGTGGCACCCAGCCGAACGGAGATCTCACTGGCGGTGAGGTCCACCGGCTGCACCTTTGCCAGAGCATCTGCATTGACCTGAAACTGCGGGTCCTGAGCCGCCTTTGCCTGGGCTTCCGCCAGCTTTTTTCTTACATTGCCGGAAAGGTATTCATCTGCGGGCAGATACTTTTCATTGACGCCCTCCACATAGTCCGGGTTCAGGAACACGATGCCCTTCAGCTCGGAAAACAGGGCCTCCTCATCCTTGCCAGTGAGCTGGCTCATGTACGCCATATCCACATGGGCTTTCTCCCCAATGGACAGAGCCAGCGCCTCCACGGCGGTATCCACCCTTTCAGCAGGCTTGTGGCTGCGAATGGTGCGCTTGGTGAACAGGTCTGCTTTCCGTTTCAGGTTCTTTTCCTCGTCCAGCACTTCCAGAGAACAAAGCAGGAAGTAGGAGCTGTCCTGGTCGAAGGCAATGGCGTTGCCACGGGAATTGATAAGGCCGTATTTCCGGGTAAAGGCATCGTACAGGGTATTCAGCTTGGCCTGTTGGTTCTTGATTTCTTCTTCGGGATAGTCCTCGGTCTGATACTCCAGCAGCGTTCGCACACAGTCCCGCAGCTCGATCATGCCCTTGATGCGGCTCTCTGCGGTCTTGGACACCTCCACCGGGTTCATGCGGCTGTTTTCCCGGTAGTAGATCTTGCCGTCCACCAGCGTGTAGGAGAAGTTGCGAACGGTGGGGTCGGCTTCGATGGAACGGTCCTCGCCCTCCAGTTCTTCCTCCCGGTCATAGGCCGTGATCTCGCCGTGGATGTTCTGGATGGCGCTGGCAAGAAGGCTGTCCAGTGGCTGATCTGGGAAGGGTGCGCAGGTCGGCTCCGGGCCATACGGGCCGGACACCATCTTCATCTCGCCCAGCACCATGTCCGGGCTGTCAACGAAGTAGCTGTTCATCTGAATGCCGTCATCATTGGTGGCAAGATGCACCCATTCGGGTTCAATGTCTACCATGCGGTCGCGCTTTTGGAGGAACAGAATATCCGAAACGACTTCCGTCCCTGCCGCAGCTTTGAACGCATTGTTGGGCAAGCGAATGGCCCCCAGCAGTTCCGCCCGCTGTGCAATGTACTTTCGCACATTGGCGGTACGCTTATCCATGGTGAAGCTGGAGGTCACAAAGGCGATGACGCCGCCCGGACGGACTTTATCCAGCGTCTTTGCAATGAAATACTCATGGATAGACAGGTTCAGCCGGTCATACCGTTTGTCTGCCACCTTGAATTGGCCGAAAGGCACATTGCCGACGGCCACATCAAAGAAATTATCGGGGAAAGCGATTTTCTCATAGCCCTGTACCGCAATGCCGGAGCGCTGATAGAGCTGGCGAGCCATGCGGCCGGAGAGGTCATCCAGTTCCACGCCATACAGCTTGCTGTCCGCCATGCTCTCCGGCAGCATACCGAGGAAATTGCCCACGCCGCAGGACGGTTCCAGGATGTTGCCCTGTTGGAAACCCATTTGCTCCAGCGCGGCGTAAATGCTGCGGATGACCACGGGCGGCGTGTAGAACGCCGTCAGGGTGGACTCGCGGGCAGCGGCGTACTCGGCGTCGGTCAGCAGTTCCTTCAGCTCACCGTACCGGGCGTTTTTCTCATCGAAGAAATCCGCCAGGCCGCCCCAGCCCACATACTGCGCCAGCACCGCCTGTTCCTCTGCCGTGGCGGCGCGGTCCTCCGCTTCCACGGTTTTCAGCAGACGGATGGCATTCAGGTTGCGCTGAAACCGCTCCAGCGGCGCGCCTTCTCCGATATGGTCATCGGTGATGCGGTAATTGCTGCCGGAAGCGTCCAGCGGGTGTGCCAGAGCGGTGTGTGTTTTCTTTCTCGGTGGAGTGAGGGCAGAGCCTCTATCCAACGGTGGCTCTGGTTCCTTGGTTCGCAGTACCTGCACCTCAACATCAAACGGCAGCTTGGTTTCCTCAGCAGGATAGTATTCTACCGTTTCTGATGTGTACTGTGCTGTTTCTTTTGGTTCAGATGCAGTGGTTTCGTCTGAACGGACTTCCGTGACTTCCTCCTGTTTCAATGCAGTATCCTGTTGCGGCGCGTCATGCTTGTGGTTGAAAAGGCTGAAGGTGCCATCCACATACGCGGAGAGCTGATTTTTTGCATCGCGGATAGAATTAAAATAGCGCTCGCCCTCTGTCATCCCGTCCAATCGTGCAGTCAGTGACTCCAGCATCTCCGAAGCCTTGACTTGATCCGGGAGCTGCGCTTCAATGGCGGGTACTGCCGCATAGAAGTCTGCACCCTTGGGATACGGGCGTGGCACATCTTCCGGTGCATTGTAAAACCCGTTGTAGACAGTCCGCGCCAGCCGGTGCAGCTCATACTGCGGGATCTGCGCGATAGCATCCTCACCGGGGAAACGCTTCTGGGCGATCAGGCGCTCATAGGTCTTTATCACATTGGGAATGGTCAGTTTGACCTCGGCATACCGCTTGCGGGCATAATCCCGCTGATAGGTCAGGCCCTTGTGGGTTTTCGTGTAGTCATACCCGTCATACCCTCCGCCGCTGTACTCACCAAACTGGCTCTTGATGAATTTCTGGCTCTCATCCGGCGTATGAGGATAGCAGAAGTGGGAATAGACAGATAACCGCTCCTCAACACTTCCACTCAGAAAAAAGCGGTCGATCTCGTCCTGGGTGATGAACATTTTGCACTGGCGCAGGAAATCCGGCTGGGCGGTGAAGCTGCGTTCCGGGTAGGAAAGGCCATCCAGCACAACGCCGATCCGGTGGGTGTTGTACGGTGACAGGCGGAAGCGCGTGATGCTGTCATCCTGGGCATAGGCATTCAAAAAGGCGTGGTATTCTTCCGCCAAAGCACTAAGACCGCCGTCCCTTTTTGCAAAGGCAACCACATCCGCATCCAGCTCCGGGTAGCCCTTGTGTTGGTCGTGGATGGCCAGCGTCTGCGGAAAGAGGCCCTTTGCCCGTCCCTCTTTGGTCAGCTCCCGGGCGGTCATCAAGAGCGCGTCTGCCATTTCAGACAGCACTTTATCCGGCGCTTGCTCCAGTTCTGCCGCAGACAGGTAAGTGCCTGCTTCCAGCAACTCCAGTATCCGGGCAGATGCTCGTTCCCAGGTCACTACGGTAGGGCTGTACCCGGTGCGAATACTGTCGCCCTGCGCCAGATGAATGCCGTCCTCCATAAACCAGGCGGCGTATTTGCGGCCCTCATACTCAATGCCGCGCCCGTTTTCTTTGCCAAACTCCCGGCGCAGGAACGCGATGCAGTCTGCCTCCGGTCGCTCACGCATATAAAACACCGCCACCCGGTAGGCACTGTTATAGCTGTTGCCCGCCGTATATAAAGCCTGGTCAATGACCGCCTGCGGGACTTCCTTCGCCGGGAACAGCGGGCTGGACAGGTTTCCCTCCGGGGCTTCGTACACAGGGGCATCGCCGCCCATGTCGAACAGGGCAAGCTGCTCCGCCATCACCGGGACATTTTGCAGCCCCAGCTTGATCTTGTACTCGCCGCGCTCAATCAGGCCCTCGGTCATCTCCGTGATGACCGGCCATGAAAAAACGGACTCCGATGTGCGGGAGAGATAGCTGCCCTCCCACATCAGAAGTCCGTCCGGTTCGGCGTGGTAGCCCACCCGGACTTTATCCGTACCAGCAAGGACTTCCACCCATATATCGTTGTAGCTGTTTTTCAGAAACTCCGTGCGCTCCGCAAGGTTTTGATGGGTCTGGAAGTAGTTGAAAATATCCTGCCGCTTATGCTTCCGCCCACCGTCATCCAGCAAAATCGCTTCGATGAGGTGCGTATCCAAAAAGGCAGGAAGTGCGTTTTCATCACTTCCTGCCTCGGTAGGTTCTTCTGTTGTCAGGCGCAGATCAGATCGTTCAGCACCATTTCCTCCGCTGAGTGCTTGAAGTTGTTCATTAGGCCCGTCCAGCGCAGCGGGTCGGTCTCCTTCAGTTCCTCCGTTACGCCCTCGGCTCTGGCCATCTGTGCCACGGTCTGTTCCACCATCTTCTGCGCCGTCTGCTCGATCTCCGCCAGATGCTCCGTCAGGCGGCAGCTCGTTTTCAGGTTGATGTAGAGTACGCGCCGGTGCTTCATCAGGTACTGCCGCCGCAGCTCCGCGTATTTGCCCAGATGGACTGACCGCTCCTGCGGCATCAGCAGGTTCGGCAAAAGAAAGCCGTCCTGCATCCGGTATGTGACTTCCATGGATCTCGCTCCTTTCGGTATCAATTTGTCTTTCTGTATTTGCATCATAGCGGTTTTGGCCGTCCTTTGCAAAAAACTGCTCTTTCTGTGCCTGCATGACTGTGCGGCTGATCTCACGCAGGCCCATCTCTGCAATATCGCTGGTGGCAATGCCCAGAGCATTAATGGTGGGCGGCGTATTGAAATCATACACATGGGCAAATTCGTCCGGGTCGAAATGGTCATCCGCCCGCAGGCCCAGGCGGGTCAGCAGCATATAGGCCACGCTGACCTCCAGCGCGTCCCGGTAGAACACCTCAAGGTTGAGGTCATCCAGTTCCTCCAGCAAGCTGTCCTCCCGGCAGTTCTGCAGATCCTGAAGGTAGTCCGGGAAGTTGTCCGCCACGGCATTGTGGCTGGCGGAACGCACCGCATCGGCCAGTGTTCTTTTCTCGGCGAGGTCGCCAAAGGTGTTTTCCAGCGTTTCTATGACTGCCGGTTCAAAGGCTGCGTCCATTCTCCAGATAGGCAGCGGACGGGAAAAGCGGGATTCATGGGTATCCGACACATCAAAATAGAGTTTCAGGACATTCTTCCCGTCATCCCCAAACACAGCGATACTTTTCGCCCCCCGGTTCACCCAGCGCCCAAACTGCCGGTTCCAGCGGTTCATTTCAAGCACCGCCGTAGCATCCGGGCGCTGGGCATAGATCAGAATCTGCTCGTCAAAGGGGCATTTGTAGTTGTAGCAGGCGGCACGGAGGAAGCCTGTCCAGCTTTGATAGCTGGCGGTAACTCTTTTCAGCGTATGGTCATACAGCTCGGTGATAAGCTGAAATTTTGTGGGCAAGGGGGCACCTCCTCATTGAAACAAGTAAAGAGAAATGGTAATATGATAAAGAGAAAAAACGGAATTTGACAAAGGAGTGTAATTGTATGAAAAAAACATTACCCAAAATACTTTTGGGTGTTGTTTTAGCTTGTGCTTTATTTTTGGTTTTCCTTTATGCCAACAATGACATTGGTAAAACCGCAAACAGTTTAGAAGCCGATATCCGCCTATCACAAAAGATTTTGGATGATTGGAATGTTGATGGAAGCATTTCCGACACAATGGCAGCATTTATTTCTTACCCACAGGACAAGACAGACCACACTTTTTCTATCTATGTAAATCGCCCTGGATTATCTTTTGGTTATTTCTTCCTCGGTGGTGGAGATATTGTTGCCGTTGATGATTATATTGCAGAGTTTGTTGTTGAGGGATATACCGAAAGGGCATTTATCTCAATGAATACCCAAAATGTTGTTCGAGTTGAAATAGATGATGGCAACGGCGTTCGTGTGATTGATATTGATAGTGGCAAACCTTTTGCCATTGTCCTACCACTCAATGCAGGAGATATCTGTTTCTATGATACGATTGGAAATGCTGTGGAATACCATCGCCAACTACTTTGACCAATTCCGGTTTATATGGCCACTGAAAAAGGCTTCGCTTTGGCGGAGCCTTTTCTTGTTATTCCGATGAACGATTATCTAAATACCTAAAACCTACACATGAATTTAAGAGAGTTCCACTATCGCTCCAGCGCACATTTTCTCTTTGTAGGCTGCCGTTCATTCTTTTTCGGCGCTTTCTGCTTGAAAAACTGCTTGACTTCCTGAAAGCCGAAGCTGTCCACATAGTATGCGGTTTTCTTGCCGCCACGGTTGACGACCAGCACATCGCTGACCGACATGGAGCGCATCCGCATACCGAAGGGACGGGTATCCGCATTGTGGCGGCTGAAAACTTCCTCAAGGGTCATGTCCTTCGGCAGCATATACGCATACTCGCGCCGGTAATCGCTGGGGTCAAACTGCTTCTTGGCTCGTTCATATCCCATAAAGCAGTAGTCCACCCGGCCCACATCCTTGATTTGATAGATTTCATAAGTGCCGTAGGTCGGCTCTGCTGGGGGATGCTCCGGTTCATAGGTTGCGCCGTTGCGCATCATCAGCTCGGCAAACTGACAGATATGAAAGGCCGTGCCGTCAATATCCACATGAGTATCGTCGATGTACTCACAGGGAACACACCGCTTGCCCCCGTCCAGATAGTTTATGACGATACTGCTATGGTCGGGAATCTTGAAAAGATCGTGATAGAAGGCGTCGATAAATCGGATTTCCCGATTTCCGTTCGGATTAGGGAATGCCACTACGCCTTTGATTAAAACAGGTTCCTGGTTCATTTGTTTCCTCCTTGCCGCTGATACGCGGCATATTTTTCGTCCACAGTGGCCATGCAGTCCTGACACACCATGCCGCTGCCCTCCGGCAGATACCTGCCGCAGATTACGCAGGTGTCCTGCTGTTCGTATAGCGGCGCATCTGCTGACAGCTGGCGAATGTACTTCATCGGGCTTCACCTCGCTCCTTTCCGGCATTGCGTTCCGGGGCAGGATGCAGCCGCTGATGCTCTGCGCTAACCCTTTCGGAGAAGTCCTCAATGATGGCGGCGCGGTCTAATCCGTAATGTCCCCTGTAGTAATTGGGCGGGCCGTCGCCATCGTTCTGACAGTTGCGCTCCCATGTTACAAACCGGTCGGGAGCTTTGGGGTGTTCGCCTACGACAAACTCGGCATTGCCGACGCGAACACGCGCTGTGATCTGATATTCTGCGTTGATTTCTCTTTCGGCGGTGTAGCTGCCGTCCTCCAACTGAATCGTACAGCTTCCGTTATCGCCAAAGGTTGCCGTTACTGGCATGACCGGCATTCCAAGCACCAAGTCGGGCTGCATGACAAATTGAGCATCGGCACCCATCAACTCTTTCGGCAGGGCAGACATTGGCAGATAAAGCCGCTGTTTCCCCATGATTTCATAACGCAGCAGGAAATCGTTGAACGGATAATACGCACTCAGAACAGGATCTTTGATATGTCCCTTTGTAGTATTGGAATTCACATACTTTGCGTTGTCCAGATACCATTGCGGCGAGGCTCCCGGCAAGGTCCAGCCGAACATGGAGCCTGCGATCATGGCTGTCTCCTGAATATCCGAAATGCCGCGCCGCTTGTTGTGGGTGTCAGCGATTTCCCGGTTTTCTGCCCGATTTCCGGTGTCCCAATCGGTCGGATAATAGCCATGCTCTCCTTTTTTGATGATGATAAGCTGCCCTGTGGATGCCAGGACGGAAAGGCAGGTGTCGGGCAATTCATTCCTTCGCATTTTTTGCACCTCCTATCGCTCCTGCTCTTGCTGGCGCTTGCGCTGCCAACCTTCCAACAGCTTTAGAATGACATCCTCCATCTGCTTCGGCGTGTAGTTCTTGGGGAAAAAGCGCTCCAACTTGTCATTCCGCAGCGTGACCTTCCGCTCCAGCGGTTTTTCCTCCCGCATGATAAGGTCGATGATGTTTTCCGCCAGCTTTCTCTCGGCGCTGAGCTGCTTTAGCCGCTTGGCCTGATCCATGGAAGGGGACACCTCGTCGCGTTCCATGACCATCGCCAGATAAATCTGCTCTTTTTCGGTCAGGTATGAGATAGATTCCGCCGCAGGAACAAATTTCAGAGTGCCGCTATCTACCCGTTCAAGCAAAGATGGGATAAGGCTGTTCAGACGAATATAGCGCTGGATTTGCGTTTTACTTTCATTCGCTTGATGAGCTAAATCTTCATTGCTTCTCGTACCAACAAACTTCGGCCCAACTTGGGTCGAAGTTAAATCAAGTCTCTTTCCTTGCCGTTTCATAGCATCCAGCCGCAGCTTGTAAGCCCTGGCTTTCTCGCTGGGAAGCAGGTCATCGCGGTGAATGTTGTAGTCCACCACCAGAATGTCGGCGTCCTCGTCGCTGTACTCCCGGACGATGACCGGTCGGGTTTCAAGTCCGATGGTCTTTGCACAGTAGTCGCGCCGGTGGCCTGCAATGATTTCATAGCCGCCGCCATCGCGGGGACGGACGATCAGCGGCTCGGCAATACCTACGCGCTCAATGCTGTCCATGAGCTGCGCGAGGTCTTGCGTGGGGCGGTCGATGGAGTACGGCTGACGCGCATAGGGAAAAACCTGGTCAGCGGGTACGATCTGCACTCGCTCCTGCGCATCTGCCTGCCGCTGCTCGTCGGTTTTGAACAGGTCATCGAGTGAGGTCAGACCGATGTTTTTTAGGCTGCCTGCCAATGTTCAGCACCTCCCTGGTCAGATTTTCATAGGCTTGCGCCGCTTTGCCGTTTGGGTCGAGGTCATAAATGCTCTTGTTTTCCACACTGACCTCGGCAGCGCGGATAGAGCGCGGTATCTCGCTGGCAAAGACCCGACCGGCGTATGCCTGCCTGATCTGTTCGCTGATGCCTTTTGCCAGGGTGGTTCTGCCGTCCACCATCGTCAGCACAATGCCGTCGATCTCCAGTTTGGGATTGAGCTGCCGTTTCACTCGGGCAACGGTCCTCAAAAGCTGTTCCAGACCCTTTGCAGGAAGGTAATGCGCCTGCACCGGGATAATCACACTGTCTGCCGCACTCAGTGCGTTCAGCGTCAGCATACCCAGCGAGGGCATACAGTCGATGAGGGCATAGTCATAACGATCCTGCACGGTGGACAAAAGCTGCCGCATGACCGTTTCACGGCTCATGGCATTGACCAGCGTGACCTCCAGCGCAGACAGCTCGATGTTTGCCGGCAGCAGATCAACGCCGGATTCGTGATGCAGGATGCCCTCATTGGCGCTGACGGGCTGGTCGGTGATGATCTTGCCCATGAGATTGGCCAGCGTAGGGGAAAGCTCATCCGGCTGCGGCCAGCCGAGCATCTGGGTCAGGTTGCCCTGGGCATCTGCGTCCACCAAAAGGACTTTTTTACCTTGCCGGGAAAGACCAATGGCAAGGCTGGCGGCTGTGGTGGTCTTGCCGACGCCGCCTTTCTGATTTGCAAGGGCGATTGTTTTCACGAAAACACCTCCAACAAAAAAGGAGCCTCCCGGCTCCAAGTTTTACACAGCAATTATTCTTTTCTCGGAGAGTATTCTTTCTTACTCTCTTAGTCTTGTTATACTCAGTCTTATTAGTTTTCGATTTCCGAAAGTCAAGGACTTCGATAATCAAAGGTCTTGAAATTCGATAATCGAAGTTCTGAAAATAGGCAGACTGATCCTGTCATAAAAAGCTCAGTATTTCTAAGGCGGTGGCAGAGCTGCGAAGTTTTTGACATAGATCATCGTGGGACGGCCTTGACCGTGATTGACGCGCTCAATCAGACCTATGCCTTTTTTGCAGTCCAGCTCCGCCATCAGCTTTGCCGCTTTTTCACTTCGGCAATGTAATACCGACATGATTTCATCAGCAGGGTAGTAGATGAACACGCGGCCTTGCTCGTCCAACCAGCCATTCTTTATAGATAAGGCCATGCGGTCAAGCAGCATACCATAAAGCAGCTTCGCGTCGGTTGACACGCCCCGGAAGCGGTCATCTTCAAAAAGTCGCTTTGGTATGCGGTAGAAAGAAAACTGTTCGGCCTCATAACCGTAATAATATGGCAAGGGCAATGCGGCCACGGGCTTCACCTCCAAATAAAGATGTATATAGAACAAGGGAGAGCGCTTTGCGGCACTCTCCCTTGTAGCGTATTCAAAATCGTTGTAAAATGAGAGCATCCAAAACAGCCTTTGAAGGGCTTGCTCTTGGTGTGGCTAATAAAATGTGCTAATAAAGTGGCTAATACGGGGACTGATTTTGCCCCGAAACTGGCTAATACGGTGGAATATCTGGCACCACCATACAGCACAAAGTTCGATCAAAAGTGTTGATTTTCAAGGATTTTTCGGTATTTTAGAACACCACGAACCATACGATACGAAGCGGACAACTTAACTCCTAAGCGGAAGGCCAGCGGTTCGAATCCGCTCAGGCGTGCCAAAAAACACATCCCCGCAGGCCGAAAGCCCCTCTTCCGAAAGGAGGGGCCTTGCCCTCACGCCGCTTTCGGACAAGGAAACCGAATAGAAAAAGAAAAAAGCCCTGCGATCTTGCGATCGCAGGGCTTGGTGACCCGTACGGGATTCGAACCCATGTTACAGCCGTGAAAGGGCCGTGTCTTAACCACTTGACCAACGGGCCATATAGCGCACGGGATGCTTTCGCATCCCGTGCTTTTTGGTAGCGGCACCTGGATTCGAACCGGGGACACTTCGGGTATGAACCGAATGCTCTGGCCAACTGAGCTATGCCGCCATTTTCCGTCCGACAGGACAAGGGACAGTATAACAGGCGAAATATCCCTTTGTCAATACTTTTCTTGCAAAAAATCAAAAAACCGTGCAGCCTCCCGTCTGATATTTTCTCTTTACCTTTCCGCCCTTGTTTGCTATAATATTAGATTGAATTAGTATCCGCGGCTCTCTTGCCGTTTCGATTGGAGGTCTCAGCATGAAATACGAACGCTGGCACATTCGTGAAGCGAATGACGCCGCGGTCGAGGCGCTGATGGACGCAGGCTATCCCTATCTGGTATCGACCGTTCTGGCCGCGCGCGGCGTCACCACGCCCGAGCAGGCTGCCGCGCACCTTGACCGCGAGCGTGCGCTCCTCTATTCTCCCTTCCTTCTGCGCGACATGGACAAGGCGGTCGGGCGCATCGACCGCGCCCTCGCAGGCGGCGAGACCGTCGCCGTGTTCGGCGACTACGATGTGGACGGCATCACCTCCACCTGCCTTCTGACCGATTATCTCCGCTCCCGCGGCGCGAAGGTGCTCATGCACATCCCCCGCCGCGTCGAAGAGGGCTACGGCCTCGGCTGCGACGCGATCCGCGCACTCGCCGCGCAGGGCGTCACGCTCATCATCACCGTCGACTGCGGCATCACCGGCGTGGAGGAAACCGCCTTCGCCGCCTCCCTCGGCGTCGATCTCGTCATCACCGACCACCACGAGTGTAAGGACGCGCTGCCCGCCGCCTGCGCCGTCGTCGATCCCCACCGGCCCGACTGCACCTTTCCCTTCAAGCACCTCGCGGGCGTCGGCGTGGCGTTAGAGCTGGTGCTCGCCCTCGGCGGCGCCGAGCGTGAAAGCGCGCTCTTTTCCCGCTACTGCACCCTCGCCGCCATCGGCACCATCGCCGATGTCATGCGCATGGAGGGCGAGAACCGCACCATCGTCCAATGCGGGCTTGCAAGCATCGACCGCAGCGACTTCACCGGCCTTCACGCCCTGCTGCGCGAGGCGGGCCTGACCGGCCGCCCGCTCTCCTCCGTGCAGATCGGCTTCGTCCTCGCGCCCCGCATCAACGCCGCGGGCCGCATGGGACGCGCGGAGCTGGCCGCCGAGCTCCTGCTCACGCAGGACCCCGCCAAGGCGGAGGCACTCGCCCGCGAGCTGTGCGACCTCAACCGCGAGCGTCAAAGCGTCGAGCAGGACATTTTCCGCTGCGCCATCGAGCAGATGGAGACCCTTGCCCCCACCGAGCGCAACGCGCTCGTGCTCTCGAGCGAGGAATGGCATCAGGGCGTCGTTGGCATCGTCGCCTCGCGCCTTTCTGAGAAATTCTCCTGCCCCAGCTTTATGATCCACCTCGCCGGCGGCATGGGCAAGGGCTCGTGCCGCAGCTACGGCGGCTTTAACCTCTTCGCCGCGCTCGAAGCCTGCGGCGACCTGCTCGCCGGCTTCGGCGGGCACGAGCTCGCCGCCGGCTTCACCATCAAGGAGGAAAATATCCCCGCCTTCCGCAAGCGCATCAACCAGTATGTCCGCAGCCATTGCGGCGACTCCGCTCCCGTCTCCTCGCTGGAGCTGGACGCTGCCCTCGCCCACCCCGACCTCGTCACCTTACAGGAGGTCGAGGAGCTCGCGCGCCTCGAGCCCTACGGCGCGGGCAACGAGCGCCCCGTTTTCTGTCTGCGCGGCGCGCGGCTGGAGTCCCTGCAGGGCGTGGGGCAGAATAAGCACCTCAAGCTCCGCCTCCGCAAGGGCCGCGCGAGCTTCGACGGCATTTTCTTCTCCGTCACCCCCGCCGAGTGCGCCCTGGCGGTCGGCGAGCGCGTGGACGCCGCCTTCTACCTTCAGATCAACGAATTTCGCGGCAGCCGCTCCCTCCAGCTCCAGCTCATCGACCTGCGCAGCGCGCACGAGCCGGGCGCGCGCGAGGCTGAGCAGCTTGCCCTCTGCCGCACGCTGCTGCACGGCGGCGGCCTGAGCGCCAGGGACGCCGCGCGGCTCCTTCCCTCGCGTGAGCAGTTCGTGCGCGTCTGGCGCGCGCTTGAGCGCGAGGTGAACGGCACCCTCACCGTGCCGGAGCTGCCGCTGCTGCGGCATCTCGCCGCCGAGAGCGCCGGAACGGAGAGCTTTCTGCGTGCGGCCGTGTGCCTTGCGGTCTTTGCCGAGCGCGGCCTCGTGACCCTTGAGCATACAGACGATGATACCGACAGCAGCGTCACGCTCCGCCTCACCGGCGGCAAGCGTGTCGATCTTGATGCCAGCCCCTATTTGCGCGCCCTGCGCGCGGGGCTGGAGAAAACGAAAGGAGGCGGCAGCGCATGAGCGAGACAAAGTCCACCGAAGTAACCGCCATCACCGAACCCGCCGCGCAGCCGATCCCCGAAGCGGTGCAGCGGCAGTACGACCATCTGGTCGAAACCATCCGCGCCTACAACCCCGGCGCCGATTTCGCGCAGATCGACGCCGCCTTCCGCTATGCCGCCGCGCACCACGGCGCGCAAAAGCGCAAGGACGGCTCGCCCTTCGTCACCCACCCCATCGCCGTCGCGCAGATCGTCGCGGAAGAGCTGCACCTTGACAGTGAATCCATCATCGCCGCTCTCCTGCACGACTGCATCGAGGACACCGACGCGACCTACGACGACATCGCCAAGCGCTTCTCCCCCACCGTCGCCGCCCTCGTCGAGGGCGTCTCCAAGCTCACCCGTGTACACTACACCAGCAAGGAAGAGGAGCAGATGGAAAATCTGCGCAAGATGCTCATGGCCATGGCCAAGGACATCCGCGTCATCCTCATCAAGATCGCCGACCGCACGCACAATATGCGCACGATGGAGTATCAGTCCACCGACAAGCAGCGTCAAAAGTCGCTCGAAACGATGGAGATCTACGCCCCCATCGCCCACCGCCTCGGTATGCAGCGCATGAAGTGGGAGCTCGAGGACCTCTCCCTCAAATACCTCGACCCCACCGCCTTCAACGAGATCACCCGCTCGCTCGAGGCCAAGTCGCGCGAATACGGCTCGTTCATGGAGCGTATCCAAAAGCAGATCGAGGATAAGCTCACCAAGGACCATATCCCCTTCCGCCGCGTCTACGGCCGCATGAAGCACCCTTACAGCATCTACCGCAAGATGTACGCCCAGAGCAAGACCATGGACGAGGTCTTTGACCTCTTCGCCTTCCGCGTCATCGTCGACACCGTCGCGGACTGCTACAATGTCCTCGGCGTCATCCACGACCTCTACCGCCCCGTGCTCGGCCGCTTCAAGGACTATATCGGCACGCCCAAGCCAAACGGCTACCAGTCACTCCACACCACGGTCATGGGCCCCGACGGCGTGATGTTTGAGGTGCAGATCCGCACCCAGCAGATGCACGATGTCGCCGAATACGGCATCGCCGCCCACTGGAAGTATAAGCAGGGCATCTCCGGCAGCGCCAACGAGCAGAACTACGAGTGGGTGCGCCGCCTGCTGGAAAATCAGGAGAATACGGACGCCGAGGAATTTATCCACACCCTCAAGGTCGATATGTTCGCCGACGAGGTCTTCGTCTTTACCCCCCGCGGCGATGTGACGAACCTCCCCACCGGCGCCACCCCCATCGACTTCGCCTACTCCGTCCACTCCGCCGTCGGCAACTCCATGGTCGGCGCGAAGGTCAACGGGCGCATCGTCCCGCTCGACTACCAGCTCAAAAACGGCGACGTGGTCGAGGTCCTCACCAGCAAATCCGCGCGCGGCCCCAGCCGCGACTGGCTTCAGATCGCCAAGAGCAACGAGGCCCGCGGCAAGATCCGCCAGTGGTTCAAGAAGGAGCGCCGCGAGGAGAACATCGTCACCGGCCGCGCGTCCTTTGAATCCGAGCTCAAGCACTGCGGCATTCCCCTCGCCACCGTCGCCGGCGACGATATGCGCTCCACCCTGCTCAAAAAGACCGGCTTCGGCACCCTTGACGATATGTACGCCGCCATCGGCTACGGCGGTTTCTCCGCGCAGAAGGCCGTCAACCGCATCCGCGACGAGCTGCGCGCCATCGAGCGTCAGCAGCAGACTGAGCGCGCCGCCACCGTCCCCCTCGCGGACGACCCGGAAAAGACGCGCCCCGCCATCCCCGTGCGCGAAAAGAGCGAGAACGGCATCATCGTGCAGGGGCTTTCCAACTGCCTTGTCAAGTTCTCCAAGTGCTGCTCCCCTGTCCCCGGCGACGACATCGTCGGCTTCATCACGCGCGGCTACGGCGTTTCCGTCCACCGCACCGACTGTCCCAACGCCGCGCCCGAGCGCCGCACGCCGGAGGAGGCGGGCCGCTGGGTCAAGGTCAGCTGGGGCAGCGATGTGCAGCAGTCCTACCGCACCTCGCTCGACATCTACGCCAAGGATCGGATCGACATCGTGCTCGATGTCTCCGCCGTCCTCTCGACCACGCAGACGCGCGTGGCGGGCCTCAACGCCAAAACCACGGCGGACGGCTTCGCCCTCATCCATCTCGACATCTTTGTGTCCAACAGCACACAGCTTGCCGCCGTCATGCGCAAGCTCCACCAGATCAGCGGCGTGATGAAGGTCGACCGCCCCGCGGGCTGACCGCCTCGAATCGCCATTAGGAGGAATTCGATCATGCTCTCTCTCGACATTTCCCATGCAAAGCCTTTTTTGCCCTACCCCTACGAGGAAGTCCTCCGTCCCCGCCTTGAGCGCGCGCAGCGCGAGCTTCTCGGCGGCGGCGGCAAGGGTGACGATTTCATTGGTTGGGTCCACCTGCCCCGTCAGTACGACCGCGCGGAGTACGCGCGCATCCTCGCCGCGGCGAAAAAGATCCAAAGCGACTCCAAATCCCTCGTCGTCATCGGCATCGGCGGCAGCTACCTCGGCGCGCGCGGCGTGATCGACTGCCTCTGCTCGCCGAACTACAACCTGAAGAAAAAGGAAACCCCCAATGTCTACTTCATCGGCAACGGCCTCTCCTCCGCCGCGCTGCGCGAGGTGATGGAGCTTGTCGGCGACGAGGATTTCTCCGTCAATGTCATCTCCAAGTCCGGCACGACCACCGAGCCCGCCGTCGCCTTCCGCTTCTTCCGCGAACTGCTTGAGCGGAAATACGGCAGAGAGGGCGCGGCGAAGCGCATCTACGCCACCACCGACGCACACCGCGGCGCGCTCAAAGCCCTCGCCGACACCGAGGGCTATGAAACCTTTGTCGTGCCCGACAATGTCGGCGGGCGATACAGCGTCCTCACCGCCGTCGGCCTCCTCCCCATCGCCGTCGCGGGCGTCGACACCGACGCCCTGCTCGCAGGCGCGCAGGAGATGGAAACGCTCTGCGAGACCGCCGACTATACCAACCCCGCATGGCAGTACGCCGCCATGCGCCACGAGCTCTACCGCGCCGGCAAGAAGATCGAGCTGCTCGCCTGCTTCGAGCCCTCCTTCCGCTTCATGGCGGAGTGGTGGAAGCAGCTCTACGGCGAGAGCGAGGGCAAGGACGGCAAGGGCCTCTTCCCCGCGAGCGTCGATTTCACCGCCGACCTGCACTCAATGGGCCAGTATATCCAGCAGGGCGAGCGCACGCTGCTGGAAACGGTCGTCCGCTTCGCCGCCGACCCCGACCTGCTCACCGTCCCGCACGACGATGGGAACGGTGACGGCCTCAACTTCCTCGCGGGCAGGAGCGTGGACTTCATCAACCGTCAGGCGATGGACGGCACGCTTCTCGCCCATGTTGAGGGCGGCGTCCCCAACCTCATCCTCTCCGCAGGCGCGCGCGATGCGCACACGCTCGGCGAGCTGATCTATTTCTTCGAGTTCGCCTGCGGCCTGTCCGGTTATCTGCTCGGCGTCAATCCCTTCGATCAGCCCGGCGTCGAGGCTTACAAGAAAAATATGTTCGCGCTGCTCGGCAAGCCAGGCTATGAAGAGGCCGGCGAGACCCTGCGCGCCAAGCTCGCAAAGTAAGGAGAAAACAGCATGAAAGCAGTCCTCACGCGCGTCAAGCGCGCCAGCGTCACCATCGACGAAATAGAGACCCGCTCCATCGGCAGGGGCTTTTTGATCCTGCTTGCCGTCACGCACGACGATACCGAGGCGCAGGCCGTCAAGCTCGCCGACAAGCTCTGCTCGCTCCGCCTCTTTGAAGATGCGGAGGGCAAGATCAACCTCGGGCTCGACGAGGTCGGCGGCGAAATTATGGTCATCTCGCAGTTCACGCTCTACGGCAGCTGCCGCAAGGGCCGCCGCCCCGAGTTTTTGAACGCCGCCCGCCCCGAGACCGCCATCCCCCTCTACGAAAAATTCGTCTCCCTCGTCCGCGCCAAGGGCTACCGCGTCGAAACCGGCGAGTTCGGCGCCTACATGGCGGTCGATTCCGTCAACGACGGCCCCTTCACCCTCATCGTGGACACGAAGGACCTGGAAGCCCCCAAATAACTTCTCTCGGAGGTCATTTTATGAAAGTCATCACCACCGTCGTCGGCGAGCTCTCCACCAACTGCTACCTCGTCATCAACGAAAAAACGCGCGAGGCCGCGCTCATCGACCCCGCCGACTCCCCCGACCGTCTCTCCGCCCTCATCGAGCGCGAGGGCGTCACGCTGCGCTATATCCTCCTCACCCACGGCCACCGCGACCACACGCTCGCCGCCCCCGCCATGCACGAGCGCTTTCCCGACGCCGCGGTCTATATCCACCGCCTCGACGCAAGCGGCTCTGGCATCTATCACTACCCCCTCGAGGGTGTCATTGACGGTCTCAAATACTACGACGAGGGCGACACGCTCCCCCTCGGCTCGCTGACCGTCACCGTCCTCTACACCCCCGGCCACACCGCAGGCAGCGTCACGCTCCAAATCGGCGACGCCCTCTTTGTCGGCGACACGCTCTTTGCAGGCTCCTATGGCCGCACCGATCTCCCCGGCGGCGACCCGATGGAGATGCTCGCCTCCCTGCGCCGTCTCGGCAAGCTCGAGGGCGGCTACACCGTCTACCCCGGCCACATGGAGTCCACCACCCTCGCGCGTGAAAAGCAGTTCAACCCCTTTATCCGTCAGGCACTACGATAAAAAGGAGCGCACCCCCTCATGAAGCTTGAGCTCATTGGGCATGATGAAAAATACGCGGTCGAGCAGAGCCTTCTCACCCTCTTCCCCGACGAGCGCCCCGTCTACGGCCCCGTCACGGACGCGGACGAGAGCGCCGCGCGCATCACGATGGGCGAGGACGCAGGCTCCGTCTGCGTCACCACCGAGCTGCGCTGCGGCGGTAAGACCTGCACCGACTGCTGCCGCTGCCCCCTCGAGGGCACGGACTATGAAAAGGAGGGTCAGCGCCGCCACGCGCTCGGCCTGAGCTTCTTCCGCGCCGCGCGGCAGGTCCTCGGCGCCGCGCCCGCATGGGGCAGCCTCACAGGCGTGCGCCCAAGCAAGGTCGCCGTGTCGCTTTTGCGCGAGGGCAAGTCCCCCGCCGCCGTCCTCACCGAGCTGGAGGATACCTATTTCGTCACGCCGCGCCGCGCCCACCTTGCGCTCGAGGCCGCTGAAACGGGGCTTCGCGTGCAGCGAGAGCTCAAGCCGAACGACATCTCGCTCTATGTCGGCATTCCCTTCTGCCCGACGCGCTGCGCCTATTGCAGCTTTGTCGCGCAGAGCGTGGAGAAATCCTTCACCCTCGTCGAGCCCTACCTCGCCGCCCTCTTCGACGAGATCGTGCAGGCGGGCGCGACGATCCGCTCCCTCGGTCTTTCCGTCAAGTCCTTCTACATGGGCGGCGGTACGCCGACCACGCTCACGGCAGAGCAGATGGACCGCCTGCTCACAAGGCTCGAGCAGAGCTTTGACCTCTCCTCCCTCGCGGAGTCCACCATCGAGGCGGGCCGCCCCGACACCATCGACCCCGAAAAGCTCTCCGTCCTGCGCGCCCACGGCGTCACGCGCGTCTCCGTCAACCCGCAGACGATGGAGGACCATGTCCTTGCGGCCATCGGCCGCCGCCACAGCGCCGACGACATCCGCCGCGCCATGCGCGAGGTGATGGATGCGGGCTTCCCCCATGTCAACATGGACCTCATCGCGGGCCTTCCCGCGGACACGCCCGCGGGCTTCCGCCGCAGCCTCGACGAGGTCATCGCCATGGGCGCGGACAACATCACCGTCCACACCCTGTCGCTCAAAAAGGGCAGCCGCCTCACGCTCGAGGGCAGCCGCATCCCGTCCGCGGACGAGGTCGCGCAAATGCTGGACTATGCCGACCCCACGCTGCGTAAACATGGCTTTGAGCCCTACTACCTCTACCGCCAGAAATATATGTCCGGCAGCTTTGAGAATGTCGGCTGGACGAAGCCGGGCGGCGAAGGGCTTTACAATATCTATATCATGGAGGAGCTGCACTCCATTCTCTCCCTCGGCGCGGGCGGCTCGACCAAGATGGTCGGCGGCGGGCTGATCCGCCGCGCCTTCAACGCCAAATATCCCAAGGAGTACATCGACCTTGCCGGCAAGCGCGCCGCCAACCTCGCGGCCTTTGCCGATTTTTATCAAAAGGAAGGAGACACACCATGATCTACACCGCTCATCCCTCCCGTCCCACCGCGGACGACGCCGCGCCGCACTTCACCTACGCCGACTACTGCGAAAGCGCGGATGTGCTCGCCTCCCGCACGCAGGATTTCTGCCCCGAGGCGCTTCTGATCCTCGGCAGCGGACTGGGCTTCCTCGGCGACAGGGTCGAGGATCCGATCTTCGTCGATTACGGCAGCATCCCTCACTTCCGCCCCTCCACCGCCCCCGGCCACAAGGGCCGCTTCGTGTTCGGTACGCTCCGCGGCAAGCGCGTCGCGGTCATGCAGGGCAGGATGCACTGCTACGAGGGCTACACGATGGAGCAGGCGGCCTACGCCGTGCGCGTCGTGCGCCTGCTCGGCGCAAAGACGCTCTTCGTCACCAACGCCGCAGGCTGCGTCAACACCGACTGGAGCGCGGGCGAGCTCATGCTCATCAATGACCACATCAAGCTCTTCGACTTCGGCCCCCTCTATGGCCCCAACCTTGAGGAATTCGGCACCCGCTTCCCCGATATAACCACCGTTTACACCCCGCGCCTTCAGTCCATCGCCCGCGAGACCGCGCAGGCGCAGAATATCCCCCTGCGCGAGGGTGTCTATATGTACTTCCCCGGCCCGCAGTTTGAAACGCCCGCCGAGGTGCGCGCCGCGCGCCTCCTCGGCGCGGATGCGGTCGGTATGTCCACCGTGCCCGAGACCATCGCCGCCGCGCACTGCGGCATGGAGGTCATGGGCGTCACGCTCCTTGCCAACATGGCGGCGGGCGTCCTGCCCCAGCCGCTCTCCGGCGCGGAGGTCAACGCGGCCGCCGCGGCCTCAGCCCCTGTCTTTTCCGAGTTTATTCTCTCCTGTCTGGAATCTCTCTGATTTGATTTTGAAAGGGCCTTCCTATGGCTACTGAGAAAAAGCAATCCTTCCTCGGCGGTGCCGCCGTCCTCGCCTTCGGCATCGTCGCGGTCAAGATCATCGGCGCGGTGTTCAAGATCCCCCTGCGCAACATCCTCGGCGAGGGCGGCAGCGCGGACTTCTCCAACGCCTATAATATCTACGCCACACTCCTGACGATCTCCACCGCAGGGCTTCCCGTCGCGCTCTCCAAGCTCGTGAGCGAGTCCTACGCCCTCGGCCGCACCCGTCAGGCGCACCGCACCTTCCGCGTTTCGCTCTCGGTCTTTCTCGCGCTGGGGCTCGCCTCCTTCGCGCTCATGTGGTGGGGCAGCGACCTGCTCGCGGGCTTTCTCAACAACCCCCGCGCCGCCTACGGCATCCGCGCCCTCGCGCCCGCCGTGGTGTGCGTGGGCTGCCTGTCCGCCTTCCGCGGCTACGCGCAGGGCCGGCAGTACATGACGCCCACCGCCGTTTCTCAGATCATCGAGGCCCTCTGCAAGCTCGCCCTCGGCCTTGCTCTCTCCCTGTGGCTTTTGCGGCAGGGGCAGCCGGACTATGTCGCCGCCGCGGGCGCCATCGCAGGCGTCACCGCGGGCACCATCCTCTCGCTCGTCTATATGGCGTTCGACTATCTGCGCCACCGCCCCGCCGTACGGCGGGGCGAGCGCTGCGCGTCGGACGGCGCGATCCTCCGCCGCCTTTTGGCCCTCGCCGTCCCCATCACGCTCTCCTCGTCGATGGTCTCTCTCATCACGCTCATCGACACCAAGCTCGTCCAGGGCAGGCTGCAGGACGCCCTCGGCTACACGCTCGACCAGATGCGCGCGGCCTACGGCAACTACTCCGCCTGCATGGACCTTTATAACCTGCCCTCCTCGCTCATGGTCGCGCTCACCGCCTCGGTCATTCCCGCCGTCTCCGCCGCCGTCACGCAGCGCGACCGCCGCCAGACCGCGCGCATCGTGCGCTCGTCCCTGCGCGTCACAGCACTGCTCTCCTTCCCGATGGGCCTCGGCCTCTGGGCGCTCAGCGGCCCGCTCTTTCGCCTTTTCTACCGCAGCTACAATGCCGAGCTCGGCGGCGCGCTGCTCGCGGTGCTCGGCATCGCCAGCATCTTCGTCTGCCTCATGCTTGTCACCAACTCCATCCTGCAAGCCTACGGCCGCGTCAGCATCCCCATCGTCACCATGCTCGCCGGCGGCGTCATAAAGATCGTGCTCAACTACAATCTCGTCGCCCGCCCCACCGTCAACATCCACGGCGCGCCCATCGGCACGCTCGTCTGCTTCGCCTTCACCGCGCTTTTGAACCTCATCGCCGTTGCGCGCATCGCGCCCTTCCGGCTCAACTACCCCGGCTACTTCCTGCGCCCGCTGCTCGCCGCGCTGGTCATGGCCTTCGCCGCCCGCGGCACCTACGCCCTCGCCGCGCACTTCCTCATTCCCTCGCCCGACGAGGCGAGCCGCCTCACGCTGCTTTTGTGCGTCGGCGCTGCCATCGGCGTCGCCGTGGTGATCTACGGCGCGCTCGTGCTCGCCCTGCACTGCATCCGCCGCAGCGACCTCGAGCTGCTCCCCCGCGGCGATAAGCTCGCCAAACTCCTGCATATTTCTTAAAAAAGGCTGAAAGCCCCTGAAAAATCGCAGAAAAAACTTGCAATAGGACATAAGATATGGTAAATTTTGAAAGGAAAGAGACATACTCTTTACAGGACCTCATCGAGATCCTGCGCATCCTGCGCATCCTGCGCGCCCCGGGCGGCTGCCCGTGGGATCGTGCGCAGACGCATCAGTCCAACCGCCGCAACTTCCTTGAGGAGGCCTACGAGGCCGCCGAGGCCTTCGACCGCGACGATCCCGACGCCATGTGCGAGGAGCTGGGCGATATGCTCATGCAGGTCCTCTTCAACATCCACATCGAGGAGGATGCGGGCCGCTTCACCACCGACGATGTGACCGATCACATCTGCAAAAAGCTCATCTTCCGTCACCCCCATGTGTTTGCGAATGTCACCGCCGACACGAGCGAGGAGGTTCTCGTCAACTGGGAGGTGCTCAAGCGGCAGGAAAAGGGCCAGCAGACCACCGCCGACGCGCTCGACGCCGTCGCCCGCTCGCTGCCCGCCCTTTGGCGCGCGGACAAGCTCCAAAGCAAGGCCGCCAAGGCCGGCTTTGAGTTTGCCGACATCTCCGGCGCGCTCGACAAGCTCGACGAGGAAGCGCGCGAGCTGCGCGAGGCCGCGCTCAATGGCACTAACTTCTTTGAAGAGCTGGGCGATGTGCTCTTCGCCGCCGTCAAGGTCGGTCGCTTTTTGGGCATCGATCCAGAGGATGCGCTGAACGCAGCCTGCGAGAAATTCATTGCCCGCTTCCGCTCCATGGAGCGTGCCTGCACCGCGCGCGGCACAGCGCCGGACAAGCTTCCGCTCGACGAGCTGACGCGGCTGTGGGAGCAGGCCAAATCACACCCTGATGAATGAAAAACGCTCTGCCGTTTTTTGTTTATATTTCGCCGGACTTCCTCCGGCAAAAACAACAAACAGGAGGCTACACCATGAATAAGACCGAACTCATCGCTGCCGCTGCCGAAAAGGCCGGTGTTTCCAAGAAGGAAGCCGAGGCCGTCGTCACCGCCGCGCTCGACGCCATCGGCGCCGCTCTCAAGGAGGGCGACAAGGTCCAGCTCGTCGGCTTTGGCTCTTTCGAGGTCAAGACCCGCGCCGAGCGCATCGGCCGCAACCCCGCCACCGGCGCTGAGATCAAGATCGCCGCGTCCAAGGTCCCGACCTTCAAGGCCGGCAAGGCGCTCAAGGACATCGTTGGCTAAAACCCCCTTCAAGGGAGCGGCATGTGCCGCTCCCTTGTCTTTTTGCCGTCCCGCGGCGGCAAGATCCCATACCTTTCGGTATAGAAAGGAGCACCCCATGCGTCTTGACAAATACCTCAAGGTCTCGCGCCTCATCAAGCGCCGCACCGTGGCGAATGAGGCCTGCGACCTCGGCCGCGTCACGGTCAACGACCGCGTCGCCCGCGCGTCTTATGATGTCAAGGTCGGCGACCGCATCGCCCTCCACTTCGGCGAGCGCACCCTCACGGTCGAGGTCCTCTCCGTGGCCGACAATGTCGGCAAGGCGGACGCCGCCGCGCTCTACCGCGAGCTGCCGAACACATAAAGCAGGCATATCACGGACACGCCTCCCATACACTTCGGTGTATGGGAGATCATTTTTTTGCAGGAGGTTCCGTTATGCCCTACGACACCCTTTCCCCCGCTCCCGCCGCCCACCGCGTTGAGTTGGACGGCCGCGAGCGACTGATCGTCACCGGAGTGGACGATGTCGACCGCTTTGACGAAAACGAGATCGTCATGTCCACCTCCGCCGGCACGCTCATCGTCACCGGCGAGAGCCTGCACCTCGGCAAGCTCAGCCTCGACGGCGGCGAGCTCCATGTCGACGGCCACATCGACTCGCTTCTCTATGAGGACGCCGGCCGCTCCTCCGGCGGTTTTCTGAGCCGTCTGCTCGGGGGCTGAGGCATGGGCGTTGACCTCAGCGCCCAGCTCGGCGCCCTCTGGCGCTCGCTCCTGCTCGGCGCAGCCCTCGCCCTGCTCTATGACGGTCTGCGCGCCCTGCGCCTGCGCCGCCGCAGCCGACGCGCCCTGACCGACCTGCTCGACGCGCTCTACTGCCTCTTTCTCGCCGCCGCGCTCGTCGCCTTCTCTCTGCGCGTCGGACAGGGCGAGCTGCGGCTCTATATGCTCGCCTTCGCCCTCCTCGGCGCGGTCCTGAGCTTCTCCCTCCTCTCGCCGCTGCTCCGCCCGCTTTGGGATTTTTGGGCCGCCTGCCTCTTTGCCTTCGCCCGCCTTCTGCGTGCGCCGCTCCTGCTGGCGAAAAAATATTATGGTAAACTGCACAAATTTCTCAAAAGTCTCTTTCTTTTTTCCCGCCGCACCCTTATAATAGAGAATTACAAATGGTCGGCGCGCCGCTCTCGGCGCGCTGCCGAGCGAAGGGGGAGGATCCGATATGGCAGAGGAAAAGACCGCGCGCAAAAAAAAGGGCGGCACGGCGCTGGCAAAGCTGCTGCTTCTCGCCCTGCTGCTTCTCGTCGGCGCACAGCTTCTCCGCCTGCGCGAGAGGATCGACCAGGCCGAGACTGAGCTCAGCACACTCTCCGCGCAGGTCGAGCAGCAGCAGCAGGAGAATGACGCTCTCTCGTCCGCGCTCGACAAGGCGGACGATCCCGACTATCTCGAGCAGCTTGCCCGCGACGCGGGCTATGTCAAGCCGGACGAAAAGATCTTCGTCCCCGTCAACTGAACAGCCAAGGGACGGCGCGCTGCGCCGTCCCCTTTTTTCTCTCTCCGCGCCAAGGCATAAAAAGGAGCCGCTGCCTCACGACAGCGGCCCAAGCGGGTGGGATATTGGAAAGCTTCCATGAAGTATCCTACCACCCTTGTCCACGCTTTGCAACAAAAGCTTTTGTCGAACTCTGCCGCACACGGTCGAAGCGTGTCGCGCCCCTTCATTTTCGTCAAAACAGACAAATCAGAAAATTCACAAATTATCCTATTGGATATTTTCCCGTTTCATGTTATAATCGATAAAAGTGAAGAGGGAGTCGGGAAGGACTTCCTTTTTGCTTTCCCTACCCGCAGAAATTGAAAGGAGCGAACCGTTATGAAGTTCACATTTACCTGCAAGAAGATCTCCTTGAACGACTCCGTCAAGGCCTATGCCGAGAAGAAGATCGGCAAACTGGAAAAGTATTTCAAGGAGGAGCCCGAAGCAACTGTGACCTTCGCCGTGGAGAAGAAGAACCGCTGCATCGTCGAGGTGACGCTCCGCGGCACCAACGGCACACTGTTCCGCGCTGTTTCTGAGGACGCCGACGGCGATATGCGCGGCGCGATCGACGCTGCGGTCAGCCAGATCGACCGCAAGATCCGCAAGAACAAGACTCGCCTTTCCAAGGGCCTGCGCAGCGATGCCATCGTACCCGAGGTCCCCGAGGAGTTCGACATCCACGAGGAGCGCGAGTTCGAGATCGTGCGCACCAAGCGCTTTGCCGTCAAGCCCATGAGCCCCGACGAGGCCATTTTGCAGATGAACCTTCTGGGCCACAGCTTCTTTGTCTTCCGCAACACGGACGATGGCAACGCCATCTGTGTCGTCTACACGCGCAACCGCGGCGGCTACGGCATCATCGAAACCAACGCGGCCGACTGATCTTGAATTTTTGAAACCGCAGGGGGTTGACCGTTCGGTCAACCCCCTTTTTGCGCCTTTTATCGCGCATATCTTCGCAGATGCTTAACATCGCCCTCCGAACTATCCTTGCATTGCCCGCTGTCCTCTGCTATAATATTTCCATCAACACTTTAGAAATGAAGGAGCGCCCATGATCGGAGTATATGACTATACCGTCCTCGCCACCTATATTTCGCTGGCCTTCGGCGTCAGCGGCCTGCTTGCGGCCATGGGCGGCACGCCTTACGCCGCGCTGCTGTGCCTGATGGTCTCGGGACTCCTTGACGCTTTCGACGGCCGCATCGCCCGCACGAAGAAAAACCGCACCGAGCAGGAAAAGTACTTCGGCATCCAGATCGATTCGCTCAACGACATCGTCTGCTTCGGCGTTCTCCCCGCGCTCATCGGCGCTGCGCTCGGCAGCGGCGAATGGTGGCTGCGCGCGTGCATCCTCTTTTACATTCTCGCCGCGCTCATCCGCCTCGCCTACTTCAATGTCACCGAGGAGGAGCGTCAGAGCGCCACGAACGAGCATCGCCGCTTCTACGTCGGCGTACCGGTCACCTCCGCCGCTTTCGTCATGCCGTTTTTCTGGCTGCTGCCGGGGCGCTTCGCGCTCAACGGCACCGTTTCCTACGCCGTCGGCCTCACGCTGCTCGGCCTGCTGTTCCTCACGCCGCTGCGCATCCCCAAGCCGGGACTCAAGGGCATTATCCTGATGACGCTGCTCGGCGCCGCAGAGCTGTATCTGATGTTCTACTCCGTCATGCCCCTTTGAGCTCAACAGAAAAAGGAAGCGCTGCACAAGTGTGCAGCGCTTCCTTTTCTCTTGTCTTTTACTTGACGCCGTCCACGGCGGCCATGTGCTCAAGCAGGCGCACGACCATGTTGGAATAGCCCCACTCGTTGTCGTACCACGCGATCAGCTTGACAAAGCTGTCGTCGAGCATGATGCCCGCGGTCTCGTCGAAGATGCTCGGATAGGGGTTCGCGACAAGATCCTGCGACACGATCTGGTCGCGCGTATGGGTGATGATGCCCTTGAGAGAGCCCTCGCTCGCGCGATGGACGGCCTCGCAGATCTCCTCATAGTTGGTCTTTTTCTTCAGCTGTGCGGTCAGGTCGACGACGGAAACGTCGGCCGTGGGCACGCGGAAGCTCATGCCGGTCATCTTGCCCTTGAGCTCGGGAATGACCTTGCCGACGGCCTTGGCCGCACCTGTGGAGGAGGGGATGATGTTGTTGTAGACCGAGCGGCCCGTGCGCCAGTCGCTGCCGCCGCGCCCGTCGACCGTCTTCTGCTTGGAGGTGGAGGCGTGGATGGTGGACATGAGCGCGCGCTCGATGCCGAATTCATCGTTGATGACCTTGGCCAGCGGCGCAAGGCAGTTGGTGGTGCAGGAGGCGTTGGAAACGACCTTCATATCGGCGCGCAGCAGCTCGTGGTTCACGCCCATAACGAAGGTGGGGGTCTCCTCGTCCTTGGCGGGCGCGGTCAGGATGACCTTCTTCGCGCCGCCGACAAAGTGCGCGGAGGCCTTTTCGGTGGTGTTGTAAACGCCAGTGGACTCGATGACATACTCCACGCCATAGTCGGCCCAGCGGATCAGCGTCGCGTCAGACTCGCTGAACACATGGATCTTGCGGCCGTTGAGGATCAGGTTTTCCCCGTCGTGCTCCACCGTGCCGGAGAACTGACGGAATACGGAGTCGTACTTGACAAGGTAGACCATATAGTCCAGATCAGCCTTGCGCAGGTTGATGCCGCAGATGTCAAACTGCTCCGGGCGCTCCGCCAAAATACGCAGCACAACACGACCGATACGGCCGAAGCCGTTGATACCCACTTTGATCGCCATAGCTGAATTTCCTCCTATAACATTTCCATATGCTTTCCCGGCGGCTTGCCGCCTTCTTCGGTAACCTTATCGTACCATACTCTTTTCTCTTTTTGTACCCCTTTTGTACAAAATCGCTGACGAAAAATTGCCAAATTTCCGCCAAGTTTCACAGCCTTTTCACGAACCGATCGTACAATGACTTTGCAATGTTCCATACATTCGCTACCGCGCGGGCAGCAAAAAAGAAAGCGGCGGGAGACCGCCGCTTTCTTTTTTATCCTTTTCAGTCCACCACGCGCGTAAAGCTCGTCCCGCTCTTCTGAAAGCGCACGTCCAGCTGCACGCGGTCGCCGCGCATATAGCTCGAGGTGTACTCGTATATCAGACCGTTCTCCATCGTCGTGCGGCGCTGGTGGTGGAAGGCCGCCGCGCCGGGCACGCAGTGCAGCAGCCGCGCCTCGTAATCGCCGAGCGTCACCGCGTCGTAGCTGTCCTCCGCTTCAAAGGGCACCACGCCGACATGGTAGATGAGGCTGTAAAAGCTGTGCGTTTCCAGCATCTCGCGCGTCAGGTTCGGGTAAATATGCTGGGGATAGTACGAGGTCTCCAAGATCAGCGGCTCGCCGTCCACGTTGCGCACGCGCGTGAAGCAGTAGACCATCACGCCGTCCTCCAGCGCCATCAGGCGCTTGATCTTCGGCGCAGGCTCGATGACATCGAAGCTCACCAGCGTGGACGAGGGGCGCTTGCCCATCGACGAGATCTCCGTCGTGAACGAATACTGCACACCCTTGCGCCGCGTGCTCGGATCGGAGACGAAGGTGCCCTTGCCGCGCTTGCGCACCACAAAGCCGGCCTCCTCCAGCGAGCCGATCGCCTGGCGCACGGTGTTGCGGCTGATCTCAAAGCGCTCGCAAAGCTCCGCCTCGCTCGGCAGCAGATCTCCCACCTGCAAGGTGCCGGAGGTGATCGCATTCTTGATGATGCCGGTCAGCTGCACATACAGTGGAATGTCGCTCGCCATCGAAAGCGTCGCCTTTAAAATCGGATTTTCTCCCATATCTGCCCTCCCTGCGATCCCATTTGTGCCAATTGTATCACAAACATTTGGTATGTTCTACCCTCTTTGAGCACGATTTCCGCAATTTCGGCGAAACGGCGGAAAATCGCGCGTTTTCTCGTCCTTTTGCCCAATGCAAAAGAGAAGAGCAAAAGGAGCAGGCAGCCCTGTTGGGCCACCTGCTCCTCTATGAGCAAACTATATGCGCTTAGAACTTGGGCTTCTGGGCCTTGACCTGCGGCTCCTTGCCGTTGCAGACCGCGACGATGTCGTTGGCAACGCTGGTGCAGCAGTTGAGCACGCTCTGCTCGGTGGTGGCGGCCATGTGCGGGGTCATGATGACGTTATCGAGGTCGAACAGCGCGCGGCTGGACTCCTGGATGGGCTCATGCTCGAACACGTCGAGACCGGCCTGGAACAGCGTGCCGTCCTGCAGGCACTCGACCAGCTCGTTCTCCTTGATGAGGGCGCCGCGCGCGCAGTTGATGAAAGAAGCGGTGGGCTTCATCATGCTGAACTGCTCACGGCCGATGGAATGCTCGGTGGAGGGAACGACGGGCAGATGCACGGACACGAAGTCGGCCTCCTTCCAGACCTCCTCAGCGGTGGCCTTGAGCTCGCACAGATCGCCGAGCTTCTCCTGCGTCATGTAGGGGTCATAGCCGATGACCTTCATGCCGAAGCCGTGCTTGCACTTCTGCATGGCGAGCTGAGAGATGCGGCCGCAGCCGATCATGCCGAGCGTCTTGCCGCCCAGCTCATAGGTGTGCTCCATGCCCATGCGGACGAGGAAGTTGCCGCCGCGGAACTGCTTGTCAACATAGTTGAAGCGCTTGGCGCACATGAGCATCAGCATGACGGCGTGCTCGGCGACGGCGTTGGCATTGCCGGCGGGCGCGTAAACCACGGTGATATCCTTGGCGTGGGCATGGTCCATGTCGATGTTGTCGAGACCGGCGCCCTGCTTGCCGATGACCTTGAGGTTGGTGCAGGTGTCCATCATCGTGGCGGTGATGGGCTCGGTGCGGCACATGATGGCGTCGGGCTGGAACTCAGCGAGCTCCTTGACATAGGTCTCCTCGTCGTTGTGGCTGCACAGCTTGACCTCGAAGTCATTGGACTCGAAGATCTGGGTAGCGACCTCGTTGAGCTCGATGGTGTAGTATACCTTAAACTTAGCCATGATAAAATACTCCTCTCAATTTCTGTCAGAACCATATTCTCATTGCTTGCTTGATCTCATGTGCGTTCATTTTACACCCCATCTTTCATAATTGCAAGCCCATTCCTTACTTTTTTGCAGGATTTTATTCATTTTCACCCCGTAATAACACTTATTTGAAACATATCTATTGATAAAATCGAACGATATGGCTGTTTTTCACAAAACCGTCCTATCGTTTCTGTGCAAAAAAGAAAGAGGACCTCCTCGCTCCTGCAAGGAGATCCTCTCTTTCGCACTCAGTCAGGCATCGGCGCATCGCCGCTCTCAGGCGGCAGCACCGGCTGCTCTGTCGGTTCGACCGGCGTTTCCGTCGCCCCGGGCTCCGGCGCGGCCGGGTCGATTATCGGCACATTCGGGTCAAACGCCGGCGCATTCGGGTCGACCGCCGGCTCGGCCGCCTTGCCGACGAGCACGATGCGGTTGCGGCTCTTGTAGCGGCTCGTCGCCTCATAGGTCGAGGAGAGCAGCGTCCCGTCGCCCGCATACACATTGCGGTAGGTCTTGACCACATAGCCCGTATAGGCCGTCTGCTCCACCTTGCGCTCACCCGGGGCGAGCGCGTCGGTCTCGACGAGCTCCTCCTCAAAGGGCGTCGTGCTGAGCACCTGCGTCACCATCTTCACATAATGGTCGTCGGTCTTGGTGCCGAGAAGTGTGATCTTGAGATAGTCCTTCTTATCCTTCGTGAAAAACTCCGCCTGCACCTTGATGGGGTAGAGCGTATTGTTGCGGAACTCAAACTCCGGCCCGCCGCTCGCGACCGTCGCGTCGAGACCGAGCCCGATGTAGTCCGAGGCGTAGCCGTGGTTCACGCGCTGTATGATCTCAAGGTTCGCGTACAGCACCGCCGCGTAGAGCGTGGAGCTTGCCTGACACGCGCCGCCGCCGACCATGTCCACGGTCTTGCCGTTGAGATAGCCCGGCGCGGGAGCGTACCCGTTGTCCGCCGTGAACGGCGTCACCAGCGGGCCGTACTGCATCGTGTCGCCCGCGTTGAGGATATAGCCCGTGATGCGCTCGGCCGTGAGCCGCACATTCTTGCGCCGCCCGGGTGCGCCGCCGACGCGCGTGGTGTAGCTGCTCAGCTCGTCGCGGAACAGCCCCGCCTCCAGCTGCGCAGTCGTCACCTCGGGCTGCTCGACCGTCGCCTTGACGGGGAAAGTCTCCCCCGGTGCCGCCGCATCATAGGCGCTTTGCAGGTCGGCGAGCGTAAAGTGTACGCCCGCATGGCTCGGCACGATCCTCTCATTTTCAATGTCGTAGCGCGCGTTGACCTTCTCGCCCACGAGCGCCTCCCGCTCCGCCTCCAGATCGACCGCCTGCGCGGGGACGATCTCATACGCGCCCTCCGCGTTGTCCTCCGACATCGGCTTTAGTATGTATTCCGTCATCTCCCCGCCGCCGAAATAAGCGCGGAAAAGCGCGTCGGCGATCTGCGTTTCCGTGCGGTCCGTCGCCTTCCGTCCGTCCATCGGCTTGGTCGCGCTGACCCCGCTCTCCGGCGTCAGAGCGATGGAAAACTCCACCGGCTCGCACTCCAGCGCGTTCAGCATCGGCTCCGCCGCCGCACAAAACGGCTCCTTGCTCACGATGCCCTCCTCATGCTCGGTAAAAAGTGAGAAAAGGAAGCTCGCGCCGCTCTTAAAAAAGCCGTCGCTCTTCGCGCTGCGCACCCACGCCAGCGTATCCGCGGCCTTCTCGCAGTCGATGTCCGCCGGAATATCGCCCAGCGCCACACCCGCGATCACCCTGCGGCTGTCTCCCTCCATCACAGCAAAGTCGAGCCGCGCGCCCTGCGCGTCAACGACCCGCCGCGTCAGCTCCGCCGCCGCCTGCTCCTCGGTCATGCCGCCGTAGTCCACGCCGCCGACCGTTGTGTTGGGATAGATTGTCCCGCTCAGCGTCGCATAGGCGCACAGCCCCAGATACGACGCCGCCAGCACGCCGAGCACGATGAGCGCGATGAGCCCGGCCCTTTTGCCGCCGCTCTGCGGCACCGACTCTGCCGCCTCGTTTCTCTTTTCCTCAAAGGCACCCTGATTTTCTTCCATCTCGGCACCCTCCTGCTATTTTTCTGTTCTTCCTGGGTGCCATTTCACCCAGTATGTTGCAGTATAGCATATATTCCGAAAAAAAGAGTAACGATTTGGTTACAAATTTTACGCGCTCTTGACGCGCCCCCCGCGCGGGATGCGGATGGTCAGGCGAATTTCATCCTCCGTGTCCTCCCGCTCGCACGCCGCGTCCACACCCGCGCGGCGCATGATGCCCATGCTCCGCCGGATCGTATTGAGAAACAGCCGCACATCCTTCACGATAAAGACCGGTCTCTCGCGCGGCGGCGTCACCGCCGCGCGGTGCAGCAGCGATTCGATGTACGCCTCCGTCTGCGCCACATTGTAGCCCCGCTCCGCGACCGTGCGCAGCGCCAGCAGGCGCTCGCTCTCGTCGCTCAGGCGCAGCAGCGCCCGCGCGTGCCGCTCGGAAAGCCCCCGCTCGCGCAGCAGTGCCGCGCACTCCGGCGAGAGCCGCAGCAGCCGCAGCTTGTTCGCCACTGCGCTCTGCGACCGCCCCAGCTTCTCCGCCGCCTGCTCCTGCGAGAGCCCGTAGAGCGCTATGAGCTTTGCGATGGCCGCGGCCTCCTCAAAATAGTGCAGGTCCTGACGCTGCAAATTCTCCACCAGCGCCAGCAGCGCCGCCTCCTCCCGCTGCGAGCGCAGCAGCAGACACGGCACGGTCCGCAGCCCCGCGAGCCTTGCCGCCCGCAGCCGCCGCTCTCCCGCGATCAGCTCGTAGCCGTTCTCTCCGCGCCGCACGCTCAGCGGCTGCAAAACGCCGTAGCGCGCGATGCTCTCCGCCAGCTCCCGCAGCGCCTGCGGCTCAAAGTATTTGCGCGGCTGATCGGGATTCACGCCGATCTCGTCCACGCCCAGCTCCAGCACGCGCCGTGCCGCCCACGGCCCCCTGCGCAGCAGCTCCATGCCCGTCCCCTCCTTACGGTGATCTTGTCCTCATTGTAGATACGGCGGCGCGCGAAGCCGCGCGGAATTTGTCACCCGCGCGGGAAAATTTTCATTTCCCCCATCTTCCTATTTACGAACCGCCCCAATTCGTGTAAAATAAAGGCGCTTATGATCGAACGGAAGGAGGCGCGCCATGTCCGGCTATGTTCTGCACCTGAGCGAGCAGGAGAATATCACCCTTTCCGCCGCCGTGACGCGACGCCTGCTCGACGGCGGCGACGGCGACGCCGCCCTGCTCTACCTCTGCCTTTTGAAAAACCGCGGCAGCGCCGCGCCCGAAACGCTCTGCGCCGAGCTCAAATGGGACGAAGCGCGCCGCGCACGCGCCGAGGCCGCTCTCGCCCGCATGGGACTCGTCAGCGCCCCGAAGGTGCCGGAGCCGCCCGCCCCCGCGCCCGCCGAAGAGCGCCCCGCCTACTCGCGCGACGATGTCGCCCGCAAGTTAGAGCAGGACACCGCCTTTTCCGCGCTCCTGCGCGAGGTCGAGCGCAAGCTCGGCCCGCTCTCCACGCCCTCCGTCGGCAAGCTCCTCGGGCTCTATGAGGACCTCGGCCTGCCTGCCGATGTCATCTTCCTGCTCGTCAACCACTGCATCGCCCGCCACGCCGCGCAATACGGCGAGGGACGGCTCCCCACCATGCGCCGCATCGAGCAGGAGGGCTATGTCTGGGCGCGCAAGGGCCTGCTCTCGTCCGCAAGCGCCAACGACTACCTCAACGCGCTCCACGAGCGGGAGAGGCAATACCCCGCCTATATGTCCGTCCTTCGGCTCGGCGAGCGCAAGCCCGCCCCGAGCGAGGAAAAATACCTCTCCGCGTGGCTTGAGATGGGCTTTCCGCCCGAAACGCTTGCCCTCGCCTATGATAAGACCGTCCTGCGCTGTCACGAATTTAAGTGGTCCTACTGCAACGGCATTTTGAAGCGCTGGCACGAAAAGGGCCTCCACACGCCCGAGGAGACCGCGGCGGAGAACGCCGCACCAAAAAAGAAAGCTGCCGCATCCGGCGGCAAAAACGACTGGATGAAGCAATACCTGTAAGGGAGGTGACCTCATGTCCTATGACGGAAAGCTCATGCGCCGCGCCATGGCCCGCTTTGAGGAGGCCAAGCAGCGCCGCGCGGACGCCCTGCACGCGCGCTCCCGCGCGGTCTATGCCGCCGTCCCCCGCATCGCGGAGATCGACGCTGCCCTGCGCGAAACGATGTCCAAGCTCATCGCCTCCGCCCTGCGCCGCGGCACGGACCCCCGCCCCGCCATCGAAGCGCTCAAGGAGGAAAACCTCGCCCTCCAGCGCGAGCGCGCCGCGCTGCTCGCCGCCCACGGCTACCCCGCCGACTACCTTGAGGATAAGCCCGCCTGCCCGCTGTGCGGCGACACGGGCTGGCGCGGCGACGAGGTCTGCTCCTGCCTGAACGACTACTATGCCCGCGTCCAGCTCGAGGAGCTCTCCCAACTCCTCGACCTCGGCACGCAGAGCTTTGAAACCTTCTCCTTCGAGGTCTACTCCCCCTACGCCCCCCTCGATCAGGACATCTCCCCCCGCTCGAATATGGAGCGCATTTACGATGCCTGCCGCGACTACGCCTACGAGTTTTCCCCCCGCAGCGGCAATCTGCTCCTCTCCGGCGACCCCGGCCTCGGCAAGACCTTCCTCTCCGCCTGCATTGCCCGCGTCGTGAGCGAAACGGGCCACAGCGTCGTCTACGACACCGCCGCCCACATCTTCGAGCGCTTTGAGGCACAGAAGTTCTCGCGCGACGAGAGCGGCGGCGCGGACGAGGATGTTTCCCGCCTGCTGCGCTGCGACCTTCTGATCATCGACGACCTCGGCACCGAGCTGACCACCGAGTTTGTCCGCAGCGCCCTCTATCAGCTCGTCAACACGCGTCTGATGACGAACAAAAAGACCATCATCTCCACCAACCTCTCCCCCGCCGAGCTCTCCCGCCGCTACGGCGCGAACATCCTCTCCCGCATCGAGGGCAGCTACCGCATCCTCCCCTTCTTCGGTGACGACATCCGCAGGCAGAAAAAGTAAATCTCACAGCAAAAGGCGGTCTCCCGTTGGGAGACCGCCTTCTCATTTCTCGAACCGATTTACTTGATGAGCACATTTTCGCCCACGACCGCCTTCTCCGCGTCGGCGGAGGTAAAGTAGGCGTTTAGGATCTGCACCGCGGTCGAGGCCAGCGCGCCGCCGCTGCCGCCCTTTTCGATCATCACCGCCAGTGCGATCTGCGGATCGTCGTAGGGCGCAAAGGCCACGAACACACCGTTGCTGACCTTGCCGCCGGTCTGCGCCGTGCCGGTCTTGGCGGCGGCGTCCACCACGCAGTCCTTGAAGTAATAGGCCACGCTGCCCGATACGACCAGCTCGCGCATCCCCTCGAGCACCGCCTTGAGGTTCTCCGGCTGAATGTCGATGATCTGCGCAGGCTGCTCGTTGTACACATCCACGATCGCGGCGCTGTCGTAGGTGCGCACCTCCTTTAACAGATGCGCGTTGTAGCGCGTCCCGCCGCCCGCGAGCGTCGCGGTATAGTTCGCCAGCTGCAGCGGCGTAAAGAGCGAATACGACTGGCCGATGGCGGCGGTGAGCGTCTGGCCGTCCGTCCAGTAATGCCCCTCGAGCGAATTGACATAGTCCGGCGTGGTCATCACGCCGATCTTCTCGGGGATCTCGATGCCCGTCGGCTCGCCGAGCCCGAAGGCGGAGGCGTAGCGCGCGATGGTCGAAATGCCCGTCATGCGCCCGATGTCGTAGAAGAAGTAGTTGCACGACACCTTGATCGCCTCGGTCACGTCGATGCGCCCGTGCGTGCCGCCGTTCTGGTTGTAGAGCCAGCACTTATAGGCCCAGTTGCCGTAGTGGTACACACCCTTGGTCAGAATGGTGGACCGCGGCGTGATGACGCCCGTCTCCAGCGCGGCGACGGCCGTCACGGGCTTGAAGGTCGAGCCGGGCGCGTAAGTGCCCTGTGTCGCGCGGTTATAGAACGGCTCGAGCGGATTTTCATAGTTTTCCTGATAATCCTCGTTGTAGGTCTTGAGGGAAAACGTCGGGTACGAGGCGAGCGCAAGCACCTCGCCCGTGCCGACCTGCACCGCCGCCGCGGCTGCGCCGCGGGCGATGCCGTCGTCCGCCGTCATATCCTCCACCGTCTCGGCAAGGATGCGCTCCACGTCCTCCTGAAAGTCGATGTCCAGTGTCAGCGCCACGGTGTCGCCCGGCTCCGGCTCCACGGAGTAAATTTCACCCGTCACCTTGCCTGCGGCGTTAGTCTCCACGATGCGGCGGCCGTTCCTGCCGCGCAGATAGTCCTCAAAGGCAAGCTCCACGCCGTCGCGCCCGACGCGGTCGCCGTATTTGTAGCCCTTTTCTTTATATTCCTCCCACTTCCCGCTCGGGATCTTTGTCACACGCCCGAGGATGTGCGCCGCCGCGTCGGTCTGATACTCCCGCACCGACGAGGTGCCAATGTGGATGGGCGCATACGCGCCGTCCTTGAGCTCCGCGATCAGCTCCACGGATATATCCGAAACGATGGCTGCCGTCGTGAGCTGCTCGAGCTTTGTCACCGCGAGACAGTAGCGAAGACCTGCAAGCCGCCGCGCCTCCGCGTCGGTCAAGGCTTCGTCGATCCCAAACGCCTCGCGCAGCCGCGAGAGCAGCGCCTCTGGACGCAGCGGCGGGTCGGCTTCGGTCGTCAGCGCGTCCGCGTCGGCCCACTTCCTGCTCACCAGAAAGCTGTTGAGCGCGGTGTGCGAGCCCGAGGCGGAAAAATCATAGGCAAAGGGCGCGCGCTCGTTCAGCGGCAGCCCGTCCTCCCATGTGACGCCGCGCCGATCCAGCAGCTCCATCAGCCGCGTCAGCTCCTCATTGAGCACCGCGTCGTCCGCCGGCGCGAGCGAGGCGTCCAGCTCCAGCGTATAGACGCTCCGGTTCGTCACCAACGCCTTGCCGTTACGGTCGGTCAGCACGCCGCGCGAGGTCACAACGGCCTCGCTCTTCGTGTTCGCGCGGATCGAGCGCGCGCGGTACTCCGCGCCGTGGATCAGCTGCGCGTCAACAAGCGTGGCGAAATACATCGCCAGCACCAGCGAAAAGAGCGCGCCGATCGCCACCAGCCGTCGGTTGAATTGTTTCTTGTCGTCCACGCGGATCCCTCCCTTCGCGCTCGTTCTCCGTCATTACAGCGTAAATTTTCGGTGCAGGAAGGAAAGCAGCGGATGGCACACGACCAGCAGCGGCAGCGACGCCAGCAGCTCCCGTGCAGCGCGCAGCGCGATGGCCGATACCGCCGCGTGTCCGCCGGAGAGCAGTGCGGCCGCGGCGATGAGATCGACCGTCAGAAAGGCCGCCGCGCTCACCGCCAGCGAGCAGAGAAAGCCCGGCTGCAAAACGCTTTTTGCCAGCAGCGAGGCGAGCAGCGCCGCAAGCGGGAACGCCAGCGTGTACAGGCACGGCAGCGGCGCGGTCAGCGCAAGGTCGCACAAAACGCCGAAGGTCAGCGCGAACACAACGCCCTCCAGCCGATCCTCCATCGAGGCGATCACCGCCGGCAGCAGCGGCGGCAGAAAGGGCGCGACGCCCCACACGCGCAGGCGTGAGAGCGTCAGCGCGTGCGCGAAAAGCAGCAGCAGGCACGCAGCGCCGTAAGCGGTCCATTTGACCGCTGTATCGCGCGTGGTCGACGGCGACATGGCAGCGCCCCCTTTCAGTCAACAATGTCGAATTCCTTCACGATAAATACCTCGCTCAGCTCACCTAAGTGCGCCGAGGGCGCGAGCACCGCGTACTGCGCCAGCCCGTCGTCGCCCGTGCGCACGGCCTCCACCGTGCCGATCACCAGCCCGCCGGGATAAAACCCGCCGAGCCCCGAGGTCGTCACCACATCGCCCGAGAGCAGCTGCGCATCGGCGGAAAGATAGCTCAGCTTCAGCCTTCCCTCGCCCATCAGCGCAAGGTCGCCCTCCGCGACCGCGACCTCCTGCGTGCGGAACACCCGCGCGCCCAGCTCGGTATCCGTATCGATCACCGTCAGTACCGTGCACCAGTTGTAGCCCACCGCCGACACCACGCCCACGAGATAGCCCTCCGAGGACACCACGCAGTCGTTCTTCTCCACGCCGTGCACCGTGCCGCGGTTGAGCGTCAGCGCGCTCGTCCAGTTCGTGTTCTCGCGCTCGATGACCGCCGCGGCCTCAAACACAAGGTCGCGCCGCTGCGCGCGCAGCTCCAAAAGCTCGCGCAGCAGGGCGTTCTCCGCGCGGTCGGCCTCGGCCTGCCGCGCGTCGCGCTCCAGCTCGGCCACGCGCTCGCGCAGCGCCTCATTTTCCGCCAGCAGGTCGGAGTAGTCCTTATAGTAATGCTGCTTGTCCTCCACCCAGCCCGCCACCGCCGTCACGGCGGAGCGGAACGGATAGGTCAGCACGCCCACCGCGTTCTGCAAAAAGCCCGAGGTCGCGCTCAGATAGCTCAGCACGCTGATGAGCACCGCGCAGAGCGTTGTGACGATCAGCAGCCGCAGACCGTATTTTTCCAAAAAGTTGCGCAAAACGCAGTCCTCCCCTCGCCGCTCGTTTTTTAGAAGAAGCGCAGGCCGAAGTGCTTCGTCAGGCACTGCCCCAGCTTTTCCACCGGCAGCCCCATCACATTATAAAAGTCGCCCTCGATGCGCTCGACGAGCAGCGCCCCAAGGCTCTGTACGCCGTAGGCGCCCGCCTTGTCCATCGGCTCGCCGGTGGCGATGTAGGCGCGCAGCTCATCCTCCGTGCAGGGCCGGAAGTAGACCTCCGTCGACACCGTAAAGGCTTCCGCCTTGTCGCCCTGCCGCACTGTCACGCCCGTGCAGACCGTGTGTCGGTTGCCCGCAAGCTCGGTGAGCATCCGCAGCGCGTCGTCCTCGTCACGCGGCTTGCCGAGCCGGTCGTTTTCCAAAAACACCATCGTGTCCGCCGTGATGAGAATGTCCTCGGGCGCGACCAGCGGCGCCGCCGCGTCGGACTTCAGGCGCGAGATGTGCGCGACGATCTCCCGCGGCGAAAGCCCCTCGGGATAGGTCTCCTCCACCTCGGGGGTGACGATGGAAAAATCGGTAATGCCCATGCGCCGCAGCAGCTCATGGCGGCGCGGCGACTTCGAAGCCAACACAATATGCGGCATGATCCGTCCTCTTTTCAATACGATGTGTAATATAACGCTGTAAAATTACTTTTTGTTTTCGCTTTTATTCCACGCCGCGGTAGAAAAGCCCGCGCGTGAGGTCCTTGGGCGCGTAGTCGTCGCGCCCCTTGTAGGCGCGCAGCACACGCAGGCACTCCTCCGGCGACTCGGTCGTGAAGCGCAGCCGCGCGTAGGTCAAGCCGATTTTTCGATACTCCGGCTTGTCCGCCAGCCACAGCACCTTGCCGTTTTGGATCTCGCTCCGGCAGCCGTAGGCATGCAGCACGGGGAAGCGCTCGCCCACGCGGTCGGTCAGCTCCGGCGCGGCGGCACAGGCGCTGTCCGCGTGGGCCGCGTCGCAGCGTCCCTTGCCGTAGCGGCAGCCGAACTCGTTCGCCGCGATGCAGTTCTCCGTGATCATCAGCGGCAGCCGCCCGTAGACGATAGCCTCGCAGGGGATGCACTTGGCGATGTCCCGCATCTGCTCGTGCCGCAGCTCGAAGGAAAGCGTCGCGCTCTCCAGCCCCTGCTCCTTCAAAAACCGCAGCGCCGCGGAGTTGAACACATTCAGCCCGAAGTCCCCACGCAGCACGAAGCCCATCCCCCGCACGAGCGCAAAATGCCCCAAATTCCCGAGCACCGCCGTCTCCACGCCGCGCGCACGCGCGGCGCGCAGCTGCTCACGCAGAGCAGGCTCGTCCGCCGTCCGCCACACGCGCGGCAGCACCGCAGCAAACGCCGTCTGTCCGCGATATTTTTCAACATCGACCGCCTCTATCAGCTCCAGCGGCACATACACCGTCTCCACGCCCTCGCGCACCAGCGCGTCGGTGAGCTGCTCGGGCCGATAGACCGACACCGTAAGGCGCGGCGGCTCGGTCGGATTTTTGATCCTCCCGCTCGGAACGAATGCCCCCTCGCGCCGCTTGGGCAGCGCGGTCCGCACCGCCTCCAGCGCCGCGAGCGCCTCGCGGCGCAGCGCGTTGAGCGCGCTCGCGCTGACAGACAGTCCGTTCTCCAGCGCCACCACGCAGTCCGACACCGTGAACGCCGACCCGCCGGTCTTGCGCAGCCGGGCCTCGACCTCCTCCGCCGTCAACGCGCGGTTTCGCGCCGCCTCGGGCACAGCGCCCGCTGCGGTGACCGTATGCCCGTCCGCGTCCTCGGCGGTCAGCGTCATCGGTACGCCCGCGCGGATCTCCGCGCGCAGCCTCACCGGTACAAGCCGCAGATCCTCCCTTTCATACGCCGCCCGCAGTTCGCCGAACCATTCCTCCGGCCAGCGCGCGTCCTCGGGACGGACGCCGAACATCTCTTTTCCGCGCGTGCCGCGGTAGTAGCCGTCCGTAAAGCCGTCGCGCGAGAACGCCAGCGCCAGCTTTTTCTGCTCGTCCGCCGTCGGCGCGCGATGCTCGCGCAGCAGCGCGGCATAGATGCCCGTCACCGCCGCCACGTATTCGGGCCGCTTCATGCGCCCCTCTAACTTCAAACACGCCACGCCCATCTCCGCCATCTCGTCGGCATAGGCGGCAAGGTTCGCGTCGCGCAGCGAGAGCGGATTGCCGTCCGCCTTTCCGTGCCAGCCGTAGCGCAGGCGGCAGGGCTGCGCGCACGCGCCGCGGTTCCCGCTTCGGCCGCCGATCACCGCCGACATCTCGCACATCCCCGAGTAACACATACAAAGCGCCCCGTGCGCGAAGGTCTCCACCTCGATCGGCGCGCCCGCGACGATGTCTCTGATGTCCTCGCGCGACAGCTCCCGCGCCAGCACCGCGCGCGTCATGCCGAGCCGCGCGGCCTCCTCCACGCCCGAGAGCGTGTGCAGCGCCATCTGCGTGCTCGCGTGCAGCGGCACGTCGGGGATCACCGCGCGCAGCGTTTCATAAACGCCCCAGTCCTGCACCAAGATCGCGTCCACGCCGTACTCGCTCGCCCTGCGCGCGGTCTCCGCGAGCGCGGGCAGCTCGCGGTCGGTCACGAGCGTGTTGAGCGTCAGATACACCCTCACGCCCCGCAAATGGCAATAGCGCACCGCCGCCAGAAATTCCTCATCGCTGAAGTTTCTGGCGCTGCGGCGCGCATTGAAGCTGCCAAAGCCCATATAAACGGCGTCCGCGCCGCTCTGCACGGCGGCAATGAGCGCCTCGCGTCCGCCCGCGGGAGAGAGCAGTTCTGCCATTATTTTCTGTTCTGCAGCTTGAAGAGTTCGCGCTTGAGCTCGCTCACCTCGTTCTTGGCCTGCGCGGCCTCGTCGAGATACTGCTTGAGCTGGCGGCGCAGCGCCTCGCTGGCCTCGCGCTCCTTAAAAAGCTCGTCTGCGATATTCGCGGCAGCGAGCACGGCGGCGTCGGTGCGGCCGACCTTGGCGCCGGTGAGCATTTCGTCCATCTTCGTGCCGACATAAGCGCCGACCTTCTGCATGTAGGAGGGCGCTTCCTCGGCGACAAAGGTATATTCCTCCCCGCAGATGCTGACGGTAACGCGGTTTTCCATCGTGATCGCTCCTTTCCGTTCCTCCGCGGAACAGCCCGTAGTAATACAGTTTCTAATATAGCACAAACTCCGTTTGGATAAAAGAGGTTTTTGGAAAATTTACAATTTCTCCCACGTCGCTTGGAAATATTGCATTTTAGGGGAAATGGCCTTAAAATGAAATGTAGAACATACCCTTATCGCATACGAAAGCCGCGAGGTAACATTATGTCAACTTTATTCGATCCCCGCGACGCGCGCTGCAAATCCCCCTTCGGCGCAGTCACGACCTTCGCCGCGGTGGACTTCACCCTCTACCCGCGCGAGCACGCCGTCACCGGCTGCACCCTGCTCACCCACCACGAGTTTTCCGACCGCTGGACCGAGACCGAGCTGCTTCCCGGCACGGATGAGGCGGGCGAGCACATCTTCTCCGGCACCTTTTTCGCCCCCTCTCAGCCGGAGCTGATCTGGTATCACTTCCGCCTCCACTGGGCGGACGGCGGCGTGAGCTGCTATGGCAAAGGCGGCTTTCAGGCTTGGGACAAGGTGACCCCATGGCAGCTCACCGTCTACGACGGCCGCGCCGAAACGCCCGGCTGGTTCGGCCGCGGCGTCACCTATCAGATCTTCCCCGACCGCTTTTTCCGTGCCAAGGCGCGCAGCGCCGACGGCCTGATCGGACACCGCACCCTCCACGAAAGCTGGGACGAAGCGCCGCTGCGCGGCCCCAACGAGCGCGGCGACTACTGCGAGGACTTTTTCGGCGGCGACCTCGCCGGCATCACGGAAAAGCTCGACTACCTCGTCTCGCTCCATGTCACCACGCTCTACCTCAACCCCATTTTCGAGGCCGCCTCCAACCACCGCTACGACACCGCCGACTACGAAACGATCGACCCTCTGCTCGGCGACGAGAACGACTTTCGTACCCTCTGCGCCGAGGCGAAAAAGCGCGGCATCCGCGTCATGCTTGACGGCGTGTTCAACCACACGGGCGCGAAAAGCCGCTACTTCAACGCCGACGGCTTCTATCCAACCATCGGCGCGGCGCAGGGCCCCGCCTCCCCCTACTATCCGTGGTACCGCTTTCACCCCTTCCCCACGGATTACGATGCGTGGTGGGGCATCAAGAACCTGCCCGCCGTAAACGAGCTGGGCAAAAGTTATGTCAACTACATCGTCACCGGCGAGAATTCCATCATTCGCCGCTGGCTCCGCGCGGGCGCAAGCGCGTGGCGGCTCGATGTCGCCGACGAGCTGCCCGACGAGTTCATCGCGGACATCCGCGCCGTGATGCAGCGGGACTTCCCCGACGCCTACCTTCTCGGCGAGGTCTGGGAGGACGGCACCACCAAGGTCGCCTACTCCAAGCGCCGCCGCTATCTGCTCGGCGGCGAGCTGCACAGCCTGATGAACTACCCCTTCCGCACGGCGCTTTTATCCTACCTCAAGGGCACGACCGGCGCGGAGACCTTCCGCGACGCGATGGAGACCCTCCGTGAGAACTATCCCGCGCCCGCCTTCTACGGCGCGATGAACTTTCTCTCCACGCACGACACGCCGCGCCTGCTCTCCGTGCTCGGCTGCGGGCGGCAGCCGGACCGCGCTGACTACCGCCTCTCCCCCGCCGAGCGCGAGCGTGGGACCGCGCTGCTGAAGCTCGCCGCCGCGGTGCTCTACGCCTTTCCCGGCTCGCCCACCGTCTACTACGGCGACGAGGCGGGCATGGAGGGCTTTGAGGACCCCTTCAACCGCGGCACCTATCCGTGGGGACGCGAGGACGCGGCGCTGCTCGACTATTTTCGCGCCCTCGGTGCGCTCCGCGCGGCGAGAGAGTCGCTGCAAAGCGGCGGCATCCGCTACCTTTTGGCCGGGGGGCGCGCACTCTGCTTTGAGCGGCGCGCGGGCGACGAGGTGTCGCTCTGCGCGGTCAATGCCGGCGCAGAGCGCTTCCGCGTTGACCTGCCGTGGGCAACCGCGCTTGCGCGCGATGCGCTCAGCGGTCAGGAGTTTCTTGCCGAAAACGGTCGGCTGCGCCTTACCCTCGCGCCCTATGACGCGCTCCTGCTGACCGAGTAGGTCGCGCTGGACGATGCTCTCCCCCGCCCCGCATTTTCCCGCGCGGGGACAGATTGTTTCACGTGAAACACTCTGCCGCCCCACCGCCGGGCCGAGAGGGATGTTTCACGTGAAACATCCCTCTCTTTTTCTTCGCTTGCCGCGCAAAATTTTTGCGAGAAATTTCCGCTTTGCAGTTGAAATCGCATTGATTTGTGTTATACTGATTTTTACAATTACAGTTTTATGGGCCGAGACGCTGTCTGTCTTCGGCGGAAAGCGGGTGTCGGTTTTTGGCAAAGATCATAGCCATAGTCAATCAGAAGGGCGGCGTCGGCAAGACGACCACCTGTGTCAACCTGACCGCCGCGCTGCGCGAGCGCGGCAAGCGCGTGCTGCTGTGCGATTTCGATCCGCAGGCGAACTCTACCTCCGGCATGGGCGTGGACAAAACCGTGTCGCAGGGCGTTTACGATGTGCTCATCAACGGCGCGGACGCAAAAAGCGCGGTGGCCGCTACACGCTACGGCGATGTGCTGCCCTCGTCGAAGTCACTCGCGGGCGCGGGCATCGAGATGATCGACCTGCCCGACCGCCAGTTTCGGCTGAAAAAGGCGCTCGACGCCCTCTCCCCCGATTACGACTTCATTCTCATCGACTGCCCACCCTCGCTGGAGCTTCTGACGCTCAACGCGCTGTGCGCGGCGGACTCGCTGCTCGTACCGGTGCAGGGCGAATACTACGCGCTCGAGGGCCTTTCCGACCTGATGAACACCGTGCGCATCGTGCGCCGCAGCCTCAACCCCAAGCTGGAGCTGGAGGGTGTGCTGCTGACGATGTTCGACGCGCGCACCAACCTCGCCATGCAGGTGGCTGAGGAGGTCAAGCGCTACTTCCCCGGCAAGGTGTATGCAGCGGTCATTCCGCGCAATGTGCGGCTTTCCGAGGCGCCGAGCCATGGCAAGCCCATCAGCGCCTACGACCGTTCCTCCCGCGGCACGGAGGCCTATGCCGCCTTCGCCGAGGAATTTCTGAAGCAGAACGGCTGACGCAAAACCATCTTGTTTTTGATCACACCCCGACAGAAAGGAGACTTTTTCATGACAACCGCGAACCGTGGGCTGGGCAGAGGGCTCGGCGCGCTGCTCGGCGATGAGGCGCTGCGCACCGAAAGCGCCGACAGTCTTTATCTCCCCATCTCGCAGGTCGAGAGCTGCGCCGCGCAGCCGCGCAAGTATTTTGACGACGCTGCGCTCGCCGACCTCGCCGACTCCATCCGCGAGCACGGCATCATTCAGCCCCTGACCGTGCGCAAGCTCGCCTCGGGCTACTATCAGATCATTGCCGGTGAGCGCCGCTGGCGCGCCGCCCGACTGGCAGGGTTGAACGAGGTGCCCGCCATCGTCATCGAGGCGGACGACCGCAAGGCGATGGAGCTGGCGCTCATTGAAAATTTGCAGCGCGAAGACCTCAACCCCATCGAAGAGGCCGAGGGCTACAAAACGCTGATCGAGACCTATCACATGACGCAGGAGGACGCCGCCGCGACCGTCGGCAAGTCCCGCCCCACCGTCGCAAACGCGCTGCGCCTGCTCGCGCTGGACGAGGGTGTGCGCGAGGCCGTGAAAAACGGCAATCTGTCCGCGGGCCATGCCCGTGCACTGCTCCCCCTCCCTGCCGCCAAGCAGCGCGAGGCCGCGGATCATATCATTGCGCAGAAGCTGAATGTCCGACAAACCGAGGCGTTGGTCAAGCGCATGACGACGCCGAAAAAGCAGAAGCTCTACCCCATCGAGCAGGTGGTGGCAGAGAGCTACGGCGCGGTTGCCGCGCAGGAGCTTGGCACAAAGCTCGGCCGCGGCGTGAAGATCGTGCCGGGGCGCAAAAAGGGCCGCATCGAGCTGGATTACTACGATCTTGACGACCTCAACGACCTGCTTGAGGCGCTTGCCACCTTAGAGCAACGCAAAAACGGAGGAAGTAAAAAGTGACCGATCTCATTCATGAGGCTCCGCAGCCGGAGGAGCAAAAAAGCGCGGCGCCGGAAAAGCCGACGACGGAAAAGGAGCGGCAAAAGCGCGTTTACGCCTACATTGCCGTACTCTTCACCGTTGCGTTCATTCTGATTTTGTGGTCGTTTTTGGCCAATCACCGCGCCAATCAGGAGGTCATCCGCGAGCTGCGCGGCAGCACGAGCCTGGTGCAGTCCACGCTCGAGCAGAACGCCGAGCTGGAGGACGAGGTCGAGGCGCTCGAAGCGCAGATCGAGGAAATGAAGCAGTCGTTCGCCGAGGCCGAGGAGGCATATCGCGCGTCTGGAGACCGGCAGGCGGCCATTATCACCGCGCTCGACTGGCTCGGCGAGCTGGAGCGCTACTACAACGCCGGTATGCTGAGCGTGGCGCGGGAGACCGTGCAGGCGATCCGCGACAACGGACTTGAACCGTTTCTGCCGGACTATCCGCTGCACACCTCCGCCGACGGCGACTATGAAGCGCCCGCCGCGCGGTACGAGAAGATCGTGAACAAGCTGTTTCCCGACGGGCTCGACTGAGCCGCGCCCGCCGCACAAGGCTTGTGCCGACGCAGTTCCTGTGCAGGGCAAGCCATGCGATAACTTTTGATAACGAGGTAGAAAACCATGCTGGATATTCGTTTTATCCGTGAAAACCCCGACCTTGTGCGGGAAAACATCAAGAAAAAGTTTCAGGACGCCAAGCTCCCCCTCGTGGACGAGGTGCTGGAGCTGGACGAAAAAAAGCGCGCCGCCATCACCGAGGCAAGCGAGCTGCGCGCGCAGCGCAACGCGCTGAGCAAGCAGGTGGGTATGCTGATGGGGCAGGCCAAGAAGGATCCGAGCAAGCTCGAGGAGGCCGAGGCGGTCAAGGCCAAGGTCAAGGCGCAGGCCGAGCGGCTCTCCGAGCTGGAGAAGCTGGAGGTCGAATATGAGGAAAAGCTGTATCGGGATATGCTGCAGATCCCGAACATCATCGACCCCAGCGTGCCCATCGGCCCCGATGACAGCCACAATGTGGAGGTGGAGCGCTTCGGCGAGGCGAAAACGCCCGACTTCGACATCCCCTATCACACAGAGATCATGGAGCGCTTTGACGGCGTGGACATGGACGCCGCGGGGCGCGTGTCCGGCGCGGGCTTTTACTACCTGCTCGGCGACATCGCGCGGCTGCACGCGGGCGTGCTGGCCTATGCGCGCGATTTCATGATCGACAAGGGCTTCACCTTCTGCATCCCGCCGTATATGATCCACGGCAATGTGGTCGAGGGCGTGATGAGCCAGACCGATATGGACGCGATGATGTATAAGATCGAGGGCGAGGACCTCTATCTGATCGGCACGAGCGAGCACTCGATGGTCGGCCGCTTCATCGGCGAAATCCTGCCCGAGGAGAGCCTGCCGCAGACGCTGACCTCCTACTCCCCCTGCTTCCGCAAGGAGAAGGGCTCCCACGGCATCGAGGAGCGCGGCGTGTACCGCATCCATCAGTTTGAAAAGCAGGAAATGATCGTGGTGTGCCGCCCCGAGGACAGCATGAAGTGGTATGAGCAGATGTGGAGGTGGAGCGTGGAGCTGTTCCGCAGTCTGGACATTCCCGTGCGCCAGTTAGAGTGCTGCTCCGGCGACCTCGCCGATCTGAAGGTCAAGAGCTGCGACATCGAGGCGTGGTCCCCGCGCCAGCAGAAATATTTCGAGGTCTGCTCCTGCTCCAACCTCGGCGACGCACAGGCGCGTCGGCTGAAGATCCGCGTCAAGGGCGCGGACGGCAAGCTGTATCTGCCCCACACGCTCAACAACACCGTGGTCGCGCCGCCGCGTATGCTCATCGCGTTTTTGGAGAACAATTTGCAGGCGGACGGCAGCGTGCTCATTCCCGAGGTGCTGCGGCCGTATATGGGCGGCAAGCGCGCTCTGACGTCGAAGCACTGATTTTTAAATACAAATCGTATTATTTTGTCAATATAATACTTTTTGTTTTGCAAAATGGACGAAGGAGACTTCCTTACTGTGAGAGAGCTTTTGCGCGAGGGACTTCACGCGCTGGGACTGGATGAGGGCCGCGTGGAGACGCTGGAGCGCTTTGCCGCGCTGCTGCTTGAAAAAAACGAGGTGATGAACCTCACCGCCATCACGGAGCCGAAGGCGGTCGCGCAGCTCCACCTGCTCGACAGCGCGGCGATCATGCAGTTTGTTGACCTTACGGGGAAAACGGTGGTGGACGTCGGCACGGGCGCGGGCTTTCCCGGGATGCCGCTGCGCATCTTAAAGGACGACTTTGACCTGACGCTGCTCGACTCTCTCGGCAAGCGGGTCGCGTGGCTTGATGAGGTCTGCGGCACGCTGGGCCTGCGGCGCGTGGAGTGCGTCCACGCGCGGGCGGAGGAATTTGCCGCCGAACGGAGAGAGGCTTACGACCTCGCGCTCTCGCGCGCGGTCGCGCAGCTCAATGTGCTCTGCGAGCTGGCTCTGCCGCTGGTGAAGGTCGGCGGGCAATTCATCGCCATGAAGAGCGTGGACACCGAGGCGGAGATCGCCGCGGCAAAGAGCGCGATCAAAACGCTCGGCGGAAAAATCGCGCGCGTGGAGGACTACACGATCCCGACGAGCGAGGTCGTGCATCGCGCGGTGATCATCGAGAAGGTCTCCCCTACCCCGCCGAAGTATCCGCGCGCGTTCGCCAAAATCAAAAAGCAGCCGCTGTGAGCGGCTGATGGGAGTGCAGCAATATGGGACAGGTCATCGCCGTGGTGTCCGGCAAGGGCGGCACGGGAAAAACTTCATTCACCGCGCTTGTCGGCTCGGCGCTCGCCGAGCTTGGCTATCGGACGCTCTGCCTCGACTGCGACATCGGGCTGCGGAACCTCGACCTTGCCTTCGGCATGAGCGATTGCGCGCTGATGGACTTTACCGACGTGATCGCCGGCCGCGCGACGCTTGAGCAGGCCGCGGTGCGTCACCCGCACGGGAGCCGTCTGTATCTGCTGACCGCGCCGGTCGGGCTGCATGAGGACATTCGCACGAGCGAGATGAAGGCGCTGCTCGACGAGGTGCGCGAGAAATTCGACTACTGCCTCATCGACTCCGGCGCGGGGCTGGGCGATGCCTTTCGCCTTGCGACCTGCGCGGCGGACCGCGCGGTGGTGGTCGCCACGACCGACCCCACGAGCCTGCGCGACGCGCAGCGGACGGTGATGGAGCTGCAGGAGTATCCGAACGGGAAGCTGCATTTGGTGGTCAACCGCGTGCGGCGCAAGCTCTTAAAGGCGCTGAGCAGCAACATCGACGACGCCATCGACGCGGCGGGCCTGCCGCTGCTGGGCGTGATCCCCGAGGACGAGGGCGTTCCCATCGCGCTTGGGCGCAGCGCGCTGACGGTGTTTTCCCACGAGCGCTACGCCGAGATCGCCTGCCGCAACATCGCGCGCCGACTGACCGGCGAGCGCGTGCCGCTGATGAAGCTGCCGCGGCGGTAAAGGAAGAGAATTTAAAAAATTTACGATAGAAAGGGGCGCGGTTATATGAATATCGCTCTCATGGCACACGACAACAAGAAGGACCTGATGGTGCAGTTCTGCACGGCTTACGCCGGCATCCTCTCCAAGCACACCGTCTGCGCGACGAACATCACCGGTAAGCTGATTGCAGAGGCGACGGGCCTGCCCATCCATCTGTTCCTTGCGCGCGTACATGGCGGCGCGGAGCAGATCGGCGCCCGCATCGCGTACAACGAGATCGACATGGTGCTCTTTTTCAACGATCCGCACGACGACAAGTCCTGTGAGAGCGTGAGCTATATTTCCCGCCTGTGCGACCAGAATAACATCCCCTTTGCCAGCAATGTGGCGACGGCGGAGATGCTCGTGCTCGGCCTCAGCCGCGGCGACCTCGACTGGCGCGACATCGTAAACCCGAAAACCAAGCCGTTTACGGTCTGATTTTAAATACAGACAGTTTATTATCAACCTGAAATTACAGATAGGAGTTGTTTTAGTCTTATGATGCAGTCCCGTACCCACAACTGTAACCAACTGCGCATGGAGAATGTCGGCGAGAAGGTCAAGCTCGTCGGCTGGATGGAGAACGTGCGCGAGGTCGGCGGCAATCTCGCCTTTGTCGTGCTGCGCGATTTCTACGGCACGACGCAGGTCGTCGTCGAGGACGAGGCCGATCTGAAGCTCATCAAGGAGATCAATAAGGAGTCCACCATCTCCGTCGAGGGCGTCGTGCGCGAGCGCGCGAGCAAGAACAGCAAGCAGGCGACCGGCGATGTCGAGGTCGTGCCCGAGAAGCTCGAGGTGCTCGGCCGCTGCCGCTACAATTCCCTGCCCTTCGAGGTCAACCGCAGCCGCGAGGCCGACGAGACGCAGCGCCTTAAGTACCGCTATCTCGACCTGCGCAACCCCGCGGTGAAGAAGAACATCATCCTGCGCTGCCAGGTCATCGCCGCGCTGCGCCAGGCGATGATGGCGCACGACTTCCTTGAGATCACGACGCCGATTCTGACCGCATCCTCCCCCGAGGGCGCGCGCGACTACCTCGTGCCCGCGCGCAAGCATCCCGGCAAGTTCTACGCGCTGCCGCAGGCGCCGCAGCAGTTCAAGCAGCTTTTGATGACCAGCGGCTTTGACCGCTATTTCCAGATCGCGCCCTGCTTCCGCGATGAGGACGCGCGCGGCGACCGCAGCCCCGGTGAGTTCTATCAGCTGGATATGGAGATGGCCTTTGCCACGCAGGAGGACGTGTTCGCCGTGTGCGAGGATGTGCTGCCGCCGATCTTCGCAAAGTTCGGCACCTACGACATCGCCTCCAAGCCGCCGTTCCGCCGCATCAAGTATCTTGACGCGCTCGAGCTCTACGGCAGCGACAAGCCCGACCTGCGCATCGACCTGACCGCGACGGACATCTCTCCCCTCTTTGCGGGCAGCGCCTTTGAGGTGCTCGCGGACAAGACCGTCAAGGCTGTCGCCATCTCAAATTGCGCGCTCACGCGCAAGCAGATCGATAAGCTGCTGACCGACTGTGAGGTGCAGGCGGGCGCGAAGGGCTATTGGTTCAAGGCGGATGAAAACGGCGAGCTTGCCGGCGGCATCGCGAAGTTCGTCGACAAGGACGCGGCCGCGAAGCTGCTGCCGCTCGCGCCCAATACGCTCGTGCTCGTCGCGGGCGGCGAGCTTGCCACCAAGCTCGTCGGCGTGATGATCAAGACCTTCGGCCCCGCCTGCGAGGGCCACATGGACAAGGAGCGCTATGAGTTCTGCTGGATCGTCGACTTCCCGATGTATGAGATCGGCGACGAGAGCGGTGAGCTGGAGTTCTGCCACAACCCGTTCTCGATGCCCAAGGGCGGCATGGAGACGCTGCGCAAGGCCGAGCGCGGCGAGATCGACCCGCTGAGCATTACCGCCGACCAGTACGACCTCGTGTGCAACGGCGTGGAGCTTTCCTCGGGCGCGGTGCGCAACCACGATCCTGAGATCATGATCAAGGCCTTTGAGATGGTGCGGCTCGGCGAGGACGATGTGAAGGCAAAATTCCCCGCCATGTACAACGCCTTCTGCTACGGTGCGCCGCCGCACGCGGGCATCGCGCCGGGCGTGGACCGCATGGTGATGCTGCTCGCGGGCGAGGATTCTATCCGCGAGATCATTCCCTTCCCGATGAACAAGAACGCGCAGGACATCATGATGGGCGCGCCCTCCGAGGTCACGCAGAAGCAGCTTGACGAGCTGCACATCGCGGTGACGGCGCAGGAGGAGCAATAAAATAAATTGCCGCCGATGGCGGCATATCGAAGGGGGGGTATTCTCTTAGTTGAAGAGAATACCCCCTTTCATTGTGCCGCGCGGGGCGCGGGGCGCGGCGGCGCTAATATGCCGCCGCATGCTCGCGGTAATACTGCGCGGCAAGGTAGCTGAGATAAAAGCTGCGATCGGCGTCGTCGAGTACGGAGGTCAGGACGCCGTTTTGCAAAAAAACCTCGTCTATATGCAGCAGGGGCGAAATGTCGCGCATGGCACGGGAGAGCTGGAGAAAGCCCGGTCCCTCCCAGCCGCACTCGTCGAACAGGCGCGTCATGAGAAAGCAGGGCGAAAATTCGCCGCCGTCGCCGGTGAAGTCCGCGCCGAGCAGCGCCTTGGCGGCGCTGTTCGCCCAGATGAGGTAGGGTGTGGCGTAGTAATTGCGGAAGCCCGAGAGCGTGGAAACATCGAGATCGACGCCCATTTCCGCGTAGACCGAGGCGCTGTTGCCGAGCCAGGGCTTATGGTCGCCGAAGAGCACCAGCTCCGCGGGGCTCTCGCGCGTTTCCAGCTCCTGTGTCAGGCGGACATATTCGCGGACCGTCTCGTTCACGCCGAAGAGATAGCTGTTGAGAATGTGACAGCCCTCCGCCGACCAGCCAGTATCCTCGGGCGTGACATAGGCGGCATGGCTCTCGCTGTCGGAATAGGGGCCGTGGTTCTGATAGCTGACCGCGAAGGAGAAGAGCGGCGTGCCGTTTGCCGTGTCGAAGTCGGAGAGCAGGTAGTCTACCAGCTCCGCGTCGGAGTGCCACATAGCGATATAAGGGTCGACCAGCTCGCCGAAGCCGTTTTCAGTGAAGATGCTTTGGTCAAAGCCAAGGTATTGGTTGACCTTTTCGCGGTCGTAGAACCAGCTGTAACCCGGGTGGGCGTAGTGCGCGGCGTAGCCCTGCGCGGTGAAGTAGCGGACATAGGAGCCTGTCTCGCGGCGGTAGGGATCGTGACGGCTCGCGCCGGTGAGAAAGCCCCATTCGGTATCGACCGTACCGCCGGCGAAGATGTTGGTGAGCAGGTCGCCGGAGAGGCTCTGCGATTCCAGCTCATGCCAGGGGGCGTAGACCTCCTGCACGGCGGGGACGGAGGAGAGCGCGTCGAAGTCGGTGAGGTCGCAGAACGCCTCGAGCATGACGCCGAGGACGGCGACCTTCTCCCCCGTCGGAATGTCCGTATCGGGAAAGGACGCGAGCAGCTGCTCCGCCGCGCGGGCGTCATAGCCCTCGGGCTTTTCGGGAAACAGCTCCGGAACGGAGTGCAGGAAGGAGAACGCAAAGCCGCGCGAGAGATAGACCTCATTCTCCGACCAGAGGTTGATGAGGTCATCATTGGCGGTCTCTTCATAGACGGCATCGTTGGTGTAGGCGCCGAAATACGCGCCGACGCCCAACAGCACGCAGACCGCCGCACCAAGCGCGCGGGCACGATGGCGCAGGCGGGCGCGCGGCATGAGCAGGACGGAAAATGCCAGCATCGCGCCGAAGAGCGTGACGGCGGTGTTGACCGGATCGGTCAGCTCGATGTCATATTGGCTCATGATGCCGCCCGCCGTGCGCAAAAGCAGCAGGTCGCTCGCGCGCATCGGATCGCCGCGCAGGAGCACCTTATAGTAGCTCACGAGCGGAAAGCCCACGCCGAAAAGGCCGCTGAGCAGCACGCCGCACCAGCAGTGGCCGAGGAGCAGGTATCCGAGCCATGCGAGCAGGACGGGCGGCAGCAGATTCAGCACAAGGAGCAGCGTATGGTCCAGATAGGATCGGTAGAGCGCCTCCTGCGGCAGCGAGGCGTCGGCGCAGGAGGTGAGATAGAGTCCCGTTAGGCCGATGAGACAGCCGAAGAGCGTGAGCAGCGCGCCGAGATAGATGCGGTGGACGCGCCGCTCGGCCTTGCCCGCCATGTTGGACGGGCGGAGGATGTGAGACAGCATCAAGACAGGTTTCCTCTCAAAAATCGTAAAAATTATCGGAATGAGGGGATTATAGCATATTTATGCCGAAAAACCAACCAACAATTCCATCCAGCCGTAATAAAAACAGGAAAAAAGAAAAATGGCTGGTGAAAATGCACAGAAAGGCTTGCTTTTTCTTGGCAATCACTTTATAATAATACTAAATCTTCGTTATGCGTGCTAAAAATTATTTAGCACGCATGGCGAAACAAAAAGAAAGGGAGAAAATCATGGAAAAGCTCTTTAAGCTCCAGGAGAACGGCACTACGGTCAAGACCGAGCTGCTCGCCGGTCTCACGACGTTCATGACGATGGCCTACATCATCGCCCTGAACCCCAACCTGCTGACCAACTTCGCGGTCGGCACCCCGCTGTGGAACGGTGTGTTCCTGGCAACCTGCATTGCCTCCGCCATCGGCACCATCTGCATGGCCTTCATGGCCAACAAGCCCTTCGTTATGGCTCCCGGCATGGGTCTGAACAGCTTCTTTGCCGTGGTCGTGGCCAACATCGCCGTCATCAACAACTGCGAGTATGAGTCCGCGTTCCAGGCCGGTCTGGTCATCATCCTCGTCGAGGGCATCGTGTTCCTCGTCCTCACCCTCCTGAGGGTCCGTGAGAAGATCGTCGAGGCCATTCCTCTCGGTGTGCGCTACGGCATCGCCCCCGCCATCGGCCTGATGCTGATGAACATCGGTCTCGGCTCCAACATCGGTATTTATTCCGAAACCGGCGGCCCGTTCTACATGATGCGCGACTTCTTCGGCGCGCTCACGCCCAGCATCATCAAGGACAGCATGGGCTCTGGCTATGACACGATGGTCCTGACCGTCGTGACCGCGTTCCTCGGTGTGTTCGTGATGGTCGTGCTGGCCAAGAAGGGCATCAAGGCCGCCGTGCTGCTTGGTATGCTCTTTTCCTCCGTCCTTTATTGGATCGGCAGCTTCGCATTCCTCGGCGTGAATCCCTTTGCAAGCCTTGAGACCGCAAGCTTTGTGCCGCCCTTCGCCGACATGGTCTCCACCACGCTCTTCAAGTTTGACTTTGCGGGCTTTGTGAACATCGGCTGGTTCACCGCCATCACGCTGGTCATCACCTTCTGCATGATCGATATGTTCGACACCATCGGCACCCTCGTTGGCACCGCCTCCCGCGCCGGCATGGTCGATGAGGACGGCAACATGCCCAACATGAAGGAGGCCCTGCTCTCCGACGCCATCGGTACGGTCGCGGGCGCTGCCACCGGAACCTCCACCGTCACCACCTTCATCGAGTCCGCCTCCGGCGTGGAGGCCGGCGGCCGCACCGGCCTGACCGCGCTGACCACCGCCGTGCTGTTCCTCGCCTGCATCTTCCTCGCCCCCGTCGCCGCCATCATCCCCGGCGCTGCGACCTCCGCCGCGCTGATCTACGTCGGTGTGCTGATGCTCCAGGGCCTGAAGAATGTCAACTTCGACGATATGGATCAGATGCTGCCTGTGTCCGTCATGCTCATCGGTATGCCGATCTCCGGCTCCATCGGCCACGCCATCGGCCTCGGCCTGATCTCCTTCACGGTAGTCAAGCTCCTCTCCGGCAAGGCCAAGGAAGTCAGCGCACTGACCTATGTGATCTCCGCGCTGTTCCTCATCAAGTTCTTCGCGGTGGTGTAAGAGCCATCCGACAGCAGGAAAAGAGCACCCGAACGGGTGCTCTTTTCCTTGCGCTTTTTTACTTGTAGAAGTCGGTGCCGTCCTCGATGACGATAGGGAGACCGTTGTGGTAGACGGGAATGGTTTGGAATTTGAAGCGCGAGACGCGGTGCTTGTGGTCGATCTGCGCGCGGAGCGCCTCGTCAACGACGCCCTTGCGGACATATTCGTTGACCGCATGGTAGGTAAAGCCGAGGTTATCCTCGTCGGTCTTGCCGGTCAGGCCGTCGGACGGAGGCTTGATGAGGAAGCGCTCGGGCAGGCCGAGTGCACGGCCGAGGGCGATGACCTCCTCGGTGGTGTACATCCCGAGGGGGGAGAAAGCGCCCGCGCTGTCACCATAGACGGTGCAGTAGCCGACCCAGTCCTCGGAAAGGTTGGAGGTGTTGAGGACGATGCCCGCGTCGACGCTCTGCGCGATGGCATAGAGCGTCGCCATGCGGATGCGGGAGGGGAGGTTCACGGTCGTCTGGCGGCTGGCTTCAATGCCGAGGCGCGCCATTTCATCGAGGATGCCGCTCGTGCCGCCGTGGATATTGAAGGTATAGCTTCGGATGCCGAGGAGGTCCACGATGCCGTTGGAGTAGTCGATGTCGGGCTGGACGCCGTCGGGCATGAGGATGCCGAGGACATTTTCGCGGCCGTAGGCCTCCACGCACAGCGCGGCGACGACCGAGCTGTCCTTGCCGCCGGAGATGCCGATGACGGCGGTTTTGCCGCCGCAGTTCTTCATCTGCGCGCGCATCCAGTCGAGCAGAGCGGGCAGGTGGTCGGCGGGCTTGAAATCCTTGAGATCGTACATAGCTTGCACTCCTTTGTCGGGATTTGCCGCCATTGTAGCACAAAAAAAGTCAAATCGCAATGGAGGGCGGGCAGAAATCCGCATTTTTGCCGCCAAGAGGCGGCTCAGTCGATCAGGGCGCGCAGCTCGTCGAGCGAGAGCGCGCGCTGGAGGGCAAGGCCGATGCCGAAGCCGACAATGCGGGAAAGCTCCTCCACGCGCGCGTCGATGTCGCGCGGCGTGACCATGACACGCTCGTGACCGCGCAGAGCGTCTGGCTCCGGGAGCGAGGCGCCCGCCTCGTCCAAAAGGTCGAGCGCGAGGGTGGCGGCATCCACCACGGTGGGGACGCCGACGGCGAGAACGGGAACGCCGAGCGTTTCGCGCGTGAGCGCCCCGCGGTGGTTGCCGACGCCCGAGCCGGGGACGATGCCCGCGTCGCTGAGCTGGACGGTGGTGCAGACACGCTCCAAACGCTGGGAGGCGAGGGCGTCGATGGCGACGACGAGGTCGGGGCGGACGGCCTCTACCGCGCCGCGCACCTGCTCGGCGGCCTCAAGCCCCGTCGTACCGAGGACGCCGGGTGTCAGTACGCTGACCGCCGCGAGCGAGGAAAATGCCGCCTCGCTCTTGAGATGGCGCGTGGCGGGGATGTGCTCGGCGGCGCGGGGGCCGAGCAGGTCGGGCGTCATGGCGCGGTTGCCGAGCCCCACGACAAGCGCGGTCTTAGCCGGAGGGCCGATGAGGGAGCGCAGGGCCTCGCTCAGCGCGAGCGCGGCACGCTCGGTGCGCGCGGCGGGGTCGTCGGGGAGCGTGCGCAGGTCGAGCGTGAGGTAGGCGCCGCGCGGCTTGCCGAGGGCGCGGGAGGCGCCCTCGCTCCCGACGCGCACCTCTGTGACGGCGCAGCCGTGAAGGCGGCGCTCGGTGAGGCTGAGGCCGTCGATGTGTCCCTCTCCGCGCGCGGCACGGAGCAGCGCGTGTGCCTCCAGCGCGAGGTCGGTGCGGCGGGGGGTCATAAAATCGCCTTCCTTCCACAAAATCTTGTGTATTGCCCTCAGTATGTCCCCCAAGTTTTGAAGCATACAAAAAAGTGGAGAAAATCTGAAAAAAGTGCTTGCAATTCCTTGAAAACTTTGTTAAAATACCATTCTGCACGGTGGATTTTTTATGTTCGCCGTCAAATCCCAACCGGAGGAGGTGTTTGGTTTGCCGAATATTAAGTCTGCCAAGAAGCGCGTTCAGGTGTCTGGTGTGCGTAATGAGCGCAACAAGGCCGACAAGTCCGCACTGAAGACCGCACTCAAGAAGTTCGAGGCGGCTGCCGCTGAAGGCAATCGCACCGAGGCCGAGGGTGCTTACAAGGTCGCTGTGAAGCTCGTGGACAAGTCCGCTGCGAAGGGTCTGCTGCACAAGAACAACGCGGCCCACAAGAAGAGCGCCATGACCGTCAAGCTCAACAGCATTGGCTGATCAAACCGAAACACGAGAGACATCCGAAAGGATGTCTCTTTTCTCTTATTTACAAATTGTTCATACGATTTTCAAGCTTTGGTCATAAATCGCTGGTATCTTAATACTTGCAAAGGGGTTCCACCCCCGATGTGATTTTCTCCCTCCTAAAAATACACACACAACACACAGCCAAAGGCCCCCGTCGAAGGACGGGGGCTTTTGGTGTTTTGTGGGGGCAAAACAAAATTTAACGCTCCCACCCTGCAACTTGAATTCCAAAAACCTTGAACTCGCCAGACACAAATGAATCGGGATATGTGAGATAATAGGTTTGTGAGAAGCCCAAACTGCTATAAGCATCAATTTCATCAGCAATATGTGCGCCGCCAAGCACTATAAGCGGAGCTTTTCCGGGGTTTGTGCTTCCAATTAAAAGCAAGCCCTCAAGGGCAACAAAAAATACCCAGCAAATAAAAAATGCTAAAGCTGCTTTCAAAGCTTTCTTTTTCATATCTCCCCCTCCAGATTAAATCCCGATCCGTCTTATTCCGATACAGACGGTTTTTGCACAAAAGGGTCCTGTGGGTATTTTATCATGTTCGGCCTGCGGGCGCAAGGACTTCCAGCCGATTTGCTGTTGGCGGCGGGCGCAAAAGCCGATGCAGAGCGCGGGGCGGTGGCTTGCGTTTGGGCGCGGGGCATGGTAAAATGAGGAAAATCGCCGCGGGGCGCGGCGAGAGACCATGCATTGAGCGAGGAACAGACGATGAAATGCAGAATTATTGCGCTGCTTGCGGCGCTGTGCCTGCTCGCGGGCTGCGCGGGTGAAAAGGAGCCGGACGCGCCGGTCATTGCGCCGGAGCCGCCGTTGGTCGAGCCTATGCCGCAGACGCCCGCAGAGCCGAGCGAGGCCGAGCGCGCCGAGGCGCGGCTGCGCGAGCGCGTCGCGGGCATGACGATGGAGGAAAAGGTGGGGCAGCTCTTTTTCGTGCGCTGTCCCGAGCGGGGCGCGGAGGGTGACATTGAAGCCTACCACCTTGGCGGGCTGCTGCTCTTCGGGCGGGACTACAAGGACGCAGACGGCAGCTGGCTGAGCGCGGAGGAGCTGACGGCGAAGCTCGAGAGCTATCAGGCCGCGGCGGAGCTTCCGCTCTTCATCGGCAGCGACGAGGAGGGCGGCACGGTAACGCGCGCGAGCCGCGACCCGAAGCTCTTCGCGCAGCCGCTGCCCTCGCCGCAGGAGCTGTATGCCGCGCGCGGCATGGACGGTCTTGCCGCGAAGACGCTGGACTATAACAAGCAGCTTCTGGCGCTCGGCATCAACGTGAACCTTGCGCCGGTGTGCGACGTATCCACCGACGCGGGCGACTTCATCTACGCGCGCTCGTTCGGGCGCGACGCGGCGGCGACGAGCGAATTTGTGACCGCCTTTGTGAGCGCTGTCGGCAAGACGGGCGTGGGCTGTGTGCTGAAGCACTTTCCCGGCTACGGGAACAATGCCGACACGCACACGGGCGTCGCCATCGACAAGCGGCCCTATGAGACCTTTGAGGAGAGCGATTTTCTGCCCTTTGAGGCGGGCATTGCGGCGGGCGCGCCCTTCGTGCTGGTGAGCCACAACGTGGTGGAGTGCATGGACGCGGCGCTGCCCGCGTCGCTCTCCCCCGCCGTGCATGAGGTTTTGCGCGGGACCTTGGGCTTTGACGGCATTGTCATCACGGACGACCTCGCGATGGACGCGGTGAAGCAGTACGCGAACGGCGAGGCCGCGGTGCTCGCGGTGCTGGCGGGAAACGATATGCTCATCACGAGCGACTATCAAAGCGACATTCCCGCCGTGCTTGCGGCGGTGGCGGACGGGCGTATCACGGAGCGCGAGATCGACGCGCATGTGCTGCGTATTCTGCGCTACAAGCAGGCGCAGGGGTGGATCGAATAGGAAATTTCCAAAATCTCGGAACAAAACGACGCGGTTTTGCGTCAAAAGATGCAAAGGTCCTGCTTTTGGAAGAGGCAGGACGGAAACAGAAAGGAGCGAAAGAAATGAAAATGTCTCTGCGAAACAGTATTCTCTTGCTGCTGACGGCGATGCTGCTGACGGTATCGGCCCTTGCCGACTCAGGGCCGAAGCCCCAGCTGACGGTGCGGGTAAAAAGCGCGCCGGACGAGCCGTATTACCTCGACCTGCTGGCCGAGGGGGCGTTTGAGCACGAGGACGATGTCGATTACAGCGGCGTCGACTGGAGCTACCACGGCGAAAAGCGTGCGCTGCTCGACGACGGGCTGCTCGAGGCCATGCGCGCGGCGGTGCCCGAGGGCTGGCACGCCTGCACCGCGCAGGGCACCAACGGCGCGCCGATGCGGGGCGACCTGATCGGCAGCGACGCAGGCGGCGCAAGGCTGCACACCTTCGGCTATCACGGCGTGCCCGAGACCTACCGCATCCTCATCGTGACGAAGAGCGGCGAGAGCTGGGTGTCCGATACGCTCCATCGCGCGACGCTACAATCCTCTGTCACGGTGGACTGGGCGGCGAAAACTGTCTCCGTGCCGCCGGCGGTAGTGGCCTATGCGCTGCAATTTCTGTGCATGCTGATCCCCACGCTGCTCATTGAGGGCGTGCTGCTGTATGTCTTCGGCTACCGGAGCAAAAAGAGCTGGAAGCGCTTTCTGTTGGTGAATCTCATCACGCAGGGCGGCTTTGCCGTCTACCTTGCCGTGACGGTGCTCAACCACGGTGTGAGCGGCTGGTCGCTTTTATTCTATATTCCCATTGAACTTGTCATCACGCTCGCTGAGGTCTTGCTCGACCGCTGGCTGCTGACGGAAAAGGGCAAGGGACGAGCGATGGGCTACGCCATCGTCGCCAATATCCACTCCGCGACGGTGGGGCTTCTGCTCATTGACCCGCTCTGGAAGCTTATCGTCAGTATCTCATAAGAAAATGAAAGGAAATTACTCCCATGGAAACGGAAAAGCTGTTTTACGCAGACCCATTTCTGACAGAATTTGACGCAAAGGTGCTCTCCTGCGAGGCGGGAAGGGGCGGCTTTGATGTGGTGCTCGACCGCACGGCGTTCTATCCCGAGGGCGGCGGGCAGCCGTATGACACCGGCGTGCTCGGCGGCGTCGAGGTGAGCGAGGTACATGAAAAGGCGGGCGTCGTCACGCACAAATGCGCCGCTCCCCTGCCCGTTGGCGAGACGGTGCATGGGAAGCTCGATTGGGCGCGGCGCTTCGACCACATGCAGCAGCACTCCGGCGAGCACATCTGCTCGGGGCTGATCTGCGCGCGCTACGGCTGCGACAATGTGGGCTTTCACATGGGCGCGGAGAGCGTGACCATCGACTTCAACGCCGACATTCCGTGGGAGGAGCTGCTGGAGATCGAGGCGGCGGCGAACCGGTACATCTATGAGGATCACGCCATCGACATCCAGCTCCACCGCGGCGCGGAGCTGGACGCGATCGACTACCGCAGCAAAAAGCCGCTCGAGGGCGATGTGCGCATCGTGACCTTCCCCGGCGCGGACTGCTGCGCCTGCTGCGGCACGCACGTTGCGCGGATCGGGCAGGTCGGCATTGTGAAGTTCCTTTCGGTGCAGAAGTTCCGCGAGGGCGTGCGCATCGAGCTTTTGTGCGGCGGGCGGGCGTATCGCTATCTCGCTGCCTGCTGGGCGCAGGATGTGGCGGTGGCGCAGGCGCTCTCGGTCAAGCCGACGGCCTCCGCCGCGGCTGTCGAGCGCTTGCAGGGCGAGCTTTCCGCGCTCAAGCTGCGCTGCGCAAAATTGGAGGAGAGCGTGTTCGCGGGCATCGCGGCGCAGTACGCGGAGCGCGGCGATGTGCTGCTCTTCGAGGACGAGCTGGGCGGCGAGAGCGTGCGCAAGCTCTGCGACGCGGTGGCGGAGACCTGCGGCGGGCGCTGCGCGGTGTTCGCCGGTGCGGGCAGTGCGTGGAAGTACGCCATCGGGCAGCGCGGGGGCGATCTGCGGGGGCTGACGAAGGAGCTGAACGCGGCGCTTTCCGGGCGCGGCGGCGGCAAGCCCGAGTTCGTGCAGGGCAGCGTCGGCGCGGAGCGCGGCGCCATTGAGAGCTTCTTTGCGGAAAAGTGACTTGACAAGCGCGGCGCGGCGTGCTATGCTACGCACAACAAAAGGCTGTGAGAAAGAGGCTTTTTCTTGCTGCGTTTCAGAGAGGGGACGGTCGGTGCGAGTCCCCGCGCGAGAGGAAAAGCGGCGCTTTTGAGCCGCGCGGCGGAAATGCCGCGCCGGTCCCCGCCGTTATCGGGAATGAAGTGCCCCGCCTCCAACGGGGAATTCAGGTGGAACCACGGACATTATGTTCGCCCTGAGCCGAATACCGGCTCAGGGCGTTTTTTCTGCGTAAAAGCGCATGGGCCACCAAACGAAAAGGAGAAGAAAGCATGAAAAACACCGAAAAGACCATGGAAAAGATCGTCGCCCTGTGCAAAAACCGCGGCTTTGTGTTCCCCGGCAGCGAGATCTACGGCGGCCTTGCCAACACCTGGGACTACGGTCCCTTGGGCGCGGAGCTGAAGAAGAACATCAAGAACGCCTGGTGGAAGAAGTTCGTGCAGGAGAACCCCTACAACGTGGGCCTCGACGCGGCAATTTTGATGAACCCGCAGACCTGGGTCGCGAGCGGACACCTCAGCGGCTTCTCCGATCCCCTGATGGACTGCCGCGAGTGCCACGAGCGCTTCCGCGCGGATAAGCTCATCGAGGACTGGTGCGCGGAGAACAGCTTTGCGCTGCCCAAGCCCATCGACGCTTTCTCCCAGCAGGAGATGAAGGATTTCGTGGAGGAGCACAACATTCCCTGCCCCACCTGCGGCAAGCACAACTTCACCGACATCCGTCAGTTCAACCTGATGTTCAAGACCTTCCAGGGCGTCACCGAGGACGCGAAGAACACTGTCTATCTCCGTCCTGAGACGGCGCAGGGCATCTTTGTGAACTTCAACAACGTTCAGCGCACCACCCGGAAAAAGCTGCCCTTTGGCATCGGGCAGATCGGCAAGAGCTTCCGCAACGAGATTACCCCGGGCAACTTCATCTTCCGCGTGCGCGAGTTTGAGCAGATGGAGCTGGAATTCTTCTGCAAGCCGGGCACCGACCTTGAGTGGTTCAACTACTGGCGTACCTTCTGCCACAACTGGCTGCTCGCCATCGGTCTGAAGGATGAGAACCTGCGCCTGCGCGACCACGATCCCGAGGAGCTGTGCTTCTACTCCAAGGCGACGACGGACTTCGAGTTCCTCTTCCCCTTCGGCTGGGGCGAGCTGTGGGGCGTTGCCGACCGCACGGATTATGACCTCACGCAGCATCAGAACACGAGCGGCGAAAAGCTGGTCTACCGCGAGGGCGAGGGCAAGGACATGGTGGAGTATATCCCCTATGTTATCGAGCCGAGCCTCGGCGTGGAGCGCAGCGTGCTGGCCGTTTTGTGCGACGCCTACGACGAGGAGGTCGTGGGGCAGGACAAGAACGGCAAGGACGATGTGCGCATCGTGCTGCACTTCCATCCCGCGCTCGCGCCCTTTAAGGCCGCCATCCTGCCGCTGAGCAAGAAGGAGGTCCTCACCGGCCCCGCGATGGAGCTGTACGCCGAGCTTTCCAAGGAGTTCATGGTGGACTACGACGAGACCGGCTCGATCGGCAAGCGCTATCGCCGCGAGGACGAGATCGGCACGCCGTATTGCATCACCTTTGACTTTGAGACCGTCGGCGACGAGAACACGCCCGCCGACCACTGCGTGACCGTGCGCGAGCGCGACACGATGCAGCAGGTGCGTATGCCGATTTCCGAGGTGAAGGATTATCTGCGCGAGAAGTGCGCGTTCTGAGAGAATTTTGCCGCTGACGGCGGCACACAATAAAAAGAGGGCCGAAAGGCCCTCTTTTTGATGCAAATAGTATGGGTTGCCGCGCGGGGGCGCGGCTTTATTTGAACTTCCGGCTCTCCGCGACGGCGAGCTCGTCGCAGCGGTTGTTGTATTCGTTCTCGGCGTGGCCCTTGACCCAATGGCAGCGGAGGTCGTGCGCAGCGACGAGCGGGAGAAGCTGCTCCCAAAGGTCCACGTTCAGCGCGGGCTTTTTGTCGCTCTTGACCCAGCCCTTTTTCTGCCAGCCGTAGACCCAGCCCTTGCTCAAGGCGTCGATGACATACTTGGAGTCGGAGTACAGCTCGACCGCGCAGGGCTCCTTGAGCAGGCGGAGCGCCTCGATGACGGCGGTGAGCTCCATGCGGTTGTTGGTGGTCTGCGCCGCGCCGCCGGAAAGCTCGCGCTCGTGCGCGCCGTAGCGCAGCACCGCGCCCCATCCCCCCGGCCCCGGGTTGCCGCTGCACGCGCCGTCTGTATAAATGGTAACGGTTTTCACTGTGGGCCTCCGATCAGACGGCGCGTGCCTGCCATGCGAGCGGTTGCCCCGCAAGGGGCGAGCGAGTTGGCATCAAGCGAGTTTGCGCAGCAAACTCTGCCGTCGGTGTAGATCGTAACGGTTTTCACTGCGGGCCTCCGTTCAGATGTGCGCGTGGCGGGATTTGACGCGCTCGACGCGCTGGAGATATTCGTCGCGGTCGAGGATGCCTGCGTCGTAGAGCACCTTCAGGCTCTCCAAGCGGCCCTCGCAGCTATCGACGCCCGCGGCATGGACGCGCAGGGCGTCCGCCTGCTGGCGGCGCGCCTCCGCCCATCGCTTTTCGCTGTGACGGCGCTCGGCGGCGTGCTCACGCGCCTGCTCGGCGGCGGCATCGCGCGGCCCATGGCGGCGAAATTTCTTACCCCATACATTCGTCTCGTCTGAAGCGCTGCCGCCTTCAAAGGTGCGGCGAAGCTCCGCGGCGGAGAGGGGCGTCTTCTTTTCCCTGTCGCGGTCGACGGCGGGCCGATTGAGCGTTTCCGCCCACTCCGCGCTCGTGGGGCCGACATTCTGTGTGCGCTTTTTCCTGCCCTCCCCCTCACTTTTTGCAGCGAGCTTGCCAAAGAAGATGACAGCGGCAACGATCATTATTAAAAAATCCATTCTGCTCTCCTCCTTACAGGTCGCTTAAAATGTCGCGGCGCTTGGCCTCATACTCCTCGGCGGTGATGAGGCTGCGGTCATAGAGGCTTTTCAGCTCCGTCAGCCTCGCCTGCGCATCGGAGCCGCCGCGGGGCGTGGGCGCATCCTCGTCCGTGATCTCGTAGCCGCCCATTCTGACCTTGCCTGCGGCGACAAGAAAATTATAAATGCCTATGCCGAAGGCCAGCAGGCACCAAAGGACCGTGAAGGCCGTGATGGCCGGGTCGAAGCCTATGGGCATCACAAAAAGGCCGAAGCAGCCCATGATGCAGGCGACGATGCCGCCGAAGATGCTCTCGCCCCTGGTCGGGCGGCGGGTGATGCGCCGTCTTCTCATCTCATACCTCCTCAGTCGGTTCCTCAGACGCAGTGTGCATACTGCCCTGAATATCGGGGTCTTCATCGAGCGCCGGCTTGCGCTTGCCCTGCCACTTTGCGCGGCGCTCGTCCTCCGCGGGGCCTACGCCGCTGCCGATGAGCTTGCCGAAGGCGGCGAAGGCAAGGAGCAGAACGGCGATCAGAAGGTACTTCATGGCGTCTTCTCCTTTCTTCGTTTGGTGGGTCTTGGTGGTTTCCTATCCACAGTATCGCAGAAAAAGAGGAAAAAGTCTACAAAAATAAAGTTGCGCCGAAAAATTTCGGCGCAACTTCTATTTTACACCGCCCTTACTCCGCGGGATTTTCCACAGGGTCGGGGATTTCTGTGGGCGCAGCGTCGGACGCGGGCGCGTCCTCGTGCTCGGCGAGCGCCATGGAGATGACCTGATCGCCCTCCTCCTTAAAGCGCATGACGATGACGCCCTGCGTGGCGCGGCCTGTGGAGCGGATGTCCGCGACGGGGGTGCGGATCAAAATACCCGCGCGGGTGACGAGGAGCAGGTCCTCGCTGCCGTCCACGACCTTGACGCCGACGACGCCGCCGGTCTTTTCCGTAACCATATAGTTCTTGATGCCGAGGCCGCCGCGGTTGGTAATGCGGTATTCCTCGACCGGTGTCTGCTTGCCGAAGCCGTTGGCGGTGATGGAGAGAACCTGTTTCCCCTCCTGCGCGCGCTCTGCGCCGACGACATAGTCGCCCGCGCGCAGGCGGATGCCGCGCACGCCCATAGCTGTGCGGCCCATGGCGCGCACATCGGTCTCGTCAAAGACGCAGGCCATGCCGTCGTGCGTGGCGATGAGGATACGCTGGCTGCCGTCGGTCTCGCGGACGCTCACCAGCTCGTCGCCCTCGTCGAGATTCAGCGCGCGGATGCCGTTGCTGCGCAGGTTCTTGAGCGTTTCGACCGGCAGGCGCTTGACCGTGCCGTGGCGCGTAACCATGGTGAGGTAAAGCTCCTCGCCGCCCGCCTCGCGGTAGTGGAGCATCGCCTGCACGCGCTCGCCGCTCTCGACCGGGATGATGTTGATGATGTTGGTACCCTTGGCCGCCTTGCCGCTCTCGGGGATCTGATAGCCCTTTTTGCGGTAGACCTTGCCGGTGTCGGTGAAAAAGAGAATATAGTCGTGCGTGGAGGCGGTAAAGACATCAACGACGGTGTCCTCCTCGCGGGTGGTGATGCCCTTTTTCCCCATGCCGCCCTTGCCCTGCGCGGCATACTCGCTTGCGCTCGTGCGCTTGATGTAGCCGTTTTGGGTGAGGGTGAAGACGCACTGCTCCTCCTCGATGAGGTCCTCGATGTCGATCTCGTCCTCGACATCCTGAATTTCGGTGCGGCGCTCGTCGCCGTACTTTTCGCGGATTTCAATGAGCTCGTCCTTGAGGACGCCGCGCAGCATCGCCTCATTGGAGAGGAGCTCGACAAAGTAGGCGATGCGCTTTTCCAGTTCGTCGTACTCCGCCTGAAGCTTTTCGCGGTCGAGACCTTGCAGGGCCTTGAGGCGCATTTCAAGAATGGCCTGCGCCTGAATGTCGGAGAGCGAAAAGCGCGCCATGAGCTTTTCCTTGGCGTCGTCATAGCTGGTGCGGATGATGTGGATGACCTCGTCGATATTGTCCTGCGCGATGAGGAGTCCTTGCAGCAGGTGCTCGCGCTCGCGTGCCTTTTTGAGGTCGTACTGCGTGCGGCGGGTGATGAGCTGCTCCTGATAGGCAAGGTACTCGTCGAGAATGTGGCGCAGGGAAAGAATTTTCGGCTGCTTTTGGTTATCGACCAGCGCGAGCATATTGATGGCAAAGCTGGTCTGGAGCTGCGTTTGGGCAAAGAGGCGGTTTAAAACGACCTGCGGGTTCGCGTCGCGCTTGACCTCGATGACGATGCGCATACCTGTGCGGTCGGTCTCGTCACGGATGTCGGAGATCCCCTCCAACCGCTTGTCGTTGACCTGATCGGCCATGCTCTTGATGAGCATACGCTTGTTGACCTGATAGGGAAGCTCGGTGACGATGATGCGCACGCGGTCCTTGCCGAAGTCTTCAAATTCCGTGCGGGCGCGGAGGATGAGCTTGCCGCGGCCTGTGGCGTAGGCGGCGCGGATGCCCGCGCGCCCCATGATGATGCCGCGCGTCGGGAAGTCGGGGCCTGTGATGTGCTGCATGAGGTCGGCAAGCGTCGCCTCGGGATCGTCGAGCACGCAGATGCAGGCGTTGATGACCTCGGTGAGGTTGTGCGGCGGGATATTGGTCGCCATGCCGACGGCGATGCCGCTCGAGCCATTGACGAGCAGGTTCGGGAAGCGGCTCGGGAGCACGCGCGGCTCCTTGCGGGACTCATCAAAGTTGGGGTCCCAGTCGACCGTTTCCTTGTCGATGTCGCGCAGCATTTCGTTCGCGAGCTTGGACATACGCGCCTCGGTGTAGCGGTAGGCCGCGGGGGGATCGCCATCGACCGAGCCGAAGTTGCCGTGGCCGTCGACGAGCATATAGCGCATGGAAAAGTCCTGCGCGAGACGCACGAGGGCGTCGTAGACCGATGCGTCGCCATGGGGGTGATAGCGGCCGAGCACATCGCCGACGCAGGTGGCGGATTTCTTGAAGGGCTTGTCGCTCGTCAAACCGTCCTCATACATGGCGTAGAGAATGCGGCGGTGGACGGGCTTGAGGCCGTCGCGCACATCGGGCAGGGCGCGGCCGACGATGACGGACATGGCGTATTCGATATAGGAGGACTTCATCTCGTGCACGAGCTCGCTCGTGACGATCTTCTGGTCGGGAAAGCGAATGTCCTCGGGCTTGTAGTCTACATTTTTATGAGCCATTTTATTGTGTCCTCCCTTCCTCAGAAGTCAAGATTGACGGCGTACTGCGCGTTCTGCTCGATGAATTCCTTGCGCGGCTCGACCTTCTCGCCCATGAGGATGGTAAAGGTCTCGTCGGCAAGCAGCGCGTCCTCGAGCGTGATGCGCTTGAGGGTGCGGCGCTCGGGGTCCATGGTGGTCTCCCACAGCTCGTGGGGATTCATTTCGCCGAGGCCCTTGAAGCGGGAGATGTCGACCTTGGCGTTGGGATTGTCGCCGCGCAGCTCGGCGGAGTAGGCGTCGCGTTCGTCCTCGGAGAAGGCGAGGCGTGTGGTCTTGCCGCGGGTAAGCTTGAAAAGCGGAGGCACGGCGGCGTAGACATAGCCGTTTTCGATGAGCGGGCGCATATAGCGGAAGAAGAAGGTCAGAAGCAGGGTGCGGATGTGGGAGCCGTCCACATCGGCATCCGCCATGATGATGACCTTGTGATAGCGGAGCTTGTTGACATCGAAATCCTCGCCGAGTCCCGCGCCGAGGGCGACGATGACGGGCTGGAGCTTGTCGTTGCCGTAAATTTTGTCGGCGCGGACCTTTTCGACATTGAGCATCTTGCCCCAAAGGGGCAGGATCGCCTGAAAGCGGGAGTCGCGGCCCTGCGTGGCGCTGCCGCCCGCGCTGTCGCCCTCGACGATGTAAAGCTCGGTCAGCTCGGGGTTATTCTCGTTGCAGTCGCGCAGCTTATCGGGCATGGCGGCGCCGCCGAGGGCGCTCTTGCGACGGATGGATTCGCGCGCCTTGCGCGCGGCCTCGCGCGCGCGGTTCGCCATCATCGCCTTGTCCAGAATGGTGCGGGCGACGGCGGGGTTTTCGTCGAGGAACTGCATGAGCTTATCCGAAACGATGGAATCGACGAGGGTACGCATGGAGGCGTTGCCGAGCTTGGCCTTGGTTTGGCCCTCGAACTGGGCGTCGGTGAGCTTGACGGAGATGACGGCGGTGAGGCCCTCGCGGCAGTCCTCGCCGGAGACCTTATCGCCCTCCTTGATGAGGCCGACCTTGAGGCCGTAGGCGTTTAAGACGCGCGTGAGCGCGGCCTTGAAGCCGGTCTCGTGCATGCCACCCTCGGGGGTGTGGACATTGTTGGCGAAGGAGAGAATATTCTCCTGATAGCCGTCGTTATACTGGAGTGCGACCTCAGCGTAGGAGTCGCCCTTGGTGCCGTTCATGTAAATGACGCCTGCGTGGAGCGCGTCCTTTGACTTATTGAGGAAAGTGACAAATTCGCGGATGCCGCCCTCATAGCACATCTCGTCGCTCTGCTCCTGTCCCTCGCGCAGATCGACGGTGCGGATGCGAAGGCCCGCGTTCAAAAATGCCTCCTCGCGCATACGGGTGTGGAGGATATCGTAGGAGTAGACCGTATCCTCGAACATTTCGGGGTCGGGCTTGAAGGTGACGGTGGTGCCCGTATGGTCGGTCGTGCCGGTGACGGTCATCTCCTGCGTGATGTGGCCGCGGGAGAATTTCATCTCGTAAATTTTCCCGTCCTTGTGGACCTGCACGGTCAGCCACTCGGAGAGGGCGTTGACGACGCTCGCGCCGACGCCGTGGAGGCCGCCGGAGACCTTGTAGCCCCCGCCGCCGAACTTACCGCCCGCGTGCAGGACGGTGAAGACGACCTCGAGCGCGGGACGGCCTGTCTGTGCCTGAATATCGACAGGGATGCCGCGGCCGTTATCGACGACGGTGATGGTGTTGTCGGGGTTGATTTGCACGGTGATCTGCGTGCAGTAGCCCGCGAGCGCCTCGTCAATGGAGTTATCGACGATCTCGTAGACGAGATGGTGCAGACCGCTCGACGAGGTGGAGCCGATGTACATGCCGGGGCGCTTGCGCACTGCTTCCAGTCCCTCAAGGACCTGAATTTCCGAGGCGTTGTAGTCGTTGGCGGCATCGACCGCCGTGGGTCGCAGAAGTTCGTTGTCTGCCATGGAATTCTCCTTTCGGTACAGGGTACGAAGAAACAGGCCGGAAACGCTTCCGGCGCGTTTCTTCGCACCTTGTCTGATTTTGTTTTGCCGTTTTAATCGATGAGCTTCTGGCTTTCCGCGCGGCTTTTGAGCGTTGCGGTGCTCAGCTCGGAGAGATAGACGATCTGGGGGTGATAGGGATGGTCGCAGACGAGGAAGGACTTTGGGAGGTCGTCGCAGACCTCGAGCACCGTACCCTCCTGCGCAGCGCGGTCTAAAAAAGCGCGGGTGAGCTTGGATTGGGAAGTGATCTCAAGGTCAAAGACGCCGATGATGCGCCGCTCGGCGAGCATCTGATTGCGGCCGATGTGCAGATACATTTCAGACCACCCTTCCGTTTTTGACATGGAGGACCTTGCCGCCGAGCAGGGACTCTAATCTGTCCTCCTCGCAGCAGGTGATGAAGACCTGACCGCCTGAGATGCGGTTCAAAACAAATTCCTGCCGGCGGGGGTCGAGCTCGGAGAGCACATCATCGAGCAGGAGGACGGGCGAAAAGCCCGTCAGCTCGCGGAAAATGTCGCGCTCGGCGAGCTTCAAGGCAAGCGCCGCGGTGCGCGTCTGCCCCTGCGAGGAATAGGCGCGGGCGGCGGTGCCGCCGATGGAGACGGCGAGATCGTCCTTATGCGGACCCGAGAGGCACAGGCGCGAGGCCAGCTCGGCGCGGTAGTGCTCGCGCTGGTGCGCCATGAGCTGCTCGAAAACCACCTCCTGCGGGGCAAGAGGATCGGCGACGGTGCCGACCGTTTCATAACGGAGCATAAGCTCTTCCCTGCCGCCGGAGCATTCGCGGTGGGCGCTCGCGGCATAATCCGCAAGGAGCCTGCAAAAGCGCGCGCGGTAGTAGATGAGCACCGCGCCGCACTGCGCCATGCGGAGATTGAAGTCCGGCAGGGCGTCGAGCAGCGAGGGGTGTTCCTCCGCGTCGCGCAGGATGCGGGTCTTGTGCTCATAGAGGCGGTTATATTCGCCCAGCGTTTCGGCGTAGCGCGGGCGGAGCTGAGAGAGCGCAAGGTCCATGAAGCGGCGGCGTGCCGACGCGCCGTCGCGGATGAGCAGGAGGTCGTCAGGACAGAAATAGACCGTGTTGAGGACGCCCGAAAGCTCGCCCGCCTTTTTGCAGGGGACGCGGTTGACGCTCATTTTTCGGCGCTTGCCGCGGGAGAGCTCGATCTCTACGGAAAAGTCGCGGCCGCGGGAAAAGACACTGCCCGTGAGCTTTGCCGCATCGGCGTCGAAGGAGATCATCTCCTTGTCCGCGCGGGCGCGGGGCGAGCGGGCGCAGGAGAGGTAGACGGCGGCCTCGAGCAGATTGGTCTTGCCCTGCGCGTTCTCTCCGACAATGACATTGACCGAGGGGTCGAAGGTCACACACTCGCTCTCGTAGTTGCGGAAATGCTCGAGCGTGAGGGAGTCAAGACGCATGGCTGACGGTGAGCTCGTGATTTTCGAAGGTAACGATGTCGCCCGGGCGGAGTTTTTTGCCGCGCTGCGTACAAATCTCTCCGTTGACCTTGACCTCGCCGTCTAAAATGCGGAGCTTGGCCTCGCCGCCGGTGGAGACGAGATCGGCAAGCTTCAAAAGGTCCTGGAGCTTGATGAATTCGGTGGTGATGGGAACGGTGGTCATAAAAGGGACCTCTTTTCTTCTTATTGCGTTATTGCGCCTTCAGACGGACGGGCAGGACCATATAAAGGAAGCTCTCCTCCCCTTCGGTGGGGACGAGAATGGCGGGAGAGATGCCCGTGTTGAGTTCAAGCTTCACCTCGTCGGCGGGGGCGTAGCGCAGCGCGTCCATGAGGTAGCGGTTGTTGAAGCCGATCTCAAGGCCCTGCCCGTCGCCATCGATGCGGCAGACATCCTTGGCGTCGCCGTTTGCGGTTTTGGCGGAGAGGAGCACCTTATTCTCTTCAAAGATGCAGCGCACGGGGCTTTTGAGCTTTTCGGAGATGACGACGCTCACGCGGTCGAGGCTTTCGAGCATGGCCTTGCTGTCGATGGTGACGGTGATGGGATTGCGGCGCGGAATGGCGTTTTTATAATCGAGAAATTCACCCTCAAGGCGGCGGCAGATCAGCTCCGTTTCGCCCATTTCAAAGAGAATGTGGCGCTGGCCGAGGGTGATGACGGCGAGGGCGTCGATGTCCTCGCAGATCTTCTCGACCTCGTTGAGCGCGGTGCCCGGCGCGACGAAGGAGAAAGCGCCGCCCTCGATGCGCTCAAGCGGCTCGCGGCGCAGGGCGAGTCGGAAGCCGTCGACCGCGACGACGGTGAGATCGTTTTCGCCGATCTCGAAAAGCTCGCCCATGTGGACGGGGCGCGCCTCGTTCGTGGAAACGGCAAAGGAGGTCTGCTGGATCATGGCGCGGAGCGTCTTTTCGGGAAGGGAGACGGAATATTTCTCCTCGACTTCGGGGAGCTCCGGAAAATCGGCGGCGGAGAGGGCCAAAACATCGAAGTCGGCATCGCCGCAGGAGAGATGGACCATGAGCTTTTCGTCGGCGGAGAAGGTGATCATGTCGTCGGGCATACGGCGGATGATGTCGCCGAAGAGGCGCGCGGAGAGGACCAGCTCGCCGCTCTCCTGCTCTTCGACGGAAAAGCGGGTGCGGATGCCCGTTTGCATATTGTAGCCGCAAATGGTGAGCACACCATCCTCACAGCGCAGGAGCAGCCCCTCGAGCGCGGGGATGGAGCTTTTTGCGGCGACCGCGCGGGAGGCGGTGTTGATGGCATTTTGAAGGAGAAGCTTCTCGCAGGAAAATTTCATGATGCGCTTCCTTTCTTAAAAAAGAATAGAATATTTCGTCGTTTTCGTAGTAGAGAAGGAAAGGTGTGGAAAAGTGGCAGGAGCCGTAGAAAAACAAGGAAATGGGAGTGTGGAAAAAGCTGTGGGAAAAGAGGCGGGATTTTCCGCGGCTGTGGAAAGAATGGGATATCCACAGCCGTCGTCGCAGTCGTCTTGTTAACTGTGGGGAGAAGGGGCGTTATTTTTTGGAGTTGATGTTGATGGTGATGTCCTTGATCGTTTGGGCAAAGGCGGGATCGCTCTGAAGCTTGCTTTCGACCTGCTCGAGCGCGTGGAGGACGGTGGTGTGGTCGCGTCCGCCAAAGGCGCGGCCGATGTCGGGCGTTGAGAGGTTCGTCATGCGGCGGACGAGGTACATCGCCGCCTGACGGGCGGTGACGGCCTCGCGGCTGCGGGAGGGACCCTTGACGACCGATTCGTCGATGCCGAAAAAGCGCGAGACCTCGTCGATGATCGAGGCGGCGGTGGGAATGTATTCATTGGACTTGCGCAGCATATCGCGCACGGCGCGGTTGGCGCTCTCCTCGTCCATCTCCTTGCCAATGAGGTCGCGGTAAGCGAGGATCTTGTTCATCGTGCCCTCTAATTGGCGGACATTGCTTGTGACATTTTCGGCGATGTATTTGGCGATGTCGTCGTCGATGGCAGTACCCCACTGGGCGGCCTTATTTTTGATGATGGCAAGGCGCGTTTCAAAGTCGGGCGGCTGGACATCGACGAGCAGACCCCACTCAAAGCGGGTTTGCAGACGATCCTCGAGCTGCTGCATCTCCTTGGGCGAGCGGTCGGAGGTCAGGACGATCTGTCGCTTGGACTCGTAGAGGGTGTTAAAGGTGTGGAAAAACTCCTCCTGCGTCTGCTTGCGGCCGGCGATGAACTGGACATCGTCCATCAGCAGAAGGTCGGCGTCGCGGTACTTGCTGCGGAACTCGACATTTTTACCGCTGCGAATCGCCTCGACAAGCTCGTTGGTGAAATCGTCGCCTTTAATGTAGACGATCTTGGCGTCGGGCGTTTTGGTGCGGATCTCGTGGGCGATGGCGTAAATGAGGTGCGTTTTGCCGAGGCCGGAGTCGCCGTAGATGAAGAGCGGGTTGTAGTGCTCGGCGGGCGCGTCCGCCACGGCGCGGGAGGCGGCGTAGGCGAGTTTGTTGCTGTCGCCGACGACGAAGGTATCGAAGGTAAATTCGCCGGATTCTAAAAGAGAGGTCGGCTTTTTGGGCTTCTCCTGCCCAAACTTCGCGCGCTCGGCGGCGGAGAGCAGCTTGACCTCGAAATCGGCGGAGAAGATCTCGTGCAGGGCGGTTTTGAGGTTCGGCAGGAAGAGGGACTCGATGGTGCCGCGCTTGAAGTCGTTGGGGCAGCAGAGGTAAAAGGTCATGTCGCGGATGGCGACAGCCTCCGCCTCGTCGAACCAGGTGGAGATGGCCGTTTCAGCAAGGCCGCCTGCGCGCAGACGCTCGAGCACGACCTGCCAGACATCAGATACAGAATTCAAAGGGAACGCTCCTTTCGTGCGTGGGAATGAAAGCGCAGCGAACGGGGCGCGGCGCAAAATATCACGGAAGTATTATAGCAGAGAGAGGGGAAAAAAGCAACCGATATTTTATATTTAGATAAGGTATAGAGCAGGATGAAAAAGGGGCTTGCGGCCGCGGAGATGGGAGACCACAAGATTTTGTGGCTTGACAGAGAGGGGGCAATTTTGTATAATATCCTCTGCGTTGCGTTAGGCGCAGCGCAAAAAATGGCTACTGCGGGGGCGGGAGACCGCCGCCGTCGAGTAAGAGCGGCAAAAGCCGCCTGCAAATTTTTTAGGAGGTGTAACGCAATGGCTACTTCTCGTACCTATCAGCCCAAGAAGCTGCAGCGCTCCAAGGAGCACGGTTTCCGCAAGAGAATGGCGACCGCAAACGGCCGTAAGGTCCTCGCCCGCCGCCGTGCAAGAGGCCGCGCCCGCCTGACCCATTGAGGGAGCCAAAGGCGCATCGCATATAGATAACCGAGGGACGGACGATGGGAAAAATCGCCGTCCCTTAGAGGCTATCGACCGAGATCGGAACGATGCAGGAGAGAGACTGTGAAGCCAACGATGAGCGTAAAGGAAAATTACGAGTTTCGCCGGATCTACGCCAAGGGGCGCTCCGGCGTTTCGCCGTATCTTGTGGTCTACGCGCGGCCCAACCGCAGAGGACACAACCGCCTCGGCGTGACAGCGAGCACCAAGCTCGGCCATGCCGTGGTGAGAAACCGTGTGCGGCGGCGTCTGCGTGAGATATTCCGGCTCAATCAGGATAAGCTCAAGCAGGGCTATGACTTCATCCTCGTCGCGCGCACGCGCGCGGTGGGGGCGGAATACCGCGAGCTGGAGCGCGCGTTTCTGGGTGTGTGCAAAAGGCTCGGGCTGCGGGAGGACAAGCCGTGAAGCGCGCTTTGCTCGCGCTCGTGCGCTTTTACCGCAGGAGCATCTCTCCCCTGCGCCCCCCCTGCTGCCGCTTCATCCCCACCTGCTCGCAGTACGCGCTCGAGGCCATCGAGAAGTACGGCGCGCTCAAGGGAGGCTGGCTGGCGTTTCGGCGGATCATGCGATGCCACCCGTTCTATAAGGGCGGGAAAATCTACGACCCCGTTCCCTGAGCGGGAACACCAAAAAACACGGAGGAAACAATAATGTTTGCAACGCTCGGATACTATATCTGTATCCCCTTCGCATGGCTGCTCCGCGTGCTCTATGAGCTGACGATGTCCTATGGCTGGGCGCTGGTGCTCTTCACCGTGGTCATCAAGCTGGTGCTGCTGCCCTTCCAGATCAAATCGAAGAAGAGCATGATGCGCATGAGCCGCTTCCAGCCCATGATCAAGGAGATACAGACGCGCTATAAGAACAATCAGGTCAAGATGAACGAGGAGATGCAGCGGCTCTATGCCGAGGAGGGCATCAACCCCATGAGCGGCTGCCTGTGGAGCTTTCTGCCCTTCCCCATCCTCATCGCGCTCTATTCCATCATCCGTCAGCCCATCACCCGCTTTATGATGCTCACGACGACTGCCATGCAGGGCGTGATCGACGCGGTGGAGACCGCGGGCTTTGACCTCAGCGCCATTGCGATGGTGAAGGACGGCGTGGTGAGCATGAAGGACGGCCTGACGCAGCTGCAGCCCTACGGCCAGATCGCGCTCGTGAAGGCCGCGCAGGAGCTGGGCGTCACGCTGCCCGAGGGCTGGATCAACATGGACTTCAGCTTCCTCGGCATGGACCTCACGCTGATTCCCAAGGATGCGCTCGGACAGCTCGGGACCGGCGGCTGGGCCGTCATCGGCGTGCTGCTCATCCCCGTCATCTCCGGTGCGCTGAGCTTCTGGCAGTCCAAGGTCACCATGGCCGGCAATCCCGCCGCTGCGGACCCCGGCGACCCCACCGCGCGCTCGACGCGCATGATGATGTGGATGATGCCCGTCATGTCGCTATGGATCGGCTTCACCCTGCCAGCGTCGCTGGGCGTGTACTGGATCGCCAACAGCATTCTGATGCTCGTGCAGGAAAAGGCGCTCAACAAGTATTTTAAGAAGTCCATGGCCGCGGAGGACGAGGCGCGTGAAAAGCAGCGCAACGAGGACCGCATCCGCCGCATGGAGGAGGCCCGCGTGGCCCAGCAGCAGCGCGACGAGAAGAAGAGCCTGAAGGAAAAGCAGCGCGCCGCGCAGGCCGCCAAGGCCGCCAAGGCCGAGAAGGCCAAGCGCGCCACCACCGAGAACGGCCGCATCGGAGACCGTCCGTACGCGAGAGGCCGTTCGTTCAACGCCGACCATTACGGCGAATAAGGAAAAGGAGCTTGTCTTAGATGATTAAGTTTATCGATATGACGGGCAAGACCGAGGACGAGGCCCTGCGCCGCGCGCTCGAGCAGCTCGGTATGGAGCGTGACGATGTCTCTGTGGAGATCATCGAGCGCGCGAAGTCCGGCTTCCTCGGCATCGGCGGCTCGCCCGCAACGATCCGTGTCAGCTATGACGACGGTCAGCCCGAGCCCAAGGAGGAGCCGAAAGTAAGCGAGGCCAAGCCCGCCGCGCCCAAGGCAGAGAAAAAGCCCGTTTACTGTGCAGAGATCTTGCAGAAGAAGGAGGTCCGCGCGAAGGAGAAGCCCGAGCGCGAGAGCCGCCGCAGCGAGCGCAGGGACGAGCGTCCCGCGCGCGAGGAAAAGAAGGTCCGCGAGCCGGTCGTGCTCGGCGAGGAGGTCCGCGACGAGAAGAGCGAGGAGATCCGCGCGTTTTTGAAGGGTCTGCTCGAGCACATGGATTCCGCCGCGGAGGTCAAGGTCTACGAGGTCGAAAAGGGCCGCTATAAGGTCATTTTAGAGGGTGAAAAGCTTGGCGCGCTCATCGGCCGCCGCGGCGAGACGCTCGACGCCATTCAGCAGCTGACGAACTACTCCATCAACCGCAGCGGCGAGAGCAAGCGCGCCCGCGTGCAGATCGACGCGGAGAATTACCGCGAAAAGCGCGAGGAGAGCTTGGAGCGCCTGGCGCAGAAGGTCGCGGGGAAGGTGGTCAAGTATCGCCGCAACGTGACGCTTGAGCCGATGAACGCCTACGAGCGCCATGTGATCCACACGGCCTTGCAGGACACGCAGTACATCACGACCTTCTCCATCGGCACGGAGCCGAACCGCCGCGTGGTGGTCTCCTACGACCGCACGAAGCAGTAAAAAAGAACAGGAAAGAAAAGACGCCTTCGGGCGTCTTTTCCTTTTTCGTACGCTTGTTTTTTTGAAAGGATTTTGGTATGATACAAAAGAAAAAATATACACAGGAGAAAAAACGGGAGGAAACGGGAACGATGAAGCTGGTATCGTGGAATGTCAACGGCCTGCGGGCCTGCCTCAATAAGGGCTTTTTGGATTTTGTGGCGCTCGCGGACGCGGACGCGATCTGTTTGCAGGAGACAAAATTGCAGCCGCATCAGGTGAGCTTTGAGCTGCCGGGCTATCAGATGTTTTTCAACAGCGCCGACAAGGCCGGCTACTCCGGCACGGCGATTTTGACGCGAAGAGAGCCAATCAGCGTCACCTACGACTTCGGCGACGACGAGCACCGCCACGAGGGACGCATCATCACGGCGGAGTATGAGGACTTTTATCTCGTGTGCTGCTATACGCCAAACTCGCAGGACGAACTGCGGCGGCTGCCCTACCGAATGCGCTGGGAGGACGAGCTGCGCGGCTATCTCTGCGAACTGGACAAGGTCAAGCCCGTGGTGTACTGCGGCGACCTGAATGTGGCGCACGAGGAGATCGACCTGAAAAACCCCAAGACGAACCACTTTAACCCCGGCTTTTCCGATGAGGAGCGCGGAAAGCTGACCGAGCTGCTTGCGGCGGGCTTTGTGGACTCGTTCCGCGCGCTCTGGCCCGACCGCGCCGACGCCTATTCGTGGTGGAGCTACCGCGCGGCGTCGCGGGCGCGGAACGTGGGCTGGAGGATCGACTATTTTATCGTCTCCGAGCGGCTGCGCGGACGCATCAGGAAGGCGGAAATTTGGAGCGAGATCATGGGCAGCGACCACTGTCCCGTGATGCTGGAGCTTGATTGAGAGAGGGTGAGCAAATGGGCGTACACGAGGGACATCGCGCGCGGAAAAAGGAACAGTTCCGCAAGCATGGGCTCGACGCCTTTGCCGACCATGAGGCGCTGGAGCTGCTGCTTTACTACGCCATTCCGCGGCAGGACACAAATCCCATCGCGCACCGGCTGCTCGAGCGCTTCGGCTCGCTTGAGGGTGTGTTTTCCGCGCCCTGTGCGGAGCTGCAGAAGGTCGAGGGTGTGGGCGAGAGCGCCGCGACGCTCATCCGACTGCTCTTTCCGCTCTGCCGCCGTGTGCGCACGGCGGGCGTAAAGCACGAGATCATTCTCAATACGCGCGAGAATGTCGGGGATTTCTTTTTGGAGCTGTTTCTCGGCGAGCGGCAGGAGGTATTTTACGAGGCCTGCCTGGACGCGAAGGGAAAGCTGCTCGCCTGCTTCCGACTGGCCGAGGGGAGCGCGGATCAGGTGAGCGTCAATATGCGCGCGATCGTGGAAAACGCGCTCAACGCGAACGCGAGCCTTGTGCTGCTCGCGCACAACCATCCGAGCGGCGTGGCGCTGCCGAGCAACGCGGACAGTCAGACGACCTTGCAGATCCGGCGGGCGCTGGCGGACATCGGCGTGGAGCTGGTGGATCATATCATCGTCGCGGACGACGACTTTGTGTCGCTGCGCGACAGCAAACTGTTCAACTGAGGAGGCAGACGATGGATTTTAAGCTCCATGCGCCGTTCCGGGCGACCGGCGACCAGCCGGAGGCCATCGAGGCGCTTGCGCGCGGCGTCGAGCTGGGGCTCGACGAGCAGGTGCTGCTCGGCGTGACAGGCTCGGGCAAGACCTTCACGATGGCGAGCGTCATCGAAAAAATTCAGCGCCCGACGCTGGTGCTGGCGCACAACAAAACGCTGGCCGCGCAGCTTTGCGCGGAGTTCAAGGAGTTTTTCCCCGAAAACGCGGTGGAATACTTCGTCTCCTACTACGACTACTATCAGCCCGAGGCCTATATTCCGCACACGGACACCTATATCGCAAAGGACGCCTCGACCAACGAGGAGATCGACCGCCTGCGGCTGAGTGCGACCTGCGCGCTGCTCGAGCGGCGGGACGTCATCGTGGTCTCGTCCGTGAGCTGCATCTACGGCCTCGGCGAGCCGGACGACTTTGCCAAGCTCATGATCTCGCTGCGGCCCGGACAGGTGATGGAGCGCGACGAGCTGCTGCGGCGGCTGGTCGAGGATCGCTACGAGCGCAACGACATCGCCTTTGAGCGCAACCGCTTTCGCGTACGCGGCGACGCGGTGGACATCTACCCTGCCTACTGGCGCGACCGCGCCGTGCGCGTGGAGTTCTTCGGCGACGAGATCGACGCCATCCGCGAGTTTCAGCCCGTGACGGGCGTGGTGACCAAGACGCTGGCGCACACGGTCATCTATCCCGCCTCGCACTATGTGACGACGAAGGACAAGATGGAGCGGGCGATCGGCGAGATCGAGCGAGAGCTGGAGGCGCGGGAGAGGTTCTTCACCGACAACGGACAGGCGGTGGAAGCGCAGCGCATCCACCAGCGCACGAAGTACGACATTGAGATGATGCGCGAGCTGGGCTACTGCACGGGCATCGAGAACTATTCGCGCGTTATTTCCGCGCGGCCCGAGGGCAGCGCGCCGATGACGCTGCTCGACTACTTTCCCAAGGACTTTCTGCTCTTTGTGGACGAGAGCCATGTGACGCTGCCGCAGGTGCGCGCGATGTACAACGGCGACCGCGCGCGCAAGGATTCGCTTGTGCAGTACGGCTTTCGCCTGCCCTGCGCCTACGACAACCGCCCGCTCCGATTTGAGGAATTCGAGCAGCGCGTGCACCAGCGCATCTATGTCTCCGCGACGCCGGGCGACTATGAGCGCGAGCGCGCGGGGCAGATCGTGGAGCAGGTCATCCGTCCGACGGGGCTGCTCGACCCGCGCGTGGAGGTGCGGCCCGTTACGGGGCAGATCGACGATCTTATTGGCGAGATCAACGCACGCGCCGCAAAAAATGAGCGCGTGCTGGTAACGACGCTCACCAAGAAAATGGCCGAGGACCTGACCGAATATCTGCGCACGGCGGGCGTGCGCGTGCGCTATATGCACGCGGATGTGGAGACCATCGAGCGCATGGAGCTGATCCGCGACCTGCGGCTCGGCGAGTTCGATGTGCTCGTGGGCATCAACCTGCTGCGCGAGGGACTGGACCTGCCCGAGGTGTCTCTCGTCGCCATTCTGGACGCGGACAAGGAGGGCTTTTTGCGCAGCGAAACGAGCCTCGTGCAGACCATCGGCCGCGCCGCGCGAAACGCGGAGGGGCTTGTTATCCTCTACGCCGACACGGTGACGCCGTCGATGAAGCGCGCGATGGAGGAAACCGAGCGCCGCCGCGCCATTCAGGACAGGTACAACAAGGAGCATGGCATCGTGCCGCAGACCATCCGCAAGGATGTGCGCGAGATTTTGGAGATCTCCAAAAAGGACGAGGACGGCGCGCGCAGGCGCGGCAAGCGCAAGCTCAGTGAGCGCGAGCGGGAAGAGGAGATCAAAAAATTGGAAAAGCAGATGCAGGAGGCGAGCCGGATGTTAGAATTCGAGTATGCCGCCGTGCTGCGCGACCGCATCATCGAGCTGCGGAAAGAACAAAAGTAAAGAGAGAACAGCATGAAAAAGTACCTTCCCTATTGGAATATCCTTGCCGCGGCGTTCTGCTGGGGCTGTATCGGGCTTTTCTCGCGCACGCTCTCGCGCGCGGGCATGAGTGCGGCGAATATCGTTGTGATCCGAAACCTCGGCGGACTTGTGCTGCTGACGCTGTTCTTCGCGCTGCGTGACCGGAGCGTGTTCCGCATGGAGGCAAAGAGCCTGCCGATCTTCTTCGGTACGGGCGTGGTGAGCGTGCTCTTTTTTACGCTGTGCTACTTCCGCTGTCAGGAACTGTGCTCGCTGGCGGTGAGCGCGATCCTGCTCTATACCGCGCCGGCGATGGTCGTGGTGATGAGCGCGGCGGTGTTTCACGAGAAGATCACGAAAAAGAAGGTGCTGGCACTGGCGCTCGCGCTGCTCGGCTGCTCGTTCGTGACGGGCATCTGGAGCGGCGGCCTGAGCATGACGGCGGCGGGCGTGCTGTTCGGGCTGGGCGCGGCGTTTTTCTACGCGCTCTACTCCATCTTCGCGCCCTTCGGCCTGCGGCGCTACGCGCCCTTCACAGTGGTGTACTGGACCTTTGTGTTCGGCGGCATCGGCTCGCTCGCCTTCCTCGACGCGGGAGAGATGGGGACGGTGCTCGCGGAGCGGGGGATGACGCTCACTGCGCTGGGGCTGGTGGTCATCTCGACGGTGCTGCCGTATCTCTTTTACACGAAGGGGCTATCGAAGGTCGAGAGCGGCAAGGCGAGCATCATGGTGAGCCTGGAGCCGGTGGTCGCGTCGTTCGTGGGTATCCTCGCCTTCGGCGAGCCGATGAGTCTTATGGTATTTTGGGGCTGGGGTGCATCCTCGCCTGCGTATATGTATTGAGGTGAAGGGATATGGCAAAGAATAAGGAAGAAAAGACGAATGTGATGCGCGTGCTGGAGCAGAAGAAGATCGCCTACACGCCGCATACCTATCCGCATGAGGAGGGCGTGGCGGTGGACGGCGTGACGGTGGCCGAGAGCATGGGCTTCGACCCTGCGCAGGTGTTCAAAACGCTGGTGGCGCGGGGTGCGAGCGGGCAGTACTATGTATTTGATGTGCCCGTGGCGGAGAGCCTTGACCTCAAAAAGGCGGCGCGCGCCGTGGGCGAGAAGAGCATCGAGATGCTGCATCAAAAGGAGCTGCTGCCGCTCACGGGCTATGTCCACGGCGGCTGCTCGCCTGTGGGCATGAAGAAGCTCTTTCCGACGGTGTTCCACAGCTCGGTGGAAAACCTGTCGACGCTCATCGTGTCCGCGGGGAAGATCGGCTATCAGGTGGAGCTCAGGCCCGCCGACCTGCTCTCGCTCGTGCGCGGGAGAACGGCGGACATTATCGTGAAAAACTGATTACAAATCGTATTATTTTGGAGCAATATTACATGTTGGATCAAATTTTTGTCAAGGGTGCGCGGGAGAACAACCTCAAGAACATCGATGTGAGCATCCCGCGCGACAAGCTGACCGTCGTCACGGGGCTGTCCGGCAGCGGCAAGAGCTCGCTGGCGTTCGACACCATCTATGCCGAGGGGCAGCGGCGCTATGTGGAGAGCCTGTCGTCCTACGCGCGGATGTTTCTGGGGCAGAAGGAAAAGCCAGATGTGGATTACATCGACGGCCTCTCCCCCGCTATCTCCATCGATCAGAAAACGACCTCGCAGAACCCGCGCTCGACGGTCGGCACGGTGACGGAGGTTTACGACTACCTGCGCCTTTTGTGGGCGCGGGTGGGTACGCCCCACTGCCCGAACTGCGGGAAGGAGATCCGCCAGCAGACCATCGATCAGATCGTCGATCAGGTGATGGCGCTCGGCGAGGGGACGCGTATTCAGGTGATGGCGCCTGTCATCCGCGGGAAGAAGGGCGAATACGCCAAAATTTTCGAGGACGCGAGGAAGTCAGGCTATGTGCGCGTGCGCGTGGACGGCAGTATGTATGACCTGAGCGAGGAGATCAAGCTTGAAAAGAACCTCAAGCACAGCATTGAGGTCGTGGTCGACCGCCTCATTTTAAAACCGGGCGACGTGCATCGCCTGACGGACTCGGCCGAGACCGCCGCGGCGCTCTCGGGCGGGCTGGTGCTGGTCAATGTGCTCAATCCCGAGCGGGATATTCTCTTTTCGCAGAACTACGCCTGCGAGGACTGCGGCGTGTCCATCGAGGAGCTGACGCCGCGGATGTTCTCGTTCAACAATCCCTTCGGCGCGTGCCCGAAGTGTACGGGGCTCGGCAGTCAGCTCAAGGTGGACCCGGAACTGATCCTGCCGAACAAGGCGCTCTCCATCTTAGACGGGGCGATCTGCGCGTCGGGCTGGAGCAATGTGCGCGGCGACGGCATTTCGAGAATGTACTTCGACGCGCTGGCGAAGAGGTATCATTTCTCGCTGCGCGAGCCGGTGGAGAAGCTGAGTGCCGAGGTCATGGACATCATCCTCTACGGCACGAAGGGCGAAAAGCTGGAGCTGCAATACGATCAGCCGCGCGGCAAGGGCGTGCTGTATCAGCCCTTCGAGGGCGTGGTCAACAACTTGGAGCGGCGCTATCAGGAGACGCAGAGCGAGAGTATGCGCGCGGAGCTGGAGGAGTGCATGAGCGAGTGCCCCTGCCCTGCCTGTCAGGGACGCAGGCTGCGGCGCGAGTCGCTGGCGGTGACGGTGGGCGGCATGGACATCGACAGCTTTACGCGCATGAGCGTGACGGAGGAGATCGCCTTCGTCGATCGGCTCACGCTCACGGAGCAGCAGATGCGTATTGCCGAGCGCATTTTGAAGGAGATCAAAAACCGCCTTGGCTTTTTGCAGTCGGTCGGCCTCAACTATCTGACGCTCGCACGCGCGAGCGCGACGCTCTCGGGCGGCGAGAGCCAGCGCATCCGCTTGGCGACGCAGATCGGCAGCAGCCTCATGGGGGTGCTGTATATCCTCGACGAGCCGTCCATCGGGCTGCACCAGAGGGATAACGACAAGCTGCTTGCAACGCTCAAGCGTCTGCGTGACCTCGGCAACACGCTCATCGTCGTCGAGCACGACGAGGACACGATGCGCGCGGCGGACTATATCGTGGACATCGGCCCGGGCGCGGGCGTCCACGGCGGCTATGTGGTCGCGGCGGGCACGCCCGCGGAGGTCGTGGCGAACGAAAAGAGCCTGACGGGGCAGTATCTGAGCGGCAAAAGGAAGATCGAAACGCCGAAGTCGCGGCGCGCGGGGAACGGCAAAGTCCTCACCGTGCGCGGGGCGCAGGAAAATAATCTCAGGGATATTGACGTGAGCATTCCGCTCGGTACCTTCACCTGTGTGACGGGCGTGTCGGGCAGCGGGAAGAGCTCGCTCGTGAACGAGATTTTATATAAGAAGCTCGGCGCTGACCTCAACCGCATGAAGGCGCACGCGGGCAAGCACCGCGCCATCGAGGGCGAGGAGAATTTAGACAAGGTCATCTGCATCGACCAGAGCCCCATCGGGCGCACGCCGCGCTCGAACCCCGCGACCTATACGAACCTGTTCAACGATGTCCGCGACCTGTTCGCCTCCACGCCGGATGCGAAGGCGCGCGGCTACGGCCCGGGGCGCTTCAGCTTCAATGTGCGCGGCGGGCGCTGCGAGGCCTGCGGCGGCGACGGGCAGCTGAAGATCGAGATGCATTTTCTGCCCGATATCTATGTACCCTGCGAGGTGTGCAAGGGCAAGCGCTACAACCGCGAAACGCTGGAGGTGCGCTATAAGGGCAAGTCCATCGCGGATGTACTGGAGATGACCGTGGAGGAGGCGCTGGAATTTTTCCGCGACCTACCCAAGCTGGCGAACAAGCTCGAAACGCTGCGCGATGTGGGGCTGGGCTATATCCGGCTTGGGCAGTCCTCCACCACGCTCTCGGGCGGCGAGGCGCAGCGCGTCAAGCTTGCCACCGAGCTATCAAAGCGCGCGACGGGGCGCACCATCTATATCTTAGATGAGCCGACCACGGGGCTGCACACGGACGATGTGCGAAAGCTCTTGGAGGTTTTGCAGAAGCTGACCGACGCGGGCAACACCGTGCTCGTCATCGAGCACAACCTTGATGTCATCAAGTCGGCGGATTACCTCATCGACCTCGGCCCCGAGGGGGGCAGCGGCGGCGGAACGCTCGTCGCCTGCGGCACGCCCGAGGAGGTCGCGGGATGTGCGGCGTCCTATACGGGGCAGTATTTGAAAAAAGTTTTATAAGTGGAAATTTTCACCCTCCGCGGCGGCGTTTCATAAGCTGGTGCGAGAGGGGTTGGGAAAATGCAGCTATTGCAGGACGGCGTGATCGCGGCGCTCGCCGCGATCGGGCTGGCGACGGTCGTATGGTTCGCGGTCACGGCGCTGACGCACCCGCGCGAGCGGGCGCGGGGCGAGGTGGCGGTGATCGTACCCGCACGGGGCGCGGCGGAGGCGCTGGAGCACACGGTGCGGACGCTCGAAAACGAACGCTATGCAAGCGGAGGCTTTTCACGCATCATCATCGCGGACTGCGGCATGGACGAGGACGCGCAGCGCGTGGCGCAGCTATTGTGCCGCGAGAGCTTCGATGTGACGGTCTGCCCGCAGGGAGACCTTGCGCGGCAATTCGACTGAACGAAAGAGAACGGAGAGAGGGACATGGGAGAGCGCACAACGGTCATCGGCACGATCTTATCGGTCGTTTTCCAGAACGAGGAAAACGGCTATACGGTCATACGCCTCGTCACGGACGACGGCGAGCTGGTGACGGCGGTGGGCTGCATCCCCTGCGCGGCACCGGGCGAGGAGATGATCTTGACTGGCCGCTACACCACACACCCGCAGCACGGTGAGCAGTTTTCTGCCGAGGAGGTGGAGCGGCACATGCCGACGGGCGAGGCAGAGATCCTAAGCTACCTCGCCTCCGGTGTGGTGCGCGGCATCGGCCCGGCGACGGCGCAGAAGCTGGTGGACCGCTTCGGCGCGGACACGCTCGAGATTTTGGACGCCGCGCCGGAAAAGCTCAAGACCATCAAGGGCATCACGGATAAGCGCGCGCGGGAGATCGCCGAGAGCTGGCGGGAGCTGGCGGGGCTGCGGCGGGTGCTGGATTTTCTGACGAAATACGACCTGCCGGTGGCGCTTGCGATGCAGCTGTTCCGACGCTACGGCACGGATGCGATGGACGCGCTGCGGCGCAACCCGTATCTTTTGAGCGGCGAGGCCTTCGGCGTGGATTTTTCCGTGTCGGACGAGATCGCGCTGTCGATGGGCTTTGCGGGCGACGCCTCCTGCCGCACGGAGGCGGGGGTGCTCTTTGAGCTGAGCCACAACGAGCAGAGCGGCGGTCATATTTTCCTGCCGCGCGAAAAGCTGGTCGCGGCGACGGCGCAGCTGCTCGACTGTGACGCGGACACGGCGGAAAAGTCGCTCGACGACCTCATCGAGCGCGGGAGCGTGGTGCAGGAGCGCGTCGCCAATGTGGACGGCTGCTATCTGCGCCGCTGCCACGAGGCGGAGACCTATGTTTATACGCGCGTGAGCGCGATGCTCGCGGACAAGCCGGACAAGCTGCGCGGGGCGAAGAAGATCATCGACGAGATCGAGCGCGCGCAGGGCATCGAATACGCGCCGCTCCAGCGTCAGGCGGTGGAGCTGGCCGCGCAGGAGGCGCTTTTGATCCTCACCGGCGGCCCGGGCACGGGCAAGACGACGAGCGTGCGCGGCATCGTGGCGCTCTTTGAGCGTATGGGGCTGGATACGCTGCTCTGCGCGCCGACGGGACGCGCCGCCAAGCGCATGGGCGAGCTGTGCGGCAAGGAGGCGCAGACCATCCACCGCCTGCTCGGCATGAGCTGGAACGAGCAGACGGGCGATGTCGCCTTCTCGAAAAATGAAAGGGAGCCGCTGGAGGCCGACGCGGTGATCGTGGACGAGACCTCGATGGTCGACCTCGCGCTGATGCGCGCGCTGCTTGCGGCGCTGCGCCCCGGCTGCCGACTGGTGCTCGTGGGCGACCCCGATCAGCTGCCGAGCGTGGGCGCGGGAAATGTGTTCGGCGACCTGATCCGCTCCGAGCGGATCGCCACCGTGGCGCTGCGCGACATTTTTCGACAGGCGGAGCAAAGCGCCATCGTGCGCGTGGCGCATCTCGTGAACGATGGACAGCTGCCCGCGCTGCAAAACAGCGCCGCGAGCGATTTCTTCTTTCTTCCCCGCCGCGACAGCGCGCGGCTGGTGGACACGGTGGTGGAGCTGTGTAAAACGCGGCTGCCCGAAAAGATGCACATTCCCGCCGAGAGCATTCAGGTGCTCACGGCGACGCGCAAGGGCGACACCGGCACGGCGGCGCTCAACCGCGCCTTGCAGGCAGCGCTCAATCCCGCGGGCGCGGGCAAGCGCGAAAAGCGCTTCGGCGACTTGGTGTTCCGCGAGGGCGACCGCGTGATGCAGACGCGCAACGACTACGATGTGCTCTGGGAGCGCGAGGACGGTACGGCGGGTGCGGGCATCTTCAACGGCGATGTGGGGAAGATTTTGCAGATCGACGCGAGCGGCGAGCTCATTACCATTGCCTTCGACGAGCGCGTGGCGACCTACACGGCGGATATGCTCGCGGAGCTGGACATGGCCTACGCGATGACCGTACATAAGGCGCAGGGCAGCGAGTACCGCGCGGTCGTTTTTGTCAGCGCGCCGGCAGCGCCGGGGCTGATGGTGCGCGGGGTGCTCTATACCGCCATTACACGCGCGCGGGAGCTGCTGATTTTGGTGGGCGACGATGTGACGCTCGGCAAAATGGCGGCGAACGACCGCCGCGCGCGGCGATACAGCGGCCTTCGCTGGCGGCTCGGGAACGGAGGGACGGTATGAGCCTGAGAGAAAAGCTGCTTGACCTTTTCTTCCCGCCGCACTGCGCCTTTTGCCGCAAGGCGGGCGTGCACGGCTTGTGCAAGGACTGCGAGAGGTCGCTCCCTTACGCGAGGGTGCAGCTGTGCGAGGGCGATGGCTTTGGAAAGTGCGCCTCTCCCCTGCTCTACGAGGACGCGGTGCGCGAGAGCCTGCTGCGCTTTAAGTTCCACGGGGCGCAGGGCGCCGCCGAGGGCTACGGCGAGCTGCTCGCCCGCTGCGCCGCGGAGGAGCTGGGCGGTGAATTCGACACGGTGACATGGGTGCCGGTGAGCCGAAAGCGCGAGCGGGAGCGCGGCTACGATCAGGCGTTTCTTCTGGCAAGAGAAACGGCAAGCCACTGGGGTATCAAGCCGATGCGGCTGCTGCGCAAAACGAAGGACAACGCCGCGCAGTCGGGGCTCGCCTCCGCCGCCGAGCGGCGGGGCAATGTGTTGGGCGTTTACACGGCGGAAAATATTGACAAAATCCGCGGCGCGAAGATCTTGCTCATCGACGACATCCTCACCACCGGCGCAACGCTCGGCGAATGTGTGCGCGTACTCAGGGAGGCAGGCGCGGAGCGCGTGGTCTGCGCGACGCTGGCCCGCGCCGTGACGGAGAAGGAAAAGGAGAGCGCGCGGCGCGGTGAGCCGGTGTGATTTGGCAGTGCGCGGCGTGCATAGAGCGGCGATAAAATCGCACACAATGCTATTGCAAAACCGTTTTTCAACCGCTATAATAGAAACGAAAGCACGAAAAAATGCGGATGTTTCCGCCGGAATACAAAGGAAATTGAGAGAGGTAGCATTATGTGTTCACTGGCAAAGGATATCGGTATCGACCTCGGTACCGCGTCGGTTTTGATTTACGTGAAGGACAAGGGCATCGTGCTCAATGAGCCGAGCGTGGTGGCCATTGATAAGGATACGGGCAAGCTTTTGAAGGTCGGCGCAGACGCGCAGGCCATGCTTGGCCGCACACCCGGCAACATCGTCGCCATCCGCCCGCTGCGCGAGGGCGTTATCTCAGACTACGAGGTGACCGAGCGGATGCTCAAGGAGTTTATCCACAAGGTCATGGGCTTCCAGTTCTTCAAGCCTCGCATCATCATCTGCGTGCCCTCCGGCATCACCGAGGTCGAGGAGCGCGCGGTCATCGACGCGGGCATCCAGGCGGGCGCGCGCCGCGTGTACCTCATCGAGGAGCCGGTCGCCGCCGCCATCGGCGCGGGCATCGACATCACCCAGCCCGACGGCCACTTCATCATTGACATCGGCGGCGGCACGAGCGACATTGCGGTCATCTCCCTCTCCGGTGTGGTCGAGAGCGCGTCCATCAAGGTCGCGGGCGACCAGTTCAACGAGGCGGTCATCAAGTATATGCGCCGCAAGCACAACCTGCTCATCGGCGAGCGCACGGCGGAGGAAATGAAGATGAATATCGGCTGTGTCTTCCCGCCTGAGGAGGAGATGACGATGGAGATCAAGGGGCGCTGTCTGCTCACGGGCCTGCCCAAGCTCATCACCGTGACCTCCACCGAGATGATGGACGCCTTTGAGGAGCCGGTCGAGCGCATCATGGAGGCCGTGCATCAGGTGCTCGAGCGCACGCCGCCCGAGCTGGTGGCGGACATCTCCAGCAACGGCATCATGATGACCGGCGGCGGCAGCCTGATCCGCGGCTTCGATAAGCTTGTTACCGCGCGCACGGGCATTCACACGATCGTGGCGGAGAATGCCATCTCCTGCGTGGCCGAGGGCACGGGCAAGAGCCTTGAGAGCGTGGGTGAAATGAAGGACGGCACGATGAACCTCTCCCGCCGCAAGCAGATCAACTGAAAAAAGAAAGGCGCCGACCGCGGTCGGCGCCTTTTTCTTTACAAAAAGAGGGCGCAGCCAAAAGGCTGCGCCCTCTTCCCTGTTGTTATTTCTTTTCGATGACTTTGAGGACCTTTTCGTAGCACTCCTCCGCAAGCGGAATGGCGTGGGCCAGCATGGTCTCGCCCTTGTGGCAGCACTCGTCCGCATACTCCTTGTCCTTGAGAGAGGAGAGGTTGATGAGGACATTGAGCCACGCGCCCTGCATGGCGGTCTTGAGCGTCAGGGCCGAGATGCCGAGGTCACTCACGACATTGGGGTTGGTCGTGCCGACAAGGGTGGCGAGCAGGTCGATAGACTCCGAGCAGATCTCCATCATCGTCAGGGGGACCTCGGTACAGTTGCGGAAGCTCGCCTGCACTGCGCCGCGGCGGATGGCCTTCTGCGCGTCATTCTCCTTGGGGAGGGCAAGCGACTCGATGAGCACATCGAACACCTCGCTGTCGCGGTTCATGACATCCACGAAGCGCTCCTTGAGCTCGTTGCCCTTGGCGATGGCATCCAAAATACGCTCGCGGTCGTTCTCAAAGCCCTTTTTGGAGAGCGTGAGACCGTTGACCATCATCGTCAGCGCGACGCCGATGCCGCCGGCAAGACCGGCGACCGCGCCGCCGCCGGGGGCAGGCGCGTCGGAGCCGACCGCGTTGATGAGCTCTGTGACCTTCAAATCCGCAATTTTCATCGAAAAGTCCCTCCTTGGGGCAAGTTGATTTTTAGAACAGGCCGGTGATCTTGCCGTTCTCGTCCACGTCGATCTTCTCGGCGGACGGGACCTTGGGCAGGCCCGGCATGGTCATGATGTCGCCGGTCTTGGCAACGAGGAAGCCCGCGCCGGCATCGACCTTCAGGTCGCGCACGGTGATCTTGAAGCCGCGGGGCGCGCCGAGCTTCGCGGCATCGTCAGAGAAGGAGAACTGGGTCTTGGCCATGCAGATGGGCAGGTTATCAAAGCCGAGCTCGGTGAGCTGCTTGAGCTGCTTTTTCGCGGAGGCCGCGATGACGACACCGTCGGCGTGGTAGACCTTGGTGGCGATGGCGTTGAGCTTGGCCTCGATGCTCTCGTTGACATCGTAGACATACTGGAAGTGATCGGGCTGATCGCACAGACGGACGACCTCCTCGGCGAGCGCCTTGGCACCCTCGCCGCCCTTTGCCCAGACCTCGCTCAGGCAGACGTTGACGCCCAGCTCTTTGCACTTGCGCTCGACGAGGGCAAGCTCGGCGGCGGTGTCGGTCGGGAAGGCGTTGATGGCGACGACGCAGGGCAGACCGTAGACATTCTTGACGTTGTCCACGTGCTGGAGCAGGTTGGGCATACCCTTTTCAAGCGCCTCAAGATTCTCGCTGTTGAGCTCGGTCTTGGGCACGCCGCCGTGGTACTTGAGTGCGCGGACGGTCGCCACGATGACGACGGCATTGGGGTGGAAGCCGGCGGCGCGGCACTTGATGTCGAGGAACTTCTCCGCGCCGAGATCGGCGGCGAAGCCGGCCTCGGTGACGGTGTAGTCGCACAGGCGCATAGCGGTCTCGGTGGCCATCAGGGAGTTGCAGCCGTGGGCGATGTTGGCGAAGGGGCCGCCGTGGATGAAGGCGGGCGTGCCCTCAAGCGTCTGGACGAGGTTTGGCTTGATGGCGTCCTTCAAAAGCGCGGCCATGGCGCCCTCGGCCTTGATGTCGTGCGCGGTGACGGGCTTATCGTCGTAGGTGTAGGCGATGACCATCTTGGCAAGACGGTTTTTGAGGTCGGCGAGGTCGGAGGAGAGGCAGAGAACCGCCATGATCTCGCTCGCAACAGTGATCTCAAAGCCGTCCTCGCGCGGGGTGCCGCTGGCCTTGCCGCCGAGGCCGTCGATGATGTGGCGCAGCTGACGGTCGTTCATATCGACCGCGCGCTTCCACACGATGCGGCGGGCGTCGATGTTCAGGGCGTTGCCCTGCTGGATGTGGTTGTCGAGCATGGCGGCGAGCAGGTTGTTTGCCGCGCCGATGGCGTGGAAGTCGCCGGTGAAGTGGAGGTTGATGTCCTCCATCGGGACGACCTGTGCGTAGCCGCCGCCGGCCGCGCCGCCCTTGACGCCGAACACGGGGCCGAGGGAGGGCTCGCGCAGGCAGACCATGGCCTGCTTGCCGATGCGGTTGAGGCCGTCGGCAAGGCCGACGGAGGTGGTGGTCTTGCCCTCGCCGGCGGGGGTGGGGCTGATGGCGGTGACAAGGATCAGCTTTGCCTTGCGGGGCAGCTTGCGGATTTCGGTGAGGTCGAGCTTGGCCTTGTAGCGGCCATAGAGCTCAAGGTGCTTTTCGTCGATGCCGGCGTTTGCCGCGACTTTGGTGATGGGCAGCATTTCGTGGGCCTGGGCGATCTCAATATCGGTCATGGGAACGTACCTCCTGTATCAGTATGGAAAAATGTGCAGCGATCATGCGGATGTTCTGTGCATATTGTAGCGGAAAAACGAAAAAAGTTAAACCGCTTTCGTGCATTATTTTTCATTTGGCGCTTTCTTTTTTTAACCGTCCGCGAGATAGACCTTAAAATCGCGGAACGCGCCGGAATTTTAAGGAAAAGGCAGCGACGCTGCCTCAGAGGGCTGAAGCGGCGCGAAAGACCTGGAGCTGCATGGCGGGGACGCCTTTCGGGACGAAAAAAAGAAGGTGTAAAGTCTAAAAAGACTTTACACCTTCCGAGGCTGTGTGTCAACTCAAGAAATTACTCGAAGTCGGGGATATACTCCTTGACGATGTCGAGCAGCTCGCCGGAGCGGATCATCTCCTCCACCGCACGGATGTCGGGCCAGATCTCGCGGTCGATCTCATAGAAGGCGACCTTCTCGCGCACGTGCTTGTAGAGAGCCTCGTGCAGGGGGGTGAGGCCCTGGCCGTGGCTGTTGAGGCGGCGGCGGATGTCGATGGCCTGGCAGGCGGTCAGCAGCTCGTCGGCGAGGACGTCCTGCGTGTTCTGCAGGATCATCTTGGCCTTACGGGCAGCGGTGGTGCCCATGGAAACGATATCCTCCTGGTTGGCGGAGGAGGGGATGGAGTCAACGGAGGCGGGATGCGCGTAGACCTTGTTCTCGCTGACCATGGAAGCGGCGGCGTACTGCACGATCATGAAACCGGAGTTGACGCCCGCCTGCGTGGTGAGGAAGGCGGTCAGGCCGTTGGAGAGCGCGGGGTTGACCATGCGCTCGGTGCGGCGCTCGGAAGCGTCGGCGATCTCGGACGCGGCGATGCCGAGGAAGTCGAACGGGAGAGCCATGGGCTCGCCGTGGAAGTTGCCGCCGGAGATAACGGCCTCGTCCTCGAGGAACATCAGCGGGTTATCGGTGACGGCGTTGAGCTCGATCTCGACCTTCTCGCGGACATACTCGAGCGCGTCACGGCAGGCGCCGTGGAGCTGCGGGATGCAGCGCAGAGCGTAAGCGTCCTGCACGCGGTCGGACTGGCAGTTGTCGAGGATCTCGGAGCCGGCGAGCAGCTTGCGCATATTCGCAGCGACGAGCATCTGGCCCTTCTGGCCGCGCACCTGATGGATGCGGGGGTCGAAGGCGTTGCGAAGACCGGTGAGGCCTTCAAAGGACATGGAGGCGATGACATCGCCGAGCTGAGCGGCGCAGATGGAGTCGTACAGAGCCAGCGCGCCGACGGAGGTCATCGCGCAGGTGCCGTTGGTCATGCCGAGGCCTTCCTTGGAAACGAGGGTATCGAGGGTGGCGATGCCGGCCTTGGCCATAGCCTCGGCGCCGGTCATCTTCACGCCGCCGAACATTGCCTCGCCCTTGCCGAGCATAGGCAGCGTCATGTGGGCGAGAGGCGCGAGGTCACCGGAGGAGCCGAGGGAGCCCTTCTGGGGAACGACGGGGGTGACGCCCTTGTTGAGCATCTCGAGGAGCATCTCAACGAGGAGGGGGCGAACGCCGCTCACGCCGCCGCACAGGGCGTTGGCGCGCAGGAGCATCATGCCGCGCACGATCTCGTCGGCATAGGGCTCGCCGGCGGCGGTGCAGTGGCTGAGGATGAGGTTGGTGGAGAGCTGGTTGCTCATCTCCTTGGGAACGGCGACCTTCTGGAACTCGCCGAAGCCGGTGGTGATGCCGTAGGCGACGCGGCCCTCAGCGGCGATCTTCTCGGCGAGCGCACGGGACTTCTGCATTGCTTCAAGAGCGGAGGGAGCCAGCTCGACCGTGGCGTTGTAGCGCGCGATGGCGACGAAGGACTCAAGCGTCAGGCTGTGGCCGTCGACCACAACATGCTTGATCGCGGTGGGATTCATGATCATAGTAGTTGCCTCTTTTCTTAATATAGTTGCCGGATGGCGGGATGCGGGGATGTGAGAAGTTTTTGCCGGAGACCGCGCTTTCATAAGCGTCTGCCCAAAACGCCCGGCGCGGAAGCCGGTAAGATAACGCAGCCAAAGTTTGTGTGATTTTGGTTGACATGTTCAGAATAACACAAAGTTTGTGCAAAATCAATAGGAAATAGCACGAATTTGCGCCGCGATATTGTGCGACATCACTATATCATGGCGCTGTACTGCTGTGATAGCACGGATGAGGCGGCAAAAAGAGGCAAAAAAAGACCGCCGGTATTCCGGCGGTCCTTTGCTCAAGATTTTCTGTTCCGTTTTTTGGGAACCTGTTTCGGCTCAGTGTCATAGTCCAGCACGCGGATAGCGGGATTTCGCTCTTTCGCCAGCTTGATGACGGACTGGGCGTCGGGACGGGTGAAAAACAGTGCCTTTTCCATCGACCCGTAGCCGATGTGCAGCCGAATGAGCTCAGGGTGCTTGCGGTCTTCGGTGACGATGGCGTTGATCTGCTCCCAGGGAAAAAAGTCATAGTGCGTAGTGACTTGCATCTGATAGAAGATCTCAAGACCGCGGGTGGTGACCACGGCGTCCTTCTTCGTCAGAAGCGTCAGCGTGTACATGGCGGCAAACACAAAGGAAACGCCCGAAAGCAGAGGGTTGCTCCGCTCGGACAGCAGCCCGTACAGCAGCAGAAAGACAACAAGGACCCAGCCGCCGACAGTGACCCACTTTTTTCGCGGCTTGGGCACGCGCGAAACATAGATCGGGGGCGGAACGGATTCCCAAGGGAGCGGTTGTTTCACAGCAGAAGTTCCTTTCTAAACGGAGATGAGGCGTGCGCGCGGAACACGCACGCCTCGCACGGTAAGTAAATTACGCGCTGATCTTGGGAGCCTTGCCGGCAGCGCGGCGCGCCTCAAGAGCGGCAACAGCCTTGGCGTGCGCTTCTTCCGGAGCACCGGCGGGCTTGCCGGCCTTGGTCTTGCCGAGCAGGTTGGTGTAGGAGCCGTCAGCCCAGAAGATGTTGCGGCCGAGCATGGCGGTGACATAGGCATAAATGGGGTTGAGCAGGTTCACGAAAGCATAGGGGAAGAAGACTAACGGGCTCATGCCGAGCACGCCATGCTGATAGGCGCCGCAGCCGGTCCAGGGGAACATGACCGCCCAGAGGGTGCCGGCGTCTTCCAGCGTACGGGAGAGCATGTTGCGGCCAAGGCCCATCTCGTCATACTTGTCGGCATAGATGGGGGCGGGAACGCCGATGCCGAGGAACTGATCGCACATGGTGGCGTCACAGAAGATGGAGGTCAGCAGGGTGGCGAGGATCAGGCTGCCGACGGAGTGGATCTTGTGCTTGAGGCCACCGAAGATCTTCTCGATGCAACCGCAGCGCTCGAGCGCGCCGCCGTAGGCAAGCGCGACGAGGATGAGGTTGATGGTCCACATCATGCCGTCCATACCCTTGGCCTTGCCGAGGATGGAGTCAGCGACCGCGTTGCCGGTCTCGACAGCGTGGCCATAGTGCAGAACATCGAAGATGTCGCCGAGGGAGCGGCTGTAGTAAATGTCGGTGGACTGGAAGATAAGCATGAAGACGACCGCGGTGGCGACGGAGACGGCGATGCCGACCAGGCCGGGCACGCGCAGCACGCACATCACGATAACGACGATGATGGGGAGGAGCAGGATGGGGCTGATGGTGAAGGCGCTGCGGAACGCTTCCTGAATGCCTTCGGCGACTGTAGCGTCATACGCGCTGGTGTCAACGTTCAGGCCAAGGATCGTATAGAGAATAAGGGCGATGAGCAGGGTCGGGCCGGTGGTGGAGACCATGGCGGTGACGTGATCGAACAGGCCGGTCTCCGCGACGGCGGCGGCGAGGTTGGTGGTGTCGGACAGGGGGGAGAACTTGTCGCCGACATAGGCGCCGGAGATGATCATACCGGCGGTAATGGGGGCGGGGATGCCGAGGCCGGCACCGATGCCGAGGAAGGCAAGGCCGATGGTGGCGGTGGTGGTCCAGGAGGAGCCGCAGGCCATGCCGACGATGGCGCAGAGGATGCAGCCAACGGGCAGGAACAGCTTCGGGGTCAGCAGGTCAAGGCCGTAGACGATCATGGTGGGGATCGCGCCGGAGAGCATGAAGCTGGTGACCAGGAAGCCGACGGTGGCGAGGATCAGAACGGCTTCCATGGAAGCAGCCAGACGCTCGACCATACCGGCGAGCATCTCCTGGAAGGAGTGGCCGCAGATGAAGCCGACGATGCAGGCGACGATGATGGACATGACCAGGGGCAGGTGCGCGTCATGATAGCCGGTTTCGGAATGACCGAGGAAGCAGTAAAGCATGAACCCGATCATTGCAACAATGGGAACTAACGCCAGAATAAAGCTGGGTTCCCGCGGGGTCTTCTTTTCGTTTGCCATTTTAGAAATACCTCTCTCTTCTCAAATTTGGGTTTCGATTGCTGTAAATAGTGTCGAACGATACCCGAGACGCCCATCGCAGCAAGACGAGGAGCGTCCCCACACACAAGGTCTCTTCCGATACCCTCCTTTCCGTATAACAGATCGGTACAGCAAGCTGAGATTTTCCCGCACACAGGAGGGAGCCCTGCGCACGGGAGGGACGGGGCGGAACGGGCCGAGCGGCTGTCGTTGGGCAACGGCACTTCTCACCTGCCGTCTTGCGGTTCTGCTCCGTGTTCGGCACCGCAGCGCGCCTGATCGGGCGCGTTTGCACGGTGAGGATCATCCTTCTTGACAAAATCACCGCGTTCCGCAGAGCCTGTCTTTGCATTATATCACAGTTGTTCACAAAAAATCAATAATTTTCGGAAGAAACCCTTCCTCTTATGTAACTTCTGACGGCGATAAGGTGCTTTGATGACACATTAGTTGTTAAAAGCGGCAAAGAAAATGAAGCGGTCCCCGTCCTTTCGACAGGGACCGCCGGACAATATATGAGAGGGAGCGTCAGGCATTTTTGCCGCTCTCGCGTTTTTCCTTCATGCGATCGAGAACGATCTTGTAACCGTCCGCGCCGTAGCTGATGCACTTGTTGACGCGGGTGATGGTGGCGGAGGACACGCCGATCTCCTTGGAGATCTGGGCGAAGGTGTTGCCGGCCTCGAGCATTTCGGCAACCTGAAGCCGCTGCGTCATGGACTGGATCTCGCTGAAGGTGCAGAGGTCGTCGAAGAAGCGGTAGCACTCCTCAAGATCCTTGAGCGAGAGAATGGCTTCAAACAGATGGTCGGTCTCCTCAGACTTCATCTTGCTTCCGTACATAACAGGTCCTCCTTACAGATAAAATTTGGGGCGGACGAGGGAAAAACGATCAGGCCCTCTGCGCGGAGCGCAGCGAACGCTTGAGCATATCGAGCACCGGCGGGGTGACGAAGGCCATGGCGACCGCGGTGACCATGCCGGAGACGATGCGGATGCCGACCTTGCCGAAAACATAGGCGTAGGTGTAGTAGCCGTAGATCACACTGTCGAGATAGATCGCGCCGGTGTTGAGCGCGGTGACGATGAGCGCAGTGACGACCAGGACGCCGACGAGCTGCCTGCGCGAGAGCTCATAGCCGCAGCGCTTGGCGTAGAGGCCGATGAGCAGGCCGCGCACGGCGGGCGGGATGATCCACAGCAGGGTGGTCGCGGTGACGCCGTAGGTCATCAGCTGGCCGAGGAAGGCGCCGACAAGGCCGACCATCAGTCCGCCGCCGGGGCCGTAGAGCAGGGCGCCGACGATGATGGGCAGCGCGGAGACGGAGATGTTGATCCAGCCGAGGCGGATCGTGCCGACGGTGTTGAGCACAACATAGACGGCGACCATCATGGCGATGACCACCAGCTTGCGGGTGGACATGGAGCCATAGTGGTTGACGATGATGAGAGCGGCGAGCAGCCCGACAAAGCAGGCGGCCATGCACAGAACGATGGCGGTGGGTGACATAGACATGAGAGTTTTCCTCCTCAAAATAATGAGCTTCCGCCGCGGGCGTTCATTATCCCGCGCGGAGCGTGGCAGCTCGGAGAGGGCACAGCTTACCCCCCTCTCCTTACGGCAGAAGCCACGCGGAAAAGAGCTCTCAGGTCTTTTACCGGAGTGGCAAGCGGAATGCGAAAGTCACACTGCAAACCTGCGGTTTTTCGTCCGGCGGTCAACTTCCCGTTCCACCGGCACTGCACGCCCATCGGGCGCAAACACATGACTTTCTACTCTGCCAATATATTTTTGCGCAAAAGCGTAAAAATACATATATAGGATAGCAAACTCTCCGTCCGTCGTCAAGCGATTTCACGCAGGAAAGTGCAGTTTTTTCACGAAGCTTCTTTTTTTAGGCGGGAGTGCGTTTATTTCTTACAAAACACGCGGGCTCAAGGGCGCTTTAGCCTTGACAGTGCGGCGCTTTTTTTGCTATCCTACGAGATAAGGTAATTGCCGGGAGCGGGGAGCTCCTGCTCCGGCTGCAAAAAACATTTCCGATCATTATTAAAGAGGAGGAACTTTCATCATGATCAAGGAAACCATGGCTTTTCTGTCCCAGTACGACCCCGAGGTCGGCGCGACCATCGAGAACGAGTATCACCGCGAGCAGCGCAACATCGAGCTGATCGCCTCGGAGAACATCGTCTCCCCCGCCGTGATGATGGCGATGGGCACCTGCCTGACCAACAAGTACGCCGAGGGCTATCCCGGCAAGCGCTATTACGGCGGCTGCTACTGCGTCGACGAGACTGAGGAGATCGCCCGCCAGCGTGCCTGCAAGCTCTTCGGCGCCGAGCACGCGAATGTCCAGCCCCACTCCGGCGCTTCCGCCAACCTCGCCGCGTTCAAGGCTCTGCTCCAGCCCGGCGACACCTACATGGGCATGAACCTCGCCCACGGCGGCCACCTGTCTCACGGCAGCCCCGTCAACATCTCCGGCCAGTACTTCCATCAGGTTCCCTACTCCCTCAACGACGAGACCGAGCAGATCGACTATGACGAGCTCTACCGCATCGCGCAGGAGTGCAAGCCCAAGATGATCCTCGCGGGCGCTTCCGCCTATCCCCGCAAGATCGACTTCGCCAAGTTCCGTGAGATCGCCGATTCCGTCGGCGCGTACTTCATGGTCGATATGGCGCACATCGCCGGCCTCGTCGCCGCGGGCGTACACATGAGCCCCGTGCCCTATGCCGATGTTGTCACCTCCACCACCCACAAGACCCTCCGCGGCCCCCGCGGCGGCCTGATCCTCTGCAAGAACGAGATCACCAAGAAGAACATCGAGACCGGCGAGACGGAGACCATCAACCTCGCCAAGAAGATCGACTCCGCCGTGTTCCCCGGCACGCAGGGCGGCCCGCTCGAGCACATCATCGCCGCCAAGGCCATCTGCTTCGGCGAGGCGCTCAAGCCCGAGTTCAAGGCCTACGGCGAGCAGGTCGTGAAGAACGCCGCCGTTCTCGCGGACGGCCTGATGAAGGAAGGCTTCCGTCTCGTCTCCGGCGGCACGGACAACCACCTCATGCTCGTTGATGTGCGCAACTTCAACATCACCGGCAAGGAGATCGAGCATCGCCTTGACGAGTGCTTTATCACCGTCAACAAGAACGCCATCCCCAACGACCCCGAGAAGCCCTTTGTCACCTCCGGCATCCGCGTCGGCACCCCCGCCGCCACCACCCGCGGCCTGAAGGAAGAGGACATGAAGGAGATCGCCCGCATCATGGGCATGGTCGCCCGCGACTTCGAGGGCAACAAGGCCAAGGCGCAGGAGGCTGTCGTCGCCCTGACCAAGAAGTATCCCATCTACGAGTAAGCCGAGAATAAGTGAAAACAGCGGAAGCGGTCCCGTTTCGGGACCGCTTCTTTTCTATTGCGTCAGCACCGTTTCGGCAAAGCCCGCGGCGAACAGCCGCGCGGCGGCGAGTGCCTCGTCGAGCGAGTTGCCCGCCGTGCCGACCTCGACGAGCAGCGCGCCGGGGCTGACCTGCTGGTTGTAGCGCGAATTGCGCACGGTGATCGGGCGCATGAGCGTGGGATAGCTTGCGTACAGCGTTTCCTGCACGGCGCAGGCGAGCTTGAGATTTTCGCGCCAGTCGGGGTGCTCCAGCCCGCCGCCGGACGAGCCGATGACGAATTCAAGCTGGGCGGTATCCGACGCCTCGGCGCACAGGAGCTTATATTCCCTGCCGCTGCTGTCGGCCACCGCGTCGCGGTGGACATCCAGAATGTAGACGAGCGATGGATAGTCGGCGCGGTATTTCTCGACGGCGGCGAGCGAGCGGTTGTAGGCGCCGGAGTAGTTGGGGTAGTCGTAGAGCGAGCGGTCGTGGAGCACTGTGAGGCCGGCCTCGGTCAGCGCGCGGGCGATCTCGTCGCCGACGCGGATCATGTTCTTTTCCATATCGAGCGTGCGATGGTCGTCGCTCGCCTCGTACTCCTCCCCCGCCGGCATGGTATAGGCCTCGGTGCCGTGGGTGTGGACGATGAGCACCTGCGGGCCGTTGGCGGGGCATTTCGCAGCGGGGCTGCCGCCGAGCTGCGCGGCGTCGAGAGTACACTTCGAGCCGTTGTTGATATAGACATTGCCAAGGCGCGTGTAGCCCGACGGATCGCCGACGCGGAGCGTGCGCGACGGCACGCCGTTGTCCGCGCCGTGCGGCGCGTCCTTCCCTGCCTGCGCCTCGGAGAGCGTAGTACCCTCATGGTCCTCGGCGTCGGGCTTTGTTTCGTCGGGCGGGAGCTGCAATTCGCTCGACCAGACCTCCATCACCTCGCCGCGCGCGTCGGCGAGCAGCGGCGTCAGGCTCAGAGCGAGCGCCGCGCCGAAGGAGAGATCGTCTGAGGTCTCGCTGCCCATCTCGCAGCGCAGCAGGGCGAGCGGCAGCTCCGCCTCCCGCCGCAGCCGCGCGGCGGCATCAGTGAAGCTTTGTGCCGTGGCGGCCACGCCGACCGTCCAGAGCGTCAGCGCCGCGAGCGCCGCGGCGAGCAGCGGCCGCAGGGCCGCGCGAAGTCTTCTTTTTCCCGTTGTCTTTCGCATGATCGTCACCTCAGGACAAACCTATGCAGGCGGGAAAAGGGATATTCCACACAAAAATATTTGAAAAAGGTGCGCAAAGGGCTTGACTTCACGCGCTTTTCTTGTATAATAGTAGGGCTTATGGTTTTGCCGTAGGCATATCCTTGCTCACACCGAGGCGTGTGGGCCATCAGTCCAAAAGGAGGTGCAAGAAATTGGCTAAGATTTCCGCTAACTATGAGGTCGTTTTCATCATCGACCCCGCACAGGGTGAGGAAGGCGTTGCCGCGCTGACTGAGAAGTTCAAGACCCTGGTGGAGCAGAACAGCTCCGCGATGGAAGTGGAGGAGTGGGGCAAGCGCAAGCTCGCCTACGCGATCAACTACATTACCGAAGGCTACTATGTGTTGATCTCCTTCACCAGCGCGCCCGAGTTCCCCAAGGAGCTGGACCGTATCCTTCGCATTACCGACGGCGTGATCCGTTCCATGATCGTCTGCAAGGACGAGTAAGGAGGGAAGACCATGTCACTCAACCGTGTCGTTATCATGGGCCGTCTGACCCGTGACCCCGAGCTGCGCCGCACGCAGAGCGGGACGGCCGTAACTTCCTTCTCCCTCGCTGTGGACCGCGACTTCAAGAGCCGCGAGAACGGCGAGAAGGCGACAGACTTCATCGATGTCGTCGCCTGGCGCCAGACCGCCGAATTTGTCTGCCAGTACTTCTCCAAGGGCCGCATGGCCGTGGTTGAGGGCCGGCTGCAGATCCGCGACTGGAAGGATAAGGACGGCAACAACCGCCGCAGCGCGGAGGTGGTTGCCGACAATGTGTATTTCGGCGACAGCAAGCGCGACGGAGCCTCCGGCGGCGATTCCGCCCCGGCCTACGGCTCTCCCGCTTCCACCTACTCCGCCCCCGCGGGCGGCGGCTTCGCCGAAATCGAAGAGGACGGGGAGCTCCCGTTCTGACAAAATCTATAAAGGAGGATACTTCCATGGCTATGGAACGCGAAAACAAGGCCCCTCGCGCCGGTGCTCCCGCGAATCGCAAGCGCCGCAAGGTTTGCCAGTTCTGCGTTGACAAGTGCGAATATATCGACTACAAGGATGCCGCCAAGCTGCGCCGCTTCATCTCCGAGCGCTCCAAGATCCTGCCCCGCAGGACCACCGGCACCTGTGCCATGCATCAGCGCCAGCTGACCGAGGCGATCAAGCGCGCCCGTCAGATCGCTCTGCTGCCCTTCGTCACCGAGTAACTGCAAAGAGAAAAGAGACACGCAATTGCGTGTCTCTTTTTTTGTGCGGTGGGCGGGATTTTTCGTCCCTTTTGCACAGATGGTTGCGGGAAACGGGAACTTATGCTATACTGTAAAAAGAAACTGTACTGCGCTGCATCACGAAAGCGGATGCGGGGCTATGCGCGGCCCGCGGCGGAACACTTTGATAGAGACAGAGCACAGGGAGGTGCGTATGAAGAATCGGCTTTTGACAGGAGGTGTGATACTGATGATGATACTTTGGGGAATGACGGGCTGTGGCAGCCGGAAGGAGCCGACGCCGGACGGCGATTTGCCGGACCAGATGCTGGACGGCCCCGGCATGGTGTATACGCCGGAGGACCAGACGCCCTTCGCGGGCACATGGCGGGACGCGGACAGCATCGTCGTGCTGGAGATCGAGGGGCAGGGCGCCTACGAGCGTTCCCGCATAAAGGCGTCAGCCGGAGGGGAGCCGGCCTTTGAGGCGGAGATTTGGGTCCATGCTGCCGGAAATGTCAGGCTGACGCAGGACCATAAGGAGATCCCGCCGCCGGAGCCGTTTCGCACGCTGACCTTCAACACCGCCGCCAACGCCTTTGTGGCCTACCTCGCCAGCGAGGAGATCCTCCTGCTGAAAAAGGAGAAGAAAGACGGCGCTCTGGAGGATTCCTTCAAGCTGTCCGGGGCGCCGAACCCGAACGGGGACTATGTGCGGGACGGCGACGGAATGTTTTACACACCGGAAAATCAGGCTCCCTTCGCGGGGACATGGCAGAGCCGGGACGGCAGCATCGTCATGAAGGTCGAGCGCAGCGGGGGCCCCGATAAAAAGTCCCAAATGCGCCTGTTGGTCAACGGCGAAACGGACTTTGAGGCCGAGATGTGGGTGTATTCCACCGGTCATGTGGAGCTCTCGCGCGGGAAGGAGAAACTTTCGATCTCAGGGACATTTTGTGATCTGCGCTTCAGCACCGTCGAGAACGCCTTTTACGGCTATCTCACCGGCAATCGGGGGACGATCTGGCTGACGAAGGACGGCGCGGAGTGCGGCGAGAAGGATGTGATCCACGCCGAGCAGCCCCGACAGCCTGAACAGTCGACGGAGGCGTGGGTCTGCCTCGGCTGCAAAACGGAAAACACGGGGAAATTCTGCACCGAATGCGGCGCTCTGCGCCCCGCGGCTTGTGGGAAGTGCGGCTGGCAGCCTGCGGACGGGAAGCTCTCCATATACTGCCCGGAGTGCGGCAGCCGCCTCAAGTGAGCCGCGCCGGTGAAAGAGAGAACGCCCCGCCTGCACAACAGAGTGAGAAGAGCCGAGCGGCCAAGCCGCTCGGCTCTTTCTGCTGTTTCAAAAGTCCGCTGTCCTGTGCGCGCCCCTATGCCGCGAACGGTGTGAAGGACAGGGCTTCATAGGTATATTTTTCCCGCACCGCGCTCGCCTCGTCCTCGCTGACAGGGCGGAAGCCCTTGCCGCCAACATAGTGGTCGGTCGTATCGGAGTAGAGCCAGCCGTCTAAAGAAATCAGCGTTTCCAAATGCCGCAGCGCGCCGTTTTCGTAGCGGTAGTAAGAGTAGCTGCTTTCAAATGCGCTGCTGCTGCCTTCGTTGGCGAGACTGCCGTCGGTGCAGAGATACCAGCGGCTGCGATTCCAACCGTTGACCACGCGGACGGCCTTCGCGCCGTCGAGGCGGTAAATATTGAAGATCACGCCGTAGCCGTCGCCCCAGTCCGCGCCGAGCAGCAGCTCGGGTGTGCCGTCGCCGTCGAGGTCGCGCAGCAGCCAGCCGGGCGACTGGTAGTAGTCGTTCACGGACAGGAGATCATGGCTGAAGTCGGTCTGCACGTCGCTTGCGCCGGAGCGCCGCAGGTCGCTGATCTCGGCGAGCAGCGCGTCGTAGGCAGCGTAGCCGGTCGCTCTCACCGCATCGCCGCGCGCAGGGGGCGAAAACACGGAGGAGGCAGGGCACATGTCATTTATGTGGATTCCGTTGTCCTTCAAAAATCGCGTGAGTACGCCTTGTGAGTCGCTTTGCAGTGCCTCGTATTGGCGATAGCTGACAGGATCGTTTTCCAGCCAGCGGACATCCGAGGGTAGTGTCAGCAGATAAACATACTCATCGTCCGACCCGATCACATAGTCCGCGATACCGAGAATTTCTGAAAACATGGCGTCTGCGCCATAGGTCCTCTCAAAGCGGTCTGTCCGCATGGCGCACAGGTTCCAAACATATCCCTGTTCCTCCTGCGGGGCCGATTCATAGGCGCGCTTTTCGTAGAGGCGGAAGAGTGGAATGTAATCCTCCGCGTTGGGATCGCCGTCGGGCGGCATGATTCCCTTTCCTCCCACGGCAAGCACCGCAAGCTCGTCCCACTTCACCGGAACGGTGAGGCGTCGTCCCAGCTTGGGGTCGGTGAGGGTTTTCGTTTCCTCCTCTGCCGCCTCGCTGCGCTCCGCCGCGCGGAGACGGAAGCTCTGCTCCATGACCTTGAGCTGGCCCTCCTCTAATTTGACCTGCCACTCGTCCGCGCCCTCATAGCTCCAGTGCGATTCGATCTGATAGAAGCCGCCCTCCGGACGGGGATAGAGGCTGAGCATCGTGCCGCTCTCCCCCTCCCGCAAGGTGCAGCGGTAGTGGTCGGAGAAATACTTCAGCGTCCAGCCGGCGCTGTACAGCTCCATCAGCTTGTCGTCAAGGCCGATCCCCTCCGTGACAAGGAAGTAAGCGCCTGTTCCCGCGCCCGAGCGCCAGAGCGGGCTGTCGCCCTCGCGCTCCCACCCGTCGAGGACGCGGATGCTCCACGCATCGGTGTAAACGCGGTCGGCGTCCTCTGCCGGCTCGCTTGCGCCAATACATCCAAACAGATAGTCTCTCAACTCCG
>OIXG01000060.1_pt1 | contig 127166 bp, 133 predicted proteins | sample 1587731 | NCBI WGS metagenome assembly OIXG01 (sample SAMEA3888908, study PRJEB22519) | human gut metagenome | biome: human gut; feature: human-associated habitat; material: faeces | place: Denmark | collected 2010 | reverse complement strand
ACAGCGACGGTGTGGCATCCTCCCGCCCAATCAAGTCCCACAGCTCCGCCTGCTCGTCGCGGGTGAGATAGGACAGCTCAACAGCGGGTGAAAAGGCAATGCGGCCATCGTCTACCATCTGAAGCAGCGGTGGGACGAGGTTGGTCAGGCGAATGTAGCGCTGGATAGTACGTCCACTGTCATCGTTTGAGACGGCATCCCTTGACTTGTGGCCAACTTGTCCACAAGTCATTCCTTGATGCTTCATTGCCTCCAGCTTCATTTGGTAAGCAAATGCCTTTTCGCTGGGCAGCAGGTTTTCCCGCTGAAGGTTGCTGTCCACCATCAGGATCACTGCTTCGTCGTCGGTCATTTCCCGCACCAGCACCGGCACGGTGGGCAGGCCCAATTTCTGCGCCGCCAGACGCCGCCGATGCCCGCTGACCAGCTCGCAGCCCTCCCCTTTTGGCCGTGCCAACAGGGGCGATAGAACGCCGTGGACACGGATACTCTCCACCAGCTCGTCCATAGCGGTATCTTCCCGCACCTGATAGGGGTGCTTTTCAAAGGGCGTCAGCTTGTCCGGCGGAAGCTTCGAGATAAACTCCTTCACCATACCGTCCCTCCCTCCGAAAGCGCGGCGGACACATTTACATGGTAGTGAAGGTCGGAACCGCGATAGTGGTAGTCCGCATCAAAGGAATGGAGCCAACCGGCATTTCGCACATTCGCGTTTTCTCTCTCTTTTTCGGCCTGTAACCCTTGCGGCGCAAGGCTTTTTCGTGCTTGTGGCCCTTGAGCTTCCACAGTCGGCACAGAGGAGCTGGGACATCTTGAGATGGTCGGCACCATCGTCCACCAGCTCACGCGGAACCTCACGGTAGAGCAAGTCAAGGCTGGCGGCTTCGATGCCTACTTTGTCGACCACACCACTGGCGTGTATCCGCAGTTTGCCTCCGGCTGTCCTTGGTCGGCAGCGACGATGCAGTCCACTGGCGACACCATCGCCGATCTTACCGAGGATCTTGCCGCCGAGCAGAAGGCCCGCGTGACCTATGACAACATTCTGCGTCTTTCCGACGATCCCGACGTCAACGACGCCATCAAGTTCCTGCGAGAACGCGAGATCGTACACTTTCAGAGGTTCGGCGAGGGACTGCGGCTTGCCAAGGAAAAGCTCGATCAAAAGAACGTCTACTATATCAACCCAAGCTTCGACAAGTGAAAGAGAGGGAGGAATGTATAACATTCCTCCCTCCCCTGTTCATTTATCAAGATTTTCGTCACGATGTCCGCCGCTCTCCATTTGCGCAGATGGCACGGCAGCTCTGACCTTCTCAGGCCCGGCGGTCTTGCCGCTCTTTGCACGTTTTGTCCTAAGCCTGCGGCCGACAAGGTGGAGGAGCAGAAAGAGCACAGCAGTAATCAGCGCAAGGAAAATCACCCACAGCCACCATACAGCGGCGGTGGAGAGCGCGGCAAGCTCTACCGCCTCCCCCTCTGCGGTGAAGAGCAGATAGCTGCCCATCGCCTTTGTTTCGACAGGCTGCCAGCTACCGTCCGGTTGGCGAAGCAATACGGCGCAGTGCTTCAGGCTCACGCCGTCCGGCGGAAGATAGCGGATCGTGTGCTCGGCCAGCGCGTCGCGCGGAAAGGCAAGCTGCCACTGCTCGACCACGGAGCGATAAACGGTCATGGCGGGCAGCGTGCGCTCGGAGAGGAAGGAAAAATAATTCTCGATCGCGGTGTGGCGGTCGTCCGCGAGCTGCGGAAATTCGTCGGGATCGGGCGTCTGCGCGGTCGCGGTGAAGCTGTCCTTCGCATGGAACTCGCCCTCGACAAAGAAGATACTGCGGCCATCCTCGCGTGTTTCCTCGCTTTGGAGAGAGGCGCGGTAGGGATCGTACTCCGCGCTGACGACTGTGTCAAAGCGCAGGTCGGTGAGGTCCGTGCGGTCCCAAACGGGGTAGCCGCCGTCCTTCTCCATCAGGTCAGGGAACACAGATGAGTCAAACGACGCGCCGTAATCAAAGTACAGCGTTTTGAGTGCCACGCCGTCGCAGACGAATTTCAGCGTAAAGCGGAGAAAATCCTCGGGTACGCCGTCGAGCGCGCAGAATGCCGCATAATCCAGCGGCTCCGCCTGACCGGCAAGACTGCGGCGGTCGATACCGCGCAGCGTGTCGGAAACAAAGAGGTTATCGCGGAAGGTGCCGAGGTCGCGCCCGGAAACAGCGCCGGCAAATTGGTCGCAGTCCTCGATGAGGACAAGGCTGCGGCAGAGTGTCACCGTGCAGCCGGAGCCGCTCAAAGAGGCATCGTCCTCGCGTCCCGAGCCGACGATGCCGCCGACGCTGCTCTTGCCGGAAAGCGTGAGCTTTGCCCAGCACGAGCGGATATTGGAGGAGGAAAGCCCCGCGATGCCGCCGATATAGCTGCCTGTCTCACTCTTCGCGCTGCCGTAGGCCTCGCAGGAGAGCACGATGCCGAGATCCATCTCTCCGACGATGCCGCCGATGCAGTTCTTTTTTCCGGTGATGCTGCCGCGGTTGACGCAGTGCTGCACAATGGCCTTTGTCTCATAGACGCGGTTGAGCACGGAGGTAGACTGCTTCTGGTCGTCCTCGGGGTCCAGCTCGTACTCGATGGACATGGCGCCGGCGATGCCGCCGACATTCAGATCGGCCTCCACGGCGCCGTAGTTCGTGCTGCCGCGGACCTTGCCGAGCGTTGCGGCGTCGATGTTCTCATCGGAGGTGTCCTTGAAAAGGTCGGACGCGTCGGCATCGGTAAAGTCCGTAAAGATATCGAGGCAAAGGTTGAGCACCACAGTCATCTGCGTGTTTACCGCGCGCAGATCGGCGGTGAGCGACTTTCCATCGTCAGAGAGGTCGTCGCCGAGCGCGTCCAGCTCGTCCACCGTGCTGCGCAGATTGGTGAAAAGGCGGTCCAGCGTGTCCTGATAGCCATCGCCGAGCGGATAGAAGGTAAGCTCACCGCGCCTGTTGAGGTCCTCGACGACGCGGCGCGCATTGCGCATCGCGGCGCTGAGGCTGTCGGAGGCGCTGCCGAGCGCGCGCAGGGCGCGTTCGAGGTCGTCGTGCGCCTTGGGCACGGCGGTCTCGAGATAGTCCGTTAATATCTTCATGATGCCGGAGACATCGGATGCCATGGCGGACAGCACATCGGCTGCCTCTGTCAGGCAGGCGAGGGCTTTGGCCGTATCGTCGCTCTCGATCGCTCCGCGCAGCTCGCCGGTCAGGCCGCTGAGAGTATCGCTCTGCCGCCGAAGATCGTCGCTGTACCGCGTGAGCTGCGCGCGGTCGGCGGCGCTCAATTGAAGGTCGAGGTTGCACTTCTCTAAGGCGGTGCCGGCAGCGGAGCTGTCGTCGGCAGCGTCCTCAAGAGAGCGAAGAATGTCGGGCAGCGCCTCCATCACATCGTCCACGCGACCGGTCAGGTCGTTGAGTGTTCCGACATTCTTGTCGATGAAGTCGGTCGTTTGGCTGGCGAGCGAGTCCGCCTCGTCCACCGCGGCATTTGTATAGGCCGATACCGAGTCAAGATGCGCGGAGACCGTTTCGTTCATGCCGTCCACATCGTCCAGCGCGGAGGATACGAGCGCGTTGAGCTTATTCAACTCACGGCGCAGCCGGGCGATCAGGTCATCGCGCGGAGAAAGGCGGAGATACGGCTCCGCCTGGCCGACGATGCCGCCCACATCCTTGCGCCCGTAGATCATGCCATAGTTCAGGCAGGCGTCCGCATAGCCGCTGCTGCGGCCGGCGACACCACCGACATTGTAGCCGAAGTGCGGATAGCCGACAGCACCGCGGTTCGTACAGGAGAGCAGACTGCCGGAGGAATAGCCTGTAACGCCGCCGGTGTCCGAGGTAGATCGGCGGCTCTCCACAGCACCGACGGAAACGAGGTCGGTGATGGATGCGGCGGGATCGATGCTCAGCTCGTCAAGACTGAGCGCGGGATCGACACTTGCGGTGTTCACACCGGCGGAGTTGACGCACGCGCGCAGCGTACCGAGGTTATAGCCAACGATGCCGCCGGTGTAGCGGCTGGCAGAAACGCTGCCGCTCGCCCTGCAGCCGGCGACAAGACCGCTCTCTTCATTGCGGCCGACGATGCCGCCGACAGCGCTGTCGCCCTTCACCACGCCGAAGAACGAGCAATCCTCGATCGTGCCGTAGCTGCGGCCGGCAATACCGCCGACGAATTCCTTTGTGCCGCCGGGCGTGATCCGCCCCTCGACCTTGAGCGAATGGATGCGCGCGCCGCGCTCGACCGTGAGGAAAAGCCCCGCGGGTGAGAGAGAGCCGGTCAGCGTCAGTCCGCTGATGGTGTGGCCGCCTCCGTCAAAGGTGCCGCCGAAGCTGGCGATGGGCTCAAGGTCCACGCCGGTGAGCGAAAGGTCGGCGGTCAGAACGACCGTCTTGCCGCGCGACCACGCATCGTAGGCGCATTGCTCGGACAGCGCGCACAGATCCTCCGCCGTGCGGATGTAAACGACCTCATCCTCGCCGGCGGCAAGGACAGGCAGGCACAGGGAGAACCCCATTACGAGCGACAACAGGAGCGCGATCAGGCGCGAGAAACGCTTATTCGACCTCATCGGCTTCGCCTCCTTCCTCGACCATGCTGCCGGAAATGACGGTCACATTCACATCGCCGTCCACGACCGCGTGGACCACACCGCTGACGGTGCCGCGGATCTCACCGTGGACCACACCGTCAAGCCGGATACGGCCGTCCGCCGCGTGGCGGTGGATGACGCTCGGCACGGCGAACGAGGTCTTGTCGATGACCTTTGAGCCAATGAGCAGGATCTGCGGCAAGGCAAACATGACCATGAGAATGGAGATGACCGTGCCGCGGCCGAGGCTTTCGCCGATGCAGGCGATGACGGCCTCGGAGGTCATGCGGCCGATCAAAAAGCCGCTGATGGACATGATCGCACCCGAGGTGATGATGGTCGGGAACGCGAAGTTGAGCGTTTCAACAATGGCGTCGCGGTGGTCCATCTTGACCTTGAGCTCCTGAAAGCGGCTGGCGATGACGATGGCATAGTCAATGTTCGCGCCCATCTGAATAGAGCTGACGATCAGGTAGCCTAAGAAGAAGAGATACTTGCCCGTGAGCGTGGGGAACGAAAAGTTGATCCAAATGCAGCCCTGAATGACCAAAATCAGCAGCACCGGCATACCTGCGGAGTTGAAGGTGAAAAGCAGCACCGCCATAACGATCAGGATCGAAATGATGCTCACGACCTGATTATCGCGGGCAAAGGATTTTTCAAAATCGTACTCGTTCGTGGAGTCGCCGGCAAGGTAGACCCGCTCGCCGGGGTAATACTTCTGCGCGATGGCAGCGATCTTCTCGGTAAAGGCGTAGGTCTCGTCGCCGCTGACAGGCAGCGTGGAATAGACGAGCATACGGCTGTACTTGTCACCCTGCAGCTGCAGCTTGGCGTTTGTCATCTGCGTATAGGCATCGTCCAAATCGCTTTGCAGGTCGTCGTCCAGCGTGACATAGCCCTGCTGCACCTCATCATAGAGGAAGAGAAACATATCAATGAGCGGAACAGAGTAGGTCGAAAGCCCGCCGATGATCTTGCCGTAATTCTCGTCGTTGGCGGCATAGGCTGCGTAAAGGAACTCGGCAACCTCGTAGTCCAGATCGGTCAGCTCAGCGAAGCGGCGCGGCGTGAGCTTGTCGGTGAGCATATAACCGCCCATGGCCTCGACATTGGAAAGCCCCAGCGTGGAGTCGATCTCATCATAGCTCTCCAGCTCATCGAGAATGGCGCGCTCCTTTTCGTAGTCGCCGGCGGGAACGATGAGCGCCATGAGGTTTTTCGAGGTGAAGTTATCGTCGATCATATTCTCGGCGATCTGCGTTTCGTTGAGTTTTGGCGTGGTGAGCAGGCTGTAACCGTAGGCATACGGGCAGTCGGACGAGAGACGGAAGCCGACGACGGCAAGCACAACGAAGACAACGGGCACAAAATGGCGCGTGGCGTAGTCAAGCTTGCCGACGAAGGGGATCTTCGGAACAAAGCTGCGGTGGCCGGTCTTATCAATGAGCGGGCCAAAGAGCATCAGCAGCCCCGGCATGACAACAAAGGCCGAGAGCAGCGCGAAGAAGATGGACTTGATGAGGCACAGCGCCATATCGGGGCCGAGCTTGAACTGCATGAAGAGCATGGCGACCAAACCGCCGATGGTGGTCAGCGAGCTGGCCCCGATCTCGGGAATGGACTTGCTCAGCGAAACGATGACGGCCTCGCGCAGCGGCAGGGAGCGATGCTCCTCCTTAAAGCGGTTGCAGAAGATGATGGCGTAGTCGATGGACAGCGCGAGCTGGAGGATGCTCGTCACGGAGTTGGAGATGAACGAAATTTTGCCCATCATGAAGTTCGTACCCTGATTGAGCACAAGAGCGACCACGAAAGTCAAGATCAGCACCGGCACCTCACCGTAGGTCTCCGAGGTAAAGAGCAGCACCAGCAGGATCACGATGGCGACATAGACCATGATGATGCTGATCTCATGGTCTATGGTCTCCTCCTGCGTGTTGCCGAGACCGGTGGATATGTAGAGGTCGCAGCCGGCGAGTGCCTCCTTGACACGCTCAAGTGCCTCGAGGCAGCGTTCGTCGTCCTCATCATAGTCAAAGGTGACGGAGAAAAGCGCGCTGACATTTGCGTAGTGCGCGTCGGACTCATCAAACTCCACGCCCTGCACGCCCTCGAGCCCCTCCAGCATTTCCTGCACATCGAAGGCGTCGGAGAGCGGGAGGTTGGCGACCATCACGCTGGCCGTGCCAAAGGTGACAAACTGACCGTCCATGATGTCGAGTGCCTGTCGGGTCTCGGAGCTTTCGGGCAGATAGGCGGTCAGGTCGCTCTCCACCTGCACCCAGTTGCGGGAAAAGACGGAGAAGATCAGCCCGATGATGACGACAAGAAAGACAAGATTTCGTTTATCGACGATGAAACGGGAAAGCTTAAGCATAAAGCTCTCGCCGCTCGGTTCCGTTGGCTTTGCCATAAGGACGCCCTCCTAATATTGCAATATATTGCAATGCTTGCCGACGCAATGCGCCGGCAACGAAAATCAACATAGGCCGCGCAGCACTCCCCTGCTGCACAGCGATGCGGGCCTTCTTCCCCGCTGACACTACCATACCATAAAAGGGAGAGAAATGAAAGAGGATTTTCCGAAAAGCTGCACATCAAAATGGAGCCTGTCAATGCCGGCGGCACATACAAAAAGCGGCGGGAACTCCCGCCGCTTTGACGATTCACTTGTTCCACTCGCGCAAGTCCTTGAGCTCATTGTAGAGCCGCAGATAGCTCGTGTGCCGCGAGGGCGATATTTCTCCTGCCTTGACTGCCGCAAGCACGGCACAGCCCTTCTCCTTCGTGTGGCTGCACCCGACAAAGCGGCAGCCGCCGAGATAGGGTGCAAAGTCCGCAAAGGTCTCCGGCAGCTTCTCCTTCAGTTCCAAGCCAAGCTCAGCGGTATCGAAGGAGGAAAAACCGGGCGTATCGATGAGCTCCGCCCCGCCGGAGAGCTTATAGAGCTCCACATGGCGCGTGGTGTGGCGGCCGCGGCCGAGCGCTTGGCTGACCTCGCCGACCTGCGCGGAAAAGTGTGGGTCGAGCGCATTGAGCAGGCTGGATTTTCCAACGCCGGAGTTGCCTGTAAAGGCAGACAGCTTTCCAGCCATACGCTCTCTCAGTTCCTCAACGCCCTCGCCGGTCTCGGCGCTCACCAGCACGAACGGCAGTCCTGCCTGCGCGTAGACGGCGCACAGCTCATCCGCACGGTCAAGATCGGACTTGTTGATGCAGAGCAGAACCTCGCAGTTTTTGAGCGCTGCAATGGCGGTCATACGGTCGATGAGGTAGGGATCAGTCCGCGGAATGGCATTCGACGCCACGATCACAAGCTGGTCGATATTGGCGACCGCAGGCCGCGCAAAGACATTGCGCCGCGGCTCGATGGCATCGACCATGCCCTCCGTGCCGGAGACTGTGATCTCGACCATGTCGCCGACGAGCGGCGAAACGCCCTCCTTGCGAAAGCGTCCGCGCGCGCGGCAGGTCACGATGCCCTCGCCAGTATCAACATAGTAAAAGCCGCTGAGGGCCTTTTTGATCCTCCCCCTCACGGTGCCTCCGGAGGCATCCCCTCCATGCCGGAGAGCGACGGATCCGGGCCGTCGCTGACCGTGAACACGATCTCCGTGCCGGTATTGACAATGGTGTCCTTCGCAATGCTCTGCTCGACCACGACGCCGGCAGGTGCATCGCTGTATGTGTGCTTGACCGCACCGACCTTCAGCCCCAGCGCCTCAGCCTCTTCCTTCGCCGTTTCCAGCTCGTAGGTCACAAAGGAGATGACCGTGATCGGCTTCGGCTCGGGGCCCTTGCTTCGGATCAGCAAAATCACATCGCCCTGACGCAGTGTCTCGCCTGCGGCAGGCTCGGTGCGAATGATGCAGCCGGAGGTGATGGAGTCAGAATACTCGTCTTTGAAATTAAATTCCAGGTTTAATTCCAGATTTTCCAGCTTGATCTTGGCGCTGCGCCATTCAAGACCGATGATGTTTTCCATCGGGGCGCTCTTCTCGCCGGTGCTGACAAAGACCTGTATCTCGCGGTTGCTGCGCACCACATTGTCTGCGGTCGGCGACTGCTCGACGATCTTCCCCTCCGCGTACTCGCTGCTCGCGCGGCTGCCCATCTCCGTGATGGTGAAGATACCCTTCACCTGCGCGTCGGCTTCGGCCTCCTCCACGGTCATGCCGAGGAGGTTCGGTACAGTGAACTCCGTCTGCACGGGTTCCTTTTTGAAACTGCCCATGATGACATTCCACAGCGCGAACACGATCACCGCCGCAAGCGCGATGCCGCCGACCGTCATGAGCGTTCTGCGCATCTTCACCTCGCCAACCGACTCCTCCGGCATCTCGTCATCGTGATGCGGCGAGACCGCCTGCACAGCGGGAATGTACTGTGTCGGTTCGTCCGTGTCCGCCCGACGCAGGTCCTCAATGGTGAAGTCGAGGTCCACATCGGGATTTTTTCGGAACTCTTCGAGGTCGGTAAGCATGGCGTCCGCCGTCGGATAGCGGCGGTCGATGTCGGAGGCCATTGCCTTCATGCATATCTTCTCAAGCGCCTCCGGCACCTCCGGGTCGATCTCCCGCGGAGAGAGCGGCACGCTGCTCAGGTGCTGGATCGCAACGGACACAGCGTTGTCGCCCTCAAAGGGCAGTCGTCCCGTGAGCATTTCGTAGAGCACGACGCCTGCGGAATAGATGTCCGAGCGTGCGTCGGGGCGATTGCCCTTCGCCTGCTCCGGCGAAATGTAGTGAACGGAGCCAAGCGCCTCCTGCGTCATGGTGTTGGCGGAATTGGAGAGGCAGGCAATGCCGAAGTCCGTGACCTTGACGCTGCCGTCGCGCAGCACCATGATGTTCTGCGGCTTGATGTCGCGGTGGACGATGCCGCGCGAGTGTGCGTGGCTCAGACCCTTCATGATCTGTGTGATAAAATGCAGTGACTCGCGCCAGTTGAGGCGGCCGCGCCGCTCCATATATTGCTTGAGCGTGATGCCGTCGATGAGCTCCATGACGATGTACTCCGGCGAGGAGCGCGACACATCGTAGACCGAAACGATGTTCGGGTGGGAGAGCATCGCAATGGCCTGTGATTCATCGTAAAAGCGGCGGCGGAAGTCCGCATCGCTCGCAAAGTCGCTTTTCAATACCTTGACCGCGACAAGGCGGTTGAGCCGGTGGCACTTGGCCTTGTAGACCATTGCCATGCCGCCGCTGCCGATCAGCTCGAGCAGCTCATAGCGGTTATCCAGCATTCTGCCGATCATTTGATCCATACTGCACCCTCCCTTCTCATTCGTTGTAGAGCAGCACTGCGGTGACATTGTCGGGTGCACCGCGCTGCTTCGAGAGCGCAAGCAGTCGCTCCAAACTTTCCGCCGGCGTATCGGCGTTTGTGACGGCCTCGCACATCTCATCATCTGTAACCGTGACGACCAGTCCGTCCGAGCAGAGCAGCAGACTTTCACCCGCACCGAGCGCCACCTCATACACATCGCACTCCAGCTGCTCTTCGGGGCCGAGCGCGCGGGTGATGAGATTGCGGTTTGGGTGCGTGCGCGCCTGTTCGGCGGTAATGTTTCCGCTTTCGACCAGTCCCTCGACCACCGAGTGGTCGCGCGTGACGCGCTCGATCTTCCCGCCGCCGATACGATAGGCACGGCTGTCACCGACATTGCAGACCATCACGCCGGAGCCGTCCGTCACGGCGGCAACGAGCGTCGTGCCCATGCCGTGACATTCCTCGTGTGCGAGCGCATGGCTGTAAACGGCGGTATTCGCCTTGGAAACACAAAAAGACAGCGCCTCGCGCAGCTGCTCGGCGTTCATCTCCGTGCACAAAACCGTGCGCAGCGCCTCAAGAAAGGCATGGACCGCAAGGCTGCTCGCAACCTGTCCGTAGCGCTCGCCGCCCATGCCGTCGCACACGACCGCGATGAGCTGACCGTCGGCCACGCCGCGCTCCACGGCAAAGCTATCCTGATTTTCATGACGCTGCAAGCCAACATCTGTGATACCGCAGGCCTTCATTCCGCGTTTCCCCCTCTCGCCTCCATCTCCTTGCGGCGAAGCTGGCCGCAGGAGGCGTCAATGTCCCCGCCGAGACTGCGGCGCACCGTCGCCGTCAGGCCATGGGACTCCAATCGCTTCTGAAACGCCGCCACGCGGCGGCTGGGCTTGAACTCGCTCTCGACCACATCGTTGAGCGGAATGAGGTTGACATGCCCCGGCATCCCGTGGATGCGCTCGGCAAGCAGATCGGCCTGCCAGTCGTGGTCGTTCACACCGTCGATCATCGCGTATTCAAACGAGATGCGGCGGCCGGTCTTTTTAAAGTAGCGATGGCAGGCGGCAAACAGCTCCTCCACATCGTAGGACTTGTTGACCGGCATGATGCGGCTGCGCGTCACGCTGTCCGGTGCGTGGAGCGAAACGGAGAGCGTAAGCTGCAAATTCTCCTGCGCCAGTGCGTCGATAGCCGGCACAATACCGCAGGTCGAAAGCGAGATGTGGCGCATCCCGATGTTCAGTCCGTCGGAGTGGTTGACTATCTTCAAAAAACGCAGCACATTCTCGCGGTTGTCCAGCGGCTCGCCAATGCCCATGAGGACGATGTTGGAGATGTCCTTCCCCGAATCAAGCTGAGTGAAAAGCACTTGATCGAGCATCTCAGATGGTGTCAAGTCTCTTACCTTGCCGGCTATTGTCGAAGCGCAGAATTTACAGCCCATGCGGCAGCCGACCTGTGAGGAAATGCAGACGGTATTGCCATGATGATAGCTCATCAGTACCGTTTCGATGCAGTTGCCGTCGCGCAGCTCCCAGAGATATTTGATCGTCCCATCGAGCTTTGAAACCTGCTTGCGCACGACAAGCGGTGCTGTAATGTAATACTCCTTGTCAAGTCTTTCCCGCAGGGACTTAGAGAGGTTGTTCATCTCCGAAAAGCTTGTCGCCCCCCTGTGGAGCCAAGAAAACACCTGCTTGCCGCGAAAGGCGCTCTCGCCCATCGCGCACAGTGCGTCGGTGATCTCTTCTTGTGTCATGGATTTGATGTCGGTCATAGTCTTCCTCTTATGTGCGCGTCATGCGGCAGATGTAAAAGCCGTCTGTTCCGTGCCTTTGCGGCCAAAGTGTGATATGTCCCGCCACCGCGCCGATCGGGCCGGGCAGTAAAAAGGTGTCGTAAGTAAAATCGGGGTGCGCACACAGAAAAGCGTCCGTCACGCCCTCGTTTTCCTCTAGCAGCACCGTACAGGTGGAGTAAATAAGCGTTCCGCCGCGTCGGACATAGCGAGAGGCGTTGTCCAAAATGGTGCTTTGGATCGCGGGCAGACCCACGAGCGAGTCCATATCCTTATAGCGGATGTCCGGCTTCTTGCGGATGATGCCGAGCCCCGAGCAGGGCACATCGCAGACAACGACATCGGCCTTCTCCGCAAGCGTTTCGTCAAAAACGCTGCCGTTGGCAAGGCGGACCTCCATGCAGGCGATACCGAGACGCTCCGCGCCGGCCTCCATGAGCCGCAGCTTGTGCGCCTCCACATCGCAGGATAGGATCTTCCCCTGCCCCTCCATGCACATCGCCATGGCAAAGGATTTTCCGCCGGGGGCAGCGCAAGCGTCGATCACAAAATCCCCGGCCTTCGGCGCGGCGGCCAGCGCCGCCAGCTTTGCCGCGGCGTCCTGCACCATGAACCGGCCCTCGCGCCACGCGCGCAGGCTCTCAAGGCTCCCAGTGCCGGAGATCTCAAAGCAGTCCGCAAGCCACGGGTGCGGCGTCACACGCACCCCCTCGCCCTCCAGCGACACGCGGAGCGTCGCAGCGTCCACCTTCAGCGTGTTGGTCTGGATGACGGTCGGGATCGGCTCGTTGTTCGCGCGGAGAAATCTCTCCGCCTCCTCTTTGCCGAGCAGCGCTGTCATGCGCTCAACGAGCGCGCGTGGATGGCTCGTTTGCACGGAGAGCCCTTCGAGCGGATCGGAAAAGATCAGCGGTTCTCCCCTTCTGCGGTCTATATTGCGCAGCACGGCGTTGACCAGCCCCGCCGCGCGGGCGAGCCTGTGCGCCTTAGCCATCTCCACCGCCTCGTTCACGGCGGCGTTGACGGGGACCTTGTCCATCAGCAGGAGCTGATAGGCTCCGATGCGCAGAATGTCGAGCAGCAGCGGCTCAAGCTTTTCGATGCGCTGCGTCAGGCAGCGGGAGATATGGCGGTCGAGATAGATGCGATTCTGCATCACGCCATAGGCAATGCGGCTGGCAAAGGCTGCGTCGCGCCCGGAAAAGGCGCTCTGCCTGAGTACCTGCTTGAGCGCGCCGTCCACCCACGCGCCGTTCCGGCGGCAGGCGGCGAGTGCTTCCAGCGCAGCCTCCCGCGCGCGGTCAACTCTCATCGGCGGCCTCCGCGGCGGTTATTCGAGCGGCTGAGAAAAATGAGCACATAGCGCAGCAGCTGAAGCAGCGACGAGAGCAGTGCAGCCACATAGGTCAGCGCCGCCGCACGAAGCACCTTGCGCGCGCCGGAAAGCTCATCGTCCTCTAAGGTATGCGTCCCCTCCAGCGTTTCAAGCGCGCGGCGGGAGGCGTTGAATTCCACCGGCAGCGTGACGAGCTGGAAGAACGCGACCACACCGAAGAGGACGATGCCGAGCAGCAGCATCGTTTGGCTGTACAAGATCAGGCCAAGCATCAGAATAATGAATGACGCCTGTGAGCTGAACTGCGTCGTTTTCACGATAGCGCTGCGCAGCTTGACCGGCCCGTAGCCCACAGCATACTGCACAGCGTGGCCCGCCTCATGCGCAGCAACACCGACCGCCGCGACCGTGGCGGTGCCATAGACAGAATCGGAGAGAAAGATGGTATTGTTGCGCGGATCATAGTGGTCGGTCAGTCGGCCCGAGCAGCGGGCGACGCCCACGCCAGTCACGCCGTGTGCGCGCAGCACAGCCTCGGCCGCCTGTGCGCCGGTGAGCCCGCGGCGGTTTGTCACCTTGCTGTATTTGGAAAAATTACCGTTAACCTGCGCCTGCGCGTAGAGCGAGAGCAGGAGAACGGGGATCAGTAAAATGAAATAGATCGTGTTAGCCGATTCGTAACCGTAAGAATAATAAGGCATACGCTCTCTCCTTTAGTCCACTGTCTTGAGCGGGTGGCCGCGCAAATAGTCGGCAGCCGCCATGCGCTTGCCGCCCTCCGCTTGAAGCTGTGTGATGATGAGGCTTTTTCCATCGCCGCAGGCGACGGAGATCCCGCGCTTGACCGCGCGCATCGTGCCGGGGGCGTCGGCGGTCATTTCCCCGGAAATGGTCTCGTAGACCTTGACGCTCTTGCCGTCCACGCTCGTCGTGGCACAGGGCCACGGAATAAGGCCGCGCACTTGGCAGTCGATCTCCCGCGCGCTCCTTGTCCAGTCGATGGACGAGAGAGAACGGTCGAGCATGGGCGCATAGGTGAAGGCGTTCTCGTCCTGCGGCGTACGCGTCGCAGTGCCGTCTGCAAGCGTCGGAATGGTTTCGCTCAGCGCCTGCGCACCGAGCTCCGCAAGCCGCGCGGTCAGCGCGGCGGCGTCCTCCTGCTCGCCGATCTCGGTCGAAACGGTGCGGATCACATCACCCGCGTCGAGCGCGGCGACCATATACATAATGGAAACGCCGGTGACCGTCTCGCCATTGAGGATCGCCCAGTTGATCGGCGCCGCACCGCGGTACTTCGGCAGCAGCGAAGAATGGACATTGATACAGCCGTACTTTGGCAGATCAAGGATCTCCTGCGGCAGAATTCTGCCGTAAGCCGCGACGACGATCAGCTCGGGCGCAAGAGAGTGCAACATGCTGAGCGCCTCGCCGTCTCGCATTTTGAGCGGCTGGTAGACTGGCAGGTTTTGTGTTAAGGCATACTCCTTTACAGGAGAAAAAGCCAGCTTCATGCCGCGGTTTTTCGGCTTGTCCGGCTGTGTGAATACGCCGACGACCTCGTGTCCGTCCTCCACCAGTCGGCGGAGCGACGCGACCGCAAAATCGGGCGTTCCCATGAATACGATCCTCATTCGTCGTCCTCGATCCTTTCGTATTCGTCCTCATGCTCCCTGAGGTACTGCTCCAGTTCCTCGTCGGTGAGAAGTGCATCGCAATGCTCGTTAAAAAGATGCCCGTCCAGATGCTCGATCTCATGGCAGAAACAGCGGGCGGTCAGCTCCTCATCCTCGACCTCGAAGGTCGCGCCGTCGCGGTCCTGCGCGCACACGCGCACGGTGTAGGGTCGGGTGACGACGCCCCATCGGCCGGGCAGGCTCAGACAGCCCTCAAGGCCCGTCTGCTCCCCCTCGGCCTTGATGATCTCGGGGTTCACCAGCTCGATGATCTCGCCCTCGCTGTCCTCCACGATGCACACGCGGCGCAAAATGCCGATCTGCGGCGCGGCAAGGCCGACGCCGCCGGACTCCTCCAGCGTTTCACGCAGATCGTCGAGCAGCAGGTGCAGACGCTCGTTGAATTCTGTCACGGGGTGGCAGACCTTTTCCAGGCACGGATCGCCCTTTTTTCTGATCTCACGAATGGCCATGGTATTTCCTCCTATTGTATCGCATTGCAGTCGGCAAAAATGTCGAGACCGCGATTTTCCTTGTGTTGATAAAAAGCGTAGAGATATTCCGCCACCAGCCGCCGAAGCGCCGCGCAGCCCTTCCCCACGAGAAAGACGCGGTAGCGGTAGCGGTTGTTGACCTTCACCACGCTCGCTCCCGCAGGGCCGAGCACCTCAATGCCGAGGGCCGAAAGCTCTCCGCGCCGCGTAACGGCATACTCCAGCGCGTCGCGCAGCGCCTTGGCTGCGCGGATGACGCGCCCCTCGTCCGCGCCTGTGACGGTGAAGGAAAAAAGGTCGGCAAAGGGCGGATAGCGGCGGAGCCGCCGCATTTTGATCTCGCCTGCGTAGAACGCCTCGTAATCCTGCGCAGCGGCCGCGCAGATGACCTCGTTTTCTGGCGTGAAGGTCTGAATGACAGCTCTCCCCTGCTTGCTGCCGCGCCCTGCGCGTCCCACGACCTGTGAGAGCAGACTGAAGGTGCGCTCCGGCGCGCGGTAGTTGTCGATATAGAGCGACGAATCGGCGCAGAGTACGCCGACGAGCGTGACATTTTCAAAATCCAGTCCCTTGGCGACCATCTGCGTGCCAAGGAGAATGGGAATTTTCTCTTCTTCAAACTGCCGCAGGAGCTTTTCGTGTCCGTGCGAGGCGCCGACCGTGTCGGTGTCCATGCGCAGGACCTTCGCCTTGGGAAACAGAGCGTTCAGCTCCTCCTCGACCTTCTGCGTGCCGATGCCGATGCGCTTCATGATGCCGCCGCACTGCGGGCAGCGCTCAATAGTCGGCTCGCTGTGTCCGCAGTAGTGACACATCAGCCGCCCGTTCGCGCTGTGGTAGGTCATCGGAACGCTGCAGCGCGGGCACTCGGGCGCCTCGCCGCACTCGCCGCACAGCAGCATCCTGCTGTTGCCGCGGCGGTTGAGAAAGAGGATGCTCTGCTCGCCGCGCGAGAGGTTTTCCTCAAGCTCGCGGCGCAGCGGCTCACTGATCGCGGTCTCATTCCCCGCGCGCAGCTCCTCGCGCAGATCGGCGATGAGCACCTTGGGAAGTGCCCTTTCGTTGTATCGTCTGTGAAGGGAAAATACTTGATAGCGCCCTCCCCTTGCGTAATACATAGTCTCGACCGTCGGCGTTGCCGAGCCGAGCAGCAGCAGTGCTCTGCTTTGCGCGCAGCGGAACTGCGCCACATCGCGCGTGTGGTAGCGCGGCGGATTTTCCGAGACATAGGTCGGCTCCTGCTCCTCATCCATGATGACAAGGCCGAGGTTTGAAATCGGCGCGAACACTGCGCTGCGCGTACCAAGCACGACCTTGACCTCGCCGCGGCGGATGCGCTTCCACTGATCGTAGCGCTCCGTGAGCTGAAGTCCGCTGTGGAGCATAGCAACCCGGTCACCAAAATAGGCGGTGAATTTCGACATCATCTGCGGCGTGAGTGCGATCTCCGGTACGAGCAGCATCGCCGTACAGCCCAGAGAGAGCGTTTCCTCAATGAGACGGATATAGACCTGCGTTTTGCCGCTGGCGGTCACGCCGTGGAGAAGTGCCGCGCCTGCCTCATGGCGGGCAATGAGCGGAAAAATACCGTCGAAAGCCGCCTGCTGTTCCTCATTGAGTACGATGGGCACAGCCAATTCAGCGGGCGTATACCTGCTGACGCGCAAAACCTCCTGCTTGGCAAAGGAGACGATGCCCGCCTTTTCCAGTCCGCGCAGCGTTTGCAGCGACGCGCCGGTATAGTAGCAGATGTCCGACGAGGAAAGCGTACCCTCGGCACAGAGCATCTCCACCGCCGCATAGCGCAGCGGCGCGGAGCGGCGCTTCGGCTCGACCGCGGCGAGCGCGTCCTCCGCGCTCACGGCTAAGCTCACCATGCGCACAGACTTGTCGCTCACCTGTCGGATGGCTCGCGTTTCGGAATAGAGCACACCCTGCTCGCAAAGCGCCTTCAGACGTTTTGCCGTCTGCGTGCCGCCGACCCCCTCCAATTCGCTCCGCTCCATCTCTCCGCGGGCGGTGATGGCCTGCAAAAGGAGCGCGTCGGTTTGGTTCGCGGCAGCAAGTGCTGACAAGTCGCTCTCCTGTACACCATCTGCCAGGCGGTAGGTCTCGCGGTAGCGGAACCAGATCCCCGCGGGCAGAATGGTGCGCAGAGCGTCGTAGACTGTGCAGAAATAACGCGCCTTCATCCATTTGGCAAGGCGCAGCAGCGACTCGTCCAGCAAGGGACTCTCGTCCAGCACGGCAAGGATCGGCTTGAGCGGCTTATCCGCCGCCTCGCGCAGCGTTTCCAGCACAAAGCCCTCGGTGCGGCGATTGCCGCGGCCGAAGGGCACAGTCACGCGCACGCCTGCACGGCAGGCGTCTGCCAGCTCAGGCGGGACGAGATAGGAATAGAGCTTGTCGGCGCTGTAAGGTACGCCGGAGAGGGCAACTCTTGCGATCTCAAGTTCCATGCTGCGTCCCCCCTTCTCCGGCGGCTCGTTTTCTTCTTACTTGTTCACACGCGTGTCGATGTCCGCCGCGCTGATGCGGCCGTCGGCGACCTCATTGATAGCCTCGGTGACAGGCTTTTCGGTCAGATGGATCTCCTCCATCTCGGCGTCCTCAGCGATCTGACGGGCGCGGCGCGCGACCACATTGACCAGCAGATAGCGGTTGGGGACATTCTTGATAAGGGTGTTCATGGCGGGATAGAGCATCATAACGGTATACTTCCTTTCGCCGCGGTGCGGCCTGATTTGATAAGATGAGTGGTTTTACTGTAAAATTTCCATGCGCTCGCGCGGGCGGCAGTGCTCGGCGAGCATGATAGCGTTGATCTCGCGCACGGCGTTCTCCACCGTGTCGTTGATGACAAAGTAATCGTAGGTGTCGGCGGTCTGCAGCTCGACCTTCGCGCGGACAAGGCGTTTTTGGATCTTCTCGGGGCTGTCGGTCCCGCGTCCGGTCAAGCGCTGCTCGAGCGCCTCCCACGAGGGCGGCGCGATGAAGATGCGCACAGTCTCCGGCCGCTTGCCGATCACCTGCAAGGCGCCCTGCACCTCGATGTCGAGGATGACATCCTTGCCCTGCGCCATGGCTTCATCCACATAGCGCTTTGGCGTGCCGTAGAAATTGCCGACATATTCGGCGTATTCCAGAAAATCGTCCTGCTGGATCATCTCGCGGAAACGGTCGACATCAATAAAATGATAGTGGACGCCGTCGATCTCGCCCTCACGCGGCGCGCGTGTCGTCGCGGAAATCGAAAAATAGAGGTCGTCACGATCCCGCAGCAGCTCGCGGAGCACAGTGCTCTTGCCGACGCCGGAGGGTCCTGAGATGATAAAGGTCTTTCCTGTTTTCATAGCGTTTCTTCCGTTTCTCCCAAAATTTCAAGGCCGAGGCGCTGCGCGAGCTTCTCTGCCGCGATGGCGCTGAGCACCACATGGTCGCTGTCCATCACAAAGACGGACGCGGTCTTTCGCCCGTAGGTCGCGTCGATGAGCATTCCGCGCTCGCGCGATTCCTGAATGAGGCGCTTGATCGGCGCAGAGTCGGGGCTGACGACCGCCAGCACACGCTCGGCGGAGACCAGATTGCCGAAGCCGATGTTGATGAGCTTCATCGTCCCCTCCTCACTCGATGTTCTGCACCTGCTCGCGGATCTTCTCAACCTCCGCCTTCAGGGCGACCACATCGCGGGCGATCGTGATGTCGTTGCACTTCGAGCCGATGGTGTTGCTCTCGCGGTTGACCTCCTGAATGAGGAAGTCCATCTTGCGGCCCATCGGCTCGTCGGAGGCAAGCATGGTGCGAAGCTGCGCGACATGGGAGCGCAGGCGCACGGTCTCCTCGTCGACGGCGACCTTGTCGGCAAAGATGGCTGCCTCGGTCAGAATGCGGCTCTCGTCGATGGTGGTCGATTGCAGGATCTCCTCCATCTTGGCGGTCAGGCGCGCGCGGTACTCCGCGACCGTCTGCGGCGAGCGCTCCTCCACCATGCCGGTGATGCGCTCGATGGTGTCGAGCCGGCCGCCGATGTCGGCAGCAAGGCGCTCGCCCTCGGTCGCACGCATCTGATTGTACGCGGCAAGTGCATCGTCGAGTACCGCGCAAAGGTCGGCGGCGACGCTCTCAAGGTCCTCCTCCGCCTTGGTGACGGTCAGAACATCGGGAAAACGGGCAATGGCGGCTGCGGTGATCTCGCTTTCGAGACCGCAGGTCTCGTTGATCTCGCACAGCGCCTTGTAGTAGCCCTCCGCAAGCGGGCGGTTGAGCTTGACGACCGCCTCGTCCACCGCCGAAGTATCGATGGTGACGAATACATCCACCTTACCGCGCGAGATCGCCTTCTGCACGCTCGCCTTCACGGCGTCCTCGGCGAAGATGTAGGCGCGCGGCATCTTGACCGTGCAGTCGAGATAACGGTTGTTGACGCTGCGGACCTCTACGGTGATGTCGCGGCCGCCGAGGGTTTCGCGGGCTCTTCCATAGCCCGTCATGCTTTTGACCAATGTGATCTCCTCCTCATTTTATCAGAACATACACGGCAGGCAGAAGTAACCTCCGCCGCCGAGCAGATTGCAGCACAGCGCTGCCATGCACCAGTTCGTGCAGGCGTCGCTGCCGCAGCTTGTGGAAACCGTTTGATAGCCCTGCGGACGGTAGCCGCGGTTGTTGAAGGCCGCGAGCGCCTGTCGGTATTCGGGATTTTCCGGGTCCATGCGGCAGGCCGTTTCAAAGTAGCGCCTTGCCTCGTCCAGCCAGCCGCGGCGGTAGCAGACATTGCCCATGAGGAAATTCCACTCCGCGTTATGGTCGGCCACCGCGTTGAGCAGGCGCTCGGCCAGCGAGATGTCGCCGCGGGCGATGGCAAGGCGGATCTGCTGCATGCTCGGGTCGGCACTGGTATAGCCGCTGCTCGTCGTGCCGTAGTAGCTCTGCCCCGGCGCGCCGTAGCCGCCGGCCTTCCGCTGCTTTTGTATCTGCTCGTAGGCCTCGTTGATCTCCTTCATCTTCTCCTGCGCGAGGTCGGCAAGCGGGTTATCGTGATAATTGTCGGGGTGGTATTTCCGCGCGAGATCACGATAGGCCTTCTTGACCTCCTCATCCGAGGCGGAGGGGGAGACATTCAATACTTTGTAGGGGTCGTTCATAGTGTTTCCTCGTTGCTTTTTTTCTTGCGTGCCTGCTTCCGCAGCCGCCTGCGGCGGCGGTAGGTGCCGTCCAGCACAGCCTTGCCGATGCCGTAAAGACTCTCGTAAAAGATACTGTCCAAAATCGGCGTCCATACGCCGTAATCTATCAGCGCGTAAGCGCCCGCCATGCGGGCGATGGAGGCGTCCAGCGTATCGGCAAGCGCGAGCTTGTCCGTCTCGCTGAGAGCGCCGTTTTCGGGGTGATAGCGGTAAAGCAAGGGGTTGTAGTTGCCGCTTTGCGTGTCTTTTTTCAAATCGTCCGCCGCGTCGATGAGGTAGATCCAGCGGCCGAGCTGGTAGAGGAGCTCGGTCAGGATGCGCCGGCGCTTCCCGTCCGTGAGGTCGGCGGCTGCGTCAGCCATCAGTGCCGCAAATGGCTCCGCCGCCATGTCGATGGACGCGCAGCGCGCGTCCTCCAGCGCGGCGAGTGCCTTGAGGTGTGTGCGCACCGCTGCGTCAAAGCACGGCAGTCGCTCCTCTGCCTTTCGGTAGGCACAGCGCAGTGCCAGCGCCGCCGCGCGGTACTTGAGTCCGCGCCAGAAGCCGTGGTCGGCGATGTGGTCCTGTATCTGCCACCACGAGAGGATCACAGTGCGGTCCGCGGCGGCCTCGAGCGCCGGTGTGCGCTCCTGCGCAAGGCAGCCGCGGCAGGGATGCACGGCACAGCGTCTGGTCTCGCAGCGCTCCTCCCCGCCCTCGGAGAGAAGAATGGCGAGAAAAGTAAAGTCGTAATTGAGCAAAAGGCTTGCGGCAAAGCCATAGCGTTCTCTGAGCGTGTGGCACAGCCCGCAGTAAACGGCGCGGAAGCGTTCGCGCTCGCGTTCATCGAGCCGAGACTGCGACGGCAGAACATATCCGAACATCGCCGCCCTACAAGATCTGCTTGATGGTAAACACCATGCCGCCCATGCGCTTCACCCTGCGGTCATAGAGGATCGCAGGGACGATGCCGAGGCAGAACGCCGCGATGGCGATGGCATAGCGCGCCCCCTCAGAGGGCAGATTGCCGGAGGCAAAATAGCCAAGCAGGAAGAACACGATGGGCACCGCATAAACCAGCAGCATCACGCCGTAGAGACGCTTGTTGCTGCTCTCGACCACGACCTTCTGCCCCACCTGCGCGCCGATGGCGTTGACCGCCTCCGCGCGCGTGGACGAGCCCGTCATGCCGCAGCCGGCGCAGCTCTCGCAGTCGTGCCCGCAGGCGGACTTACGGGGGACGGAGATCTCCGCCATGCCCCTGCGCAATATTTTTTCAACCGTTGCTATCTGTGTCATGTTCTCTTCCTCAGCCTTGCTGTGTGCTGCTTCCCGCGCCCTCGCTCAAGCGGACCGTGAGCTGGTAGCTGCCGCTGGCGCCGACATCCAAATCGTCCACATATACCCTCGCCGGAACGGTGTAGGTCCCATCCGCGTCGGAAACATCGCTCAGATCCGCCACCACATGAAGGTTTTCGTCGGTCACCTGCGCGAGCGCCGCGCTCGTGCCGCGCAGCGTCACACTCAGCGTTGAGGTCACGACCGTCACCTCGCGCTTTGTCGACAGGTTCTCATAGCCGAACTGCGTGGCGTCCATCGTCAGGGAATCGATGTCATCAAAAAGAATGGTCAGCGTCACGCTCGTCACGCCGCTGAGATTTTCCACATTCTTCGGAATGGGGATCTCATAGGTGAAGGTCTCCGCCGCCTTGAGGTCGGCAAGTGCCAGCGTATCGAGCTTGATCTCTCTGATCGACGCCATCGTCGAGGCGTCGCCGGAGAGTGTGATGGTGTCGACCGGTGTCAGCTTCCACTTGACATTCTCAAGCCGTGAGCCGGGCGTTTCGACAAATTCGACCGTGAGCGGGACCTCCTTGACCGTCATCACCGGCATCGTCACCTGAATGCTTTCGCTCGCAGGGTGGATGCGGGCGGAGCGGATCGGCTGGTCGCTGAAATCGTAGAGTTCAAAATTCAAAAGCTCCACAACGGTCGAGGTCGCGTTTTCGATGTTGAGCGTTACCTGCGCATAGCTCACCTGCATGATGTCGACCTGCTGGCCGCGGACCTCAAGCGTTTCGGGCAGCATATGCACCGAGCCGGCAATGTATCCCTCGGCCACGTTGCCGACCACCTTACAGCGAATGTCCACATTCTTGCGAAACAGCTCGCCGATCTCAATGACGATCGAGCGGACGGCCGGCTCCTTCTGCGTGATGCTGCTCGAAAGCAGCTCGTCGCGCGGGCCGCGCGGATAAATGACACTGTATGTGATAGACTGCTTGCCGGTCGAAGTGACCGAGCTGAGGTCAGCCACAATGCGGATCTTATCCGGATCAAGCTTAAAATAGGTGCTGCGAGGCATCCGCAGCGTAAGGTCGACCGTTTCCTCTTCACTGGAGAGGAGCATCAATCCCTTGTCCGCAAGTGCGGTGTCCTCATTGGTGAACTCGATGGGCACATCGCTCACGGAGATATCGACCTCTTTGTCGCCGTTGGCGTAGAACCAGACGAGCAGCGCGATCAATGCGGAAATGACGATATAAAAGGCCTTGCGGCCCTTAGTTTGCTCCATCTTCGTCCTCCCCCTTCCGCTTTTTCAGGATGTGCGGCAAATGCAGCTGCGGCTTGTCCTCGCCGTCGCCATCCGGCTGCGGCATCAACTCATTGATGAGTAGCTTTTCGAGCGTTTCCGGCTTGAGATGGCGCTTGAGCATCCCGCCGATGGCAACGGAGATGGTGCCTGTCTCCTCGGAGACAATGACGACCACGGCATCGGAGTTTTCGCTCATGCCGATGCCCGCGCGGTGGCGCATACCAAGGTCGCGGCTGAGGTTCACATTTTTCGACAGCGGCAGCATACAGCCGCCGGCAAGAATACGCCCGTCGCGGATGATGACCGCGCCATCGTGCATGGCGGCCTTGACGAAGAAGATGTTCTTCAAAAGCTCGCTGCTCACCTGCGCGTCTACAATGGTGCCGCTGCGCGCCATCTCGTCGAGATTGATCTCGCGCTCAAAGACGATCAGCACACCCGTTCGCGTTTTGGACATCTCGGTGCAGGCGAGCACCGTCTGCGAAATGGCGTTTTCGATGGTGCTCGACTGCTGCTTTGCCGCAAAGGGAAGAAACGATCGGAGCTTGCTCGAGCCGACCTGCTCCAAGATGCGGCGGATCTCCGGCTGAAAGAGGACGATGAGCGCGAGAATACCAACATCGAGCATGTGGCTGAGGATAAAGTAGATGCCATTGAGCTTGAAGACATGGGAGATCCACAGCGCCAGCATGAAAATAACGATCCCCTTGACCAGATTTTCCGCCCGGGTGCTGCGCACGAGGCGCAGCAGCAAGTAGCAGCAGTAGGTCATCAGCGCAATATCCAAATAGTCCGCGATGCGGATCGTCGACAAGTAGCGCCATGCGCCTTCGAGTATGGTCATCACAAACTCCATGTCATACCCCTCTTAAGCAATAGTTATTCATATTCTAATATAAGCGGGCAGAAAAAGCAACCGAAAGAGCGTGAATTTTCCATGAATTCCTTTCAAGCGCCGCTCAAGTGCGTGCTATGCTCCGCAAAGCGCGCACAAAGGCATCGATCTCCGCCGGTGAGGTGAAGGCGGACACGCTCAGACGCACCGTTCCGTTCGGCAGCGTCCCCGCCGTGCGGTGAGCATAGGGCGCGCAGTGCAGTCCGCCGCGCAGGGCAAAGCCGTGCAGTGCCAGCGCAGCCGCGGTCTCCTCCGGCTCGCGGCCGTCCACATTGAACGAGAGCACGCCGATCTGCGCAGAGGGTTCCCGTGCAGCATAGACCGTAACGCCGTCCATCGCGCGCAGCCATTCGGAAACATGAGCGATGAGCGCGCGTTCGTGGCGCTCGATGCGCTCGCGCCTTTGGCGCACAAAGCGCAGTCCTGCCTCCAGCCCTGCGATGCCGGGCATATTGTGCGTGCCCGCCTCGAGCCGATCGGGAAGAAACTCCGGCATGGTCTGCTCGAGCGAGGCGCTGCCTGTGCCGCCCTCGATGAGCGGCTTCGCGTCGTGCGCACACAGCAGCAGCCCCGTCCCCTGCGGACCGTAAAGTCCCTTGTGGCCGGGCATGGCGATGAACGCCGCGCCGAGCGCGGCGAGGTCGATCGGCAGAATGCCTGCCGACTGCGCAGCGTCTATAATCAGCGGAACGCCCTCTGCGCGGCAGAGCGCGGCGATTTCCTCAACGGGCAGGATAAAGCCGAACGCATTAGAGATCTGCGTGCAGACGACGGCGTCCAGCTCCGGCGAAAGCGCGTTTTCAAAGGCGCGGAGCGCTGCGGTGCGGTCAAAGAGCGGCGAGGCCGCGACCCTGACCCTCGCGCCCAGCGCGTGCAGAGGCCGCGTGACGGCGTTGTGCTCATAGCCGGACACGAGCACGCGCCCACCCTCTGGCACGAGCGATTTGATGGCAATATTCAGTCCATGCGTCGCGTTGAAGGTGAAGACGACCTGCTCCGGCGACGGCACGCCGAACAGCTCCGCGGCAAGGCTGCGGCAGCGGAAGGCCGTTTCCTCCGCACGCTGCGCGAGCGCATAGCCGCCGCGTCCGGGCGAGGACATGGTGCGCATTGCGTTCTGAACGGCGCGCGAAACGGAGGGCGGCTTTTGGAAGGTCGTTGCAGCGGAATCGAGATAGATCATGTCTCCTGCCTCCGAACGATCTTGACCGGCCCGACCTGCGCATCCTGCAGACGGCGGACGGCGGCGGCGTAGTTCCGCTCCGAGACCTCCAGCGTGTAGCCGCAGCCGCGGCCCGTCACCTCAGCACTCGCGCGCAGCACGCGCGTGCGGATCCCCGCGCGGTCGAGCACCTTCATCATCTGCTGGGCGTGCGTGATGGAGCGTGCGACCAGTAAATAGTGATCCATACTCTCCCCTCCTCGCAGCATACTATGCGCCCGCGCGCGGCACGGTGCATCGGCCCCGGCGCGCAAAAAAGAAGGGCGCCGTGGCGTCCTTCTTCTCTTCCTTTTTGATTTACGCGCGCGGGTGCGCCTTCTGATAAATGTCCCGCAGGTGGTTTTTCACCACATGGGTGTAGATCTGCGTGGAGGAAATATCCGCGTGGCCCAGCATCTCCTGAATGGCGTGCAGATCCGCGCCATTTTCCAGCAGATGCACCGCAAACGAGTGGCGCAGCGTGTGGGGCGTGATGTCTTTGTCGATCTGTGCCATCTCCTGATAGTGCTTGACGATCTTCCAAAAGCCCTGACGGCTCATGCGCTCGCCGTTCATGTTGACGAACAGCGCCGACTCCCCGGGTTCGGCAAGCAGCTGGGGGCGAACCTCCCGTATGTAGTCCGAGAGCGCCTTGACGGCGGCGGGATAGAGCGGGATGATGCGCTCCTTGCCCTTGCTCTCACAGCGGATGAAGCCGGCGGAGAGGTTGCAGTCGCTCTCATTGAGCGAGATCAGCTCGCTCACACGGATGCCGGTGGCATAGAGCAGCTCAAGCATCGCGTGGTCGCGGCAGCCCTTAGCGTCCACACACCGCGGCTGCTCAAGGAACAGCTCAACCTCCTTGCCGGTGAGGATCTCAGGAAAGCGGCGCTCGACCTTGACGGCGGCGACGCCCTTGGCCGGATTGGTCTTGACCTCGCCGCGCTCGAGCAAAAAGGCATAGAAAGATTTGATGGAGGCAAGCGCGCGCGTGATGGTCGCGGCGGACTTCCCCTTGCCGCCCATCCACGCGACATAGTCGCTGATGGCGGCAGTTTTGACCTTGCGCAGGTCCGTCACACGCTGGGAGGCAAGCTGCTCGGAAAACTGGCGCAGGTCGCGCAGATAGGAGCAGAGCGTATTTTCGGAGGCGTGCTTTTCCTCGCGCAGATAGGTCTCGTATTGCATGAGATAGTCGGCTGCCATCGAGCACACCTCCCTTCCGTAAAGCTCAGCGCAGCAAAAGCGAGAGGACATGTGGAATGAACCACAGCTCCAATGCCGCGCCGAAAAATAAACACACACAAGCGATCCCGAAGCGGGACCAGTATCGCTTTCCGTAGGTTACCGGCCTGACGCGCTTTCCGCCGCCAAGCGAAAAAGCCGCAAGCGCGCGCGAGGTCTCCCACGCGGCGCGGCCGAGCAGCAGCGTGCAGGGCAGCACGAGCAGCAGCCGCAGCGCAAAGAGCACAGGCAGCAGGAGGAAGCCCTCCTGTCCCAGTCCAGAAGCAAAGCAAAAGAGCGAATAGGCGTAGAGAAAGCCCTGCGCCGCGCACACGGCGGGAATGAGCACCACGCCGACGGAGGCAAAGCCAAGCAAGAATACCGCCGCGCTCGCGCGCAGAAAGCAGAGCAGCGTCTGGCACGCCGCCGTGAAAGACGGCGCTGCCTTCGTGCGCAAAGCAAGGTATCCCTCTAAATATCGGCGCAGCTCATCGCCCATCGCCTCCGCCCCGCGGGCGGAGACCATGCCGCCGAGCAGGGCACCGAGAAGAAAAAAGGCTGCCAGCGCCAGCATGGAGAGCGGTATTTTCTGTAAGCTGACGCAGCACAGGCGCGTCGCCGTTCGTCTTTGCTTCAATGTAAAACCCTCACTGTTTTCCGCCGAGAAAATTCGCAGGGCGCAAAAAGCGAGGGCGCGATAGCACATATAAATATAGGCTATTTATCCCCGTTTCGCAAGCGGATTTCCTCATTTTCCCGAATTTTGTCAATTATGTCAAAATGTTATGTAAATATCATTATGTCAACTTCATATACCGCGCCTTTGTGGGACAAGATATGGTGCCGCAGAAAATCTCCGCTCACCAAATGTGGAAAGCACAACTTTTCTGCATATTCTCCCCCACTTAAGCCCTATTTGTGCAATCCGTTAATTCAAGGCAGGAAGCGCCTTTTTTCGTTCTTTATGTCGACCGCCGGGAATGGGGCGTTTTATGTCGCTTTGTCCGTTTCCCTCCCACGCGCCGCAGAAGACCGAGTGCAAGCAACGCACCGAGCGCGGAGACTGCAAGCAGTTCGAGTGCGCCGCAGAGGTCAAAGGTCTCCGACCCAAGCAGTCCGCTCAGTGCCACACAGGCCCAGAACGACAAGGCTCCCAACAGCGGCAAAAGAGTCGTTCCTTTCCTCCCCCGCGCCACTGTCATCGCGCCGCAGAAGGCCGCAAATCCGGCACACAGCCACACCACACGCTTCGAGAGCACCTCGCTCAGAGTTCCGTTCACCGTCATATAGGCCGCGAGCGCCAGCGTGAGCAGATACACACCCAGCGCGATCACAGTGCCCAGTCCGACCGCCTTCGCAGGCAGTTTTTTCCCTTTTTCCATACGATGTCCCCTCCTGTCCCGGTCGTTCGCGCTATCCTATGCCGGTAAGCCTTGTTTTATATCCGCAGACCGAAAAAAGCGTGCAAAAAAGCGCCGACCAGCGGTCGGCGCTTTCGTGTCAGAACTTGATTTACTTGATCTCCGGGTCGTAGGAGGGCTTCTCCTCAGCAGCGGGTGCCTCGACAGCCGCAGGTTCTTCGACAGTCTCAGCCTTTTCCTCGGCAGCAGGGGCCTCCTCAGTCTTTTCCGCCTTCTTGCCCTTTTGCACCGCAGCCTGCTCCATGGCACCGGTGGACTGAATTGCCCACTTGGTCACCTCGATGCGGACGCGATCCTCGCTCGTCTCAAAGACGATGGTAGCGTCGTTGACCTGCACGATCTTGCCGACCATGCCGCCGATGGTGGTCACGCGATCACCCTTCTTGAGGCTGCTGCGCATGGCCTCCGCCTGCTTTTTGCGCTTGTTTTCAGGGCGAATGACGAGGAAATAGAAGACCGCGACCATCGCGACCATGAGAAGCATAGATTCCATAATTAACTAAGTTCCTTTCGTTTTTAAGGTTCCGCTTTAACAGCATTGTTGCCATTATAGCGGAAGCGGCAATAATGTGCAAGAGTTTTCTGCACTAAATTACGCTCTTTCTCCGAGCTTTTCGCTGTACTCCGCGCGGAAGGCCGCAAAGTCACCGGCATCAAGCGCACCGCGGATGCGCTCGGCGAGTTTGTTGTAAAAGTAGAGATTGTGCATCACCGCAAGACGCAGCGCCAACATCTCGTCCGCCTTGAAGAGGTGGCGCAGATAGGCGCGGGAGAAATTGCGGCAGGTCGGGCAGTCGCAGCCTTCGTCGATCGGCCGCTCGTCGAGCTTATACTTTTCGTTTTTCAGGTTGATCGAGCCGCTCCATGTGAAAAGTTTGCCGTGGCGCGCGTTGCGCGCAGGCATCACGCAGTCGAAAAAGTCCACGCCGCGCGCCACGCCCTCGATGATGTTCGACGGTGTGCCGACCCCCATCAGGTAGCGCGGCTTATCCTGTGGCATATAGGGCTCCACCGCGTCGATGATGTCATACATCACCTGCGTCGGCTCGCCGACCGCAAGGCCGCCGATGGCGTAACCATCACAGTCGATCTTCGCGATCTCCTTCATGTGCCAAATGCGAAGATCCGCGAAGGTCGCACCCTGATTGATGCCGAAAAGCATCTGCTTCGGGTTGACGGTATCCGACAAGGAGTTTAACTTGTCATGCTCTATCTTGCATCGCTCCAGCCAGCGCAGCGTACGCTCACAGGATGCCTTGGCGTACTTGTAGGTCGCGGGATTCTCCACGCACTCGTCAAAGGCCATGGCAATGTCGCTGCCGAGGTTCGACTGGATGCGCATGCTCTCCTCCGGCCCCATGAAGATGCGATGACCGTCAAGGTGAGAGGCGAAGGTGACGCCCTCCTCCTTGATCTTGCGCAGCCCCGCAAGGGAAAAGACCTGAAAGCCGCCCGAGTCCGTGAGGATCGGGCCATCCCAGTGCATAAACCTGTGCAGCCCGCCCAGCGCGCGCACCACCTCGTCGCCCGGACGGAGGTGGAGATGATAGGTATTGCTCAGCTCGATCTGGCAGCCAAGCTCTTTGAGGTCGAGCGCACTCACGCCGCCCTTGATGGCCGCCTGTGTGCCGACATTCATGAAAACAGGCGTCTGCACCTCGCCGCCGTGGGCGCATTGGAATTTGCCGCGCCGTGCCTTGCCCTCGTATTTGATGACCTTGAACATAGCTTCTTCCTCACATTTTTGTATATACGGTATATCGCGGTGAATATGCATTGCATATTCACCGCTTTTCATCATTTTGGTTCTGATTTACGAAATAAACATCGCATCGCCGAAGCTGAAGAAGCGATAGCGCTCAAGCACCGCCTCCTTATAGGCTGCAAGCGTATGCTCGCGCCCCGCGAGCGCGCTCACCAGCATGATGAGCGTCGATTCCGGCAGGTGGAAATTCGTGACGAGCGCATCCATCACCTTGAAGCGGTAGCCGGGATAGATGTAGATATTCGTCCAGCCGCCCGCCGCAGTCATGCTGCCGTCCTCCCCCGCCCAGCTTTCGACAGTGCGGCAGGAGGTCGTTCCAATACAGATCACGCGCCCGCCACTCGCCTTCGTGCGGTTGATGAGGTCTGCCGTCTCCTGCGGGATTGTGCAGTATTCGCTGTGCATATCGTGCTGCTCGATCTCGTCCTCCTTGACCGGTCGAAAGGTGCCGAGACCAACATGGAGCGTCACATAGCCAATGCCGATGCCCTTGGCGGCGATCTTCTCCAGCAGTTCTGGCGTGAAGTGCAGGCCCGCCGTGGGCGCCGCCGCCGAACCGTTGATTTTGGAGTAGACCGTCTGATACCGCTCCTGATCCTGAAGCTCCTCCTTGATGTAGGGAGGCAGCGGCATCTTGCCGAGCCGCTCAAGCACCTCGAGGAAGATGCCCTCATAGTCAAAGCGCACAAGGCGGTTGCCGTCCGGCAGGACCTCCGCGATCTCCGCGGTCAGCTCGCCGTTGCCGAAGCTCACGCGCGCGCCCTGCCGCAGATGCTTACCCGGCCGCACAAGACACTCCCACACCTTGTCGCCCTTGTCCTGCAGCAGCAGGAGCTCGCAGGCTCCGCCGCCGGGCAGGCGCTGCCCCAGCAGGCGCGCCGGCAGAACGCGGGAGTTGTTGAGGATCAAACAGTCACCGGGGCGCAGGAGATTCGGCAGCTCGTAAAAATGGCGGTGCGACCACTCCCCCGTTGCCTTGTCAAGGCACAGCAACCGAGACTCGTCGCGCTGTTCCAGCGGCGTCTGCGCGATCAGTTCCGGCGGGAGGTCGTAGTAAAAATCACTGGTTTTCATCGTTCTTCTTTCCGCATCAGCTCAGCGTGATGCCCGTGTAGTAGAAATTCAGAATGTCTCGGTAAGTATAGCCCTGCTCAGCCATAGCAAAGGCACCCCACTGGCTCATGCCGACATTGTGGCCCCATCCGGAGCCGGAGAATGTGAATGTATTGTCCGTATTCACGCTCTCGCGCTCGAGAGACTGCACACCGCCGGAGGTGATGACATAGGTATCCTTCGCCAATCCCTTGTTCGCGCCCACCGTGCCGTCGCCGGAGATGACATACAGTCCCCCCGTGCCGGTCACGGAGCTTTGCGCGCCGTTGACATAGTAGGTCCCCGCGTCGCCGCCGGTGACGGTGTAGTGCAGACTCCGCACGCTCACATGGTCGTAAACGCCGTTGAGCAGTGTGCGGCACTTCTCGCGCTGTGCCGTGTAGCTGCCCTTCGTCCCCTCAAAGGTCAGAGCGATGACATTTCCTGTATCGCTGTATTGTGAGACATAGACATTCTTCACCGTGCCGATGTCCGTTTTTGCCTCGGAGCGCAGGATCTCCCGCAGCTCGTCGCCGTTCGTGGTGAACGACCAGTAGTATCTTGAAAAGCGCCACGCGATGCTCTCCTCATAAGGGTCTATCTTACCCTGCAAATAGGGGACCTCGCTGCCCCAAACATTCTTGCAGCTCTCGCTCGCGCCGCCGTTACAGGAGTAATAGACCGCGTTCGTGACCAACGCGCCGTTGTAGTAGAGATAGACGCCGCGCGTCTCCTCCGCCGCCGCGTCGGAGCGCTCGTTGGAGAGAGCCGCCCCCTTGTACGCCTGACAGTCCACTGTCGAGCAGACATCAAAGCCCGCGCTGCGGTGGCGCGTCTGCGCAGCGGCATAGGTGCGCGCACAGACCGTCTGCGCCTTGAGTGCCTCAAGCGGCCAGTCGTTCGACATCTCCGCCGCGATGACGCACTTGACATAGTCCTCAATGTCCACCACATTGATCACACTGATGTAGCCGCCGGTCGTGCGCTGATACTCAAAGCCGCCGTAGTAGCGGTAGCCGGAGAACCAGGTCACCGTCTTCTCTCCGCGCACAGAGCGCGGCCGAACACCGAGGCTGCGAAGACCCGAGCAGTCGAACTCAAAGAGTACGGTGTCCGTGCCCGTGATCGACACGACCACGCCGGTGCTGCTCGGCGTCACGACCTGCGCGCCGTAATTCAGCACATCCGTCTGCGACAGGACACTCGCAGACTCGTCATAGCTTGCGTGATTGCCGATGCGCACACGATATTCCCCGTTGATGTAGGCGACAAAGCCCTTCGGATAGCCCTGTGCAACGGCGAGCGCTGCGTCATAGCTCTCAAAGCTCGTCAGCAGCTCGATGTGGTACGCACCGAGAATGGTGGAATAGTTCGTCGGCCTCGTCTCGTAGCATACGCCGCCGGAAACATAGGCGTTGCTGTCCACCGTGACGGTGATCTTCTCCTCGTCCGTCGCGGCGAGCGGAACAAAGCTGCGGTCGGCATCGTAGTAGCCGAATTCATAGCCCGAACCGCCGAGCGTATCGTTATAATTTTGCAGCCGCGCCGTAAAAAGGGCGTCGCCGCCGTATTTTAGGCCGACCTTGAGCATAGTATTCTCTGCGGCCTGCGCACCGATACATAGCGTAAGCGCAAGCAGCATACTCAAAACGGCGGTCTTCCAAAATCGTTTCATTGAGGTCCTCCATTGGCCGGCATTTCCCTATTTTTTTACATTATAGGATAAAATGCGCAATGTTTCAAGGAAAACTGTTCTTTTTCCACTGACAATATTTCCCACGCTGAAACCTGAAAAATGAGAGGAGTTTTCATCATGTCCCAGCCTTTGTTCCGCGGCTCCGGCGTCGCGCTCGTGACACCTATGACACCGAGCGGCATCGACTTTCCCGCCCTCGAGCGATTGATCGAGTGGCACATCGCCTCCGGCACCGACGCACTCGTCGTCTGTGCGACATCCGGCGAGGGCGCGACGCTGACTTACGCCGAGCGCGTCGAGATCATCGACCGGACGGTACGGCAGGTAAACGGGCGCATCCCCGTCATCGTCGGCACCGGCTCAAACAATACCGCCTCCGCCGTCATTCTCTCGCGCGAGGCCTGTGACGCCGGCGCAGATGGTGTGCTGGTCGTCACGCCCTACTACAACAAGGCGACGCAGCGCGGCCTTGTACGGCACTTCACCGCTGTGGCCGACGCCATCGACCGCCCGCTCATCGTCTACAACGTTCCCTCCCGCACCGGCGTGAGCTGCACGGCGGAGACCTACGCCGCACTCGCGCGCCACCCGAACATCGTCGGTGTCAAGGAGGCGTCGGGCGATTTTGCGCTGCTGCAGGACACCCGCAACCTCTGCGGCGACGACTTTGTCATCTGGTCAGGCAATGACGAGGACACGGCAGCCATCTGTATGCTCGGCGGCGCGGGCGTTATCTCCGTCGCGGCGAACATCGTCCCGCGCGAACTGCATGAGCTGACCGCGCTTTGCTTTGCCGACCGCCTTCTTGAGGCGGGACGCGCGCAGCTGCGCCTTTCGCCGCTCATCCGCGCGCTCTTTTGCGAGGTCAACCCCATTCCGGTCAAGACCGCGATGGCGCGCATGGGGCTATGTGGTGACCTTCTCCGACTGCCGCTGTGCGAGATGGGCGAAAAAAACCGCGAGCGGCTCTTTGCTGCAATGGACACCTATGGCGTCACTGCATGAAAAAAGGACGGCGTGAGCCGTCCTTTTTCTATCCGATCTTTTCCAGCAGCGCGACCGCGTGCGCCGCAATGCCAAGGCCCTCGCCGGTGAAGCCGAGACCCTCCTCAGTCGTCGCCTTGACGCTCACGCGGCTGATCTCCACACCCAGCGCATGAGCGAGGTTTTCCCGCATCCTTTCGCGGTGGGGCGTAAGCTTTGGGGCCTGCGCCAAAACGGTCGCATCGATGTTCACGACCGACCAGCCCGCCTCCGTCAGCCTTTCCCGCACCCGCTCAAGCAGCAGGATGCTGGAAATGCCCGCGTAGGCTGTGTCCGTATCGGGAAAGAGCTTACCAATGTCCCCCAGCGCCGCCGCGCCGAGCAGCGCGTCCATGACCGCATGGGTCAGCACATCGGCGTCGCTGTGGCCGAGCAAGCCCTTTTCATAGGGGATCTCCACGCCGCCAAGGATCAGCTTCCGCCCCTCGGTCAGGCGGTGAACATCATAACCGTGTCCGATGCGCAGGCCTGTCATTCTGCCGCTCCCTCCTCGCGCCGACGCAGGATCGCCTCGGCCAAAAGCAAATCAAACGGCGTGGTGATCTTGATGTTTTCCTCGTCGCCTTCTGTTAAGTAAACCGCCTTGCCAAGCCGCTCCACTGCGGCGCAATCATCCGTCAGTGTCACACCATCGGTCAGCGCGGACTGGAGCGCTGCCTTCAAAAGTCCTGCGTCGAACACCTGCGGTGTCTGCACCGCGAAAAGCATCGATCGCTCCGGCGTTCCGGTCACTCTGCCATCCTGTGCGGTCTTGATGGTATCATGCACCGGAACAGCGGGCGCCGCCGCGTCGCACGCGGCCGCGCGCAGCACCACGGCGTCAAACAGCGCCGGCGTCACGAAGGGGCGCGCCCCGTCCTGCACCGCCAGCAGCCTTGCGTCCTGTCTTGTCTCCAGCGCGGCGCGCAGCACGGATTCCATCCTTGTTGCGCCGCCCACGATCACCTTGATCGGCTTACGAAGCCCGTATACCTTGCACAGCTCCGCATAGGTCAGCAATTCCTCCTCACGCGCCGCGATCACGATCTCATCCACGCCCTCGGCGCGCTCGACCGCGAGCAGCGTATGCGCCAGCACAGGCATACCGCCCAGCGGCATGAGGAGCTTATTTTCCCCGCCCATGCGGCTCGAACTGCCGGCCGCGGCGATGATCGCCGAACAGGTCGGGCGAGCGGCGAAGGCTCCTTTTTTCAGCAGCCGGCCCAGCAGTCCCTTCATACGCCTGCCTCCGCCAGCATCGCGGCATTGACGCACTCCTCCGCGTCCGCATACTCTACGCCCTTTGAAAGCACGACCTCGGAGAGCAGGATCTGCTTGGCGTTATGCAGCATCTTGCGCTCGCCCGTGGAGAGTCCGCGCTCGCCGTCGCGGTGCATCAACGCCTTGATGACGCCTGCGACCTCCAGCAGGTCTCCGCTTTTGATGCGCTCCATATTCTCGCGATAGCGGTGGTTCCAGTTGGTCGTCATGTCCATGCTCAGCGCGGGAATCTGGGCGAGCACGCGCTCGATCTCTCCCGCCGGCAGCACCGCGCGGATGCCGATCATGTCACTGTTTTCCGTCGGGATCTTCAGCGTCAGGCCGGAGACAGGCATCCGAAATACATAAAAGCGCACAAGATTTTTGCCGATCTTCTCATCCACGATGCTCTCGATCACACCGGCCCCGTGCATCGGATGCACGATCTTATCCCCTACGCTGAACATGATGCCGCCTCCACTAATCAGATTTTGTTCACACAACGAGGCAAAATGCCCCAAAGGGTCATTTTCCCTCTGTATATAGTATAGCTCAAGCCTGAATTTTTTTCAAGTTTTTTCTTCTCATCCTTCAAAATCGCTTTAAATCGCGCATATAGCGCGCAAAAGGCGGTCCCTGCGGACCGCCTTTTTGCAGAAAGCTCTGATTTACTTGTTGCTCCTGCGCCAAATATGCATTTTCTCCGCGTCGGCGATGAGCTGCTCGCGGAAATCGGGGTGCGCAATGCCGATCAGCGCCTCAGCGCGCTCCCAAGTGGACAGGCCCTTGAGGTTGGCCATGCCGTACTCGGTGACGATGTAGTGTGTGCAGGAGCGCGGGTCGGTGCAGATGGAGCCGGGCGTCAGCGTGGGGACGATGCGGCTCTTGACCGTGCCATCCTTGCCGGTGACGGTGGAGGACATACAGATGAAGCTCTTGCCGCCCTTGGAAAGGTATGCGCCCATGGCGAAGTCAAGCTGGCCACCCGTGCCGGAGATGTGCTTGATGCCGGCGCTCTCGGCGTTGACCTGGCCGAAGAGGTCGCAGTCGATGGCGTTATTGATGGAGATGAAGTTATCGATCTGCGAGATCACATGAACGTCGTTCGTATAATCGACCGGCGCGCCCATGACCTCGGGGTTGCGGTCCATGTAGTCGTAGAGCTTTTGCGTACCGGCGGCGAAGGCAAAAACCTGACGGCCCTTGTCGAGCTGCTTGTGTTTGCCGGTGATCTTGCCCGCAAGCGCCATATCCACAAAGCCGTCCACATACATCTCGGTGTGGACAGAGAGGTCCTTGAGGTCGGACTGCGCGATCATCGAGCCGATGGTGTTCGGCATCCCGCCGATGCCGAGCTGCAGGCAGGCGCCGTTCGGGATCTGCGGCACGACGAGGTTTGCGACTGCGGTGTCCACCTCGGTCGGCGCGCCGCCCGCGCCGAGCTGCGCGACGGGGGGATTCTCGCCCTCGACGACCATATCGACGTCGGCAATGTTGATCTCGCAGCCGGTCAGGCCGTAGACCCACGGGAGGTTCTCGTTGACCTCAACGATGACCGTCTTGGCGCGCTCGAGCATATCCGCAAGGTGAGAACTTGCCAGCGCGTAGCTGAAGTTGCCGTGCTTGTCCATCGGCGTGACCTGGATCATAGCAACATCTACCATGGCATTGCCGTCACGGTAGAAGCGCGGCAGCTCGCTGTAACGCATGGGAGAGAAATATCCCATGCCCTTGGCGATGATCTTGCGGTCGATGCCGCTGCAATGCCAGGAATGCCAGGTGAAGTGCTCGCCGGCATCCTCCGCCTTGCAGATCTCAGGCATCCACATCGTCACGCCGCCGCGCACCTTGACATCGCACAGCTCGCTCTGACGGGCGGCAAGCGCCTTGTCGAGCGTGTAGGGGTGGTTCGTGCACCAGCCGTAGTCCACCCAATCGCCGCTCTTGACGGCTTTGACCGCCTCGGCGGCGCTGGTCAGCTTCTTCTGATAGAGTTCCTGAACACTCATCGTTGGTTTCCTCCTGAATAAATATGGTAAAGGGGTTTTGTTAAAACTTTGTCAACAGGCGTATTCTATCACACATCTTCCCGCTTGAAAAGCCCCAATTCCGAAACAGCGCAGAAAAAAGGACAGGCAATGCCTGTCCTTTTTCATTTCAGGGGAATTACTCCTCGACGGGAGCAGCCTCTTCCTCGGCGGCGGGTTCGAGCAGCGCACGGATGCTCAGGGAGATCTTCTTGTTCTCCTCGTCGATGGCGATGATCTTCGCGTCGACCTTATCGCCCTCGGCGAGGACATCGGAGGGCTTGTCGATGCGGCGATCGGCGATCTGAGAGATGTGGATCAGCCCGTCCACGCCGGGAACGACCTCGGCGAACGCGCCGAAGGTCATCAGCTTGACGACGCGAACATTGGCAACATCGCCGACCTTATAGGTGTTCATGAACACATCCCAAGGATTTTGGGTGCGATCCTTCACGCCGAGGGAGATCTTGCGCTTCTCGGGGTCGAAGGAGAGAACATAGACATCAAGATGATCGCCAACAGAAACGATCTCGGCAGGATTCTTGATGCGGCTCCAGCTCAGCTCGGAGATGTGGACCATGCCGTCCACGCCGCCAATGTCGACGAACACGCCGTAGCTGGTCATAGACTTGACCACGCCGTCATAGTGCTTGCCGACCTCAATGTTGGCCCAAACCTCAGCCTGCGCGGCCGCACGGGCCTCATTCTGCACGGCCTTGATCGAGCCGACGACGCGGCGGCGGGCACGGTTGACCTCGGTGATGCGCAGCTGCACACGCTGCTTGATGAGCTGGCCCAGGTCGCTGTCCTTGGGCAGACCGCTCTGAGAGGCGGGAACGAACACGCGCACGCCCTTGACGGACACGACGATGCCGCCCTTGTTCTCCTCGGTGACGATGCCCTCGAGCACGGTCTTGTTCTCAACGGCGGTCTCGATATCCTCCCACACCTTCACGGCGTCAAGGCGCTTCTTGGAAAGCGTGGCATAGCCCTCCACATCGTTGACGCGGACGATGTAAGTCTCGATCTCGTCGCCGACATGGACGATGTCCTCGACCTTGGCGTCGGGATCGCTGGAAAGCTCGCTGACGGGAATGTAGCCCGCCTGCTTGCAGCCCAGGTCGACCTGGATCTCGGTCGTACCGATGGCCGTGACGATACCGGTCACCTTATCTCCTGTATTTAAAGTCTTAAAAGATTTGTCGAGCATTTCTTCGAAGGTCTCGTTACCTTCAATGGTCTTGATTTCTTCCGTCATGGTTGCATATACCTCCTTAATGATGCCCGCAGGAGTGGAGGCACCAGCCGTCAGGCCCGCAACAGTACAGCCATGAAACATGTCCGGCGAGAGCTCGTCGGCGTCCTCAATCTGATAGACGCGCGTGCAGTTCTCTTTGCAGATTTCCGTCAAATGTCTGGTGTTAGCGCTTTTCCGGTCTCCGACCACCACCATCACGTCCGCCGAAGAAGCGATCTCCGCCGCCTCCGATTGACGCTTTTGCGTAGCATTGCATATTGTATCATCAATTTTCAGATTTGTACACTCTTTTTTTAGAAATTTCACGCAACTTTCCCAAAGCGCACGAATACAGGTGGTCTGCGCGACCATCGTTATGGGCAAATCGGCAATTTCCGCCGTTTCCTCCGCCCAATTTGCAACTTCTTCGGCGTTTCCGAAGATCCTTGCGCCCCTGCACCAGCTTGCGATGCCCTGCACCTCGGGATGGTCGTGCTCGCCGATGATGACGACCTGCCGCCCCGCGGCCTCGGCCTCGGTGACAAGTATTTGGATGTGCCGCACGTTCGGGCACGTCGCGCTGACGATCTCCGCGCCGCGTGCCTGCAGCTCCTCCAGCACCTCCCGGCTCTCGCCGTGGGAGCGGATGAGCACCGTCTCCCCCGCTGCCGCCTCCCCGGGCGACGCGATCAGACGCATTCCCTCGCGCTCCAGCTCCGCGACGACATTGGCGTTGTGGATAACGCTCCCGAGCATCGCGCCGCCATGCGCCTTGGCCGTTTCGTGCGCGAGCGCGACCGCGCGCTCCACGCCGTAGCAGAAGCCCGCGGTCTTAGCAAGAATGACCCTCACAGCGGCGCGCCTCCCACCGCCTGACCGCCGAGCGCATACGCCTCGCGCAGCACATCGTCCGCGACCTTCTGCAGCTCCTCGGAGGTCCCGCGCCGTCCCGTGATCTGCGGCACATACGGCTCGCCGAAAATGATCGTCGTCTTGCGAAACATTCTCTTCTTCCCGTCCGCGAACACCGGAACGAGCGTCGCGCCCGAGCGCACGCCGATCATCGCGATGCCGGAATGGGCGTGCGCCGGCAGACCATCGTGGTAGCCCACGCCATCGTGAATGGTCGTTCCCTCCGGGAAAATGAGCAGATTTTCGCCCTCGTGGATGACCTTCATCGCGGTCTTGACCGCTTGGATGTCCGCTCCCTCGCGGTTGACCGGAAACGCCCCCAGCGCGCGGAGGATGCGGCCGAACAAGCGGTTCTGGAACAGCTCCTCCTTCGCCATGAAATGCAGGCGGTAGTTGATCGGCAGGCAGATGCCGATGAGCACAGGGTCAAGATCGCTTGCGTGGTTCGGACAGAGCAGTGCGCCGCTTTTCGGCAGGTTCTCTATCCCTTTGACCTCGATGCGGTAAAGTAGGCGCAGCACCTGCGCAAGCACCCAAACGATACCGAAAAAAATATAGTTCATTGCACCCTCTCACGGATCAGCGCAAGCAGCGCCTCCCGGCTTTCATCAAAATTCAGCGCGGAGGTGTCCACGATCACCGCGTCGGGCGCCGCCTTGAGCGGCGCCGCCGCACGGTGCGAATCGTTGTAGTCACGCTCGTTGAGCTCACGCAGCACCTCTTCATAGGGCTTGGGCGTGCCGCGCCGTTCCAGCTCGAGACAGCGGCGCTGCGCGCGCACCTCAGCGGAGGCCGTCAGGAAAATTTTCACCTCGGCGTCCGGCAGCACGACCGTGCCGATGTCGCGCCCGTCCATGATGACGCTGTGCCTGCGCGCCAGTTCGCGCTGCATCTCCAAAAGATAGGCCCGCACCGCCGGCAGCGCCGACACGGCGCTCGCATACATTGAGATCTCCGGCAGGCGGATCTCGCGCGTTACATCGCGGCCGTTGAGCAGCATGTGCTGCTCTCCGTCCGATTCGTACCGCATGGCAATGTCCAGCTCCGGCAGGAGCGCGCGCACTGCGTCCTCGTCACGCGGCTTGATGCCGCGCTGCTGCACGGCACAGCCGATGGTGCGGTAGATCGCGCCCGTATCGACATACAAAATGCCAAGCTGTTCCGCGATCGCCTTGGCGAGTGTGCTCTTCCCCGCGCCGGAGGGGCCGTCCACCGCGACGGCGTAGTGTTTTTCGGGTGTCATCGTCTGTTCTCCCTTTGTTCTGTATGTAAAGTAGTTTCCTTTTATATCTCTTGCAAATACTCCGCCGCCGCTTCTCCGGCAGCTTTTCCGGTCGCCCATGCGATCTGCAAATTAAAGCCGCCTGTGTAGGCGTCCACATCGATTAGTTCGCCGGCAAAATACAACCCCATGATCTTCTTCGACGCCATGGTCCTTGGGTCGATCTCCCCGACCTTGACGCCGCCGGAGGTAATGATGGCATTCTCCACCGGCATAGGCTCCAAAATGTCGATGCTCCAGTGCTTGAGCAGTGTGCGCAGCGCGGCGCGCTGCTCGCGCGTGAGGTCATGCACTTTCTCGTGCGGCGGGATGCCGGAGCGCTCCACCGCCGCGGGAATGAGCTTTTGCGGCAGCAGCTCTCCGAGCGCGTTGCGAAAATCGCTGTTCGCGTGCTTCTGAAAATCCGACAGCAGGCGCTTATCAAGCTGCTGCTCGTCCAGCGCCGGCTTGAGGTCAAGCTCCAGGCGGTAGTGTTTTTTGTCAAAATGCCGCATGTGCGCCGAGGACGAGAGCACCAGCGGGCCGGACACGCCGAAGTGGGTGAAGAGCATCTCGCCGAAATCGGTGTAGATCTTCTTCCCGTTTTCAAATACGCTCAATCCCACATTCCGCAGGCTCAGCCCTTGCAGCGCCGCGCAGCCGTCCGCGCGCAGCGGAACGAGCGAACCGCTCAGCGGCGTGACCGTATGCCCGAGCATCGCCGCCATGCGGTGTCCGTCGCCGGTCGAGCCTGTGCCGTGGTAACTCACACCGCCTGTCGAGAGCACGACCGCGCCCGCGCCATAGGTCTGCTTTTCTCCCTTGACGCTGCAGACCGCGCCGTCCTCTTCCGTCAGCACACACAGCGCACGGTCGCGCACAATCGTAACGCGCAGCCTCTTCAGCTCCCGCTCCAGCGCGGCGGACACATCGAAGGCACGGTCCGACACGGGGAACACCCGCCGACCGCGCTCGACCTTGAGCGGCACACCGAGCCCCTCAAAGAAGGCCATGGTGTCCCGCCCGTCGAAACGGGAAAAGGCCGAGTAGAGAAAGCGCCCGTTCTGCGGCACATTCGCCAGCAGCTCCTCGCAACTTGCGTCGTTCGTCACATTGCAGCGGCCCTTGCCGGTGATGTTGAGCTTTTTTCCCAGCCGCTCATTCGGCTCGAGCAGCGTAACGGCGGCTCCGGCACGCGCAGCGCAGATCGCCGCCATCATACCGGCGGCTCCGCCGCCGATCACCACAAGCTGTTTATTCATCTTCGACCTTACCGAAAATGCCGAAGCGATCCCAGACATGCTCCAGCTCGCTGAAGGTCGCGGAGATGTCAGTCTCCTGCTTCTGTGCGGAGGCAAGGATCAGCGCGTTGAGCATACTCATCGGCGCGGCGAGCGAGTCGACGAACGAGATCATCTCGTTGCGCACCAGCAGCGAGCCAGAGGACATCTGATACACCGGCGACATCTCGCTGTCGGTCACGCCGATGATGGTCGCGCCGCGGTCCTTGGCGTACTGCACGGTCTTGAGTGCCAGCTCGGAATAACGCGGGAAGCAGATGGCAATGACCACATCGCCCGGCCCCACGCGGAAGAGCTGATCGAAGGTGCCGGCCGCGCCGCCCTGCACCTGTGTCACATTGTCATAGATCAGGCGGAAATAGAAATTGAGGTAGCCCGCCAAAAACGATGAGGAGCGGAAGCCCACAATGTAGATGTGCTTCGCCTGCGCGATGATGTCTACCACCTGGCCGAACTCCGCACCGTCGGTCTGATCCATTGCCATGCGGATCTTCTCCATATCGCGCTGGAGCACATTGGTCACGAGGTCACTGCCGCTCAGCTCGCCCTCCGACGCCTTGATACGCTGGATGCTCGTGAGCTTGCCGCGGATCATCTCCTGCAGGGCGCGCTGCATACTCGGATAACCGTCGTAGCCGAGCTGCGTGGCAAAGCGCACCACAGTCGACTCGCTCACCTGCACAGTCTTGCCGAGGCGGCTCGCGGTCATGAAAGCAGCCTTGTCGTAATCCTCCAAAATAAAGCGGGCAATGAGCTTTTGCCCCTTGGAAAAGCTGCTCATATTTTTCTCGATGGTATGTAAGATATTTTTCGCCATGATCTCTTCCTCACTTCTCTTCCTCAAATGCGCGGACCTCGTCCGCGGTCAGCTCGCGCCAACTGCCCTCCGGCAGAGCGCCGAGCGATAAAGTATGCTCCCGCACACGCCGCAGGCGCTTGACATGAAGCCCAACGGCAGCACACATCCGCCGAATCTGGCGGTTTTTTCCCTCGTGGATGGTGATGGACAGCTCTGCGGTCTCCTTCCCCTTACGCAGCATCCGCACCCTTGCGGGATCGATCGGCTCTCCATCGAGCGAGCGCAGCGCGGCGAGCCGCGCCGCCGCATTCTCGACCTCGCCCGCCACCGTGACCTCATAGGTCTTTTCGACCTCATGGCTCGGATGCAGGATCCGCTGCGCCCAGGCCCCGTCGTTGGTGAAAAGCAGCAAGCCCTCGCTTTCAAGGTCCAGCCGCCCGACCGGATAGACGCGCGCGCCGCAGTCTGCGACCAGCTCCGCCGCCGTCAGGCGTCCCCGCTCGTCGCTGAGCGTGGTGACATAGCCGCGCGGCTTATTGAGCATCAGGTAGAGTCTGCGCTCCGACGGCACGATGGGTACGCCGTCCACGCAGATCTCGTCCTTTTTCATGTCGGCGCTCTGCCCGACCGTCGCCGTCACACCGTTGACGCGCACACGCCCCGCGGCGATCCATTCCTCCGCCGTCCGGCGGGAGCACAGTCCCGCCGCGGCGATCAGCTTTTGTAAACGCTCCGCCAGTGCAAAGCACCTCTTTTCCTCAGCCTGTCCGGCCGAACAGCCGCTCAAACAGGCTCGGTTTTCTCTCCACCGCGACCGCCGCCGCGCAGACGAGCGGCACACGCCCCAGCTCGATCCCGTTCAGGGAGACCGTCAGCTCTCCGACTGTCTGCCCCGCCGCAAGCGGTGCGGTCAGATCCTCCGGCAGTCTGGCCGAGACTGCCAGCTCCTCCCCTGCCGTCAACGGATAGAAGAAGCTCTCCCCTGCCGCCAGCGGCACACTTTCCTTCTCGCCGCCGTGCACCGGCGCGAGAACATATTCCTCGCCGCGCAAAACGGCACAGCGGCGCTCATAGGCGGCAAAGCCGTAGTCATACAGCGCCGCGTGATCCGCCCAGTCCTCGCGGTCGCGGAGCGTCACAGCGATGAGCCGCAGCCCGCCGCGCTCGCAGCAGGTCACAAGCGTGCGGCCGGCCTTATCCGTATAGCCGGTCTTGAGACCGATGCAGCCCTCGAGCGAGGCGAGCAGCTTGTTGTGATTTCCCAGCATCCGCTCGCCCACCGCCGCCGTTTTGGTCGAGGCGATGCGCGCAAAGGTCGGCTCGCGCATGGCGCAGGCCGCAAGGCGCGCCATGTCCAGCGCGCAGGAATAATGTCCCTGCGCGTCCAAGCCACTCGGATTTTGAAACGCTGTGTGCGTCATGCCGAGCGCGGCGGCTTTTTCATTCATTTTCGCAACAAAGCATTCTGTCCCGCCGCCGCAGTGGTCGGCGATGCACTCCGCCGCGTCGTTTCCCGACGGCAGCAGCAGTCCGTAGAGCAAATCCTCCAGCGTCAGCACCTCGTCCGCGCGCAGATACATAGACGAGCCTTCCTTCAAGTGATTTTGCTTTACAGTCACTTTGTCCGAAAGGCTCCCGCTCTCCAGCGCCACGAGCGCAGTCATGATCTTCGTCGTGCTGGCGATGGCCAGCTCCCGCTCGATGTTCTCCCCTGCCAGCACCCGTCCGCTTTCGGCGTCGATCAATATGAACGCCTCCGCGCCGGTGCGCGGCGCGCTCTGCGCCGCGGCGCAGTCCACACAGCCGAGCAGGCTGCACACAGCCAGCAGAAAAGCTGTCCTCTGCCGCACGAAATGCTTCAACCTTCGTCACCCTTTTTCTCAGAATGACATCAGTATGCCCGCATTTACATGAATTCTTTCTCTTCCTTTTTCCGGCTGAAAAAGCCCTCCATGCGGTCGATGAGCTGCGGCGCCATCTCCAGCACGCGGTCGACCGTCGCCGTCGCAGGGACGGCCACCGGCATGATGCGCGTCTGTCCGTCCTTGATGACGAGGAAGGCCACGGGATCGATTTTCACGCCGGCACCCGCGCCGCCGCCGAAACGCTCGCCGGGCTGACCGTAGGTGCCGCCGCCGCTGCCGAAACCAAAGCTCATGCGGGAGATCGGGATGAGCGTCACGCCGTCCGGCGTGGTGATCGGCTCGCCGATGATCTCGTTGGAGTCCACCATCTCGCGGATCTTCTCCATCGTGCTGCCCATCATCTCGGTCAAGGGATTTTTCTCCTTGTTTTCCATGTTTTCCATGATGATCTTCCTTTCTATGCTGTCCGTTTTTCGGTTTTTTCCGTTTCCTTCACCGCAGATGTTGCTTTCGGCTGTGGGTCGTTTTGGTGCGCCCTGCGATAACGCAGGAACCATCTTCTCACCGGCATCGCCAGCGTGAGAAGGATCGCAAGCACGTCGCACACACGCAGCGACACGCCGACCGTCCCCTTTGCGCTCGTTTCACTTTTCTCAAAGTCCGTGCCAAGATAGATGGAGGGCTTTGGGATATCAAACAGCTCCTCCAAATTCGGTATCAGCGTCCACAGCACCGCATTCGCGTAGCCGTAGGTCTGTGCCACCTCGGCGGGATCATCGCCCGCAAAGACGACGCTGAGCTCCAGCGGGTCGATGCGCGTGCGCTTGCAGGTGTGGCGGAGCGTCCGCTTCAAGGCGTTCAGCATCGTCCTCGCAAGGTCGCGCCACTCGGCAAAGCTGAGCTTCGGCAGCTTACGCTGCCTTGCCGCCTTCGGTTTTTCCTCCGTTTGCGGCATTTTTTCGGCTTCGTTTGTTTTTTCTGTTTTCTTTTTCGGCAGGATCGTCCGCTTGACCGGACCGACGCGCAGCCGCACGCACAGCGTCTCGCCGAAATCGACGACCACGCCCACACGCAGGAGCAGGAGGAGCAGCAAAATGAGCAAAACGATGCCGATGCTCTTCAGCGCCGTCATGGTCAAGCCCCCTCCCATTTGCGTTTCTCCGCGCTTTTATTCCTTCTCTACATCCGTTTCGCTCTCCGCGGCGGCGGTGAGCTGCGCAGGATCAAGGATCGCGCCGTCCGCGTCCAGCCGAAGCTGTCCGTCCGCCTCAAGCCCCGGCATCTCCGGCAGCTCTTCAAGCGACGCAAGGTGGAAGACACGCAGAAATTCCTTCGTCGTGCGGTAGAGCCGCGGCCGCCCCGGGACCTGGAGCCGCCCGCACTCCTCGATGAGTCCGCGCTCGTGCAGAAGCCCCATCGTGTACGAGCTGTCCACGCCGCGCACCTGATCGACATAGGCGCGGGTGGTCGGCTGATAGTATGCGATGATGGTCAGCACCTCCAGCGCGGGCTGGGAGAGCTTGGCGGGCTTTCGGATCTCAAACGCCTTGCGGATAATGTCCGCGTAATCCGGCGCGGAGCAGAGCTGCCAGCAATCCTCCATGCGCACAAGGCGGATGCCGCGGCGTTCATAGGCGTAATAGTCGCCCAACTCCTGCAGGACCTGCTCGGCGGTCGGCTTGTCCAGTCCGAGCGCAAGGCAGATGCGGTCGATATTCACCGGCTCGCCGGCGGCAAAGAGGATGCCCTCCATCGCCGAGCGAACCTCGTGTAAATCCATTGTTTCCAAAGCCATACGATCCTCACAATGTAAAAGTTTCCGGCGCGTTCTTCTCGCAGTCCACCGTGCAGTCCGTTTCGCCGCCCGCAAGACGGATCACGCTTGCACGGCACAGCTCCAGCACCGCCATAAAGGTCGCCACGATCTCGCTGCGGCTCTTCGCCCCGCGGAAGAGCAGCAAAAAGCGCGTGATGCCGTAGTGCTTGAGCCGCTGCACGATCTCGCCCGCCTTGTCGGAGACCGAGTACGGCTCGCGCTGAACGATCTGCTCGAAGGCCGCGCGCGGCGGCAGGGCCAGCTTCTCCGCGCGGTCGAAGATCGACTGCATGGCAAGCACAAGGTCAGCCTTCTCGTGGTCGTATTCATAAATTTTCCCGCGCTCCATCGGCTCGGGATTCTTCGTCATCGTATTGCGCCCAAACTCGCTCATCGGCCCCAGCGTTTCCGTCAGCGTGCGGATGCGCAGATAGGTGTCCTTTTGCTGTCGCTCCTTCAAGGATGCGATGAGCTGCTCCATCTCGCTCTGCGCCTCTTCATCCTCAATAGACAGCAGCATCCGCGTTTTGATGTACATCAAATGCGCCGCCATCGTGATGAATTCGCTCGCCACCTCAAGGTCAAGCTGCTTGCGCTGCTCGAGATAGGCAAGGTACTGCTCTAAAATGAGCGCGATGGGGATGTCCTGTATTTCGATCTTATTTTTTGAGAGCAGGAACAAAATGAGGTCGAGCGGGCCTTCAAAGTCTTGCAGCTCCTCCGCCGAGCGCTCATGCACCACGCCCTCGAGCTTGAAAATAGGGTTGTCCATGAAAGAAACTCTCCGTTTTCCTTACGATAGAATCCAGTTCACCAAAAATGCGAACACGCCGTCAATGGCTGTGCTGAGCACGCTATCGCCCACGCCGAGCCAAACCAGCACAAGCAGCACGACCATGCCGTATTTTTCGTAGCGCATGAGCGTCTCATACGCCCGATCCGGCAGAAAGGCAAAGAGCACCTTCGAGCCGTCGAGCGGCGAGATGGGGATAAGATTGAAAAGCCCCAAGCCAACGCTCAAATACGCCGTCGTAATCAGAAAGTTGAACAGCAGCTCACTCCGGTACGCACCGCCAGTAAGCGTGAAAAACGGTTTTGCGCAGAAAAGCGCTAGAACCGCCAATACGAAATTCGATACCGGCCCAGCGAGCGCGGTCAACGCCATGCCCTGCTTGGGCTTTTTGAAATAGCGCATATCCACCGGCACCGGCTTTGCCCAGCCGAAGCCGAGCAAAAGCATACACGCAAGGCCCACCCAGTCGATGTGGTGCAGCGGGCTAAGGCTCAGCCGATGCTCCCGTTTCGCGGTCGGATCTCCGAGCGCGTAGGCCGCGAGGCCGTGACAGGTCTCGTGGACCGTCAGGCATAAAAAGACGGCGATCAAACGCATCAGCGCTGACAGCATTGCCGAAAGATCAAGTGAATTCCAAAGATCAGTAAGCGTCCCCAACGCAATCTCTCCTGCGAAAAAATTCATCTTTGGGCGCTCTCGCCCGATAAGTTTATTTATTATAGCATTTTTCATGCACCTTTACAAGGATTTTTGCAATTTTTATTGCATCTTCCCTGCAAAAATAAAGCTCCGCTTTTTCGTCGTTCTGCACAAAGAAAAGAGACCGGACAGTTGTCCGATCTCTTTGTCATTTTTTCTGTGGAGCCTTAGCCCTTGATCATAGAAGCGATCTCAGCCGCGAAGTCTTCCTGCTTCTTCTCGATACCCTCGCCCTTCTCAAAGCGGACGGCGTCGACAAATTCGAGCTTACCGCCGAGCTTCTTGGCGGCGTCAGCGATATACTGCTCGACCGTGCCGGTGAACACATCGCCGCGGACGAACTCCTGCTGGAGCAGGCAGTTCTCGGAATAGAACTTGTTGAGCTTGCCCATGACGATCTTCTCACGGACCTGCTCGGGCTTGCTGGCCATCTTGGGATCGTTGGCCATTTGGGCCATCATGATCTTCTTCTCCTCGTCGAGAATGTCCTGAGAGACCTGGCTCTTGTCCCAGAAGCGGGGGTTGAGCGCCGCGATCTGCATGGCGACATCCTTAGCGATCTCGCTGGCGTCGATGCCGCCGTCGACCTTGAAGTTGACGAGCACACCGATCTTGCCGCCGGCATGGATATAGGGCGTGGAAGCATTCTCAGAGAAGCGCGCAAAGCGGCGGACCTGAATGTTCTCGCCGATGACGAGAACCATCTCCTGACGCTCCTGCTCAACGGTACGGCCGTTGCCGTAGGGCGCGGCCATGAGAGCCTCGAGATCCTTGGGGTTTTCCTTGGCGACGACATCGGCGACGCCCTTGACAAAGGCCTGGAACTTCTCGTTCTTGCCGACGAAGTCGGTCTCGGCATTGACCTCGACCACGACGCCCACGCCGTCAACGACGGTGGCGTAGGCCATGCCCTCGGCGGCAACGCGGCCTGCCTTCTTCGCGGAGGCGGCAAGGCCCTTCTCGCGCAGGTACTCGATCGCCTTGTCGATGTTGCCGTCGCACTCGGCGAGCGCCTTCTTGCAGTCCATCATGCCCACGCCGGTCAGTTCACGCAGGTTCTTTACATCAGCAGCACTAATAGCCATATTCTTGTCCTCCTTGTAAAAATCAGGCTTCCGCCTCAGCCTCGCCCTCGGCCTTTTCCGCCGCGGCTTCCTCGGTGACCTCGCCCTGCTTGCCCTCGATCATGGCGTTGGCCATCACGGAGGCGATGAGCTTGATGGCGCGGATGGCGTCATCGTTGCCGGGGATGGGATAGTCGATCTCGTCGGGATCGCAGTTGGTATCGGCGATGGCGACAACGGGAATACCGAGCTTGTGGGCCTCAGCGATGGCGTTGCGCTCCTTGCGGGTATCGACGATGAACAGCGCGCCGGGCAGCTTCTTCATGTCCTTCACGCCGCCGAGGTACTTCTCGAGCTTCTCGATCTCGCCGAGGTGCTTCATAACTTCCTTCTTGGGCAGCATATCGAAAGTGCCGTCCGCCTGCATGGTCTTGAGCTGGTTGAGGCGGTCCACGCGGGTGCGCATGGTCTTGAAGTTGGTCATCATGCCGCCGAGCCAGCGGGCATTGACATAATACATATTGCAGCGCAGAGCCTCGTCGCGGATAGCCTCCTGCGCCTGCTTCTTGGTGCCCACAAACAGCAGGGACTGGCCGTTCTCGGAGATGCTGCGAACGAAGTTATAGGCCTCCTCGAGCTTCTTGACGGTCTTCTGCAGGTCGATGATATAGATGCCGTTGCGCTCCGTGTAGATGTAGGGAGCCATTTTGGGGTTCCAGCGGCGGGTCTGATGACCGAAGTGGACGCCTGCCTCGAGCAGGGCTTTCATGGATACGACATTTGCCATTGTTCTGTTGTTTCTCCTTCAAAATTTAGTTTTACCTCCGAAGCCTTCATCCCCCCTGCCAACCTTTGGCACAGACAGGAAGTCGGGTCTCCGTGCGGAATACCCGAGCAGTTTACCATATTTATTCCCGAATTGCAAGGCTTTTTTCCAAGGAAACCATAAAAAATCACCGTTTTTTCGTCTTTTTCACAGTCTTCTCCGTCTTCCCCGCCGGTCACGGCGCGGCATCTCACGCTGCGGGAAGGGTTTATCGACCAAAATGATGTCGTCCCCCACCTGTCGGATGCACTCCCACGGGATATAATATTCCTCGCCGCGCCCGAAGAGGCCGAAAAAGCGAAACGGCCCCGGCACGATCAGCGCGAGCATCTGCCCTTCGGGCAGTCGGCACTCCACATCGCCCACATAGCCCAGACGGCAGCCGTCGCAGATGTTGATGACCTCCTTGCAGCGAAGGTCGGTAAATCGGCAGTCCATACGCTCCCTCCTGTTCCCTGTCATTCTATTCACGCACAGGGAAGTCCTATCCCGCGAAAAAATCCATCGAAGTGCGGCGAACGATAAAAAATATCCCCGCCGCCGCGCGGTATGTTTCGCCCCGCCGCGGAAATAATGAGAGCATCAAGCACGGGGAGGGCGGTACGATGCTCGGCAAGGTGGAGATCTGCGGCGTGAACACGGCAAAGCTGCCGACGCTCAGGGCGGATGAGATGACCGAACTGCTGCGGCGCAGCCGCGCGGGCGATACGAACGCGCGGGAAATGCTCATTCAAGGAAATCTTCGGCTGGTGCTTTCGGTCATCCAGCGATTCGCGGGGCGCGGCGAGAACGCCGACGACCTCTTTCAGGTCGGCTGCATCGGGCTCATCAAAGCCATCGACAATTTTGACATTTCGCAGAATGTCCGCTTCTCGACCTACGGCGTTCCCATGATCATCGGCGAGATCCGGCGGTATCTGCGCGACAACAGCGCCATCCGCGTCAGCCGCTCGATGCGCGACACCGCCTACCGCGTTTTGCAGGCGCGCGAAAAGCTCCAGCGCGAGAACCAGCGCGAGCCGACCGTTGAGCAGATCGCCAAGGAGCTGGACATCCCGCGCGAGGAGGTCGTCCTTGCGATGGACGCGGTGGTCGATCCGGTCTCCCTCTTCGAGCCCATCTACTCCGACAGCGGCGACAGCGCCTGCGTGATGGATCAGGTGCGCGACACGCGCAATACCGATGAAAATTGGCTCGACCAGATCGCCCTGCGCGAGGCCGTGGACAAGCTCACGCCGCGCGAGCAGCGCATTTTGGCCATGCGCTTTTGCGACGGCAAAACACAGATGGAGGTCTCCGGCGAGATCGGCATTTCGCAGGCGCAGGTCTCGCGGCTGGAGAAGAACGCCATCAGCGCCATTCGCAAAAGTCTTTGAGCGGATAGCACAGCTTATACCGGGCTGTGCTATTTTTCATGCCATCCCGTCCGATTTTGCTTGACTTTTTCACTCTTCCCTCTATAAAATACTCATAGCAGACAGTTTTTACTGCACCGCTTATCCCAAAATTCACAGAACGGAAGTGTTCCTCATGCAATACGATATTGCCATCATCGGCGCAGGTCCCGGCGGCATCTTCTCCGCCTACGAGCTTATCAAGCTCTCCCCCGCTCTCAAGGTTGCCGTGTTCGAGGCAGGTCACAGCCTCGAAAAGCGCCGCTGCCCCATCGACGGCAAGAAGGTCAAAAGCTGCATCGGCTGCAAAAGCTGCTCGATCATGAGCGGCTTTGGCGGCGCTGGCGCGTTTTCCGACGGCAAGTACAACATCACCAACGATTTCGGCGGCACGCTCTACGAGTACATCGGCAGGCAGCAGGCGCTCGACCTCATGCACTATGTCGATGAGATCAATATGCTCTACGGCGGCGAGGGCACAAAGCTCTACTCCACCGCCGGCTCACAGTTTAAAAAGCTCTGCATCCAGCACAAGCTCAAGCTGCTCGACGCCTCCGTGCGCCACCTCGGCACGGACATCAACTATGTGGTTCTCCAAAATCTCTACAACGAGCTCAAGGATAAGGTCGATTTCTACTTCGATACCCCTGTGCAGGCGATCGAGGCGAAGAACGGCGTCTTCACAGTCGTCTGCGGCGGCGCGCATTACGAGTGCGAACAGTGCATCGTTTCCGTCGGGCGCAGCGGCAGCAAATGGATGGAGGGCGTGTGCCATGCGCTCGACATCCCCACCAAGTCCAACCGCGTGGACCTCGGTGTGCGCGTGGAGCTGCCGGCGGTCGTGTTCTCCCACCTCACGGATGAGCTTTACGAGAGCAAGATCGTCTACCGCACGGAAAAGTTCGAGGACAATGTGCGCACCTTCTGCATGAACCCGCACGGCATCGTCGTCAACGAGAACACCAACGGCATCGTGACGGTCAACGGCCACAGCTACGAGGACGAGGCGATGCAGACCGAGAACACCAACTTCGCGCTCCTTGTCGCCAAGCATTTCTCCGAGCCGTTCCACGACTCCAACGGCTACGGTGAGAGCGTCGCCCGCCTTTCCAATATGCTCGGCGGCGGCGTGATCGTCCAGCGCTTCGGCGACCTCGTGCGCGGACGGCGCAGCACGGTCAAGCGCATCGAGGAGGGCCTTGTCACGCCGACGCTCGCCGCCACACCGGGCGATTTGAGCCTTGTGCTGCCCAAGCGCATCCTCGACGGCATCATCGAGATGATCTATGCCCTCGACAAGATCGCTCCCGGCACGGCGAACGACGATACGCTGCTCTACGGCGTGGAGGTCAAGTTCTACAACATGGAGGTCGCGCTCGACGAGCACCTTGAAACCGCACACCGCGGGCTCTATGTCATCGGCGACGGCAGCGGCATCACCCACTCCCTCTCCCACGCCTCGGCCAGCGGCGTCTTTGTCGCGCGGGACATTCTCGCAAAGCGGGCGTAAGCGGCAGGTCCATCATAAGCAGTCAAAAAATCTCCCGACCGAAAAACGGTCGGGAGATTTTTGTATCATCGCTGTACCGCTCAGACCTTGAAGCTGTCCTTGAGTGTGACGGAGCGGTTGAACACCAGATGCTCGGCAGAGCAATCCTTATTGTCAAGGCAGAAGTAGCCCAAGCGCATAAACTGGAAGCTCGGCGCGGTCTTGCCCTGTTTCTCGGTTTTGTCGTACTCCGCTGCCACATCGCGCATACGAGCCTCGACCTTGCAGCCAGTGAGCGTTTCGAGGGAATCGGGATTCATGCAGGCGAGGAAATCCTTGTCCGCACCGTCGGGCGCGGGATCGCTGAAGAGTTCGCTGTAAACACGCACCTCGGCGTCGATGGCGGTGGCGGCATCCACCCAGTGGAGCGTCGCGCCCTTGACCTTGCGGCCGTCGGCGGGGTCGCCGCCGCGGGAGTCGGGGTCATACTCAGCGGCGATCTCGGTCACATTGCCGTTTTCGTCCGTTTCGTATCCAACGCACTTGATCAGATATGCGCCCTTCAAGCGGCACTCAGGGCCGCCGGGGAACAGACGCTTATACTTGGGGATCGGCTCGGCCATAAAGTCGTCCGCCTCGATCCAGCACTCGCGGGAGAAGGTGATCTCATGCGTTCCGGAGGCGGGGTCGGTCGGATTGTTCTCGACCTCGAAGGTCTCGCTCTTGCCCTCGGGGTAGTTCGTGATGACAAGCTTTACGGGATGCAGCACACCCATCGTGCGCTCGGCGGAGGCGTTGAGATCCTCGCGCAGGCAGTGCTCAAGGAAGGCGTACTCCACCACACTCGCGCTCTTGGCAACGCCGATGCGGTCGCAGAAGTTACGGATGGACTTGGGCGTAAAGCCGCGGCGGCGCAGGCCGCAGAGCGTCGGCATCCGCGGGTCGTCCCAGCCGGAGACAATGCCCTCCTCAACGAGCTTGCGGAGCTTGCGCTTGCTCATCACCGTGTGGTCGATGCCAAGGCGGGCAAACTCGATCTGACGCGGCTTGCAGGGTACGGAAACATGATCCACCACCCAATCATAGAGCGGGCGGTGCGCCTCAAACTCCAGCGAGCAGAGGGAGTGCGTAATGCCCTCGAGCGCGTCCTGAATGGGATGGGCGAAATCGTACATCGGGTAGATGCACCACTTGTCGCCCTGACGGTGATGGTGCATATAGCGGATGCGGTAGATGACAGGGTCGCGCATATTGAAGTTGCCGCTGGCAAGGTCGATCTTTGCGCGCAGGGTACGGCTTCCCTCGGGAAATTCGCCGTTCTTCATGCGCTCAAAGAGGTCAAGGTTCTCCTCCACATCGCGGTCGCGGTAGGGGGAAACGGCGGGCTTGCCGATGTCGCCGCGATACTCCCTCGCCTCCTCAGGCGTGAGGTCGCAGACATAGGCGAGGCCCTTTTTGATCAGCTCGACGGCGTACTCATAGTCCTTTTCAAAATAGTCGCTGCCATAGAAGAAGCGGTCGCCCCAGTCAAAGCCGAGCCAATGAATATCCTCTTTGATGGCGTCGACGAACTCGACATCCTCCTTGGTGGGGTTGGTATCGTCCATACGCAGGTTGCACAGGCCGCCGAAGCGCTCGGCGGTGCCGAAGTCGATGGTCAGCGCCTTACAGTGGCCGATGTGCAGATAGCCGTTCGGCTCGGGCGGAAAACGGGTGTGGACCTGCTGACCCTGGAAGCGACCACCCTCCGCAATATCCTCTTCGATAAAGGCGTCAATAAAATTTTTGCCTTCGCTCTCAGCGACGGCGGTCTTGACTTCCTCAGCCATACTGGACCCTTCCTTTCTTCGCGCCTGCCTGCGGCAGGCAAAAAATAATATTTAATTATAACTTCTTTCCGCTTCGTTTGCAAGCATTTTATCGCGGGATTCCGCGAAATGTGAGATAGCATAATGATTGCAGAAAAGGATTTAACATCTTTTTCTGCAATATTTTTTTATTTCGCCGCAGAAAAGCGGAGAGGAATGAGGTGAAAAGCGGATGAAAACCATGACGATGCAGGACCGGCAAACGCTGGCGCGCCGTTACGCGGCCGGTGAGAATGTCACGAGGATCGCAGTCGATCTCGGAATGTCTGCTGCAGCCGTCTACGCGGAGCTGCGGCGCGGATACACCGGCGGCCTCGATGGGAACAAGCGCCGCGAGTACGATCCGGAGCTTGGCCTGACGAGATACCAGGAGAGCCTTGCAAACCGCGGCCGCAGAAAAGCCGCCACAAAATAACAGGAGGAAAGAAACATGAATGAGACTGGAAAGACCATGAGGGTAACGGAGAAACACATTGGCGACGAGGTGGAGATCACCATCCGAAAGACAGCCGGAAACGAGAAGTGCAAGTGCAAGATCACGGCGAACAATGCCGCATCCGCGATCAATGGCATCTGCATCATCGTGCAGGAGTACGCGAGTGCTCTGCAGCTTCCCGCGCTGAACGTCTTAGCGGTGATGGCGGCGCTGATGGCAGATCCGGAATCCGAGCACGGAGCAATGAAAGAGGAAGCGAAAGAAAGCGAGGCGGCGGAATGATGGAGACGAGAGAGATCACCGTGACGATCCACCGCGAACCGGAGAAGCGGGACGACCTGCTCGCGACGCTTTTGATCGTCGTCCTCGCGGCACTGGCCTTTACGGCGGGGTACATTGCGGCGAACGCACAATGGCGCGAGACGATCTCGGAGGTGACGCCGGAGCCGCCTGTCGTTGCGCAGGAGACGCGGGCGAAGCTGCTCACGTCCTACGAGGAGCCGACGGAGAGCATCACGACGAGCCGCTATGCCGAGGTGAGCCAGGAGGATTGCGAGCTGATCGCAAAGATTGTCTACCTGGAAGCGCGGGGCGAACCCCTGGAGGGTCAGCAGGCCGTGGCGGAGGTCATTCTCAATCGCGTCGCGGCGGACAACTTCCCCGACAGCGTGGAGGAGGTCATTTTCCAGGGCACCGACGGGAGCGGGGCTATACAGTTCAGTACAGCGGCGCACCTCGACGAAGCAGCGCCGACGGACAAGCAGTTTGCGGCGGTGGGACAAGCCCTCTACGGCGAGCCGGTCCTGCCGATGGACGTGGTTTTCTTTTCGACCACAGGCGAAAACAGCAGAACATGGGGCGCCATCGGCGGGCACATCTTCACCTACAAGACGCCGAACGGGGCGTGGGGCAGAGAGGAGCGGTGAGCGATGATCGATTCACAGGCAGAGATCGTGCGGTCGTACCGGATGGCGGCCGATCCGAAAAAGCAGATCAAGGTGCTCGCTGAGCTGAACGCCTGCTCGGTGAAGGAGATCCGGCGGGTGCTGGTGGGCGAGGGCGTGCTGCCGCGCGAGACAGAGGTGCCGGAGGAGCCGAAAAAGGCGGCGAGAAAGCGCTTCGATGAGGAGACCGCGAGGATGCTTTATGAGGAAGGACTGGACGATGCGGCCATCGCGAAGGAGACAGGCATGACGGCGCACACGGTCGCCAAATGGCGCAGCAGGAACGGGCTGCGGAAGAAAGCGAGGAAACCGAGAATGAAAAAGCAAGTGGATGTGCCGAGCACGAAGCCGTCGGAAGCGGAACCGGACGTGCAGAAGATCTCCGTCGTCGGGGAGGCGGTCGAGGTTACGGAGCCGGACTTTACAAAGAGCGCTGCGCCGGAGCCGCGGACGGTGACGGTGGAGGAGCTGCGCGCCCTGCTGGAGGATGCTTGCCGGGACGGCCTCGGGGAGTGCGCGGTGCTCGTGGAGGGGACTGCGTTCGCCGACCTCTGGCTCGACGTACACAGCACGCTACGCATCTATGAGAGCGGCGAGCGGACCGTAGAGCTGAAGGGAACGGCAAAGAGTGCGTGACAGGCCGCGGAGCCTGAAAAAAGAAAGGAGAATTGACATGAAAAAGTACATCGGCACCAAGATCATCGAAGCGGAGCCTGCCTACCGCGTGGTGGACGCGGAGGGGAACGTCCGCGTCGTCACGGAGGCGGCGGAGGCGAAGCGCTGCGGCACCGTGGACCTCGGCTACAAGGTCCGCTATCCGGACGGCTACGAGAGCTTCAGCCCGAAGGGCGCGTTCGACGACGCCTACCATCCCATCAACGGCATGAATTTCGGCCTTGCCATTGAAGCCCTGCGCAAGGGCTTCCGCGTGTGCAGAAGAGGCTGGAACGGCAAGGGCATTTTCATCGAGCTTCAGACGCCGGACGCCTACAGCAAAATGACAAGCCCCTACATCTACATCGACACGACCGGCTTGCAGACGCAGAACACCGAGGCGCCGAAGAGCCGCGTGCCGTGGTTGGCGAGCCAGACCGATATGCTGGCCGAGGATTGGGAGATCTTCGCCTAAACGAAAACAGCGAGAGAGGAAGTGAGCAAATGTTCCGATACAAGAAAAGCGTGCCGGTGAGCTACGAGCGGCAGGGGTATATCTATTTCGCCTCGCGCCTCTACCGCGAGCTGACGGAGGAGCAGCAGCGCAAGCTGCTGAACCTGTGCCTGCAATGCGGCGGCGAGCACTACCAGGCGCTCTTCGAGTTCGTGACGACGGACGTCGGCGCGACGGCCGTGTGCATGAAGCACTTCCTCTCTCGCTCTACGCTGGAGCGAGCCGTGCGGCGGTATTACGAAAGTTTTCCACAGAACCTCTGATCTGCCGGCCCTTTCATTACCGGCGCATGAGCCGGTGGCCGGCTGTTTTCTCCTCCATAATATATGATGTGTCTCCCCTGCAAAGCATCACGCCGCCGAAGGGGGCGCGCCGGACGCCAGGCCGGCCGCAAGCGGTGCTCCAGTGCAATTCTGGTGAGCAGGGATACAGAGCCATCCGGTTCTGTATGGAGGAGCTGTGCGGCAGCTCCTCCATAGAAAACCGGATACACATATATCAATAACGCGCGCGTGCGCGTTATCGGAGTTCTTAGAGCGTTAGGTTTACGACCATTCTCCCCATTCGGAGAAAATGGAGGGCGGTTTTTTCATGGCAAACGGGTATTGGGTGATCCGAACGTACACGGCGGGCGCCGTGGGTGAGAAAATCAAATACTGGGTGCCCGGAGAGAAGCCGACGAAATCGGAGCGGAAGATCAAAAGCGACATCAAGCAGGTGCAGCGCAACGAGGCGAACGCGGAGAAGGCGCTGGCGCGATTGATCCATGCCAACTTCACGCCGCGGGACTACCTGCTGCAATTCAGCTACACCGAGGAGGCGCTGGAAAAGCTCCGCGCGGGCGAACGGACGGAGGAGGAGCTGTTTGAGGCGGCGGATCATCAGCTTAAGCTGTGGGCGAAGCGGACGCGCAGAGCGTGCAAGGCGCTCGGCATCCCCTTCCGGTACATAATTCTCTTTGTGCTGTAATACTAAAAGCCCAAACAAAGAGAAGGAGGCGTGAACATGAACGAGAGAGGACGCAGATTTTCGCACCTGTCATGGCACAATCGCTTGAAGATCGACAAGATGCTGAAGGAGGGCTACAAAGCGCAGGAGATCGCGGACGCGCTTCATGTCCACAATTCCACAATCTATCGAGAAATCAAGCGCGGCCTGACTGTCCAGCGGACAACTGAACTGGTTGACCGCGAGGTATACTGCCCTGACACGGCGCAGCGGAAATACGAAGAGAGCAAGAGCGTACACGGGCCGGACCTGAAAATTGGAAACGACCACGAGCTTGCCGCGTACATCGAGGACAAGATCCTCAACGGGCATTTTTCGCCCGCGGCGGCGCTTGCGAAAATCAACGAGGAAGGCAAGATATTCTCCGTTACCATCAGCGAGTGGACGCTATACCGATACATCGACAAGGGCGTATTCCTGAATATCACGAATAAGGACCTTCCGATGCACGGCGAGCACAAGAAAAACTACAAGAAAGTACACGCCAGCAGACCGTCGGCGGGCGACAGCATCGAGGATCGGCCGGAAGAGATCGACAAGCGCACCACTTTCGGGCATTGGGAGATGGATTGCGTCGTCTCGGCACGCGGGTCCCTCAAGCGCCTGCTGGTGCTGACGGAGCGCCTCACGCGGCGCGAGATCATCATGCTCATGCGAGACGGCAGTACCGCGAGCGTTGTGCGCGCTCTGGATAAGCTGGAGCGGAAGTGCGGCTCGCAGAGGTTCCGCAAGCTCTTCCGGACGATCACCGTGGACAACGGATCGGAGTTCGCAGACTGCGAAAGCATGGAGCGTTCCAGATACGGGAAGCACAGGCGAACGCACGTTTATTACTGCCATCCATACACAGCTTGCGAGCGCGGCTCCAACGAGAACGCGAACAGGCTGATTCGCCGCTGGCTTCCGAAGGGGACCTGCTTCGAGAAGCTGACAGACACAAAGGTCCGCGTCATAGAGACGTGGATGAACAGCTATCCGCGCGAGATCCTCGGCTGGAGGAGCGCCGGCAGTCTATTCGACGAGAACCTCAAAAAACTGGCATGAAAAAAATTTTAGGATTTTCTGCATTTCTCTATTGACTTTTCACGGGATTCCGCGAAAAGGGAGCCATTCCTTCGCAGGGAACGGCCCCCTCGGTTCGCAGCTCTTTCAGCCCGGTGGCCAGGTCATATCGCGGCCCGCGAGCACATGGAAGTGCAGGTGCGCTACGCTCTGCCCCGCCTGCTCGCCGATGTTGGAGACAACGCGGTAGCTCTCGATGCCCTGCTCCTTCGTCACCTTGGCGATGACTTCAAAGATATGAGCGACGAGGGCGCTGTTTTCGGCGTTGATGCCGGAAACCGACGCGATGTGTGTCTTGGGAATGACGAGGAAGTGCGCGGGGGCCTGCGGCGCGATGTCGTTGAAGGCGTAGCACAGCTCATCCTCATAGACCTTGCTCGAGGGAATTTCTCCCGCAGCGATGGCGCAGAACAGACAATCGTTCTTCATAGGGCTTGCTCCTTTCAAAGAAATTGATTTCGTTCGGGATCGTAGTGATAATCGACCTCGGCGAGACGCGCACAGAGCATTTCCCTGTCCGCGTCCAGCGAGGCGCACAGCTCATCGAGGCTCTCATACTCGTCGCGCAGGCGGGCGTTGCATAAGCTCATGAGCATGATGGGATCGTTCGGCAGCTGCATCAGCCAACCACCTCGCCGACGAGATCGTCCACCGCCGCGAGCGCGTCGTCGACCTTGCTCACCTCGGTGCCGCCGCCCATGGCGCTGTCGGGCTTGCCGCCGCCCTTGCCGCCGCAGATGGGCGCGATGGCCTTGATGATGTCGCCCGCCTTGACGCCCTTGGCGACCGCGTCCTTGCCGCAGACCGCCAGCAGCGTGACCTTGCCGTCGTGCACGGAGGCCAGCACACCGACGACGCCCGGCTCCTTATCGCGCAGGAAGTCGCCGAGCTTGCGCATGGCGTTGGGGTCCATGCCGTCGCGCTGCGCGGTGATGACCTTCAGTCCGCCGACCGTCTTGGCGGCGGTGAGGAAGCTGCGCGCCTCGCCGAGGGACGCCTCCTCCTTGAACTTTTCGAGCTTTGCCTTGATGTCCTTCAGCTCGCCGATCTGCGCCTCAAGCTTGCTCTCGAGCTCAGACTGCGTGGTCTTGAGCATCTGCGCCACGCGGAAGATTTTTTCCTGATTGCGGCGAATCTCCGCGAGCGTCTGCTTGCCGGTGATGGCCTCGATGCGGCGCACGCCGGAGGCGACGCTGCCCTCGCTCTTGATGCGGAAGAGGCCCACCTTGGCGGTGTTGTCAAGGTGCGTGCCGCCGCAGAACTCCATGGACACATCGCCCATCTCGACCACGCGGACCACGTCGCCGTACTTCTCGCCGAACATGGCGACAGCGCCCTTCTGCTTGGCCTCCTCGATGGGCAGCACCTCGGTCACGACGGGGATGCCGTCGAGCACGGCGTTGTTCACAAAGGCGTCGATCTCCGCGAGCTGCTCGGGCGTGATGCCCTCGAAGTGCGTGAAGTCGAAGCGCAGGCGGTCGGGCTCGACGAGGGAGCCCGCCTGATGCACATGGTCGCCCAGAACATGCTTGAGCGCGGCGTCGAGCAGGTGCGTGGCGGTGTGCGCGCGGCGGACCGCCTTGCGGCGCTCGCCGTCGATGCAGGCGGTCACGGTGTCGCCGAGCTTGAGGCTGCCGGAGAGCACCTTGCCGGTGTGCATATACTTGCCGCCCTTGTTCTTCTGCACGTCGGTCACTTCAAATTTCGCGTCGCCGCAGGTGATGACGCCATGGTCGGCGACCTGACCGCCCATCTCGGCGTAGAAGGGCGTCCTGTCGAGCACGATGATGCCCTCGACGCCGCTCATCAGCTCCTCGGCCTGCTCACCCTCGACCACCAGCGCGACGAGCTTTGCGTCGTCGATGCTGTCATGCTCGTAGCCGACGAACTCGGTCGCGGGAATGTCCTTGCCGAACTCGACGCCCGCCCAGCCGAGGTCGCCGAGCGCGCGGCGCGCCTCGCGGGCGCGGGCCTTCTGCTCGGACATTGCCTGTGCGAAGGCCTCCTCGTCCACACTCAGGCCCTCGTCCGCCGCCATCTCGCGCGTGAGGTCGATGGGGAAGCCATAGGTGTCGTAGAGCTTGAAGGCGTCCTCGCCGGAGAACTTCGTTTCGCCCTTGGCCTTGTGCTCGGCGAGCATATCGGAGAAGATCCTCATGCCGCCGTCGATGGTCTTGGCAAAATTCTCCTCCTCAGTGCGGATGACCTTGGTGATGTAGCTCTGCTTTTCGTGCATATCCTTATATTCGCACTCGTTGACCGCCACCACGGTGTCGACGATCTCATAGAGGAACGGGCGATTTACGCCAAGGAGCTTGCCGTGGCGCGCAGCGCGGCGCAGCAGGCGGCGCAGCACATAGCCGCGGCCCTCGTTGCTCGGCAGTACGCCGTCGCAGATCATAAAGCTCGCCGAGCGGATATGGTCGGTGATGATGCGCAGGGAAACATCGCGGGCGCTGCTCTCGCCGTAGTGCGCGCCGGTCAGCTCACTGACCTTGTTGGTGATGTTCATGACGGTGTCGACATCAAAGAGCGAGTTGACGTTCTGGCTGACCATCGCCAAACGCTCAAGGCCCATGCCGGTATCGATGTTCTTCTGCTTGAGCTCGGTGTAGTTGCCGTGGCCGTCGTTGTCGAACTGGGAGAAGACGTTGTTCCACACCTCAACATAGCGGTCGCAGTCGCAGCCGACCGTGCAGCCGGGCTTGCCGCAGCCGTACTCCGCGCCGCGGTCGTAGTAAATTTCCGAGCAGGGACCGCAGGGGCCGGAGCCGTGCTCCCAGAAGTTATCCTCCTTGCCGAAGCGGAAGATGCGCTCCTCTGGAATGCCCACCTCGTCGCGCCAGATGGCAAAGGCCTCGTCGTCCGCAGGCGTGGTCTCATTGCCAGCGAACACGGAGGGGTACAGACGGTCAGGTTCCAAGCCGACCCACTCGGGACTTGTGAGAAACTCCCAAGACCAGGCGATCGCCTCGTGCTTGAAGTAGTCGCCGAAGGAGAAGTTGCCGAGCATCTCAAAGTAGGTGCCGTGGCGCGCGGTGTGGCCGACATTGTCGATGTCGCCTGTGCGGATACACTTCTGGCAGGTGCAGACGCGGCGGCGCGGCGGCTCCTCCTCGCCCTTGAACCAGGGCTTCATCGGCGTCATGCCGGCGTTGATGAGCAGAATGGATTTGTCGTTTTGCGGAATGAGGGAAAAGCTGGGCAGGCGCAGATGGCCCTTGCTCTCAAAGAACCTGAGGAACATTTCCCTTAGCTCGTTGAGACCGTAAACAGGATGGGACATGGTGATTTCTCCTTTGTATGTTAGATTTTTTGTTTATTTCTTCTTGATGTCCAGTCCGATCAGCTCCATATCGGGATCGAAGGCGATGCGGAAATAGACGCTCTTTTTTTCGTACTTGCGGCGGATGACCGCGATGGCGTGCGGCTCGTCCGTGTCCGTCACGCCGGTAACCATCGTGTCTGTTACCTCCTTCGGCCCTCCGAGGCCGTCGGTCGCCGTGTTCATCAGCGCTTGCAGCGCGGCGGCGGAGGTCGCCTCGCGCACATCGCTGCGCAGCGCCTCATAAACCTTGTCATATTCGCCGCTGACGAGCTGGTCCATCACGCCGAGGCCCGCGCTGAGGACGGCTTCTTCCTCCATACCTTTTGGCAGGTCTTTTCCCTTTACAGCACAAGCTGTGCAAAGGGCAAGCAGCATTAGCGCCGCAATCGGCACAAGCAGTTTTTTTCTGATGATTCTCACCTCGCTTCAGAATGCAAAAAAGGCTCCGCCCCGAAATAGGGGCGAAGCCTTGCTTCACGGTACCACCCTAATTATCTCCCCGCAGGGAGCATCTTAGCCGTCCTGTAACGGGGACGAAGCGTTCCGCTCGTCGCGGACTGCTCAAAAGCGGCTGCGCTGCACCGTTGGCCGAGGGCTTGCACCATTCCCCTCTCGCTGCGGACTCGTTTGCAACACTGACTTTTTCATCGCGTTTTACGCAGTTATTATACCCGAATTTTTCTTTTTGTCAAGCGTCCGCTTGCATTTTAGCGCCGTTCGGCGTATACTTTTCGTACTTGTGGTAATGTGTCTGAAAAGGGAGAGAATGAAATGAAGCGTTCCTGTTCCGGCTACATCTACATCGTGCTCTGCGCTGTCATCTTCAGCACGATGGAGGTCATGCTCAAAACCGTACACGGCGTGTTCGCGCCCATGCAGATCACCTGCCTGCGCTTTCTCATCGGCGGCATCCTGCTCATTCCTTTCGCCCTGCGCTCGATGGAGAAAAAGGGCACGTCGATCACGCGCGCCGACCTCGGCTTTTTCGCGCTCACGGGTTTTCTGTGCGTGGCGTTCTCGATGGTGCTCTATCAGATGGCGGTAACGCACACCAAGGCGTCGGTCGTCGCCGTCATCTTTTCCTGCAACCCTATTTTTGTGACCGTGCTGGCCTATCTTCTGCTGCACGAGCAGATCCGCCGCAACCATATCGTCGCCCTCGCGCTGGAGCTGCTGGCGGTTTTCATCATCATTGACCCGCTGCACGCCGCGCTCGATCCGACCGGCGCGCTGCTGGCCATCGCTGCGGCGCTGGTGTTCTCCTTTTATAGCGTAGTTGGCAAGAAGCGCACAGCGCGCTTCGGCGGCATCGCCGTCACCTGCTTCAGCTTTCTCTTCGGCTCTACCGAGCTGCTGCTGCTTTTGCTGCTCGGGCGCACGGCGGCGGTCGGTGGATTTTTCTCCTCCGTCGGACTGAACATCTTTGTCGATGTCCCCCTGTTTGCGGGCATCCCGCTCTCCGCGCTGCCTGCGCTCGCCTACATCTGTGCAGTCAACTCCGCCGGCGGCTATGTCTGCCACATGATGGCGCTGGAAAAAACCAGCGCGCAGGAGGCGTCTCTTATTTTTTTCCTCAAGCCGATGATCGCGCCGCTTTTCGCCCGCGTCTTTCTGCGAGAGGAGATCACGCCGAATATGCTCCTTGGCATCGTATGCTTCCTCATCGGCTCCGGCATCGCCATCCTGCCGGGCCTCCTCGCGCAGAAAAAGTCACAGAAGGTTTGACTTCTCCCATAAAAAATGCCGCTATCCTGCGATAGCGGCATTTTTTTGCATTTTTCAGTCCTTTGCACTCAGGTCGACCGCATGGCGCACAAAGCTCAGCGCCGGCACGGGCCGCGGGAGCTGCATGGTGAATACCATGCGCGGATTTTTCGGCTCGAGCAGCGTGAAGCCCTCGGCATCGCGCATCTCGGGAACAAGCATCGAAAAGGGCTTGCTGTCAGGCCCCACGACCTCCACCGTGTCGCCCGCACGGAACTTATTGCGCAGGCTCAGCGTGGCAAGGCCGTTCTCATCGCAGTGCTCGACCACGGCGACCACCTGCCAGTCGCGGATATAGCGGGAATTGTCGTAATACTGCCCCGGCTGACCGTAGTAAAAGCCGGTGGAATAATGCCGGTGGCTGACATGCTCCACCTCGTCGCGCCACACGGGATCGGCCATCTCCCCCGCCGCGACCGCGTCGAGCACATGTCGGTACGCGCCCGTGACGATGGCGGCGTAGTATTCGCTCTTCGCGCGGCCCTCGATCTTGATGCAGTCGATGCCCGCATCCATGATGTCATCGAGATGGTCGATCATGCACATATCGCGCGAGTTCATGATGTAGGTCCCCTTCTCGTCCTCAAAGACCGGAAAGTATTCCCCCGGGCGTTTTTCCTCCATCAGCGCGTACTGATAGCGGCAGGGTTGGGCACACGCACCGCGGTTGCTGTCGCGCCCCGTCATGTAGTTTGAGAGCAGGCAGCGGCCCGAATAGCTCACGCACATCGCGCCGTGGCAGAAGGTCTCAAGCTCTAGCTCAGCGGGAATTTTCTGCCGCAGCTCCCGAATTTCCTGTAAAGAGACTTCCCTTGCCAGTACCACGCGCTTCGCGCCTAAATCGTACCACGCCCTCGCACACTCGTAGTTGGCAATGCTCTGCTGCGTGGAGATGTGGCGCTCGCAGCGCGGCGCGTATTTTCCCGCCAGCGTGAACGCGCCGAGGTCAGCCAATATGAGCGCGTCCACGCCCAGCTCGTTCAGCCTCTCAAGGTGCTCTGGCAGGCGCGCGATCTCATCGTTTCGCGGCATGGTGTTCACCGTGACATGGACGCGCACGCCGCGGTCGTGCGCAAAGCGCACGGCCTCCGGCAGCTCGTCGGCGGTGAAATTGCCCGCGAACGAGCGCATCCCGAAGCTCGTGCCGGCAAGATATACCGCATCCGCGCCGTAGAGTACGGCCATTTTCAGCTTTTCCATATCGCCCGCGGGGGCAAGCAGTTCCGGTTTTTTTCGCATGATCGTTCCTCTCTTAAAAGCAGCATGGCCGTTGGCCATGCTGCTTTTTGCTGCTGTTCTCAGCCGCCGTACTGGCTGGAGTTGACGAAGTTGACGTGCTCGCGGTAGGTCTTGAAGAAGTGATGCACGCCATCCTTACCGAGCGCATAGAAATAGTAATTCGTGTCCGCCGGCTCAATCGCCGCGCGAATAGACGCAAGGCCCGGGTTGCAGATAGGCGTGGGCGGCAGGCCCTCGCGCAGACGCAGGTTGTAGGGCGTGTCCTTATCAAGATCCGCCTGCGTGAGCGGTCCGGTATAATTCTTGCCGACGGCGTAGCCGAGACCGTAGATGACCGCAGCGTCGATCTCAAGCTTATGGTAGGTCTCGCCGACATTGTTCAAGCGGTTATAGATGACGGAGGCGATGTTCGTGCGGTCTGTGCCGTCCGTTTCCTTCTCGATGAGCGAGGCGATGATAAGAATCTGGTCGAGCGAGCGGCCGGACTCCTCCACCTGCGCCATCAGATCCTCGTTCATACGCTGCGAGAAGTTGTCAAGCAGACGGCAGACGGCGTGTACGGGTTCCTCATTGACGAAGAAATCATAGGTATCCGGGAAAAGATAGCCCTCAAGCTTTGCGATACCGGACTTGCCCGCGTCGAGGAAGCTGTAATCATAGCTGCCATGCTCCACAGCGTCGAGCAGCGCGTCCTCGCTGTTCACGCCGTACTTTGCCAGCAGGGCAACGATCTGCCGCACGCTGTATCCCTCCGGGATCGAGACACGCACGGTATCTGCGTTGAGCGTCGCGTTGCGGTTGCTCATGCCCTGAATGAGAGCGTTATAGTCCATGTCGGTGTTGAGCTCATAGGTGCCGATGCCGATCTTGTCGCCCGCGTGGCGCACCGCGCCGAAGAGCTTGAAGAACCACTTGTATTCGATCAGGCCCTCGTTCTTGAGCTTGGTGGCAATGGTGTTGATGTTGTCGTCCTTCGTGACCTCGACCGTCGCGGTGATCGGCTCCTTATTGAACGCGCACAGGTCATTCGCCAGCAGCCAGCCGACACCTGCCAAGATCGCCGACACGGCAAGCACAAAGATCAGCCATAGCAGAAAACGGCGCTCGCGTCCCTTGCGGCGGCTGCGCCGGCGGCGCTCCGCGCTCGCGGCGCTCTCGGCGGAGCGGGACGGACGCTCGCCGCTCTCGCGGCGGACCTGTGCAGCGTCCCATCGCGCGGTGTTGAATTCTTCCTTGTGATCCATAAAAACGGTGCTCCTTTTTTGAACTTTCCGAAGTTTTTTCAGTGGTCAGGCCCCTATTTGCATTTTTCCGCATAGGATATGGCAGAGCATGACAAGTGAGGTGAAATGGAAATGTGCAACAACAATGACTGCTCCTGCGTGTGGCTGATCCTGATCATCATTCTGATCCTGTTTGGCTGCGGCGGATGCGGCAGCAACAACAACTGCGGATGCGGCTGCGGCAGCAGCAACAGCAGCTGCGGCTGCTGCTGAGTCCGCTCGGCCCTCCTGTGAAGATGGGACGCTCCGCGTCCCTTTTCACACGCCGGCGCGCGGGACAGGCCCCCACGCCAGCGCCCTGACGCGCAGATAGACCTCCTCATGGATATCCTCGATGCTGCGCATCCTGCCGTCGCGTGTGCAGTCGACGCGCTGCCAGCCGCAGCGCTCGGCGACCTTGCGCGCGTTCTCGCGGCATGCGCGCAGATAGGCATCGTCCGCCTCGTGGATGTCCGCAGCGGTGTGCATCGCCTTTTCACGCTCGCGCATGAGCTGTTCGGTCAGCTCGGTCGGCACATCAAGATAGAAGACCAGAGACGGCTCAGGCAGGCCCAATAGGCCGTATTCAAAGCCGAAGAGCCAGTCGAGGAACCTCTCCCGCTCGCCGTCCGGCAGTTTCGACGCCTGATGCACGGCGTTGGAGGTCGTGTAGCGGTCGGCGATGAGCAGCCCGCCCGCCTCGTAATAGCCGCCCCAGTCCTGCTTGTAGGAGGCGTAGCGGTCGACCGAAAAAAAGGTCGAGGCTGCGTAGGCGTTCACATCGTCGGGGTGCGAACCGAACGCGCCGCTGAGATACAGCTCGACGAGCGCGGCGGACTTTTCGCCGTAGCGCGGAAAGTTGAGCTTACGGCAGTCCATACCCTCGCGCTGTAATCTTTCAAATAGAAGGCGGGACTGCGTGGCTTTGCCGGAGCCGTCTGTCCCTTCAAACACAATGAGCTTTCCCTGGTTCATTTCCGCTTCTCCCCCGCCACATGGACCAAAAAGAGCGGCAGCTTCATCATGCGGCCCGCGCGGGAGGGGTTTTTGATGAGGCGGTAGAACCACTCTAAATTGTGCTTGCAGTAAAATTCCGGCGCACGCTGCGCCACCCCCGCAAACACATCCAGCGAGCCGCCGAGGCCGAGCAGCAGCCTTGCACCCGCAGCCTCGCCGTAGCGCGCCATCCACTTCTCCTGCTTCGGCGCGCCGAGGCAGACGAGTGCCAGCTCTGCGCCGCTTGCGCGGATCTCCGCAGCGATGGCGTCGGACTCCGCGTCGGCAAAATAGCCGTTGCGCGTGCCGACGACCTGTAAGCCCGCAAACTGCTTTTTCAGGTTCCGCGCCGCCTGCTCCGCCACGCCCGGCTTCGCGCCGAAGAGAAATACCTTCTTCCCCGTCTCCGCGCAGTGCGCGAGCATCGCCGTACCGAACTCGATGCCCGGCACGCGGGACCTGAGCGGCGTGCCGAGCAGCTTCGCGCCGTAGATGACGCCGATGCCGTCGGGCAGCACAAGGTCCGCGCCATTCACGGCGGCCATCGCCTCCGCGTCCGCGCGGCAGGTCTCCACAATCTCGGGGTTCGGCGTCGCCACATAATGCGCGCCCCCCTGCTCGAGCAGCTCGCAGCCGCGCGCAACCGCCTCGTCCATCGTCACATTGTCAAAGCCAACACCTAAAATATCAACACGCATCGTATCGCCTCAAATTTTCACAGCAAGTTTTCACTCAGTATACCACGCTTCTTCCCCCCTGTGCAACAGGAAACGGAAAAAGTTCAAAAATCTTAAAAAAAAGGTTGACAGAGCATTTCCCCTATGCTATACTTTCCATTGTTCCGAGCGCGAGAGCGCTGAACCGATGGGGGTTTAGCTCAGCTGGGAGAGCGCTTGACTGGCAGTCAAGAGGTCAGCGGTTCGATCCCGCTAATCTCCACCACGAAAAACCTTGAAGCCGCAATGGCTTCAAGGTTTTTTCCTGTTTATGGCAAATTGCACAAAGCTGTTTTTGTGTTGAATTTCATGTTGAATTGCAAATTCTTTGCAATTTCTTTTATCAGGGGTAGGAACCTTGTCACGCCCTCGCCGATGTCGACCGCCTTGGTGCCTTCCTGAAAAAACCTATCTGCATAGTCTGATAGGAAAGGCGGGCCGTTATCCCATAGAGAACATCATAATATACCTCATATATTCCTCAGCCATACTAATTCTTCATTCGCTCTTGTGCGGAAGTGCGCCCTCATATCGTCCGGTGTCAGCCAGTCTTCTGTTTCAACGGAGTGACGGCCTTTTGCAAGCTCGTTCATCAGGCGGGTGGTGGCCTGTGTTTTCTCATAGTTCTGCATATCCGCGATAGCGTACCGCCCGCGCCCATTCTTCGTCGGAAAGACAGGAGCGCCCACAGCCGCATCATGCAGTACCTCGCTGTAATTTCGCAGGTCGGAAATGGGTTTAATGTTCGGCATATCCTTCTGCTCAAAGGCCAGTGCAGAGCGCGGTGAGTTCCTCGCGCGTGGTCAGCGCGCCGAGCACATCCAGCAGCGCGGCTGTTGAGAGATGCTCCGGCAGCGCCAGCGCGCGCAGCAGAGCGGCGCGCTTCGTGCGGCTCCCCGGCCCGATCAGTCCGAGGTCAAACAGGTCTGCGTGTGTGACGGATTTCCCCTTTACAGTCTTTTCTTCCCCTTCAAAAGTGGCGCCCGCCGTGCAGAGCGCATCAAGCAAAACTTCGGGGCGCATCCCCTCCACGCCGAGCTTGCCCTCCTTCCCCGCCGTGCGCTTGCGCCGCTCCTTGCCGTACACATCGGGGATATAGGCGTGGAGCACACGCCCACTTTGAATCGCACCCTTGAGATAGTTGCGGATCACAAAGCCCGCGCCGTCCGAGTCGGTAAAGAGAATGATGCCGCGCGTTTCGGCGAGACGGCGCAGCAGCGCCGTCCTCTCGCGGTCGTTGAAGATACCGAAGCCGCCCAGCTCGATGATGGAGGCATCCACGATCTGAGAGAGCGTGTTTTTGTCGTAGCGGCCCTCGACCACGATGACCTCACGGATTTTTGGCTTTTCCATCGTCACACCCTCTGCGCAAGCTGCATGAGCAGCAGCTTCAGCTCGCCCTCGCGGTCGATGCCCTTCTCGCTTTTCATGCGGCGGTCGAGCCTCTGGCAGAGCAAAAGACTCTCCGCGCACCATTCATGCGTCGTTTTCTTCGCCGCGTCGAGCAGCAGCCGCGCGGGATAGTCTGAGCGCATATTCCACAGGTCCATCAGCCAGAGCTTATCCTTGCCCGAATCGAGCGCAAGCCGCGCGGTGTAGAGCCGCCGCAGTTCCTTGGAAATGACGCCGAGGATCATGATGGGCTCCTCCTGCTTTTTGAGAAGCTGACCCAAAAGCTCGCTCGCGCGGTCATAGTTGCCCTTGGTGACCGCGCTCGTCATGTCGAACACCACCGCGTCGAGCACAGGATCGGCGACCGCGTTGATGTCCTCGACCGTTACGGTCCTTCCCTTGGCGTAGGCGCTGATCTTCTCGATCTCCGGCACAAGGCCGGTCATAAGGCTGCCGCAGGTGAACATCAAATGCTCCGCTGTGCGCGCGTCGATGTCGTGTCCCGCCGCGCGGAAGCGGCGGGCGATCCAATTGATGAGGTCGCCCCGCTCCTGCGGCTCGAATTTGACCTCCTGCGCCCGCTCCGAGAGCGCGGCATAGAGCTTCTTGTAGGTCTTGTTCGGCTTGTATTCCAGAAGGTCATAAACGAAGATCAGACAGCAGTATTCAGGAAAATCGTCCAGCAGAGCAATGAGTCTTGTCCGCTGCTCCTCGCCGAGCTTGTAGAGGTCGCAGTCCGTGACGACGATGAGCGTGCGCTCGGCCATCATCGGCATCGCCTCGGTCATCTCGCCAAGCTCCTCCATCGTCAGGCCCTTGCCCGCGACGCGGTGGAGATTGAACTCCTCAAAGCCCGCGGGGACAAGCTTTTTCTGCACCTCCTTGAGATAATACTCGCGCAGGTAGCTCTCCTCGCCGTAGAAAATATAGACCCGCCCGACCTCGCCCGCAGCAAGGTCGGCCTTCAGTTTCTGATAGCCCTTGGCTGTCGTTTTTTTCTCTGCCATAGTCCACCTCAATTCACTGTGATATGGATATTTCCCTGCAAATCCGTCCGGTAGACCGAAACGCCCGCGTCGGTCAGGCGCAGCAGCGCGTCCCGCGCCGGATGGCCGTAGCTGTTGTTGCCCACGCTCACCACACCGACCTCCGGCATCACGGCGCCCAGCAGCTCCGCGCTCGTGGAGTAGCGCGAGCCGTGGTGGCCGACGAGCAGCACCTCGATGTCCGGCAGCGGATAGCTGCTCACGAGCACGCGCTCGGTCCTGCTGTCCATATCGCCGGTGATGAGCGTATCAAAGTCGCCCGCCGAGCAGAGGATCGTCAGCCCCAGCTCGTTTTCTCCGCCCTCGCCCACCGGCGGATAGAGCGTCAGCGCCGCCTTGCCGACAACGACCTGTGTTTCCGCAGTCACATAGCGGACCTCCACGCCGTAGCGCTCCGAGAGCGCGAGCACGGCGGTCTTTTCGCCGTTTTCCTCCGCAATGTCGGGCAGATACAGCGTATCCACGCCGATGCGCGCGAGCAGCAGGGCGAGTCCGTTGGCATGGTCGGCGTGATAGTGCGTGAGCACCACCGCGTCGAGCCGCCGTATCCCTGCGCTGAGAAAATAGTCCGCAGCGATGTCGCCCGCGCTGATGTAGGAATTGCTGCTGCCGCAGTCCACGAGCACACCATGGCGCTTGGAGAGCAGCGCGACGCTCTCGCCCTGTCCGACATCAAGTGCCGTGACATGCAGGCTCCCGCGCTCAAATTGCAGCGCGTTGAAGCGCGCGGTCGCAAGGAGCATCGTCACCGCCAGCGCACCGGCGATCCACCAGCGGTACCGCCCCCGCCGCGCGATAGCGCAGACGGCAAAGAGCGCATAGACGTACACGAGCCACAGCACGGAGAGCGTGGTGTTGAAATAGAGCGCATGGAGCGGCAGATCCTCCAGCAGCCCTGAAATGAAGAGCACATAGCGCACACCGAGCGATACGAGCGGCACGAAGGCCGCGCCGAGCGTCGGAACGGCCATGCTCAGCAGCAATCCGAGCAGACCCGCGACGAAGACAAGGCTCACCATCCACAGGCACAAGAGGTTACTCAAAAGCGAAACGACGGAGAAGGAGCCGAAATAATACGCCCCCAGCGGCGTAGAGAACGCCAGCGCACCGAGCGTCGTCGCAAACGAGGTCAGCACAAAGCGCAGGAGGCGGCTCTCGGTGTGGATGGCTCCCGTCATCTTCGGCGTCAGCCACACAAGGCCCGCCACCGCCGAGAAGGAGAGCTGTAAGCTGATGCTCGCAATGGCGTAGGGATTTTTAAGCAAAATGAGCAGCAATGCAAGGCCGAGCGCCGTGGGCGGGTCCTTCTCCCGCCGAAAGAGCGGCGCAAGCTGTGTCATCGAGAGCATCACGCAGGCGCGCAGGATGCTCGGCGACGCGCCGACCGTCACCGCGTAGAGAAACAGCAGCGGGATCGTCACCGCGCAGCGTATGCGCCGATGCGACGCGCGCAGCAGCAGCTCGAGCAGCTCGACGAGGAACATACAGTGCAGGCCCGAGACAGCGGTGATGTGGTAGATTCCCGCCTCGCTTAGATTCGACGAGTCCTCCACATCGAGATAGCGCTTGTCGCCGAGGAGCAGGGCGCGCAGAAAGCCGCCCTCCCGCTCGCCGTAGACCGCCTCGATCGTCTCTCCGAGCCTTTTGGCGATGCGCTGCGGTGCATAACGCAGCGCACCAGCGTTTCCCGCCTCATGCGTCGGCTCGCCGCGGCTGTAAAGCAGCAGGTGGACGCCCTTGGCGGTGAAATTGCGGATGTGGCTGCCATCGTCCGACGGGTCGGCGGCGCTGTTGAAAAACACCGTATCCCGCACACGCTCGCCCGGCTCGAGGCCGAGCAGGCCGCGGCCGCCGTAGTAGACGGCCCGCCCATGCAATCCGCGGTTCAAAATGCGCACCGTCGCCTTCGCGCCGTAATTGGTCTCCACCGCGTAGGTGCAAAGCTCCAGCTCGACCTCATCGGTCTGTCCGACAAGCGCTTCGTTCGGTGCGGCGATGAAATGCGCGTAAACGGCGCTCCAGCCGAAAGCGAACGCCATGCCCAGCGCGCACAAAAGCACGCGCCGCCGTATTTCGCCGCGCAGAAAAAGACCGAGCGCGGCGAGCGAGAGCATGACGCCGGCGGCGAGCAGCCACAGCGTGGGCGCGAGCAGATACTGCGCCGCGGCGCAGCCGAGCGCGAAGGCGACGCAAACGCAGGCAAGCGGGCGCGTCACGGCTCGTCCTTCAGTCCGAGCAGATAGTCGGTGCTGACGCCATAGTACTGCGCGAGCTTGACAATGACCCAAGAGGGCGTTTCACGCTCACCGCTCTCATAGCGGCGGTACACGCTGCGGTGCATATTCAAAAGCTCTGCAATCTCCCGCTGGGTCTTGTCATGATCCTCTCGCAGGTCGCGCATACGCTTGATCTCCATGTACATCACCTCAAGGTGATGTTACCAAACGGCAACATTCTCCTTGAAATAATGTGTCCATGCGGAGCCATACTTAGTATAGCAGTTTTTTTCAAAAGGTGCAATCTGCATTTTGCGCCGCGCAACACAGAGCTTGCCGTGCGACAGCATGGAGGCGGGGGCCTCCATACCGATGCACTTTCGCGTTAAAGAGAGAAAAATGCCCAGCCATCTTTTCGGATGGCTGGGCATTCGGCCGCTATCTCTAATGATATTGCCTTGATGGGATGCGCTTTGCTCTTACAGCTTCTCGCGGATCTTGGCAGCCTTACCAACGCGGTCACGCAGATAGTAGAGCTTCGCGCGGCGGACAAAGCCGGTGCGCACAGTCTCGATCTTCTCGATCGAGGGGGAGTGCAGCGGGAAAACCTTCTCGACGCCGACGCCATAGGCCAAACGGCGGACGGTGATGGTCTCCTCGATGCCGCCGTGCTTCTTGGCGATCACGATGCCCTCGAAGACCTGGATACGCTCGCGGGAGCCTTCCTTGATCTTGACGTGGACGCGGACGGTGTCGCCGACATTGGCAACGGGCTTTTCAGCCTTCATCTGCTGGCTTTCGAGTTCCTTGATGAGATCCATGGATATATCCTCCTAATTTATAGGCGTTCATGACCGTTTTTCCATGGCGCATCGGGGTGCTTTCACCCGCGCACGGCAGAGGACCGCCCTTTTCAAGCTCGGATAGAATATCACACTGTGCGGGGAAATGCAAGCGTTTTTTGCATTTTTGCAAAGTTTTTTCGTGTTTTTCCGTCAAAGGCAGTTTTACAGTGTGATCTGCTCTCCCGCGCGGAGAAAATACAGCACCCTTTCCTTCACGGGCTTACCGATCACCTGCGAGAGCGCGAGCGAATAGGCCTCAAGCTGCGGCCGGTAGTGCTCCGCGCGGTCGGCGAGCGCGGTGGGCGCGACGCGGTCGGTCTTGAAGTCCACGATGACCAGCGCGCCGTCCTCCTCAAAAAAGCAGTCTGCCACGCCCTGCAAGAGAATTTCGTCCCCCGCCCTCGCGCCCGCCGCGAAGGTCTCCGCGTCCTGCAGCAGCGAAAAGCGATACTCCCTCTCGACATTTTTCCCCGCGCGGATGCGCGCGCAGAGCGGGCCTTGCAAAAAGCGCACCAGCGCGGATATATCCACCGCCTGCGCCTGCTCGTGTGTGAGCAAACGGCGCGTTGCCATGTCCGCAATGGCCGCGCAGACGCTTTCCTCGTCCGACGGGGTGGAAAAATCAAGGAATTGCAGCGCCGCGTGCATCGCGGTGCCCTGCTCGGCGGGCGTGAGCGCGCGCTCCGGCGACAAAAAACGCGGCTTTGCGAGGCTGCGCAGGCGCGGCGGCAGCGGCGCATTCTCCGCGATCTCCTCGTCGAGCGCGCGGCCCTTGAGCTGCGTCGCGGTCAGCTTGGCACTGAGCGTCGTTTCGAGCGCATAGGGATACTGCCACTCCAGCGCCGCCGTATCAAGCGGCAGCTCGGGCGCGGTCTCCGCCGCGTTCTTCTCTGTCACACGCTCGGCAGGCGTGAAGTCGTAGCCGTTGTGGACTTCCACGCGCCACGGCGTATCGTTTGCCATGACCGTCGCCGCCTCCGCACCCGCCAAGGAGCGCAGCGGCTCGGCCTCCGGCCGGCAAAGGAGCGGCAATAAGACCCAGTCTGCCATGCACTTTTGTTCCTCCACCGTTTCCGGCCGCACGGGGCAGGAGGTCACAGCGCAGAGGTCGGCAAGGTGTTTGGCCGCGCCCGCGCGGGCGCAGACCATGACGAGCTTTTCCTTTGCGCGCGTCATGGCGACATACAGCACGCGCAGCTCCTCGGCCTTGGCCTCGCGGCGCAGCTGCCGCTCGAGCGCGAGGCGCGCGACGGTGGGATATTTGATCGACCGCCTTGTGTCCACGCAGACCGCCCCGAGGCCATATTCTGGATGGACGAGCACGGAGCTTTGAAAATCCATGCGGCTGAATTGCCGCGCAAGGTCGGCGAGGATGACGACCGGAAATTCCAGTCCCTTCGACTTGTGGATGCTCATGATGCGCACGCCCTGCGCAGCGTGCGTGGTCTGCGGTACGGGCGGCTCGCCGCCCTCAAGCAGCTCGCGCAGGCGCTTGACGAAGGCGAACAGCCCCCGCCCGCCGCTGCGCTCAAATTCCTCCGCGAGCGAGAAAAACGCCCGCAGATTTTCCCGCCGCGCATCGCCGCCGCGCATCGCGCCGAAGATGGCGGGGATGTGGCAGCGCTCATAGAGCGCCGCGACCAGCTCGGTGAGCGTGAGCGTCCGCGCGCTCTCGCGCAGCTCGCCCAGCAGCGTGAGGAACCGCGCGGCGTCCTCTCCCCCGTCGGCGCGGAGTGCGTCGTAGAAGTCGCCCGTCGGCGTCTTGGCGCGCAGCTCTGCGAGCCGATCTGGCGTAAAGCCGAACAGCGGAGAGCGCAGCACGGAGATGAGCGGCACATCCTGACGCGGATTATCCAAAATCTCGAGCAGCGCGAAGGTCACGGCGACCTCCATCGTCTCGTAGAACCCGCCGTCGCTCTCGGCGGCGCAGTGCAGCCCCCGCGCCTCCAGCGCGCGTCGATATTCGGAAAGCCTCGTGCGGGGGCTGCGCATGAGGATCACAACATCCTCCTCGCGCACCGCTCGCGGCGCGCGCGTCTGATCGTCCTGCACGGTAAAGCCGTCGGCGATCAGCCTTTGGATGTAGTCCGCGACAAAGTTTGCCTCGGCATGGGCGGCGCGGAGCTTTTCCGCGTCGCTCTCCTGCGCGGACATCTCGACGAGGTGAAATTCCGTGCGGCACTCAGGGTTTTCGGGATAGCTCGCCCCAACATGCAGCGCCTCGTCCTCGCCGTAGTCCAGCTCGCCCATTTCCCGGGAAAGGACATTGGAGAAGACAAAATTCGCCGCGTCGAGAACCGTGTCGCGCGAGCGGAAGTTCTTGGAAAGCAGCAGCTTCGCGCTCTCGCCCTCCGCCGCGTCGGCGGCGTGCGGATAGCGCAGATAGTGGTCAAGGAAGATGCGCGGGTCGGCGAGCCGAAAGCGGTAGATGCTCTGCTTGACATCGCCGACGGTAAAGAGGTTTTTCCCCTCACGCGAAATGGCGGAGAAGATGCAGTTCTGCACCTCATTCGTATCCTGATACTCGTCCACCATGATCTCGCGGTAGCGCTGCGCGACGGTGCGCGCAAGGTCGGTCGGTTGACCGTCCGCGCCCACGAGCAGCTCGATAGCCTCATGCTCCTGATCAGAGAAGTCCGCCGCGTTGCGCCGCCGCTTTTCTTCCTGATGGGCGCGGGAGAAGTCCGCCGTCAGCTTTAAGAGCGCGAGCATGGCGGGCGCCATCGCGCGCAGGTCCTCCATCGCCTCAGCGGAGGTGACGGAGAATACCTCGTCAAAGTTCTTCGCCGTTTTTTTGCAGCCGTTCCACACGCCCTGCATCTTCGCCTTGAGCGCCTCGTCCTCGCACTTGCGCACCGGCGTCAGGCGCGGAAAGTCTACGCGGCGCTTTGCCGCCGCGTCCCAGTCCTCTTCCGCCTCGGCGGCGAGCAGCCCGAACTGCTCCGCCACGCCGAGAAAGAACGGCGCATACTTGTCCGCGATGGCCTTATCCGCCGCCATCTCCTCAGCCGCGCCGCGCAGCAGCGCGGCGCAGTGGAGCGCCTTGCGCCGCACCGTCGAAAGCAGCAGCTCGCCGTAGACCGTATCCTCTACGCGTGGCGGCAGGTCGTGCCAAAGCTGCTCCTGCGAAGCAAGCCAGCGGTCCATGTAGGGCTGAGCCTGCAGCTTTCCGTGCAGCTCAAGCACCAGCGCGCCGAGCGCGCGGTCATCCCGCCCCGCACCGAGGGTGTCGGCAAGAAGCGACGCGCCGTCGCCATCGCGCATGATTTCATAAAATTCGTCCAGCGTACGCGCGAGCACCCGCTCGCGCAGAAGCTGCGCCTCATTTTCGTCTAGCACGCGGAAGTCCGGCCGCAGCACGTGACCGCGCGCGTCCTCGCGCAGCAGATGGCAATTCTCGCGCAAAAGCGCCGTGCAGAAGGCGTCTACGGTCTTGATGTCCGCGCGGTAAACGCGCAGCAGCTGGCGCTGTAAATGTGTGTTGGCGGGGTCCTCCCGCAGCTTTTCGCCGAGAACCTTGGCGATCTTGCCGCGCAGCTCCGCCGCCGCGGCGCGGGTGTAGGTGATGATAAGGAAGTCGTCAAGGTTCGCCTCGCCGCTCTCAACATAGGAAAAGAGCCGCTCGACGAGCACCTTCGTCTTGCCGCTGCCCGCCGCCGCGGACACCAGCAGGCTCCGCCCGCGGTTTTCCACCGCCGCCCTTTGCTCGGCGGTCAGAATGTCAGCCATCGCGGCTCCCTCCTTCCTCAATCGTTTGGTCGATGTGCTCCCAGAGCTGCTCTGCTCCGGTCGCGCGGATGTATTCGATGCGGTCGCCGCCGCAGCCGTTTTCAAAGTGGCAGGCTGGCGCGAACTCGCAGTAAGTGCAGGCGCTGTCCTGCTCGCTGCGCGCCCATGGGTCGGCGTCAATGTTGCCTGCGGAAAGCTCGCGCACCATGCGCCGCAGCTGCTCCTCGACATACAGCCCCAGCTTGCCGAGCTGTGCGCTCGTGGCGATGCTGCCGGCGATCTCCGTCCCGCCGTCCTTCCCCTTTTTTATGCGCACGGGAAGATAGCAGGGCGCTTCCAGCGCACTGTGCTCCATCGCGTGCAGCACGGCGGGATCGTTCAGCACCAGTCCGCTGCGCTGCAGCTCCTTGTGCATCGCTCGCTCGACCTCTTCATCCGAGGCGCTGCGCGGCAAATTCAGCAGCTTTTCCCGCGCTGGGAGATAAAGAACGCCCGCAGGCTCGATGGGATGGCCGCCGAAGAGCGCGCCACCCTTGTCGCGCAGGGCAAAGAGGTAGAGCAGCATTTGCAGCCCCAGCCCGTAGCGCAGCTCGGCAAGGTCAAAGCGCTTTGCACCGGTCTTGTAGTCCACCACGCGCAGATACAGCTTACCGTCCTTGAGCCAGCCGTCCACGCGGTCGACCTTGCCGACCACGCGCAGCTCCTCCCCTGCCTCGCGGATGGTCACGGCGGGGAGCTGTCCGTCCGCGCCGAAGGCCAGCTCGAAGGCCAGCGGCTCGAAATCGGAGTCGGCAAGCTCCGCCACGGTCGAATCCATGATGCGGTAGACCGACGCGCACAGCCGCCGGAAGAGATAGCGGAAGCGCGCGTTCTTCTCGTCAAGGTCGGGCAGATTTTTCTCGATATAATCCTCAATGGCGCGCCGCACGAGCGCGTGCAGCGCCGGACGGTCGAGCGTTTTAAGTCCCCCGCGCTCCGTGGCCGCGCGGAGCGTGTGCTCCATCACATCGTGGACGAAGGTGCCCGCCTGCGGCGCGTCAAAGCCCGCGGTCGTGCGCTCCTTCGCGCGCAGACCGTACTGCATAAAGTAGGCGAAATGGCAGCTTCTTGCCTTGTCCATGCGCGAGGCGCTGAGCGTGATGCTGCGCCCGTAGAGCGTGTGGACCGCCTCACGCGAGAGCCGCCCGCGCGTGTAGCGCGAGGCGTCGCGCATGGCGGCAAGCGCCGCGTCAAAATCGCCGCGCTGCTCAAGATAGCGCCACGCCGCCCCGCCGATGTGCGCGCCGGCATAGTCGAGCGCACCGCTTTTTGTTGTAAGGTGATATGCCTTGTCAGCATCTTCTGTTTCGATCTTCACCGTCGGGCAGAGCGTCTGCACACGCCCGACGACAAAGCTCGGACGCAGCTCGGCTCCCGCGTTATCAAAGCGCGGATAGGAAATGTAGAGCCGGTCGGTCGGCTGGGCGAGCGCGGCGTAGAGATTTTGCAGCTCCAGCCGGAACTGTGCCATACCGTAAGGCGCAAGGCGCACATCGAGCGCTTCGAGCGCCGCGCGGTCCTCGTCCTTCAGGATGCCGCTGCTGCCGCCCACGGCGGGCAGCACATGATCGTTTGCGCCCATGAGAAAGAGCACGCGCACGGCGTGGCGGTCGTTGCGCGTCATCTCGGCAAGGCTCACCTGATCGAGTGAAACGGGAATCGTGCCCACCGAATACTGTGTGAGCACCAGCCGCATCAGTCTTGCAAATTCCTCCGCGTCAAGGCTCGTGCCGCCGAGCATCTCCACAAACTGGTCGAGCACGCCACAAAGAACATTCCAAAGCTGCGCAAGCTCCTCCGCGCTCTGCGTTTCGCCGCGCTGCCAGAGCGTCTCCGTCTGCCACTGCAGCTGCTCGGGCAGCGCTATCTCGGTCAGATAATTATAAAGCGTTTCTACTTTACACCTAACCGTTCCGATGCCGCGCACGCCGTCGTAGAGGTGAGCGAGCGGCGCTCTCACCTTCTCCCGTGCGGCGTTCACCCGCGCAAGCGCTTCCTCGTGCTCCGCGCGCCACGGCACACCGTAGCCCTCGGGATGAGCCGTCCACGGGACGTCGCGCGTCCACATCGCGCCGCGAACATCCCACTTGATGGCGTAGTTTTCAAGGAGGTCGCACTCCTCCGCAGAAAGCCCCGCAAGGCCGGTCTTGAGGCAGCGGAACACATCCTCATATTCAAAGCCGCCGCTCACCGCGTCGAGCGCGCCGAGCAGGAGCGAGGGCATGTTGCGGCGCAGAATGTCGCTGCGCCGCGCGCAGTAGAGCGGGATGCCGCAGCGCGCGAACACCGTGCGCAGCACCGGCTCCGCCGCGTCCATATCGCGCGAGGTCACGGTGATGTCGCGATAGCGATAGCCCTCCGAGCGCACAAGGCGCAGGATCTCCGCGGCGATCCACTCCGCCTCGGCATAGGAGGTGGACGCCTCGTACAGCCGCAGCTGCTCCGTCGGCGCGTCTCGGCGGACATTTCCGCCGAAAAAGTGCTTTTCCAAATGCTCCAGCGCATCGCACGGCTCACCGCCGTGCAACACCTCCTCCGCGCAGGACACGCCCGCATCCCGCGCGAGGTCATGGAGCTGTGCGCGCACGCGCAGACCTTCCGCAAAAAGCTCGCTGTCACTGCCGTCGCCGAGCAGCGTCACCGTGACGCTCTTCGCGCGGCGCAGCAGGATGCGCAAAATATTCCTCTCGCGCCCCGTAAAGTAGGAAAAGCCGTCGAGAAAAATGTCCTTATCGTCTGCGTAGCCGGACGCGGCAAGATTTTCCTCCAGCTTTTCCAGCCTGTCGCGCGCGTCGCGCCCGTCCTCGTGGAGCTTGGCAAGGTAGGCACCGTAGAGCAGCGCTACATCGCGCAGGCGCTCGCCGCTCTCGCCCGCGATGTCCTCGGCCTTCTCTGCCAAGGTCTCCGGTGCGACGGCGTAGGCCTGCAATTCCTCGATGAGCGCGAGCAGGCTTTCCAAAAAGGCCGCGCGCTGCGAGGGACGGCGATAGACACGCAGGCTCGGCGCGAGCGACACCAACACCCGCTGGAGCAGCAGGAGCTTTCCGCCGTTATCAAGCGTCACCTCTGCCGCGCCACCGGTGAGCGTGAGCACGCGCGAGGCAAGCAGCTTGAAGGTCAACACCTCCGCATGGCGGCTCGCAGTCGGGCCGCAGGCGCGGCACACATCTACCTCCGCAACATGCGAGGCGTGCTCCGGCACGAGCAGAATCTGCTTTGACGCGTCGCCCAGTGCGCGGATCTCCTCGAGCACCCGCGCGGATTTACCCGTGCGGGCGCGGCCGAGCAGAATATGCAGCATGACCGTCGCCCCCTTTCCCCGTTTTTTCTGATTTTACCATCTTTTTCGCCGTTCGACAACAGGAGAAATCCCACGATACTTCTTTGGTACACGCGAAGCTTTTTTACTTGACAATTCCTGCGCGTCGTGCTATCTTTAATTCAATTTTGAACAATCCAATTTTGTATAATTAAAAAAGGAGAACTTCAAATGAACGCCAGCATGGAGTTTGCTCGCAAATTGGCACGGGCCTATGCCGCGGTCTGCAAGCCGCTGTGCCGTGAGCTGAAGCTGCCGCAAACGGCCTTTGACATTCTGATGTTTCTTGCCAACAACCCAAGCTATCAAACAGCAGGCGACATTGTAGAGATCCGGCGCATCAAGGCCAATCTCGTCTCTGTAAACGTCGATAAGCTCGTGCGCGAGGGGTATCTGCGGCGCGAAGCGGTCGAGGGCGACCGCCGAAAGACCCTGCTCGTCTGCACCGAGCAGGCGCAGCCGGTCATCGTGCGGGGGCGCGCGGTCCAATCCGCTTTTTTTGAGCGCCTCTTCGCCCACACGGACGATGAAATGCGCGCAAGCTTTTTCAAAACGCTCGCGATCATGGATGCCGATCTCGATGCAATGTTAGAAAAGGAGTCCTGAAATGGAATTTTTTACCACACTATGCGTCACCTTTTTTGCGGGCATGGGCGCGGGCCTCGGCACCGGCTTTGCCGGTATGAGCGCCGCGGCGGTCATCAGCCCCATGCTCATCACCTTTCTCGGCATGGATCCCTACATGGCCGTCGGTATTGCGCTCTCCTCCGATGTGCTGGCGAGCGCCGTATCCGCCTACACCTATGGAAAAAATAAAAATCTCGATATCCGCAACGGTCTCATTATGATGGCGAGCGTGCTGACCTTCACCGTGGTCGGCAGCTACATTGCAAGCCTTGTCCCCTCGGCCACGATGGGTGGATTCTCGGTCTTTATGACCTTTCTGCTCGGCGTGAAGTTTATCGTCAAGCCCGTCATGACAACCAAGGAGGCCATGACAGGCGTAAGCGCGAAAAAGCGCGCCGTGCAGTCGGTCGTCTGCGGTGTGATGATCGGCTTTATCTGCGGCTTTGTCGGTGCGGGCGGCGGCATGATGATGCTGCTCATTCTGACCTCTGTGCTCGGCTACGAGCTCAAAACCGCTGTCGGCACCAGCGTTTTTATCATGGCCTTCACCGCGTTCACCGGCGCACTCTCGCACTTTGCCATCGGCGGTGCGCCTGACCGGACGGTTTTTGTGCTGTGTGTGCTCTTCACCCTGCTCTGGGCGCGCATCGCTGCCGTATTCGCGAACCGCGCAACGCCCAAGACCCTCAACCGCGCGACCGGCGTGGTGCTCGTCGTTCTCGGCGCGGTCATTATGCTCTTCAAGCTTCCGGCATAGGAAAAAGCCGCCCGCGGCGGCTTTTTCCTATGAAAACATTTTTCCGATCAGCTCGGCAAAGAAGGAGCGGAATACGACCTCGCTCCCACCGCCCTCGGCGGTGAGCACGCCGTCGCACAGCGGCTCGAAGGCCGCGCCCCACCAGCTCAGCAGGAATCGCGGCTCCATTGCGCACCAAACGAGCGCGCAGAGCAGGCCGACCGCGAGGGAAATTTCAAGCTTCGTGTATTTCATCGAAAAAACCGTCCGTTTCAAGAAGTTATCTTGAGTATGGACGGTTTTTTCTTTGTTCAAACAAATTCCGTACAGAAGGTCTGCAGGCGTTCGCTTTGCAGCGCCTCACAGGCTGCTCTGCACGCGCTCTCTTCGCGGAAGAGGCCGAACACCGCACTGCCGGAGCCTGTCATGGCGGCGCTCTCCGCGCCGTGGGCAAGCAATCCGCGCTTGATGGTCTCGATGCGTCCGCGCTGCTCCTCGCTCAGCACCTGCTCAAAGACATTTTTGACGCTTGCGCACATGGCCGCCGCGTCGTTTTTCTCGATGGCAGCGAGCATCGCCGCCGTGTCGGGGCGGTCGGTGAGCGTCACGCCGTCCGCGCGGGCGAAGAGCGCGGGCGTGGAGATGGGAAAGTCCGGCTTGCAGACCGCGGCGAAGAGTCGCGGCGCGGCCCTGAGGACCGTCAGCACCTCTCCCCTGCCCTCGGCAAGCTGTGTGCCGCCGCGCACGCAGAACGGCACATCGCTGCCGACCGCCGCGCCGATGCGCTCCAACTCCTTGTCCATGAGCGCGGGGGCGGTCAGTTCACGCAGTGCGCGCAGCACAGCCGCGGCGTCCGCGCTGCCGCCTGCCATGCCCGCCTCGGAGGGAATGCGCTTGGTCAGCTCGATGCTCACACCAGCTATCTCGAGTCCCAGCGCCGCATAAAACACCCGCGCCGCCCTGACGGCAAGATTGTGCTCGTCGCAGGGAAGGTCCGCGCCCGTGACGCGGCAGGTGATGCCGCCGCGCTCAGTGAGCGTGACGCTTACATGGTCGCAGAGTGAAACGGTCTGCATGACCATGCGCAGCTCATGGTAGCCGTCGGGGCGCCTGCCCAAAATATCCAGCGTCAGGTTAAGCTTGGCGTGAGCGGAAAGCGTCAGCGTCTTCATCTTTTTTTCTTCTTGTGCTGAACCTTTTTCTTCTCCTCCGGCTCCGGCTCGTCGCCGAGCCACGCGCCGCAGTGCGGGCAATGCTTCGGATTACCGCGTCCGAGGCTCTCATGGCACTGCGGGCAGCGGTAGTACAGCCACCATACGAGGACGGACAGCAGCACCATAAACAGCCCCGCGAGCGCCACAAAGTCGCTCTTGAGGCCCCACGCGCCGATCGTTGCGACGATGCCGCCGCCGAAAAGGAAAATATCCTGCCATTTTCTGGCTGCTTTGTAGCTCATAGCTCGCTCCTTGTCAAAATCAGAAAAAGCGCCCGCCGCGGGGCGCTTTTTCCGTTGTGTCTTTATCTGATCTTGCGGGCCTCGATGTAATAGCGCTTATCCTGCGCATGACCCATCGAGAAGGTCTTGCGGGGCAGCACACCATCGGCCATAACGGTCTTGAAGAGCTGCTCCTTGCCCATCGCGGGCAGCAGGAAGCCCATGTTGCCCTCCTTGGAGCCGAGCTCGCGGGTGACCTCGTCACCGTGGATGTAGTCCACCTCGCCGCCGAACTTCTTGAGATGCTCGTCGATGAACGCCTGAAGCGTGCCGACCGCGAGCTGCACCTTGGGGTCGGGAACAGTGATGAAATCGTCATGACCGGCCCAGCAAACCTCGATCACATGGCCCTCGCCCTTGCCCTCGTGGGTGTTGGGATAGAACTTCTTGAACTCCTCCATGAACTTCTCATGATCCACGCCGAAGAGCACGCGGTGGATGGGCTCGAACTGCAGCGCATCGTCGTGGTTGTTGACGACCTCGACGAGGGCATAGCGGGCGGGCAGGGCGAGGTACTCCTCGGGCGTCTTGCCCTTCTTCTGCTCCTCATAGCAAGCCTTGGCGGTGGCGAGGGAGTGGTTGCCGTCGCCCACGGCGAAGAGCAGCGGAGCCACGCCGGACACGCCGTACTTGCTCTTCATCGCCTCGTCGGCGGTGAGACCGGTGAGGGCCTCGGCGACTGCGTCGATCTGCGCGTCGGAGAGCTTGAAGCCCTTGATGTGACCGCCATTCTCCATCAGGTCGAAGTCATAGACCTTCTCCATACCGCTCGCGGCGGCGGTCAGCGGCTCAATGACGGTCTTTGCGGGGTCGTCGATGAGCAGCATGACATGGGGCAGCTCGATGGGCGCGTTGCGGCGCACGCGGGCGCGCGGGGGGATGCGGTCGAGCACCGTACCCTCGGTGGCGCGAATCAGCGCGCCGGAGCCGGGGGTAAAGTCGTACTGGTCGAGATCGACCATACCGATCAGGCCGTGACGGATCTTGCCGTCGCTCTGGCCGCGCTCGATGTAGATGAGGGACTCCTTGAGCGTTTCGAAAATGCCCTCCTTGAGGTACTTGTCCATCGAGGCGTTGATGTCGGCGATGAACTCATCGACATTGGGGGCCTTGAGGTTGGCCTCGGGCAGAATGAGGCGCAGGGTGGACGGCGCGTCGCCGACGGTCTTTTCCACGCGCTCCCAATACTCGGGCTCGGATGTGAACTGGTCGCAGGCAACGACGGCCCACTTCTCCATATCGACACTCTTGTTGGGCAGCAGGATGTCGGCGGGATAGAAGCCGAGCTTAGCGAATTTTTCGTTCATGGTTGTTTCCTCCTGATGTTTGTTGTTGAAACGGGGCGCCGCGCCCCTGACTCGCCATTGTATCAGATGAATTATACAATATCCCCACCGCAAAAAGCAATCCATAGCGGCAAATTTTCACCAATCTTTTCTCCGCTTTTGCTAAAATTTTTAAGGGTGCATAGTTTTTTTCCATTTGCAGACACTATGCTCAGCCAATCAAACACGATCAAGGAGGGAATCCCATGCTCATGGACAAGATCGCCCTGACGCTCACCGTCATCGGCGCGCTCAACTGGGGCAGCATCGGCATCTTCGGCTTTGACATCGTTGCCTTTCTCTGCGGCGGGCAGATGGGCACGGTCAGCCGCGTGATCTACACGCTCGTGGGGCTTGCCGGCGTGTGGTGCATCACGATGCTCTTCCGCGAGACGGAGCCGATCGAGGGCGAGGCGAAGACATAAGGAAAAAGAGGGCGGTTCAGCCCTCTTTTTCTTACTTATTTTTTCTTTTCAAGGAGCCTCACGCTCTCCTCGTCCGGCGTGACATAAACAGTGCGGTAAGGCTCGTAGACCACCATGCCGGGCTTGGCGTTCGCGGGCTTTTTGACAAATTTCACGCTCGTATAGTCCACAGGGACATTGCTGCCGTCCCTCGCCTGAGAATAGTAAGCCGCAAGCAGCGCGGCTTCGTGCAGGCTCGCGTCGTCATACGCGCCGTTTTCCGTGCAGAGGATGACATGGCTGCCGTGAATTTTCTGCGTATGGAGCCAGAGGTCGCGCTTGTCAGCCTTACGCGTGAGCGCATCGTTCTGCACATTGCTGCGCCCAACGAGGATGCGCAGGCCGCTCGACGAGCGGAACTCGCGCGGGGCGACGGGCTTTTCGCGGCCGCGCTTCTCCTTCCCGCTGCGGCGGAGATAGCCGGTCTCCTGCAATTCGCGGCGCAGCTCGGCAAACTCCGATTCGGTCTGCGAGAGTGCAATCTCGCCCTGCACGCTCTCAAGATAGTCGCGCTCGGCGATGGCCTTGTCGATCTGCTCGCGCAGGTGCTTTTCGGCGGTCTTTGCCTTGGTGTAGCGCTTGTAGTATTTCGCCGCGTTCTGCTGCGGTGTGAGCAGCGGGTCGAGCGGAATGTCGATCTCCGCGCCGTTTTCATCGTAGTAATTCTGCGCCGTGAGCCGCGCCGCGCCGCGCTCCATGCGGTAGAGGTTCGCGGTGATAAGGTCGCCGCAGAGCCAGAGAGCGTCGCGGTCCTGCGCGGCGGCGTATTCCTTTTCGAGCATACCGAGCTTGCGCACCACGCGCTCGTGCGCGGCGTTGACCGTGCGCGTCAGCTCGCGCCCACGCCGCTGTGCCGCCTCCTGCCGGTCGCGCTCGGTGTAGAAGGCATCGAGCAGTGCGGAAAAGCTCGGAAAGCTCGTCTGCACGGTCTCCGCGCCGTACTGCGTGATGGGGCAGTAGGTGAAATCCACAGGCTTTCCCTCACGCGAGAGCATCGTCGGTGTAAAGCGGTTTTCCTGCACACACTCCGCGAGCCGCTCGATCTCCGCGGCAAGGCGCTCGCAGCCGTCGGGACGGTCGGCAAAGCGGGCGTCCGACGCGCCGAAGGCGCGCCGGGACAGCTCGCGCGCAATGAGCGGCGAGATGCCGAGATACCGGTCGAGCAGAAAGCGCTCGACGCTCTCCTCTGCTCCCCCGCCGCGGCGGGCAAGCTCGACCGCTCCCGCGGGATCGTCGAGCAGCGACACCTTCTCAAGCGGCGCGGGGATCTGGTAGAACAGTCCCGGCAGCAGCGCCTGCGCGCTGGAGGTCTCAAACTCCACGCGGCGCATACAGTCCAAAATGCGGCCGTCCTCATCGAGCAGCACGAGGTTCGAGCGGCGCCCCATCGCCTCGAGCACCAGCCTTCGTGTGCCCGACTCGCCCAGCTCGTTGACATTCCGAACCGTGAGGGTCACGATGCGCTCGAGCCCGCTCTGCTCAATGTCTGTAATGCGTGCGCCGACCAAGTGCTTACGCAGCAGCATGCAGAGCATCGGCGGCTCGGCGGGATTCTCCCGCAAAGCCTCCGTGAGCTGCACGCGTGGCTGGTTTGGCCCCGCGTTCAAAAGCAAGCGCAGATTGCCGCGCAGCAGCAGCACGATCTGGTCGCGCGCGGGCTGCTGCACCTTGTCGATGCGCGCGCCGAGGAGCTGCCCTTTTAATTCATTTGTCAGTGCCCGCAGGCAGATCGCGTCAAGCGGCATCGTTGGCCTCCATCATCAAGTTAAACAGTTCGTTGATGCGCTCCCTCCGCCCCCGTAGATAGAGCCAGCCGAAAAGCGCCTCGAGCGCCGTGGCCTTCTGATACTGGGCGCGGTCGGCGCTGTGCGGGATGGTGTGGACATTGGCGTTGCGCCCGCGGCGAAAGACATTATGCTCCTCCTCCGTCAGCTTCTCCAAGATGAAATCGGCAAGCTCCGCCTGCTTCGGCGCGCGCACCAGCTCCACCGTTGCGCGGTGCAGCCCCTTGCCGGTCGCTTTGCCGTGCGCGCAAAGATAGGTGCGCACGAGCAGCTCGTACACGGCGTCGCCGAGGTGCGCGAGGCCGATGCTGCTGATGGCGCGGATGGCGTCGGGGTCAAGGGTGTAGGAAAAATAATCGGTCATAGACTTCTCCCGTTTCGGTTTTGCCGCTATTATATCCCCCTTTTGCGCGAAACGCAACGGTCAAAGAGATAGTTTCGCGCACTAATGCGCTATCGTGCTGCTCTGCAAGCAAATAGGGCTTGACATTTTCCTTGTAAACTTATACAATAGCTTATCATTCATTTTGGCAAATTCGTATATGACCAATCTACGGAGGATAAGAAGCTATGGATCGAATCAAACCCCGGACACTTTCCGGCTTTATGGAGCTTTTGCCCGCACAGCAGCAGCAGATGGAGCGCGTGATGGACATTCTGCGCACCACCTACGGCCGCTACGGCTTCACCCCGCTCGACACGCCCATCATCGAGGCCAGCGAGATCCTGCTTGCCAAGGGCGGCGGCGAGACCGAAAAGCAGATCTACCGCTTCACCAAGGGCGAGAGCGACCTCTCGCTGCGCTTTGACCTCACCGTACCGCTGGCGAAGTTTGTCGCTCTGCACTACAACGAGCTTGCCTTCCCCTTCCGCCGCTTCCAGATCGGCAAGGTCTACCGCGGCGAGCGCGCACAGCGCGGCCGCTTCCGCGAGTTCTATCAGGCGGACATCGATGTCATCGGCGACGGAGAGTTGGACATCATGAACGATGCCGAGATCCCCGCCATCATCTATGATGTCTTCTCCGCGATGGGCCTCAAGCGCTTCCAGATCCGCATCAACAACCGCCGCGTGCTCAACGGCTTCTACTCCATGCTCGGCCTCACTGAGCAAAGCGGCGAGATCATGCGCACGGTGGATAAGATCGAGAAGATCGGCCCCGACATGGTGCGCGCCATCCTCACGGACGATGTCAAGCTCACCGGTGAGCAGGCCGACGAAATTCTCAAGTTCATCACCATCAGCGGCACGAACGAGGAGGTCCTTGCGGCGCTCGGCGGCTACCGTGGCCGCGACCCGATGTTCGATCAGGGCTATGACGAGCTCTCCACCGTCGTAAAGTATCTCGGCGGCTTCGGCGTCCCGCAGGAGAATTTCAAGGTCGATCTCACCATCGCGCGCGGTCTCGACTACTACACAGGAACGGTCTATGAGACCGCCCTGCTTGACTATCCGCAGATCGGCTCGGTCTGCTCCGGCGGCCGCTTTGACAACCTTGCCGAGTATTATACCGACCGCTCTCTGCCCGGCGTCGGCATCTCCATCGGCGTGACGCGCCTTTTCTATGTGCTCGGCGAGCAGGGCCTGCTCAATGACGCGATCAACACCGCGCCCGCCGATGTGCTGCTGCTGCCCATGACCGAGGATATGAGCTTCGCCGTTTCCCTCGCCACCAAGCTGCGTGAGCGCGGCCTGCGCACACAGCTCTACACCGAGAACAAGAAGTTCAAGGCCAAGATGAACTACGCCGACAAGACGAAGATCCCCTATGTCATCTTCCTCGGCGAGGACGAGGTCACCTCCGGCGTCGTCACCTGCAAGGACATGGTCAGCGGCGAGCAAACCAAGGGCGCGCCCGACGAGGTCATCGCGCGCATCTACGCCGCCATCCGTGAAAAGAACGCGCAGAAGGTCATCGTGGAGAAATAACGCACACAACACAAGGGAGACAGGCTCTGCCTGTCTCCTTTTTTTGCTTGTCATCGGGCGAAAACTGTGCTACACTGTCAAAAAGAGTACAAATAAGGTGGGATCAGGATGGAAAACAATACCTTCAAGGGCTCCCTGTTCGGCGGCTTCAACCGCGAGGATGTCATTGACTATATCACCAAGACCTCGGCGGAGAGCACCGCGCGCATCGAGTCGCTGGAGAGCGATGTTGACAAGCTCACCGCGCAGGAGAATGAGCTGCGCGCACAGATCACCTCCCTGCGTGAAGAAAACGACCGTCTTGTCTGCGCGTCAACGGCTGCGGCAGAGGAACGCGACACCCTGCGCACCGCGTTGGACAGCGCCAATGCAGAGCTGACCGCCCTGCGCGCCGAGGCTGAGGCCCTGCGTGCCGAGAACGCCGCGCTGCGCGCCGAAAATGATAAGCTCCGCCCTATGGCCGAGCAGTATTCCACCGTCAAGGATCATCTCGCAGGCATCGAGCTTGATGCTCACCAGCGCGCCGAGGAGTATGAGCGCAGTGTCCGCGAGCGTCTTGCTGCGCTGCTCGGCGACTGCCGCGCGCACTGTGACGAGGTGCTCTCCTCGCTCAGCAACACCTGCATCGGCGTGACGGGTGAGCTGCGCCGCGCGGAAAACAGCATCTCCTCCCTGCCCGCCGCCTTTAACGCGCTGCGCGAGGGACTGGAAAAGCTGGAAGAAGAAAAATAACATCACTGCAAAAAGGGAGCTTTGCGCGCTGCGCAAAGCTCCCTTTTTCTGTTCGTTTCCTCACTTCATGCCCTTGAGCTTCACAAGCTCTTCAAGCAGCGTGACCGTACCCTCGATGCCGAGCAGCGACGAATCCACGCACAGATCGTAGCTCGCGGCCTCGCCCCAGTCCTTGCCGGAGTAGTAGTTATAGTACGATGCGCGGGACTTGTCGGTCTTCTTGATGCGATCCTTCGCCTCGCTCTCGGAGATGTCGTTGCGCGCGGCGACGCGCTTGATGCGCCCCTCGAGCGGCGCGTAGATGAAGAGGTTGATCACATCGTCGCGATCCTTGAGCGCATAGTCCGCGCAGCGGCCGATGAGGACGCAAGGTCCCTTGTCCGCCAGCTTTTTGATGGTGTCATAGGTCGCCAGATACACCTGCTGCTCGATGCTGCCCTTGGGCGTCACATGGTGCATGGTAAAGGAATAGGGGTCCATCGCGATGGAATAGAGAAAACTCTTGGGCCGCTCGTCGAAGCTGTGGAACAGCTCCTCACAAAGGCCGCTCTCCTCCGCCGCCGCCTTGAGCAGCATATCGTCGTAGTAGGCGATGCCAAGCTTATTTGCCAGCGCCGTACCGATCTCGCGGCCGCCGCTTCCGTACTGTCTTCCAACGGTAATGACCATAAGGAGTCCTCCTTTTACGCAAAACAAAATGGTGCTATGGTAATTATAGCACCATTTTGTTTTCGGTTCAATCTTTTTTTGAAGGAGCTGCTATTCAGAGCTTGCCAAGCTCGTGGAGCAGCTTCTCCGGCGTCATCGGCCACGAGCGCATCCACACGCCGCAGGCGTCGTGAATGGCGATGCCGATGGCAGGCGCCGCGCCGTTGCAGGCGATCTCGGAGATGGACTTTGCACCGAAGGGGCCGAACTCGTCGTTGACATCGATGAGCACTGCCTTGAAGTCCTCGGGCGCCTCGCCGATCATCGGCACACCGTAATCGGTGAGGTTCGCGTTGACGCATCTGCCGTTCTCGTCGAGCTTCATGTCCTCGTAGAGCGTGTGGCCGATGGACTTCATCGCCGCGCCGTACATCTGGCACAGGGCGATCTCGGGATTGATGGGTGTGCCGGCATCCTGCAGGGCGTAGAATTTCTGCACCTTGATCTCGCCGGTTTTGACATTGACAGCGACCTGCGCGAAGTGCGCACCGTAGGGCACGGAGGATGCGGTGGTGACGTAGCTGCCGTGCGCGACCATCTGCCCGCGGCCGTCGCCCGCGATCGCCGCGTGGGACAGCTCGCCGTAGCTGAGCGCCTTGCCGCTCACCTTGGAGTAGACCTCACCGGGGGCGCGGACGTCAAGATCCTCGACCTTTTCGTTCATCTGCAAAGCGGCCTCCGCCAAAATCTTCTCCTTGAGCTTTTTCGCCGCCAGCAGCGAGGCGTTGCCGCTGAAGAACGTGCCGGAGGAGGCGTAAGCGCCGGTATCGAACACGCAGGAGTCGGTATCGCCGGAGACGACCGTGATCTTCTCCATCGGGAGCTTGAGGACCTCCTTGACTGCCTTGGCGGAGATGGTGTCGAGACCCGTGCCAAGGTCCGCGCCGCCGCTGTTGAGGATGACCGTGCCGTCTGTTTCCAGCTTGGCGATGGCCTCGGCATGGTCGAGGCCGGGCAGACCGCTGCCCTGCATGATCATGGCGAAGCCCTTGCCGATCCTCCAGTCGGGATCGTCAGAGGTCTCCTTTTTGCCCCACTCGATCATCTCGCAGCCCTTGGCGATGGCCTCGTCCAGTCCGCAGGAGCCGACGGGCACGACATTGCCCTCGCGCCCCTCGCCGAGGCCCTTGAGAATTTCGAGCATATAGCCCTCGCTGACATGGTTCTTCTCGACCATCGTGCGGTAATCAATGCCGAGCTTGTCTGCCAGCTCCGCCATCGCCATCATGATGCCATAGGTGCCCTTGGGCGTGCCATAGCCCTGATACGCGCCCGCAGGCGGCGTGTTGGTGTAGAAAACCTTGAGGTCATAAGCCATATTGTCCACGGCGAAGAGCGGCAGCGTCTTGGAGCAGCTGTTCATCGGGACGGTCAGGCAGTGGTTGCCGTAGGGGCCGGTGTTGGCGCAGACCTCCATAAAGAGCGCGGTGATGGTGCCGTCCTTCTTGCCGCCCATTTTCACGCGCACGCGCATGGGATGGCGGGTGGAGTTGGCGTAGAACTCCTCGGCGCGGGTGTTGCGGTAGTAGACCGGCTTTCCCGTGACCCACGCGGCGTAGCCGGTCAGATCCTCAACAAGAATATCCTGCTTGCTGCCGTAGCCGCCGCCGACGCGCTCCTTGACGACATGAATTTTATTTTCAGGAATGCCGCACACCCAACTCACGATGCGGCGGACATGGTAGGGCACCTGCGTGGCGCAGTTGAGCACCAAACGCCCGCCCTCAATGTGCGCATAGCAGACATGGGGCTCGAGCGGCGTGTGCTGGATCTGACTGGTCTGATAGGTGCGGTCCACGATGGCGTCCGCCTCGGCGAAGCCCTTTTCCACATCGCCGATGCCGCCCTTGTTGGACGCCGCGATGTTTTTATGAATGTCCGCGCCCAGCGGGAACTGGTAGACGACCTTACCCTCGCGCTCGTCGCCCGCAAGCGCGTTGTACGCCGCGAGGTCGGCGGGCGCGCCCGCATTGTAGACGACCTCGCCGTTGTGGACGAGCGGCGCACCCTCCGCCATGGCCTCCTCGACCGTATAGACCGCGCCCTGCGGCTCGTACTCGACCTTGATGAGCGCGGCGGCACGGTCGGCGATCTCCGGTGTGCGGGCAATGATGCCTGCCACACGGTCGCCGACGTGGCGAACCTTCAGATTGAAGAGGCGGCGGTCATGCGGAGACGGCTCGGGGTTGCCCTGACCCGCCTGCATATAGTGCGTTTCGGGTGTGTTGTAGGCGGTGAGAACGGCGGCGACGCCGGGCAGCTTTTCTGCCTCACTCGCGTCGATAGACCTGATATACGCGCTGGCGAAGGGGCTGCGCAGAACGTGCAGGCACCATGCGTTCTCAGGCACCTTATCCTCTACAAACACCGGCTCGCCGGAGACCAGCGCCGCGCCGTCGACCTTGCCGCAGGGCTTGCCGACGACTTCGAGGTTGGGGCGGAAGGACGGGGCGATCTCGCTGCGAAATTCGCCGAAATCGCGCAGCTCGGTGGCGAGCTTGACCGCCAGATAGTAGTGCTCATAGCCCGCGTCACGGATGAAGATGCTCGTGAGCACATCCTTGATCTCTTCGCGGGTGGGGTTCGGCTTCTGCTCGAGCAGCCATGTCAGAATGAGCGCGGCGGCGGGCGCGTTGTATGCGCTCTGCACGATGCCCGCAGCGACCATGGCCTTTTGCACATAATTCAGCTCGCGCCCGTTCAGCAAGCCCTCGGCAGTGCGGATGTCCGCGCCCTCTGCCTGATAAAAGAGGATAAAGTTCGCATATTTGAGCTTGCCGTTAAAGACGATGGTGTCGCTGCCGGCAAAGCCCTCGGCATCGTCGCTGTCGCGGACACTGCGATAGCCCGCGCGATAGAGCACCTCACGGAGCCTTGCGGTGGGTTCGGCGCGAAGGACGACCTCCTCGCCGTTGATTTTACATTTCAATTCCATCGCTGTCACCTCCCGCTTGCGAAAACAATGCTTGCCAGATACTTCTTATAGGCCGCGCTGCCGGTCAGATCGTCAATGTAACCGGCCTTGTCGGCAATGTCCGGCGAGGCGCCGTAGACAAGGGCGCTGCCCTGTACGCTGAGCGCATAGACGCCCTCGCTCTCGGCGGCGATGAGCGCCGCGTGGCTGGCGCTGGTGTTGCCGAAGCGCTTGACGCTTCCCTTGCGGTCACGGTCGACCACAATGTATTCGATCAGACACAGGCAGTCGCTTTGCAGGTACTCGCCGACGGGCTTTTCCCGCTCGCCGTGCGGCGTGACAGACTTTATCACCGCCTCCGCCGCGGTCAGCGCGGCGGCAAGATAGCTGTCGGAGCGGCGCAGACCAAGGTTGCCGCCGACCGTCGCGCTGTTGCGCCTCGCAAAGGAGGCGCAGAAGAGCGCCGCCTCGCGGATAAACGACGGGACCAGCTCGCTTTCGGCCACATCCTGCAAGGTACACAGCGCGCCGATATAGACCTTGCCGTCCTTTTCGGTGATGGTGTTGAAATCGAAGCCCGTGATGTCGATGAGGTCCTTGCCCTCGGCATCTCCGCCGAGGCGGAGGTCATCGGTACCGCCGGCAAGGTAGACCGCCGTGTCGGCGTGCTCCTTACGCAGGTTCACCGCCTCCTGCGGCGTTTTGGGATGGTAGATCATGGCGTTGCCTCCCTTCTCTTATTCCGAAATGTCCACGCGGCCGGGTGCATGGCCGGCTTCGAGCGCGTCGATGAAGAACGCCAACATCCTGCGCGTGGTGTTTCTGCGGTATTCGGGCATGGCGTGCGGGCTGATGACCGCATTCCATGCGTCAAGGAATTCCTCTTTACAGATATGAAGCTCGCTCGTTTTCTTGCCGATCAGCAATTCCTCCGCCTTGCGGGAGCGGGCGACCTTGGGGCCCGCCGCGCCGGAGGAGGCGCGGAAGTCGACGACCACACCGTCGCGGATCGTGGCGGCGGCGGAGAGCGTCAGCTTCGAGATGGCATTGGCGCGACGCATACCGACCTTGCGGTAGAAAATGTGGGTGAAGTCCTGCTTGGGAATGATGACCTTCGTAATGAGCTCGTCGTCGTGCAGGGCGGTCTTCTTGCTGGCGATGATGTACTCGTCCACAAGCATACGGCGCTCGCCGTCCGCACTCGTGAGCACCACCTCCGCATCCATGAGGATGAGTGGCTGGGGCATATCGCCCTTGGGGGATGCGTTGCCGATGTTGCCGCCGATGGTCGCGCTGTTGCGCAGCGCGATCGCACCCATGCGGGACGCCGCCTCGCGCAGCAGCTCGGGTACGAGGGGAGAGGCCGCGATCTCTGCCGAGGTCGTGCCCGCGCCGATCTCCACGCTGCCGTCCGGCAGCGTGCGGATGCCTTTGAGCTCCTTGAGCCCCGCAATGATCATCACATCGTTTCGGAAGGCGGGGGTGACGCCCGCGCCCATGCTGTTTGCGACCATGAGGTCCGAGCCGCCTGCAAGGACGGTCGCGCCGGTCTCCTTGCGGATGCGCAGCGCCTCCTCGAGCGTTTCGGGAATGAAGCACTTTACCTGTTCCATAAAGCCGCTCCTTTCTTCGCCGCAAGCTTGATGCACTCGACGATCAGGTCGTAGCCTGTGCAGCGGCAGATGTTGCCGCTGATGCCGACGCGGATCTCCTCCTCGGTGGGGTCGGGGTTCTTGCTCAGCAGCACATAGGTCGCCATGACCATGCCCGGGATGCAGAAGCCGCACTGCACCGCGCCGCCCTCGGCGTAAGCGTCGATGATGCACCTGCCCTTTTCCGTGTCGCGGATGCCCTCGATGGTCGTCAGCGCGCAGCCGTTGACCGCGCCGACAGGCAGGATGCAGCTTGTGACCAGCTCGCTGTCCTTGATGATGGAGCAGGCACCGCACTCGCCCTCGCCGCAGCCCTCCTTGCTGCCGGTGAGACCGTAGTCCTCACGCAGCACATCGATGAGCCGCCGCAGCGGGTCGCCTCGGTAGAGCTTTTGCTCACCGTTCAATGTAAAACGAACCTCAGTGTACATATTTCATCGCCTCCTCAATATCCTCCGGCGGGATGGGAATGGAAGTAAAGCGCGTATTGAGCGCCCGCTCGACCGCGTCCACATAGGCCGCGGAGGCGCCGTTGAACACCAGCTCGCCCATGCCCTTGGCGCCGTAGGGCCCCCACGGATAAGGGTTTTCCTGAATGTGATAGAACTGCTTCGGGAAGTCCATCGAGGTCGGGATCACATAGTCGGACATGCTCTTCTGCTTGAAGTGTCCGTTCTTGACCTCTAACTTTTCCATCGCGCCGTAGCCGAGGGACTGGAGGATGCCGCCGTTGATCTGCCCGTGGACGATCAGCTCGTCGATGGCCTTGCCGATCTCGTGCGACGACCAAATGCCGACGGTCTTGACCTCGTTCGTCAGGCGGTCCACCTCGACCTCGACGCAGGCAACGCCCCAGCCGTAGCCGAGGTAGGCGTCGCCGCGGAAGGTGTCCTGATCCCACGGATAGCCGTCTGGGTGCTCGTACTCGACCTCGGTGGTGAAGTCGCCCTCGTCCCATCGCGCCTTCATCTCCTGCGCGGCGCGCTCAACGAGGCGGCCGACGACCATGGTGGAGCGGGAGGCGGCGGTCGGGCCGGAGTCAACGACCTTGGAGGTGTCGGGATCGAGGTATTCGATCTGATCGATGCTCACGCCGAGCGTCGCGGCGCAGATCTTGCGCAGACTCGTCTTGAAGCCCTGGCCCATCTCGGTGGAGCCGACCTGGATGCTGACCCTGTCGCCGGTCTTGACCAGCCGCGCGTGCGCCTTGATGATAGCCTGCTCGCCGTTGCCGGTGAATGCACCGCCGTGGTTGTACATGGCGATGCCGATGCCCCTGCCGCAGCCGGGCTTATATTCCTTCGCCTTGCGCCAGTAGTCGGCCTCGCGGGTGACGACCTCCAACATCTCGGGCAGCTTGACCTCCTCGATGATGTGGCCGTTGGTCGTGGTCTCGTCGCCGCGCTTGGCGATGTACTGCATCTTGAACTCCAGCGGATCGACACCGAGGTGGCGCGCCAGATGGTCAAGGTGCGTTTCGATGGCGAAGATCGTCTGCGGCGCACCGAAGCCGCGGAACGCGCAGGACGGAAACATATTGGTACCCATGCCCTCGCCCTTGAGATAGGTGTTGTCGAAGGTGTAGACGCCGTTGCCGTGGAACACGCCGCGCTGCAAAACGACATAGGACGAGGAAAGGTACGCGCCGCAGTTATAGTAGATGTGGCCGTAGACACCGATGATCTTGCCGTCCTTCACGGCGGTCTTGTAGATGCACTTGGACGGGTGGCGCTTGACGGAGAACTGCGTGTCCTCCTCGCGGTCAAAGACCAGCTTGATTGGCTTGCGGAGCTTATTCTCCGCGACCAGCAGAGCGCCGCAGAGCACATCGGGAAAATGCTCCTTGCCGCCGAACGCGCCGCCGGTGGTACACTGGCGAACGATAATGTCCTCATAAGGAATACCCAGCAGGCCCGCGACGGACTTGCGGATATAGAACGGGCACTGGGCGGAGGCGTAGAAAACGAACTTACCGTCCTCCATGTCCGCAATGGCGCTGTTGGTCTCGAGATGGACGTGCTCCTGATAGGGCGTTTCGATGGTCTCCTCAAAGACCTCGTCCGCCTCGGCGAACACCTCGTCCATAGGTCTGCCCTTCTCGCAGAAAAGCTCACACATCACATTGCTGTTTTTCTCCGGGAACATGGGGCCGCCGACGCATTGGATGGCGTCGTCGATGGTGACGGCGGGCGTCTGCTCCTCATAGTCGACCTTGATCTGCGCCTTGAGCCGCTTCAAAACGCCGCGGTCGGGGCCAACCACAAGACCGATCGTTTCGCCGACATAGAGCACATAGTCCTCGGCGAAGCAGCGCCAGTCCTTGGCGATCATCCACAGCTCGTTCTTGCCCTGCGCGGGAATATCCTTCGCGGAGATGAAGTGGTACCCCGCCGGCAGCTCCGGCACATGGATCGCCTTGATCCTTCCGCGGGCGATGGTCGAGCGCACCATATAGGCGTACTGCATATCGGGCAGCGTCATGTCGCAGACATACTTCGCCTCGCCTCTCGCCTTCTGCACCGCGTCCACACGGACGATGCGATCGTCGATCCCTGTCGGACAGTTCGGCTTACTGCATACTTCAGACATAGAAAAACCTCCTTCAGCGTTCCCCTCCGTCGTGGGACGCTTATTTCGGTAAATTTGAGCTTTGGGAAATTCTAACAAAATAGCGCTTGGAAAAGTTGTTTTGTTGCTGCAATTTTAACACCAAATCTCTCTCTTGTACAGAGACAGCGTGATACTACTTCAGAAATAGCGTTTGTATTTTCGCTTGCCTTGGGGAGACTCTTTGTGGTAAAGTATCCGCAAAAAGGAAAGTGAGATGATCTTTTATGAAGCAGCAGCTCACCATCGGCTGCCTCATCATGGCCGCCGGCAATGCGAGCCGCTTCGGCTCCAATAAGCTCGCCGCCAAGGTGGACGGCAAAATGCTCATCGAGCACGCGCTCGAGACCGTCCCCCGCGAGGAGTTTGCCCGCGTGAGCGTTGTCACGCAGTATGACGAGGTGGCGGCGCTTGCCAAGCGCTTTGGCTTTACAGTCCTTTTCAATGCGTTCCCCGAGCGGGGCGCGAGCTATACCATCCAACTCGGCACCGAGGCGATGGCGGATTGCGATGCCATCCTCTATCAGGTCGCCGACCAGCCGCTGCTGCGGCGCGAGAGCGTACGCGCCGAGGTCGAGTCTTTCCGTCTGCACCCCGACCGCATCGTTGCGATGGGGCACGGCGGCGTGCGTGGCAACCCCTGCATCTTCCCCGCCCGCTTTTTCCCCGAGCTGATGACGCTCGAGGGCGATCACGGCGGCAGCGCCGTCATTCGCCGCCATGAGGACGCGCTGACGCTCTTCGAGGTCTCCCCCGACGAGCTGCGCGATGTCGATACGCCGATGGCGCTCGCCGCGCTGCGCGATACGCTCGCGTGAGTTAGGGCGCAGTCATCTCGCCGCAGAGGTCCTCCTCCATTTTCCGCTTGACGGTCTCCTTGTCATACCCACAGGAGAAGAGGTAGTAGAGCTTGGCGACGGCTGCCTCGGTCGTCATGTCGAGTCCGCTGACCGCACCAGCTCTTTTCAGCGCGTTCGAGGTCTCGTAGGTACCGAGCGCCACCGCGCCCTGCGGGCATTGAGAGCAGACGGTCAGCACCGTACCGTTGCAAAACGCCTTTTCAATGATCGGCAGCAGTGCCCCGCCGTCGCCGGGGATATTGCCCGCGCCGAAGGTCTCGATGACGATGCCGCGCAGCTTCTCGGTCATGATCTGCTCAAAGAGCGAGAACTGGATGCCCGGAAAGACCTTCAGCACCCCGATGGGAACATTTTCCAATAATTGCAGCTGCAAAGCGCCTTTCGGCTTCGGCAGGAGGGCGCTTTCGTTGTAGCGGATGGTGATGCCCGCCTCGGCAAGGCTTGGGTAATTGGGCGAAATGAAAGCGATCAGCCCGTCGGCGGAGTATTTCGTCGCGCGGTTGCCGCGCAGGAGCTTGCCGCCGAAGTACAGACAAACCTCGTTCACCCGTCCCGCGCCCGCGATGAGCAGCGAGGTGATGATGTTGTCGCGCCCGTCGCTGCGCACCTCGCACAGCGGGATCTGCGAGCCGGTCAGCACGACTGGCTTTCCAAGGTTTCCGAGCATGAACGAGAGGGCGCTGGCGGTATAGGCCATCGTATCCGTGCCGTGAAGGATCACAAAGCCGTCGTAGCGGTCGTACTGCTCCGCCACCGCGTGGGCGATCTTGTTCCACTCGTGCACGGTCATGTTGGAGGAGTCGAGCAGCGGCTCCAGCTCCGTCAGCTCCCACACCGGAAGCTCCGACGCGCGCAGGTCGGAAATTTCATCGAGCGCGGCGCGGAAACGCCCGCTTTGCGGGGCGTAGCCGTTTTCCGTGCGCGTCATGCCGATGGTGCCGCCGGTATAGAGAATAAGGACCTTCTTTTTCATGCTGCATTCCTCCTGTTACCACCAGTAGCGCGGCATCTTGGGCCGCTCGTAGGGCGTTTTCATCAGCGGAAGGCTCGTGCGCATCTCGCCGTCGAGCGCGAAGTACGCGCCCGCCACGGCGGGGGCGGTGGGAATGGTCGTGATCTCGCCGATGCCGATGGCACCGAAGGCCATGTCCTGCCCCTCCTTCTCCACCAGAATACTATGGATAGGCGGCACCTGATCGGCGCGGAAGAGCCCAAGCGTACCGAATTTCGCGCTTGGGATGCAGTCGTAGAGCGGGTAATGCTCCGTGAGCGTGAAGCCGAGCGCCATCGTGACGCCGCCCTCGATCTGCCCCTCGCAGGAGAGCGGATTGATGGCCTTGCCGACATAGTGCGCCGCGTCGATCTCTCGGATCGTCCCGTCGTCGTTGAGGACACATACATGGGTGGCGTAGCCGTAGGCGACATGGCTGACGGGATTTTCCACCTCCTGCGTGCCGAGCGGGTCGGTCTTGGCAAGGTATTCGCCGTAGAACTCCCGTCCCTCAAGCGCCTTCCAATCGACGCTCGCGCCCGCGGGCAGTTCCGTGCCGACGCTGCCGCTGCCGTTGCTGCCGGGCAGTGATTCCATGCCCTGCCGGTGCGCGATGCCGGAATAATCGGACACCCTCACATCGGCGCCCGCCGCCGCGAGCAGCTTCTGACACGCCCGCCGGCATGCTTCGCCGGTCACGAGCGTCTGGCGCGAGCCGGAGGTCGTGCCGGAGTCCGGCGCGTTCACCGTGTTGGCGGCCTCGTAGACGATATCCTCGCGCTCACAGTGCAGCATGGTGCAGACGATCTGCGTCAGCACCGTGCCGAGTCCCTGTCCGATGCAGGACGCGCCCGAGCGGATATGGAGCTTGCCGTCCTGCACCGCCACGATGCACCTGCCCGTATCGGGAATGCCCACGCCGACGCCCGCATTCTTCATCGCGCAGGCGATGCCGACATTTTTGTTCTGCTCGCAGAGCTCCTTCACCGCCTCGAGCGTTTCGACAAGGCCCGTGGAGGGCGGCGCGATCTGTCCGTTCGGCAGCACCTGTCCGGGGCGGATGGCGTTGCGGTAGCGGATCTCCCACGGGGAGATGCCCAGCTCGTGCGCCATCTTTGTGAGCGTCATTTCCATGGCGTAGCAGGTCTGCGTCACGCCGAAGCCGCGGAACGCGCCCGCGGGCGGGTTGTTCGTATAGTACGCCTTGCCGGTAATTTCAAAGTTTTCGTAGTGATACGGCCCCGCGGCGTGCGTGCAGGCGCGCTCAAGCACCGGACCGCCGAGCGAGGCATACGCGCCTGTGTCGGCGACGACCTCCGCCTTGACGCCCTGAATGAGCCCGTCGCGGCTGCACCCCATCGTGATCGTCACCTTCATCGGGTGGCGCTTGGGGTGGACGAGCATACTCTCCTTGCGGCTGAGCCTGACCTTGACGGGGCGGCCCGTAAGATAGGCGGCGAGCGCCGCGTGGTGCTGCACCGTCATATCCTCCTTGCCGCCGAAGCCGCCGCCGACGAGCAGGTTGGTCACATGGACCTTCTCCTGCGCAAGGCCCAGCATACGCGAGACCTCCCGCGCCGTGTCGTAGGTGCCCTGATCGGCGGAAAGGATGCTCACGCCGTCGCCGTCGGGATAGGCGACCGCGCACTCCGGCTCCAAAAAGGCGTGCTCGGTGTAGGGCGTTTCATAGTGATACATCAGCACATAGTCCGCGTCGCGGATGGCCTGATCGGCGTTTCCGCGGCTGACGTGCTTTTCGCACAGCAGGTTCCCCGACTCATGCACGAGCGGCGCGAAGGGCTGCATGGCGTAGGTCGGGCTGAACACAGGCTTGAGCGGCTCGTAGTCGATCTCGACGAGGGCCTTCGCCTGCTCTAAAGTTTCACGGCTCTCCGCCGCCACAAGGCAGATGGCGTCGCCGAGGTAGTGCGTGATCTTGCCGACGGGGATCATCGTGTCCCAGTCCTGCTGCAAATGGCCGACCTTGTTTTCGCCGGGAATATCCTCGGCGGTGTAGACGCCGACCACGCCGGGCAGTGCCTCCGCCTTTTCCTTGCGGATCGCCAGCACCCGCGCGCGGGGATACTTGCTGCGCACGGCGCTCGCGTAGAGCATTCCGTCCAAATACACATCGTCTGGGTATTTGCCGCTCCCGCGCACCTTTTCCGCTGCGTCCACGCGCACGGCGCGCGCGCCGACGGCATAGCTCTGCTCTTCCTCTTCGGGCAGAGCACCGCTGCGGAAAATTTCCGCAGCGAGCAAAATCGCGTCGATGATCTTCACATAGCCCGTACAGCGGCAGATGTTGTTGCGGATGGCAAAGGCCGCCTCCTCTCGCGTCGGCGCGCTGTTCGTGTCCAGCAGTGCCTTGGCGGAGATCACCATGCCCGGGATACAAAAGCCGCACTGCACCGCACCCGCCTTGCCGAAGGCGTAGGTGTAGACCGCCTTCTCCCAATCGGAGAGGCCCTCCACCGTGAGAACGGTTTTGCCCTCCAGCTTATCCGTCGAGGGTACGCAGGCCTTGGTCGCCTTGCCGTCGATGAGCACATGGCAGGTGCCGCAGGCACCCTCGCTGCATCCGTCTTTCACGCTGGTGAGGCGCAGCTCGTCTCGCAGAAAGCGGAGGAGCTTTTGATTTTTCTCCACGCTCATGCGCTGTCCGTTCACGGTAAAAGTTGCCATAGTGGGCTCTCCTTTCCAAACTTTTTGTTTGGGTTGCTTACTATTTTTCATTTTCATTGTATCACATTCGTGCGAAATTGCAAGAAAAAGACGCGCGCGCGTGATATTATTTGTAAGATAGCGATATAAACGAAAAAGAGGAACGGGCACGCCCGTTCCTCTTTTCTTTTTACTTCACGCGCTCCTGCCGCCGGCCGCGCCATAGCGCGACGGTGAGGACGAGGAGCACGACGAGGGCAAGGTTATTGAGCGAATCGAGCGTACCGCTCAGCGCGAGCTTCCAAGTGTAGCCCGTCAGGTCGCCGTGTCCTGCATTCACGATGTACCGCACCCAAAGTGCAAGCGCCTGACGGATGCCGAGCTGCGCAAGCCAGCCGATGGTGAGCAGCGCAATGCTCCTTCGCTCCCAGCGGAGCGTCAGCGTGCGGTAGGATCGCAGCGTGCAGGCGACCAGCACGAGCAGCACCAGCGCGACCGACCAACTCATGGCAAGTCTCAGAGGATTCAACCGGAACAGACGCGAAAATGTCAGAAAGATATTTCCTGCAACGACACCTGCGGCAAAGCGCATATACAGCGCAAAGCACACATACAGCGCCCACGCGCAGCAGAGCCCCGTGCGCCGCCTCACCGTCAGGCAGATGGTCCCACAGACAAACAGGGGCAGCGCCAAGAGAAAGCCCGCGAGCGTCCCGCCGAGGAGCGCAATGAGTACTCCGATCAGCGCGCCGAAGCACAGCAGGATAATGCCGGCGATTTGCCGCGTCTCCCGTCGTGCCGCGGGCGCGGCGGCGGTGTACGCCCCCGCTGCTTCTGTCGGGGCAGCAGTCTCCGCGCACGCCCTGTCCGCCGCGGTGCCTTGTGCGCTCTCCCCTTTTACCAGCTCGTCAAGCGTCACGCCGAACAGCTCCGCAAGACGCAGGAGCTTGTCAAGCTCCGGGATGCTGGCGTCGGTCTCCCACTTGCTCACCGACTGGCGGCTGATGTCCAGCGCGTCGGCAAGGTCGCCCTGTGATAGATTTTTCTGTGTGCGCAGCCGCGCGATATTCTGTCCAAGCGTCATTCGTGTTCTCCTTTGCTTTGATGGCTTGAGTATAGTGAAAATCCGAGAAAAAGTCCACCAAGCGGGCTTTGAACTTTAGCAACTGACGGTTGCAGCCCTTCGATTTTACCGAAAAAGCGGGGTGTCCCCCGCTTTTATTCCACGACATACGGCAGCGCCCTCACGCAAAAGCGCACCATGTCCACATGGCTCGCGTCGATAAACTCCACGCCCTCGTTTTGCAGCAGCTCGACCTGTCGGTTCGCGCCGCCGAAGGCAAAGGCGCTCGACACCGCCCCGTCACGCTTGACGACGCGGTGACAAGGAATCACGCCCGGCTCGGGATTGGCGTGCAGGGCGTAGCCCACCACGCGGGCAAGCCGCGGATTTCCGATGGCACGGGCGACCTGTCCGTAGGTCGCAACGCTCCCGCGCGGAATGAGCCGCACCGCGGCGTAAACTTTTTCAAATGTCGTCATGGGCTTCCTCATCCTTTTTCCGCAGTGCGGGCAGATCCAGCTCCATGATGAACAGGCTTATGAGCATCAGCGCCGCGCCGAGATAGCCGCGCACCGTCAGCCGCTCGCTGAGCAGAAAGTACGCGAAGATGGCGGAAAATACAGGCTCAAGCGTGAAGATCAGGCTTGCATGGCTCGCCGTAGTGAACTGCTGCTCAACGCTCTGAATGATGAAGCAGATACCCGAGCAGAAAATGCCGAGGAACAGCGCCGCCGCCCAGACCTTGGGCGAGCCGGGCAGGCTCGGCGTTTCCAGCAGGAACGACAACACCAGCATCACCACGCCGACCACCACCGTCTGGCACACGCCGAGCGCGAGCGGATCGACCTCCGGCTTGGCGACCGCCCGTTCCGTGATCATCAGATCGATCGCGTAAAAGACCGGCACGAGCAGGCAGATGATGTCGCCCAGCGCGGGACGGAGCGCCTCGTTGAGCGTCAGCATCGCCATGCCGATCAAGCACAGCACCAGCGCAAAGCCCAGCTTCTTCCCCGGCTTTTTGTGGTAAATAACAAACTCGAAAAGCGGCGTAAAGATGACCGTCATCGCGCCGATAAAGCCCGCGTTGGACACGCTCGTATAGAGGATGCCGTAGGTCGCGCCGATATAGATGGCGATGAGCGACAATCCGACAAGGACGCTGTATTTCAAGGTTTCGCGGCTTGCGTGCAATACCCGCTTATGAAAGATCGTGCCAAGCACAAGAAAGGCCGAGAGAAAGCGGAACGCATTGAGCATCAGAGGCTGCATATCCCCAAGACAGATGGCGACCAAACAGTTTGAGATGCCCCAAAAGCCGGTGGCCAGCACCAGCATCATATCGGCTTTTCTCTGACGGTTCATAGAAATCCCTCCAGGCTTATCAAAAATGCCCGCAGTGCGGACAGCAAATGGATTTTACCATGAAAGTCATCGGAACGCAAGGGCAAAGCGTCCCCCGATCCATGCAAAAAGCAGCAACTCTTGCGAGCTGCTGCTTTTTCAAACGGCAGGGTGAAATTACTTGATCTCGACCTTCGCGCCGGCTTCCTCGAGCTGCTTCTTGAGCGCCTCGGCATCGTCCTTGGAGATACCCTCCTTGACGGCCTTGGGAGCGGCCTCAACAAAGCCCTTGGCCTCGGCCAGGCCCAGACCGGTGATCTCGCGGACGACCTTGATGACCTTGATCTTGGCAGCGGCGTCGAAACCGGCGAGAACGACATCGAACTCGGTCTTCTCCTCAGCAGCGGGAGCGGCAGCGCCGGCAGCGGGAGCGGCCATGGCGGCGGCGGAAACGCCGAACTCTTCCTCGAGCGCATGGACGAGCTCAGAGAGCTCCAGAACGGTAAGGCCCTTGATCTCTTCGATCATAGCAGTGATCTTTTCAGACATTGTAATATCCTCCTAATTTCGTATATTGGTTGTTTTTGTTGTGTGGGTGCCGAATTACTCGGCAGCGGCTTCCGCCGCCTCGGCAGGAGCGCCGTTCTTCTCGGCGATCTGCTTGAGGACGCAGGCAAGGCCGCTGATGGGCGCGAGCATGGTGCCGAGCACCTGAGCCTGCAGGACAGGCAGTGCGGGGATCGCGGCGAGCGCGTTGATGGTGGCGAGGTCGACGACCTTGCCGTCCATGAAGCCACCCTTGATCTCAAACTTGCCGTTGAGCTTCTTGGCGTAATCGGCGATCACGCGGGCGGGAGCGACAGGATCGCTCGCGACGGCGAGAGCCGTGGTGCCGTTGAGCTGCTCATCGAGCTCGTTGAGACCGACATTGTTGAAAGCGAAGCGAAGGAGCGTGTTCTTGACGACGGCATAATCGACTTCGTTCTTGCGGCACTCGGCGCGAAGAGCAGTGTCCTCAGCGACGGTGATGCCCTTGTAGTCGACGATGATACCGGCGGCAGCGCCCTGCAGCTTCTCGGTCAGAGAGGCCACGATCGCCTGCTTTTCAGACAGGACTTTTGCGTTAGGCATTCTTGTTTTCACCTCCGTTAGATTTGCGGCATAGCTCCCTATGCCCGGGGAAAGAGGCGTTCGAAAAGGAAACCGTCCTCATGCCGAAAGACACAAGGACGGTGTAAGCAATCATAACGATTTGCCATCCTCGGCAGGACTTACGAGGTGTGACCCTCCCCTGCTGTCTTTGGAACGCTCTGCTATTATATTCAAGGCCCAAGCAAATGTCAAGCCCTAAATATTGATTTTGCGCGCTCTTAGAGCTTCGCGGTGCTCATCTTGACGCCGGGGCCCATGGTGGAGGCGACGACGCAGGACTTGATATACTGGCCCTTGGCGGCGGCTGGCTTGGCCTTGACGATGGCGCCCATGATCGCGTTGAAGTTTTCGGTGAGCTTCTCGGGGCCGAAGGAGACCTTGCCGATGGGGCAGTGGATGATGTTGGTCTTGTCGAGACGATACTCGACCTTACCGGCCTTGACTTCCTTGACAGCCTTGGCAACATCGGGGGTGACGGTACCTGCCTTGGGGGAAGGCATCAGGCCCTTGGGGCCGAGGACCTTACCGAGGCGGCCGACCACGCCCATCATGTCGGGAGAAGCGACGACGACATCGAAATCGAACCAGTTTTCCTTCTGGATCTTCTCGACGAGGTCCATCTCGCCGACATAATCCGCGCCGGCTTCCTTGGCGGCGTCCGCCTTGTCGCCCTTGGCGAAAACGAGGACGCGCGCGGTCTTGCCGGTACCGTTGGGCAGGACGATCGCGCCGCGGACCTGCTGGTCGGCGTGACGGGAGTCGACGCCCAGCTTGACGTGCAGCTCGACGGTCTCGTCGAACTTCGCGGAAGCGGTCTTGCAGATCAGGCCGAAGCCCTCTGCGGCGTCATACTGGGTGTTCTTTTCGATCTGCTTGGCAGCATCCTGATACTTTTTACCTCTGAACATTTCCGTTTACCTCCCTTACTCTTCGACGACGACGCCCATGGAGCGTGCGGTGCCGGCGATCATGCTCATCGCGGCCTCGAGAGACGCGGCGTTGAGGTCGCGCATCTTCAGCTCGGCGATCTTCTGCACGGAGGCCTTGGAAATGGTGGCGACCTTGGTCTTGTTGGGGACGCCGGAACCGGACTCGATGTTGCACTCCTTCTTGATCAGGACCGCAGCGGGAGGAGTCTTGGTGATGAAGCTGAAGGAACGGTCGGCATACACCGTGATAACGACGGGGATGATAAGACCCATATCGTTCTTGGTGCGCTCGTTGAATTCCTTCGTGAAAGCCGCGATGTTGATGCCGTGCTGACCGAGCGCGGGACCGACAGGGGGCGCGGGAGTTGCTTTACCAGCGGGGATCTGCAGCTTAACAAAGCCGACTACTTTCTGTGCCATGTTTGGCACCTCCTTGATTATAAATGTGGTAACGGGCACCCGAACGGCGCTCCGCCCTTGGCGAGACGCACAGCGTCTCTCCCACTTTGCCGGATTACCGGCTCATCGCTTTTGGCGATTCTTGCTCAGTTGTTGACCACTTCGACCTGATCGAGCTCCAGCTCGACGGGCGTTTCGCGGCCGAACATGGAAACGACCACGCACACGCGGTTCTTCTCCGGCTCGATCTCCTCGACCGTGCCGAGGAACGAGGCGAGAGGGCCGTCCGTGATCTTGACCTGGTCGCCGACATTGTAAGCCACGACGATCTCGCGGCGCTCCATGCCGAGGGCCAGTACCTCATCCTCCGTGAGGGGGATGGCATTGTTGGCGCTGCCGACAAAGCCGGTCACGCCGCGGATATTGCGGATCAAATGCCATGTGTCGTCCGTCATGACCATCTTTACCATCACATAGCCGGGGAAAGTCTTGCGCTCGACCTCCTTCACCGCGCCGGATTCCGTGACTTCGGTCACAGTCTCCATCGGGATCTGGATGTCGAGGATCATATCCTCCAAATGACGGTTCGTCACGAATTTCTCGATGGCGGTCTTGACGGCATTCTCATAACCGGAATAGGTATGGGCCACATACCACTTCGCGTTATCAGCCATTTCCTGCTCCCTCTCAGCCGGCGAACACGCCGATCAGGGACTTGACGGCCAGCATGGCGACCGCGTCAAAGATCCAGATGCAGGCGCCCACGCAAAGCGAGCACAGAAGCACCGTACCGGTGTTCTTCGCCGTATCCTTGCCGCTGGGCCAAACGACCTTCTTCAGTTCGCTTTTCATTTCGCGGAACCACTTGCCGCGATCCTTTTTCTTCTCTTCTGCCATTGTTACACTACCTTTCCTAACTTACTTCGTTTCGGTATGAACGGTGTGCTTTTTGCAGAAGCGGCAATACTTGTTCAGCTCAAGCTTATCCGGGGTATTCTTCTTGTTCTTCATCGTATTGTAGTTTCTCTGCTTGCACTCGTTACATCTCAGAGTGACCTTCACGCGCATAACGGCACCTCCTTATTATGACGGCTCCCGACTCGGCGGGACCGCCGATTGCCTCCCTGCTCTTGAAATTTAGAGTAGTTATCTTTCGTGACACGAAAAGCGAAAAAAGCGCACAAAAAGAAAGCCCTCTTTCACAGGTAAATAGAATAGTAACACAAGGCAAGTCTCCCGTCAAGCATAAATTGCTTGAAAATCGAGAAATTTTTTATATAATGGTATCACTACGAACTTTGAGAGGTTTTTGTATGAAGATCATGGCCATCGACTACGGCGACGCGCATACCGGTGTCGCTATCTCCGACGCGCTTTTGATGCTCGCGGGCTTCACCACCGTCATCACTGCCTACCATCCCGATGCGGTCGCCGCGGAGATCAAAAAGCTCATCGCCGCCCACGGCGTCACCGAGCTGGTGCTCGGCCACCCGCTCAATATGGACGGCACACGCGGTCCGCGCGCGGAAAAGGCCGAGGGCTTTGCTGCGCTCCTGCGCGAAACCACCGACCTCCCCGTCACGCTCTGGGACGAGCGGCGCACGACCATCGACGCGCACAACATCCTCATGGCCGGCGGCAAGAACGCCAAGCAGCGCAAAAAGACCGTGGATGCGGTCGCCGCGAGCCTGATGCTCGAGGGCTACCTGACCTTCAAAAAGCGGCAGAACGGATAAATGCCCAGGCAGAAAAAGCACCACCACCCGCTAACGGGTGGTGGTGTTGTTTCTTTTGCGGTTTTTAGTCTTCGTCCTCGTCCTCTTCCATGGCGTTGGCCAAATCGGAGAGGTCAAACTCCAGCTTAGCGCCGCAGTTCGGGCAGAGGATCTCACCCTCCTCGAGCATACTGTCGTCGAAGAAGATCTCCTCCTCGCACTCGGGGCAGGTGGTGGCGTAGCACTCCTCTTCCTCGTCATCCTCGTCATCCTCGTCATCATCGTCGTCGTCATCGTCCCACTCGTCGTAGACGATGTCCTCCACATCGGAGAGGTCGTCGCTGATGACATCCAGCCCGTCGCCGAGCTCCATGACCTCGTCGGTCAGGTCCTCGACCTCGAGCGCGATCTCGTCGAGCACATCGGCGATGGCGGCAAAGAGCTTGCCCTCGTTGGACTCGGCGTCCAAATTCATGCCCTCCATCAGGCCCTTGAGGTAAGCGATCTTTTCAGAAATACCCATAATATACTTCTCCTTTCAGATAAGCGCAAACGGTTTCCTGCTGTAAATAACTGATTTTACTTGGCGCGGCCCATGTACTCGCCGGTGCGGGTGTCGATCTGGATCTTGTCACCCTCGTTGATGAACAGGGGCACCTTGATCTCCGCGCCGGTCTCGACGACGGCGGGCTTGGTCACGTTGGTGGCGGTGTCGCCCTTGGCGCCCGGCTCGGACTTGGTGACGACCAGCTCAACGAAGTTGGGCGGCTCGATGCCGAACACGCGGCCCTTGACGGACAGGACCTTGCACATAGTATTCTCCTTGACGAAGCGGAAAGCGTCGCCAAGCATATCGCGGTTCAGCGGGACCATATCATAGGTCTCCTGATCCATGAAGTAGTAAAGGTCGCCGTCGCTGTAGCTGTACTCCATGTCCTTGCGCTCCACGAAGGCCTCGTCGAACTTCGCGGTGGGGTTGAACGAGGTCTCGGTGACGGCGCCGGTCTCAACGTTGCGCATCTTGGTGCGGACGAAGGCCGCGCCCTTGCCGGGCTTGACGTGCTGGAACTCGACGACCTGATAGACCTTGCCGTCCATCTCAAAGGTCTTGCCGTTTCTGAAATCACCGGCGGTAATGGTTGCCATAGCTATTTCCTCCATATTCCCGAGGAAATCACCGTGGACTTCCTCAAATTCATAAAATTTCGGTTTTAAACCGATGGTATTTTACCGCATATAGCGCCTTATTGCAAGCACTTTTCTCTATCTTGTGCTCATTTTTTCAAAATATTACCGCCGTGCCGTGCGCTCGTCGTGCGCACAGCCGCGCTTGAACGGCTCCTGCAGGGTGTGGAGCACCTTCTGCCACGCCGTGTGCGCGCCGCCCTTCGGCTCCACCATCAGCGCGAACACACCGCTGCGCTTGGCGCCGAGCATGTCCGTGAGCAGCTTGTCGCCGAGCATCGCCGTGTGCTCGGGCGGCGTTTTGAACTTCTCCGTCGCGCGGCGGTAGCCCTTTCTCGACGGCTTTTGCGCATGGCCGACAAAGTCAATTTCCAGCCCCGCGCAGAAACGCTCCACACGCGCAGGACTGCGGTTGTTGGATAAGACCGCGACGGTGACGCCCGCCGCCTTCAGCGACGCGAGCCATGCGCGCACACTATCGTCCGGCTCATGGACGGACTTGGGCGCAAGCGTGTAGTCGAGGTCAGTCAGCAGCAGCGTGATACCGTGCGCGCGCAGAAAGTCCGGCGTCACGGCGGCATAGTCGTCAAAAACCCAATGAGGTGTCAAAAGCATCGGCATGGTTTCCTTTCAAGGCGCATATCTATGGGATAGTTTACCAACTTTTCCCGTTTTCTGCAAGGGGGTATCGCCTGTGTCTCTCTTTCTCGCGGTCACGCCGGCGGAGGCGGCGGACTGCCGCGGCTATCGCGTGCCGCTCTGCCATATCGCTTATGCTCTCACCGACGGCGGACGGCTCGCGCGCAGCCCCCTGCCGCGCGGCGTGCAGGGCGGGCTGATGGGACTCTCCGACCGCTGCGCCGGTCCCCTGCCCTGCTCCGATGCGCTCTGCCGCACTATCGTGCGGGAATGCGCCGCGCATCGCTTTGGCGGCGTGCTGGCGGATTTTGAGGGCACAGTGGCGGACGACCGCTCCGCCTTCCTCTCGCGCCTCGGCGCGATGCTTGTGCAGAGCGGACGGCGGCTTTATGTGCCGGAGCGCTTTGCCGTACCCGAGGCGAGCGTGCTCATCTGCACCGCCATCTCTGGCGGGACGCTGCGCGAGCGGCTGAGCGACGCCGCCGCGCGCTACGGCGCGCAGCGCGTCGCGCTCGACTGCCAGCGCCTTGCAATGGACTTTTCCCTTCCCTGCCGCAGCGGCGAAGGGACGCCGCTCACGCCCGAGGAGCTATCTTCCCTGCGCGAGCGCTGCGGCGCGTCGGTCTTTTTCTCCGAGGAGCTGTGCGCGAATTACTTCAGCTATCGCTCAGACGCTAAGGCGCACTTCGTCCTCTTCGACACCGCCGAGACCCTGCGGCGCAAGCGGCAGCTCGGACGCGAACGCGGCATCGAGACCGCTTTTCTGATGTATCCCGAGGTCAGCGACCTCCTGCCAGAGCTTATTGGCGCTTAGCTCTCTGCGCCATCGCCGCGTGCTCCCTTTGCAGCTCGGCAAAAAGCGCCGCGGGCTTCCAGCCACGGTTCTCCGCCGTCAGCATCGCCTTATAGGGGATGCGCAGCCCCGTGCGGCGCATGGCGTTCAAGGCCTGATTCATGCGGTCTCCGTAGAAGCCGCAGAACACCAGCATCGGCTCCGCGAGCGGCGTGCCTGCATAGACCTCCTCCGTGCGCACGCATCCCGCCGCGCCCGCCAGCGCACCGACGGTCTGCGCATAGTCCTCAATCGGCACAGTCTTCACCGCCATTTTGCGCGGCGCAAAGGTCTGCGTCAGCAGCGGCACGATCCCCTCGCAGCCGAAGGCGAGGATCTGCTCCTTCATGGTCTCAACTCCTTTTGGCAAAAGAAGCACATCACATAAGTGATGTGCTTCTTTTTGACTCGCTTAGTAATAACGCTTATTGCGGTTCTTGCGGGCAGCCTCGCTCTTCTTGCGGCGCTTCACACTCGGGCTTTCATAGCACTCGCGCTTGCGGACCTCCGCCAGAACGCCGGCCTTGGCGCAGCTTCTCTTGAATCTCTTCAGAGCGCTGTCCAGGCTCTCGCCTTCCTTGACATGAACTTCGGACATTTATGTTTTCCCTCCCTCCGATGCACCCGGCTATTTCCAGAGTGCTCTTTAAGAGCCATTGATATGACTAACATGGGTATTATACAAAAAAAACGATAGCTTGTCAATATACTATTTTTATTCATTTATTAACTTTATGATTTTATCATAATACGCATCATTTACTCGGTGAACACGTCTAAACTGGGTAAATATTTTTTTGCTTTCCTCTTCATTTATCAACGGTATATCATGTCTAATCCGTACAATCTTTACCATAACAGAGAGATTATCATAGCACTTTTCCTCTTGATTGCCAAGATAGATTGCAGGCAGCTCAACAACATGGCCATATGCGTACACTCCGCTTTGAATTGTGGAAACCTGTTTCCCAACATGAAGCAGGACAATATCTCCCACTCTCATGTTTTTTGTGGCGAGAAATGCCTCAATATGCCCTATTCCAGAAACTCTTTCGAACATATTCCATTGTCTGAGATTTATAGGCTCATAATAAATGTCCATATTTGCCGCCTCCTTTCATTCTACCAAGAGCGATTCTCTTCAGATTATTGTTGCTTTCCAAATAATATTGATGAGCCTATTCTTGACGAAAATGATCTTATTGCATGCTTCAAAAGGTGCATCTCCAATAATTGCTTTTACTCGTTCGATATTCTTTGCAGCATCATATACCGTTTCAGCATCGCTGTCCATCGCCACGGTGACGGTGCCTCTGAGCTTGCCGTTCACCTGCACCGCCATCTCGGTGTGCGCGGCGACAGTCTTGCTCTCGTCATACGCGGGCCAGGGCATCTGCATCGCCATTTTTCCGTGCTCACTCGCGCAGCCGAGCAGCTCCCACATCTCCTCGACCATGTGCGGCGCGAAGGGAGAGAGCAGAAGCAGCAGCGCCTCAAGGTCGCCGCGGCTGACGCCGTTGGCGTAGAACTCGTTGACCATGGCCATGAGCGCGGCGATGGCGGTGTTGAGCTTGAGCGAGTCGATGTCGTCTGTGACCTTCTTGATGGTCTTGTGGATGATCGGCTCATTCTTTTCGGACACGGCCTTGTCCGCACTCGCCATGTCCATGAGGTTCCACACGCGGTCGAGGAAGCGCTTGCAGCCCTTCACCGCGTCGTCGGACCAGGTGGCGACCTTCTCGAAGTCGCCGATGAACATGATGTAGAGACGCATCGTATCCGCGCCGTAGGCCTTGACCACATCGTCGGGATTGACAACATTGCCGAGGGACTTCGACATCTTGACCGCCGGACGCAGCGCCTGATTGCCGTACTTGGCGATCAGCGCCTCCTTCTCCTCCTCGGTCTTGGCGTTGCCGACATAATGCGGGTTTTGGCCGAGGATCATACCGTGGCTCGTGCGCTTGGCGTAGGGCTCCTTGGTGTGGACGACGCCGATGTCATAGAGGAACTTGTGCCAGAAGCGGGAGTAGAGCAGGTGGAGCGTGGTGTGCTCCATGCCGCCGTTGTACCAGTCCACGGGGCCCCAGTAGCTCTCTGCCTCGTGGGAGACGAGCTCTTTATCGTTGTGCGGGTCCATGTAGCGCAGGAAGTACCACGACGAGCCAGCCCACTGGGGCATGGTGTCCGTTTCGCGCTTGGCGGCGGCGCCGCACTTCGGGCACTTGGTGTTCACCCAGTCGGTCATCTTGGAGATGGGGCTCTCGCCGTCGTCGGTCGGCTCGTAGCTCTCGACCTGCGGCAACACGAGCGGCAGCTCCTCCTCGGGAACGGGCACCCAGCCGCACTTCGGGCAGTTGACCAGCGGGATCGGCTCGCCCCAGTAGCGCTGGCGGGAGAACACCCAGTCGCGCAGCTTGTAGTTGACCTTCTCCTTGCCAAAGCCCTGCTCCACCACATATTTCTTCATGGCAGGGATGGCCTCCTTGACGGTCAGGCCGTTCAGGAAGCCGGAGTTGACCATGACAGCGCTGTCGTCCTTGGCCACAAAGGCCTCCTTGGTCACGTCGCCGCCGGCCACCACCTCGATGATGGGAAGGCCGAACTTCTTGGCGAACTCCCAGTCGCGCTGGTCATGGCCGGGCACGCCCATGACGATGCCGGTGCCGTAGCCCATGAGGACGTAATCGGAGACGAACATGGGCAGGGGCTTGTGGGTCACCGGGTTCATGACCTCGATACCCTCCAGCCGCACGCCGGTTTTTTCCTTGTTCAGCTCGCCGCGCTCAAAGTCGGACTTATGGGCCGCTTCCTCCTGATAGGCCGCCACAGCATCCCAGTTCTTAATGAGGGGCTGCCACTTCTTCAGCAGCGGGTGCTCGGGAGAGATGACCATATACGTGGTGCCGAACAGGGTGTCGGCACGAGTGGTGTAGACCGTCACCTGGTCGCCCACATTGGTGTCGAAGGTGATCTCTGCGCCGGTGGAACGGCCGATCCAGTTGCGCTGCTGGATCTTCACGCGCTCAATATAGTCCACATCATCCAGATCGTCGATCAGCCGCTGGGCATACTCGGTGATCTTCAGCATCCACTGGCTCTTCTCCTTGCGGATGACCTCGCTGCCGCAGCGCTCGCACACGCCGTTGACCACTTCCTCGTTGGCCAGCACGCACTTGCAGCTGGTACACCAGTTCACAGGCATGGTGGTCTTATAGGCCAGACCGTGCTTGAACATCTGCAGGAATATCCACTGGGTCCACTTGTAGTAGTTGGGGTCGGTGGTGTCCACGCAGCGGTCCCAGTCAAAGCCGTATCCCAGCATCTTCAGCTGCTTGGTGAAATTCTCGATGTTGTTCTTCGTGACGATGGCAGGATGGATGTGGTTCTTGATGGCATAGTTCTCCGTGGGCAGACCGAAAGCATCGAAGCCGATGGGGAACAATACATTATAGCCCTGCATCCGCTTTTTGCGGGTGACGATATCCATAGCCGTAAAGGGGCGGGGATGGCCCACGTGCAGGCCCTGGCCGGAGGGATAAGGAAACTCGATGAGCCCATAGAACTTGGGCCGATTGTCACCGGTAATGGCGGCATAGGGCTTTGTCTTCTCCCAGTTGGCTTGCCACTTCTTTTCAATGGCCGCAAAATCGTAATTCATGCTCGCTTCTCCTTGTATGTGAATTTTGTTTTCGCAAATAAAAATCCCCGGCTGCTTTACGCAGCCAGGGACGTTATAGACGTGTTACCACCCTGCTTCCGTCGCAGATCGCTCCGCGGCGCTCCGTGTCTTTCTTACGAAAGACGACGCTGTAACGGCGCGCACCCGTCCCGCCCTGTTCAGGCGGAAAGCTCCGGGACCAGTACAACAGAGCGTCCCCGCCGGCTCGCACCATACGCCGGCTCTCTTCGGGTGGATGATCTCTGTCTTTTTCCCTTCATCGCTTCTGACAATATCGAAGTCTATTTTAGCGCATTTTTGCCGAATGTCAACCCCGTTTTCCGGGAAAAACACCTGTACGCGCCACTCGGCGCGGAAACTCAGTCGTGCTCCTCCACAATGCCGCTGATGTCCACGCTCTTGCCGTCCTGCCACAGACGCTCCAGGCCGTAGAAGGCCCGGGCCTCTTGATTAAACACATGGATGGCGATGCAGCCGTAGTCCAGCAGGACCCACGTGCCGCCGCGATAGCCCTCCCGGTGCAGGGGCTGCTCACCGGCCTCCTCCGCCAGCAGCTTTTCCACATTGTCCACCAGTGCGTTGATCTGGGTATTGCTGGCGCCGGTGGCCAGAACGAAATAGTCCGCCAGCGTGGTCAGCTCGGCGATCTCCATCACGCGGATCTCCTTGCCCTTCTTGTCGGACAGGGCACGGGCAGCCAGCAGCGCCAGTTCTTTCGGTGTTTTCATGATATCCCTCTTTTCATCAGATAATCCCGCGCGTCGCGGGTCATGTGGTGGACGGGGTTACCCATCTCCTCCATCTCATCGATGGTCATGGTCAGACCCATGAGCAGGCCCCGGTCCAGATCCTCGTATACCGTCCTTCGCAGTGCCTCCACCCCGGGAAAGTCCCGGGTGGGCTCGATATAATCCGCCAGATAGATGATCTTCTCCAGTAGCGTCATATCCGGCTTGCCGGTGGTATGGTACATGATCGCGCTATACACATCGTCGTCCACGGCAAACACATCCCGTGCGATGGCGGCGCCGGTCTTGCTGTGCAGCAGCTTCAGTGCCTTTCTCTCCAGCTCGTCCAGCGGAATGTGATACTTCTTGCACAGCGCCAGCTGCTCGTCCATATCCAGCTTCTTGGTACAGTCGTGCAGCAGCGCGGCGATGCGCGCCTTTGTCACGTCCGCGCCGTATCGCTCCGCCAAACGCACCGCCTCCTGCTCCGTGCCCAGCACATGGGGCATCCGCTTGGGCTTGAGATAGCTCAGCGCGATGGGCCGCAGCTCCTCCGGCGTCAGGTGCGTCAGGTCCGTATGGGTACCGTACAGGTGCTCCCGCCGGATATAGCCCCACACCGGCGGCGGCAGCAGGTCCTCTCCCCCGCCCTGTGCCAGCGCGGCGCGGACCTCGGTGGAGGAAAGCTCCACCACCTGCGGATTGGGCACCACGGTCACCTGCGCGCCGAACTCCCGTTCCAGGCGCGCGCTCTGCGCGGCAAAGGCGGCGGACTCATCCTCCGCCTCCCGGCTGAAGGGCGCGATGTGGGCCATGGCCATGATCGCCTCCGGCCTGCGCCAGTTGTGCAGACTCAGAAACATATCCGACCCCATCAGCAGATACAGCGTGTCATCCGGATACTGCTCCCGCAGCGCCGCCAGCGTGTCCGCGGTATAGCTGACGCCGCTGCGGCGCAGCTCCATGTCACTGACCTCCGCCCGCTTCCCCAGCGCCGCTGTGGCCAGCACCGCCATGTCGTACCGCTGCCGCGGCGCGGCGCCGCCCTCCGGCAGCGCCTTGTGGGGCGGCTGCGCGTCCGGGACCAGCACCAGCTTGTCCAGCCCCAGGACCTCCATGGCGGCCCTGGCCGCCGTCACATGGCCGATATGGGGCGGATCAAAGGTGCCGCCGTAAATACCGATGTTCATACGCTTCTCTTCGCCTTGACCAGTTCGATCTTCCGCTTGCTCTTGTCGTGCTGCATCCGGTAGAGCACGAACTTGCTGCCGATGACCTGCACCACCTCGCAGCGGGCAGCCACTGCCAGTTCCTCCGCCGCCTCCCGGGCGGTCAGCAGCGAATTCTCCAGCACCCGGCCCTTGATGAGCTCCCGGGCCTCCAGCGCGTCGTTGACCTGCTTGACCAGATTGTCGCCGATGCCGTCCTTGCCCACGTGGACGATGGTGTCCAGATTGGTGGCCAGGGACCGCAGCTGCGCGCGTTGTTTGCTTGTCAGTTCCATATCATTGTTTCTCCAAATACGTTTTCAGTTCCGCGGCAAAGGCCCGCAGGGCACTGCCCCGGTGGGAAATGGCGTTCTTCTCCTCCGCCGTCAGCTGGGCGAAGGTCTTTCGCAGGGACGGCACGAAGAACACAGGGTCGTACCCAAACCCGCCGTCGCCCATAGGCGCAAAGGCAATGGTCCCAGCGCAGTCCCCCTCCGCCGTCAGCGTGTCCCCGTTGGGGAAGGCGCAGACGATGGCCGTGTGGAAATGCGCCGCCCGGTTCGTGGCGCCGCGCATATTGCTCAGCAGCAGCCGGCAGCGCTCCGGGTCGCTGTCCAGCCCGCCGTACCGGGCAGAATACACCCCCGGCGCGCCCTGAAGCCAGTCCACGCACAGTCCCGAGTCATCCGCGATAGCCGGCAGGCCGCTGGCCGCCATGATGGCGTTGGCCTTCAGCGCTGCGTTCTCCGCGAAGGTGGTCCCCGTCTCCTCCACGTCGACGTCCACGCCCACGTCGGAGGGCATGACCACCTCCACGCCCAGCTCGCCCAGAATGGCCTGCATCTCGGCCAGCTTTCCCTTGTTGTGGGATGCCAGTACAAATCTCATAGTATCTCTCCCAGTATCTCCTTCTGCTTCGCCAGCAGCTCGCCGCACCCCTTGGCGCACAGCGCCACCAGTGCCTGCTGCTCGGCCACGGTAAAGGGCCGCCCCTCGCCGGTGCCCTGAATTTCGATCAGCTGTCCCTGCTCCGTCATCATGCAGTTCAGGTCCACCTGCGCCCGGCTGTCCTCGCTGTACTGCAGGTCCAGCAGGGGCACATCCTCCACGATGCCCGCCGACACACCGGTGACATAGTGCAGCAGCGGCAGCCTCTCGATCACGCCGTCGGTCACCAGCTTTTTGCAGGCCAGCGCTAGCGCCGCGAACCCGCCGGTCACGGATGCCGTCCGCGTCCCGCCGTCGCCCTGCAATACGTCGCAGTCCACGGTGATGGTCCGGGGCCCCAGGGCCGCCATATCCACCGCCGCACGCAGGCTGCGGCCGATGAGCCGCTGTATCTCTGCGCTGCGGCCAGACAGCTTCAGCTTGTCCACGTCCCGGCGGCTGCGCTCCCGGTTGGCCCGGGGCAGCATGGAATACTCCGCCGTCACCCAGCCACAGCCCTCCGCCACATGGGGCGGCGTCTTCTCCTCCACCGAGGCGTTGCACAGCACCACCGTCTCGCCGCAGCGGATCAGCACGCTGCCCTCGGCGAATTTCGTAAAGCCGGGTGTCATCTCCACCGGGCGCAGCTGGTCAAATGCCCGTCCGTCTGCTCTCGTCATGCTGCGCCCTCCTTATATCATGTCCTGCACGAAGACAGTCGGGTCAAAGGGCTTCAGGTCGTCGATGCCCTCGCCCACACCCACGAACTTTACCGGCACACCCAGCTCCTGGGCGATGGCGATGACGATGCCGCCCTTGGCGGTACCATCCAGCTTCGTCAGGATAATACCCGTCAACCCTGCCGTCTCCTTGAAGGTCCGTGCCTGGATCAGTCCGTTCTGCCCGGTGGTGGCGTCCAGCACCAGCAGCGTCTCGCTGTTGGAATTGGGGCATTCCCGGTCGATGATCTTCCGCAGCTTGGCCAGCTCGTTCATCAGGTTCTGTTTATTGTGCAGCCGTCCGGCGGTGTCGCACAGCACCACGTCCACGCTCCGTGCCTTGGCCGCCTGCAAAGCATCAAACAGTACCGCGCCGGGATCCGCGCCCTCATGCTGCCGCACGATATCCACACCGGCGCGGCCCGCCCAGATCTCCAGCTGGTCGGCGGCCGCCGCACGGAACGTATCGCCGGCGCACAGCAGGACCTTCTTGCCCTGATCCTTCAGCTGCTTGGCCAGCTTGCCGATAGACGTGGTCTTGCCCACGCCGTTGACGCCGATGACCAGCACCACGGCGGGCTTGCCCTCCAGCACCAACGCGCTGTCACCCACCTCCAGCTTGCTCTTCAGGATGTCCCGCAGGGCGTCCTTTACCTCGTCCATCCGGCCGATAAAGCGTTCCTTCACCCGCTTCTGCAGCTGGGCCACGGTATCAGCGGCGGTATCAGCGCCTACATCGGCCAGGATCAGCGCCTCCTCCAGTCCGTCGTAGAACTCGTCATTCAGGTCGTCGAAGGTGGGGACGGCGGTGAACGCCTCCTTCAGTATTTGAAATAAGCCCATTGCCATAACAAGCCCTCCTTATTTGATATGCAGCTCCTTGGCCATATCGTTGAGATTGATGGTCAGTATCCGGCTGACGCCCTTTTCCTGCATGGTCACGCCATACAGCACGTCCGCCTCCTCCATGGTGCCCCGCCGGTGGGTGATGACGATAAACTGCGTCTTTCCGGCGATCCGCCGCATATACCGGGCGTAGCGCACCACATTGGCCTCGTCCAGCGCCGCCTCGATCTCGTCCATCACGCAGAACGGCGTGGGATGTACCTTCAGAATGGCGAAGTACAGCGCAATGGCCACAAATGCCTTCTCACCGCCGGACAGCAGCGTGATGGTCTTCAGCTGTTTGCCGGGGGGCTGCACCTTGATCTCGATGCCGCAGTTGAGGATATCGCTCTCGTCCTCCAGCTCCAGCCGCGCCTTGCCGCCGCCGAACAGCTCCAAAAACGTCTCCTGGAAGCTCTCGTTCAGCAGCTGGAACTGCTCGGCAAAAATGCTGGTCATCTGCTGGGTGATCTGGTCGATAATGCCCAGCAGCTCCTCCTTGGCCTGCTCCACATCGCTGCGCTGCTCGGACAGATAGGTGTACCGGGTGTTCACCCGGTCGAACTCCTCGATGGCGCCGATGTTGGGCGTACCCAGCGCCTTGATCTCCCGGTTCAGTTCGGCAATGCGCCGCGTGGCCTTGGGCACGCTCTCCAGCTCGATACGCTGCTCCATGGCGTCGCTGTGGCTCAGTTCGTAGCGCTCCCACAGCTTCTCCAGGATCTGCCCCTCCTCCATGCCGCTGTTTTCCAGCTTCTGCTGCAATTTGTTGTACGCCTGCATGGTCTGCAAAAGCGTATCGTTGCAGGCGCGGCTGTCACGGCTATGCTGGTCACGCTGCTGCTCCAGCGCCAGTTTGGCCTGGGCCAGATCCTCCAGCCGCTGCCGCAGCTGTGTCACACAGGCGTTCTTCTCCTCCAGCGCCGCCTGATGGCCCGCCATATCGGCCAGCGCCTTCTCGTTGGCCTGCCGGTACTCCTGCACCCGCCGGTCGCGCTCAGCGCGGTCGGATACCATATCCGCCTGCAAGCCCCGCAGGTCCTCCACGCTCCGCAGAACGCTGTCCTTCTCCGCGCTCAGTGCCGCCTGATCGGCCTTCTTGTCGCTGACGGCCTGGGCCAGTTGGTTGGTCTGCTCCGTCAGATCGGTCTGGCCGGCCAGCTTGTCCCGCATCTCCTGCCGCAGCGCGGCCGCGCGGTCCTCTGCCGCAGTGATGTCCGCCTGTATCCCGGCCATGCGCCCGCGGCCGTCCGTCTCCCGGCGGTCCAGGCCGGACAGCTCCTGCTCCATAGTCTCGCAGCTCAGGCGCAGGCTTTCCAACAGGAGGTCATAGTGGTCCTGCCGTCCCTGTAAGGTCAGCACCTCGTCCGCCGCCTTGCGCTGCTGGTCCTTGGCCACCTGCAATTCATACTCAGCCTTCTGCAGCTCCCTCTGGGCCGCCTCGGCCTGCTGCGCGGCCTCGTTCAGCTTACCGTGCAGGGCGCCCTGTGCCGCCTTCAGCCGTTCCAGCTCATTGGCCCGGGACAGCACGCCGGAGGATCGGCTGGCGGAGCCGCCGGTCATGGAGCCGCCCCGGTTGATGATCTGTCCGTCCAGCGTCACGATGCGGAAGGCATTGCGGAACTTACGCGCCATGGCGATACCGCTGTCCAGGTCCTCCACTACCACCGTCCGGCCCAGCAGATTTTTAAAAATATGGTCGTATCGCGCGTCGTACCGCACCAGACGGCTGGCGATGCCTACAAAACCATACTCTCCCGCAGCGTTCTCCCGCAGCTCGTCGCCCCGGATGGCCGTCAGCGGAAGGAAGGTAGCGCGGCCGCCGTCCCGCTGCTTCAGGAACTGGATGGCCGCCTTGGCGTCCTCCTCCCGTTCCACCACGATGTTCTGCAGCGCCGCGCCCAGCGCCGTCTCCAGCGCCACGGCATAGGTCTGCTCTGTGGTCATCAGTCCGGCCACCGGCCCGTGAATGCCCCGCAGCGTGTTTTTCTCCGCCGCCTGCATCACGGTCTTTACCGCTTTGTTGAAGCCCTCGTACTCCTTCTCCATCTCCGTCAGCAGACGGATGCGGTCCTCCTGGGCGTTCACCTGCCGGGTCAGCTCCTGCTTGATGTTCTGGGCGCTCTCCGCCTTCTGGCGGCGGCTGTCCATCCGCAGGCTGTGACCCTGAATGATATTCTCCGCCGCCTGGGCCTCCTCCCTGGCATCGTTCAGCGCCCGGCGATTGGTCTTTGCGTCCTTTTCGCTCTCCTCCAGCTTACACTGTGCCTCGGACAGCTCCTGCCGCACCGTAATCCGCCGCTGTCCGGCCTCGTCCAGGCCCGCCTGCAGGGCGGACAGCGCGGCGCGCCCGTCTGCGGCCTCGGCCACAGCAATGGCCTCCTGCGCCCGCAGGGCCTCGGCCTCGTCCGCCGCGCCCTTTGCGCTGTCAGCCAGCGCCTGCGTCCGAGAGAGCAGCTCACTCAGCGCCGTCTCCAATACCGCCGCGTCGCGGTCGATGTCCGCGATACGCGCCAGCTGTCCGTCGATCTGTCCCTGTAAATTCTCCCGCCGCTGGTCTGTGCTGGTCAGTTCCTGTTCCAGCCGGCGCAGAGACTCGTTGTTGTGCTCCACAGAGGTCTGCAGCACCGCGATGGCCGCAGACTCCTCGCCGGCGGCGGACTCCGCCTCGGTCACCTGACCGCGCAGCGCGTCAGCCGCCACGTCGTTCTGCCGCATCTCCTCGGTAAAACGCTCTCCCTGGGCGTAGGCCTCGTCCAGCGCCGCCTGGGCCTGGTCACATGCCTCCTTGGCCTGAGCCGTATCGCTCTCCAGCTTCAGCTTGGCAGTCCGCAGGTTTTGTAGCTGCTCCAGCCACACGGAGATCTCCAGCACCCGCAGCTCATCCCGCAGCACCAGAAATTTCTTGGCGGTCTCCGCTTGTTGGCGCAGCGGCTCCACCTGTAATTCCAGCTCGGCGATCTTGTCGTTGATGCGCACCAGATTCTCCTGCGTGCGCTCCAGCTTGCGCTCGGCCTCCTCCTTGCGGTGGCGGTACTTGCTGATGCCCGCCGCCTCCTCAAAGACCTCGCGGCGCTCACCGCTTTTCACGGACAGGATCTCGTCGATCTTGCCCTGTCCGATGATGGAGTAGCCCTCCCGGCCCATGCCGGTGTCCATGAACAGCTCGTTCACGTCCTTGAGCCGGACGGACTGCTTGTTGATGTAATACTCCGACTCGCCGCTGCGGTAGTACCGGCGGGTCACCGCCACCTCCGCCTCGTCGCGGGTGGGGAAAATATGCTCCGTGTTGTCGATGACCAGCGTCACCTGCGCGAAGCCCATCTGGTTGCGCTTCTCCGTACCGCCGAAGATGACGTCCTCCATCTTGGCGCCCCGGAGCTGGCGGCTGTTCTGCTCGCCCATGACCCAGCGGATGGCGTCGGAGATGTTGGACTTGCCGGAGCCGTTGGGGCCCACGATGGCCGTGATATCCTCCCCGAAGTCCAGTACCGTCTTATCGGGGAACGATTTGAACCCCTGTATTTCCAGAGCCTTAAGGTAGATAGGGCTCACCCCTTTCGCATTTGCATACTATAACTAAGATAGTATACACCGCAAGCCCCCTGTTTTCAAGAAAAACCGTGCCTCCCGCGGCAAAAAACGCAAAAAAGCGGAGGAGACGGCGGTTCGTCTCCTCCCTGCTCCTATTCCTCGCGCCGCCGGTCCATCTGGCGGTACAGGCTGTCCAGCGCGTCGGACAGGCTGCCCACGCGGTCGATGATGCCCATGGTCACCGCCTCCTCGCCGTACAGCACGCTTCCCACGTCGTTGGCCATATCGCCGGAGGACAGCATCAGCTGGCGGAACCGATCCTCGCTGATATGGCTGTGTGCCGCCACGAATTTGACGATCCGCTCCCGGATGCGCTCAAAGTAGCGGTACGTCTCCGGCGCGGCGATGACCGTGCCGGACATACGCACCGGATGGATGGTCATGGAGGCGCTGGGGGCGATGAACGTCTCCTTGCCGCACACCGCCAGCGGCACGCCGATGGAGTGTCCGCCTCCCAGCACCAGCGTCACCGTGGGCAGGCGCATCCCCGCTACCAGCTCCGCGATGGCCAGCCCCGCCTCGATGTCGCCGCCCACGGTGTTCAGAAGCAGCAGCAGGCCGTCCACGTCGTCCGACTCCTCCAGCGACGCCAGCAGCGGCAGGACGTGCTCATATTTGGTGCTTTTCGTGTTGTTGGGCAGCACCATATGCCCCTCCACCTGTCCCACGATGGTCAGGCAGTGTACCGTGCCGTGGCGGTTCTTCACCACGGAGGAGCCCATGTCCACTATCTGCTGCATGGCCGGGGCGGGCTGCTCCTGCGTCTCGCCGCAGTCCGACGCCTGCTTGGTTTCCTTTGTCTCATCTGTCATGCTCCGCGCCTCCTTTTCCGTGATAGGATGTGCGGAGCGGCACGGTTTTATAAGCAGAAAAGCCGCCTTTCGGCGGCTTTTCTGCTGCGCCCGTTCAGCCCCGGGCGTCCGGCGGTGCCAGCTGATAGTCGGTGCCGTCATCGGTTTTGTAGTACACGTTCTGGATGAAGCCGTGGAGATCGTACTCCACCTTGGTGTCCGGCTCCGCCAGCTCGTCGCCGTACATCCCCACGGCGCGAATGTCCTCCCGGCTGTCGATCTCCTCCTCCGTCAGGTCGCCGCCCTCCGCGATGGTGCGGTTCAGGTCGGCATCGTAGTACACCACGGAGTACGGCTCCATCCACAGTGGGATGTAGACCACCTTTCCGGTGTCCTCCTGCCTTCCGCAGGCGGTCAGGGCCATAGTCAGCAGCATGGCAGCCAGCAGCATCAGAAATTTCTTCATGCTTCGCTCCTCTCCTCATACATGCTCTCCGCCATGCGGCAGAGCTCCTCTTGTCCCGGGGTGCCGAACAGCAGGAATACCTGTCCGGCGTCCTCGTCCGCCCATACCAGCAGCCGTCCCCGCTCCGGTATGGACACGCTGTAAAACGGCGCCGCGTCGCTGTCGGGGCTGTCCAGATAGAACAGCACGCTGTACACGCTGACGGAGCGCGTCTCGTCGGGCAGATGGCGGAACTGATAGAGCCGGGCGTCCCGGCCCCGCACCTGCACCTCCGTGATGTCGCAGCCCTCCGGGTCGCCCGGTTCCCCCTGGGGCCGCTGCCCGGTGAGGATATCGGACAGGCCCGCTGTCCGGTGGCTGCGCACCTCCATGGAGATGTCCTGATCGCTGCGGAAGCCCACCGCCGCCAGCATCACATCGCCCTGCGGCGAGGTGTACCGCATCGTGCGGACGCCGTTCTCTCCTGTAAAGTCAGACGCCATTACATAGTCATCCGGAAGCCATGTCGGGCCGTCCCCCGTCCACGTCCCGGCGCTTTGCGAGGCCGGGAACCGATAGGCGGTGACCTCCGTGGTCATCTGGCGGAGCCACCGCCCCACCGCGGCCCGTGCCGTGGGACTGACTGCCAGAGCCGCGCCGAAGGCCATCACAATGGCCAGCAGTGCGGCGGCGGTGCGCCGCCAGATGAGCCGCGCCGTGCGGTGCCGCTTCTCACGGCGGAGCAGCGGATCCATCCGCGCCTCAAAGCCGGCGGAAAATCCAGTTTCCTCCGCCGGCAGGGCGGCGGACAGCTGATACGCCAGCCGCTGCGCCGCCTGACGCAGCGCGGCATCGCTGAAGGTGGTGTTCATGGGCATATCGCCTCCTTTTCCAATTCTGCGCGCAGCGCCTCCCGTGCCCGATACAGCATCTTCTGGGCGGCGGCGAAGGACAGCTCCAGCAGCGCCGCCGTCTCCCGTGTGGAGTAGCCGCAGGCGTGGCGCAGCAGCAGCGCCTCCCGGTAGCGGGGCTGCAGGCGGCCCATGGCGTCCGCCAGTGCGTCGCCGCAGGGCGCCGGCGTCACCAGCGGGATCGTCTCGTCAAAGGGCGTCCCGGACAATCGGCTCTGCTGCCGCAGGAGATCGATGCACTTGCGCTCCACCACTACCGTGAGATAGGCCTCCAGCTCTGTGCGGGGCAGCGCCGCCAGCCGGTCAAAGTGCTCCGCCAGCGAAAGGAACGCCTGATGCACCGCGTCCTCCGCATCCTCCGGCGAACGCAGCTTTCGCCGGGCCAGCGTCAGCATCCGGCCCCGATAGTCAGTATATACGTCCTCAAAGAGCCGTTTTTGCTGCGCGTCCGCAATGGCCTGTGTGTAAAGGAGCATGCCTTCACCCCCTCTGCTTCTGTTCTGTCTGTATCATAGCACAGCTACGCTGTCTGCGTCATCACTCTATATAACGGCGCAGGCTGTCGGATGCGGACACCTGCCTGTGAAAAAATGCCGCCCATAAATTCTGCACCCCGCCTGTCAGGCTATGCAGCTGACAAACGGGGTGCTCTGCGCGGCGTGGCCGCGGCTTTTGGTCATTTGGTCACAGGCGCGTCCAGCCAGTAGATGACGTAGCATTCCTGCATCTCGCCCATGTAGAAGAAGATATTCTCTCCCATCTCGATGTGCTCGCCGAAGGTCAGATCGGGCACGAACAGCCGCCCGCTGGTGCGCTTCGGCCCCTTGATGGTGAAGCCCTCCGCTGTCGGATGCTGCCGCAGCTCGTTGGCAGCCTCCTCCAGGCCGGGGAAGTGCAGCGTCCGCTCCAGCTCCGCCAGCTGGATGGCGCCGTTGATGTACACAAGATGATTTTCGTCCTTGAACCAGTTGATGCGCATGGCATGTCCTCCTATTTCTCGTCGATCTTCATGCAGAAGTCGCAGCAGTCGCCGCCGCGCCCCAGCGTCTTGGTCCTGTGCCAGATGAGCCTGGGATGCAGACCCACATAGCTGATGTCATCGCTGTCGCAGAAGCAGGGACACAGCTCCGGGCAGCCGTATTCCACACAGGTGTCGTGGTACGGACACCTCGTCATATCGATGCGCCAGGTGCCCTGGTCGGTCTTCAGCTCCGTGGCGGCAAAGCCCGCCGCAGGGCCAAAAAGCGTCCGTGTCGATTTGACAAAGATCCCCGGGACCAGGCGGTAAAGCCCCGGGAGGCGCAGCATGGCCGCAAGGTATCTGTGCATCCTTCTGGCCCGCTGCTCCACATAGCCGTGGACTGTCTGCAGGGCCTCTTCCTTCAGCATGATCGTCTGCAGCACCTCGTAGGCCGCGATGCCCGGCAGGATCTGTCTTTCAAGGTGTTCCTTCTTCTCCTTCGATGCGCTGGCCTGCTCCGCCCGCAGCGCCGCCAGCCGCGCGTCAAATGCGGCGTTCAGCGCGTCGGCCCGGGCCGGAAACCGCCGTGCCGCAGTCTTCCTGAAATTTCTGGTAATATAGCTCTCGTTCATATGATCACCTCACGCGAAATCTCTGCCGCCGCGTCATTACGGGACGGTGGCTCCGCCTGCTCCGCACGGACTTATTCTCTGTAAATGGGATTGTATCATCATCCTGTGCCGCTTGCAAGGTGTGGCCCGTGATTTTTCGCGGGATGGAGCCGCCCTCGGCACGCAAAAAAGCCATTCCCTGTCGGGAATACGTTGCTCCTTCTTCTGCGTTTTCGCACCTTGGAACCGCAGTCTCGGGATTCTCCTCTCGCTGACGAAACGTGCCGCCGGCACGTTTCTCCCGGCTTCGGCGCTCGTTGGGACGCGCGAAGCCGGAGCTCGTTTCTCATCCCCTCCTCGGCACGCAAAAAAGCCATTCCCTGTCGGGAATGGCTTTTTTGGTGCCTCGTCGGGGATTTACCCTAAAGGGCATAAACTTCGACTCCCCGCGGGCAAAACAGCAAAAACGAGAGGCGCCAAAAGGCGTCTCTCGTTTTTGGTGCCTCGTCGGGGATTCGAACCCCGGACACCCTGCTTAAAAGGCAGGTGCTC
>OIXG01000058.1_pt1 | contig 129494 bp, 104 predicted proteins | sample 1587731 | NCBI WGS metagenome assembly OIXG01 (sample SAMEA3888908, study PRJEB22519) | human gut metagenome | biome: human gut; feature: human-associated habitat; material: faeces | place: Denmark | collected 2010 | reverse complement strand
TTCTCTCGGGGGTTTAAGGGGGATACTCTCTTTCGAGAAAGAGAGTATCCCCCTTTGCCTGCGCATCTTCCCGCGGGAGATAAAATTCAAAAAACACTTGTACGATTTTTCTCTCCGTGATAAAATACAATATTAAGACAAAAATAGGAGAAGACTGCCGCGTTTTGCGGCAAAAACGCCCCGGAAAGGAGAGCACACATGCCGGTACACGAAGGACATCGCTCGCGCAAAAAAGAGCAGTTCCGCGCCCACGGGCTTGATGCGTTCGCCGACCATGAGGTGCTCGAGCTTCTCCTTTATTACGCCGTGCCGCGGCAGGACACGAACCCCATCGCGCACCGGCTGATGGAAAAATTCGGCTCGCTCGACGCGGTGTTTGCCGCCGATCGCGCGGCGCTTGAGGAGGTCGAGGGCATCGGCGAGAACGCCTCGACGCTCATCTCTCTCATGTTCCCACTGATGCGCCGCATCCGCGCGTCCTCCGGCGCGCACGAGACGATCCTCAGCGATACCGAGCAGGCGGGCGCGTACTTTTTAGACCTCTTTTTCGGCGAGCGGGAGGAAAAGCTCTACGAGGCGTGCCTTGACGCCAAGGGCCGCCTCCTCGCTTGCCATTTGGTCGCCGAGGGCGACACGGACAGCGTCCAGCTCAATATGCGCAAAATTGTGGAAAACGCGCTCAAGTGCGGCGCGAGCAGCGTGCTTCTTTCCCACAACCACCCGAGCGGCGTGGCGCTCCCCTCCCCCGCAGATAATGCGACAACGCTCTCGGTCTTCGACGCGCTGCGCACTGTGGGCGTCGAGCTTGCCGACCACATCATCGTCGCGGACGACGACTTCGTCTCGCTGCGGCACAACGGACTTCTGCCCGAAAGAAAGGGAAACGGATATGGAATTTAAGCTGCACGCGCCCTTCAAGCCCACGGGCGACCAGCCTGAGGCCATCGAAAAGCTGGCGCAGGGCGTGAAGATGGGCCTCGACGAGCAGGTCTTGCTCGGCGTCACGGGCTCGGGCAAGACGTTCACGATGGCGAGCGTCATCGAAAAGGTCCAGCGGCCGACGCTCGTGCTGGCGCACAACAAGACCCTCGCCGCGCAGCTGTGCGCGGAGTTCAAAGAGTTTTTTCCCGAAAACGCGGTGGAATACTTCGTTTCGTACTACGATTATTACCAGCCTGAGGCCTATATCCCCCACACCGACACCTATATCGCCAAGGACGCCTCGACAAACGAGGAGATCGACCGCCTGCGGCTTTCGGCCACCTGCGCGCTGCTCGAGCGGCGCGACGTGATCGTCGTCTCGTCCGTCTCGTGCATTTACGGCCTCGGCGAGCCGGAGGACTTTGAAAAGCTGATGATCTCGCTCCGCCCGGGCATGACGATGGAACGCGACTTCCTCTTAAAGCGGCTCATCGAAATTCGCTACGAGCGCAACGACGTCGCCTTTGAGCGCAACCGCTTCCGCGTGCGCGGCGATACGGTGGAGCTCTACCCTGCGTACTACCGCGACAAGGCCGTGCGCGTCGAGTTCTTCGGCGACGAGATTGACCGGATCAGCGAATTCAACCCCGTCAACGGTCAGGTGACGCGCACGCTCCAGCACATCGCCATCTACCCCGCGTCGCACTATGTCACAACGAAGGACAAATTGGAGCGCGCCATCGTCGAGATCGACAAGGAGCTCGACGAGCGCGAGGCACAGTTTTTGGCCGAGGGCAAGGCCGTCGAGGCCCAGCGCATCCGCCAGCGCACGCGCTATGATATTGAGATGCTGCGCGAGCTGGGCTACTGCACGGGCATCGAGAACTACTCCCGCGTTATCAGCGGGCGGCCCGTCGGCTCGCCGCCACTGACGCTCATCGACTACTTCCCCAAGGATTTCCTGCTTTTTGTGGATGAATCGCACGTCACGCTGCCGCAGGTGCGCGCGATGTACAACGGCGACCGCGCGCGCAAAGAGAGCCTTGTCGAATACGGCTTCCGCCTGCCCTGCGCGTTTGACAACCGCCCGCTCAAATTCGACGAATTTGAGCAGCGCGTCTACCAGCGCATCTACGTTTCGGCCACGCCCGGCGACTATGAAAAAGACCGCGCGGGCCAGATCGTCGAGCAGGTCATCCGCCCGACGGGTCTTCTCGATCCCAAGGTCGAGGTGCGCCCTGTCGAAAACCAGATCGACGACCTCGTCGGCGAGATCAACGCCCGCGCGGCGCGCAATGAGCGCGTGCTCGTCACCACGCTGACGAAAAAGATGGCCGAGGACCTGACGCAGTATTTAACCGGCGTCGGCATCCGCGTGCGCTACATGCACGCGGACGTCGAGACCATCGAGCGCATGGAGCTCATCCGCGGCCTGCGCCTCGGCGAGTTCGACGTGCTCGTCGGCATCAACCTCCTGCGCGAGGGCCTTGACATCCCCGAGGTCTCGATGGTCGCGATTTTGGACGCGGATAAAGAGGGCTTCCTTCGCAGCGAAACGAGCCTCATCCAGACCATCGGCCGTGCCGCGCGAAACGCCGACGGCCTCGTCGTGCTCTATGCCGACACCATCACCCCCTCGATGCGCCGCGCGATGGATGAGACCGAGCGCCGCCGCCAAATTCAGGACGACTACAACAAGGCGCACGGCATCATTCCGCAGACCATCCGAAAGGACGTGCGCGAGATCATCGAAATTTCCAAGAAGGACGAGGAATCCGCCCGCCGCCGCGGCAAGCGCAAGCTCTCCGAGCGCGAGCGGGACGAAGAGATCAGAAAGCTCGAAAAGCAGATGCAGGAGGCGAGCCGTATGCTCGAATTCGAGTACGCCGCCATCCTGCGCGACCGCATCATCGAGCTGCGCAAAGAGAACACGAAATAGCAAGAAAGAGACAAAACCTGTGAAAAAATACGCTTCCTACGCCTGCATTTTAGCGGCCGCCGCCTGCTGGGGCTGCATCGGCCTATTCAACCGCCCGCTGCTCAATGCCGGCATCGCGCCGGAAAACCTTGTCGTCATCCGTAACCTGGGCGGCCTTGCGGTGATGGCGCTCTTCTTCCTCTGCACCGACCGCAGCGTCTTCAAAATGAAGGCAAAGCACCTGCCGATTTTTATTGCGACGGGCATCATCAGCGTCGTGCTCTTCACGCTCTGCTACTTCAACGCGCAGAAGCTTTGCTCGCTCTCGGTCAGCGCAATTTTGCTCTACACCGCGCCCGCGATGGTCGTGCTGATGAGCGCGCTCGTCTTCAAAGAGAAGATCACGGGCAAAAAGCTCCTTGCCCTCGCGCTGGCGCTGCTCGGCTGTGCGCTCGTGACGGGCGTTTTCACGGGCGGACTGTCGCTGACGACGAAGGGGCTGCTCTTCGGCCTCGGTGCGGCATTTTTCTACGCGCTCTATTCGATTTTCGCGCCCTTCGGCCTGCGGCATTACAGCCCGCTCGCCGTCGTGTTCTGGACGTTCGTGTTCGCCGCGCTCGGTGCGCTGTTCGTCGCCGACTGGGGCAACCTTATGACGGTTCTGAGCGTGCCGCAAAACGCCCTCTTCGCTGCGGGGCTGGTGCTTCTTTCCACCGTCGCGCCCTACATCCTCTACACCAAGGGCCTCGCCAACGTCGAGAGCGGCAAGGCATCCATCATGGCGAGCATCGAGCCGGTCGTCGGCACGCTCGTCGGCACCCTCGTCTTCGGCGAGCCCATCAGCGCGGGCGTATTCTTGGGCCTTGCCTGCATTTTAGCCTGCGTGTACATTCTGCGGTGATTTTATCCCCGTTTTCCACATAGGAGGTCCCTTATGGCAAAGAATAAAGAAGAAAAAACCAACGTCATGCGCGTGCTCGAGCAGAAGAAAATCGCCTACACCGCGCACACCTACCCGCATGAAGAGGGCATGGCGGTCGACGGCGTCACGGTGGCGAAGTCCATGGGCTTTGACCCCGCCATCGTCTTCAAGACCCTTGTCGCGCGCGGCGCAAGCAAGCAGTATTACGTCTTCGACGTGCCGGTCGCGGAGAATCTTGACCTCAAGAAGGCTGCGAAGGCCGTGGGCGAAAAGTCCATCGAAATGATCCACCAGAAAGAGCTGCTGCCGCTCACGGGCTACGTCCACGGCGGCTGCTCGCCCGTCGGGATGAAGAAGCTCTTCCCCACGGTGTTCCACAGTTCGGCAGAAAACCTTGCAGCGATGATCGTCTCGGCGGGCAAGATCGGCTATCAGGTCGAGCTTTCGCCGCGCGACCTTGCCGCGCTCGTGCGCGCGAAATTTGCGGATATCATTGTTGAATGAGGTTGACATAAAAAATTCAGAAGAGTACGCTGGTCTCGCAGCTGCAAATCCAGCAACAGGAGTTATCGATTCATGCCAAGTAAGATTTTTGTCAAAGGCGCAAGAGAAAATAATCTCAAGAACATCGACGTTGCAATCCCACGCGACGCGCTGACCGTCATCACGGGCCTGTCCGGCAGCGGAAAATCGTCCCTCGCGTTCGACACCATCTATGCCGAGGGCCAGCGCCGCTATGTGGAGAGTTTATCTTCCTACGCGCGCATGTTCCTCGGGCAGAAGGAAAAGCCCGACGTCGACTATATCGAAGGCCTCTCCCCCGCCATTTCCATCGACCAGAAGACCACCTCGCAGAACCCACGATCCACCGTCGGCACGGTGACGGAGGTGTACGACTATCTGCGCCTGCTCTGGGCGCGCGTCGGCACGCCGCACTGTCCGAACTGCGGCAAGGAGATCCGCCAGCAGTCCATCGACCAGATCATCGACCAGCTCATGGCGCTGGGCGAGGGGACGCGCGTGCAGATCATGGCGCCGGTCATCCGCGGCAAAAAAGGCGAGCATGTAAAAATTTTCGAGGACGCGCGCCGCTCGGGCTATGTCCGCGTCCGCGCCGACGGGAACATGTATGACCTCAGCGAGGAAATTTCCCTCGAAAAGAACAAAAAGCACAATATCGAGGTCGTCGTCGACCGCCTCATCCTCCGCCCCGACGTCGTCCACCGCCTGACGGACTCGTGCGAGACCGCGGCGGCGCTTTCGGGCGGCCTCATTCTCGCAAATATCCTGCCCGACGACCGCGATATCCTCTTTTCGCAGAACTATGCGTGCGAGGACTGCGGCATCTCCATCGAGGAGCTGACGCCGCGCATGTTCTCGTTCAACAACCCGTTCGGCGCGTGCCCGACGTGCACAGGCCTCGGCACGCAGCTCAAGGTCGACCCCGAGCTCGTCATCCCGAACAAGAGCGTTTCCCTGCTCGACGACGCGATCTGCGCCTCGGGCTGGAACAACGTGCGCGGCGACGGCATCTCGCGCATGTACTTTGAAGCGTTGTCGAAAAAGTACCATTTTTCCCTCCGCGACCCTGTGGAAAAGCTCTCCAAAGAGGTCATGGACGTCATTCTCTACGGCACAAAGGGCGAAAAGCTGGAGCTCCAGTATGACCAGCCGCGCGGCAAGGGAGTTCTGTATCAGGCGTTCGAGGGTATCATCCCCAACCTGGAGCGCCGCTACAAGGAGACGCAGAGCGACGGCGTGCGCGAGGAGTTAGAGTCCTGCATGAGCGAGTGCCCCTGCCCCACCTGCGGCGGCAAGAGACTGCGCCGCGAATCTCTCGCCGTCACGGTCGGCGGACTTAGCATCAGCGACTACTGCGAAAAATCCGTCGTCGACGCGCTTGACTTTGTGGATAAGCTGACGCTGACCGAGCAGCAAATGCGCATCGGCGAGCGCATTTTGAAGGAGATCAAAAACCGCCTCGGCTTCCTGCGCTCGGTAGGTTTGGAATACCTGACGCTCTCGCGCGCGAGCGCGACGCTCTCCGGCGGCGAGGCGCAGCGCATCCGTCTCGCGACGCAGATCGGCTCGAGCCTGATGGGCGTCCTCTATATCCTCGACGAGCCGTCCATCGGCCTGCACCAGCGCGACAACGACAAGCTGCTCGCCACCTTGAAACGTTTGCGCGACCTCGGCAACACGCTCATCGTCGTCGAGCACGACGAGGACACGATGCGCGCGGCGGACTACCTCATCGACATTGGCCCCGGCGCGGGCGCGCACGGCGGCCAGGTCGTGGCCTGCGGCACACCGGCAGAGGTCATGGCAAACCCGAATTCCCTGACCGGCCAGTATTTGAGCGGAAAGAAAAAGATCGAAGTGCCGAAAGAGCGCCGGAAAGGCAACGGCAATTTCCTCACCGTGCGCGGCGCGCAGGAAAATAACCTCAAAAACCTCGACGTCTCGATCCCGCTCGGCACGTTCACGTGCGTCACGGGCGTGTCCGGCAGCGGCAAATCGTCGCTCGTCAACGAGATCATCTATAAAAAGCTCGGCGCGGACTTAAACCGCATGAAGGTCCACCCCGGCCGCTGTAAGGCTATCGAGGGCGAGGAATTCCTCGACAAGGTCATCTGCATCGACCAGAGCCCCATCGGCCGCACGCCGCGCTCCAACCCCGCAACGTATACGAATTTATTTAACGACATCCGCGACCTCTTCGCCTCGACGCCCGATGCAAAAGCGCGCGGCTATGCCGCGGGCCGCTTCAGCTTCAATGTCCGCGGCGGCCGGTGCGAGGCCTGCTCGGGCGACGGTCAGCTCAAGATCGAGATGCACTTCCTGCCCGATATCTACGTGCCCTGCGAGGTCTGCAAGGGCAAGCGCTACAACCGCGAAACGCTCGAGGTCCACTACAAGGGCAAGAGCATCGCGGACGTGCTGGAAATGACCGTGGAGGAGGCGCTTGAATTCTTCCGCGACCTTCCAAAGCTCGAAGCCAAGCTCCGCACGCTCAGCGAGGTCGGCCTCGGCTATATCCGCCTCGGCCAGTCGTCTACGACGCTCTCCGGCGGCGAAGCCCAGCGCGTCAAGCTCGCGACCGAGCTTTCTAAGCGCTCCACGGGGCGCACCATCTATATCCTTGACGAGCCGACCACGGGTCTCCACACGGACGATGTGAAAAAGCTCCTTGAGGTCTTGCAGCGCCTTGTCGACGCGGGCAACACCGTGCTCGTCATCGAGCACAATCTGGACGTCATCAAGTGCGCGGATTATCTGCTCGACCTCGGCCCCGAGGGCGGCAGCGGCGGCGGAACGCTCGTCACCTGCGGCACGCCCGAGGAGGTCGCCGCGTGCGAGCAGTCCTATACGGGCCAGTATCTCAGGAAAATGCTGCGTTAAGATTCACCCATCGCCCGTCCGCGCCGTAGAATGGCGCGAGGTGATGATATGCGGCTTTTACAGGACGGCGTTGTCGCGGCGCTCGCCGCCATCGGCTTAACGGCGGTGATCTTTCTGCTCGTTTCGGCCATCGTGCACCCGCGGCGGCGCGGCACCATCCCCGCCACGGCGGTCATCGAGGCCTGCGGCGAGGCAAAGACGCTTGAATACACGGTGCGCGCGCTGCTGAGGTCGCGCTATGAAGAGGGCGGCTTTTCGCGCGTCGTCATCGTGGACTGCGGCCTTGCCGACGAGCCGCGCCGCGTGGCGGAGCTCTTGTGCCGCAGCGAATACGAGGTCTACCTCTGCCAAAGGGAAGAACTGACCGATTTTTTCACTTAGGAGACAGTTATGGGAGAAGAAACGACCATCATGGGCACGGTCCTGTCCGTCGTTTTCCAGAATGAGGAAAACGGCTATGCCGTGCTGCGCCTTGTGACGGACGACGGCGAGCTTTTAACGCTCGTTGGCTGCGTCCCCTGCGCGGCGCCGGGCGAAAATCTGACGGCGACCGGCTCGTTTTCCTCCCACCCGCAGTACGGCGAGCAGTTTTCCGCGAGCGAGGTTGAGCGGTACCTGCCGTCGAACGAGACGGAGATTTTAAACTACCTCGCTTCCGGCGTCGTGCGCGGCGTCGGCCCCGCGACGGCGGAAAAGCTCGTCGCCAGATTTGGCATCGAGACGCTGCAGGTGCTTGAATCCGAGCCGGAAAAGCTCACGGCCATCAAGGGCATGACCGCTCGCCGCGCGCAGGAGATCTCCGCCGCGTTCAACGAGCAGATGGGCCTTCGCCGCGTGATGGAATTTCTGGCGCATTACGATCTGCCCGCCGCGCTCAGCGTGCCGCTCTACCGCCGCTTCGGCGCAAACGCCATGGCCGCGCTCGAGCGCAACCCGTACTTACTGTCCGACAGCGCGTTCGGCGTGGACTTCTCCGTCTGCGACGAGATCGCGCTCTCCATGGGCTTTGGCGGCGACGCGTCGCTCCGCACCGAGGCGGGGCTTCTCTTCGAGCTCTCCCACAACCGCGACGCGGGCGGACACGTCTTCCTCCCGCGCGAAAAGCTCCTCGCCGCGACGGCCCAGCTTTTGGACTGCGATGTCGACGCGGTGGAAAAAAGCCTCGACGATCTCATCGCCCTCCACCGCATCGTGCAGGAGGGCGTCGCGAATGTGACGGCCTGCTATTTGCGGCAGTCGTGGGAGGATGAGACCTATGTTGTCACGCGCATCGAGGCGATGCTCGCGGACAAGCCCGACGCCCTGCGCGGCGTCGAGCGCGTCATCAAAGAAATCGAGCGCGAGCAGGGCGTGCAGTACGCGCCGCTCCAGCGTCAGGCTGTCGAGTTCGCGGCAAAGGAAGAATTGCTGCTGCTGACCGGCGGCCCCGGCACGGGCAAGACGACGAGCGTGCGCGCCATCGTCGCGCTCTTCGAGCGCATGGGATTGAACGTTCTGCTCGCCGCCCCCACGGGCCGCGCCGCCAAGCGCATGGGCGAGCTCTGCGACCGCGACGCGCAGACCATCCACCGCATGCTCGGCATGACCTTCAACGACCAGACTGGCGAGGTGACGTTCACCAAAGGCGAAAAGGAACCACTCGAGGCCGATGCGCTCATTGTGGACGAGACCTCGATGGTCGATTTGTCGCTGATGCGCGCGCTGCTCGCGGCGCTGCGCCCGGGCTGCCGACTTGTTCTGGTCGGCGACCCCGACCAGCTGCCGAGCGTCGGTGCGGGCAACGTATTTTCCGACCTCATCCGCAGCGGGCGCATCGCGACCGTTGCCCTGCGCGACATTTTCCGTCAGGCCGAGCAGTCGATGATCGTGCGCAACGCGCACCTCGTCAACACCGGCATGCCGCCCAAGCTCAAAAACGCGGCGGCGAACGACTTTTTCTTCCTCCCCCGCCGCGACAGCGTGCGGCTCGTCGAAACCGTGGTCGAGCTGTGCAAAACAAGGCTGCCCGACAAAATGGGCATCCCCGCGGACGAATTGCAGGTGCTCACCCCGACGCGCCGCGGCGACGCGGGCACGCGGTCGCTGAACTTCGCTTTGCAGGCCGCGCTGAATCCGCCGAAGCCCGGCAAACAGGAGCGCCGCTTCGGCGAGCTCATCTTCCGCGAGGGTGACCGCGTCATGCAGACGCGCAACGATTACGACGTCGTCTGGCAGAAGGGGGACGGCACCGCCGGCACGGGCATCTTCAACGGCGATGTCGGTAAGATCGCAAAGATCGACCCGAGCGGAGAACTTTTGGAGATCGTCTTCGACGACCGCACCGCGACCTACACGTCCGACATGCTCGCAGAGCTCGACATGGCCTACGCCATGACTGTACATAAGGCGCAGGGCAGCGAATACCGCGGCGTTGTGTTCGTCGGCGCGCCGTGTGCGCCGTCGCTGATGGTGCGCGGCGTGCTCTATACCGCCATCACCCGCGCGCGAGAGCTGCTCGTCATCGTCGGCGACGACAGCGCCGTCAACAAAATGGCAGAGAACGACCGCCGCAGCCGCCGCTACAGCGGGCTTAAGTGGCGGCTCAGGAAAGGTGGGGAGGAAAAATGAGCTTTTTGGAATCGCTCGCAACCTTACTTTTTCCACCGCGCTGTGCCTTCTGTGGAAAACCCGGCGTTCACGGCGTGTGTTCTGAGTGCGAAAAGGCGCTCCCCTACTGCAAAACGCCGCTCCATGAGAGAGCGGAGATCGGCGCGTGCCTTGCCCCGCTCAAGTACGAGGGCATCGTGCGCGAGGCGCTGCTGAACTATAAGTTCCACGGCAGTCAGAGCCGCTGCACGGGCTTTGGCGATGTTTTAGCGCAGGCCGCCGCCGAGCACTTCGGCGGAGAATTCGACATTGTGACCTATGTCCCCGTGTCGAAAAAGCGCAAACAAGAGCGTGGCTACGACCAGTCGTATCTCTTGGCGCGCGAGACCTGCCGCCACTGGAGCGTCGCGCCGGAAACGCTGCTGCAAAAGACGAAGGACAACGTCGCGCAGTCGTCGCTTTCGTCCCGTGAGGAGCGGCAGAAAAACGTCGTCGGCGCATACGTTGCCGTCAATGAGGACAAAATCAAGGGTCAGCGCATTCTGCTCATCGACGATATCCTCACCACCGGCGCCACGCTCCGCGAAGCCGCGAGAGTTTTACGGGAAGCTGGCGCGGAAAAAGTCATCTGCGCCACCCTCGCCGCGGCGGACGAAGACTGAAGTCTTCAAAAAAAGAGGCGACGCCTCTTTTTTGAGAAAGTTTCGCTGCGCTTCGTGCCTCACAGGTTCGACACGCGCTCCGCGCAAAGTGTTTTTACCCACGTACACGCCGCGGGTAAAACGATTCAAATGTTTCGCGTCTGCGGACGCGAAAATCAGCGGCGCAGGGGTATGTTTTTCCTTATTTTCCCCTGATACCGTGCGGAAAATCGCGCACAATGCTATTGCAAACTCAATTTCGAGCCGTTATAATAAAAACATCATGGGAAAGTATGAGCATTGCTCATTTTAGTTTTCAGAAAAATAAGAGGTAACACGCTATGTTTTCTTTTACCAAAGACATCGGCATGGATCTTGGCACCGCGTCGGTGCTGATCTACATTAAGGATAAAGGCATCGTGCTCAACGAGCCATCGGTCGTGGCGCTCGACAAGAACACCGGCAAGCTCTTAAAGGTCGGCGCGGATGCGCAGGCCATGCTGGGCCGCACGCCGGGCAACATCATCGCCATCCGTCCCCTGCGCGAGGGCGTCATCTCCGACTACGAGGTCACCGAGCGCATGATCAAGGAATTCCTGCATAAAGTCATGGGCTTCCAGCTCTTTAAGCCGCGCATCATCATCTGCGTTCCCTCCGGCATCACCGAGGTCGAGGAGCGCGCGGTCATCGACGCGGGCATTCAGGCCGGCGCGCGCCGCGTCTACCTCATTGAAGAGCCTGTCGCCGCCGCCATCGGTGCGGGCATCGACATCACCCAGCCCGAGGGCCACATGATCATCGACATCGGCGGCGGTACGTCCGATATCGCGGTCATTTCGCTCTCCGGCGTCGTCGAATCGTCCTCCATCAAGATCGCGGGCGACCAGTTCAACGAGGCCGTCGTCAAGTATATGCGCCGCAAGCACAACCTGCTCGTCGGCGAGCGCACGGCCGAGCAGATGAAGATGCAGATCGGCTGCGTCTTCCCGCCGGAAGAGGAAATGACCATGGAGGTCAAGGGCAGAAGCCTTATCACGGGCCTTCCCGAGCTCATCTCCGTCTCGTCTGCGGAAATGCTCGAGGCCTTTGAAGAGCCCGTCGAGCGCATCATGGAGGAGGTCCACCTCGTGCTTGAAAAGACCCCGCCCGAGCTCGTGGCCGATATCTCGAACAACGGCATCGTCATGACCGGCGGCGGCAGCTTAGTCCGCGGCTTTGATAAGCTCGTCACCGCCCGCACCGGCATCCACGCCATGGTGGCCGAGAACGCCATCCAGTGCGTGGCCGAGGGCACGGGCAAGAGCCTCGACAGCATTCAGGACATGCAGGACGGCACGATGAACCTGAGCCGCCGCAAGCAGATCAACTAAGAAAATTTGGGAGGATATTATGGCGGTCTTATCAAATCTCCAGCCGGAAAAGGTATTCTACTATTTTGAAAAGCTCTGCTCCGTTCCCCACGGCAGCGGAAATACGAAGAGAATCAGCGACCTGTGCGTCGGCTTTGCGAAGGAATTGGGCCTTAAATACCGTCAGGAGGCGTGCAACAACGTCATTATCTGGAAGAACGGCTCTTGCGGCTATGAAAACGCCGCGCCCATTATCTTGCAGGGCCATATCGACATGGTCTGCGCCAAGACCGAGGACTGCACCAAGGACATGACGCGCGACGGGCTCGACGTCCGTACCGACGGCGAATGGGTCTGGGCAGACAAGACGTCGCTTGGCGGCGACAACGGCATCGCCGTTGCGATGATCCTCGCGATTTTATCCGACGAAACGCTCCCCCATCCCCCCATCGAGGCGGTCTTCACCGTCGACGAGGAGGTCGGCATGGACGGCGCATTCGCGCTGGACTGCTCGGACTTGAAGGGCAAAAAGCTTTTGAACCTCGACTCTGAGGAAGAGGGCGTTTTCACCGTGTCCTGCGCGGGCGGCGTGCGCCTTGACTGCACGCTCGAACTCAAGCAGGAGCGCGCGGACGGCATGACCGGCTACCGCGTGACGATCTCGGGTCTCAAGGGCGGCCACTCCGGCATGAACATCAATCAGGGCCGCGGCAACGCCAACTGCCTGATGGGCCGCACGCTGTATAGCGCGATGGAGCGCTGCCCGTCGCTGCGCGTGAGTGATCTCACGGGCGGACAGTTCGACAACGTCATCTGCCTGCGAAACGATGCGCTCGTCGCGCTCTCCGCGTCCGACGCGCCCGCGTTCGAGGCGTTCATCAAAGAATTCGACGCAACGCTCAAAAATGAGTACGCCGTTACCGACGGCGGCATTTCCCTCGTGTGCGAAAAGGCTGACGTTCCGGTCGCATTCTCCGCAGCGGACACGTCGAGACTGCTGCATGTGCTCCTTGCCCTGCCGCAGGGCGTGCAGGAGATGAGCGCCGACTTCCCCGGTCTTGTGCAGACATCGCTCAACCTCGGCGTGATGCGCACGGACGAGCACGGCGTGAAGTGCTCCTTCTCCGTTCGCTCGTGCATCGCCTCGCAGAAGCAGATGCTCATTCAGCGCGTGAAGGCCATCGTCGAATTCGGCGGCGGCACCGTGGGCGAGCGCAGCAACTATCCCGGCTGGCAATACGACCGCGATTCTGCCCTCCGCAAGGAGATCGAAGCGGTCTACCGCGACCTCACTGGCCGCGACGGGAAGATCGAAGCCACCCACGGCGGCCTTGAGTGCGGACTCTTCATCGAAAAGATCCCCGGCCTCGACGCGCTGTCCATGGGACCGGAGCTGCACGATGTTCACTCGGTGAACGAGCGGCTGAACGTCGCCTCGACGGAGAGGGTTTACAAACTCGTTTGTGAAGTTCTCAGGAGAAGTAAATAAGTTCCCGCTACGCGGGAGCTGATGGTTTCCCCTGCACAGGGGAACGAAACAAAGGGGCCATTCTCTTTCGCGAAAGAGAATGGCCCCTTTGGAACCCCAAGAGAAAGGCTTTTGATTGGCAGTCTCAGGGTTGAATAACCTTTATGCCTCCGGAGTGGGAATGCCTGCGCGCGGCGTTGCCGCGTTAGCGTTGCTATACGACTTGGCCTACTTCTATTATCCGCTGCCGCTCTGCTGATCTTGTAGGAGTGCGGACTAATTTCCGACTACCGGAGTACTCATCAATGCGGCGAGCGCAGCAATGCCGCATTCCGCAGGCAGTCTGCCACCGGACAAACGTCACTCGCGCCTCACGGTAGTAAGGCGCGGTTGAGAGACGTAACGACTCGCAGAAGATCCATGGCGAAGCCATGTACACCGCACCCGATTCCGCAGGCTGAGCAGTTCTTCAAGCCCCAGACCGGCAATGTCGGGGGTCGAGGGGGGACGCCCCTCGTCTTTCTCCGGGGGATTCAAAGGGGGCATTCTCTTCGAAAAGAGAATACCCCCTTTGGTGCCGCGGCGCGCACGCCGCTCCCCCTCCCGCGCTAGCGCGGGAAAAAGGATGCAGCGCTACCGCGCTGCGATTGAATCCCCTGCGCCCTATGGGCGCAAAAAAGGAGCAGCCCTTTCGGGCTGCATAAACTCCCCGCGCCCTTTGGGCGCGAAAAAAGCCGCGCTTGCGCGCGGCAATAAAAAAAGGAGCCTCTTTCGAGGCTCCTTTTCAGATGGCATCAGCCATTATATCCAAAGAAATTATTGAAGAAATCCCAAGGATTGGAGTAGTAGCCGTTGCCGCCGTTGCCGTACCCGCCATTGCCGTACCCGCCGTTACCATTGTAGCTGTTGTCGGTGCTCTGGTCGGAATTGTTCGTTTCCGCCGATTCGGGAACAGCGTCGAAGGTGAGGGGGACTTCGATCGTTTCGCCGCCGCGGTAGACGGTCAGCGTCACGGTGTCGCCCGCGCTGTAGCTCTTCTTGGCCGCGACGAGATCTTCATAGGACGCGATGTCCTTGTCGTCCATCTTCGTGATGACATCGCCCAGTCTGAGCCCCGCCTTGGCGGCGGCGCTGTCCGGGTCAACGGAGCAGACGAAGACGCCCTCAGTCACGTCATAGCGGTACTGCTGCGCCATCTGCGCGGTCATGTTCTGCGGCGTGATGCCCATGTAGGCCTTGCTCGTCACATAGCCGTTTGTCATGATGTCCTCAACGAGGGAGAGCACATCGTTGATGGGGATGGCGAAGCCGATGCCCTCAACGGTGGTGTTCGAGTAGCTCGAATACTTGGCGGACACGATGCCGATGACCTCACCGTAGCTGTTGAAGAGCGGGCCGCCGGAGTTGCCGGGGTTGATGGAGCAGTCGACCTGGATCATGTTGAACGGCGTGCCGTCAACATTGATGGCGCGGTTGACGCAGGAAACGATGCCCTCGCTCATCGAGAACGTCAGCTCGCCGAGGGGATTGCCCACGGCGGCGACGGATTCGCCGATGGCGACCTTGCTCGAATCGCCCAGCACCACGGGCGTTGCGCCCGTCACGTCGATCTTGAGAACGGCGATGTCGTAGTCCTCATCGCTGCCGATGACCTTGGCGTCATAGGTCTCACCGTTGTAAAGCGTTACCTTCACGCTGCTCGCACCGGAGATGACGTGGTGGTTCGTGAGGATGTAGCCGTCCTGCGTGATGAAAAAGCCCGTGCCGCTCGCCGCGGTCTCCACGGTCTGGCCGAAGTAGTTGGTCGTGGCGGAAACGTTGATGGACACCACGCTGTTGACGTTAGAGGCATAGACCTCCGACATCGACATCTGCGTCTTGCCGTCGACCTTGACGGTCTGCACCTGCGCGACCTCGCGGTCGCTGACCTGAACGCTCGTCTTGTTCACCTTGGTCGTTGCGCCGCTCACGCCTGCGCCGATGAAGCCGCCGACGAGCGCGCACACCAGCGCCAGCGCCACGATCTTGCCGGAAAGACCGCTGCCGCCCTTTTTCTTCGGGCTGCCGCCGGGATTCTTATCCCACGGGTCCTCGGCGTAGTTCTTCGTGTCGATCGGGGCGTTGGGGTTCTGCTCGTCGCCCTTGCGATAGCTGTAATGATACAGGTTGTTTTCGTCTTCGTACATAATGATGACCTCCTATGGAATGAGCCCCTTGTTTGCGGCCTCTTGACTTTCGATGGTGCTATCATAGGGCATATTTATGTATATTTCTTGAACGCTATTTGACGATTTCTTAAATTCCCGATGACTTTTTTAAGAATCTGTGATAATCGCGCGATTCCCCTTGCGCTTTCCTTTCCGTCATAATAAAATGAAACGCGACTTGAGAAAAAGGAGGCGGCGCACATGCTTCGCATCGACAATCTGAAGCTCCCCGTGGGGGTAAAGGAAGACAAGCTGCGCGCGGCCTGCGCGCACGCGCTGCGCGTGAGCGAGGAGGCGCTTGTTTCCGTTCATCTCCTGCGCCGCTCCATCGACGCGCGCGAGGGCGTGAAGCTCGTCTGCTCTGCCGCGGTCGAGGTCAAAAACGAATCCAGCGTTTGGAAGCGCTGCAAAAACAAGAATGTGCAGCCCTACGCGCCGAAGAAATATACGCCGCCCGCGCCTGTTTCAGCGCCGGAGGTCTCCCCTGTCGTTATCGGCGCGGGGCCCGCGGGCCTTTTCTGCGCGCTGCTGCTGGCCCGCTGCGGCGCAAGACCCATTTTATTAGAGCGCGGGCGCGCGGTCGAGCAGCGAAAGCGCGATGTCGAGCACTTCTGGCGCACGGGCGAGCTTGATCTGACCTCGAACGTGCAATTTGGCGAAGGCGGCGCGGGCGCGTTTTCCGACGGCAAGCTCAACACCGGCACAAAGGACCTGCGCCACGGCTATATTTTAGAGGAGTTCGTCCGCTTCGGCGCGAGCGAGGATATTTTAGTCGACGCCAAGCCTCATGTCGGCACCGACAAATTATATGTGGTGCTGCAAAAACTCCGCCGCGAGATCATCGACCGCGGCGGCGAGGTGAGGTTTTCCCACAAGGTTGTGGATATCGAGCAGAACAGCGGCAGCGTCACGGCGCTGCGCGTGAGCGCCCCCGAGGGGGAGTACACGCTGCCCACAAAGCACGTCGTGCTCGCGCCCGGCCACAGCGCGCGCGATACGTTCGAAATGCTGCAAAAGCGCGGCGTGCCGATGGAGCCCAAGCCCTTTGCCGTCGGCGTGCGCATCGAGCACCGCCAGCGCGACATGGATGCTGCGCAATATAAGGAGGAGGCGGGCCGCTACGGCCTCCCACCCACGTCGTACAAGCTCTCCTGCCACACGGAAAAGGGGCGCGGAGTGTTCTCGTTCTGCGTCTGCCCCGGCGGCGAGGTCGTCGCCGCCGCGTCGGAGGAAAAGCGCGTCGTGACAAACGGCATGAGCGAATTTGCGCGCGACGGAGAGAACATCAACGGCGGACTTTTGGTCTCCGTTACGCCGGAGGATTTCCCGTCCGGCGATACCCTCGCGGGCGTCCAGTTCCAGCGTGAGCTGGAGGACGCGGCCTATCGCCTTGGCGGCGGGAATTACGCCGCCCCCGCCCAGCGGGTCGAAGATTTTCTCAAGCATCGCCTGTCAGCGGGAGCGGGAAAGGTCGTGCCGACCTATCTTCCCTCCGTCCGCTGGTGCGACCTGCACAGCTGCCTCCCGCCCTTTGTGTGCGAGGCGCTCGAGGAGGGCCTTCCGATGCTGGGGAAAAAGCTCAAGGGCTTCGATTCTCCCGACGCCGTCCTGACGGCGGTGGAGACGCGCTCTTCGTCGCCTGTGCGCATCGTGCGCGACAACTTGAGTTTTCAATCCGCCCTGCGCGGTCTATATCCCTGCGGCGAGGGCGCGGGCTATGCCGGCGGCATCATGAGTGCCGCGGCCGACGGCCTGCGCGTCGCAGAAATGATTTTGGAGGAATTGAACCATGAATGAAAAAATCGGCGTCATCATCGACTTCCTGACTCCGGCATACGAAAAGACGCTGCGCGACACCGCCGCACGCTGCGGCTACGACATCGTCTTCTTCCCCTCGTCCAAGGCGGCGGAGGGCAATGTGGACGACTGCACGATCCTCTACGGCCATCCGTCCCAGCGCGTCATCGCGGGCGCAAGAAATCTCAAGTGGTACGCGAGCTGCTGGGCGGGCGTGGACCACTTCTGCCGCGACGACCTGTATCAGAATCCCGACTGCCTGCTGACGAACGCCTCGGGCGCTTACGGCACGACGATCGCCGAGCATTCCGTCATGGTCTCGCTGATGCTGCTGCGCCGCCAGATGGAATACACCGAGATCATCCGCGAGGGCGGCTGGCGCGTGCTCCCGGGCGGCATCCACTCGCTCCACGGCGCGCGCGTCACGTGCCTCGGCACGGGCGACATCGGCACGGAGTTTGCCCGCCGCGTGCGCGCGTTCCATCCCGCGAGTTTGACCGGCGTCAGCCGCAGCGGCCGCGCGAACGCGGACTTCGACGCCGTCCATCCCGTCACGGAGCTCGATCAGCTCCTGCCGGAGACCGATCTTCTCTTCATGTCCCTCCCCTCGGTGAGCGACACGGTGAACATCCTGAACGCAGACCGCATGGCGTTGCTCCCGAAAGGCGCTTATGTCGTCAACGTCGGCCGCGGCACGGCCATCGATCAGGACGCGCTCATCGCAGCCCTCGATTCCGGCCACCTTGCCGGCGCGGCGCTTGATGTGGTCGTGCCCGAGCCGCTGCCTGCGGATCATCCGCTGCGCAAGGCCAAGAACCTCCTGCTCACGCCGCACATCGCGGGCAACATGACGCTCGGCTACACCTGCGAGCGCAACGTGCAGCTCTTCTGCGAAAATCTGGAAAATTACGCCGCGGGCCGCCCGATGCATCACCTCGTCGACCGCAGAAAGGGTTATTAAACCGCGTCGCGTTCCGCCGCTTTGCGGTGGGCGCAGCACATAAAAAGGCAGCAATATGAAAAATTCCCGCATCAAAAACGGTATCATGCGCATTGTGCAGGGTATCATCATCGGCGCGGGCGCGATTTTGCCGGGCATCTCCGGCGGCGTGCTCGCAGTCGTATTCGGCATCTACCGCCCCGCGATGGAGCTGCTCACGCACCCCAGGCGCGCGCTTCAACGCTACTGGCGGATGCTGCTCGCCGTCGGCATCGGCTGGGCGATTGGCTTTTTGGGCGGCGGCAGCGTGATCCTTGCGCTGTTTCACCAGTCGGAAACCGTCGCCACGTGCCTCTTCATCGGGCTCATCCTCGGCACGCTGCCCGACCTCTGGCACGAGGCGGGCACGCAGGGGCGCGGCAACGGCTCGTACATCTCGCTGATCATCAGCTTCCTCGCCCTGTTCGGCGCGCTGATGGCCGTCAAGTTCAGTTCATTTGCCGAGATGCCCGCAAACTTCTGGGGCTTTCTCTTCTGCGGCGTGCTGTGGGGCTTCAGCTTCATCATCCCGGGGATGACGTCGTCGTCCATCCTGATGGCGGTCGGCCTTCTCACGCCGCTGATCGACGGCATTGCGCAGCTTGATTTCACCGTGCTCATCCCCTGGGGGCTTGGCATGGTCGGCGTGATGGCGCTCTTTGCCCGTATCGTGAGCAGGCTTTTTGATACGCACTACTCGATCGCCTGTCACGCTGTCATCGGCATCGTGCTTGCCTCCACGCTCATCATCATTCCGACGGGCTTTGCCTCGACAGCGGAGATGGTCTGGAGCGTCGCGTGCGCCATCCTCGGCGCAGTGCTCGCGTATTTTGGCAGCAAGCTCCAGCCGCAGGAAGACGCGGAGATCGAGGCGAAATAAAAGCAGATACAAAAAGCTGACGGTCAAAAGATCGTCAGCTTTTTACGGTATCATCATTTGTGAGCGCTTCGCTTTTGCGCTTGCGCTTGTAGTGGTACATCATCCGGTCGGCGCGTTTGATCGCATCCTCTACGCTGCCGAGCACCGGATTGAAGCACGCATAGCCGACCGACACGTGCGGCAGGTGCTCGTTTTTCACTCGCCGTGCCGTCAGCTCGCGCAGGAATTCCGAAAGATACTTTTCCGCCGCCGTGTCGGAGATTTGCGCGATGACGCAGAATTCGTCGCCGCCGATGCAGTAGCAGTAGCCGACCTTGGAGAACACGGCGTAGATCGTGCTGCCGACCTCGGCAAGCACCGCGTCGCCCACGCCATGGCCAAAGGTGTCGTTGACGGACTTGAACTCGTCCACGTCGAAATAGTAGATGACTGCGTGCCCGCGCAACAAGGCGAGACGGCTCTCATAGCTGCGGCGGTTCAGAAGATGAGTCAGCGTGTCGATTTTCTGCGTGAGCTCGGAATACAGGATGTAAACCATCAGAACATCGACCGCTGAGCACGCCCACATGATGCGCACTTCGGCACCGTACTGGAGGAACAGCCCACAGAAGAAAAAGACCGGCAGGATGATAACGAGCGCCCGATACAGGCCATAATGGTGCGAACTCTCGCTCAGCAGCTGACCAATGAACAGCAGAACGCCGCTGGCATAGGCCAGCACGTAGACCCAGTAAAACGTTTCGTGATGATAAATGTTTTGTGCGTCGACCGAGAAGATGAAGCCGAAGAAAGCCGACAGCACCTCGAGCCCCGCGTGGACGCCGATGAGGGTATAAATGAGCTTTTTATGCTTGAGCGGCGTCATCAGGTCGCTGCAAAGCACCGTGATGATCGGCGCTGTGGATAACTCGATGGTCTTAACGAGGATGTGCAGCGTCCGCAGCGACGGATCGGCTCCGTTCATCCAAACGCCGAACCATTCCGATACCATGCATGCGATCACCAGTACGGAGATCGTGTAAACCGTCTGCTTTTTGTCATGCTCCATCAGATCATTGCCGCTCACGAGCATGTCCATGATAATCATAATAAAGACCGAAAGGAAGATGGTAGCCGAGTAGAAATCCGACATGGCGCGAACCTTCCTTTCTAATAGTTATATTCTTACTATATCACAGTTGAGAAAGACTGCAACTAAAAAACGTCGAATTCTGTCGTTTTTCCAAAATTCACACGGAATCTGCCAGCAATTCGCTGTACTGCGCAAGGCTCTGCGTGGCGAGTTGCTGCATCGTCGACCAGTCCGCCGCGCCCGCACTTCCCTGCACCGCCACGGTGCGAAAACCCGCGTCCTTCGCGTTTTGGATCGCGGAAAGCGATCCGGAAAAGACGATCGTATCGTCCTTTTGCGAGTGCAGGCGCTTCATCGCGCGCTCGAACATCGTGCCGCTGTCCGCCTTGCAGAGCGCGACGGATTCTGTCAGCACGAAGCGGAAATAAGAGTTAAGCCCCGCCTTTTCGAGCGCTTTTTGCGCGTCCTCCGCGCTGAGCGCCGTCACCGCGCCGAGCCACACGCCCTCCATCTTAAAAAGTGAAAGCGCCTTGTCGAGTCCCTCGCGCGCCGCGCCGTCGGGGGTGAAGAGGGTATCGCCTAGTGTAAAGATTGCGCTTTGCAGCCGCATATTCGGTTCCTCCTGCGTTTGAATGATGATTGCCTCTTATTATAATGCGCCCCGCCGTCATTTGCAATCGCGGCGAAGAAGAATATCCTATGCAGCACGGTTCTGTATAAATTTGCGAATACATTCACAAAAGGATCTGAAAGACGGCGGCTTGACGCACTGCTTTGTGAAAAATGATGAACAAAAATACAGATTCAACGCTGAAATTTGGCATGATTAGGTATGAATATTCTCTTGACTATGTATTTTTATTGAGTTACACTAAACTCATCAACTTTCCGCCGCTGTGTGTGGCGGCATAAGACCACTCTGGAGGACGAAAACCATGAAACATTATCCAAACTCTGTCAGCAAAGCGCTCGCGCTGCTGATGGCCCTGGTAATGACGCTCTCGCTCGCGGTCACGTCCGCGTTCGCCGTCAGCTACCAGGACATGAACCCCAAGGACGATGCGCTGCTGGGAACGAAATTCCCGGTCGACGCGACCATCACCCTTGTCACCGATGAAAACGGCAAGGACGTGTCCCTCTCCATCCCCGTGTCCGGCATGACGAAGGATGCGCTCGCCGCGGCCGTCAGCGCCGGTACCGTCTCGCTCGCGCTGGAGCGTGACGATTCCCGCCCCTATGTCAACGAGGAGCTGTTCCCCTACGCTTACGCGGGCGGGGATCTTGACAGCTGGATGACCGAGGGCAAGGACGAGCACCAGTTCACAGACATCAAGCTGACGGCGAATGAGAAAAACGGCAAGGCCGTGCTCGCTGTGAGCTTCCACGTGAATAACTACTTCTACTCCACCAACCGCAGAACCGGCGAGACGACGCCCGATTACAGCGTGCCCCATGTGAACGGCGGCTACTACATCGACCTGTGCGGCTACTTTGATCTCGTCGCCAAAAACAGCGGCAAGTCGATCGGCTCCGCACCTGTCAAGGTTGCGCCGTATGAGAACTTCAACACCATGTGGGAGATCTACAAGGAGCTCGATACGATCGTGGCAAACGGCACGAAAAACGGTCTCTACGTGGAAGAATTTTCCATGGGCCAGTCCACCGCGGGCCGTGATATGCCCTACCTGATCGTGGCCGACTCCAAGGCGAGCGTGAGCAAGTGGCTCGCCCTGACCGAGCAGGCCGAAACAGACCCGGACGCTGTGCTCGCGCAGATCAAGTCCGGCAAGCTCGACGAGATCCGCGTTCCTGTGATGTACTCCAACATTCACTCCAACGAGGTCGCCGCCACCGACGGCGTGCTCGATTTCGCCAAGATGATCACGAGCGAAAAGAGTATCGACTATAAGACGCTCACCGGTTTCACCGCTGCGGGCGAAAAAGAACTCAAGGAAGAGATGGGCCCTGTCGGAGCAGAGGGCAGCGTCGCCATTCCCGACCTCGTCAAGGATACGGCCAGCTACCTCGGCTACCTGACCGCTGACAACAACGGCAAGTCCGGCAAGGTCGACCTTGAAAAGTATTACACCGTGAAGAGCAACACTGTGAACGTCAAGGACGAGCTTTTGTCCGACGTGTTCTTCATCCTCGTCCCCGAGGAGAATGTCGACGGACGTACCTATCTCACGAGACATTCCACCAATGGCTATGACCTCAACCGCGACAACTCCTTCCAGACCACGAGTGAGACGGCCAACATGCAGCAGCTCATCGGCACGTTCAACCCCATGTCGCTTGCCGAGTTCCACGGCCGTGTGCAGGCCTTCCAGTGCGAACCCTGCGATCCCCCGCACGAGCCGAACTTCGAGTATGACCTGCTCGCCAACCACCTCATCACCGGCGGCGAGGCGCTCGGCATCGCGGCGGTCGCCAACAACGATGGCTACAACAGCTATGTGATCCCTCAGCGCGATTACCTGAGCTACACCGGCAACGGCACCGAGACCTACTGGGAAGACCCGTGGGACGATATGTCCACGAGCTACACCCCCCAGTTCGCCATGCTGCAGGGCACCGTTGCCTATACCGTTGAGCTGCCCGCCTACAACGACGATACCGCTCAGGCGGCGCAGTATGGTATCCTCGGCAACGCCGCCTATGTTGCCGCGGAGAAGCTTTCCTATCTTGAATCCCAGGTCACCATCTTCCAGCGCGGCGTGAAGAACTTTAACTCCGATGCCTTTGAGCTGGTCGGCCAGTGGCTGTGCGACCAGAACGACGTCGAGGGCGCGGAGATGGATCTCTTCCGTCCCGAGTATACCGGTAAGGGGCAGAACGGCAACTTCTATCCCGAGTGCTACATCATTCCGCTCGACGGCAAGAACCAGACCAACCTCCAGGCCGCGGCCGACATGATGGAGTGGCTCACGAGAAACGACGTCAAGGTCAACGTGACTGAAAAGGAATTCACCTATGACGGCGTTACCTACCCCGCCGGCACGATGATCGTCTCGATGTATCAGGCCAAGCGTTCTGTCGCCAACGGCGCGCTGTATGACGGCACGCTGATCAACGGCTGGACGATCCTCTACTCCGAGGGCATCACCTCCTTCAATGAAACGCGCGGCTTCGACATGGTCACTGTGGCCGAGCCCGCCGCCTACAAGAGCATCTCCGCCGTCTGCGGCAGCCCCATGGATCACGATGACGCCCTCGCCTATACGAAGGGCCTGACCTCTTACTTCGCGGGCGAGAAGGATAAGGACGTCATCCTCTCCAACGCCTCTGAAGACTCCACCGCCGCCGTCAACGAACTTCTCAAGGCCGGCAAGACTGTCGGCATGGTCACGAGCGGCGACCACATGGGCGATTTCATCTGCTCCTACGCCGACTATCAGACCGTCGCGGGCAAGTATCTGCTCTCTGCCGCGGGCGTCGACAAGACGAGCGTGAAGGCGAAGATCATCACCAAGTCCCCGACCGTCTACGTCCCCGGCACGCCTGCTGAAAGCGAGAAGGGCTTTGTCTACACGCCGCAGATCAGCCAGAGCGCAAGCTGGAACTACGACACCGCCGCGATGAACCTCATGGGCTTCACCACGACCTCCGACGTGACCAAGGCGGACGCCGCCGCAGGTGCGACGAAGCTCGACGCCGCCGCAAAGACCGCCGTGAAAAACGGCCTGCCGTACATCGGTTACAGCTATTCCGCGGCGTCCTCCGCCTCTGACCTCATCGCCGGTGTGGAATACACCGAGCTGGACGGCGCGATGGACTGCCTGACCCCCGTTGTCTATCCCAACAAGACCCTTGTGAACGCGAGCTACATTGCTGACGGCGACGATATTCTCTACGCCTACGGCCTCGGATACTTCTCCAAGGTCCCCGCCTCCGCGACGGTCCTCGTCAAGAGCGACAAGACCAAGACGCCCACCGAGGGCTTCATCCCCACGAATACGGCCGAGCGCGCAGCCGGCTTCAAGGCCTACATGAACGGCGGCGTGCAGGGCTTTGCCTACAAGGAAAACGGCATGAACGTTGTCCTCTTCGCCAACTCCCTCACCCATAAGGTGCACCAGAGAGATGAGTATGCCTACATCAGCAACTTCCTCTTCTCCTCCGTCCTGAGCGACAAGAACTATGACGGCTCCGCGTCCCTGCCCTTTACCGACGTCGCCGACGACGCCTACTATGCCGACGCCGTTGTCTGGGCCGTTGCGAAGAACATCACCTCCGGCGCGACCGCCACGACCTTTGCGCCGAACGCGAGCTGCACGCGCGGCCAGATGGTCACCTTCCTGTGGAGAGCCAACGGCAGCCCCGAGCCGAAGTCCATGACCACGTCCTTCACCGACGTGAAGAGCGGCGCGTATTACGAAAAGGCCGTTGCGTGGGCGGTGGAAAACAACGTGACTACCGGCACGAGCAGCACGACCTTCTCCCCGGATGCTTCCGTCACGCGCGCACAGGCCGTCACCTTCCAGTGGAGAGCGAACACCAGCCCGGCTGCGGCCAGCGCGAGCAGCTTCACCGACGTCGCCGCGAGCGCCTACTACGCCTCCGCCGTCAACTGGGCGGTCGAGAACAATGTGACCAACGGCACGAGCACGACCACGTTCTCCCCGAACGCCGACTGCACGCGCGCCCAGATCGTCACGTTCCTCTATCGCGCGATGGCGAAGTAAGACCTTTCCCAAAATGAAAAAATACGCTGTGGATGATTCCACAGCGTATTTTTTGTTGCTTGGATTGCGATTCGTTGTCAATTTTCGCGCAGGACCTCGCACAGCGCCGCGTGCAGGGCGGTCAAGTCGATGGGCTTTGATAAATGCCGCGACACGCCGCAGGCGCGCTCGCGCTCTCTAAAAACGAGCGCGCGATGGCGCGGTTGATCGCGTTGTCCTCCACGAGCAGGACGCGCCTGCCGCGCAGCGGTGTCACGGTACTTTTCACTCTCCATCCCTCCGAAACGTTGTTGGTCTGCCGTTCCTACGGGTCCTCTCAAGGTTTTATTGTAACAGATATCTCCAAAATATCAACTAATATGTATAATAAATATTTCTAATGGAAAACTTGCGCCGTGTAAACTATATAGGGCAAAGGAGGCGCGCGGCGTATGTTGGATTTCTCGCAAAGGCTGAAACAGCTCCGCAGGGACAGACACCTGACGCAGGCGCAGGTGGCAAAGCGCATCGGCGTGACCGCGGCGATGGTCTCGTCGTATGAGACGGATATCCGCCTGCCGTCCTACGAGGTCATGGTGCGTCTGGCGGACCTGTTCGGCGTCACAGTAGACTACCTGCTCTGCCGCCAGGACAAGCGTTTTCTCGACATCTCCGATTTGAGCGAGGAGGAGGCCGCGCTCGTGTGCGGCATGGTGGAGCTGCTGAAGAAAAAAGACGGAAAGAAGTAGAAGAGACGCTTTTGCAGTGAGCGTCTCTTTTTTGCTGCCATCAAAGCCCCCGCCGCCGCTTCCCCGTTGCAATATCGGGGGAAAACCGGTATAATGGCGGCGAGAAATAGCCGACACAGTCGGCAGTATGAGGAGGACGAGACCATGTTCAGACCTGTTCGCAAAAAGGCAAACGAGATCAGCGTGGAGGAGGCGAAAAAGCTCCTGCACGAGGCTCGCCGCGGCGTGCTGGCCGTCAGCGGAGACGACGGCTACCCCTACGCGGTGCCCATCAACTACCTGTACGACGAGGACGCGCAGGAGATCATTTTCCACGGCTCCAAGGTCGGCCACAAGGTGGATGCGCTCAAGAGAAGCGACAAGGTCTGCTTCACTGTGTACGGCGACGAGACCGTCGAAACGGACGAGGCCTGGGCCCCGTTTTTGAAGAGCGCCGTCGTCTTCGGCCGCTGCCGCCTCGTCGCGGACCGCGGCGAGAGCGACGCGCTGTGCAAAAAGTTCGCGATGAAATACTACCCCACCGAGAAAATGGTCGACGACGAAGTCGCCGCCTCCGGCAAAGCCGTCCAGATGTTCCGCATCAGCATCGACCACATCAGCGGCAAAAAGGTGCAGGAGAGGTAATGAAAAAAGAGACGCGAAAGCGTCTCTTTTTCATTGCGATAAAATACTATCAATTTGCTGAGAAAATATAAGGAAAGCACTGTAAAGCAAAAAACTATCATTTTTTGATAAAAGAAAAAACCCTTGAAATCATTAAGATTCCAAGGGTTTGGTGGAGACTGCTGGACTCGAACCAGTGACCTCCTGCGTGTGAAGCAGGCGCTCTAACCAGCTGAGCTAAGCCTCCAAGTTGGTGACCCGTACGGGATTCGAACCCATGTTACAGCCGTGAAAGGGCCGTGTCTTAACCACTTGACCAACGGGCCATATGAGACACGGGATGCTTTCGCATCCCGTGCATCTGGTAGCGGCACCTGGATTTGAACCGGGGACACTGCGGGTATGAACCGCATGCTCTAGCCAGCTGAGCTATGCCGCCAAATATTCCTGCTCGACAGGACAGAAGCTACTATACCAAATGAAAGGGCGATTTGTCAATAGGTTGTCCAAAAATTTTTGCGATTTTCCAAAATCGGGGAGAGGGGCGCGCCCTCTCCCCTTACTTTTCATCAGCAAACGACGTTTTTTCCCTCTGACCAGACGGAGACGATGTTGTGCCGGTGCATCATGTAGATCGCGCGCTCGAAGCGCTCGCGCACCGTGAGCGGGTGCGCGGCCTCGGTGAAGTCGGAGTCGTCGACGACAATGGCGTGGAGCTTGTCGCCGGGGACAAAGCCGCCGTGGCCGCCGAAATACTCGTGTCCCGCCGTGGAGCCGAGGTAGTAGCCCTCCTCGACGGTCAGAAATTCGTCCTTCCCGTCGGTCTGCATGTGGCGGAACTTCGACGCGCGGATGGACATGGTGATGACCTTGTTCATCGCCAGCAGCGCGCCGCCTGCGATATCCGACCCGAGCGTGACGAGGTTGCCCTCGCGCAGCAGCGTCCGCACGGGCGCGACGCCCGAGCAGATGTTGATGTTCGATCCCGCGCAGTGCGCCGTGACGACGCCGTGCTCGCGCATCGCCTCGCGCTCGCGCTCGTCGGAGTGGACGCAGTGCGCCATGACGGTGTGATCCTTCCACAGCCCCGCGCGGTCGTAGCTCTCCCAATATTGCGCGCAGTCGGGGCAGAGCTCTTTGACCCACGCGATCTCACCCTTATTTTCAGACAGGTGCGATTGGACGTACAGCCCGCGCTCCGCGGCGAGCTTGCCGAGCCAGCGCATCAGCTCGTCGGTGCACGATGGGGTGAAGCGCGGCGTCAGGATGGGCTTGACGGTCTTAAAGCGCCCGCACGCGTCCAGCCAGCGCAGCGTTTCGCGCTTGGACTGCTCGGTCGTCTCCTGAAGCTCGGGGCTGCCGTTGCGGTCCATGTTGACCTTGCCGACATAGCCCGTGACGCCCGCCTTTTCGAGCTCTTCCATCAAAATGAGCGTCGCGTCCGTGTGGAGGGACGAGAACATGCAAACGCGCGTCGTGCCGCTCGTGATGAGGTCGCTCGCGAGCTTTTTGTAAATGCGGCGGGCGTAGTCGCTGTCTTCAAAGCGCGCCTCGGTCTTGAACGTGTAGGTGTTGAGCCAGTCGATCAGCGGCAGGTCCATGCCCATGCCGAGCATGGGGGACTGCGGCGCGTGCAGGTGCATGTCGACAAAAGACGGCATGATGAGGCTATCACCGTAGTCGATGACCTCTGCGTCGGCGCTTTGCGGCACGGCCTTTTCAACGCTTTGGATGCTGCCGTCGTCATGCAGGACGAGGCAGCCGTGCTCGATGATCTCGAGCTTGCCGAGCGCCGGTGCGGAAACGAGATTGCCCTTGAGGATCTTCATATCAGTCACTCCTATTTTAGCTTTGTGCAAAAGAAAAAGCGCCCCGCCCGGGGACCTCTCCCCCGGCTGAGCACCCATAGCAGAGCCTTTCGGCGGCTCCGTAGAAACTTTCGCGCCATGTAAGCGAAACTATATGAGTTTTTCTCCGCTGCCATCACCATACCACGCAAAAGCGAAAATTGCAAGCGAAAAGCGGCGGGCGCGCTATGTCATATCGGCGCGGGTGCGCACATAGGATTGTCCCAAGAGGTGAAACGCGATGCAAAAGAAACGGACAGGACGGATGCTGTGTTCGCTCGCGCTCTCGGCGGTGACGCTCTGGGGCGTGAGCGTCACGGCACCGGCGAAGGACGCGCGCGACGCGCTCCGCTCGCTCAAGGACGAAACGCTGGGCGTGATGCTGCTGAGATATGAGCGCGGCGACGGCGGGGAGGACTTTCTCAGCCTGCGAACGTCGCTCGCGCTGCACGCGACGCCGCTTCTGCGCGAGGGCGAGGAAAACATCGCGCAGGCATGGTCGGCAGAGCTTGAGCAAAAGCCCGATGACAGCGCGGACGAAACGGGCGACGCGCAGGACAGCGAGGGCACGGTGCTCACGCAGGAGGAGACGCCGGACGAGATCGCCGTGACGGAAAACGGCTCGCCCGCCCGCACGCTCAAGGCGTCCGACCCCTCGGGCTATACGGTATTCGGCAATGTGTACATCAACAACGGCTCGGATGCCGCGCTCGACGCCTCGATGCTCTCGGGCGATTATGCAGCAAAGCTCGGTGCGGAGGGGCCGCAGGTGCTCATCATCCACACCCACGGCTCGGAGAGCTACACCATGCCGCCGGGGCAGGAATACGACGTGTCCGACACGTTCCGCACGCTGGACACGAACTGCAATATGATCCGCATCGGCGACGAAATGGCGCAGGTGATGACCGACGCGGGCATTAGCGTCGTGCACGACCGCTCGCTCTACGACTATCCGAGCTATTCGGGCGCGTACAACCGCTCGCTCGCGTCGATCGAAAGCTACTTGCAAAAGTACCCCTCGATCTCGTTCGTGCTCGATGTGCACCGCGACGCGGTGCAGGACGCGAACGGCCAGCAGTTCAAGCTGCTGTGCGGCGAAGATAAAAACGCCGCACAGCTCGAATTCGTCATCGGGTCGAACGGCGGAGGCCTGAGTCACGATCTCTGGCGCGAGAACTTAAAGCTCGCCTGCGCCGTGCAGGAAACCCTGTACAAAGACTATCCGACCCTCATGCGCCCCGTCACCGTGCGCAACTCCCGCTACAACCAGCACATGACGACGGGCTCGCTCCTTGTTGAGGTCGGCACGGCGGGCAATTCGCTCGAAGAAGCCGTCAACGCCGCGCGGCTTTTTGCCGCGGGCTTTGCCAAAACGATACAAAACGGGACGTAATGGCGCTCTCGCCGCCAAAATAGACGGAAAGAGGCAAAAAAAGCACAAATTCTTGTCAAAGTTGCCGTGTTGCATTCTGCACAAAAATCCTGTTAAATGGAAGTTACCATTTCAATCGAAAAATTTCGTCAGAAATTATTTTTTCAGGAGGGGTAATTCCATGGAGCTTCTTCAGGAGCGCATCCGCCGCGAGGGCAGAGTCCTGCCCGGCAACATCGTCAAGGTCGACGGTTTCCTCAACCACCGCGTCGACACCCGTCTGCTCGAGGACATTGCGGACGAGTTCGCCAAGTATTTCGACACCAGCAAGATCACTGTCGTTCTGACGGCGGAGGCCAGCGGCATCGCGCTTGCGACCATCTGCGCGCAGAAGTACGGCGTCCCCATGCTCTTTGCCAAGAAGGCCAAGAGCGACAACATCGAAAGCGGCCTGTACCAGAGCGAGGTCTTCTCCTACACCTACAAGAAGAGAGTCACGCTGCTCGTCTCTCAGGAGTGGCTGAACGCGGACGACCACGTGCTCATCATCGACGACTTCATGGCCAACGGCTTCGCCGTGCAGGGCCTTGTCGATATCGTCAACGAGGCGGGCGCGAAGCTCGAAGGCATCGGCATCGCCGTGGAAAAGGGCTTCCAGGGCGGCGGTGACCGCTTCCGCGCGAGCGGTATCCCCTACAAGGCGCTCGCCGTCATCGAAAAGGCGGACGAGAACGGATTTGTTTTCCGCGAGGAATGAGTTCTTCAAAAAAGAGAGGCTGGCCATTTGGCCAGCCTCTCTTTTTTGAGGGGGGATGGCATCCCGCTGCGTGCATAATTCGCCCGCCATTGGCGGGCGAATTCCACACTTGCGGGCTGAGAGGAATTTTTCCGACGCGCATGTCGTCGGAAAAATGATTAAGATCATTTGCCGCCTGCGGGCGGCAAAGTCTGTGGCGCTGGCGCCTGTTTTCTGCCCATTCGGGCAGAAAATGCGGCGGGTGGTGGACGGGAGAGGGTGCGTCGATTTTTAGTGCGGGGGCCTGTTCGCTGCCGGAGGCAGCGAATGCGGCACGGGAGGGATTTTGCCTGTTTGCCGCCGGAGGCGGCAAATGCGGCGGGAAAAATTACAGTTAGTTGCCGTTCATTGCTTCTGTGGGGACATAGTAGTTTTCTGAGACGATGATCGTGCCGTCGTTCAGGGTGACCATCATGCGGTCCATGTCTTTGTCGATGTCGATGCTTTTCACGTCGAGCTGTGAAAAGTTGCCCGCGTAGAAAAATGTGAGGATCGGATACTCGTTGTCCCCCCAGTTGATCCTGGCTTCGACGCCGTCTCTGCACGAGGGCTCGTAGCCGTCCATGGCAAAGGTCCCGACAAAGCTGGTGGAGGACCACGTCTTTTTGAGCGTGCCGGAAATGGTGATGGAGGAGGGCGCGTAAGTCGTACCGTTGTCCTCGCAGACCCTTGTGGGAACGGTTTTGTCAATAGTTTTTTGCGTCCCGCGGATGCCGAGCAGGATGATCGCGCAGAGGATGGCGAGCAGAAGAATGAGGGCCGTTTTTCCCTTTTGACGGTTCATCGTGTGCATCTCCTTGTCCTGTTAAATTTTGATGTGAAATTGTACCTCAAAAAAGCGTGCAAACCCACGCGAGGGCGGCGGAGAGGGGGATGTAGAGCAGAAAGTGCATGAAGTGCGCTTTTTTGTTGTACCCGAACAGCTGCGGGGCGGCGATGCCCTTGACCTCAGGGTAAAAATGAGGAAAGAAGTTCGAATGGCACAGCAGCACCCAGTCGAAAAAGAGAATGTCGTAGACCTCCATGACATAGAGGATGACGAGGTAGCGCGCGAAAAACGCGCCGAAGGTGAAACCGTTCCGAACGCCGTCCCACGCGGCGAGGACTGCCGCACCGAGAAATAGCAGCATCGCCAAGATGCCGAGGTACCAGCCGAGGATATGCGCGCCGCGGAAGCGCTCGGCTTTTCTCTCAGGAACGGCGGCGAAGACCTCACGCGGCGCGGAGGAGAAGAATTTCTTCTCCTGAATGAGCCCGACGCCGGCGTACAGCAGGAGAAAATACGCCGCCATGACGAGAAACGATGCAAGCAGGGTGATCTTCATTTCTGTTGATGCCTCTTTTGCTGTCGGTTTTTGATGCCTTACAGCCGGTAGAGCGCGGGCCGCCGGTCGTGGAAAACGGGGACGCGGGCGCGGAGGGGCGCGATGGAGGAAAGGTCCAAGTCGGCGGTGACGATCTCCTCTTCCCCGCCGCCCTGGGCTAAGACCGCGCCCAGCGGGTCGATGATGCGCGAAAAGCCGCCGTACAGCGTGCCATCGCGCTCGCCGCAGGCGTTGCACGAGACGACAAAGAGCTGGTTTTCGATCGCGCGGGCGGCGGTGAGCGTTTCCCAGTGGTATTGGCGCGCCGCCGTCCACTGGGCGGGCAGGAAGACGACTTCCGCTCCGCGCAGTGCCAGCGTGCGCCAGAGCTCGGGGAAGCGCACCTCGTAGCAAATGAGAAGGCCGCAGCGCACGCTATCCAGCGTGAAGGTGACGAGGTGATCGCCGGGGGTGTAGACCTCGTGCTCACCCATCGGCGTGAAGGGGTGGGTCTTGTCGTATTCGGCAATGCATGCGCCCGCGCGGTCAAAGACGCAGGCGGTGTTGCAGATCTTGCCATTGCGGAGATTCGACACGCTTCCCGCGACGATGTTGACGTTCAGCTCGCGCGCGAGCGGGGAAAAGCGCGCGCGGACGGCCTTTGCGTCCTCATCGCTCGCCGCGGCAAGGTCGCCCGCGGGCATGAAGCCCGTGTTCCACGTCTCGGGCAGGACGACAACGTCGGGGCCGTTTTCCGCGACAGCGCGGCGCACGAGCGCCTCCGCGCGGTCAAAGTTCGCTTTGCTCTCCAGCGAGCGCATATTCATCTGGATCACGCTGACCTTCATGGTGGTGTCCTCCAAAATCGTTTTGATACGGTCATTATACGAAAAGAAAGCCTGCATTGCAATGCACAACAAAAAGAGGACGGCAAATGCCGTCCTCTCGTTTGTATAAGCGTCGCAGACTTTGCCGCCCGCAAAATAAGCGTCGCAGACTTTGCGCCGCGCACGGCGCAAATAAATTGAAATCGTTTTTTGGAACGACATGTGCGTGCCAAAAAAACACTTTGCACGGAGCGAACGTGCGCGCCTTTGGCGCGTGCGCTGAGCGCAGTGAAATTCTGCTCAAAAAACTGACTTTGTCAGTTTTTTGAAGTGCGCAGCGCTCTGATTGCATTGAGAACCGCTAAGACCATCACGCCGACGTCGGCGAAAATGCCCATCCACATGTTGGCGATACCGATGGCGACAAGCAGCAGGCACGTCAGCTTCACGCCGAGCGAGAAGACAATGTTCTCGTACACGATGCGGATGCACTTGCGCGAGATCTGGATGCCCTTGGCGATCTTCATCGGATCGTCGTCCATCAGCACGACGTCCGCTGCCTCAATGGCGGCGTCGGAGCCCATCGCGCCCATCGCGATGCCGATATCCGCGCGGGAGAGCACGGGCGCGTCGTTGATGCCGTCGCCGACGAAGGCGAGGCAGTCATCCTTGCCCTTTTCACCCAGCAGGCGCTCGAGGCGCGCGACCTTGTCGCCCGGGAGCAGCTCCGCGTGGACCTCGTCGACGCCGAGCTCCTGCGCGACGTGATCGGCGACTCTCTGAATGTCGCCCGTGAGCATGACGGTCTTCTGCACGCCCGCGCGCTTGAGGGCCGCGATGGCGTCGCGCGCGTCGTTCTTGACGACATCGGAGATCACGATGTGGCCGGCGTACTCGCCGTCGACCGCCATGTGGACGATCGTGCCGACGCTGTGGCACTCCTGCCACTTGACGCCGAGCTCATCCATGAGCTTGCCGTTGCCCGCGGCCACACTGTGGCCGTCCACGGTCGCGACCACGCCGCGGCCGCCGCGCTCTTCGATGTCCGTCACGCGGGAGCGGTCGAGCTCCACGCCGCAGGCCTTTTGCAAGCTCTTGCTGATGGGGTGCGAGGATGCGCACTCGGCGAGTGCCGCGTATTCAAGCAGCTTGCGGTTCTCCATCGGGCTGTGGTGCACGCCCGTGACCTCGAACACGCCCTGCGTGAGCGTGCCGGTCTTGTCGAAGACGACGATCTTGGTTTTCGACAGGGCCTCTAAGTAGTTCGAGCCCTTGATGAGAATGCCCTCGTGACTCGCGCCGCCGAGGCCCGCGAAGAAGCTGAGCGGGATGCTGATGACCAGCGCGCAGGGACACGAAATGACAAGGAACGTGAGCGCGCGGTAGACCCATACGCCCCACGAGGCGGCATTGCCCATCAAAAGGTTGATGACCGGGGGCAAAATGGCCAGCGCCAGCGCGCTGTAGCACACGGCGGGGGTGTAGACGCGGGCAAAGCGGGAGATGAACGCCTCGGAGCGGGACTTGTGCGAGCTGGAGTTTTCCATCAGCTCCAAAATCTTGGACACCGTGGACTCGCCGAAGGCCTTCGTTGTCTTGACCTTCAGAACGCCCGTCATGTTGATGCAGCCGCTGATGACCTCGTCGCCGGTCATCACGTCGCGCGGGAGGCTCTCGCCCGTCAGCGCCGCGGTGTTGAGCGTGGACGAGCCCTCGACGATCTCGCCGTCGATAGGAATTTTCTCGCCCGGCTGGACGGTGATGACCGTGCCGACGGCCACGTCGTCGGGGTCGACCTGCTCGAGCTTGCCGTCGCGCTCAATGTTCGCGTAGTCGGGGCGGATGTCCATCAGCGCCGTGATGTTGCGGCGGGACTTGCCGACGGCGTAGCTCTGGAACAGCTCGCCGATCTGGTAGAACAGCATAACGGCCACGGCCTCGTCATAGTCGCCGCTCTTTTCATAGATGGCGAGCGCGATGGCCCCGATCGTGGCGACCGCCATCAGGAAGTTTTCGTCGAACACCTGATGGTTGCAGATGCCCTTCCATGCCTTGCGCAGAATGTCGTAGCCGATGGTGAGATACGCGATGAAATAGAGGATCGTGGAGACGATCATCGGCAGCGGCGCGAACTTCGCGATGAGGAACAGCACCGCCGCGATCAGGATGCGGTAAAGCATCTTTTTTTGCTTTTTCGTCATTAAAGATGACCTCCTTGATAGGGGAGAATTTGAATTTTGCCTAAGAAAGCGCCCCGGCGCGTTCGTCCGGGGCGAAGGGAGGGGGAGAATCTCTTAGAGATAGATCTCGCAGTCGTCCTCGACTTTCTTGCAGTTCTTGAGGACGGCCTTCATCACGGCCTTGGGGTCCTGACCCTCGGCGAACTCGACGGTCATCTTCTGGGTCATGAAGTTCACAACGGCGTCGGCAACGCCCTCGGTCTTCTTGGTGGCTTCTTCCATGAGGTTGGCGCAGTTGGCGCAGTCGACTTCGATCTGATAGGTCTTTTTCATGGTATGTTTCTCCTTTTCGACACAAAATATTTAACGATTAAGTGCTTGTTTAATCTTGATGACCGTACTATAATGTCCGCAAAGGCAAAAGTCAAGGGCTGCACGCATGTCTCTTCCGTTCGGGCGAAACAAACTTCCAAACGGGATACGGACGCGCCCGCAGGCCCCAAAAAGAAAGGCGGAACAGCGATGAGCGAAGTGCATTTACCACACCAGCACAGCGACGAGGGCACGATGCGGGAGCTGCAGGAATCGGTGGAGTCGATCGGCAGCTTCCAGACCGTGGCGGACGTGTTCAAGCAGCTCTCCGACAGCAGCCGCGTGCGCATTTTCTGGCTGCTGTGCCACTGCGAGGAGTGCGTCATCGACCTCTCCGCGATGGTCGGCATGAGCTCGCCCGCGGTGTCGCACCATTTGAGACAGCTGCGTGAGAGCGGACTTCTCGTCTCGCGCCGCGTGGGGAAAGAGGTCTACTACCGCGCGTCGGACAGCGAGCAGGCGCAGCTATTGCACCGCATGATTGAGCGCACGATGGAGATTTCCTGTCCCGAGGAGGAGAGCAAGGCCGCCACCGGCGCGCCGCACCTGCCCCCGCTCGACGCCGAGGTGTACGAGGGCGGCGGCACGAGTGAGCAGATCGAGACCATCCGCGCCGTGCACGACTATCTGACGCAGCACCTTTCAAGCCGCGTGACGATCGACGAGCTGTCGCGCATGTTTTTGATGAACCCCTCGACGATGAAGGCGCTCTTCAAGTCCGTCTACGGCAGTTCGCTCGCCTCGCACATCCGCGAGCACCGCATGCAGCACGCGGCAAAGCTGCTGCTCGAGGGCGACGAGAACGTCGCGCAGGTCGCGCGCGCCGTCGGCTACGAGAGCCAGAGCAAGTTTTCCACCGAATTCCACAAGGCCTTCGGCATCCTGCCGACGGAGTACCGGAAAACGCAGAAAAAGTAGTTAGATAAGCGCGAACGTCCCCGCTTCCCACGGTGTTTCGCGGAAGCCGATGCGCCAGCCGACGTGGTCGACCGCCGCAAAGTGCAGCGACGAGCACGCGGTGTGAAGCTTCCCCTGCGCCGCTTCGCCCACGACGATGGCGACCGGCCCGTCCGCGCCGCCGATGATGCCGAAGCAGAAGTCGTTCTGCGCCTCGGGTGCAAAGGAAGCGGTCTCGCGTCTGACCTGGCGCGGGCGGTCGCTCTCGGCGCAGTCCTCGACGAAGATCGAGTTTTCCGGCGGCTCGGGCATGAGCGTGTAACTGATGGCCGTAAAATGCGTCGGATAGTCGAACCGCGGGTCAAGGCTCATGCGCTCGCGCGGCAATTCCTGCGGCTCGACCTCCTGCACCGTGAGAAGATACTTCGTGCCGCGGTAGGAGAAGGCGAACGTGTTGCCCGCCCTGTCCGCGCGGAAGCGCGCCCCGGGGACGCGCACCTCGTCCGCCGTCATCGTGACGGCGAGTGATTTGAGCTTCGGCGCGCGCTTCGTGACGAACGGGAACGCCGCGCGGCGGATGCCCCAGCCATACGCGCGGTCGAGGCCGTAGTGCGCCATGGCGGGCTCTGCGTCGGCGCAGAAGCCGGGCTGCTCCGGCAGGAAAATGACGCCGCAGCCGTGGCTCGTGCGGAGCTTCGCACCGTTCAAGGTGAGGCTGGGGGTAAAACCGAGGCTGAGCGGGTGCTCGCGCTCCATCTGTTCGCGTTCGTCGCGCGAGAAGTCGATGGACTCGTCGCTTTCGGGATCAATCCCCCACTTTTCCATGAAGCCGCGCAGCGCGGAGGCCTCCGCGCGCATACAGAAGTCGATGACGATGCCCTTGGCACAGAGATAGACCGACGGCACGAACCAGTCGCGCCCCGCCCACGAAAACCACTTTTGTACGCTCATCTCCCTGCCCGCGCGCTCGTGCCCGTGGTGGCCCCAAAAGCTGCCGTCAAAGTAGACCTTCCAGTCCGTTTTCTGTTCGGGCGCGTCGGGATTCATTTCGGGGTCGTAGAAGTCCTCGGTGAATTTGAGCTTGCTGAGATCGAACTCCGCTTGCAGCTCGCGCAGGTATTGCCACGGCCGCTCCATCGGCGTGAGGGAAAAGACTGTGGAAATCTGCGAGAGCACCGCCTTCTGCTCGTCCGTCGGCGGATTCTCGGCAAGGAAGGCGTCGAATTGCGCCTCGTCCCACTGCCACGCCTGCTCGAGCGCCGCGCTGTCGCCGGTCGCGAGCAGCAGGCGCAGAAAATCGCTGAAATCGCGCGCGATGACGTGCACGCAGTCCTTGCCACCGTTCATCGGGCTCACGGCGAAGACCGTTTCGCCAAAACCGCGGACAAAGCAGAAGTGGATGCCGTCCACGCCCGCCCAGCCGAGGATAGAAGCACCCTTTGGCGTGCAGAAATAGGGATCGTTGTCCTCCCGCCGCATCACGCTGAGAGACGATAAGTCAAGATGCTTGCGCAGAAATTTTTGATAAAACGCCGCCATGGAAAGCCCTCCTTTGGAGTTCAGGTTTTCCATAGCATACCATATGGGTGCGGAAAAGTCACCGGAATTGTGAAAGCTGTGGATTTTTCGCGCCGGAAGCCGCGCCGCGGCCTTGCCACGCTCTCGCGAACATGATATACTATATTGCTAAACTATCGAGATTCGGGAGGAAACATCCCTTGGAACGCAAAGAAGTCATCGTCAGCGAGCAGGAGCTCGCGCGTCAGAAGGAATTTACGCGCAAGATGCGCGAGATGAACGACCGCCGCACCCGCACGCCGCTTGCGCTGGTCGACACCTTCGGCTGCCAGCAGAACGTGGCCGACGGCGAGGTGCTCATGGGCATGCTGCGCGAGATGGGCTACGAGCTCACGCGCGACGAAAATCAGGCCGACGTCATCCTGCTCAACACCTGCGCCATCCGCGAGCACGCGGAAAAAAGAGTCTACGGACACCTTGGCCGCCTCAGTCACACGAAGGCCGCCAAGCCGGACCAGATCATCTGTCTCTGCGGCTGCATGGCGCAGCAGAAGGTCGTGGCCGACAAGGTAAAAAATTCCTATCATCATGTCGACCTTGTGCTTGGCCCGCAGGCCGAATGGCGGCTCCCCGAGCTGCTGCACGAGGTATACACGAAGAATAAGCGCGTTTTCTCCATCGAGAACGAGCACGGCCGCATCGCCGAGGACCTTCCCATCGTGCGCGAGGGCGGCGTGCGCGCGTGGGTGAGCATCATGTACGGGTGCAACAACTTCTGCTCGTACTGCATCGTGCCCTACGTCCGCGGCCGCGAGCGCAGCCGCGAGCCGGAGAAGATCATCGAGGAATGCCGCGGCCTGATCGCCGAGGGCTATAAGGAAATTACGCTCCTCGGCCAGAACGTGAACAGCTACGGCAAGGACTTGGGCACCGATTACGACTTTGCCGATCTTCTCGCCGCCATCAACGCCATTCCCGGCGACTATTGGCTCCGCTTTATGTCGAGCCAGCCGAAGGACGCGACCAACAAGCTCTTCGACACGATGGCGCGCTGCGAGCACGTTGCAAAGCAGCTCCACCTCCCCGTCCAGTCCGGGTGCGACCGCGTTCTGAAAGCGATGAACCGCCCCTATACGCGCGCAAAGTACGAGGAAATGATCGCCTACGCGCGAAGCGTCATGCCAGGCATGGTGCTCACGAGCGACGTCATCATCGGCTTCCCGGGAGAGACCGAGGACGAAGCGATGCAGACTGTCGATCTTGTAGAAAAGACGCAGTTCGACGCGCTCTTCACCTTTATTTTCTCCCCGCGTCCCGGCACGCCGGCGGCGAAGATGGACGACCCCGTGTCGCGCGAGGAAAAGCAGGTCTGGTTTGAAAAGCTCGTCGACGCGCAGAACGCCATCAGCGCGAAAAAGCACGCGGCCTACATCGGCAGGACGGTGAAAGTCCTTGTCGACGGCGAGAGCGACGATGCTGAATTCCCCCTCGCTGCGCGCACGGAGGGCAACCGCCTTGTGCGCATGAAGGGCGACAAGGCCCTGATCGGCACATTTGCCAAAGCGAAGATCACCGACAGCAACACCTGGGCGCTCTACGGCGAAGCGGTAGAGAAATAAAGAAAAGGGGGCTTTTTGATGAAAGTCGTCATTTTGATGGAAAACAGCACGTGCAGAGACACCGTCGCCTGCGCGCACGGCCTGTCGATGTATATTGAGACCGACAAGCACAAAATTCTTTTCGACATGGGACCCGACGCGCAGTTTATCGACAATGCCAAGGCGCTCGGCGTCGATTTGACGCAGGTCGACATCGCCTTTTTGTCCCACGCGCACAACGACCACTGCGGCGGCCTCGAAGCGTTCTTGAAGCTGAACGACCGCGCCAAGGTCTATATGCAGAAAGCCGTCTGGGGCCAGTACTACGTCGTCACGCCCAGCAAGTGCGCCTACATCGGCATGGACGCGGTGCTCAAGAATTACGAGGACCGCTTCGTTCTCTGCGATGGCGTGCAGAAGCTTGACGAAGAACTGACGGTTTTCTCCGCCGTTCCGGGCCGCGAGCTGTGGAGCGGCGCGAACGACACGCTGCGCGAGAAGATCGGTGAGGACTATCCGCGCGACACGTTCCGCCACGAGCAGGATCTATTGGTCACGGAAAACGGCAAGACCGCGCTGTTCGCGGGCTGCGCGCACTGCGGCATCGTGAATATCCTGAAAAGCGCCGAGGACGTGCTCGGCAGAGCGCCCGACGCGGTGTTTGCGGGCTTCCACCTCTATAACCCCTCGCTCGGCAAGAGCGAGCCGGACGAGCTGGTCGACGCCGTGGGCGAAAAGCTGCGCGGCGACAAGGTCGCGCACTACTTCACGGGCCACTGCACGGGCAAGGAAGCCTATGAAAGATTGAAACGTAAGCTCGGCGACCGCCTCGGCGAAATGCCCGCGGGCTCCGACTTTACCGTGTAAATTTCAGATTTTAGAGAGAAAGAAAGCGAGGACGAATCATGGCCGAGATCACGCCGATGATGAAGCAGTATTTGGAGATCAAGGAACAGAATAAGGATTCGATCCTCTTTTTCCGCTTGGGCGACTTCTACGAGATGTTCAACGAGGATGCTCAGCTCGCCTCGCGCGAGCTCGATTTGACGCTGACGACCCGCGACCGCGGCAAGGCGGCGGAGGATCAGACGCCGATGTGCGGCATTCCCTATCATTCGAGCGACGCCTACATCGCGCGCCTGATCGCCAAGGGCTACAAGGTCGCCATCTGCGAGCAGACCGAGGACCCTGCGCTCGCCAAGGGCCTTGTCAAGCGCGATATCATCCGCGTCATCACGCCCGGCACGGTCATCGACAGCGCATGCCTCGACGACCGGCGCGGCAACTTCCTCTGTGGCATCTTTTTGGACGGGCAGAACGCCGGCGCGGCCTTCTGCGACATGACGACCGGCCACACGCACGTGACCGCCTTTTCGGGCGACGACCGCGCAGAACACCTGTATAACGAGTTATCCCGTTTCTCCCCCGCCGAGGCGGTGCTGAGCGCGGGTGCTTACGACAACGGCGAGCTGGTCGAATACCTTCGCGATAAGCTGTCCTGCGCGGTCGAGCGCGGCGAGAACCGCTTTGAGCTCAAAGCGTGCGAAAAAGCCATCCGCGCGCAGTTTGGCGAGGAGCGCTTTGCAAGCCTTCCGCGCAACAACCCCGCGGCGGCGCTGGCGCTGGGCGCGCTGCTCTCATACCTGCACGAAACGCAGAAAACCGATCTTTCCTACATCAAGGATTTAGAATACTACGAGCAGGGCCGCTTCATGGAGCTTGACCTCTCCGCGCGGCGCAATCTGGAGCTGACCGAGACCATCCGCGCCAAGGAAAAGCGCGGCAGCCTCCTCTGGGTGCTCGACAAGACGAAGACCGCCATGGGCGCGCGCAATCTGCGCGCGTGGCTGACGCGCCCGCTGCGCGATGTTGCGGCCATCGAGCGCAGACTTGGCGCGGTCGAGGCGCTGACGAAGAACACCGTCGCGCGCGAAGAGCTGATTCTATCGCTCTCCGGCATCAGCGACATGGAGCGTCTCATCGGCCGCATCGCCTACGGCACGGCGGGCGGACGCGACTTTGCGTCGCTGCGCAACTCCATCGAGCGCATCACGGAGGTCAAAGCCCAGCTTACGGCGTTCACGACGGGCAGGCTGCATGAGTTAGACAACGAGCTCGACACGCTCACCGACGTGGCGCAGAGCATCCGCGACACGCTCGTCGATGAGCCGCCGTTTTCCGTGCGCGAGGGCGGCTTCATCCGCAAGGGCTTCAATGCCGAGGTCGACCGCCTGCACGAGATTTTGTCGGGCGGCAAGGGGCTTCTCGCCGACATCGAGACGCGCGAGAAGGAAAAGACCGGCATCCGCACGCTGAAGATCGGCTACAACAAGGTCTTCGGCTACTATATCGAGGTCTCGAATTCGTTCAAGGACCTCGTCCCCGACACTTACATCCGCAAGCAGACGCTCGTGAACGGCGAGCGCTACATCACCGAGGAACTTAAAAACCTTGAGCAGGAGATTTTGACCGCGGGAGATCGCGACAAGGCGCTCGAATTTGAAATTTTCACCGCCCTGCGCGAGTCCGTCACCGCCGAGAGCGTGCGCATCCAGCGCGCGGCGGGGCTCATCGCCGAGCTCGACACGCTCTGCTCGCTCGCGTCCGTCGCGGTGAACAACAACTATTGCCGTCCGAGCGTGGACGACAGCGGCGTCATCGAAATTCACGACGGCCGCCACCCCGTCGTCGAGCGCGTGCTCAAGGACGCGCTCTTCGTCCCGAACGACACCTACATGGGCGAGCGCGAGGACCGCGCCGCCATCATCACCGGCCCCAACATGGCCGGTAAGTCGACCTACATGCGTCAGGTCGCGCTCATCACGCTCATGGCGCAGATCGGCTCGTTCGTACCCGCGAAAAGCGCGCGCATCGGCGTAGTCGACCGCATCTTCACGCGTATCGGCGCGAGCGACGACCTCGCCGGCGGCCAGTCGACCTTCATGGTCGAAATGACCGAGGTGAGCGAGATTTTGCATCAGGCGACGCCACGCTCGCTGCTCATTCTCGACGAGATCGGCCGCGGCACGTCGACGTTCGACGGCATGAGCATCGCCCGCGCGGTGCTCGAATTCTGCGCCGACCCGAAAAAGCTCGGTGCCAAGACGCTGTTCGCCACGCACTACCACGAGCTTACCGAGCTTGAGGGCGTGCTCCCCGGCGTGAAGAACTACAGCATTTCCATTAAAAAGCGCGGCGATGAGCTCATCTTCCTGCGCAAGATCGTCCCCGGCGGCGCCGACCGCAGCTACGGCATCGAGGTCGCAAAGCTCGCGGGCCTGCCCAACGAGGTCGTGAGGCGCGCGAACGTCATCCTAAAAGAGCTTGAGCAGGGCGGCGCGTATCAGGCAAAGCCCCGCGAGGAGACCGAGCAGGTCAGTCTCGACGCGATCGGCGAGGCTGAGGTGCTCGCGGCCATTCGCCGCGCCCAGCCGGACACGATGTCCCCCATCGAGGCGATGCAGCTCCTCTACGAGCTCAAGCAGAAGCTCTCGTAATTTCCCCGGAAAAGAGGTCTCCCCATGGCAAAAAAGAAAACCGCCTCCGGCGGCATGAACCGCACCGAGCGCGTCGCCGGAACGATCTTCTTCCTCGTCTATCTTCTGGTGATGCCGCTTTTGGCAACAAGAATATTCGACCTTCTGGAGGTCGTGCTCGACACCACCATCAACGATTCCCTGCGCAATGTGCTCTATTACTACACGCTCTTCGCCGTCACGGTGCTGCTGTTCCACTCCTACCTTGCGCACACGTCCTCGCGCTTTCTCGACAACTTGAACCGCGCGCTTTCAACGATGCTGCTGGGTCTTCTCGTCTTCTACGGCGCGAACGAGCTCATATTCCGCGTGTGCAACGTGCTTTTTAACAGCCGCACGAACTTAAACGACATGACCATCGCCGCGCAGGTGGCCTCCGCCCCGCGTATGACGGCGCTGATCGTCGTGCTGCTCGCGCCGTTTGTGGAGGAGGTGCTCTTCCGCGGCCTCGTGTTCGGGTGTCTCAAAGAAAAAAGCAGAATATTCGCCTATATCCTCTCCTGCGCGCTGTTCGCGCTGCTGCATGTGTGGACGGCGGCGGTGTCCAACTGGGATTTAGGCTATCTCATTTTGATGCTGCAATACCTTGTGCCCGGCCTTGTGTTTGCCTGGGCGTATGAGCATTCGGGCACGCTGTGGACGTCGATCCTGCTCCACATGCTTGTCAATGCCCTTTCCCTTTTCACCATCGCTTCCTAAAAGGAGGAAATCAATGCCCCATATTCAGCAATTATCGCCGCATGTCGCCGACCTCATCGCCGCGGGCGAGGTGGTCGAGCGCCCTGCGAGCGTTGTCAAGGAGCTGCTGGAAAACGCCATCGACGCCGGCGCGCAGAGCGTGACGGTGGAGATGAAAAACGGCGGCATGACCTATCTTCGCGTCAGCGACGACGGCTGCGGCATCGCGCCGAGCGAGCTGCCGACGGCCTTCCTGCGCCACGCGACGAGCAAGCTGCGCACGGCGGAGGATTTGGCCGCCATCGGCACGCTGGGCTTTCGCGGCGAGGCGCTCGCAGCGATCTCGAGTGTGTCGCGGCTCGACATTTTCTCGCGCGAGCGCGGCGCGCTCAGCGGAGCAAAGCTCCACCTGGAGGGCGGCGTTCCCGGCGCGGTCGAGGATGCGGGCTGTCCCGAGGGGACGAGCATCATCGTGCGCGACCTCTTCTACAACACGCCCGCGCGCTTAAAGTTTATGAAGCGCGACAGCGCGGAAGCCACGGCCATCGCGGGCCTTGTCGGCCATCTTGCGCTCTCGCATCCGGAGGTGTCGTTCAAGCTCATCAAGGACGGCACGCAGACGCTTTTGACCCCCGGCGACGGCGCGCTGCGCTCCGCCATTTACGCCTCGCTCGGGCGTGAGTTCACGCTCTCGCTTCTTGAGGTCAAGGGTACGGACGGCGACATGGGCGTCACGGGCTTTGTGACCTCGCCCATCGCCTCGCGCGGCACGCGCGGCATGCAGACATTTTTTGTCAACGGGCGTCTCGTCAAATCCCAGCTTCTTACCGCTGCGCTCGAAGAAGCCTACTCCAACCGCATGATGAAGGGCAAGTTCCCCGGCTGCGTGCTGCTCGTCGAGCTGCCGCGCGACATGGTGGATGTGAACGTCCACCCTGCCAAGACCATCGTGAAGTTCGTGGGCGAAAAGCGCGTGTTTGATCTCGTTTACCACGCGGTCATGGCCGCGCTCGACAAGCGCGAAGAGGCCGAGCGCCCCCAGCCGAAGCCCGCGTCCCAAGTGCAGAATCCGCGCGGCGATTTCTTCGCCAATATGACCTCACAGCAGTACCGCGAGAGCCAGAGGGCGGCGGAAAAGCCTGCTTATACGCCTGCCGGTGCGCGTCCCGTGTCCGCGCCGCAGAGCGCGCCGGTGAAGCCCGCGCCCGCCCCGCAGTGGCAGACGAGAGTGCCCGCCATCGACACGCAGAGCGGCGGCAAGGCGGCGCTTTCCGACTATGTGCGCCATGAAACGCCGGTTTCCGCGCTGGTACTGTCAGCACAGCAGTCACAGCCTGTGGAAAAGTCTGTCCATTCTGTGGAAAACCATGACGACGAGGTCGTCACGCTGCCGATGCCGGAGGAAGACGCCCGCCCCGTCGTGACCGGCCCAATCATCGGACCGGCGGCGGAGACTGCGGCAGAGCCCGAGCCGGAAGCGCCCGCCGTCCCCGTGTTTGCCCCTGCGAAGCAGGAAGAGCCCGAGATCGAGCAGACGACGTTCGTTCCCCCGTCCGCCGCGCCGTGGCGCATCGCGGGCGAGGTGCTCGACACCTACATCGTCTGCGAGGACGAGGATAAAAACATCTGGCTCATCGACAAGCACGCCGCGCACGAGCGCGTGAATTTCGACCGCATGAAGGCCAACCAGGAGCCACTGATGTGTCAGGCCTTGCTCGCTCCCCTCGTGGCGGAGTTCGCCGCCGAGGAGTACAGCGCGCTTGCGGCGAATTTGGACCTTTTGCGCGAATTCGGCTTTGAGTGCGAGGAGTTCGGCGGCGGGAGCCTGATCCTGCGCGCCATCCCCGCCGATATCGACAGCGGCGACGCCATCCCCGCGCTCGAAGAGCTTGCCGACAAGCTCGTTACCGCCCACACCGCCGACCCCGCCGCCGCGCGCGACGCACTGCTGCACACGATGGCCTGCAAGGCGGCCATCAAGGGTGGCTGGAAGAGCGACCTAAGCGAGCTGCGCGTGCTCGTCGACAAGGTGCAGAGCGGCGAGGTGCAGTTCTGCCCGCACGGACGGCCCGTGAAAGCCAAGCTCACGAAGTACGAGCTCGAAAAAATGTTCAAGCGCGCGTAAGCGCAGGAGGGAGAAGATGAAACTCGTATGCGTCGTCGGCCCGACGGGCTGCGGCAAAACGTGGCTCGGCGTCGAGCTTGCGAAAATGCTCGGCGGCGAGGTCGTCTCCTGCGACTCGATGCAGATCTACCGCGGCATGGTCATCGGTACCGCCGCGCCGACGGCGGAGGAGATGCAGGGCATTCCGCACCACATGGTCGGCGTCGCCGACCCGCGGGAAAACTACTCCGTCGCCCGCTACGCGGACGACGCGGCGAAGTGCGTCGACGATATTCTCTCGCGCGGGAAGCAGCCCGTCATCGTCGGCGGCACGGGACTGTACCTCAATGCCCTGCTCGCCGGTCACGGCTTCGCCGGCGGTGACAAGGACGGCAGATACCGCGCGGAGTTGGAATCCCGCTGGGACAAGGAGGGCGGCGAGGCGATGTTCGCCGAGCTCCGACGCATCGACCCAGAGACCGCCGGAAATCTCCATTTGAACGACAAAAAGCGCATCCTCCGCGCGCTCGAGGTCTACTACGAGACCGGCAAGACCATGGCACAGCACAACGCGGAGACGAAACTCATCCCCCCGCGCTACGATTCCGTGCGCATCGGCCTTGCCTACGAGGATCGCGAGGACATGAAGTGCGCCATCGACCTGCGCGTCGACAAAATGGTCGACTCTGGCCTTTTCGACGAGGTCAGAGCGCTGCTCGATTCCGGACTTCCCCGCGACGTGACGGCCATGCAGGCCATCGGGTATAAGGAGGCGCTTGCCTACTTGGACGGCGAGGCCGCGCGCGAGGAGGCCATCGACGAGATCAAGCTCCGCTCCCGCCAGTATGCCAAGCGCCAGCTCACGTGGCTGCGGCGCGACCCCAGCATCCACTGGTTTTATTGGAAAAAAACGAGGATTCTCCCCGATTGCCTCGCTTTTTCGACAGAAATTCTCCATACCTATGGCGTATCCTGACTTTAACGCGGACAAGCCGTCCGCAAAAAAGAAAGGAAAGAAAAGCCATGAAAAAAATCGCAAACCTTCAGGACCTATTTCTCCTCTCTGCGCGCCGCAATCGTACGAGCGTGACGGTATTTCTCGTCAACGGCTTCCAGATGCGCGGCGTCATCACGGGCTTTGACAGCTTTGTCGTCATCTTGGAGAGCGACGGCAAGCAGCAGATGCTCTACAAGCACGCAATCTCAACGATCGTGCCCATCGCGGTCATCGACCTCAAAGGCGCGGAGGAAAGCGAGGAGTAAGCACGCCTGATCCGGGAGTGTGCCATGAAATCTACATCCGTTTCCACAAAGATCATCACGATCCTGCTCCTTTTGGCGGTCATCGGGTATTTCGCCGTGCAGGGCTACAACTACTTTGTCAGCCCCGAGACGACGACGCTCGTCTACCGCTATCACAGCGAGCAGTCCATTGCCCTGCGGGGCTACGTGGTGCGCGACGAGCAGGTCGTGGACTGCAATGAAACGCTCATCGAGCTCAAGCACGCCGAGGGCGAGCGCGTGGGCCAGGGCGACACCATCGCCTCCGTCTACCGCTCGGCCGAAGCGCTGGGCGCCACGCAGCAGCTCGAGACACTGCGCGCGCAGAAAGAGCAGCTTGAGTACGCCAAGAGCGCCTCGAGCGACGCGGCCACCGCGCTGCGTCTGGATACCGACATCCGCGAGCAGATCATCTCCGTGCGCGCGGCCTACGAGTCGGGCGCGTACAGCTCGCTCGACACGCTGATCCCCCAGCTCAAAACGACGGTTCTAAAGCGCGAATACGCCTACAACGGCAGCGATGACTTAACGGCGAAGCTCGACGAGCTGAACGCGCAGATCACCGCGCTCTCGGGCGCGGCGAGCGGCGGCACGACGCGCATCACAGCGCCCGTGTCGGGGACTTACAGCGCCGTGGCCGACGGGTATGAGAGCGTGCTGACGCCGGAGGTCCTTGAGACGATGACGCCCTCGCAGCTTTCGTCCGCCGCGCCGCAGAGCGTTTCGACCACGGTGGGCAAGCTCATTCAGGGCAGCGCGTGGTACTTCGCCGCGAACGTGAACGAGGAGGACGCCGCGTCCCTGAAGGAGAACAGCAGGCTGACGCTCCGCATGGTGTCGGGCGTCGACTTTGACCTGCCCGTCACGCTCACGCGCATCAGCGCCGCGGAGAACGGCAAATGCCTGATCGTGCTCAAGAGCACGCGGTACTTATCCTACATGACGCTGCTGCGCGAGCAGAATGCCGAGCTCATCATCAGCGCGTACGACGGCCTGCGCGTGCCGAAAAACGCGCTGCGCGTGGATGAAAACGGCGTGTCAGGCGTTTACTGCCTCGTCGGGCGCGTGGCGTACTTCAAGCCTGTGAGCATCGTCTATCAGGGCAGCGACTACTGTCTGGTGGAGCCCGGCACGATCGAAGCCGCGACGGAGAGCCAAAAGTCCCTTTACACCCTGCGTCCCAACGATGAGGTCATCGTTTCGGCAGGGGAGCTATATAACGGAAAGGTCGTAGATTAGAAATGAGCATTGCTGAAAACATCGCGCGCGTGCGCGCAAACATCGCCGCGGCCGCCAAAGAGGCGGGCCGCGACGTAAGCGAAATTACCCTCGTCGGCGCGAGCAAGATGAACGACGCGGACGCCTGCCGTCAGGCCATCGCCGCGGGCATCGACGTGCTGGGGGAGAACCGCGAGCAGGAGATGACGAAAAAGCTCGCCGAGCACGCCTATGACGGCGCTCCCCTGCACTTTATCGGCCACCTCCAGCGCAACAAGGTGAAAAATGTCGTCGGCAAGGTCGCGATGATCGAATCGGTCGGCTCGCTCGAGCTGCTCTCTGCCATCGACAAGCAGGCCGAGAAGCTGGGCATCGTGCAGGATATCCTGCTTGAGGTGAATATCGGCGGCGAGGAGGCCAAGAGCGGCTTTGCGCCCGAGAGCCTGGAGAAGGCGGCGGAAGAGGCCAAAAAGTGCGCAAATGTCCGCGTGCGCGGCCTCATGTGTATCCCGCCGGTCGCCGAGGGCGAGCACGGCAGCCTGCCCTACTTTGAAAAAGTTCATGCACTTTTTGTTGACATCAATGCCAAGTTGTATGATAATACACTTGATATACTGTCAATGGGCATGAGCGGCGACTATGAAGACGCGGTGCGCGCAGGCGCGACGATGGTGCGCGTCGGCACGGCGATCTTCGGCGCCCGCAATTATACGATTTGATCGAGGAGGTCTTGATACCATGGGTATTTTGGATGATCTGAAAAAGTGGGCTCACCCCTACGAGGATGAGGACGAGGAATATGAAGACGATTTCCCCGATCTGAGAGACCGCGGCGACACGGGCGCCTTTGCCGACCGCCGCAGCGCCGAGCGCAAGGCGGAGGACCGCCGCAACAAGGTCGTGAACATCAACGCGACCACGCAGCTCAAGGTCGTGCTCGTCAAGCCCGAGCGCTTTGAAAACGCGAGCGAGATCGCCGACCATCTGAAGGAAAAGCGCACGGTGGTCATCAACCTTGAGTCCACGAACAAGGACATTGCAAGAAGACTGATCGACTTCCTCTCCGGCGTGGCCTACGCGGGCGAGGGCAAGATCAAAAAGGTCGCGGCCAACACGTACATCATCACGCCCTATCATGTGGATATCATGGGCGATCTGATCGACGAGCTGGAAAATAACGGCCTCTACCTGTAAAGAAACGGAGAGTGGGATAGCATGCTGACACCGCAGGAAGTTTCCGGCCGCGCTTTCAGCAAAGCGGCCTTCGGCGGATATAATATGGCGATGGTCGACGAGTTTCTCGACGAGCTGACCGACGATTATACCTCGCTCTATAAAGAAAACGCCGCCCTCAAGGCCAAGCTCAAGGTGCTGGTCGACAAGGTGGAGGAGTACCGTGCGACGGAGGATTCCATGCGCGCCGCCCTCCTGACCGCCCAGCGCATGGCCAACACCATGGTCGAAGAGGCCGAGGAGAAGAAAAAGACCATGCTCGCCGGCGCGGAGGACGAAGCCCGCGCCAAGATCGGCGCGCTGCAGAGCGATGTCGAGCTTGAGCAGCGCCGATTGAACACGGCCAAGGCCGCGACGGCGGAATTTTTGCAGAAGACGCGCGAGCTTGCGCAGGCGCAGCTTGCGCTCATCGAGCGCGCGCCTGACTTGACGCCCGAGGAGATCGCGGGCGGCGAAAAGACCGAGCAGAAGGCCGAGGCCGATGTGAACGCCATCGAGGAAAAGATCCTCGCATCCTTCAGCCCCGCGGCGGAGGAGCCCGCGCCCGAAAAGACGCAGGAGACCGCTCCGGCGGAAGAGCAGAGCGCGCCGAAGGCCGAGGAGCCCAAGGCAGAGCCGCTCGAGCCGGACGACAGCCCGTTTGTGGAAACGGCCAGCCATGCCATCCGTCTGGATGACCTCAAGTTCGGCCGCAACTATCACGGAGAAGAGTAACAGCAAAAGGGCGGTTTTGGCCGGCTCCACATAAGAAAACATGCGCCGCAAAAGGCAAATTTTGCACGGATTCCTTCGTTGCGCCGTCTTGCCATGCGTCAGCATGCCTGCGCCGCCGCGCCTCGGCTCCGCACAAAATTTGCTCTTTTTCGGTGCAAAACAGTTTTGCCAATGAATTTTTGAGATGAAATCGGCCGAAAAAATCCCCCCATACTGGCGTATGGAGAGATTTTTTCGGTCGTATTTCAACTAAAAAGGCGCAGGCAAAACCGCATGTTTTCTTATGCGGAGCCGGCCTTGACCGCCCTTTTATTTTTTCTTTGGCCGCAGCGCGGCGAAAAGGAGACGACATGAACAAAAAGCCCATCATCGCCTTTCTCTACGACTTTGACAAGACCCTCTGCACGACCGACATGCAGGACTATACGTTCATCCCATCGCTCGGCTACACGCCCGGCGAGTTCTGGAGCATCGCGAATTCCTTCGGCTTTGAGAACCGCATGGACGGCCTGCTCGCCTACATGTACACGATGATCGAGGAGTGCCGCAAAAAGGGCATCCGCCTGGACCGCGACTACCTCGTCTCCTGCGGGCATGCGATCGAGCTGTTCCCCGGCGTGCAGGACTGGTTCTCACGCATCAACGCCTTCGGCGAAACGCTGGGCGTGGAGATCGAGCACTACGTGCTCTCCTCTGGCCTGCGCGAGATCATCGAGGGCAGCGGCGTGAGCCACGAATTTAAGGAAATTTACGCCTGTGAGTTTTTCTACAACGAAGAGGGCCTCGCCTCGTGGCCGAAGCTCGACGTCAACTTCACAAACAAGACCCAGTTTGTCTACCGCATCAACAAGGGAATACTCGACGTCGCGAAGGATAAGGAGCTCAATGCTTCGATGCCCGACGACTCCAAGCGCATCCCGTTCACGAACATGATCTACATCGGCGACGGCCTTTCCGACGTGCCGTGCATGAAGATGATGCGCGCCTACGGCGGGCAGGCGGTGGCCGTGTATCAGGACAGCAACCGCGCGGGCGTGGAGGACCTGCTCGCCAAGGCGCGCGTGGACTTCATCTTCCCCGCGGACTACCGCGACGGGACGCTCTTTGACGAGACGATGAAAAATATCGTCCGCAAGATCGCCATCGCCGACGCGCTGGCCGAGGAAAACCAGCAGCAGCTCCGCTCGCTCGGCCGGAGCGAGGTGCCGCAGCAGGTGGGGCTGTTCTGATGGTCAATTTGCGCTGCCCCGTCTGCGCTGGGGCGCTTGAAAAACGCGCGGGGGCCTATCTCTGCCCGAAAAACCACAGCTTTGACATCGCCAAGAGCGGATACGTCAACCTCCTGCTCAACTCCTCGCAGGGCCACCACGGGGATGACAAGCTCATGGTACGCGCCCGCCGCGACTTTTTGGACAAGGGCTATTACGACCGCTTCATCGCCGCCGTTGCGGACGCCGCGGCGGAGTTCACGCCGCCGGAGGCGACGGTCCTCGACGCAGGCTGCGGCGAGGGGATTTATTCTCTTGCCGTTCTGCGCGCCATCGAAAAAGCGGGCAAGCACGGCGAGCTTTTAGGCGTCGACATCTCGAAGACCGCGCTCCAGTACGCATCGAAGCGCTCGCCGGACTTCACGCTCTGTGTCGCCTCCTGCGCGCATCTGCCGGTCGCGGACGGGAGCATCGACGAGGTGCTCAATATCTTCTCCCCTTTCGTGCCGGAGGAATTTGCGCGCGTGCTGAAGCGCAGCGGCTATCTTCTGCGCGCCTATCCCCTGCGTGAGCATCTGTGGGAGCTCAAAGCGCTCATCTACGACACGCCGCGCGACAACCCGCCCACGCCGCTCGAGACCGAGGGCTTCACGCTCGTCGAAACGCGCGAGGTGCGCGATATCATTCATTTATCCTGTAATGAGGATATTCTATCTTTGTTCCGCATGACGCCGTACTATTATAAAACTGGCGCTAAAGACCAGCAAAAGGCTGAGCGGGCTCAGGAGCTTAGTGTCCAACTGGCGTTTGGGCTGGCGATTTATCAAAGGGATTGATATTCTCCCGCACTATGCGGGAGGGGAGAGCGGCGTGCGCGCCGCGGCACAAAAGGGGGCCATTCTCTTTCACAAAAGAGAATGGCCCCCTTTTAATCCCCCAAGAGAAAGGGATTAGATTGGCAGTCTCGGACTTGAATGACTCCTATGCCTCCGGAATGGGAATGCCTGCGCGCGGCGGAGCCGCGTGTAGCGTTGCTATACGACTTGCCTCTGCTTCTATCATCCGCTGCCGCTCTGCTCATCTTGTAGGAGTACAGCCTAATTCCCGTCTACCGCCAGTCCCTACAATGCGGCGAGCGCAGCAATGCCGCATTCCGCAAGCAGTCTGCCGCCGAGCAAACGTCACTCGCGCCTCACGATAGTAAGGCGCGGTTGATTGTAGCAACGACTCGCAGAAGATTCATGGCGAAGCCATGTACACCGCACTTACATTGCGCAGCGCGTGCAGATTTTCAAGATCGAGACTGCCAATGTGCGGGGTCGAGGGGGAAGGCCCCTCGTCCTTTCTCTTGGGGGTTAAAGGGGGATATTCTCTTTCGAGAAAGAGAATATCCCCCTTTAACGCACTCCCGCACGGTGCGGGAGCTCCCCCGCCGCGCAGCGCGCGGCGTTATAATCTTTTTCCATACATGAAAAGATCACATTTGAGCATGCCATTGTACAACTTACGTTTCTTATCGGCAAAGCGCCCGTAGCAGCGCTCAAAGTCAGGATGTGACGACAGCACATACACCCGCCAGGTGTCGGGTAATTTGTCCATCGCCTTGCCGAAGGCCTTGTACAGCTCGCCCGCCTCTTCGCGCTCAAGAAGCCGCTCGCCATACGGCGGGTTCGTCACGATGCGGCCGTACAGCCCGCCCCAGTGGAAACGCGTGGCGTCGTCGACCTCGAACTTGACGATGTCGTCGACCTCGGCCAATTCTGCGTTATGGTGCGAGAGCTCGACGGCGTCGGGGTCGATGTCGCCGCCCCAGATCTCGTACTTGCCGTGGAATTCCTTATCCATCGCCTCGTCGGCTGCATCGAGCCAGAGCATTTTATCGAGCGTGGCCCAGTGCTGGGCGGCAAAGCTGCGGTTGAGGCCCGGCGCACGGTTGCGCGCGATGAGCGCCGCCTCGATGGCGATGGTGCCGCTGCCGCAGAACGGGTCGCAGAACGGGTCGCGGCCATTGTAGTGTGAGAGCTTGACCATCGCGGCGGCGAGCGTTTCCTTGAGCGGGGCGGCCACGCCGTGGGCGCGGTAGCCGCGCTTGTAAAGGCCCTCGCCCGAGGTGTCGAGCCCGACGGTCACTTCGTCCTTCATGATGGAAAAGCGCACCTGATAGCGCCGCCCCGTTTCGGGAAACTGCGCGATGCCGTAGGCCGCGCTCAGGCGGTCGACGACCGCCTTTTTGACGATCGACTGGCAGGCGGGCACGGAGTGGAGCGTCGAGTTGATGGAATAGCCCACGACGGGGAACTCGCCCTCGCGCGGGATCCAGTCCTCCCAGTGCACCGCGCGCACGCCCTGAAAGAGCGATTCAAAATCCGTCGCGCGGAACTTGTGCAGAACCAGAATGACGCGCGCGCCGCAGCGCAGATTGATGTTGAGCCGCGCGATGTCGCGCGCTTCGCCGTGGCAGAGGACGCGGCCATTCTCGACGCGCACATCAGAAAGCCCCAGCTTTTTGATCTCATCGCCAACGAGACTTTCCAGTCCCAGCAGGCAGGGAATGACAAATTCCAGCATAATAACGCTCCCGAAAAAATGATTTGACTTTAGTATAGCGGATGGGAACAAAAAAGGCAATCGCCGCGTCAAAATAAGCATGGTAAAGCGGTGGAGCGTGTGGTACAATAGGAAAAACAGCGCGGAAAGCGCGCTGTCACATGAATGTAACATCAAACTTGCGCGAAATTTTTCGAAAAATACGGAATGCAACACTAAAGTTGCTGGAAATGGACGCGCGGTTTTGCTATCTTATCCTCAGACAGAGAAACGGAGGGAACGCAATGGCATTTGGCGAGCGGCTCCAGGAGGTCCGCAAACGCAGCGGACTGACGCAGGAGGAATTTGCCGAACAGCTTCAGGTCTCGCGCCAGTCGGTCTCGCGCTGGGAGTCGGGCCGCGGCTACCCTGAGATGGAGAAGATCATCTTCATCTGCAACCGCTACGGCGTAACGATGGACGAGCTGTTCAAAGAAGAAGTCCCCACCCCCGGCGAGCCGCCGGTCGAAGCCCCGCTGCTGTCCGCGCGCACGCTCGGCAGCGAGTTGTCAAACCTGTATGCGAATCTGTCACCCTACAACAAAAGCATCGGGATCATGCTGCTGACCGTCATCGCGATGATCGGTCCGGCATACGTCTACTGTATGCGCAGTTTGAAAGGAGGAGCAGATGAAATGATGACCATTATCTGGATCGCCGCCATCATCATCTTCGGCATTGCCGAGGCGGCGACGGCGGGGCTGGTGTCGATCTGGTTCGTTGTGGGCGCGGTGGCCGCGCTGGTGGCGACGGAGCTGGGCGCGGCGCTGTGGCTGCAATTCGCGGTCTTCCTGATCGTATCCATTCTGGCGCTCATCGCAACAAGGCCCCTTGCGCGCAAGATGCTGGATAAGACTATCGTGCCCACGAATGCCGACCGTGTGCTGCACCACGAGGCCAAGGTGACCGAAACGGTGGACAACGAGAACGCCACGGGCGCTGTGTACATCGACGGCAAGACATGGACGGCGCGCAGCGAAGACGGCAATATCATCCCCAAGGGGAAAATGGCAAGAATCGTTCGCATGGAGGGCGTCAAGCTCTACGTGCGCGAGAGTAAAGAACCCAGCGAGAGAAGAGAGTAAACCCAAACTACACAACATTTTAGGAGGAAAAGAACTATGCAATGGATCGGCTATATCGGTATCGGCATTTTAGTGCTGCTGGTGCTTCTGGTGCTCGTCACGAACATCCAGATCGTGCAGCAGTCGCGCGCCTACGTCGTTGAGCGCCTCGGCGCTTACAGCGCGACCTGGGGCGTGGGCCTGCACTTCAAAATTCCGTTTTTCGAGCGCGTTGTGAAGAAGGTCAGCCTCAAAGAGCAGGTGGCCGACTTCGATCCCCAGCCCGTCATCACGAAGGATAACGTCACGATGCAGATCGACACAGTCATCTACTTCCAGATCACCGACCCCAAGCTCTACACCTACGGTGTCGAGCACCCGATGAACGCCATCGAGAACCTGACGGCGACGACCCTTCGTAACATCATCGGCGAGATGGAGCTCGACCAGTCGCTCACGAGCCGCGATGTCATCAACGCCAAGATGCGCTCTATCCTCGATGAAGCGACCGACCCCTGGGGCATCAAGGTCAACCGCGTGGAGCTCAAGAACATCCTGCCGCCGCGTGAGATCCAGAACGCGATGGAAAAGCAGATGAAGGCCGAGCGCGAACGCCGCGAGTCCATCCTGCAGGCCGAGGGCCAGAAGCAGTCCCAGATCCTTGTGGCCGAGGGCGAAAAGCAGTCCACCATCCTGCGCGCGGACGCCGAAAAGCAGGCGGCCATCCTCAAGGCCGAGGCCGAGCGTCAGGCCGCCATCCTCAAGGCCGAGGGTGAAGCGCAGGCCATCCTGAACGTGCAGAAGGCGCTCGCCGACTCCATCAAGATGCTCAACGAGGCCAACCCCAACGATCAGGTCGTCAAGATCAAGGCGCTCGAATCGTTCGAAAAGGCCGCCGACGGTCAGGCGACGAAGATCATCGTCCCGAGCGAAATTCAGAGCCTCGCCGGTCTCGCCGCGAGCTTCAAGGGCCTGCTCGAAGAGAAGTAATTTCAAAAAGCGGCAAAGCCACTTTTTGAGGAGGCTTTCAGGCCTCTGCGCGCATAAAACGCCCGCCATTGGCGGGCGTTTTCCACACTTGCGGCCTGCAAAGTGTTTTTTCTGACGCACATGTCGTCAGAAAAAACGAATCAGAATCATTTGCCGTCTGCGGACGGCAAAGTCTGCGACGCTTTTACAAGAAGCCAAAAAGGAAGAGGTTCCCGTCGGGAACCTCTTCCTTTTTGATGTAAGGTGTTGCGAACTCAGCCCTCGGAATCCGTGCGGTTTCTCCAGGAGATCTCCTGCTCGAGCTCGTAGCGCAGCTTCTTGTTCTCCTCGACAAGCTCGTCGTAGTGCTCGCCCTGCACGTAATACTTGACGAACGTGAACGTTGCCTCGTCAAGCTCCTCTTCCGTGTAGGACGGGAGAAGCGAGCCGTTCTTGCGCTGAAGGCCGGAGATATTCACGACCACCAGGCGGCGGTGCTGCTCGGAGAGCTGGAAGAGCTGGAGCTTTGCGGGAATTTCAAGCCCTAAGTCATAGGTGCTGTTCACGCGCTCCATGATGTTGCGGTACTCGGGCTTGGCCGAGACAATGACGCCGTGCTGCATAAACAGCTTTTTCAGGTAGTCCACAGAAACGTCCTCGCGGGTGATCGTGCCCTTGCCGAGACCCGTGAGCATCGTGTTAGACAGATTCAGGCTGACGTAAACTTCTTCGCCGGTCTTGGGATAGCTCATAATTTGCCTCCATTAAAGTCTGCGCCGCAAGCGCGGCTGGGATTGATATGACATTTTTATGGTAGCATGGCGGAGCGGAAAATACAAGCGGCAGGTTGTATGAACTGTCGCTTACAAATTTGTCGGAATCGCCGCCGCGGCGGGATTTTCCTTGACAAGAGCGCGCGCCGCTGATACACTTTTCTTGTCTATTACGGGTGTGCACCTACCGGCAGTCAGGCGGAAGTCTGGCTGCCGTTTTGCATCCGGCATTTGAATAGGAGGGAATATTTATGGCTTACTTCTGGCCGCTCATTCTTGTCGTGGCGTCGAACACCGTGTATCACATCTGCGCCAAATCGCTGCCCGAGAGCGTTGATCCGCTCGCGTCGCTCACGGTCACGTATCTGATCGGCTCGATCTTTTCGGGCATCCTGTATTTTGTGACGAACCGCGGCGGGGCGAACCTTCTGCACGAATACAGCCAGATGAACTGGGCGCCGTACCTGCTCGGTCTCGCGGTCGTCGGTTTGGAAGCTGGCAGCATGCACGCCTACAAGGCGGGCTGGCCGGTCAGCGCGTTTCAGGTGTCGTCTGCGGCGGCCATCGCGACGATTTTGGTGTTCATTGGGTATCTTGTCTACCACGAGGCCATCACGGTCAACAAGCTCGTGGGCCTTGCGCTGTGCCTTACGGGGCTGTTTTTCCTCAACAAATGAGTTGTGCCGCGGCTTTTGCCGTGGTATGATGGGGAAAACTTGTTTTAAAGAAGGAATTTTGATCTATGAAAGCTGCACGCGAATATCCGATCCTGACCGTCACCGCCAAGGGCACGCGCTGGCTCGAGAGCGGCCACCCCTGGGTGTACGACTCCGACGTCGCCCGCGAGCCGGACGAGAGCGAGTGCGAAAACGGCGCGCTCGTCGACGTGGTGTCGGAAAAGGGCAAGTACCTCGGAACGGGCTTTTTGAGCCGCTTGAGCAAGCTCCGCGTGCGCATCGTCTCGCGCAACGCGAACGACCGCTTCGACGAAGGCTTCTGGCGGCGGCGCGTGCGCTACGCCTGGGACTACCGCAAGGCGGTCATGGACGGGCAGACCGGCTGCTGCCGCCTGATCTTCGGCGAGGCGGACGCCTTCCCCGGCCTGACGGTCGACCGGTTTGAAAACCTGCTCGTCACGCAGACGCTCTCGCTCGGCATGGAAAAGATCAAGGACATGCTCTTCCCCCTCATTGTCGAGGTGCTGGAGCAGGACGGCGAGACGATCGACGGCCTTTTTGAGCGCAACGATGTCGTGCTTCGCGAAAAGGAGGGCTTGACGCAGAACAAGGGTTGGTTTCCCCTCCCCGGCAAAAAAACGCCCGAGAGCCCCATCACTGAAATTTGCGAGAACGGCGTTTTCTACCGTGTGGATGTCGAAAACGGACAGAAGACGGGCTTTTTCCTCGACCAGAAGTTCAATCGCCTCGCCGTCGCGCACCTCGCGCGCGGCAAGCGCGTGCTCGACTGCTTCACGCACACGGGCTCGTTCGCGCTCAACGCCGCCAAAGGCGGCGCGGAGCACGTGACGGCGGTGGACGTGTCCGAGAGCGCCATCGAAATGGCGCGCGCGAACGCGGCGCGCAACGGCCTTGAGGACAAAATGGACTTTCTCGCCGCCGACGTCTTCGACCTGCTCCCGCAGCTCGAGGCCGCGCACGAAAAGCCCTATGACTTCATCATCCTCGATCCCCCGGCGTTCACAAAGTCTCGCCGCACGGCGAACAACGCCGAAAAGGGGTACAAGGAGATCAACCTGCGCGCGATGCGCCTGCTGCCGCGCGGCGGCTACCTTGCGACCGCCTCGTGCAGCCACTTCATGCCCGCCGAACGCTTTGAGCGCATGCTGCGCTCCGCCGCCGCGGACGCGGGCGTCGAGCTGCGGCAGATCGAAGCGCGCACGCAGGCAAGCGACCACCCCATCCTCTGGAACGTGCCGGAGACGGATTACCTCAAGTTCTACTTATTCCAGGTAGTATAAAAGGATACAAAAAATCCCTGCTGTTACAGCAGGGATTTTTTTACGTTACTTGCTTTCCTCGTCGGAGGGGGCGTCCTTCGTTTCACCCTTCGGTTCGTCCGCGGGTGCTTCGGGTTCAGCCGGGTGTTTCTCCCCGGTCGAAGTTTCCTCGCCCTTGTCCTCCGGCGGCATTTCGATCTTTTCGCTCGTCATCGAAATGTGCTTGGCGGGCGCTTCGATCACGCTCAGCTGCGAGGGGCGGAAGCCGTCCTCGCTCTTGCGCGTGGAAGCGTAGGCCTCTTCGACGGTCGAGGGATCGCGGCCTTCGAGGATAGCGACCATTTCGCCGCCCGTGATGGTCTCCTTTTCAAGGAGGTAGGCGACGACCTTGTCCATATCCTCGCGGTTGTCGCGGATGACCTGTACGGCGTCCTTGTAGCACTCGTCGAGAATGCGCTTGACCTCGCGGTCCATGATGGCGGCGGTATCCTGCGCGCAGTCGAGGCCGTAGCCGCCGTCAAGGTACTGATTGCGCACCGACCCGAGCGCGACCATGCCGACCGCGTCGCTCATACCGTACATGGCGACCATGTTGCGTGCGATGCTCGTCGCCTCCTGAATATCCTGCGAGGCGCCGTTGGTCATCGTGTTCATCACGACCTCTTCGGCCACGCGGCCGCCCATCGAGACGGCGATCTTCGCCATCAGCTCATCGCGCGTGCGCAGGTTCGTCTTGTCCTCCTCGGGCATGAGGAGCGTGTAGCCAAGGCTTCCCTCCGTGTGCGGGACGATCGTGATCTTCTGCACGGGCTCGGCGTTTTTCTGCTTGTAGGCGACCATCGCGTGGCCGACCTCGTGATAGGCGACAAGCTTCTTTTCAAACTCGGTGAGGACGCTGCCTTTCTTCTCGCTGCCCGCGATGACGAACTCGAACGCCGCGAGCATGTCCTCCTGCGTAACGAGCTTGCGTCCCTTGCGCACGGCGCGGAGCGCCGCCTCGTTGGCGAGGTTTGCAAGGTCCGCGCCCACGCAGCCCGCGGTCGCGAGCGCGACCTTCTTAAGATCCACGTCCTCGGCGAGCTTGATGCCGCGCGTGTGGACCTGCAGCGTTGCTAAGCGGCCGGCGAGGTTCGGGCGGTCGACGGTGATGCGGCGGTCGAAGCGGCCGGGGCGCAGCAGCGCCTTGTCGAGCACCTCCGGGCGGTTCGTCGCGGCAAGCACGATGACGCCCTTGCTCGGGTCAAAGCCGTCCATTTCGGCGAGCAGCTGGTTGAGTGTCTGCTCGCGCTCGTCGTTGCCGCCGCCGTAGCGCCCGCCGTCGCGGGATTTGCCGATGGTGTCGATCTCGTCGATGAAGATGATGCAGGGGGCGACCTTCGACGCCTCGGCGAAGAGGTCGCGCACGCGGCTCGCGCCGACGCCGACGAACATCTCGACAAAGTCAGAGCCGGAGATCGAGAAGAACGGCACCTTCGCCTCGCCCGCCACGGCCTTGGCCAGCAGCGTTTTACCCGTACCGGGAGAGCCGACGAGCAGCGCGCCCTTGGGGATCTTTGCGCCGATGGCGGTGTATTTTTCGGGGTTGTGCAGAAAGTCGATGATCTCGACGAGCGATTCTTTCGCTTCGTCCTGACCGGCGACGTCCGCGAACGTCACGCCGGTGGATTTTTCCATGTAGACCTTGGCGTTGGCCTTGCCGACATTGCCGATGCCGCCGATCCCGCCCATGCCGCCGGACTTTTTCGTGATGAAGTTCATCAGCAGCATGAACGCGCCGACCATCAGCACCGTGGGCAGGATGTAGGTTACCATGAAGGCGAGAATCGGCGAGATGGGCGCCTGATAGGGCTTGGTGTAGGTCACGCCGTGCTCATCGCACAGGGTGATCAGCTTTTCCGTCGCGTCGGGAATGATGGTGGTGAAGAGCGTATAGTTCTGATCATAGCTCTTGCCGTCGTCATCCGTGTAGGTAAAGCCGTCGACCGGCGTGATGGTGAAGACCGTGTCGCCGAATTCGATGGACTTGACCTTCCCCTCCTCCACGAGTTCGACAAGCTCGCTGTATGCGATCTCACACGAAGACTCGGCGGTGCGGGCCTGGTCGAGCATGACGGAGAGGTAGTTCACACCGATCGTCAGCAGCAGCGCCCATAGGACGATCGACCACATTCCCCCGCCGCGGCGGCGGTTCTTGTCGCCGCGATTGCGGTTGTTTCTGTTGTTTGGCTCCATGTTGTTCCTCCTGTCGGGAGACAGAAAAATGCGAAGATGCGCACTTTTTGAATTGGTGATTTCAACTATACCATATATAAGAAAATCGCACAAGTTTTCTACGGTGAATTTTCGATGAACTTTTGCTTTGTGCCCTCTTTATCTTGCCCTTGTTCTGTGTTATAGTTGCAATGGAGTATTCTATAAAAATTTGTCACAAGGAGAAATTTCTTTTATGGATAAGGAACGCAAGGAAAAGACCGCGCGCGTGCAGGACGCGGAGGCCGACGGCATCATCGAGGGCCGCAACGCCGTGATCGAAGCGCTGCGCGCGGGCACGACCATCGACAAAATTTTCATCCAGAAGGGCGAGACCGATAAGACGCTCGGCCACATCGCCTCGACCGCCCGCGCCGCGGGCGTGGTCGTCGTCGACGCGGACAAGCGCAAGCTCGACTTCATGTCCCGCACGCACGCCCATCAGGGCGTCATCGCGCTCACGAGCGTGCGCGAATATGTCAGTGTTGAGGATATTTTGAACATCGCGCGCGAAAAAGGCGAAAACCCCTTGATCGTCGTCTGCGACGAGATCTCCGACCCGCATAACCTCGGTGCGATCATCCGCACGGCGGAGTGCGCGGGCGCGCATGGCGTCATCATCCCCAAGCGCCGCAGCGCGGGCCTCACGAGCATTGTCGCCAAGACGAGCGCGGGTGCGGTGAGCTATGTGCCCGTCGCGCGCGTGCCGAACATCCCCGCGCTTTTGGAGCAGCTGCAAAAAGAAGGCGTCTGGGTCTTCGGCACGGCGGCCGAGGGCACGAGCGACCTCTACTCCGCGGACCTCAAGGGCCCCGCGGCCATCGTCATCGGCAGCGAGGGCGACGGCATGACGAGACTGGTGCGCGAAAAGTGCGACTTCCTCGTCAGCATCCCGATGAAGGGTAAAATTTCGTCGCTCAACGCCTCCGCGGCGGCGGCCATCCTCCTCTACGAGGCGGTGCGCCAGCGCTTGGGGCAGTGACGGTAAAGAAGGAACGATATGGACCCCAAAGACCTTGAATTTGAAGAAACGCTCGCCGACTCCGAGCTGCTGCTGAAAAACACGGCCCGCAGCATGGACGAGGACGCGGAATTCACGCTCGAGAGCATTCTGGCCGAGTACGGCAGCGGCACGCCCGCCGCGCCCGAACCGGAAGAAAAAGAACCCGAGCCGCCGGCGGAAAAGAAACCGCCGGCAAAGGTCGTCCCCCTGCCGAAAAAGGCGGAGGCGGCGAAAAAAACGGTGGATGAAACGGCGGATGAGACCGCCCGCATCCCCGTCATCCCCTTCCCCGGCGCGAAAAAGGCCGAAGAGCCGGTGGAAGCCGAGCCGGAAGAAACTCCCGAAGAAGAGCCCGCGCAGGACGACGAGCCCAAGTCCATGAGCTTGCAGGACGTCCTGGCCCAGACCGTGCAGGAGGCGCTCTCCGAGCGCGAGGACACGATCATCGAGGAGGAGCCGCCGCGCCGCGGTTTGTTCTCCCGCCGCAAGATGCGCGACACCGAGCAGCTCTACGACGACGCGGAGGAGGAAGAGGACGAGGAAGAAGAATTCGAAGAGCCTGAACCCGAGCTCCCCGAGCCGCCGCTGACCGAAACGCTCTCCGACTACCGCGCGCAGCTTTCGGGCGCGACGAAGGCGCGCCGTGGGGCGGGTATTTTCACGCTTTTGCTGTGCGTCATGGCGGTGCTGGAGCATTTTTCCCTCCTGCCCGCGGCCTATGTCGAAGATCCGATGATCCGCGCGCTGCCGCTGCTGGCGGTCGAGGCGATCGTCTGCGCCATCGGCTGGCGCATCTTCGCGCGCACGATCCGCTCGCTCAGGCAGGGCAAGACCACCTCCGGTTTTTTGACGATGCTTCTATGCCTTGTCACGCTGCTCGATACGGCACTCTATGCTTTTCTTCCCGCGCGCGCGGCGCTGTCGCTGCCGCTGCCGGTGCTGGGGGCGATGTCGGTCTACTGCGCGCTGCTGGGCGAAAGTCTGCGTCTGCACGGCATGTATGACACGTTCCGCATCGCGGCCATCGGCAATGCGCCGTATATCGTCACCGTGACGGCAGGGGGCGCGGCCAAGCGCGTGGGCCTGCCGGGCGGATTTTCGAATTCCGCGCGCGCGAACGACCCCTATTCGCGCTGGCAGAGAGTGCTGCTGCCGGTCTTCCTCGCGGCGGCGGTTGTCTTCGGCGTGCTCTCGACGCTCGAGACGAAGCAGAACGCGCTGCTTGCGTGGAACCTCTCGGTGATGCTCGCGAGCGCGAACCTGCTCGCGTTTCCGATGGTGTGCGCGCTGCCGCTCAAGCGCATCGCCGCGCGGCTTGCCAAAAGCGGCAGCGCCGTGGCGGGCTTTTCCGGCGCGGACGCCATCCGTCGGAGCAACTGCGTCATCCTGACCGATGGCGACCTGTTCCCGCCAGGAACGATCACGCTCGGCGGGCTCAAGGTTTTCGGCGAGGAGAGCGGCAAGGTCATCTCCTACGCCGCGACGATGGCCCACGCGTCCGAAAGCGGCCTGAGCCGCCTTTTTGACAATCTTCTCGCCAGCGACGGCGGCTTCCGCGAGCAGGTCGAGGATGTCGACTTTTACGAAGAGGGCGGCGTCGGCGGCCGCATCCACGGCGAAACGGTGCTCTTCGGCACGGCGGGCTTTATGAGAAAGCGCGGCGTGAACCTGCCGCGAAACCTTGGCCTCAAGACCGGCGTGTTCCTCTCGGTCGACGGCACGCTCATCGCGGTGTTCGCCGTGAAGTACATGCCTGCGGAAAATGTCGACTGGGCGCTCCACGCCCTGCACCACAGCCGCATCACCCCCGTGCTCGCCGTGCGCGACGGCAACATCACCCCTGCACTCTTAAAGCGTAAGTTCGGCACCGACGCGCGCGCGGTCTACCCCAAGCTCTCGACGCGCTTGGCGCTCTCCGAGCGCGGCGGCGGGCGGCCGTATGCGCTGCTCATGCGCGAGGGCCTCATGCCGTATGCCGAGGTCGTGCTCGGCAGCAAGCGGCTCTGCGCGTCCGCCAAGCGGTGCACGGTGCTTGCATTTTTAGCCGCCACGGCGTCGACGCTCCTTGCATTTTATTTAACTTTTGTCGGCGCATACAGCGTGCTCACGCCGCTTTCTCTGCTCATTTACGTACTTTTGTGGTCGCTCAGCGCGCTGGTCGACGCCCTGCTCAGCGACCGTTATTGACACTTCGAACGAAGAAAACGAAAATTTGCGGAAAAATATGGTTGTAATGGAGAGAAAAACATGATATCATTTCTGCATTGAGTATTATCCCATCTTATGGCGCGAGCCGATCTGGGATTTACGATTTTCGGAAGGAGACTGACCCATTATGAGTGCAAAAGACATCCGCAATATCGTGCTGCTTGGCCACAGCGGCAGCGGCAAGACCACCCTCGCTGAGAGCATGCTGTATCTCACCGGCGGCACGGACCGTCTGGGCAGAATTGCCGACGGCAACACCGTTTGTGACTACGATCCCGAAGAGATCCGCCGCCAGATCTCCATTTCTCTGGCCGTGGCTCCCGTGGAATACGACAGCTGCAAGATCAACGTGCTCGACGTGCCCGGCGGCTTCGACTTCGCCGGTGAGGTCGCGGAGGCCGTTCAGGCTGCCGACGCTGCCGTCATCGTCTGCTCGGCCAAGGCCGGCATGAGCGTCGGCGCGGAAAAGGCGTGGAAATATTGCGAGAAGAACTCTCTCCCCCGTCTGCTCTACATCTCCAAGACCGACGAGGAGAACTCCGACTACAACGCCGCGTTCGACACGCTGCGCGAGCGCTTCGGCAAGAACATCGCCCCCGTCGTCGCCCCCATCTGGGACGAGAGCAAGAAGGTTATCGGCATCATCGACGTGCTGCATAAGCGCGCATTCGAGTTCGGCCCCGGCGGCGGCCGCGTCGAGATCGAAGTGCCTGAGAACAAAAAGCCCGTGCTCGATGAGCTCTACGACGCGCTCAAGGAGTCCGTCGCCGAGACGAGCGAGGAATTTATGGAAAAGTTCTTCGCCGGTGAAGACTTCACCTATGCCGAGATGATCCATGGCCTGCGCCAGGGCGTCAAGGACCTGTCCCTCTTCCCTGTCGTGTGCGGCTCCGCCATTCAGGGCATGGGCACGCGCATCCTGATGGATACCATCGTCGAGCTTCTTCCCAAGCCGCAGGACGCCCGCGCCCTGATGGCCGAGAATGAGGACGGCGAGTCCTCCGAATTCGTCGTCGCGCCCGGCGCACTGCCGACCGCGTTCGTCTTCAAGACCATTTCCGACCAGTACGGCAAGTATTCCTACGTCAAGGTGCTCTCCGGCTCCATCAAGCCCGATATGCCCATGGTCAACGCCCGCACCGGCGAGACCGAGAAGCTCGGCCGCCTGTACATCCCCAAGGGCAAGAAGTATACCGAGGTCAAGGAGCTCACCTGCGGCGACATCGGCGCCATCGCCAAGATGGACAAGGTCAAGACCGGCGACACGCTCTGCGAGCCGCGCAAGGTCGTCAAGATCGAGCCCATCCCGTTCGATGAGCCCTGCTACAGCGTCGCCATCGCGCCCAAGACCCGCGGCCAGGAGGACAAGATGGCCCAGGGCCTCAACCGCCTGAACGAGGAAGACCCGTCCTTCCGCGTCGTCAACAACGCCGAAACGCACCAGATGGTCGTCTCCGGCGCGGGCGACATCCAGATCGACGTGCTCGTCAACAAGCTCAAGAGCCGCTTCGGCGTCGAGGTCGTGCTCGACACGCCGCGCGTGCCCTACCGTGAAAAGATCCGCAAGACGGTCTCCAAGCAGGGCCGTCATAAGAAGCAGACCGGCGGCAGCGGCCAGTTCGGTGACGTTTGGATCCGCTTCGAGCCCAACGAGGAGAGCGAAGAGATGGTCTTTGCCGAGGAAGTCTTCGGCGGCAGCGTCCCCAAGAACTTCTTCCCCGCAGTCGAAAAGGGCCTGCGCGAGGCCTGCGTCCACGGCCCGCTCGCGGGTTATCCCGTCGTGAACCTCAAGGCCGTCCTTTACGATGGCTCCTATCACCCGGTCGACTCGTCCGAGATCGCGTTCAAGACCGCGGCGAACCTCGCCTACAAGGCAGCCATGCCCGAGGCGTCCCCGGTCCTGCTCGAGCCGGTGTGCGAGCTCAAGGTCACGGTGCCCGACCAGTACATGGGCGATATCCTTGGCGATCTCAACAAGCGCCGCGGCCGCGTCATGGGCATGACCCCGACCGGCAACGGCGAGCAGGTCATCGAGGCCGAGTGCCCCGAGGCAGAGCTGATGAGCTACGCCATTGACCTGCGCTCCATGACCCAGTCCCGCGGCTCGTTCGTGATGCACTTCGTGCGCTACGAGCAGTGTTCCGCCGACGCACAGGCGAAGGCTGTCGCTGCCGCAAAGGCGATGCAGGAAGCGGAATAATTGCTTCTGCACAGCAGAAAATAAGTAAAAAGAGAGGGCTTCTCGAAAGAGAAGTCCTCTCTTTTTCCGCGCATGGCGCGGAGGGGAAGCAGCCCGAAGAGGCTGCGGCTTTTTCCCACACCGTGTGGGGCTGCGGATAAGGGGGATATTCTCTCACGTGAGAGAATATCCCCCTTGGACCCCCAAGAGAACGCAAGGGGCGCCGCCCCTTGACCCCGCACATTGGCAGTCTGTAGCTTGAAGGACTGCACGCGCTGCGCAGTGTGGGTGCGGTGTACATGGCTTCGCCATGAATCCCTGCGAGTCGTGACCGCTTGCAACCGCGCCTTACTATCGTGAGGCGCGAGTGACGTTTGCTCGGCGGCAGACTGCTTGCGGAATGCGGCATTGCTGCGCTCGCCGCATTGTAGGGACTGGCGGTAGACGGGAATTAGGCTGTACTCCTACAAGATGAGCAGAGCGGCACCCGCAAGGGGTGTGCCGCATCCGTAAGGCAGCAGAGCCGCCAACGGCTGCGCAACAGCGGATAGTAGGAGCAGAGGCAAATCGTATAGCAATGCTAAACGTGGCTTCGCTGCGCGCAGGCAGTCGATTCGGCAAGCATTGCAGCTCTTCGAGCTGCTCGCTTGCAATGCAAACGCCTTTCTTTTGGACGGTCACACCGCCCGTTTTCTTTCCACGGAAAGAAAATGGGGGGGTGTGGTGCTGCGGCGCACACGCCGCATTTTCCCCGCCGCCTGAGACAGGCGGCGACATCTCCGCACCCTTTGGTGCAGAAAAAGGAGGCACTTTTGATGTCTTTCACCGAACATAACGTAAACGGTCTCATCTACGACACGTCCGATGTCATCACCGCCGCGGGGAGCGGCGCGGTGCACGCGTTCACGACGCGGCACGGCGGCGTGAGCCCTGCGCCCTATGATTCACTCAACTTTGCCGACAACAAGGGCGACACGAGCGAAAACTTACTCGAAAACTACCGCCTTCTCGGCGAGGCCGTAGGCTTTGACGCGAGCCGCGCCGTCGGCTGCCGCCAGATCCACTCTGACCTTGTCCGCATTGTATCGGAAGAGGACGCGGGCAAAATTCTCTGGGATGACCGTCCCTACGACGCCGACGGGCTCATCACGAACGTGCCGAACCTGCCGCTGTTCGCCTATGGGACGGACTGCTGCGTCATCACGCTCTACGACCCGACTTCGCGTTCGATCGGTGCGGTGCACGCCGGCTGGCGCGGTACGGCGAGCGGCATCTCGCTCAAGGCCGCCGTGTCGATGATGAGCTGCTACGGCGCCGATCCCTACACACTGCGCGCCGCCATCGGCCCGAGCATCGGCAAGTGCTGCTTTGAGACCGACAGCGACGTGGCCGACGCCTTTTTCGCCCTGCTCGACCCCGCGATGGACGAGCGCATCGAAAAGCGCGGCGACAAATACCACATCGACCTGAAGGCGATCAACCGCCTGTGGCTGCTGCGCGCGGGCATCGACCCCTCGCGCGTTGATGTGCACCCCGACTGCACGAAGTGCCACCCCGAGCGCTACTGGTCGCACCGCGCAATGGGCGATCAGCGCGGCGGCATGGCGGCGATGATCTGCCTTACGGAGGACGCGCTGTGAAGCGCCGCCTCTCTGCGCTTTTGTGCGCGCTGACGCTCGCGCTTTCGCTTTCGGGCTGCTGGAGCGGCGATGTGAGCGACGACAGCAGCGGCGACTTCTGGGAGGAAACGCCGCCGGTGGAAGCGGACACCTCCTCCCCCCTGACGCCGATCACGTCGTTCGCACTGCCGTATTTGCAGGGCGTGACGCTCGACCCCATCACCTGCCCCGACGGCATGCAGCAGACGCTTGGCGCGCTGCTCTACGAGGGGCTTTTCGTGCTGGACGAGTCGTTTGCGCCGCAAAATGTGCTGTGCAGCCGCTATGAGCACAACGACGACTGCACGAGCTACACCTTTTACCTCCGCGATGGCGTCAGCTTTTCCGACGGCAGCAGCCTGACGGCAAGCGATGTGCTCGCGACGCTTCGCCGCGCGCAGGAGAGCGAGCGCTACAGCGCGCGCTTTGCCAATATCGCCTCGATGCGCGCGAGCAACGGCGCGCTCATTGTCAATCTCACGCGCGCGGACAGCGCGTTCCCCGCGCTGTTTGACATCCCCATCGTCAAATCCGGTTCGGAGAAGAACACCGTGCCGCTCGGCACGGGGCCGTATCTCTTCGTCACGGACAGCGACGGCGCATGCCTCAAGCAGAATCCTGACTGGCACAGCGATGTCACGCTGCCGTTCGAGCGTATCGAGCTGCGCGCCGTCAAGGACGCGGACACGGCGTCGTACCTTTTCTCCTCGCGCGAGGTGCATCTGCTCTCGGCTGACCTGACGAGCAGCACGGGCGACCTTCGCAGCGCAAACACGGCGCTCACCGACTACGCGACGGCAAACATGATCTACCTCGGCTTCAACACACAGCGCGCGCCGCTCTCCGATGCATCGCTTCGCAGCGCCCTCGCGGGCGCGATCGACCGCGCGACCATCACGACGGGCTACCTCGCCGGTCACGCCGAGGCGGCGCGCTTCCCGCTCTCGCCGCACTCCAGCCTCTATCCGACGGAGATGGCGTCGACACTCGCTTCGCCTGACCTCGCCGCCGCGCTCGAAAGCGCGGGCGTGACGGAAAGCCGCCCCCGCACGGTGACGATCCTGGTCAGTGAGAGCGACTCGTTCAAGGTCTCCATCGCCGACTATCTGAGCCGCACGCTCTCGACCGACGTTCTGACGGTCAGCGTGCGCTCACTCCCGTGGAGCGACTATCTGACCGCGCTGCAAAACGGGAATTTTGACCTGTATCTCGGCGAGGTGCGCCTGACGGCGAACTGGGACATTTCGTCCCTCACGCGCACCGGCGGCGCGCTGAACTACGGCCGCTACGCGGACGCGCAGTGCAACACGCTGCTCGATGCGTTCTCGCTCAATGAGACGGATCAGACCGCCCGAGCGCTGTACCGCTACCTTGCCCAGAGCGCGCCCATCGCGCCCATCGCATTCAAGACCGCGTCGGTCCTGACGCCGAGCGGCCTCATCGACGGACTGAACCCCACCGTCTCCTCCCCGTTCTACGGGATCGAGGGCTGGACGGTGCACTTTGACAAGGGATGAGGGCGTAAACAAATCGGAACGTGTGAAAGAGAGATACGTTAATGCGGACTATTGACATACGCGGCATAACTAACATGGAACTTGTACGGGGAGGAACCAGTGAATGGTACTGGGCTACAGATTATGTTCACGGCGATCTCTATGAGGCTGAAGAACTATTCCGGCAGAAAAACTCTGTGCAAAGCAATAGGCTATATCTTATCCACTATCCGGATGGTATGGTCTATGAGCCTGTGCTGCCTGTGGACGGGCAATATCTCGGCTATCCTGTGTTCGATGGTGAGTCTGTCGTACTGTTGGTAGTAAACTTTACAGAAAGTGCGATACACATTCTGAGGTTCTTACATCAGCAAGAGAAAACGCAGGAAGTCGTACGGCTGCCTTTGTCTGCGGTGAAAGACTGCTACAATCTGGTTCTTCACCCCTCACCGCTATCGCTGACCCGGCAGCCAAATGATGGTACATTTGAGATCATCTGGCCTGAGCAGATACGTTTCGCAATCAGTAGTAGAGAAACACTTAATTTCCGCGACGGAGACAAGCTCTACTTCAGTATTTGGTATGAGGATCCTGACTATCGGGAAGAAACATTAGTCCGCTCGGCGCAAGACGGTACGATTCTGGAGCGTTTTTCCGGTGATATTCGCATCATGCCAAACCGTGAACGGTGGCTTATCAAATAGTTTTGGTGGTACAGCATTACTCATCTAAAATCTCAGTTTATCTCAACACTTTCCCCCAACAGCACATTTTCCCCAGTAACAACAAAAAACGCTCCTCCGCATTCGCGGAGGAGCGTTTGCTTTTCTCGCTTAATACTGCCGCACCACGGCAACGACGCGGCCCAAGATCGTGCACTCGCGGCCGTCGATGGGCTGGTAGTCGGGGTTCGCGGGCATGAGCCAGACCTCGCTGCCCTTGCGCTTGAGCGTTTTGACCGTCGCCTCGTCACCAAGCAGCGCGACCACGATCTGCCCGTTCTGCGCGAGGTTCTGGCGGTGGACGACGACAAGGTCGTCCGGCAGGATGCCGACGCCGAGCATCGACTCACCGCGCACACGCAGGGCGAAATACTCGTCATCGTGCCCGCCGGTGTCGAACGTCAGGTAGTCCTCGATGCACTCCTGCGCCAAAATCGGGTTACCGGCGGCAACATTGCCGAGGATCGGCACCTGACGGCGGCGCGGGGCAAGCTCGTCGATCTCGACGGGCTGCGGCGCAACGGGAACGTCCTGCAGCTGCTTTTTGAGCGTGATGGCGCGGCCCTTGCCCGCGCTCTTCTCAATGAGCCCCATCTCCTGCAGGTGCTTGATATGGAAGTGGACCGTGGAGGGTGACTTGAGTCCCAGCGCCTCACCGACTTCGCGCACAGAGGGGGCATAGCCGTGTTCGGCGATGCTCTCTGCTATATAATCGTATACGCGCTGCTGCATTCTGGACAGTTTTTCCATCTTGTGCGCCCCTTCCAACATTTGTTCGAATTTATGATACCACATTTTTCCCGAAATGCAACATCTGTTTTAGGATTTTATGTCAATTTCGCGGCTTTTTTCTGCCGCGAAATTTTTTGATCTTTTTTGCGTCCGGCTATTGACAAATGCCGCTCGATGTATTATTGTACTAATTACTTAATACAGTGATACACAAGGAGGATCACTATGGACTGGAACTTCCGCAATGACCAGCCGATCTACTCCCAGCTGACACAGCGGTTGACGGAGGCCATCGTCTCCGGCATCTACGCGCCGGGAGAAAAGCTCCCCTCCGTGCGAGAGCTTGCGGTGGAGGCGGGCGTCAACCCCAACACGGTCCAGCGCGCGCTATCCGAGCTCGAACGCGACGGTCTGGTGTTTTCCCAGCGCACGGCGGGACGGTTCGTCACGGAAAATGAAAACATGATCGCAAATGCCAAGCTCCGCATTGCGGACGAGCGCGTGGGAGAATTTCTCCACTCGATGAAAACGCTCGGCTGCACGAGAGACGAAGTCATAGCTCTCATTCAGGGAGCTAAGGAGGAGGAAGAATGAGTATTTTTGAATGCAAGGCGCTCACGAAAAATTACGGCGCCAAAACGGTGCTCGACAGCATCGATCTCACGATCGAACCCGGGCGCATCGTGGGCCTGCTCGGCCCCAACGGCAGCGGCAAGACGACGCTCATCAAGCTCGCCAACGGCCTGCTGACGCCGACGTCGGGCGAAATTCTGATCGCAGGCAAGGCCCCCTGCCGCGCGACGAAGGCCATCGTCTCGTACCTGCCCGACCGAAACACGCTGCCCGGCTGGATGACGATCGCGCAGGCGCTCGACTACTACGGTGATTTCTACGCGGACTTCCGCCGCGGCGTGGCCGAAGCGATGCTGATGAACCTCGGCCTTGACCGCACGCAGAAGATCAAGACGCTCTCCAAGGGCATGCGCGAGAAGACGCAGCTCATCCTGACGATGAGCCGCGACGCCAAGCTCTATCTCCTTGACGAGCCCATCGGCGGCGTCGACCCCGCGACGCGTGACTACATCCTGCGCACGATCATCGGCAACTACAGCGAGGACGCAGCGGTCATCATCTCCACACACCTGATCGCCGACGTCGAGCAGATCCTTGACGAGGTCGTGTTCCTGCGCGAGGGGCAGGTCATGCTCCACGAAAGCGTGGAGACCATTCGAGATGAAAAGGGCAAGAGCGTGGATGAGCTCTTCCGGGAGGTATTTAGATGCTGAGTAAACTCATTAAACACGAATTCCGTGCAACGAGCCGCATCATGTGGCCGGTCTTTCTTGGAATGCTGGCGCTGACGGCGCTGATGCGCATTTCTCAGCTGCTCCTGAACGGCGGGCACATTCACTGGCTCTTACAGCTCATCGGCGTACTGCTGGTCATCGGCTTCGTGCTTGGCCTCTTTGCGCTGGCGTTTGCGCCGTTGGTGCTCTCCGCCTGCCGCTGGCGTGACCACGTGCTCAAGGATGAGGGTTACCTCACGCTTACGCTGCCGGTGAGCCTCCATCAGCTGCTCATCTCCAAGCTCATCGTTTCCGCCGTGTGGTATGCTGCGGCGTTCATCGTGGGACTTCTCTCGCTGCTGATTGCCGCCTCCGGCTGGAGCACTTTCCAGTATGTCCCCGATTTTTTCAATGATGTTTTCACAGCGTTCTTCGGAATGGAGGCCTCGCTGCGCAGTCACGCGCTGCTGATCGTCTTTGAGCTTTTCTGCAATTTCGTCTTTGCCGTTTCTGCCGCCGAGCTCGTGGTCTACGCCGCTTATTCCATCGGTTACAGCTTCAATAAGCGCAAGGAGCTGTGGACGGTCATCCTGATCCTCGTGTTCTTCCAGCTTGCGCAGTTCACCGCCATCGCCATGATCGGCCTGTTCATCCAGACTTTCCCTGATACATGGATCTCACTGGACGCCAACAACCTGCCCACAGGCATCGAGCTGCTGCTCCTCTGGGGCATGCTCGGCGAGCTGCTCTTCTGCACGATCGGCTACGCCGTGACGTGGTACTTCACGACGAAAAAACTGAATCTCGAGTAACGCGTTATCGAAAAAGCAGCCGCGAAAGGTCTCCGCTTTTCCGGCTGCTTTTTTGCGCCCTTTTTTTCGGCAGAATTTTCCGAAAGCAAAAGATTATGTCAACCGGCAACATCTATCTCACTCGTTTGAAAGGAGTCATCTCATGCAAATCCTGACTGTTTCCGGTCTTCAAAAGACCTACACCACGCGCTTTGGCGGCAGCAAGGTCCAGGCGCTCAAAAACGTCAACTTCACCGTCGAATCCGGCGAATACGTCGCCATCATGGGCGAGAGCGGCAGCGGCAAAACAACGCTTCTCAACATCCTCGCCGCGCTCGACAAGCCCACCGGCGGCGCGGTGCTGCTCGGCGGCAAAAACCTCTCCGAGATCCCCGAGGAGACCGCCGCGGCTTTCCGCCGCGACAACTTAGGCTTTGTGTTTCAGGACTTCAGCCTGCTCGACACGTTCTCGCTCGAGGACAACATCTGCCTGCCGCTCGTGCTCGCGGGCAAGTCGCGCACGGAGATGCGCGACCGGCTCTCACCGCTCGCCTACGACCTCGGCATCGAGACGCTGCTCAAAAAGTACCCCTACGAGGTCTCCGGCGGACAGAAGCAGCGCGCCGCCGTCGCCCGCGCACTCATCACCCGCCCGCAGATCTTACTCGCCGACGAGCCGACCGGCGCGCTCGACTCCCGCTCGACCGACGAGCTCTTGAAGCTCTTCGGCGAGATCAACGCCTCTGGCCAGACCATCGTGATGGTCACGCACTCTGTGCGCGCGGCGAGCTGCGCCTCGCGCGTGCTGTTCCTGCGCGACGGCGAGGTCTCGCTCGAGTTAAAGCGCGGCAAGGACACGGATTCCCAGTTCTACCAGCGTATCACCGATGCGCTCACGCAGCAGCAGACGGGAGGCGAGTGCGCATGAAGCCCACCTTTTACCCCCGCCTTGCGTGGATGGGTATCAAAAAGAACGCAAGGCTCTATGTGCCCTATCTTCTCTCCTGCGCGTTCATGGCAGCGATGCTGTATGTCATTGCGTACCTCGCCGTCACCCCCGCGCTCTATACGGTCAATGGCAAGGTGAACGGCTCCGGCACCTCTGCGGTCGCGATGACGATGAGCCTCGGCTCGTTCGTCGTATCGGTGTTCATCGCGCTGTTTCTCTTCTACACGAACAGCTTTCTCCTGCGTCGCCGCAAGAAGGAATTCGGCCTTTACAGCGTGCTCGGCATGGACCGCGGCGCACTCAGCGCCATTCTCTTCTGGGAGACACTTCTGGCCGCGGCGTTCACGCTGATCGCGGGGCTTGGCCTCGGCCTGCTGCTCTCCTATGTCTCGCAGTCCGCACTGCTGCGGCTTTTATCTCTCCCCGCCGCGGCGTTCACCGTGAGCCTTGCCGCCATCAAGCAGTGCGCCATCACGTTCATCGCCATCTTCGCGCTGCTCTATGTGCGCGGTGTGCTGTCGCTGCGCCATGCGCAGGGCGCGGCGCTTTTGAAGAGCGAAAACGTCGGCGAAAAGCCGCCGAAGTCGCAATGGCTGCTCGTCATCCCCGGTCTTGCGCTGCTGCTCGGCGCGTACTACATCGCCGCGACCATCAACGACCCCGTACAGGCGATGCTGCTCTTCTTCCTCGCGGTCATCATGGTCATTCTATCGACGTATCTTCTCTTCATCTCCGGCAGTGTGACGCTCTGCAAAACACTCCAGAAGGACGAGAAGTTCTACTACAAAAAGCGCAACTTTGTTTCCCTCTCGTCGCTCACCTACCGCATGAAGCGAAACGGCGCGGGACTCGCCTCCATTTGCATTCTCTCGACGATGGTGCTGGTGATGCTTGCCTCGACGGCGAGCCTCTATTTTGGCGCGGAGGACGCGATCAACACGCTTGCCGTCCAGAATCACTGGCATCCCACGGAAATGGCGGACGTCCGTGCGGAATTTTTCTCCCTCTACGGCAGTCTCTTCTTCCTCGGCATTCTTTTAAGTGTGCTGTTTCTGTTCGCAACGCTCCTGATGCTCTACTACAAACAGGTCGTGGAGGGGTATGAGGATGCCTCGCGCTTTGCCATCATGCAGCGCGTGGGCATGACCAAGCGCGACATCCGTGAGAGCGTGAACGCGCAAATGCTGCTCATTTTCCTGCTGCCGCTTGCCGCGGCGGCGCTGCACCTCGCCTTCGCCCAGCCGATGGTCTGGCAGATCATGCAGCTGTTCGGCATCCAGAACCTCACGCTATTTCTCGGCGTGACCGGCGCGGCGCTGCTTCTTTTCGCGCTGCTCTACTGCGCGATGTACCGCCTGACGTCGAATGCGTATTTCCGCATCGTCAGCACTGGCGGCGCCGCGGCGTGACGCGCTTTACTATATAGAGAACGGGACGGAAATGTTCATTTCCGTCCCGTTCTTCTTTTTCTCTTTTTACACCAGCAGGCCGTATTTTTCGACCAGCGGCGCAAGGGCATCTTCGGTGAGATTTCCCTCGTACAAGGCTCTTCCCTGATAGGCGCGCAGGCCCGCTTCCAAAAGCTCCGCGTCGTCGCAGATAAGGCACAGCGGCTTTCTAAGCATGTACTGGTAGTCCGCCAGCGCGTCGACATCTGCCCAGGACGCGAGCTTCAGCGCAACCATCGGCCATTCGTCATCCATCGCGTCGGAGAGCTTGTCCTCCAAATCGCCGTCCGCGGTCAGCACCGCGCCGTGCGTCGCATCGGCGGGCAGGAAGAAGGCTTCCTTCTCCGTTGCCGCGGGAAGAAGGTCGAGGCATTCCGGTGCGGGGCGAACGTATTCCGCGTCCTTGAGCGCTGCTTTCAGCGCGGCGATATGCTCCTCCGTCGTGCCGCAGCAGCCGCCGAAGAGGGCCACACCTGCCTTGAGCATCTCGGGCACCAGCGCGACAAATTCCTCCGGCGGGCAGTTGTACACGGCCTCGCCGTTCACGATCTCCGGCATGCCGGCGTTGGGCTTGGCGATCAGCGGCACGCGCGCGTATTTATGCAGGCGTTGGAGCTGCGGCAACATCTGCTCGGGGCCTGCCGAGCAGTTCAGGCCGAATGCGCTCACGCCCATGCCCTCCATCACGGAAAGCGCCGCGACCATGTCCGTACCGGAGAGGATCTTGCCGCTCTCATCGCAGGTAAAGGACACAAGGATGGGCTTTTTGCTCATGCTGCGGATCGCCAGAACCGCCGCACGCGCGTCGGTCAGCGTCATCATCGTCTCGATAACGTAGAGGTCAACGCCCGCCTGCTCAAGGCCCGCCGCCTGCTCGGTGTAAATGTCGACAAGCTCTTCAAACGACGCGTCGCCAAGGGGGGCTAAAAAGCGGCCCGTGGGCGCGATATCGCCCGCGACCCATGCTTTTCCGTCCGCTGCCTGCTTCGAGAGCTGCGCGAGCGCTTTGTTCATCTCCTCCGTGCGGTTGAAGATGCCGCGCTCTTCGAGCTTCTGGCGGTTGCCGCCGAACGTCGGCGCGTAGAGCACATTCGAGCCGCTCGCCACATACTTGCACTGAATTTCAAGGATGCTCTCGGGATGCTCGAGCACCCACTGCTCGGCGCTCATGTCGCCGGTGAAGCCGCGCTTTTGGAGCTCGGTGCCGGTCGCGCCGTCCAAAATCACGGGAAACTGCATTTCCATAGGGTATTCCTCCATTAAAAATTCCTGTTCGGAACGATTCTCAAAATGTCAAACTGTCGGTGAACGCGCGGGAAAAGTCGTCGCGTCCGGAAAGCTCGAGGTAGCGGCACTTTCGCGGAATTTCCGCGAGCTTTCGCCAGTTTTCCCCGTCGAGCGCCAGCATCGAAGCGCCCGCGAGCGCCGTGTTGCCAAGCGGCCTGATTTTACTAAGGCACGCGCGCGGCAGCATGCCGATGCGCACCGCACTCTCGGGTGAGAGATAGTTGCCAAACCCGCCCGCGAGCTCTACACTCGCAATGTCGTCCGCCGTCACGCCGCGCTGCTCGAGCAGCACCCGAATACCGCCCGCCACCGCCGCCTTGGCGAGCTGCAAGTTGCGCACATCGCACGCCGTCAGGCTCACGGACTTCGTCAGGTGGAAGACGCCGTTGCCCTGACCGTCCTCGGTCAGGTAGCGGCGCATGTCCTCCGGCGCGTCCTGCGGCGGCAGCAGCCGCCCGCTTTCGTCGATCACGCCGCGGTCCAAAAGCACGGCGACGAGGTCGACCAATCCCGAGCCGCAGATGCCCTTCGCCTCGCCCCCGCCGACAATGTCGCAGAGGAAGCCCCTGTCATAGCTCACATGGCTCACCGCGCCCGTGATGCCCGGCATGCCGCAGCTGATGCCCGCGCCCTCAAACGCTGGGCCCGAGGCGACCGCGCAGCAGAGCGCGTCACTCTCATTTCCCAGCGCCATTTCGCCGTTCGTGCCGATATCGAGAAACAGCCGCAATTCCGGCTGCGCGAAAAGCCCGTCTGCCATCAGTCCCGCCGTGATGTCGCCGCCGACATAGCCCGCGACGCACGGGGCAAATCGCACAGGGATCCCCGAAAGCGGCTTGCCCGCGCCGTCTTCAAACAACGTTTCCGGCTGAAACGGCGCGCGGGCAATGGACGCGACCTCGCGCCCGTCGAAAAGGTGCTGCATCACGGTATTGCCCGCAATGATGAGCTCCTTGACTTCATCCGTCTTCCGTCCGGCGGCGGAAAGTGTCCGTCCTAAAAGTGTCTCGACCTGCGCGCGGATGCAGCGCGACAGCTCGCCCAGCCCGTCGGACGCTTCCATCGTGTGCTGGATGCGGCTGATAACGTCCGCGCCGTAGGGCGCCTGCGCGTTCCAGTCCTGAGCCTGCGCGAGCAGCTTTCCGTCTGCGCGGTCGAAGAGCCGCAGCGCCACCGTCGTCGTACCGAGGTCGACTGCCGCGCCAAGGCCCGAGCGGCCCGCCTGCGCCTTTGGCAGTGTGAGCGTGTCCGTCAGGATGACGCCGCGCATCGTCTCGGGCAGGTCGATCCAATCGCCGTCCTGCGCTTTCGTCTTGCAGGCAAGGCGCGGCACACCGTTCACCTTCACGCGGCATTTGCCGCAGCGGCCGTTGCCGCCGCAGGCTGCGGGGATGGAATATCCCGCCCGCCGCAGCGCGGAGAGCAGCGTCTCCCCTGCTTCGAACGGGACCGGCGTGATTTTCGCCCCCTGCTGAACTTGAATGCTTGACACGAACTTCCCCCACCCATATAATAGATAAATAATGTATAAATAGTATTTTATGCAGAAATAAATTCCCTTGTCAAGAGGCATTGCTTATGACAGACCTTCTCACCCTCGCCCGCGAGGTCGGCTTTTCCCAGTGCGCAGCAGTGAATATGGATGCACTCGATCCGCTCGAAGCCGTTCGCGACATGTGCAAAGCTGACCGCTGCGGCCGCTACGGCAAAAGCTGGAGCTGCCCGCCCGCCTGCAGCACACTCGAGCAGGCAAGGGCGCAAATCAAGCGCTATTCACAGGGGATTTTGGTGCAGAGCACCGCGCAGCTCGAGGATGAATTTGATTACACCGGTATGACGGCGCTTTCGGAGGTGCACAAAAAGCGCTTTTTGACCTTTGCCCGTCAGGCGCGGCTCTTATATCCCCACTGCCTGCCGCTGACGGCGGGCACATGCACGCTCTGCCATACCTGCACCTATCCGGACCGTCCCTGTCGACATCCCAAGCAGAGGCTTTCTTCGATGGAGGCCTACGGACTGTTCGTCAGTGACGTCTGCGTCCTCTCGAACCTCGATTACAACTACGATCCGTGCACTTTGACCTACACAGCCTGTGTGCTGTATTGATAAAGGAGATCTTCCCCATGTCTACCCCGAAAGAAGTTTTTCTTGAACTCATCAAGCCCGACGGCCAGCCCGAGCGTCAGCTCTGCCAGTATGAAGCGCTGCACATGTGCCTCACGGACCCCATCAACACCTATCTTCGCGGCAACCGCAAGCGCGGCACCGTGAGCAAGGACCGCTGGGGCACGACCATCAGTTTTCCCGAGGACGCGCCCGGCCCTATCCCCGTCCACACGCCGGAGCTGACGGTCTGTCCCGATGTGACGCACTGGAAGAACACCGTCCACGTCCCCGATCTGAGTGTCTGCTCCGAGAGCTGGGAGGAGTGCCGCACGCGCTCGCGCGCCGCCGCGGATGCCGAGGGCAAGCTCCTCGCCGGCTTCATGGGTACAGGCATTTTTGAGCAGTGCCACTTCCTCATGGGCTTTGAAAACACGCTGACCGCGCTCTATGAGCATCCCGACGAGATGCACGAGCTCATCGAGACGATCACGCAGTACCGCCTCGATTATGTCCGCCGCCTGATCGACGGCCTGCAGCCCGATGTCATCTTCTCCCACGATGACTGGGGCACGAAAAACGCCCTCTTTATGAAGCCCGACATGTGGCGCGAGTTTTTCAAGGAGCCCTACCGCCGCTTTTATGGCTACATCCGCTCGCGCGGCGTCATCGCCATCCACCACGCCGACTCGTACCTCGTCCCCATCGTGGACGACATGGCCGAGATCGGCATTCAGGTCTGGCAGGGTACACTGCCGGAAAACGACATTCCCGCCCTCCAGCGCCACTTAAGCGGCAAGCTCACGCTTATGGGTGGCTTTGGCGCGGCCATCGACCGTGCGGACGCGCAGCCCGATGAAATTCTCGCCAACGCAAGAGACACGCTCGCGCGCTGCTGCCCCGGCGGACACTTCATCCCCTCGATCACCTATGGCCTTGCCGGTACGGTCTTCCCGCACGTGGATCAGTACCTCGATCAAGCCGTGAACGAGTACAACGTGGGGCTGCACATCCCCGTTTCTCCGCTCCCCGCCGTGCCGAAGCGTGAGATCGGTGCCGCAAAGGCCGAGGTGCTGCAGGCCGCAACCTCCGCGCAGGAGTCCGCCGATGTGTTTGAAAACATCGCCCGCGCACTCGAGCGCGGCCAGCAGAAAAAGTTGCTCTCCCTCTGCCAGCAGGCACTCGACGAGGGCTTCGGGCCGAGTGACATTCTCTCCAAGGGCATGATCGTCGGCATGAACCGCCTCGGCGAGGCGTTCTCCGCCAACCGCGCGTTCGTTCCCGAAATGCTCATGGCCGCGCGCTGCATGTCCGCCGCCACGGAGCTTCTGAAGCCCCTGATGGTCGGTGAGGGCACCGAGCCCGTCGGCCGCGTGTGCCTCGGCACCGTGAAGGGCGTCATGCACGACATCGGCAAGAATCTCGTCAAGATCATGATGGAAGGCAGCGGCATCGAGGTCTTTGACCTCGGCGTAGACACGTCGGCGGAGCAGTTCGTCAGCACCGCCGTGGAGAATCACTGCGGCGTGATCGCCTGCTCGTCGCTGCTGACCACCACGATGGAGGAAATGCGCGAGGTCGTCAAGCTCGTCCACGAGCGCGGCTTACAGGATCAGATCAAGGTCATGGTCGGTGGCGCGCCCATCAGCCAGAGCTTCTGTGACGAGATCGGCGCAGATTACTACGCCGAAGACGCCGGTGCCGCCGCCCGCGAGGCGGTGAAGATCCTGAAAGCGCGGAAGGCGTCATAAACAATTACAATACATCAAAAAGGTCCCGTCCGAAGACGGGACCTTTTTTCTATGCTTTCTGTTGTACGGTACGTGTCCTTACTTGCCCGCGTACTCGACCAGCATCTCGAAGAAGTTCAGGCAGGTCTCATAGTCGCACAGGGCCTTTTCGGGGGTCTTGGTGTAAAGCACGAACTTGCAGTCGTTCTCGGGGTGGAACTGAACGCCGAGGCAGAAGGTCTTGTCCTGACGCTCGACCGCTTCAATGACTTCCACGCCGTCATACGTCGCCGTGCTGACGACGGTAAGGTTCGTGCCCTCAACGCCGCCGACCGCCTGGTGGTGCCAGGAGGAAACGTTCTTCAGCTCCGTGGAGCCGACGATCTTATAGAGCCACTTGGAGGCGTCCTTATTGATGGTCACATCGTGGCGGGCATAGGTGCGGTCAGGCGCGTCGGCCGGCATTCTGTGCGTATCGTTGTAGGTCTTCCCCTGCTCCTTATAGTAGTTGGGGATATCCTGGATGAACGTGCAGCCGGAGACGATGGACATCACCTGCTCGCCGCGGCAGACCGCGAACGTCGGCACGTCTTTTTCAAGGCAGTAGGCCATGAGCATGTAGTCGGAGATATCGCGCGTAGCGTTGATCTCTTCGCCCTCGTTCTTTTCCTTCTCGGGGACCTTGAACAGGGACGGGCTCACATCCTCGCCGCCGGTGAAGAAGACGCCGTCGATGGCCTGCATCACAGCGCCGACGTTGCTGGTCGTGAGATCCTTTTCCTTCACCTTGTCAGCGTATTCCTGCTTGAGCATGCCGCTCTCTTCGAGATACGCGGACTCGATCTTGCCCTCGGCATCGTACTTCACGGCCGTGCTCGTCACCTGATCGAGCTCGACGGGGATGGCGCCGACGGTCTTGAAGATCGTCTTGTGGGAGTCGTAATTCTGGCCGTTGTAGGACCAGCTGATGCCGATGACCGGCTTGTCCGCGATCGCCGCGGCATTCTTGAGCATCTGCCCGAGCATCGCCGTCGTCACGGGCTTGGACGCCTCGTAGGTCAGGCCGTCCATCAGGCCGGACCAGACGGCCATATCGTCATAGTCCGCGGGCCAATCCTTCAGCAGTGCCTTGTCCAGACCGGTGCTGCGCAGGATCATCGCGGCCGCTTCCAACTGCGTAACGGCTGCGTCGGGCGCAAATGCGTCCTTGCTGACGCCGTTGACAATACCCTTGGAGTAGGCGAGGTTGATCGCGCCTTCAAACTTGCTGCCCTCGGCAACATCCTTGAATGCGCTCGCATCCTTGGCGCTCGCTTCCGCCTGTGCGGCGAGGCCCATGTTCTTGATAACCTCCTGCGTCACTTCGGCGCGGGTCATCGAAGCGGCGTTATCATCTGCGAAGGCGGTGACGGAGAGACTGAGCGCGAGAACAAGTGCCAGGATCAGGGACGTTGCTTTCAGAGACAATCTTTTCATACAAATTCTCCTTCGTTCGATATTGGGCGGCACGCGCATGCCGCTCTACCGCCATGATAGCGAGGCAAAGTAAAAATAGCAAGTTAAAGTTTAAACAAACCGCATTTTTAGCCACTGTATACAACCCATCGACCACTTTTTCCGTGTGATATGCACAATTGCTTTTCCGCTCTCGCATTTTCACTATTCAAGCCGCCGGTGTACGATTTTTGCCCCGCCCTTGTTTTTATGGGGCAATCACGGTATACTATAATAATAAGCACCGTTCCCATTTCATCAGAAAGGAAATATTCTATGGATATCAAATTTTCCGGCTCGGACGCCGGCGGCTTTCAGTTCGACCCGAACGCCGCGCCCAAGCCCAAACACGAGCGCAAGCCCCGCAAGTCGATCGGCAGCAAGGGCGGCCGCATCGCGGTCAACACGCTCGTCACGCTGCTTGTCGGCGCGGTCTTCTTCTATGTGCAGCTGCCCGCCATCAACCTGCACGCCGAGGAGTTCTACGGTTTCGTGCTGCTGCTTTGCGTCACGTACTGCATCTGCGCGCTCTTCACCTCCGGCTTCCAGGGCACGGGGGCCAAGGGCTACTTCACGTTCGTCAAAAAGCAGTGCACCGTGCCCTTTATCGTCATGGCGCTGATGATCGTCACGGCGCTCGTCGGCGCGCTGACGTCGTGGGTCGTGCTGCGAGCCAAGGACTATCAGGCGCTGCTGCCGATCGAGAGCGGCAGCTTTGCAAGCGAAATTGAAGAGGTCTCGTATGACCGCATCCCGATGCTCGACCGCGACAGCGCCGAAAAGCTCGGCGACCGCAAGCTCGGCGAACTGGCAGACATGGTCTCGCAGTTCGAGGTCGCGGAAAACTACACGCAGATCAACTACCATGGCCGCCCCGTGCGCGTCACGCCGCTGCGCTACGGCGACATCATCAAGTGGTTCAACAACCGTTCGGAGGGGCTGCCCGCCTACCTCATCATCGACATGGTCACGCAGAACGTCGAGGTCGTGCGTTTGGATGACGGCATGAAGTACACGACCGCCGAGCATTTCTCCCGCAACCTCTACCGCCACCTGCGCTTTGCGTACCCGACCTATATGTTTGAAGAGCCGGTCTTCGAGATCGACGAGGACGGCACGCCCTACTGGGTCTGCGCCAAGAAGGAAAAGACCATCGGTCTCTTCGGCGGCACGGACAATCACGGCGCGGTGCTCGTCAACGCCATCACGGGCGAAAGCGAATACTATGAAGAGCCGCCCGCGTGGGTCGACCACGTCTACTCCGCCGAGCTCATCATCGAGCAGTACGACTATTACGGCCAGTATCACAATGGCTTCTGGAACTCGATCTTCGGCCAGCGCGACGTGACGGTCACGACCGACGGCTACAACTACCTTGCCGAGGGCGACGACGTCTACCTCTACACGGGTGTGACGAGCGTCGGCGGCGACGAGAGCAACATCGGCTTCCTGCTCTCCAACCAGCGCACGAAGGAAACGAAGTACTATCCCTGCGCAGGCGCGACAGAGTACAGCGCGATGGACAGTGCCGAGGGTCAGGTGCAGAACCTTCGCTATAACGCGACGTTCCCGCTGCTTTTGAACGTCGCCGAGCAGCCGACGTACTTCATGGCGCTCAAGGACGCGAGCGAGCTCGTCAAGATGTACGCGATGGTCAATGTCAACCAGTACCAGATCGTCGCCACCGGCGCGACGCTCGCCGACTGCGAGGCAAACTACCGTCAAATGCTGCTCAAAAATAACCTCATCTCCGACGATCAGGGATCCATCGACGTCACGCCGAGCGATTATAAGAGCGTCGAGGGCACGATCGCCGAGATCCGCACGGCGGTCGTAGATGGCAACAGCATCTACTTCCTGCGCTTTGACGGCGAGAGCGCCTTCTCCGTGCGCATGAGCGCGGCTGAGGTCGCCTATGCACCGCTGCTGAACGTCGGCGACCGCGTGTGCGTCTACTACCGCGACGGCTACGTCACGGAAAACTGGATCGAAGCGTCCGACGTCGAGCTGCTGGATGGCAGCGCCCAGAGCGCACCGCCCGTAGAAACCAGCGTTTCGACTGAGGACAGCGTGGATCCCGTCGAAAACACACAGGAAATGCCATAAAGCGGCGGCAAAGCACTTTCTATTACAAATTTTGATAGGGGTGGCGACACCCCTATCTCTTTTTGGAATGCATTGCACAAAAATGCAAGATTATGAGCAGTTTTTCTCGATAAAATCACCACTTTGAAAGTTGACTTGCATCAATCTAATATGTTTTATTAAAAGAGTTAAAGTTTTTTGTCCATTTTTCTGCCAAATGCACAAAAAGTCAGAAAGAATTTCTTGCACAGCGCCAATAGCGTTTTGCTTGAGAATTTTTTCCTTTGGTGGTAAACTCATAGACAAGATGGCTGAACCATCAAGCCCTGATTTTCAGGGTAATTTTAGAGGAGGCTACTTATCATGAACGCTTACATTGAGAGAGTTCTTGCCGAAACCAAGGCCAAGAACGCGAATGAGCCCGAATTCCTGCAGACCGTCGAAGAAGTCCTGTCTTCCATCGAGCCGGTCATCGACGCCCACCCCGAGTACGAGAAGGCCTGCCTGCTTGAACGCATGGTCGAGCCCGAGCGCACCATCGAGTTCCGTGTCGTTTGGATGGACGATAACCTTCAGTATCACGTCAACCGTGGTTACCGCGTGCAGTACAACGCGGCCCTCGGCCCCTACAAGGGCGGCCTGCGTTTCGCTTCCAACGTCAACCTCTCCATCATCAAGTTCCTCGGCTTCGAGCAGACCTTCAAGGATGCTCTGACCTGCCTGCCCATCGGCGGTGCCAAGGGCGGTTCCGACTTCTCCCCCATCGGCCGCAGTGACGGCGAAGTCATGCGCTTCTGCCAGGCTTTCATGACCGAGTTCCATCGTCACATCGGTCAGGACATCGACTGCCCCGCTGGTGACGTTGGTGTCGGCGGCCGCGAGGTCGGTTACCTGTACGGTCAGTATCGCCGCATCGTCGGCGCTGCCGAGTTCGGCGCTATGTCCGGTAAGGCTGTCTGCACCGGCGGTTCCATCCTCCGTCCCGAGGCTACCGGTTTCGGCGCTGTCTATTATCTGCGCGAAGTCCTGAAGCACGACGGCAAGGGCATCGAGGGCCTGCGCGTCGCTATGTCCGGCTACGGCAACGTGGGCTGGGGCATCATGAAGAAGATCGACGAGCTCGGCGGTAAGGTCACCTACTTCGCCGGCCCCGATGGCTACATCCACGATCCCGACGGCGTCTGCGGCGAAGAGAAGCTCAACTTCATCCTCGAGATGCGCGCCAAGGATCCGATGCACTGCAAGCCCTATGCTGACAAGTTCGGCGTTGAGTTCGTCGAGGGTCAGAAGTGCTGGGGTGTCAAGGACGTCGACGTCTACATGCCCGCCGCTACCCAGAACGATGTCAACATGGAGTGGGCCAAGAAGATCGCTGAGTCCGGTGTTCCCTACTACATCGAGGTCGGCAACATGCCCACCACCAACGATGCTCTGGCCTTCCTGATGAGCCAGAAGCACATCACCGTCGCTCCTTCTAAGGCTGTTAACGCCTGCGGCGTTTCCGTCTCCGAGCTCGAAATGGCTCAGAACGCTCAGCGCATCTACTGGAGCGCTGAGGAAGTCGACGCTAAGATGGAGTCCATCATGAAGAACATCTATGATGCTTCCGTCGAGGCTGCCGAGCGCTATGGCCTGGGCTACAACCTGGTCGCCGGTGCCAACATCGCTGGCTTCCAGAAGGTCGCCGACGCTATGATGGCTCAGGGCATTTTCTAATCGGAAATACCTTACGACTTTCTCGTGCCGCACATCTGTGCGCATAAACCAACAAGAAAAAGGCATCCTGCTTTCGCAGGGTGCCTTTTTTGTTGTCCTCAGGTGTTGTCGCGGCTGATGGGCTTTCGCACCAGCAGCGCAAACAGCGCCTTTTTATCGAGCGGACAGAGCGGATAGAGATACCCCTTCCCCACGATCGGCTTTGTCGCCGCAAGCAGAGCGATGATCCCGATGCAGCCGAGCGCAAGCCCGACCCAGTCCAGCGCACCGACAAACAGCAGCAGCATCAGCCGCAGCAGCTTGAAGGCGTAGCCGAGCTCATAGCTCGGCTGGGCGAAGTTCGCGATGGCGACGAACGCCATGTAGGCCAACACCTCCGGCACGAGCCAGTGCGCCTGCACGGCGAAATCGCCGAGCACGAGCGCACCAAGCATGCTGAATGAGTTGGAGAACACGTCCGGCGTGTTGAGCGAGGCGAGCTTCAATAGATCGACAATGAACTCCGCCAGTAGAAGCTGCACGAGCAACGGCACGGAATAGTGGCTGTCGATGGCTAAAAACTCAAGCCCTGCCTGCGTGCGCGACGGGTCCTTCACAAGCAGGAACCACACAGGCGTGATGAACATCGTGAGCAGGAACACCACGATGCGCAGGATGCGCAGATACGTCCCGATCAGCGGCGGAAAGTAGAAGTCGTTTGCCTCCTGCACAAAGTCGAAAAAGTGCGTCGGCAGGATCATCGCCGCGGGCGAGTTGTCCACGAGCACGACGATGTCACCTTCCATGACGCAGGCCGTCGCGGCGTCGGGCCGCTCAGTGTATCGCACCTTGGGAAACGGCGTCCACCACTGCTTCTTGCCCATCATCGCCTCAGCGATGCTCTCTTGGCTCATCGAGACCGAGCGCACATCGATCTTCGCGAGCTTCTGCCGCACCTCGTCGAGCAGCTTTCTGTCGACCTTGTTTTCGAGATAGCAGAGCACCACGTCCGCGCGCGAGCAGTCCGACACCTTGTGACCTTCGAGCGTAAGCTGCGGGTCGCGGATACGGCGGCGCAGCAGCGCCGCGTTGGCGACAAGCGTTTCGATGAAGCCGTCGTGCGCGCCGCGCAGCACCTTGCCCGACGACGGCTCCTCCACCCCGCGCGCGGGATACTGCTTCGCGTCGATCAGCGCGCATTCGTCATAGCCCTCGACCAGCAGCGCCATCTTGCCCAAAAATACGCTTGTCACCGTGTTTTTGACACTTTTCTCGGCGTTTACCTCGTTGAATGTGATGTATCGGTCGATCAACTGCTGCATCGTCTGCGCGTCGCTAACGTCTCTGAGCGGCAGCCAGAAGCTCAGCATCCGCTCAATAACCGCGTCGTCGCCGTAACCGTCCACCACCCACAGCCGCGCCCGCCTGCCGCCGACATACAAGTCGCGCGAGATCATATCAAAGCACCGCCCCACGCCAAGCAGATCATCCAGCGCGCGGGTGTTTTCCTCGTAGTTTGCCGAAAAAAGCTCCATAACCGCCCTCCGCCACATAATTTTCCTTATTATGCTCATGAGCGGAAATTTTATGCCGCGCGGGCGGCAGATTTTCCCTGCGACGCGCAGGGGAGCGATTAAGGGGGATATTCTCTTTTCTCGGAAAGAGAATATCCCCCTTTGACCCCCAAGAGAAAGGGATTCACATTGGTAGCCTGTGTCTCGAAGGGGTGCAGCGCTTGCCGATTGCACTGCCTGCGTGGCGGCATTGCTACGCTCGCCGCCATTGGCTCTGCTATACGACTTGTCTCTGCTTCTATTATCCGCTGCCGCTCTGCTCATCTTCTTTTAGTGCGGTGTAATCGCCTACTAACGATAGTGCAAATATTGCGGCGAGCGCAGCAATGCCGCCTCGGCAGGCAAAAGCAAGATTGATACAATCCGTAGTAGGCGGAAATTGCGTAAGGCTAACGAATCGCAGGCAAAGCGACAGCGAAGATAGAAGCAAATCAAATCGTTTAGATACAATACTTGGCAGGCAGTTGCATTCCGGAGGCATAAAGGCTGTTCAAGCCTGGGACTGCCAATCAAAGCCCTTTCTCTTGGGGGGTGTAAGGGGGGCTATTCTCTTTTCGCGGAAAGAGAATAGCCCCCTTATTGCCGCACAGTGCGGGAACAAATATCAAACTTCTTTGTTGAAGTAAAAGAACTTCTCGTCTTCTCCCCTCTTCCTCATGCAGGAAGAAAGCATCTTATAAGAAGCGTCGTTCTCCTTGAAGCACTTGGCGACGACGTGTCCCAGGTGGCGCTGGTAGAGGCCCCATTCGGCCACGGCGCGGAACGCTTCGACGCCGTAGCCCTGTCCGCCGTATTCCGGCGCGATGCGGCACCCTTCCTCCGCGCCGCCCTTGCCGTCGAAACGGTAGAGCAGCACCTCGCCGATGCACTTGCCGTCTAAACGGATGGCAAAGTTGATGGCGCGCTTTTTGGCAAAATCCTCTCGCACAACGTCGAGGAAATAAGAGTCTAAGTCTTCACCCTTCCAGTCGGTGCGGTAGTCGTAGCCCCACCACTTGTTGCGCTCATCGTCGAGGCAGAGGGCGTTGTAGGCCTCGCGGTCCTTGTCGGTAAAGGCCGAAAGTGTCAGGCGCTCGGTCTTGAGCGTCGGGATCGCGTCCAAGTCCTCCAGCTCGTTTTTCACGTCAAAGCAGAACTTTTCCGCGAGCTTGCACGGCAGGTATTGGAGCTTCGAGGTGCGAAGGCCGCGGTCGCCCGCATCGTCCTCACGGTTGAGATACCTGACGCCGTCCACGGCGTAGCAGCGGGCGAACTCCTGCACCGTCGCGGGATAGACGCCCTCGTAGCCGTAGAGCGCCTTTTCGATGTGGACATGCAGCGTTTCGCCGCAGCGCTCGGCCATCGCGATAGAAATGAGCCGTCCCTCGTACTCCATGCCGCCGACGTACAGCCACGACGCACCCGTCAGGCGCAGCATCGTCTTGGCAAGCGCCAACTCCTGCCTGGCCGACTGTGAGGTCTTTTCAAACACCTCCGTATAGTCCTGCCAAAAGCGCTCGATCAGCGGCAGATCATCCTTCCCCAGTGCGCGGAACCGCGCCTCGGGATAGAGCTTGCGGAATTTGTTGACATGGTTGCGCTGGCCGCTGTAATGGCGGCCCGGGAACTCGCGCAGATCGTTCGCCTCGTAAATATAGTCGCGCCAGGAACGAAAATTGTTGAGGTGGAAGCGCGGATAGCGCTCTAAGAGCTTCGCCGCCTTCTCCTTTGGCACGACGGACAGCTCGAGCGAGATGCCCTGCTCCACGCAGTAATCCTCAATGGCGCAGAGCGCGGCCTCCTCATCGCCGTCCGGTCCCGGCACGGGATAGTCGAAGCAGGGCTTGCCGTCGATGCAGTTTTTCACGATCAGGCAACCCGCCGCTTCGGCGTACTGCGGGTGCAGGTGTCCGCGCCACATCAGCTTGACGAGCGCGGAATACTCGCATAATTGGTAGTTGCAATCCTTATAATAGCGGCGCAGGCGGGAAAGATCCCGCTGCGCAACGGGTTTGAATGTCAGCATGGAAAACCTTTTTCTCCTTTTCGAGTCGTATCGATTATTTTACCCGTTTTTGCGCCGCGTTACAAGCCCTTTTTCATTTGGGTTCCAGCTCGGTGAGCACTGTCTGCGCGCATTCAAGGAACTGCTGGAGCGACGCCTGCCGTCCCTCGCCTGCGCGCACAGCCATACCGAGCTCGCGTGCCGACTTGGGCTCCACCGGCACAAGCAGAACGCCGTCGCCGCGCCCTCGCAGCGTCAGCTCCGTCATCATGCTCACGCCGAGGCCGTGCTCGACCATGCTGATGACCGTCGGGTCGTCCACCGCCGTCGGCAGGATGTGCGGCTTGACTCCCACGCGGTTGAAAATACGCATGATGTCCTTGTCGAAGCCCTGCGCGGGCATGATGAAATCGCGCCCGTCGAACTCACCCAGCGGATACCCCGTGCGCCCGTCGATGGGATAGTCCTTGGGCAGCACGGCGTACATCGGATCGTCGTACAGATGGATCCACTCATAGCCGCTCTCCTCTTCCTGATGGCTGACGAAGATGACATCCATCTTCCCCTGCGCCAAAAGCTCATAGGGGCTGCGGATGTGGTCGGCCATGCGGATGTCGACATCAACGTCGGGCCGCTCCTCGCGAAAGCGTCGGATGATGCTCGGCAGCCAGTGCATAGCCATGCTGGCGAATGCGCTCACGCGGATGACCTCGCTGCGCGAGGACGCCACCTGCGCGATCGTGCTGTCAAGCCGCGCGTTGGCCTGCAAAAATTCGCGGATGGCGGGTGCTACGCGCTCGCCGTCCTTCGTCAGTCGGACGCCGCCGCGCCCGCGCTCGAGCAGCGTGAAGCCGACCTCGCGTTCGAGGGAATTCATCATGTGCGTCAGGCCGGACTGCGTGTAGCCCATCACCTCCGCCGCCTTGGTAAAGCTACCGAGGTCTACCGCCATCAGCAGCGCTTCTAACTTTTTGCTCTCCATAGGATATTCCTTTCCTATTAGTATTCAGCATGTTTGGATTATAATATATCCTCGCGCCGTATGCAAGCGGAATTCTCGTTTTCGGCTCCTTTTTACAAACTTTTTCCATCATCTGTCATACAGGCTGGTCTTTTTTGTCCGCCTGCTGCGTAAAATAGAGCCTGAGGTGATGATCTTGAAACGACGTTTCGCGCTCTTGCTGCTGTTTTTGTTGACTTTTCTTGCACTCTGCTTTTCCTGCGCCAAAGACGGCCAAGCCGTCACCGTCTCGGCCCCGTCCCAAGTGCGGCGCTGCATCGCGCTGACCTTTGACGACGGCCCCTCTCCGCAGATGACCGCCGCTCTGCTCGACGGGCTCAAGGAGCGCGGCGCGCACGCGACGTTCTTCCTCATCGGCGAGCAGATCGCGGGCAACGAAGATCTCGTCCGCCGCATGAAAGACGAAGGCCATCAGGTCGGCGGCCACAGCTACACGCACATCCGTCTTGACAGCGCTGACGCCGCTGCACTCGCCGAAATCCAGAAAACGGACGAGACGCTGCGCGCCATCCTTGGCGACGGTGACTACTGGCTGCGCCCCCCCTGGGGCTTTGCGAGCGACGCGCTCAAAAGCGCCGTCTCCGTCCCGCTCATCTACTGGACGCTCGACACGATGGATTGGAGCGTGCGCAACAGGGACCTCGTCGCGCACCACATCATCGAAAACGCCAAAAGCGGCGACATCGTTCTCCTGCACGACCCATATGACACGAGTGTCGAGGCCGCACTTCAGACCATCGACGTTCTTAGTGAGCAGGGCTACGAGTTCGTTACGCTCGAAGAGCTGTTTTCCAACGCCGGCGTCACGCCGCAGGCCGGACACTTCTATCTGCGCGCGGATGAAGAAGTCCCGTGGTGAGGTCTCGACAATATTTTTGAAAAAATTTCAAATTAGGGCTTGCATTTCCCGGACTGGTGTGCTATTCTATCTAAGCTGACATTGAGCAGTACACATCATCCGGGTGTGGCGCAGTTGGTAGCGCGCTTGACTGGGGGTCAAGAGGCCGTGAGTTCAAGTCTCGCCACTCGGACCAAGTAATGATAATCCGAACTACATTATCCAAGTGGGTAATGTGTTCGGATTTATCATTTTTATCGAGAATATATTATAGCATGTAGATGGCAAGGGCAGGAGCATCACTGCTCTTGCCTTTTTCTATAAATCAATATATAATTACATAAATCGAATAAAGGAGGAGTATCATGTGAAAAAATCATGGTGGAAAGTTCCTTTATATTGTATGGTTGCAAGCTGGATATGCTTTCAACTGGAAATTCGTTTCTTAGGGAGATGGGCAATTGTGACGCTGCCTGATGGGAGCATATCATCGGATAATACCCGGTGGATGCTCATGTCTGCTGGCCTCTTCCTTGCGGTTGTCTGCATTGGCGGATTTTTCTTGTTCCGAAAAATGACACGCAAAGAAATTTTCTTCTCTTCTTCTGCCTTAGTCGCTTTGAATATCGTGTTAGGCATATTTACATACTTGACGCAAAGAATATTTACATCATTCGCCATGCTTTGGAGTGCACTTTCGGAATGGGCCAGTGTGTTTTCTCAGATTGCATTTCAGTTCGGCTTAAACGAATGGCTGAGCGCCGCCATTGTGTGGATATTACCCCCATATATTTTCCTCTTGTTTGGCAAGAAAGAAGTTCATACAGATTGATGAACGGCGGGAGTATCTAAACTGATGCTCCTGCCGTTGTTATACCTTGTCCTCTTGTTCGGCCTGCTGCTTTGCTTTCCACTCAGCATATTCCCGCTGCCCGTCTTCGCTCTCAAAGAACGCCTGAATTTCCGGGAGCAGGACGCGGACAAGGGCCTCTACCTCGTGATAGGGAATCCCCGTGCCGTAGTCATTGGGCTTCTTTCTGCGCGGCATGGTATCCCCCGTTAAAGCTGCCCCTCGTCGAACAGATAGCCTTGAAACACCGTGCCATCTCCTGTGATGAAGCGGCCCCGTGCATCCTTGGGTATCTGTTCGGCGGCGCTGGTGTTGTCGAGAATAATTTGAGAAAGCACGCTGTCCGCCCTGCCGCAAACACGGAAATCCATGTTGTTGCGTATCTGGCCGGGAATGATCGTTGCGTCCGGTCGCTGCGTGGCAAGAATGAGATGGATACCAAATGCCCGCCCTTGCCGTGCAATGGTGGACCGCCTGTTTTCAATTTGCGCCAGCAACTTCTTCCGCTCGTTGTCGGCTCCGGTCTTGCCCAACATCTCCGCCACCTCGTCACAAGCGAATATGAGCCGTGGGAGCGGCTGCTCCGTAGTCTCGTTGTAGGCGTCAATGTTTGGACAGCCCAGCGCCTTAAACGCGTTCTTGCGGTATTCCAGCACCGCCGCGAGCTGGTCGAGGGTATAACGCAAATCTTCCTCCGTGAAGCACATCCGGCATTTCTCATGCCAGACCTTGGGAAAATCCACACCGCCTTTGAAGTCGGCAATGTAGACCTCCGCTCCCTTGCGGAGTGCCTGCATAAGCAGTAGTTTCAGCAGGACACTCTTGCCGCTACCCGTGGAGCCGCCTAAGAGGATATGCGGAATGTGCGCGAGGTTGACTGTTACAGGGCCGGTATAGCTTTCCCCCAGCACCAGCACAAAGCTCTTAGGGGAAAGATAGCTGTCTTTCCATTTCAGAACTTCCGGCAAATCGTCACCAGCAGAAACAGCATCGAGGATCGCGTCGAGCTGTGTATAGCGCAGGACGACGAAGATCACGTCGTACTTGTCCTCCGCTTTCAGCTCCGTCACAACCGGAATACGACTGACCGACATGCGTGGCGAAAACTTATCCTTGATCCGAAGGCCGTTTTTTTTGGATGCTCTCGCCCCATGCTCCCCGCGCCAGCAGCGTGACGTCCTTTCCCGCGCGGAAGAAATTCCGCGCCAGATTGCAGCCGAGCACGCCCGCGCCGAATACTAAAATTTTCATAGCCAAGTCTCCTCTTATCCTAAAAATATCTGTTTCCTTCGTTCTGCCCCGTCTCGCTATGCTCTCGTTCCGATTTTCTTTCGTTTTACATCAGTTAGTTATCTCTAACCGAAACATAGCAAATGACAGTGCAAAAGTCAAGATGTCTTTTTACCGCTCTCCGGTGCTTCCTTGCCCTTTTTCATCTTCTCCTTCACTCGATCAACAAATCCCCGCTTCAAAAGGGGCTGCGCATTGTTCATCTGTACTGGCCTGTTTCTGTCACTTCGCCAGATTTGTTCAAAAAATATCTGCTTTTGCAAATTTAATCTTGCTTCTTCCGGATATTTTCATATAATGTTGACGATTGAACAGGAGGTACCACCATGTATGTTACCTACAACAACCTTTTTAAGCTCCTCATCGACAAGGGCTTAAATAAAACGGAATTTGCGCGCGAGGTCGGCATCAGCTCCAACACGCTCGCCAAGCTCTCGAAAAATGAGCTCGTCTCGCTCGAGGTGCTTGTGCGCATCTGCCGCCAGCTCGACTGTTCGCTCGGCGACGTGGTGCAGCTCGCCCCGCCCGAGCCGCCAATCAAAAGCGGCCTTGAGCGCATGAAGAAGCGAAAACCCACCCACGAGAAAGGAGGCAATGCGTACCGCCATGAGTAACGAAACCAAGGAGACCGGCTCCAGCTTTATGGAAAAGCTGTCGACGGTCATCGTCGACAAGCGAAATCTCATCTTTCTGCTCACGATCATTCTGCTCGTATTCTCCGCCTTTTCCCGCAACTGGGTCGAGGTCGAGAGCGACCTGACGTACTACCTGCCGTCTGATTCCGAGACGAAGCAGGCGCTCGACATCATGGACGAGCAGTTCACGACCTATGGCACGGCCGAGGTCATGGTGGCCAACATCACACCAGAGCAGGCCGCCGCGCTCGAGCCCAAGATCAAGGAGATCAAGGGCGTGCAGAGCGTGGACTACGACGAGACCACCGCACATTATAATAACCTCTCCGCCCTCTATTCCATCACCTTTGCCTACAGCGAGGATGACGAGGCCTGCCTCGACTCGCTCGAAGCCGTGAAGGAATATCTCTCCAACTATGATCTGTATGTCGACACCGACCTCGGCAACACGCAGCAGGAAACGATCGACCACGAGATCAGCGTCATCATGGTGTATGTCGCCATCGTCATTGTCATCGTGCTGCTCTTCACGTCCGAGACCTACGGCGAGGTGCCGGTGCTCATTCTGACGTTTGTGGTCGCACTTGTGCTGAATCAGGGCACGAACTTCCTGATGGGCAAAATCTCGTTCATTTCAAACTCGGTCACAAGCATCTTGCAGCTGGCGCTCTCCATCGACTATGCCATCATCTTCTGCAACCGATTTAAAGAGGAGCACCGGCTGCTGCCGCTGCGTGAGGCCGTCATCGTTGCGCTGAGCAAGTCGATCCCCGAGATCGGTGCGAGCAGCCTCACGACCATCGGCGGCCTTGTCGCGATGCTCTTCATGCAGTTCAAGCTCGGCCCCGATATGGCGCTTTGCCTCATCAAGTCGATCTTGTTTGCGCTGCTCGCAGCGTTCATCGTGATGCCCGGCCTTCTGATGCTCTTCGGCCCGCTGATCGACCGCACGCAGCACCGCAGCTTCGTGCCGAAGATCCCGTTCGTCGGCAAGCTCGACTATGCCACGCGCTACATCATCCCCATCGTCTTCGTGGTGTTGGCCGTCATCGGCTACCGTCTCTCATCCGACTGCCCCTATGCCTACGGCTACGGCCTCATCTCCGCCCCCAAGCAGAATGAGACGCAGTTTGCCCAGCAGATGATCGAGGATAACTTCACCTCGAAGAACATGCTGGCGCTCATCGTCCCCACGGGCGACTACGACAAGGAGTCCGCCATCTTAGACGAGCTCGGCCAGTACGACGAGGTCGACTCCACGATGGGTCTTACCAACATCGAAGCACTCGACGGCTACATGCTCGCCGACAAGCTGACGCCGCGTCAGTTCGCCGAGCTTGCGGGGCTTGATTACGAGGCCGCGCAGGTCGTTTACGCCGCCTACGCCGCGCAGCATTCAGAATATGGCAAGCTTGCAGGCAATCTTTCCACCTATAAGGTGCCGCTCATCGACATGTTCCTCTTTGTCTGCGATCAGGTGGACGCCGGCGTCGTCACGCTCAGCGACGACCAGACACAGATGCTCCAGGACGCCGAGGTCCAGATGAACAGCGCCAAGGCGCAGCTCGAAGGCCCGGACTATGACCGCATGCTCATCTACCTCACGCTGCCCGAAAGCAGCGACGAGACCTACGCCTTCACCGACAAAATTCTCGAAATTGCCGAAAAGTATTACCCCGATGAAAACGTCTACCTCGCGGGCGAATCGACGAACGAATACGAATTCGAAAAGTCCTTCGCCGTGGATAACAAGGTCGTCAGCATCGTGTCGGTGCTCGTGGTTATGCTGGTGCTGCTCTTCACGTTCAACTCCGCCGGTATGCCGGTGCTGCTGATCCTCGTGATTCAGGGCTGCATCTGGCTCAACTTCTCGTTCCCGACCATCACGGGCAAGTACATCTTCTTCTTAGGATATCTAATTGTTTCTTCCATCCAGATGGGCGCGAATATCGACTACGCCATCGTCATCGCCAGCCGCTATCAGGAGCTCAAATCCAAAATGCACCACCGCGACGCCATCGTCGAGACGCTGAACTTCGCCTTCCCGACGATCATCACCTCCGGCTCGATCCTCTCGATCTGCGGCTTTTTGATCGGCAGCATGACCTCTGAGCCCGTCATCGCGGGCATCGGCGAGAGCCTTGGCCGCGGCACGGTCATCTCCATCATCATGGTCATGTTCGCCCTGCCGCAGATCTTGCTCATCGGCAGCGGCATCGTCGACAAGACCTCGTTCTCCGTCCCGTCCATCACGGAAAAGAAATCGGGTCACGGTAAGGTCTCCGTCAACGGCATGGTGCGCGGCAACATCAATGGTACGGTGCATGGCATCATGCACGCCACGGTCGAGGGCGACATCGACCTGAATCTGATCTCCGGATCTGCAAATGAGGAGCAAGACGATGAAGAAGACTAATCATTTCTATCGCTTCTGCGCGCTTGCACTCTCGTGCCTGCTGCTCATCTCGCTTCTCCCTGTCACGCAGGTCTTGGCAGACGGGGACGGCGCCATCCACATCAAGAGCGCAGAAGACTTACGATCCCTCGCGCATTCCTGCACGCTCGACTCCTGGTCGCGCGGTAAAACCGTTGTGCTTGACAACGATATCGAGCTGACCGACGATGACGAGCTCCCCATCCCGACGTTCGGCGGCACGTTCAACGGCAACGGCCACACCATCAGCGGCCTTTCCATCACGCAGAGCGTCTCCCCCGCCGGTCTTTTCGGCGTGCTGCAAAAGTACGCCGTCATCAAAAACCTGAATGTTGAGGGCACGGTCACCCCGTCCGGCGACAGCGAAAATATCGGCGGCATCGTGGGTGAAAATCACGGCACGATCGAAAGCTGCACATTCAACGGAAGTGTTTCCGGCAAACGCAGCGTCGGCGGCATCGCGGGCCGCAACCTCGCCACGGGCATCGTGCGCGCGTGCGAAGCCTCGGGCGCGATCTTCGGCCAGAGCATGACCGGCGGCATCGTGGGCGAGAACCTCGGCTCCATCGTCTCCTGCCGCGGCCGCGCGTATGTGAATATCGAAAGCACCGACCCCAGCATTGACTTAAGCGACCTGAGCCTCGATTTCTCGCTTGACCTTGCAAGTCTGTCCCGACTCGACACGCTCAATATCGCCACCGACACCGGCGGCATCGCGGGCTATTCCTCCGGCGCGATCGCGTCGAGCACGAACTATGCCGCTGTCGGCTACCAGCACATCGGCTACAATGTCGGCGGCGTGGTCGGCCGCAGCAGCGGCCAGATCCTCGCGTGCAGCAACGAGGGCGCGGTCTGCGGGCGAAAGGACGTCGGCGGCATCGCTGGCCAGATGGAGCCCTATGTGCGCACGCAGGTCTCTGCCAGCCAGCTCTCGCGCATCCAGTCGCAGATCAAGGAGCTCGACTCGCTCGTCAAAAAGGCCGTCAACGACGCCGAATACGGCTCGAGCGAAATTTCCGACCGTCTCGACCTGATCTCGGGCTATCTCTCCGACGCATCCGATGCGGCAAATGACGTGACCATCGACGTCGACCCCGACGCCATCCCCCAGCCGAGCATCAGCATCGACGGTGATTTTGACCCCGATGACTTCGATCCTGAGAATCCCACCCTGCCGGATATCAACGTCAGCTTCGATCAGGATTTTGACGTCTCCGACGTCGTCACCGTGTCGAACATCAACATGGTCGTCGGCTCGGTCACCGCGGCGAACAGCCAGCTCTCACTGATCACCGAAAACGTCAAAAACACCAGCACGGCTCTTTCCGCCGATATCCGCAACATCAGCAGCAAGTTCAACGAGCTCACGAACACGATGTTCTCCGCCATCTCCTCGCTCACCGGCGGCACGGGTGATCTGATCGTCGACGCCTCGAGTGTCGATATCAACTCCGTCACGCTCGGTAAGGTATCGCTCAGCCGTAACAGCGGCGCGGTGTACGGCGACGTCAACACCGGCGGCATCGCCGGTTCCATGGCCATCGAATACACGCTTGACCCCGAGGACGATGTCACAGGCCACCTTTCGAACATCTACCGCAAGCAGTATGAATACAAGTCCATCATCCAGAAGTGTGTCAACACCGGCGATGTGTCCGGCAAGCGCAGCTATGTCGGCGGCATTGTCGGCCGCATGGACCTCGGCTATCTGACTGCGTGTGAGACGTCGTCCTGCACCATCACGAACGAAAACGGCAGCTATACCGGCGGCATCGCCGGTCTCACCGGCGCGACGGTGCTCGGGAACTTCTCCAAGTGCACGCTCAGCGGCAAGAAGTATGTTGGCGGCATCGTCGGCTCCGGCGTGCAGGAAAATGTCGACGGCAGCGGCAGCAGCGTCCGCTGGAACTACTCGCTCGTCGACATCACCGACTGCCAGCAGTACCAGGGTGCGATCTCCGGCAGCGACACGGGCACATTTGAGCATAACTACTATGTCTCCGACGATCTCCCCGGCATCAACCGTCAGGGCTACGCCGGACGGGCCGAGCCCATCAGCTATTCTCAGCTGCTCGCACTCAGCGACCTGCCCGAGAGCATGAAGTCCTTCACGCTCACCTTCGTTGCTGACGATAAAACTGTGCTCAGCCGCACTTTCAACTACGGCGACTCCATCGACGAAAGCGACATCCCCGAGCCGCCCGCCAAGAGCGGCTGTCACGTCCACTGGGACCGCACCGACCTCACGAATCTGCACTTTGATACCGTCGTCACCGCTGTTTACGAGGCCTACACCCCCGGCCTTGCCTCTGAACAGACGCGAGAGAGCGGACAGGCTGTCATCTTGGTCGAGGGCAACTACAACGACGGCGACGCCATCACCGTGACCGCCCAGCCGCTCACGCCCGCGGCGTTCGACGTGCAGTCCGGCACTGTGCTCGACCGCGTGAAGGGCTACTTCTCCTGCCTCAGCCGCAGCGAAATGCCTTCGATGGTTGCCAACGCTGAAGTGCTCGAGCAGTGGCGCATCGAGCTTGCCGACGACGGGCAGGACACGCACACCGTGCGCTATCTCCCGCCCGACGGGCAGAAGGAGCTGCGCATCTACACCCGTGAAAACGGCGGCAGCTGGCAGGAGGCCGACTGCGGCACGATGGGCAGCTACCTCACCTTCTCCACGAGCGGCGACAGCGTTGAGTTTGCCGCCGTGCGGACGCTCGACGTCTGGGGCATCTGGCTTGGTGTGCTCGCCGTGCTGGCTGTTCTGATCCTTATCATCGTTCTGCTCGTCCACCGTCACAAGCGCAAGGCGCGCAGACGCGCCGAAGCGCTGGCGCGCAGCGCGAGCGCCGTCTCGCAGGCCGAGCAGATCGTCCGCGGCGAGGACGCCAATGCGTCCACAGCAGACGAAGCCCCTGCCAAGACGGGTGCCCCCGCGTCTACAGCGGTCGAAGATGCCACTCCAGCGGATGCGCCTGTGTCCGCTGAATCTACGGCAGTCCCCACCGCCGTGGCAGTAGCAGCGACCGCTGCGCCGGTCGTCACCGCCGCGGTCGAGGGCGCAGAAAGCGTTCCCACTTCCGAACCCGCTCCCGCAGCCGATCCCGACTCCATCGAGGCGCGCCTTGCGCGCGCGGAAGAGGAACTTCGGCTTCTTCGCGAGGAGCACGAGGCACGCGAAAACGTGCTCACGCAGCCCGCAGTACCGCCCGCGCCGAAAAAGCGCAGGCACCGCCGCTTCCTCCCTATTCTCATCACGATTTTAGTCTTGCTCGGCGCGGCTGCGGCGTTCTTCCTCCACTCCGACTTTAAGAAGGACCTCGAAGCCTACCGCCTTGTCGAGGCGCGTGTCAAAGAGGACCCGATGACCATGGACGTCACGGTCGACGCCTCCTATGGCAAAATCAGCCTGAGCGCGGATGCCTCCGTCGCCCGCACGAAGAAGAGCGGCGCTCCCATCACCTGCATCGACCGCGACGGCGCGGCGCTCTACTACGCAGACGGCGCGATCTACCTTGAAAACGGCAAGTCCTACGCTGTCGGCGGCGCATTCCCAAATTACGCCGAGCTCATGGATGAGACCGCCGAGCTCTGCCGCACGCTCACGGTGACAAAATCCGTTGACGGGCAGGAAAAGCGCTACACCCTCACCGCCGAGGGCGACGACGCGAGCACACTGCTGCGTCTTCTCACCTCGGACGAGATCGCGAACGCCGCATCGCTTTCCGCGATCCGCGTGGATCTCACCGCCGAGAGCGGCGAGCTGATGGACGTAAGCTTCACGGCGGAAAACTCCGGAGATCTTCGCGTGGAGGCCGCCGCGCACTTCACCGACGCGCTCGCGCCGGTGATCCCCGATGATGTGCTCACCGCCATCCATTCGGGCAGCAATGACGACGCTTCCACGCTGACGGACAACGCGCTCCGCCTGCTGGGTGCCTGGGGCGAGATGACCGCGGACGATCTGTCCGCCGACATCGCCCTTTCCGCCGACTGCGGCCCGATCATGCTGAACAGCACGCTCCAGTACGACCGCAGCAGCATCGACGGCCAGAGCTACGGCAGCATCCAAAAAAACACCCTCGCCGTCTACTTCTCCGGCAGCAAGATCTGCGACGCGGACGGCAACAGTGTCGACACCGCGAGCCAGCAGCTCGTCGATGCCACGTCGCTCATTGACCTCTGCTACCAGTCCATTCTGAACGGCAGCGCGGGCTGCGATAAGGTGAGCGACGGCTATCTCTACGGTCTTTCGCTCGACTCCGACGCGATGAGCGAGCTCGCCGCCGCCATCGCGCCGGATATCAAGGCACAGGATGTAACCTTCTCCTCCGGACGCATTTCCGTCCGCGTGAGCGAGCAGGGCGAGCTCCAGTCCGTCAACATCTCGTGCAGCGGTGCGCTGCACCTCATCCTCTCCGACGCTCCGGTGTCGCTCTCCGCCGTCATCACGCCGGCGGATCGTGCATTCTCGATTCCCCAGCCGGCGCTCAACGCGCTGAAACAATAGAAAAGCGGAGGGAGATTCATACTATGGGAAATCGCATCATCAGCATCAGCCGCCAGTTCGGCAGCGGCGGCCACGAAGTGGCCGTGAAAACAGCGGATCTCCTCGGCATCCGCGTCTATGAGCGCGAGCTGATCCGCCTCGCGTGCGAGTACGGCGAGCTTTCGGAAAAAACGCTCTCCCCCTCGGACGAAAAGGCGACCAACCCCTACCTCTTCCAGACCGTGCACGAGGGCAACCACCATGTGCTGCGCGGCAAACCGACGAGCGAAGTGCTCTTCGCCCTGCAAAGCCACGAGATCCGCCGCATCGCCCGCCACGAGGAGTGTGTGTTCGTGGGGCGCTGCGCAGACTATGTGTTGCGCGGCGAGGACGTGAGGCTTCTCACCGTGTTCGTCGCCGCGCCGGACGAGCACCGCATCCAGCGCAAAATGGCGCAGGAAAAGCTCACGCGCGACCAAGCCATCCGCCTGATCCGCAAGATGGACAAGCAGCGCCGCAAGTATTACGAGAGCTACACCCACAAGACCTGGGGCGCGCCGGAGGGGTATGATCTTTACCTTGACACCGGTGCGCTGTCGACCGCTGACGCGGCGGCGGTCATTGCGGAGCGCTTCCGCAAGCTGTAAAAAATTGGGGGCCACCGAACGGTGGTCCCTTCTTTTTTGCGTCCCGAAAGGGCTGCGGTTTTCCCCGCCTGACGCGGAGAAGCGAGCAAAGGGGGCCATTCTCTCACGTGAGAGAATGGCCCCCTTGAACCCCCAAGAGAACGCGAGGGGAGTCCCCCTCGACCCCCGACATTGGCAGTCTCGATCTTGAAGAACTGCTCAGCCTGCGGAATCAGGTGCGGTGTACATGGCTTCGCCATGAATCCCTACGTTTCGTCACCACTCTCAACCGCGCCTTACTATCGTGAGGCGCGTGTGACGTTCATCTGGCGGCAGACTGCCTGCCGAATGCGGCATTGCTGCGCTCGCCGCATTGTGGAGACTGGCGGTAGACGGTAATTACTGCGCACTTCTACAAGATAGGCAGAGCGGCAGCGGATAATAGGAGCAAATCAAATCGTATCGCAATGCTAACGCGGCAACGCCGCGCGCAGGGAAGTGCAATCGGCAAGCATTGCAGCTCTTCGAGCTGCTCGCTTGCAATGGAAAACGCCTTTCTCTTGGGGTTCCAAAGGGGCCATTCTCTTTTGCGAAAGAGAATGGCCCCTTTGTCCCGTCCCCATGGTGTGGGGAACTATACAGCAGCCCTGCGGGCTGCAATATTAGATGCTCAAACCATTGAGCCTGCACAATGTATTGACCACCGCAAAAATAATCACCGCGCCGAGGTTGGCGGTCGTATTATCCTGGTCGAACCGCGGGGAAATCTCGCAGATGTCGAACCCGCGGACCTTGCGCGTGCGCAGCACATGCTTGATGAGCGGCAGCACGATCTCGGGGTCGAGGCCGAGCGACTGCGGCGCGCTGACGCCCGGGGCGAACGCGGACGAGAAGACGTCCGAGCAGACGGTGATGTACGTGTCGTCGCACTGGTAGAGGAACTGGTCCATGCGCTCAAGGATGGACTCTAAGTTCGAGGCCTGTAAATCCTTGGCGAGCACATAGTCGACGCCGAGCTCCTCGGCCTTTTTGAAGAGGCTCACGGTGTTGCTGTGCTGCTGGATGCCGATGGGGAAATAGTGGTACGGCGTGCCCTCAGCCTTGCAGACGTCCGCCATCTGGCGGAACATCGTGCCGGACGAGTTGCCCATGTCGTACGGGCGCAGATCAAAGTGCGCGTCAAAGTTGACGATGCCGAGCTCCGGCGTCTTGCCCTCGTCCTTTAAGAAGTTATGCTGGCCCTGGAAATGGCCGAACGTCGTCTCGTGGCCGCCGCCGAGCACGATGGGGAACAGGTTCCGGCGCAGAATTTCCTCCACGGCGCAGCCCAGCTCGCGCTGGCCCTCTTCGAGCGAAATTTCATCGCAGATGATATCGCCCGCGTCGTAGAGCTTGACCTCCTGCGAGAACGTGCAGGGAAGGCCCGACATCTGGCCGCGCACAAAGTCCGGCGCAAGCGCCGTGCCCGTGCGGCCCTTGTTGCGCGCGACGCCCTTGTCGCTGCAAAAGCCGATGAAAGCAAAGCCGAGCTTGCCGGTGAACGGCGCGCCGTCGTCGTTCAGGTCGATGGGCTGCACCCACTGGTGCCAGCGAAACGCGTCGTAATCGGTCTCGCTGTCGATGCGCCCCTTCCAGCTGTCCATGGCGCTGACATAATGATCCAAAAGCATATCTGATTGCACTCCTTTACTGTCTTTCCGATCGTGGTTTTCTTATTCATCCAGCTTGAGGACAGCGAGGAACGCCTCCGTCGGCACCTGCACGGTGCCGAGCGAGCGCATTTTCTTTTTGCCCTCCTTCTGCTTTTCGAGTAGTTTTTTCTTTCGGCTGATATCGCCGCCGTAGCACTTGGCCAAAACGTCCTTGCGCATGGCCTTGACGGTCTCGCGCGCGATGATGCGCCCGCCGATGGCCGCCTGAATAGGAATTTCAAAGAGTTGGCGGGGAATATTGTCCTTGAGCTTTTCGCACAGCTTTCTCGCGCGGGCGTAAGCCTTGTCCTTATGCGCGATGAACGACAGCGCGTCCACCTGGTCACCGTTGAGCAGGATATCGACCTTGACGAGCTCGCTCGGGCGGTAGCCGGAGAGCTCGTAGTCGAGCGAGGCGTAACCCTTGGTGTTGGCCTTGAGCGTGTCGAAAAAGTCGTAGATGATCTCGTTGAGCGGCATCTCGTAATGCATCTCGACAAGGTAGGTGTCGAGGTACTGCATGTCCTTGAACTCGCCGCGGCGGTCCTGACACATCGGCATGATATTGCCGACGTAATCGGGCGGCGTGACGATCGTCACCTTGACGTAGGGCTCCTCGGCGTGCTCGATGTGTGCGGGGTCGGGGTAGTTGTGCGGGTTGTCGACGCGCACCATCGTGCCGTCGGTCTTGTATACCTCGTAGATGACGCTCGGGAGCGTGGTGACGAGGTCTAAGTCAAATTCGCGCTCCAAGCGCTCCTGAATGACCTCCATGTGCAGCATTCCGAGGAAGCCGCAGCGGAAGCCGAAGCCTAGCGCGACGGACGATTCCGGCTCAAACGTCAGCGAAGCGTCGTTGAGCTGCAATTTTTCCAGCGCATCGCGAAGATCCGGGTATTTGCTGCCGTCCTCGGTGTAAATGCCGCAGTAGACCATCGAGCGCACCTTGCGGTAGCCCGGCAGCGGTTCGCTCGCGGGATGCTCGACGCCTGTGACCGTGTCGCCGATCTGCGTCTCATGCACGTCCTTGATGCTTGCGGTGAAGTAGCCGACCTGACCGGCCTCTAACTGCTTCGCAGGCTCCAGACCCAGCGGGCGCATCAAGCCGCATTCGAGCACCTTGAATGTTGCGCCCGTCGCCATCATCTTGACCTCCATGCCGGGCTTGATCGTGCCCTGCTTCAAGCGCATGTAGACGATAACGCCGCGGTAGGCGTCGTAATAGCTGTCGAAAATGAGGGCCTGCAGGGGCGCGTTCGGGTCGCCCTGCGGGCAGGGAAGGTTCTGCACGATGTCCTCGAGCACCGCGTCGATGTTGATGCCCTGCTTGGCGGAAATTTCGGGCGCATCCTCGGCGGGGATGGCTAAAATGTCCTCGATCTCCTGCTTGACGCGCTTGGGGTCGGCGGCGGGCAGGTCGATCTTGTTGAGCACGGGGCGAATTTCAAGGTCGTGCTCCATCGCGAGATACGTGTTTGCGAGCGTCTGCGCCTCGATGCCCTGCGAGGCATCGACGACGAGCAGCGCGCCCTCGCACGCCGCAAGCGAACGTGAGACCTCGTAGTTGAAGTCGACGTGGCCCGGCGTGTCGATCAAATTGAGCGTGTAGACCTGCCCGTCGGCGGCGGTGTAATCGAACGTGACGGCGCGGGCCTTGATCGTGATGCCGCGCTCGCGCTCCAAGTCCATGTTGTCGAGGATCTGGTCCTCCATCTCGCGCGCAGAAACGGCGTTGCACTTTTCAAGAAGCCGATCCGCCAGCGTCGACTTGCCGTGGTCGATGTGCGCGATGATGGAAAAATTTCGGATGTTCTTTTCATTCATAGCTTTTGCTCCTGTTTGTTGTCGGCAAGGCGACGCCGCGCGCCAAATGGCGCGTCCAAGCGTTTTGCCGCAGGGGAAATTCTTATTTCCTGCCGAGCAGGGAATTGGCCTTTTCTTCGGTGCTGTGGAGTACCTGCGTCACGCTCTGCATGAGGCCGGGGTAGAGGGACGCGAGCGCTTCATCCTCCATAGAGGCGAACGCGCCGTCCTTTTCGGAAAGCTGCGCGAGCGAGGAGGCGTAGGCGATGTAGTCCGCGCGCATCTGCGCGTCCACCGCGCCGGACTGGTAGGCCGTGGCATCTAAGCCGAAGTACCCCTCTTTCCCGCCGCTCGCGCGGTGCAGCGCGCGGTAGAGCTGGTAGAACGCGCCGCCAAGGTAGCTGCCCGCCGACGTGATGAGCGTGCGGTCGTTCGTCTTGCCCAGCAGCTCGAAGAGGACGCCCGCGGTGTTGACGAGCATCTTCTTTTGCAGCGTCGCGGCGATGCTGCCGCGCAGCGTGCCCTTTTCATCGCTCGAATCGTAGAGCGATTCGGCGTCGATCATGCCGCCGTCGCGATCGAGCGTGCGCCCGAGCAGATAGTCCGCCGAGACGTGGTAGTAATCGCACGCCTTTTTGACGAACGCAAGCCCCGGCTCGCGGATGCCGTTTTCATAGTGGGACAAAAGCGCCTGCGAAATGCCGAGCTCTTTCGCGGCCTTGCGCTGGGAGATCCCCTTTTCCTGCCGCAGCAGGGCAAGGGTGCGGGAAAAGTCAGCATTCATGGCAATAACCTCGTCAAATAAAATACGGTAGGTTATAGTATAGTCTATTGATAACCGCTTGTAAATTAAAAATTTGCGCTGATTTGCCGTTTTGCGCAAAAAAATCGGGCGCGGCAATTTCGCCGCGCCCCAAAACGGAGGAGAAAAAACAATGGACTAAATGAGTACGCTGAGTAACCACGCCAGCGCGATGCCGCCCGCGCCGATGCAGCCCCACAGCGCGGGCGAGCCGCGCCTAAAAAAGCTGCGCTTGCTGCATGTCGCCGTGCGGCCGCAGGTGCGCGCCACGCGGCAGGCTTCGTCTACCAATCGCTGCGCCGTGACGCCGTTTCGGTTCATGGCGTCGTTGCGCACGATGAAAATGGCCTGTTCAAAAAGCTCCGTATCCGGCGAGTCGACCACGATCACTCTCCGCGATGTTCCCTTGACCATATTGAAAGCAGCACCTCCCGATGGAAAAACATTCTGCCTCCAGTATGCCCGCCGCGGCGGGCGCTATACGGGAAGAGCGAAAATTTTTGCTGCGTTCAGACCGCCTGCGCGCCGCTTGAATCTTCGGGAATGTAGAGCGCCAGAACACCCGCGTCGTCCGTGCCGCCGCGCTTATCCATACTGTCGGCCAAGATCGCCGCGACAAGCTGCTGGGGATCATGTCCCTCCCAGCCTGCAAGCAGGTTTTGCAGCCATTCGTCGTCAAGCGAGTCGGCCACGCCGTCGGAGAGCATTACGAGAAAGCACCCCGGCGAGAGCTTGATATGCGTTGCCTCCGGCGGGGGCGAGCCCTCCTGCAAGCCTGCGGGCAGGCACGAGCAGGTCACGCGGCGCACCGTGCCGCCGCGCTTTAGATAGCTCGGCGCCGCGCCGTACTTGTAGAGCTCGCCCTCGAGCGTTTGGAGTGAAAGCATCAGCAGGTCGACCGTCGTAAAGCTGTCAGTCGACTCGGCGCGAAGAGAGAGCGCGCTGTTGAGCGTCTTGAGTGCCGGCGGCGCGTCGATGCCCGCGCGCAGGAAGCGCTCTAAGAGCCGCACGGCCATCGACGATTCGCGCTGCGCGGCCTCGCCGCAGCCCATGCCGTCGGAAAGCAGCAGGCAGAGCGTGCCGTCCTCGGTCTCAAAGTGGGCGGCGCTGTCGCCGCTCACACGCTCGCCGCGCTTGGGGCGCAGTGACAGGCCGACTTCGTAAGAATGCACCGGCTGCGTCGACACGGGGCGCAGCGCGCCGTCCGCCGCACTCTGCATGAGCTCGGAGAGCTGGGCGTACTGCGACGCTGCCTTTGCGCGGTCGTCCTCCAGCAGCCGCCGGTACTGCCGCCGCAGAAGATAGGCGCGCAGCTCGCCGTTCACGGCCGACAAAAACGACGAAAAATGAATGCACCGCTCGGAAAAGTACGAGGGGAAGTCCTCGCCCCTCCCCTGCCCGCGGCGCAGCAGCGCCGCCGTCGCGTCGTTGAGCGCGGTATAGGTGCGCTGATACTCCTTTTCCCAGCAGTAATCACACAGCGCACAGCCGCGGCAGACCTTTTCCGCCGCGCGGTCGAAGATGGCGGCAGGATTTTCCTCCGTCAGCGTGCGCGGACGGGCGATGCTGTCGTAAAGCTCGCGCAGCGCCGCGGCAGAGGCCGCGATTTTTTTGCGCACGGCGGCGTCCTCCTGCGCGGCCTCGTCGCTGCAAAGGCGCTTGCCGCGCAGGAACCGCGACGGGATCAGCAGGAATAACAGCGTCGCCGCCAGCCCCTCGTAGAGCAGCACAAGCCCCGCGTGTGCGTTCATCGGCAGGGCAAAGCACAGAATGCTCAGCGCAAACCACAGCGCCGAGGCCACGCGGTTGCCCCGCGCCGTGACGTTCACCAGCACCGCAGAGAAGGCATATGACGCCGCGTGGACAAAGCTGCCGCCCCCCGCGCCGAGGTCCATCCCCAGCCCGATGCACAGCGCCGCCGGAATGGCAAATGCGCTCCCGCGCTCAAAGGCGAACAGCAGCACCGCGAGCATCGAGAGGATGCGACCCGGCGCAAAGCCGTCCCCGGTTTCGAACGAGGACGCGGCCATCAGTACGCCGAGCAGGATGAAAAGCGGCGCGTAGGGGTGGTCCTCCTTTTCCTTGCCGCCGGTCGACAAAAGCGCGCGGCCGCTCATCGCGCCGAGCGCGCACAGCAGCAGCGCCATCAGGCAGTTTGCCGCCTCGCCCACGCCGTCGCGCAGCACGTAGACAAACTCGACGGAGAACATCATCCCCGCGCACAGCAGCGGCAGAAACGCCCGCTTTTTGTAGAGTTTCAGATCGAAAAACGCGTTGTTCGCCGTGAAGATCAGAACGCCCGCGGCGAAGGTCCTAAGCGCGTGCGAAAACGGCAGAAACAGCACAGCGCCCGCCGACGCGCCGATCAGCGCGCTCACCCCCCGCAATCCTGCGCCCGATGCGCCGATCATACCGAGCGCGAGCGGCGCATAGCCGCCGAAGACCTGCGCCCCCGCCAGCGCGAACGAGAGCGCAAAGCGCAGCACGCAGTCGATGACCTTTCCGGACCATTCCTTGCTTTTGAGCAGCTCGATCACCTTCACAGCCTGTCCCCTCCCTGTGCGTCGATTTATTGTGTCGGGGATTATTGTAAACGAGCGGAAAGAAAAAGCCTGTCGGGAAATACACGCGCAAAAAAAGAACCGGCAGTTTTGAAAACTGCCGGTTCTCTCGTTCACATTGATGCTTATTTGACGATCATTTCTGCCTCGCGGGCGTTTTTTGCGATCATGTCGTGCAGCTCCTGCGTGGAGGAGAACTTCTTCTCCTCGCGCAGGTAGTCGAAAAAGTCGAGCTGTAATTTCTGCCCGTACAGGTCGCCGTCGAAGCCGACAAGATATGTCTCGATCGTCACAGTGTTCTTGTCGCTCACCGTCGGCCGCACGCCGACGTTCGTCACGCCCACGCACGTTTCGCCGTTCGGCAGATGCGCGCGCGTGGCGTACACGCCGCGCTTCAAGGCGATGATGTGTTCCTCGGGGATGAGGTTTGCCGTCGGGAAAAGGGATTTTTTCCCGATGCCCTCGCCGTGGCGCACCGTGCCCTCCACGGAAAAATAATGGCCGAGAAATTCCGCGGCGCGCCTGACCTCGCCCGCTTCCAGAAGCGAGCGGATATAGGTTGAAGAGACGGTCACACCGTCTTTTTCGACGCGCGGGATGATGTCGCAGCCGAGGCCGTGGGCGGCGCAGTAACTTCTGAGCTTTTCCACATCGCCCTCATTTTTGTGGCCGAAGCGGAAGTCATGTCCCGCGACAAGGTGCACCGCGTGATACTTCCTGACGAGAAGCTCAGATATAAAGTCCTCCCACGGCATGGTCATCATGTTCCGGTCGAACGGCTCGACAAAGACCTCCTGCACACCGTATTGTGTGCGGATGATGTTTGCGCGCTCAGATGGCGTCGTCAGCAGCGGCACGGGCTTTCCCGTGACGAATTCACGCGGCGAGCGGTCGAACGTGAACGCCGCGGAGCGGCAGCTGCGCTCCTGTGCGCGGCGCACCGCCATTTTGAGCAGCTCGCCGTGCCCGATATGCACCCCGTCGAAAAAGCCCAGGGCGATGACTGTGGATCTATTCATAGTTTCGGTTTCCTTTTTGCGTCAGCGTCACACGCTGAAAAAATTTCGTTTCGAGGTGAGCGTGCCGTCCTTCGCCTCCGACAGGGCGAGAAACGCCCCGTCGCGCCCGTAGACGCGGTACAGCCCGTCGGGGAGCTTTGCGCGCAGGGAATTGCCGCAGAGGCACTTGCGCTCCTGCTCGGCGCTCGGGATGGTGTAGGCCGGATACTGCCGGAACAGGCTGTCCGTGGGGCGGAGCAGTGCTTCGCCCTCGCGCGCGACGTCCTCAAGCGTCACGGCCTCGTCGATGTGGAAGTTCGACGCTTCCGTGCGGCGCAGCGCCGCCATGCAGCCGCCGCAGCCGAGCGCCTGACCGAGATCGTGGCACAGCGTGCGGATGTAAGTGCCCTTCGAGCACACGACGCGCAGGGCGTACTGCCCGTTCCCAAAATTCTGTGTGAGCGCAAGGTCGAAGATCGTGATCTTGCGCGGCTTGCGCGCGACCTCACGACCCTGACGGGCGAGGTCGTAGAGCTTCTGGCCGTTTACCTTGATGGCCGAGTACATCGGCGGGATCTGCTCGATCTCGCCGAGAAAGCGCGGCAGCGCCGCGCGCACCTCGTCCTCCGTGACGGTCACAGCGCGCTCTTCGAGCGTTTCGCCGGTCGTATCCTGCGTGTCGGTCACAAGGCCGAGCTGTAAAACGGCCTCGTAGACCTTTTGCCCGCCCTCGGCAAAGGAGACGGCCTTGGTCGCCTGCCCGACGAACACGGGCAGAACACCCGTCGCCATGGGGTCGAGCGTCCCCGCGTGGCCGACGCGCTTTTCATGCAAAATGCCGCGCAGCTTGGCGCACACATCCATACTCGTCCAGCCCTGGGGCTTATCAATAATTACAATGCCGTTGGGCATAAATGGCCTCCTTTGCGCCAAGCCTTCGGCGCTTTTGCGCCGTACAAGCGTTTTGCCGGCAGGCAAAACGCAGTTCTCTTTCTACTCTCCGCGCACCAAGATATGCGCGTTCATGCGAAAGCCGTATTTCTCGTAGAGGTGGACGGCGTTGTTGCCGTCGACCACCTTGACTTCGATCTTCCGGACGCCGCTGCCCGAAAATACCGCCATCGCCCAGTCCATCAGGGCCTTGCCGTATTTCCTGCCGCGGCACTGCGGCAGAACGACGAGGTAGTCGAGCTTGCCCGTGCCGTCTCCGTGCAGGTCGACCTTGCAGAAGCCGACGATCTCGCCGCCTTCCTCGATGACCGCGATGCGCGAGACGTTTTCTTCAAGCGCCTGTGCAAAAAGCGACAACGTTTTATCATATGGCCGGCTCGGATAGCTGCCCTTGAAATTCACGGACACGCGGTTGTGGTGCTCGGACAAGGCCTGCACGCACGCGCGCAGGCGCGGTGCTTCGTCCGCTGTGATTTGTCGCAGCGGCGGCAGCCGCTTTTCAAGCAGCACAAGCTGCACACCGGCGATACCGTTAAACGTGCACGGCACGACGCCGATCTCGGCGTAGCCGAGCTTTTGATAGAAGCGGCGGGCGCGCGCATTGCGCGCGTTCGTGTCGATGCGAAGGTACCGGCAGCCGTGCGCGAGGGCATAGCCCTCGTAAAATGCCGCAAACGCGCGGCCAAGGCCGCGCGATTTGGCCTCGGGGTCGATGACGAGCGTGTGCAGCACCATGACCTCGCTGTCCGGCGCGTCGTAGCGCCAGTTCGCCCCTGCGTAGGAATCGACCTGCGTTTGGTTGAGAATGGCCGTGCCGACGATCTCACCGTTCTGCTCCTGCACGAAAAGGTCGCCGCGCGTGAGCGCGGCCTCCGCCGTCTCGCGCTCGGGATACACGCCGCGCTGCCAGCCAATCGTGGCCTCGCCGCGCTCCTCTGCCGTGTGGATCTGGTCGTAAATGCGGCACACCGCGTCCAAATCGGCGCGCGCTGCCTTGCGGATCGTGCTCATGCCTCTTCCGTCACCGCTTCGGCGATGGCGTTCAGGATCATGGCGCGCGCGGTCTCATAGTCCGCGTGCTCAATGAGGCAGCCGGACGCCGCACGGTGTCCGCCGCCGCCGAGGAACGAGCAGGCGAGCGTCGCGTTGACACGCGCGCCTGTGCGCACGCTGACCTTCCACGCGCCGTCCTTCGTTTCCTTCATCGTCACAGCGCAGTCCGTGCCCTCGACCAAGCCGCCGAGGGACGCAAGGTCTTCCATGTCGGCCTCAGAAAGCGCCATGCTCTTTTGTAAGGACTGCGGCACGGCGACGATGACGACGCGGTCCTCATCGTAGAATTCCATCGTGCGCAGCAGCTCTCCCTCAAGCGCCAGGCGCTTTTTGCTCTTTGTGCGGAAGTGCAGCTTGTTGGCGGCTTTATAGTCGATGCCCGTCTCCATCAGCGCCGCGGCCACGCGGTGCGTGTTCGCCGTGACGTTGGAGTAAACAAAGCAGCCCGTGTCGGTCGACACGGCGACATAGAGCGGCAGCGCGACTTCGGGTGTGAGCTGTCCTAATTCCTGCGCGAGCTCGCACAGAATTTCGCCGCAGGCGGCGCACTCGGGATGCACACAGCTCTCCTTGCCGAAGCCCTCGTAGCTCGGGTGATGGTCGATGGCGAGGTCGACGCGCGTTTTGAACATCTCGGCATTGTCGGGGAACAGGCTCAGCGCGGCGAGGTCGACGGAGACGACCGTCTTATAGTCAAAATCGTCCGCGACCCAATACTGCTCGACGTACTGCTCGAAGTGCTCGGTCGTCTCGCGGTTATAGAGGATGCCCACGGTCTTGCCCATCTGGCGCAGCATGGCGCACAGCGCCGCAGCGCAGCCGAGGGTGTCGCCGTCCGGACGGCGATGGGTGAGAATGAGGTACTTGTCGTGCGCGCGGAGGTATGCCGCGACTTCGGAAACGGTCATTCCTGCTCATCCTCCGTGTTCAGTGTTTCGTTTTCGGGGTTCGCGGGCTTCACCACGCGCGGGTCGCGCAGCATCTCTAAGATGTGCGCGCCGTATTCGATGGAATCGTCCGCGATGAACTGCAGCTCCGGCGTGTAGCGCAGCGACATGCTCGCGCCCAGCTCGCGCCGGAGATAGCCCGCCGCGCTCTTGAGACCGCGAATGACGTCCTTTTCGAGTGACTTTTCAAGAACGCTCACGTAAATGCGCGAATAGCGCAGATCGCTCGTCGTGTCCACATGGGTGATGGTCACCATACCGCTCTGGACGCGCGGGTCCTTGAGCGTGCGGATGAGCGAGCTGAGCTCGCGCTGGATCTCTTCATTGATGCGTCCAATGCGATTGCTTGCCATTTTTATTCCTCCTTTGAAAAAAGCAAGGGCGGGCGAACGCCCGCCCCTACCTTAAGGCTTCTAAACATTGCGCCGCGCACGGCGCAAAAATCTTGATCTGTATTTCTGACGACCTGTGCGTCAGAAATACACTTTACAGGCTGCAAACGTGCGAGCGCAGCGAGTGCGCTGCCGCAGCCTGAATCCTACTCAAAAATTCGCTTCGCGGATTTTTGAAGTCTTACTGCTCGATTTGTTCCATAACGTACGCTTCAACGATATCGCCGACCTTGATGTCGTTGTACTTTTCGAAGCTCAGGCCGCACTCGTAGCCCTGCGCGACTTCCTTGACGGAGTCCTTGAAGCGCTGGAGCGAGGCGAGGTGACCCTCGTGGACGACGATGCCGTCGCGCACGATACGCACGTCGCACGCGCGCTGGATCTTGCCGTCGGTGACATAGCAGCCCGCGACAGTGCCGACGGACGAGACTTTGTAGGTCTGGCGAATTTCGGCGTGGCCGATGATGGCCTCGCGGAACTTCGGCGCGAGCATACCCTTCATAGCGGCCTCGATCTCGTCGATGGCGTCGTAAATGACGCGGTACATGCGCATGTCGACATGGTTGCGGGCCGCGCTGTCGCGCGCCGCGGCGTCGGGACGGACGTTGAAGCCGACGATGATGGCGTTGGACGTGGCCGCGAGCATGACGTCGCTCTCGTTGATCGCGCCGACCGCGCCGTGGATGACGCGCACGCGGACCTCGTCGTTGGAGATCTTCTCAAGCGACGCCTTGACGGCTTCGACCGAGCCCATGACATCCGCCTTGACGATGATGTTGAGATTCTTCATCTCGCCCGCCTGGATCTGGCTGAACAGGTCCTCGAGCGAGACCTTCGTGATGGGGGCGTTGGCCTTGCGCTTTTCCTCTTCCTTGCGCTGCTCCACGAGCTCGCGGGCAAGGCGCTCGTCGGCGACGGCGTTGAAGTGTGCGCCGGCCTCGGGCACTTCGCCAAGGCCCGTAATCTCCACAGGCACGCTGGGGCCCGCGGTGGTGAGCTTCTGACCCTTGTCGCTCATCATCGCGCGCACGCGGCCGACGGCCGTGCCGGCAATGATGATGTCGCCCTGATGGAGCGTGCCGTTCTGGACGAGCAGCGTTGCGATCGGGCCGCGGCCCTTGTCAAGGCGCGCCTCGACCACAGCACCGGACGCGGCACGGTTGGGGTTGGCCTTGAGCTCGGCGACCTCGGCGGTCAGCGCGACCATTTCGAGCAGGTTGTCGATGCCCATGCCGGTCTTGGCGGAGATGGGGCAGACAATGGTGTCACCGCCCCAGTCTTCGGCAACAAGGCCGTACTCGGTCAGCTGCTGCTTGATGCGCTCGGGGTTGGCGTCAGGCTTATCCATCTTGTTGATGGCGACGATAATGGGAATTTCAGCGGCCTTGGCGTGGTTGATGGACTCGATGGTCTGCGGCTTGATGCCGTCCTCTGCCGCAACGACGAGGATGGCGATATCCGTGATCATCGCGCCGCGGGCACGCATGGAGGTGAACGCCTCGTGGCCCGGGGTATCGAGGAAGGTGATGGGCTTGCCCTTGATCTGCACCTGATAGGCGCCGATGTGCTGGGTGATGCCGCCCGCCTCGCCGGAGGCGACGTGAGCATTGCGGATATAGTCGAGAAGGCTCGTCTTGCCGTGGTCGACGTGACCCATGACGACGACGACCGGCGCGCGGGGCTGGAGCTCGTCGGCGCTGTCCTCGTGATCGTCGATGAGCTTTTCCTCGATCGTCACGACGACTTCCTTTTCGACCTTGCAGCCGAGCTCTTCAGCGACAAAGGACGCGGTGTCGAAGTCGATCATCTGGGAAAGGGACGCCATCACGCCGTTTTTCATCAGGCACTTGACGACCTCGGCGCCCGTCTTCTTCATGCGGGAGGCCAGCTCGCCGACGGAGATCTCGTCGGGAATTTTGACGGTCAGCGGCGTCTTCTTCGCGATCTCAAGCTGCAGGCGGCGCATCTTCTCGGCCTCCTCCTGCTTGCGCTTGCCGGAGAACGGCTGCTGACGGTTGTTGCGGTTTCTGTTGTTGCGGAACTTTTCCTTGCTGCCGCGCTCTAAGTCGCGGCGGTCACCGGAGCGCTCGGCCATGTCCTGCAGCTTTTCGTCGTACTTGTCAAGGTTGACGTTCGTGACCTTGCGGGTGTCGACGATCTTCTTTTCCGGCACGCGCGTCGTGGGGTGCTGCGTGGCGGTGGACTTGCTCTGCTGCTGCACCGGCTGGGTGTTCTGCTGCGGCTGGGCGGGCTTGCCCTGCTGGCCCTGCTGGGACTGGGGACGGCTGCCGCCGTTATTGCCGTTATTGTTTCTCGGCTGGTTCTGAGCGTTATTCGCCTTCGGCTGGTTCTGCGCGGGGGCGGGGGCAGCCTTGGGCTCGGGCTTTTTCTGGGGAGCGGACTCGGCGTAGATCGACTCGATCTTCACCTGATGCTTCTGCGTCAGATGCTCAAAGATCAGGTTGACCTCGTCCGCGGACAACACCTGCGAAGGCTTCTTGCTCCCGTCCTCATAGGTACTCAGAACGGACAGAATGTCCTTCGACGTAAGGCCGAAGTCCTTTGCCATATCGGATACCTTGTTCTTGTTCATTGTAGTAGCCAAATTATTGCACCTCCGTGTGTTGTGATCTCTGCTTACTGTCTTTCTTGATGCTACCCTTGCCCTTCTTCACGGGGCGGGAATGGGCAAAGCGCCTTGCCGCGCGCTGCTTTTCCGCGGCGCGGTGCGCCTTTTCTCTCTCGGCGCGCGTGCGTCCGTGCTTGACCGCGCCTCTCGGGCGCTTGCTCTCGCTCTTTTCCGCGCGCTTGGCCTTTGCGGCGGGAGCGGGCTGCGGCTCTTCCTGATGCGGCTTTTTCTTGCCGGTGCGCACATTTTTTTCGTGTTGCTTGAGCTCTTTCCTCCGCTCGGCGGCGCGGGCCGCCTTGATCGTCAGGCGCTTGGCCGCCTCGCCGTAGTGCGCTTCGTCACTCTCCGCCAGCTTTTTCGCGACGGCTTCGGCAAAGCCGATGTCCGTCAGCGCCAGCAGCGCGCACGACGTGCGCCCCAGCGCTCTGCCGAGGTCCTCCTTCGTCGGCGGGATCTCAAGGCAGATACACTCGCCCGCCTCGCCGAAGTGGAGCGCGCGGCGGCGCGTGTTGTCCGCCGCATCCGAGGCGATGAGGATGAGCCGCGCGTGCTTGCTTCGTGCCGCCGCGCCGACGGGCTCTTCACCGACCTCCAGCTTTCCGGCCTTTTTGGCAAGGCCGATCAGATTGAGCAGTTTATCCACCGTTTGCCATCTCCTTTTCCATTTCTTCGTAGACGCTCTCGGGGATGGCCGTGTCCAGCGCGCGCTCGAGCGCGCGGGATTTGCGCGCCCGCTTGAGGCATTCGCTGTTCGGGCAGACGTAAGCGCCGCGCCCGGGCTTTTTGCCCGTAAAGTCGAGCGACACCTCGCCTTGCGGCGATTTGACGGCGCGGATGAGCGCGCGTTTGTCCTTCATCTCGCGGCAGCCCACACACTGGCGCTGCGGGATCTTCTTTACTTTCTGCATGAGCCGCCCTCCTCTTTGGCGCTTTCAGCGCCTCGGACTTTTTTGCGCCGCGCACGGCGCAAATGAACTGAAATCGTTTTTACTGGCGACCGGTGCGTCAGTAAAAACACTTCTCGCCCCGCAAGTGTGCGAGCGCAAGCGAGTGCGCGCAGCGGGGTGCAAATTGAAGCTCAAAAATGTGCCTATGCACATTTTTGAAGATCACTCTTCTTCGCGATAGCTCTCGGGCTTGATGTCGATCTTGTAGCCGACGAGACGTGCGGCTAAGCGCGCGTTCTGGCCCTCCTTGCCGATGGCAAGGGAGAGCTGATCGTCGGGCACGATGACGCGGCAGGCCTTGCCCTCTTCGGCAAGGCGCACGTCGACAACGTCTGCCGGAGCGAGCGCCGCGGCGATGTACTCCGCGGGATCGTCGCTGTACTTGATGATGTCGATCTTTTCGCCGCGCAGCTCTTCGACGATGCTGTTCACGCGCTGGCCGTGGGGGCCGACGCACGCGCCGATGGGGTCGACGTTCTCGTCGTTGCTCCACACCGCCATCTTTGTGCGGGAGCCCGCCTCGCGGGCGATGGAACGGATCTCGACCGTGCCGTCGTAAATTTCGGGCACTTCGAGCTCGAAAAGACGCTTGACCAAACCCGGATGCGTGCGGGAGATCACGACCTGCGGGCCGCGGGACTGGCGGCGCACGTCGACAAGGTAGACCTTGATGCGCTGGCCCTCGATGAGCGTCTCGCCCTTGACCTGCTCGCCGGCGAGAAGAATGGCGTCTGTCGCTTCCGTGCCGGTGCCGATGCGAAGGGACGCATTGCCCGTGCGGGGATCGATGCGCGTGACGACACCGGTGAGAATTTCATGCTGCTTGGAGTTGTATTCGTCGTAGACCATGCCGCTCTCGGCTTCGCGCAGGCCTTGGATGATGACCTGCTTGCCGTTGCCCGCGGCGATGCGGCCGAATTCGATGTTGTCGACGGGAATGTTGACGATATCACCGACATTGTACTTGGCGGAGATGGCCTTCGCGTCATCGAGGCTCATCTGCGTGCCGGGGTTCTCGACCTCATCCACGACTTCCTTCTGCACGAACATCTTGAGCTCGCGCTTGCCCTCGTCCACATCGACCACGACGTTTTCCACGCCCTCGTGGTCGCGCTTGTAGGCGGTGGTGAGCGCCTGAACGATCTTATCCATCATAAAGGCCTGAGAAATGCCGCGTTCCTTTTCCAGCATCGCAAGCGCTGCGAAGATTTCATCACATTTCATGGGTATGCTCCTATTCTGTATAATCAAAGTAATTGGTATTCTTTTTGGTTAAAAGTCGCAGCGCAGGCGCACGAGCGCGACCGCGTCCTTTTCAAAGCGCTTCTCCTCTTCGCCGATGCGAAGCGTGACCGCGCCGTTGTCGTAGCCCGCGAGGTCACCGGAAAATTCCTTGCGCCCGTCCACGGGTTTGTAGGTCTTCAAGAGCACGGGCGAGCCCATGAACTGCTCAAAGTCACCGGGCCGCTTGAGCGGGCGCTCCGCGCCGGCGGACGCGACCTCGAAAATGTAGCTCGACTCGATGGGGTCGGCCTCGTCCAGAATATCGCTCAGCGCGCGGGAGATGGCCTCGCAGTCGAGGATGTTCACGCCGCCGTCCTTATCAATGTAGATCCGCAGATACCACTGTCCGGCCTCGCGGACATATTCCACGTCCCAGAGCTTGCAGCCGTTCTCTTCGACCACGGGGAGCGCCAGTTCGCGCACGGTCTCTGTCACTTTCTTCATTGTATCCCTCGCAATCCGTGTTTTTTCCGAAATTTGCAAAAGAAAGAGCGGGCCAAACGGTCCACTCTGCGTTTCCTGCATCCATAACACAAGCATACTATCACACAAAGCTGCGGAATGCAAGCGTTTTTGCGCGCAGTTTGCGGCTTTTTTGAAAAAATTTCCGATGTTTTCCGTTATTTTTTGCGCGCCGCACCCTTCCCGCTTGCAAAGCGGGGAAAAGTATGCTATAAGGATAGGACTCTGAATAGAGAATGAGAGAGAGGGATATTTTATGGCGCGTTCCGCCACGCTCGATATGACGCAGGGCAGCCTTGGCCGCCAGATCATCGGCTTTTCGCTGCCTCTGATGTTCACTAACCTTTTGCAGATGCTCTTCAGCATGGTCGACCTTGCGGTCGTCGGCCGCTTTTCAAGCTCCGCCGCCATGGGCTCGGTCGGCTCGACCACGACGCTCATCTTCCTGTTCACGGGCTTTCTGATGGGCCTTGGCAGCGGCGTCAACGTGCTTGTCGCCACGCATTTCGGCGCGCGCAGCGAGAAAAACGTGCGCGAATCCGTCCACACGTCGTTCCTTGTCTGCCTGATCGCGGGCTTTTTGATGCTGGCGCTGGGCCTTATCTTTGCCCGCCCGCTGCTCGAGCTTCTGAACACGCGCGACGATCTGATCGACGGCGCGGAGCTGTACCTTCGCATCTACTTTCTCGGCATGCCTGCCGCCGCGCTCTATAACTACGGCAACGGCGTTCTGAATGCCATCGGCGACACGAAAACGCCGCTCATCTTCCTTTCCACCGCGGGCGTGCTCAATGTCATCCTCGACCTTGTGTTCGTCATCGGGCTCGGGATGTCGACCGACGGCGTCGCGCTCGCGAGCATGCTCTCGCAGTGCGTGTCCGCGGGGCTCATCGTCCGCTCGCTCATGCGCAGCAAGGAGATCTACAGCCTCAGCTTAAAAGAGGTCCGCTTCCACAAGGACAAGGCCATCCACGCGCTGTCTGTCGGCGTGCCGGCAGGTTTGCAGAACGCGATCTTCTCGGTCGCAAACCTCTTCATTCAGGCGGGCGTCAATTCGTTCAGCACCGTCGTCGTCGAGGGCAACTCCGCGGCGGGCAATGTGGATAACCTCGTCTACTCCGTGATGAACGCGTTTTACATCGCCTGCTCGAGCTTTGTCGGGCAGAACTACGGCGCGGACAAATCGCGCCGCGTGCTCAAGAGCTACCTGCTGACGCTCTGCTATTCCGCAGTAGCCGCAGCGGTGCTCGGCGGGCTGTTCCTGCTGTTCGGGCACCAGTTTCTCTCGCTCTTCACGTCGGAATCCGACGTCATCGAGGCGGGACTCGCGCGCATCTGGGTCATGTGCTTCTCGTTCCCGATCTCAGCCACGATGGACTGCACCACCGCCGCCTCGCGCGGCCTTGGAAAGGGCCTCGTGCCGATGATCTTCGTGTTCCTCGGCTCGTGCGTGTTCCGCGTGGCGTGGATCTACACCGTGTTCGCCCACTTCCATACGATCCGCTCGCTCTATATGCTCTATCCGTTCTCGTGGGTACTCACGGGCGCGGCGGAGATCGCATACTTTTTGTATTGCTATAAGAAATATGTCAAGCCGCTGGATGCGTCCCACGCAGCGGAATGAAAAAGAGCTGTCCGAAAGGACAGCTCTTTTTTTGCGACCACACTGGGCGCGTGTGCTTTTTCGCGCTTGTGCGAACCCCCCAAAAATTTTCACAGCTTTTGCAAAGCTGCCAACTTGCGGTTTTTGTAATCCGCGTCCCCCGTCACCTCGCGGAGCACGGTGATCTCCTCCGGCAGCGCGGCACTGTTTTGCCCGTACTGGAACAGCACGGCCTTTTCCGCGCTGAAGGGGTACACGTCGATCTCACAGCGGCGGTCGGCGAAGACGAAGCGGTACTTGGTCTTGCGCACGGGCGAGAGCGCCGTGTCGCGCTCTAAGAGGTATTTTTCATACTGCTTTTGCGAGATGGGGCGCTCGGTGTCCCATTTTTCGCCGTTTTCCATGCGATGCTTTTCGGTGTAGAAGTACAGCGTCTCCGCGCCGCTTTTCTGCATGCGCACGCGGCGCTCGATGTTCGGGTTCGTCAGCGCGAGATACGTCTGCGTCATGTCGATGGCCGCGGCGCGGTATTTGTGGGAAAACGCCGCCATGTCGGGCATGGCGATAAGGTACTTGCGCTTTTGCGCCATCGGCTCGACCTCGCCCACGGCGCGGTAAATTTCGCGCAGGGCGCGCTCGATTTTATTGTTGAAATTTGCGTCGTTGTCGATGATGCGCAGATTCGGGTGCGCGCTCCACGCACGCAGTGTGCGGTCGTCCATCTCGCGAGCGAATTCGATGGATTCCGTGCGCGCGTTGTTGGCAAGGTCGTAGGCAAACTCCGCGCCCTTGGCGCAGGTGATGAGATGGAGCACCATGTCGTAATTGGCGAGCACACGCTCTTCGGTGCGGCCGTCAAAGCGCGCGATGACCTGCGCGAACTCCTCGTCCGACACGTAGGCCTTGTCATCCATCAGCGCGCGGTCGTAGAGAATGAGAATATTGTCCTCCGGCACGAGCTGCGCGGCATCCAGTGCGAGCTTTTCCTTGTGGATCTGATCGCCGACGACAAAATCCTGAAATTGCAGCATCGACATACAGTTGTCAAATGGCTTGATGCCAAAGCCGGAGATAAGCTCGGTCGCCGTCTCGGGGATGGTGATGACGCGCCAGCCGTCCTCCTGCTTGAATTCCTTGAGCACACGGCTCACGAGCGTGGTTTTGCCCGCCGCGGGGCCGCCCGTGAGGACGATCTTTGTGATGCGCTTTGCCATAGTTACGCTTCCTTTCCGTTCAGAAGATAGTCGCCGAACGCTTCGACGGTCTTAAAGTACAGGTCGCAGTTTTGACGCATGAACGCCTCGATCTCTGGGATGTCGTTCGACCAGCCCGCGGCGGCGAAGCGCACATTCGCGGCCTTTGCCATGTCATATCCGGGCTTTAAGTCGTCGAGCACGAGCATCTGCTCGGCGGTGAAGCCGAGCTTTTCCATGATATCATAGAGCGCGTGCGGCTGGGGCTTGCGCCGGTCCTTTGGCACCTCCCAGCCGTAGACGAGCTTCGGCTCGGGGAGCTTATTTTCGCGGTAGTCGCGCAGAATGTTCGGCGAGAGCGAGTGCGACACGACGCAGATCGTGCCGCCCGCGTACACGTAGTCCCACAGAATATCGCGCATCCCGTCGTAAACCTGCGGCACGTGGTGCTGGACATATTCGTGCCAGTACGCCTGCTCGTGCTTCATATCCTCCTCGGTCATGCCGACCTCGCCGTGGAAAAAGTCATAGACGCCGGGGTCAAAGTTTTTGAGGACGTATTCCTCCAGCGTGTAGCGCTTCGCCTTGGGGAAAAACTTCGCCGTGTACTCGGCAAAGCAGGGATAGTGTACCGTCGCGGTGGAGTTGACCACGGTGTCGTCGTGATCGAGCACAAGGCAGGGGTAGGTCATAAAAGGGACTCCTTTTTGATACTTTTTATAAAAGTATAGCATATTAAGTGTCCGCCCTGCAAGGGCCGGAAAAAGCAGCGCCGAAGGCGCTTCGTCTTTATTCCCTGCACCGTGCAGGGGAACGGGCAAAGGGGACCATTCTCTCACGTGAGAGAATGGCCCCCTTTAGATCCCCCAAGAGAACGCAAGGGGCTCTGCCCCTTGACCCCGCCATTGCAAGCGAGCGGCTCGAAGAGCTGCGCAGCCTGCGGAATCAGGTGCGGTGTACATGGCTTCGCCACGAATCTTCTGCGAGTCGTTACCAGTAGCAACCGCGCCTTACTACCGTGAGGCGCGTGTGACGTTCCCTCGGCGGCAGACTGCGTACCGAATGCGGCATTGCTGCGCTCGCCGCATTGATGAGTGCCCCGTTAGACGGGAGTTGCTGCGCACTTCTACAAGATCAGCAGAGCGGCACCCGCAGGGGGTGTGCCGCATCCGTAAGGCAGCAGAGCCGCCAACGGCTGCGCAACAGCGGATAATAGGAGATAGTCAAATCGTCTTGCAGTGCTAACGCGGCTCTGCCGCGCGCAGGCATTCCCACTCCGGAGGCCTAAAAGTCATTCGAGTCCGGAACTGCCAATCAAAAGCCTTTCTCTTGGGGTTCCAAAGGGGCCATTCTCTTTTGCGAAAGAGAATGGCCCCTTTGCCCCTGCCGCCCGCAGGCGGCATATCCCTCCGCGCCGTGCGCGGAAAGTAGTGCACCCCTTTGCGGCGCGCAAAAAAAAGAGCTGTCCTTTCGGACAGCTCTTTTCAAATCTTTGTTCCTTATTCGGTGACGAAGGGGAGCAGAGCGATCTGACGGGCGCGCTTGATGGCCTCGGTCAGCTGACGCTGATGCATCGCGCAGGTACCGGTGGTTCTGCGGGGCAGGATCTTCGAACGCTCGGAGATGAAGCGGCGCAGCTTGGCGGCGTCCTTATAGTCGATATACTCGCACTTGTCAACGCAGAACTGGCACACCTTTTTGCGCTTGCGGTTCGGGCCGCCGGCGCGAGGGGCTCTGTTTTCGCGTTCCATAGCCATGGATGATTCCTCCTTATCAGAATTGGGGCTTTCGTACCCACATTAGAACGGCAGCTCGCCGTCCTCTTCAATTTCGGCAAAGCCGCCGCTCGCAGGAGCGGTGTAGCTCTCGGCGGGAGAGCCGTAAGCGGGGGGCGCGTAATCGCCGCCCGACTGGCTGTCGCGCTTGCTGTCGCCGAAATAAATGTTGTCGGCAACCACTTCCGCGCTGCGGCGGTTGTTGCCATCCTTGTCTTTCCAGTCGCGGATCTGTAATCTGCCCTCGACCACGGCCATGCGGCCCTTGGTGAAATACTGGCAGACAAATTCAGCGGTCTGGCGCCAAGCGACTACGTCGATGAAATCGGTGGCCTTCTCGCCGCTCTCGCGGCTCTTGAAGTCGCGGTCGACCGCGACAGAGAAGGACGTCACCGCCGTGCCGTTCTGCGTGCGGCGCAGCTCGGGATCACGGGTGAGTCGACCCATGATGACGATACGGTTCAACATAGCGCTGCCCTCCTTATTCGCCCTTGCAGACGATCATGGAGCGGATGATACCATCGGTAATGCCGAGGATACGGTCCAATTCCTTGGGGAAATCGGGCGCGCTCGTGAAGGAGATCAGAACATAGTAGCCTTCGGTGATGTAGTTGATGGCGTAGGCCAGCTTGCGCTTGCCCCACTCCTCAACCTCCATAGCCGTGCTGTTCTGCTCCACGAGGGTCTTGAACTTTTCGGTCAGAGCGGCGACCTGCTCTTCGGGCAGTCTGCCGTCCATGATGAAAACGACCTCATAGTTTGCGGAAATCTTAGCCATTCTTGGTTGCACCTCCTTTTGGACTGATGGCCCACACGGATTCATGTGAGCAAGGATTTGCCTGCAATGCATATTACAAGCTCTACTATTATATAAAACTTTTCCGTAAAGTCAAGCAATTTTTCAAAAATACCGCCCCCTTTGCGCGGAAAAATCAGATTTTCCATGTTTTTCCAGTATGAAGACAGCTGCATTGCTTGCAATCGGGCGGAAATTCGTGTAAAATTATCGATAGAGTTTACCAAAGGAGCGATACACCATGAAAAAGTTTTTCGCCGCGGCGCTGGTAGTGAGCATGCTGACCGTCCTTTTGAGCGGCTGCATGTGCCAGGTCGCCGATACGACGTTTCAGTTTGACGGCAGCGGCACGGTCGAGGCCAAATTCGGCTTCTCCGAGGAAATGGTCAACGCGATGAATATGCGCGCCGAGATGACCCAGAACGGCTTTTCCTACTTCCGCTACAACGGTCATGGCTACTACGGCGACCAGGCGAGCGAGTCGTTTGCCAACGCTGATGAGTTCAATGCGATCTTTGCCGAGGTCTCCGCGGAGATCGCCGAGGTGAGCAAGGCCGCCACGCCCGGCACGGTCACGCTTTCCGTTGCATCTGACGGCGGGCTTACGCTGACGGTGCAAAACACCCAGACCGACCGCCGCGCCGCAATCAAAAAGGCGCTCGCCGCCGAGCTGCCCGACTACTCTGACGCACAGATCAACGCGCTGCTTGAGGACATGGTGATGACCTACCGCTTCGCTTTCCCCGCAGCGCTTGTGGACTACAACGACGGCACGGGCATCACGGTGGAGGAAAACGTCGTCACGGTCGACCATCTCACGCTGAATGCGGGCACGTACCGCTTTACGACCTCTGAAACCGAGAGCCTGCACCAGTGTCCGCTCGGCACTGTGACACAGGAGAGCATTCCCGCGAGCGGCAAGGCCTATATGCGCCGCCAGACCATCGAGCTCGACGGCCACGACGTCACGCTCCAGACCTACGCGCTGCCCGGCAGCAACGGCGGCGAGACGAACTACGTCCGTCTGCGCGATATTGCGTCTCTCCTGAACGGCACGAACGCGCAGTTCGGCGTGGACTGGGACGGCAATGTCATTATCGTACCGGATGAAGCCTATAAGCCAAACGGCACGGAGATGCAGGCGCCGTTTTCCGGCGACCGCCATTATCAGAAAGCCGATGCCAAGACTGTGATCTACGGCGAGAGCATCCCGTTCACGGCGATCCTGCTGACCGACGATCAGGGCGGCGGCTACACGTACTACAAGCTGCGCGACCTCGGCAAGGTGCTGAACTTCAACGTCGGCTGGTCGAACAGCCGCGGGATCTATATTGAGAGCAACCACGCATACGCCGATTAAGTCGAAAAAGTGGCAAAGCCACTTTTTCGAGGGAGGAATCACACTCCGCTTCGTGCCTTGCCGCCCGCAGGGCGGCTGCGACACGCGCGGAGCGAGAAGAGTAATTTGTCACGCGCATGTCGCGACAAATTACGATTAAAATTTATTTCGAGCCTGCGGGCTCGAAAGTCTGCGACGCTTTTTGGTGCTTTCTTAAATAAAAAAGAGGACTTCCATTCGGAAGTCCTCTTTTTTGACTCAGTTGAGCTTGAGGTGCTTCTGCATCACGCCGAGGAGGGGGATGCCGAGGACATAGCAGGCGACAGCTTCGCCGAGGCCGACGGTGAGGGCGTTATAGAAGAACGCGGGCGGGAAGCCGTTGCCGACGCCTGCTTCCTCCCAAGCGATGAGCGCGCCGATGAGGATGGCGTTGCAGAGCACGGGCGGCAGCGCCGCCGTCCACTTATTGCGGCAGCGGGCGGTGAGGAGCGCTGCGAGCAGCGTGGCCGCCGAGCCGACGATCATGTCGAGCGGGCCGTAGGGACTTAAAATGTTGGAGAGCACGCAGCCGATAAAGAGGCCCCAGCTCGCCTCGGGCATCAAAAACGGCAGGACCGTCATCGCCTCGGAAAAGCGGAGCTGGATGGGGCCGTAGGCAAGGTTCAGGGCGTTGGAGAGCATCGTCAGCGCGACGTAGATGGCCGCGATGAGGGCGCAGCGGGTGAGCTTTTTGGTGTCAAAGTGCATGGGTCGGGTTCCTTTCTGAAATCATGCGGGTGGGGTGGAAACGGATGAAAAACACGGCGCGGGCAGCCAGATGGCCGCCCGCGTTGTTTCTTACGCGAGGTCGGGGAAAGAGTGCATCACTTCGGCGCAGCGGGGGCAGAGGCCCTCGGCGTTCGCGGCGGTAGAGTGCTTCCAGCAGCGCGGGCACTTCGTGCCGGCGGCTTCCTCGGCGGAGGCCTTCACGCTGTCGCCGACCGTCACCTCGACCTGAGAGACGATCAGAAGGTCCGCAAGCTCCTTGCCGTCCACATTTGCGAGGAATGCGTCTTCGGCGGGAACAGTCAGGTGCACGTCGGCCTCAAGGCTCTTGCCGATCTTCTTCTCGGCGCGGGCGGCTTCGAGCACGCCGTTGACCACGGTGCGCACCTCGGCGAGCTTCTCCCAGTTGGCCATCTCCTCAGCGGTGAGGGCGTAGGCCGTGAAGGGCTTGTTCATCTCGTTGAGCACCACGTTGCGCGCGTCGTCATCGCCGGTGTGCGGCATGGCGAGCCAGATCTCGTCGCAGGTGAAAGCGAGGATCGGCGCAAAGAGCTTGGAAAGCGTGTGGAGCGTGAGGTAAAGCGCGGTCTGCGCGCTGCGGCGGGACAGGCTGTCCGCACTGTCGCAGTAGAGGCGGTCCTTCACAATATCGAGATAGAAGCTCGAGAGCGTGGTGACGCAGAAATCGTTCACCGCGTGGGTGATGATGTGGAACTCATAGTCGCAGTAGGACTGTTCGGCCTTTTCAATGAGCTCGTTGAGCTTCGTGAGGAGCCAGCGGTCGAGCTTGGGCATCTCCTCGGGCTTGACGAGGTTTTCGGGGTCGAAGTCGACAAGGTTGTCGAGCATGAACTTGCAGGTGTTGCGGAACTTGAGGTAGTTCTGGCTGAGCTGCTTGAAGATTTCCTTCGAGCAGCGGACGTCCGCGTGATAGTCCGCGCTGGCGGCCCACAGGCGCAGGATGTCCGCGCCGTTCTCGTTGAACACGTCCGCGGGATCGACGCCGTTGCCAAGGCTCTTGTGCATGGCCTTACCCTCGCCGTCGACCGTCCAGCCGTGGGTGACGCACTCCTTAAAGGGCGCGCCCTGGCCGAAGGCACCGACAGCGGTCAGCAGCGAAGACTGGAACCAGCCGCGGTACTGATCGAGACCTTCGAGGTACATCGTGGCGGGCCAGAAGCCCTGATCCTTCTTCATGGACGCGAAGTGCGTGGAGCCGGAGTCGAACCAGCCGTCAAGCGTGTCCTCCTCTTTGGTAAAGCCGGCGTTCTTGCCGCAGTGCGGGCAGGTGAAGCCCTTGGGCAGGATGTCGGCGGCATCCATATCGAACCAGGCGTTGGAGCCCTTTTCGGCAAAGAGGTCAGAGACGGCCTTGATGGTCTCGTCGGTGCAGATGGGCTTGCCGCAGTCCTTGCAGTAGAACACGGGGATGGGCAGGCCCCAGCGGCGCTGACGGGAGATGCACCAGTCGGCGCGCTCGCGGATCATGCTCTTCATGCGGTCGATGCCCCAGCCCGGGACCCAGCGCACGTCGTCGCACGCGGCGCAGGCCTCGTCCTTAAAGGAGTCGACGGAGCAGAACCACTGCGGGGTGGCGCGGAAGATGATGGGGTGCTTGCAGCGCCAGCAGTGCGGATAGCTATGCACGATCTCCTCGCTGGCGAAGAGGGAACCGGCCTCCTTCATGTCGTTCAGGATGACGGGGTTGGACTCTTCAACGAGCATACCCTCATATTTTCCGGCATAGTCGGTGTGGCGGCCCTGATCGTTGACGGGCACGACCATGTCCATGCCGTAGCGGCGGCAGGTCTGATAGTCGTCCGCGCCGAAGCCGGGCGCGGTGTGGACGCAGCCGGTACCAGAATCCATCGTGACATAGTCGGCGAGAACCAGACGGGAGGTCTTGGGCAGGAACGGGTGCTGCGCCAGCATGTTCTCATAGAAGTTGCCGGGGTGAGTCTCGACGATCGAGTAGTGCTCGACGTTGCCGACGGTCATGACCTTTTCGACGAGCGCCTCGGCGACGATGTACATCTCGCCGTTATCCTCGTTCTTCACGATGGCGTAGCTCTCGTCGGGGTGCAGGGCGATGGCAAGGTTACCGGGCAGCGTCCAGATCGTGGTCGTCCAAATGACGAAGTTGAGCTTGGACTTGTCGAGATGGCTCAGCTTGCCGAGATCGTCGTTCATCGGGAACTTGACGTACACGGTCGTGCAGGGATCGTCCTGATACTCGATCTCCGCCTCAGCCAGGGCGGTCTCGTCGTGATAGCACCAGTAAACGGGCTTTAAGCCCTTGTAGATGTAGCCCTTCTTGTACATCTCGCCGAAGACCTTGACCTCCTCGGCCTCGAAGCCAGGGTCCATGGTCTTGTAGGGGTGCTCCCAGTCGCCGAGCACACCGATGCGCTTGAAGCCCTCCATCTGCACGTCGATATAGTGCTGGGCGAACTCGTGGCAGGCGGAGCGGAACTCAGAAACGGGCATGGCCTTATGGTTGAGCTTGTTCTGCTTGATGATGGCGCTCTCGATGGGCATGCCGTGGTTGTCCCAGCCGGGGATATAGGGCGTGTAGTAGCCGCGCATCGCGTAGGAACGGGTGATGAAGTCCTTCAGGGACTTGTTGAGCGCGTGACCCATGTGCAATCCGCCGTTGGAGAACGGAGGGCCATCGTGCAGGGCGAAGCGGGGCTTGCCCTCGTTCTTTTTGAGCATGAGGTTGTAGAGGTCCATTTCCTCCCAGTGCTTGAGCATCTCAGGCTCGCGCTTGGGAAGACCCGCGCGCATCGGGAAGCCGGACTTGGGCATATTCAGCGTGTTTTTGTAATCCATGTTGCGTCTCCTTACATTTATATGAATTTTCAGATCACTTATCTGATTTTTGCCGCGGCGTGTACGTGGCAAAAATTCCTTGACCCAGCCGCCTTGGGCGGCGACGCCAGTGACCGACGTCTCTGGCGTAGGGGGATTCTAAAGGGGGGATAAAATCCCCTCTTTACCAAAAAAATATGCGCCCTGTCCCATAAAGAGACAAAGGCGCTGACCTCTGCGGTACCACTCTTCTTGCTGTGTCTTGCACAGCCGCTCAAATGCTGCGATATAACGGTCGCACCCGTCCGGCCTTACTTAAAGTTCAGTCCGGCTGCTCCGAGGTGATATTCGGCCCTGCCGCGTCCCGCCTTTCACCAAACTGGCGGTTCTCTTTGCCGCGGGGGAGGGGCTTACTTGTCCTCATCCACGCATATTTCATAATGCAGTAGTAATATATCGGCTTTTTTGGGCTTTGTCAACCCCACCGCGGCGCTCTCAGGGCAGAAAAAGATGTAAATTTGGAGTAAAAACTTGTAAACTACGGCAAAATACGCCCGTGAGCGCTTGACAGCGCAAAAAAAATGTGATACCTTTTGCAGCACGGAAAAAAGGGAGTAGCCGGCGCCCACGGGCGTTGAGCAGATCGTCATCGCGGGAAATTTTCCCCGGTCTGCTTGCGAAATGGCAAGACTTTTACCCCGGGCGGCGCCCGCGGTAGAGGTCTTTTTTCTTTTGCCCGGCTACCAAAACCGACTGAGTATAAGGAGTGTTTACAGCATGGAGTTTTTGCTTGACGGCATTCGCGCGGTCACACCGCAGCAGTGCGTGATGTATGTGGTGGGCGCGCTGCTCATCTATCTCGCCATCAAAAAGGACTATGAGCCCTCGCTTCTGCTGCCGATGGGCTTCGGCGCGATCCTCGTCAACCTTCCGATGTCCGGTGTTCTCAATCAGATGGTCGCGGGCGTGGGCGAGAGTCAGGGCATCATCCAGTGGCTCTTCGAAACGACAATCGAAGCGAGCGAGGCGCTGCCGCTGCTGCTGTTCATCGGCATCGGCGCGATGATCGACTTTGGCCCGCTGCTCTCGAATCCGAAGATGTTTCTCTTCGGCGCGGCGGCGCAGTTCGGCATCTTCTTTGCGATGATCGCGGCGGTCATGCTGGGCTTTGACTTAAAAGACGCAGCCTCCATCGGCATCATCGGCGCGGCGGACGGCCCGACGTCGATCCTTGTTTCACAGGTCTTACACTCTAATTATATCGGGCCTATCGCGGTCGCCGCCTATTCGTATATGGCGCTCGTGCCGATCATCCAGCCGTTCGCCATCAAGCTCGTCACGACGAAAAAAGAGCGTGCGATGCACATGCCCTACAACCCCAAGCACGTCTCCCGTTCGCTGCGCATCTGCTTCCCCGTCATGGTCACAATCATCGCGGGCTTCATCGCGCCGATGTCCGTCTCGCTCGTCGGTTTTCTGATGTTCGGCAACCTGCTGCGCGAGTGCGGCTGCCTCGAACGCCTCTCTCAGACGGCGCAGAACGACCTTGCCAACCTCATCACGCTGCTGCTCGGCATCACGATCTCGTTCTCGATGCAGGCCGACCAGTTCGTCAATCTCAAAACGCTCATCATCATGGCGC